>ERZ1673779.1-NODE-1-length-685518-cov-25.252444_pt1 | contig 685518 bp, 696 predicted proteins | sample MGYA00580136_ERZ1673779 | MGnify/ENA primary metagenome ERZ1673779 (study PRJEB41219, sample SAMN04549633) | soil metagenome | isolation source: soil | place: USA:California,Owens Lake (dry lake) | collected 2009-08-06 ... | reverse complement strand
AAATAGTAGCACAGACCATGGCCGTGGTCTGTGCTACTAATCTTAGTATGTTTTCTGTTGCTTGAAGCAGCAGATACAAACGGCTTGTTTTGGGCTGTTTGTTAGCTGCGTCAATCAAATCCGATTGAAAATGTGATTTTTTCAAACGATGATCGGGGAAACCGCCGAACACGTTCCTTCACACCGCATCTGAACAAACATTTTTCCTTAAACAATTTGTTTATCGTCTCAATTTGCAAATTCTCCCTTCCACCCATAATTTATTTATTTCTATTTTTTTCAATCTGTTCAGCAACTAACTGTTGATGACATCGTTAAGCTGTGCCAAGTTCAATTGCAATTTCTCCAGCTGATCGTCAGCACAATCACGCATTATTGTTAAGAATTTTAATATTTTCATCTTAAAGCTATCCTCTTATACTAACAGTGTTTCATTTTCCAGAGGATGTTATTATGACGGTTTTTCCTTGAATCCCCACGGTTTCTTCAGTAGGAACATATTGTTTCTTGCTTTCGGAGCTGTTTGTAATCACAATCGGTGTGACGGTGCTTTTCGCATGCTCCTTTATATAATCCCAATCAACTTCAATCAACAAATCGCCTACCGAAACTTTATCTCCTTTCCTTACAGCAACGCGAAAGCCCTCTCCATCTAGTGCAACGGTTTCCAGTCCAATGTGGATCAATATTTCCGAACCATCTTCAGCAAGAATGCCAACAGCATGTTTTGTCCGGGCTATTTGTATGATTGTTCCATCAACAGGGGCATGAACATGGCCGTTTGTTGGAATCATAGCGATTCCTTCTCCCATCATTTTTTGACTGAAAACAGGATCTGGAACTTTTTCCAATGGAATGATTTCTCCATTTAATGGTGCATAAATGTTTACTTCTTTTTTCTTATTTTTAAAAAAGTTCAACATTGTAAAACCTCCAATATTTGTAATGTTTTTTTGTATAATCATTATATAAAAAAAGCATGGGGTAACGTAAAGGAATGAAATCCTTTGAAATTACCACCATGCCTGATCTCATCATTTACATGAGACCGATATACAACAATAATTAATTCTACCAGTTTTTCTTAAAAAAAACAAGTGTAAGCGTTTGAAAATGTTATGAACGTTCCTTTCACCTTTTTTTAAATGCAAAATGATATTGATAAAATGCAGCCCCTCTTTTTTGGAAAGCCCCATAACAATTACAGGATCAAAGTTCATTTTTAAGCTTCTTATAAGTGATAAACATGGCAATTCGCCAAGGAACTATCATGCCAAAGGCTAAAAGGAAAAACATGCCGCTTAATTCTCCAACATCAATCGCTGAGCTTAAATAGGATTTCAATATTATTCTTATGAACAATAACCCAAACAGAATAAAAACAAATGCCTTTGATCTTTTTAAATAGATTTCTTTGCCGCGCACTTCAAAAGTTGACGTTTTAATTAAAAAAATCGAGAAAATAAAGCCGACGGCTAAAGCCTCAAAAATTTCCATCGGCGTAATGCGAAATGGCGGAAATAAGTACATAAGTGCACCTGTGCTCATAAAAATAGGCGGCAAAATAATTTTTTTGGCCGTAGCAGGTTTTTGTGCAGCTTTTGTCCTGATGAAAATTGCAAGAAGCCCCATCATTACTGCAGCAATGGAAGACCAAACAACCATGAATAATCATCCTTTATCTTTTCAACTTCCATTTTATCATATATAAAAAAAGGTTGAAAAGGAAGCGTTTATTTCATGACGCGCTGAATGGCCTCAATCACACGGTCTTCATCAAACGGTTTCGTAATAAAATCAGCTGCTCCAGCTTCTATCGCTTCGATAACTCTTTTTTGCTGGCCTAATGCGGAACAAATGATAATTTTCGCATCAGAAAATTCCGATTTGATCTCTGAAATCGCTTCAATTCCGTTCATTTCCGGCATAGTAATATCCATAATGACCAGATCCGGTTGCAGCTTTTTGTATAGTTCAACCGCTTGAATCCCGTTTTCACCTTCACCCACAACTTCGATTTGATTGTTTTTTAAAATTTCTTTTAAAGTTTCCCTTAAAAATTTTGCATCATCAATGATCAGCGTTTTTACCATAACCCCACCCCATAACCCGCATAGAAACTAAAATCCAAAGATATTATACTATCTTTTCAGAAAAAAAGTACATAAATTTTAAAATCCAGTAAATCCTCCGAAAATGTTTGTAAAGAAAACAATAATTTTCGTCATCCAGTCAAAAAACAGTAAAACTCCCATCAAGATCATGACAGCTCCACCAATTTTCAAAATAGCGACATTATGTTTTTTGACCCAGCCAAGGCGGCCTAAAAAAAAGGAAAGAATGAAAAAAGGAATGGCAAAACCTAACGTATAAGCTGTCATATAGAGAACTCCGGAACCCGGGTCAGTGGCAGCGAGGCCAATGACAACCATTAAAATGGGACCTGTGCAAGGCGTCCAACCAGCAGCAAACGCCATGCCGATCAAAATGGAGCCGATGTAGCCCGCTGGACGGTTTTTGAATTCAATTCTTCTTTCTTTTAATAACATTTCCGGTTTAAATACACCCAATATGACAAGCCCGAAAAAAATAATGAAAATCGCCCCGAGCTGGCGGATTAAATCTTGATAATTTATAAAAAAACTGCCAATCAGCGAGGTTCCGAATCCAATCGCTATAAAAATGATCGAAAAGCCGAGCAAAAAGAACAATGTATGTAATAAACTTCTTTTTTGCATCATAGCGTTTTCATTTTTTATTTCATTTACTGATACGCCTGTTATATATGATAAAAAAGCAGGATATAACGGCAAGCAGCACGGCGAAATAAATGATAAAAAACCTGCCCCAAAGGCAAGAAAAAGATTGATTTCCGGCATCAAGCCCACACCTTTCAACGTATCCTTTCCAGTCTATTTTAGCAAACATTCTTTTCAACACATTCATGCATTTTTTACAATTTTTTATCCAATAATCAAAACCAGCTTCCGCTAACCCTTTTGTGCAGGTTTCTGCTGCAAATTCATGATAAAAGACACGCTGACGCGTGTCCCGAAACATTTATTTCAACTGATTTTGCATCACTTTCATCATTTGATTGATTTTCTTTTGCGACGGCTTCATGCCCATTTGCATCATCATCATTTTCAGCATTTGTTCATTAATAGGCGGATTTTTCTTCAAATAATTCATCATATATTTTCGTGCGATAAAAAAACCTAACGCCACACCGGCAATAAGAGCCAGTACAGCGATTACGATCGCCAACCAAAGTTCCATTGTCTTTCCTCCTTCATGTTGTCTATGTAACAGTGTACTAAACCATTCGATATTATACAACATTTGTTGATTATTTTCCGCTGTTTTTAACAAAATTTCTATCTTTAATCGGATGCAGCCATCCGAAACGCTCATTCGCAAAATCCATGGCGAAAAAATGCGAATTGATTTTTCGCAGTGCTTCAAAAAAAATGATTTCTGCATCAATATTTCCCGTGGAAACAAGTTCAATCAGGCGTTCTTTCAAAACGAGGGAAGCGCTCCCTTGATAATTTTTCAATTGAATGGTATGGATTGGCGTTACATGCTGATAATCACTACGATGTGATAAATACGATTCCAAAAACAGGTCCACATAATGGAAGGGAATTTTTTTCGTCACATAGTGAACTTGTTTTTCCAATTGTTTAAAACTTGGGTGTTGATGGCTTGTCCATTGATACTCCTGAAACAATTGGAAAATTTTAACTTCCCTTTGATAATAATGCTCTGCAAACTCTTTTTTTATGATATACAAAAAAAAGTGCCTCATTTGCTCACCTCATTCTAAACATACCTTTTAGTCATTATATAGGATAGATCATAAAAGGTTTGTCTGATGGCGGCAAAATGAGGCACTAATTTTGTCGTTTATTGGCGAATGAATTCTTTTACTTTTTGTACAACATTTTCAACTGTAAATCCATATTCTTCTAAAATTTTATTTTCTGGAGCCGAAGCGCCAAATTGATTGATTCCTAAAATTTTTCCTTCGTCGCCAACATATCTTTCCCAGCCAAATGGAGAAGCCATCTCAATCGCTACACGTTTTTTCACATGTTTAGGAATAACTTCATTTTTATACTCCTCCGGCTGTTCTTCAAAGCGATCCCATGACGGCATGCTGACAACTTGGACATCTATTCCTTCTGACGCTAGCGCTTTTTGAGCTTCAATTGCCAGTCCAACTTCTGAACCGGAAGCCAACAGAAGAGCTTGTGGATCGTCGGATTTTGCTGGCGAAATAACGTAAGCTCCTCTTTTTACTCCTTCTTCTGCCAACTGATCCGTTCCCTTAATCGTTTTTAAATTTTGACGTGTTAAAACGAGTGCAGTCGGTTTTGAAACAGATTGCAGCGCTTCCTTCCATGCTGCTCTTGATTCATTTCCGTCAGCAGGCCGAATCACTGAGAGGTTAGGCATTGCTCTTAAAGAAGCTAGCTGTTCAATCGGCTCATGTGTCGGACCGTCTTCACCAACCGCAATGCTGTCGTGGGTAAACACATAAGTAACAGGGAGTTTCATTAATGCTGCCAGTCGAATAGCCGGACGCAAATAATCAGAGAACACGAAGAACGTACCACCAAACACACGCAAACCGCCATGGAGAGCCATTCCGTTTAAAGCAGCACCCATCGCAAATTCGCGCACACCAAACCAGATGTTGCGTCCGCCATAATTTTCAGCTGAAAAATCCCCTCCATTTTTAATCGTTGTTTTATTGGAACCTGCCAGATCTGCTGAACCGCCGAAGAAATAAGGAACATTTTTTGCAATGGCATTAATCGCTTCTCCGGAGGAAGAACGTGTTGCAATGCTTTTACCTTCTTCATATACCGGAAGCGATTGATCCCAATTTTCAGGTAATTCGCCATTGATGGCTAACTTTAATTCTTTTGCCAGTTCCGGATAATTGGCTTCATATTTCGCAAATAGGTCGTTCCATTCTTTTTCCTTTTGTTTTCCAGCCTCTTTTACGGTCTCTTCAAAATGTTCATATACTTCTTTAGGAACATAAAAATCATCTTCAAAAGTCCATGAATATGCTTCCTTCACGAGTTTTGTTTCTTCTGCTCCTAATGGTGAACCATGTACGGAAGAAGTTCCTCCTTTATTCGGTGATCCGTAACCGATCGTTGTTTTTACTTCAATCAAAGTCGGGCGATTTTCTTCCGCTTTTGCTATTTCTATTGCTTTTGCGATCTCCTCCACGTTATTGCCATCTTCTACCCGAATAACTTGCCAGCCTTTTGCTTGGAAACGTTGTTCAACATTTTCGGAGAAAGATTTGTTCAAATCGCCATCTAATGAAATGTCGTTCGAATCATATAAAACGATGAGGCGTCCCAGCTTCAAATGCCCTGCTAAGGAAGCTGCTTCAGATGAAATGCCTTCCATTAAATCGCCGTCACCGCAAATAACGTATGTAAAATGATCGACAATATTATATCCTTCTTTATTATATTTTGCTGCAAGATGACGTTCCGCCATCGCCATGCCTACAGCCATCGCAATCCCCTGTCCTAATGGACCTGTCGTGGCATCAACGCCCGGCGTATGCCCGTATTCAGGATGACCAGGTGTTTTGCTTCCCCATTGACGGAATGATTTTAAATCATCCATTGTTACATCATATCCTGACAGGTGTAATAAACTGTATAGAAGCATTGAACCATGTCCAGCTGACAAAACAAATCGGTCGCGATTAAACCATTTTGGATTTTCCGGGTTGTGGTTCATAAATTTCGTCCATAATGTATAAGCCATCGGTGCAGCGCCCATCGGCATTCCTGGATGGCCAGAATTCGCTTTCTCAATTGCATCGATGGATAAGGTACGGATTGTGGTAATGGATAAATCTTGGATCGTAGATGTCATCCGGATATCATCCTTTCTTCTTTGTTATCAAAACATGACATACCATTCATGTGAACATTTCCAATGGATAACTTTCATATTTGGAAAATGAATCCTTTTATCTTTTCAATGCAGATGTTTGTTTTTAAGTCTTTTCAGTTTTTCCGGCGTCACATCTTTTCCGGTAGGATCAATAATTGTTACATTTTTTAAAGTGTTTTTAAAATTTTGGCGAAAAGCTTCTAAGTATTGCTTTCTTAACGTCTGCTGTTCAACATATTCTTCTCTTGTCAATCCCTCTCGTTTTGACTTTTTCGATAGTTCATTAATACGGTCAAGTTTTTCTCTTGAAAGCATACATAGACCCCTCATTTATTTTTGCCATGCCTTCTTTATCATACTAAATGTAATGAAGGATGACAACAATATTGTTCATGTTTCTATTTTCTCTCTTTTTCATATTCTTGATACCGCCGGTGGATGGTAGCTTTTGAAACATCGTATCCTAATCCTCTTAAAATTGAAGTAATCTCAGCAAACGTTAGCTTATTTTTTCGCAAACGAACGATCTCCTCAATCGGAACCTCTTTTTTCTTTCTTTCAAACGAACCTTTATGATGTCGTAAATTTTTTTCAGGACGATATCCGTTTTCCACAGCTTTTTTCATTCCGCGCTTAATTTTCATATTATGTATTTTTCTTTGGTATTCCTCAACGATGCCGACAATTTCAAGCACCATCGAATCTGCTTCTGATAATTCCAATTCCCCTCGGTGGGCAATCGTGAAAATTTTAACGCCTTGCTTCAATAAATAATGAATGATTGCAATTTTAGCATTTCCCCTGCCAATGCGCGTTTCATCCTGTACTAAAACAGCATCAATTTTTTTCTCCTTCACAGCTTGGAAAAGCTTAAACACTCCCTCCCGCTCAATGTCATAACCGCTCGCTTTTTCTTCGATCATATCGATTACGTCCATTTCATAAAGGGCTGCCAATTGTAGCAATTCCTCCTGCTGCCGTTTTAATGAGGTTTCCTGCTCCTCCTTCACCGTGCTCACCCTTGAATAAATAACAGCTCTCATAACCGTACCCCTTACAATAATTAAAATTATTGATTGGCTAAATAGTTAGCATTGTCAAATTTCGTTTTTTCAACCGGTATCACGATCGTTTCACCAGGTTTGACAACCAGAGTCTGCAAGTCGTTTTTTTCTTGAACCCATTGAACAAAATCCGAATGCGATAAATGATCATAATCTTTATATTGATCCGCAATTTCCCATAAACTGTCTCCTTCTTGAATCACCACTCTCATATAGCCGTCAAGTTTTTCTTTTTCCCCCGTATAAGATAGAGCTAAAACGCAAGCAGCCAGAACGACAAAAAAGGAAAAAATATAAGAAAACGTAAGCTTGTTCATGCACGTATCCTCCTTATACAGAATGTTTGTTCGCATTTCGTTGCTTTCAGTATAAATGAGAACAAATGTTTCTGTCAACAGCCATTTCGAACTTATGTTTGCTTTTTAAGGAAAATCATGCTATAATCAGCACAAATTAGATGTAACTGAGGTGCTTGTTATGTCAACCAAATTGTCAAAAAGACAACAAGATATTTTGAATTTTATTAAAGAAGAAGTGCGAAAGAAAGGATATCCGCCTTCAGTAAGAGAAATTGGAGAAGCTGTAGGCTTGGCTTCCAGTTCAACGGTCCACGGTCATTTGGAAAGGCTGGAAAGCAAAGGCCTCATTCGCAGGGATCCTACAAAGCCCAGAGCGATTGAAATTTTGGACGAAGACGATAGCCGTTCGATGGCGAACAAAGTGATCAATGTGCCGATTATCGGTAAAGTCACCGCAGGGCTTCCGATCACAGCCGTTGAAAACATTGAGGAATATTTTCCTCTTCCCGATCACTTCGCTGCAAGCGACGATCAAATTTTCATGCTTGAAGTTGTCGGAGAAAGCATGATTGAAGCGGGAATATTGGATGGGGATTTAGTCATCGTAAGGCAGCAACAAACTGCCAATAATGGTGATATTGTAGTAGCGTTGACAGAGGAAAACGAAGCGACGGTTAAAAGGTTTTTCAAAGAAAAAGATTTCATACGTTTGCAGCCTGAAAACTCAACAATGGAGCCAATCATTTTAAAAAATGTCACAATCCTTGGCAAGGTGATCGGACTTTATCGTTCGATCCATTGAAACCGCCCCACCTTTGGGGCTATTTTGCCTGCGTCGATTAACCACTGATGGCCTCTTTCATTAAAGATATTGGCTCACATAATAATTAATATCTTTTCTCAATCTTTTTTTATCATTGAATGAGCGGCGTTCCCCCTTCTTTCCAATGTGGGATAGGAACCGTACACCGATCTGTCTTAATACGGAGGACAGAAAAAGGATAAAAAGATAAATGAAAATATTCTGCAAATCTTACGATTACGCAGGGGTGTCATTATGTTCTATCATCTAGCGGGGAAAATTGTGCTCTTTATTCTACATCTTTTTCGACTGCTGGAAGTCAGAGGGAAACAGCATATTCCAGCAAATCAACATTTTATCGTTACCTGTACACATCGCAGCTGGCTGGATGTTGTGATGCTTGCAGCTGCGTTATACCCAACACAAGTTCACTACATGGCTAAAAAAGAACTTTTTCAGTCAACGCCAGTTAAATGGTTTTTAAGAAAACTGAACGCTTTTCCGGTAAATCGGGAAAATCCCGGACCAAGCGCTTTAAAAACTCCAATGAAACTGCTAAAAGAACATAAAGTGGTAGGTATTTTCCCAAGCGGTACGAGAACAGATGGAGAAGTGCCTTTAAAGAGAGGGGCCGTCACCATTGCCTTGAAGGCGGATGTTCCAATCCTGCCTGCAAGCTATCATGGGCCAAAAAATATCAAGGAGCTATTCAGCGGCAAAAAAGCAATCGTAACGTTCGGCGAACCGCTGCATTTGAATTATACGGGAAAAGAGTTGAACAGAAGTGATCAATTCAGTTTTTCTCTCCAACAATTGGAAAAACGAATGAAATCTCTCGATCACCTCTATTAACCTCAAATGAACAACAGCTTGCCCTTTATATGACAAGCTGTTGTTTGCATACGTTAAGCACTTACAAATCAAGTTCCTTCCACTTATTCGTTTTCAACGGCGGTTTATATGAACGAAGTCTCTCAAGCAGAATTGAAGGATTGCTTTCATAAATTAGAAATTCTTTATGATTTTCAGGCATAAAGCCTCCTTCAACAGCATTTTCGATCATTTGGATAAGCAGTGAATAGTATCCTTCCACATTTAAAAGCGCAACGGGCTTCTGGTGAATGCCAAGTTGTCCCCAACTTACGGCTTCAAAAATTTCTTCAAACGTTCCATAACCACCGGGAAGAGCTATAAACGCATCGGATAGTTCACCCATTTTCGCTTTTCTTTCATGCATATCCTTTACTTCATAAAAGTTTGTAAGATGTTGATGGACGACTTCTCCACGAAACAAATTGGTCGGCATGACTCCTGTCACACGACCACCTAAATCTAACACGGTGTTGGCGATTACCCCCATCAACCCGATTTTTGAACCGCCATAAACAAGTTCCAATTTATTTTTTACCAATTCCCTCCCAAGTTTAATGGCGGCTTCTTTATACTCCGGTTTTGACCCTGTATTTGAACCGGCAAAAACACATACACGCTTCATTTTTTGATCACTCCTCTTCCGTAGCCATTATATCAAAAAAAGAAGTGTGTAAATTGAAGAAAAGTCTTTTCCATAGCTCGTATAAAGCTCTCTTTCAGCCCAAATTTGTTCAGTCGCTTACGAACAATGAAATTTAGCGGAACTTGTATATGCTTTGAAAAAACGTTGCGAACAATGTTAAAACAGAAGTCTTGTATAAATTTTAATTAGAGGTAAATGGGGTATTCGACAATGGATTTCATTCAAAAAAAGAAAAATTTAATTGAATTCGTTTTATAGCCGGCATTTTCTATTAAATACGTTTTCTACGAAGACTAATGGATAAAGACGGATTTTTTTATAGTCGAATACATATAAAAAGGATTTCGCCTGCAAACGAAATCTTTTCAGGATATCAAAAAGCACTCGAATTATTTTATCAATCAGCACCGTCCGAAAGCGGAAAAATTACATCAAAAGATTAGGTTTTGGTTCAGAGTAATGTAAACAATTGACCAACAATAACAATTAAAAAAAAGCTAATCGGCCGTTGACCGATTAGCCTGCCTTCATTACTCATTTCCTTTTTTCACCCATTCGGCAATGGCCACTGTCCGCTTTGCTTGATGTTTGACAGCATCTTTGACATTTTCCATCATGTTTCCGTTTTGGTCGACTGTAACGCTTGTCCCATAAGGATTCCCGCCAGATGTAAATGCGGAAGCATCCGTGTAGCCAGGTGCGGCAACGATTGCACCCCAATGAAACATTGTCGTGTAAAGCGATAATATCGTTGCTTCCTGTCCTCCGTGACTGTTTGAAGCAGACGACATCGCGCTGACGACTTTATTGATTAGTTTTCCATTAGCCCAAAGGCCGCCGGTAGTATCTAAAAACTGCTTCATTTGCGATGGTACGTTTCCAAAACGAGTAGGGACACTAAAAATGATCGCATCTGCCCATTCCAAATCCTCTAAAGTCGCCTCCGGTACTTCTTTTGTTGCTTCGACATGCGCTTTCCAGGCAGGATTTGAATCAATGGCAGACTGTGGAGCTAATTCTCGTACTTTTAATACTTTGACTTCCGCTCCTGCCTCTTTCGCTCCTTCTTCTGCCCATTGCGCCAATTGATAATTTGTTCCTGTGGAACTGTAATAAATAACTGCTAATTTTATATTTACCACATAAAACCCTCCAGTTAACAATAAATAAACCAATTTTATACTATTTAACGTACCCTTCATCCATTTTTTTATGTTTTTATTGGCAGTTTTTTTGAAGCTTTTGATACCACCCAAAAGCAGCTTCGACTTCTGTATTAGTGAGCTGATGGCCACCGCTTTCCCAATGTAAATAAACTTTTGCATTTGCGTTTGTCAGCAGGTCATACAATTCCACCGTCTCTTCAGGAGAACAGATCGGATCGTTTTTCCCTGCAGAAATAAACACGTTCATACTTGTCAAATCAGGCAATTCAATTCCTCTCCGCGGCACCATCGGATGGTGCAAGATTGCAGCAGAAAAAGTATCTTGATAATGAAACATTAAACTGGCAGCTATATTCGCTCCGTTTGAATAACCAATAGCGATGATCTTTTTCCGATCAAATTTATATGTTTCAGCAGCATCGTTCAAAAATTCATACAATTCTTTTGTGCGGAAAACGAGATCCTCTTCGTCAAACACGCCTTCCGCCAGTCTTTTAAAAAACCTAGGCAAACCATTTTCCAACACATTCCCCCGCACCCCTAAAACAGACGCTTGGTCATCAATTCTTTCCGCAAGGGGCAACAGGTCATATTCATTTCCTCCTGTTCCATGCAGCAATAAAAGCGTCGGTTTAGACAAATCTTTTCCTTTTCGAAAAATGTGCTTCATTTTTTCCTCTCCTTTGCCGAATGGATTTACTTTGCTTTAGGTTTAAGGACATTGATTGGAATTAAAACTTTTTCAAGTTCATCACGATATTTCTCATATTGTTCCGGCAGCTTTAATTTTTCTCCAAGTTTATCAAGCGGCTCATCAATTAAAAAACCAGGAGGATCTGTTGCAATTTCAAACAAAATCTCACCATGTTCTCGGAAATATATAGAATTGAAATATTTTCTGTCTTGGACTGGAGTGACACCATACCCTTCACTATGCAACAAAGTTTTCCAATTCATTTGCTCTTCGTCGTCTTTTGCTCTAAAGGCAATATGATGAACAACACCTGAACCCATGCGTCCTCTTCCCGATGGGGTTGTTTTCAAATCAATGATATTGCCGATTTCGCTGGCTGTTCGGAATCGGAGAAAGCCTCCGTCCTTCCCCACTGGCTGCAAACCTAAAATTTTTTCAAGCAATTGAGCAGTTTTTTCAGGCTGAGCCGATAACAAAGTGGCTCCAAAAAATCCTTTAATTGCAACATCTGTTGTGATTCCGCCAAATTCCCAATCATTCAAGCTGCCTTCTTCCTGTTCCACCAATTCCAAATTCAAGCCATGCGGGTCTTTGAACTGTATAAAGGTTTGTCCAAACCGATCTGCCGTCGTATAAGGAATTTGAAAAGCTTCCAATCGCTCCTGCCAAAAATTGATCGAACCTTTTGGGATGGCGTAGGCCGTCGTCCCGACTTGCCCGTTGCCAATTCGGCCAGGATACGCTTCCGGCCATGGAAAGAACGTTATAAGCGTTCCGGGGCTTCCGGTTTTGTTTCCAAAATAAAAGTGGTATGTGCCCGGATCATCAAAGTTCACCGTCTTTTTCACTAATCTTAATCCAAGGACTCCAGCGTAAAAATCGACATTTTCTTGAGGATGACCGACAATCGCAGTTATATGATGAATACCAGATGTTTTTTGGATCATTTTTATATACTCCTTTTTCCTATATTTTTTCAAAACTTTGCTTTCCTGAAAATATTTTGAATTCGAGATAATTTTATCAATAGAGAACGACGGAGTCAAAAATTCCATCCTGATCTTCAGTGAAACAAAAAAACCGCCACCCATTGTGACGGCTTATGATTTTTCCGCTTCAGATATAGCAACCAACTGCATTTTGCTCTTGTCTGAAACAAAATAATAAATGAAGAATACTACTAAAATAACCGCACCGGCCAGCAAATATACATGTTGATAACCGAACTTTAAAGCAACGAGCCCTAACAAATACGATCCGATTGCAACGCCGATGTCAAAAAAAGTAAAATAAGTAGCGGTTGCATAGCCGCTTCTCTCCGGTAATGCCGACTGCACACAAAGCGTCTGCAGGCTCGGTACAATCGCTCCATAGCCAAAACCAATAAAAACCCCCGAAGCTAAAAACAAAGCAACCGAATTGACAAAAGCCAATAAACCAAACCCGATCATAAAGCTAAAAAACCCCGGTATTAAAATAAACTTTGGTCCCTTAAGGTCATACAGCCTTCCTGTAAAAGGTCTTGTCAGAAGCATGACAGCGGCAAACAGCACAAAAAATGTGCTGGACCATGCTAAAAGGTGTTTTTGTTGAGCATAGATTGACAAATAGGACAAAACGCTTGAATAAGAAAATGCAACAAGTGATGCAAGCAAGGCAATCGGAACAGCATTTTTTTCAAACAAATTGTTAAGCGAAATCTTCAACATCGACTTATCTTTTATATGTTTGGTCTGCAATGGAATTGCTAGAGCAAAAAATGATCCGGCAGCCATCAATATGCTCAAAGCGTAAAATAAAACTTGAAATGAATACGCCTGGATGAAAAACAGCGCAATAAACGGCCCTAATACGATCGCTAAATTTGTAGACATCGCATAGTATCCAAGTCCCTCTCCCCGGCGTTGTGCAGGGACATGATCAGTAGCTAATGAACCGCTTGCTGTCGTCGCAACACTAAACCAAATACCTTGGAAAAAGCGCAGCAGCAAAAGACCATAAAATGAATGAATAAATGCATACAAAATAGTACATAGCAAATAAAAGAAAAGACTGATCCACAACATTTTCCGCTTGCCGAACCGATCCAACAAAATACCTGTAAACGGGCGAACTACAATGGCCGAAAGCAGAAAGATGCTCATCAACAAACCCGCTTCATCATCAGTCCTTCCCATCTCTCCTTTCACATAAAGCGGCAATGTTGACACAAGTCCGTAAAAAACTAAAAACACCGCCATGTTCGTTAAGAATAAACTGATAAATACTTTCGTCCAAATCCGTTCTCTTGCCAAATATCTCACCTTCCTAGTTCATTTTTTGCAGCGATAATTAATAAGAACCAATGATCATAAATATAATTCGGAACCCGAAATTTGTAAAGTTCCATACAACGTTTCTAAAAATAAACAGAAGAGAATATACTACCAACATTGCAGACTTCACGTGTTTGTCCAACAAAGGGAAATTTTTTTTGCAACTGCTTATCGTTGTATCTTTTTTATACGAATACAATCGATGGCGCCTCTTAACAGTTTTTCAACACCGAAACAAACGCCACCAAAAAAAACGAAGGCAGGAACTACGCATCCAGCCTTCGTTTTTTTAAGAAATGTTTGCCAACTCAATCTCCACTTCTTTTCCAAGTTTTGACGATTTAATAATTCCGTCTATGATCGCTTGATGATATAAGATTTCCTCCCCAGGTATGGGAGCTGGTTTATTTTCTTTAATGGCTTCGACAAAGTCTCGGACTTTTTCATAAAAGATATCTTTATTTTGGGATATAACCGGTATGCTTGTTTCTGCATGCTGTCCATTGATATCGTGAAAAAGAGTCATAGAGCCGATGCCGCCGTCCCATACGCCGCTCCATGGCCCGCTGCCGGCTGGAGTCAGCTTTAAACCCGCTTCCGTCCCGAGAAAAAGGGTCGGCCCTAAAGAGTCCATATGCATTGCCCATGAAATTTTGAAATTTAACACTATCCCGCCTTCTAAACGGATAAGGGCAACCCCAAAATCTTCAACCTCGAAATTTTCCGCTTGGTCGTAATACATTGGATTCGTTCCAATATAGTTGGATGTGTAAGCAGAGACTGTCAGTGGTTTCGGATTGCCAAGCGTGTTTAAGGCAAGATCTAAAGAATAACAGCCAATATCCGCGATCGAACCCGCACCGGCCAGATCTTTATTGATGAATGTTCCTCCCGGTATCCCTCTCCTGCGGCCGCCGCCTGTTTGTATATAATAAACGTTTCCCAGAACTCCTGATTGTACGATGTCTTTCACTACTTTCATATTTGGATCGTATCGAGGTTGAAATCCGACAGATAATATTCGCCTGTTTTGTTTAGCCGTTTTAACCATATCGATTGCTTGTTCCAGGCTGACTGACATCGGCTTTTCAACTAGGACATGCTTTCCTTCCTTGAGAGAATCGACACTCGTTTCATAGTGCGCTCGGTTTGGTGTGCAAATGCTTACGCCATCTAACTCCAGCTCCAAAAGTTTGCGATGATCATCAAAGGCTTGAGCGCCTTCTAAATTTAGGTTATCAAGAAATTTCTTTGATTTTCCTGGAATAATATCCGCAACAGCTACGATTTTTACATCCGGCATTTTCTTGTAAGACTTTGCATGGAGAGCGGCAATTCCACCGCTGCCAATAATTCCAATCTTTATTTCTTTTTGCGGCATTTTAAACATCCTCTCTTTAAAATGACTGTTAATTGAAAACTATAATTTCCACACTTTTTTGCTAAAAAACAAGCTCCATCATTTCTTTTCCCCAATTCGTTCAATCAAATAATTTCCTGCCCTATATACCGATTCAGTAAATTGTATAACCTTGAGCGCAACTTCACCTTTCATATCATCCGGCTTGTGCCCCAATATAGTATCGATAAAATTTTTGTCTGGATTGGTTGTTGGTTCAGGAATATTTGGAATCATTGGCTCTTTGCCATACTGGCGGACAGTGATTTGCCCCGTATTGTAAAAAATTGCACCGGATTCTCCGCAAAAAACATAAGACTCATACCAACACGGCGCATCGCCAACAATATTCAAACTGCCAATGGTTCCATCCGTAAATTTTATCGTAGTAAAAGAATTTATTTCCACCTCACACTCCCTGAGCGAGATATTGGTTTTTACTTCTTCTGGTTCTAGGCCTGTCGACCATAATATCACATCAATGATATGGCTTCCGGAGTCCATCAGCATGCCTCCGCCCGACAAAGAAGGGTTTTGCCTCCAAGTATGCTCAGTCAGCTGTTTCCAATCTTGATATAAGGATGCGTTTATCGAAGTTAATCTCCCTATCGTTCCATTTTCGATGCAATTCTTGATGAAAAGAAATTCCGGCTGAAAATGGCGCTGATAAGAAACTTGCAAGATTTTATTTTTTCTTTCTGCCAATTCCATTAATTTTTTTGCTTCTTCGGAGCTGCATGTCAACGGTTTCTCAACTAATACATGACAACAGGCATTCAAGCAATCTTTTGCCTGGACAAAATGCCAAGTATGCGGCGAGCATATGACAACAGCATCTAGCGCAACTTTTTCAAGCATCTCCTTATAATCGTTGAACTCTAAAACTTCCCTTAAATTGTGTTTTCCGATCAATTCCCGCCTGTTTTGTGCAAGTGGATCCACAACGGCTGTAATGATAACATTTTTCAACTGCAACAAATGTTTCGCATGAATATGGGAAATGCCGCCAGCCCCAATCATCCCAACCCTTATTTGTTTCACGTGTAATCTCCCCCATAATAGAAAAAGGCTAAAATTGGCCATTGTTCATGGTTATTAGTCATGCTGAACTATGATCCTCGCCCTTGATTGGCTAATCACATTTTTTCGACTATTCGTCAATTGCAATGGCAATGATTCTCGTTCAATTTCTGTTAAAACATGCCTTAACGTGGAGTTTCATAAATTTTTTGACACTGCCAACAAAGCGCTATTGAAAAAATGTTTCTAAATACGTTTTTGCTTTTATAATCCCTTTTGCTTCCGCCTCCGCCGTGCCCCAGAAACGATGATCCTCCAATTCAATGCTGATCGGCCCTTGATAATTCAACTGTTCTAGACGAACTGCCACTTTTCCCCAATCGACTTCTCCATATCCTGGGATGGTGTAACGCCAAGACCCTTCGGAAAAACGATATTTCACATGAAATGTTGCGGGAAGGACGCCATAGTAATACTGTTCATTAAATAGAAGTTCCGTATCTTTGCCATGACAGTAAGTGATTCTGTCGCCGAACTCATGTAATACCCTTAAATAATCAATGCCTAATCGAACTAAATGGGAAGGATCAAAATTTAAACCAAAGTGATTTGAAGGAATTGCGTCAAACATCGCTTTCCACATTTCGGGTGTGCAACCGATTGCCGGGTATTGAGGGGCTGGGCCGGGCCAGCCTTCAAGGGCGAAAAATACATTTTCCTTTTCGGCATGTTTCACAACCTCCGGGAAAGTTTCCTTCCAAATGCTAAAGCTGTCCTGCCTCGATTGATGAAAATCTTCCGGAACAAGGCAGATAAACAGCACCTTCCCTCCTAATCTTGCAACATCGGTAATTTGTTGTTTTATTTTTTCAACTGCTTTTGCCCTTGCAACATCATCTTTACTTAACAATTTCGTTGGCCCAACCGCTTCGGCGCCATCGACCGATCCTACTTCGAGGCCTGCTTCCTCGAACATTCTTTTTATCTCGGGGGTCAGCTGAGGAACATCCACCACATCAAGCCCAATATCTTTTGCAAACTCCAAAACGCTTTTTAAACCTTTTGAACCTAATTTTGGCGGTATTCTCATTCCAATTTGACGGCTCATTTTTTCCCTCCTAAATTATCATCCTTTTATGCCGCTGAAAGTGATCCCTTTAAGAAACGTTTTTTGCAAAAAGAAAAACATCACTAAGATCGGGAGCGTCATCATGGTCGAAACTGCCATCATCAGCCCCCACTCAGACCCTTTTTGACTTTGAAATTGCTGCAATCCTAAGGACATCGTATAAGCAGATTCATTTGTTAAATACAATAGCGGCCCAATAAAATCAGTCCAGCTGGCCATGAATTGAAATAAACCGACAGCCAGTACGGCCGGCTTTGCCAATGGCAGCATTATACGCCAATAAATGCGAAATTCGCTGGCTCCATCTATTTTTGCCGCATCCCGCAGTGTATTCGGTATTCCAAGGAAAAACTGTCTTAACAAAAAAATAAAAAAAGGTACTCCAAAAAAACTGGGGACAATCAATGGCAAAGGCGTTCCAACCCAGCCGATTTTATTAAACAAAAGAAACAGGGGGATCATGGTTACTTGACCGGGAATCATCATAACGGCTAGCGTTGTAAAAAATAAAATATTTTTCCCCTTCCACTGCAGCTTTGCAAAGCTATAAGCTGCTAGCGGACATGAAATAATTACTCCTAATGTGCTAAAAACAGTGATGATGACAGTGTTTTTAAAATAGGTAAAAAAAGGAATGTACTCCATCGCAGCAAGATAATTCGACCATACGATTGGGTTGGGGATCCATTTCGGAGGAAATGCAAAAATTTGTGAATGCGCTTTTAACGAAGTTGAAATCATCCATATAAATGGTATTAAAAAAAAGATGGCTGCCATCAGCAAACAAGCGTGCGCCAAAAAAACTTTAAAACCTTTCACAGTCTTTGGACTCAACTTATCTCCCCTCCTATTTGCCCTGATAATGCACCCAACGCTTGGAACTGACAAATATCAATAATGTTAAAAGCATAATGACAACAAACAAAATCCATGCCATTGCAGAAGCATACCCCATTTTAAAAAACTTAAAGGCATTATCATATAAATACATGACATAGAATGTGAGTGAATTGGCAGGGGTTCCTTGACCTTGAGTAAGAGTGTACGGCAATGTAAATTGCTGAAAAGCGCCGATGACCCCCATCACCAGATTATAAAAAATAACGGGAGTTAATAACGGCAAGGTTACGTGCAACGTTTTTTGCAACCAGTTCGCCCCGTCCACCTCTGCAGCTTCATAATATTCATCGGGGATGTCTCCCAGCCCGGCTAAATAAATGACAACTGCTTGGCCGATTCCCCATAAAGACATTAAAATCAAAGAAGGTTTCGACCATATTTCACTTCCAAGCCATGAAGGACCCGTTATCCCTATTAGATCTAATAAACCGTTGATCAGGCCAAAACCCGGGTTTAACAGCCACATCCACAAAACCGCCATAGCTACTTGAGGAACGAGCGTCGGCAAAAAATAAATCGTTCGGTACAACGCCATTCCTTTTACTTTCATATTGAGCATCATAGCCAAGGCAACACCAAAAAAAATGCTCAAAGGGACAAAGAAAATAACAAAATAAATGGTGTTGTATATAGATTTCCAAAATAAAGGATCTTTTGCCAATTGTTTATAGTTATCCAGCCCTACAAATTCCCCTGATTGCAGGATGCTGTATGTCGTAAAGCTGAAATAAATGGAAGCAAGCAATGGAAAAGCATAAAACAACAGCAATCCTAAAATCCAAGGTGCTGCAAATAGCCAGCCGCTTAAATTTGAACCGAACTTGCTGCTCCTTTTTTTGAAAACGACCATTTTGCGCCGGGCTGTCTGTTTTTCAATGACGGGCAAGATGTTTCACCTCCGTTATCAAATCGCCCACGACAGTGTGGCCATTCTGCCATGGGCAGAGTAATCTTTATTTGCTTAACGCTTTATTTACTTTATCTGTCACTTTATCTAGATTTTCTTTCGGAGTGCCATTTCCCCTTGTGGAGTTTTCAACCGCATCTGCTAATTCGTTCCAAAGAAGAGATCCTTCTGAAATATTCGGGCGATGGCGGGATTTCGGCAAGATGTCGATAAATTCTTTCAAGATCGGATCTTTTTTGTAACCTAACTCCTCATTAACGGAATCAATGACCGAGAAGTCTTTTGCGATCTTGCTGAATATCTTTTGCCCTTCTTCACTTCCAAAAAATTTGACGAACTCCCAAGCAGCTTCAACATTTTTTGCTCCCTTCGGTATGACAACCGACCATCCCCCTGACCATGTGGTAAAATTGGTTCCTGAAGGAGTTGGGATAGGTGTTACACCATAATCCATTTCGGGGTTAAATTTTTCAATGGATGAAATGGAAAACGGTCCGCTAACTTGCATGCTCAGTTGACCGGAAATAAAGGGATCCATAGCGCCGGTTCCTTGTGAATCTGTGAATCCTGCAATATCTTCTACGTCATATTTCTTGGCAAAATCGGTTTCCCATTGAAGCGCTTCAACAATTTTAGGATGATTGGCTGTAACCTTTCCTGTTTTTGGATCATAAAACTCGCCGCCAAATGCCCATCCCCATGTATAAAGCCAGCCTTGCCCGTACCATGGAATGAAACCAATACGCTCAAACCGCCGCCCTTTTTTGATGGTTAATTTTTCTGCTGCATCCTCTAGCTCTTGAATCGTTTTTGGCGGATTTTCAGGATCCAATCCGGCCTTTCGAAAGTGGTCTTTATTGTAGAAAAGCAAGCGGGAATCAGTCGTCGTTGGAATTCCGTAAAGCTTTCCATTATAAACAGCTTCATCCCAAGCAAATGGATAGTACTTTTCCTTTGAGATCCCGTCTTTTTCGGCTAATTCTGTTAAATCGGTCAATGAACCTTGATCCGCCCATGAAGCAATTTCAAACCGGTCAAAATAAGCGACATCCGGCGGATTTCCCCCAGCAATCGCTGTTAACAGTTTTTCATTTTGGCCTTCCCCTTGATTTGCTATATAGACACTGTTAATCTTGATATCAGGGTGTTTTTTTTCGAATGCCTTGACAACTTCCTTCACAGCTTCTCCAGTTATATCAGTCATAGGGTGCCAAAATGTAACCGTTGTTTTCTTTGATTCACTAGAGCCAGTTTGGCTGTTCGAACAGCCTGCGAAAATCAAGGACAAGAAAGAAAGAAAAATAAAGGTGCAGCAAAGTTTTTTGAATAACATTCTGAATTTTCACTCCTTATTAAATTTTCAGAAAATAATAGTCACAATCCCCCTTTCTTTTTTAAGAATACGCTTTCATTTTTTTATTGCGTTGGGGGTTGCAAACCATTTTGACTACAAACCCCATCGCTCTCTTTTTGTTATATACAATTTAAATGAATATTACATATATGTCAATATTATTTTTCATAATTTTCTTACAATTTCTCGACTTGATTGACCGGTGATCAGTTCAAAGTTGATATTATAATGTTTAGGCTCCAAATGATTTTTTAATTGGTCGATCAGAAGATCAACTGCTTTTTTTCCAATCTCCTCTTCTCGTTGCTGAATATGCGTGTAAAAATGTTTGCCATCGCGCGCCGGCGGCGAATCAAAGCAAACAACCGAATAGTCATCTGGGATTTTTTTATTTAGTAAAGCGACTGCATTTTCAATCAGTTCGGCAATGCCGTACTCACAAGCAATCATTCCGGTAATTTCAAGATTTTTTTCTAAAAATTCTTTTATCATCAAGATTTCTTTCTTCTTCATTTGCCAGTGATTTTCCGAATGTTGATATTGCGGCATCGTACTGTAAAAATTGTTCAAAATATAATGATGGTCAAGCTTTAAGCCATTTTCCGCAACAGCAATGTGAAAACCTAAAATCCTGTCTTCAATGGAGGAAGTCCCGTACTCGGGCGGCGATAGAAAAGCAATTTTTTCATGCCCCAATTTTATTAAATGCCTTGTCAGAACAATCGCAGCTTCTCTATTATCCAAACTGACAGAACTGGCAGGTATTCCTTTTATGTACCGATCGACAAAAACAACCGGAAATTGGTTTCCTACTAATTTTAATAACTCATTATTGTAGTGGACACCGTGAACTGGAAAAACAATCAAACCGTCCACTTTTGCTTCATTGATCATCGCCGCAATAGCCTGTTTCTCTTCTTCCACCCTACCCAACGTTCTTCTGAAAAGGAAATGGCATCCGTATTCTGTCACCGTTCTTTCCATTGCTTTTACCAATCCCAACCCGAACACTTCACCAAAATCAGGTATGATCAATCCAATGGTATGACCTTTTTTGGGCGCCGATTGGGAGTCAGAAAGAGAGCTAATCGATGACCTCACAAAAGAGCCTTTCCCCCTGTATCTTGTAATCATGTTTTGCTCAACCAATAGATCAAGAGCTTTTTTCGCAGTAATTCTGCTCACATTATACATTTCCACCAATTCATGCTCTGTCGGCACTTTATCATTTTCTTTCAACGTTCCGTTTTTAATTTTGGCTAAAATGTCCATATAAATTTTTTCATATAATTTTTCCAACGATATCACCTTGATATATTTGATATATACAATATATCAATCAAACAAATGAAAAGCAAATAGTATTTCACTTTTCTAAAGTTTTCGGCTTTTCCCTTTTTACAACTTTCAATCGCTCACCGAAGGCATATTTCAGGTCATAACCGATATGGAAATATTTGTATGACATTTTTTTCAGGCGATCCACGTCCTATTTCCATTTCAGAACAACGTGTTGATAGGCCTGCCATACCTAGCTTTGCTATTTTATTTCTTGCCATCCTTCTTGTGAGGTTCAATGTCGAAAAATTTAAAAAAATCATCGATATGTTCATTTTTGTCTTTTATCGCCCATTTTGCTATGATGATTTCAACAAGGCATAACCCGATTAATGTGAAAAATCCTACTAACATCTTCATTCCGCCTTTCCCTTGTCACCACGAACATAAAATATGAAACGCATTTCATGTCAGAATTTTTTTAGAAAGGGGGCAAAGATGGCCAATATCCGTGAAATTGCCAAACTAGCAAGTGTTTCTGTTGCGACCGTTTCACGAGTGCTAATCATCATCCGTACGTGAGCAAAGAAAAAAGAGAAGCAGTTTTAAAAGTGATGGAAGAACTGAATTATCATCGAAATGTTGTTGCTGTCCTCCTCAAATTTGATCGGGGTTGTTTTCTCGTTGATCGACCATCCCTACTTCAGCCGATTGCCGACCTCATGGGGATTACAACCATCGAAATTCCGATCAAAAAATTGGGGTAATTGGCGGTGCAAGCCATTATCCATTATGATGAAAAAAAGAAACAAAAATATAAAAAGCTTACATTGCCTTTTCAATTGATCGAACGGCAAACCGTCTAAAACAAAGAAGGCCGCCTCCTCTTTCAAGCAATAAAGATCTGCCGGCAATACGTTTCTGTTGATCGGTAGGCGGCTGGTTGCCGATAACAGTAAATGCTTTCGTTGTTTCATTCATTCATTTGCTTTTTGTCCGGAAAAGATTCGCGAAAACGGTCTTTCAACCATTTTAACAGCTTGCCCCGATTCCAGCCTGTTTCCGTTTCCCTCAAGGATTTAATGCGCCAGTACATTGGCGGGTGGATCATAAACTGAAATTCCAACAAGCGCATAAACCATGAATCCCTTTCCAATAATGAATGGCTCTCCTCCTCTTTATGCAAATCGTACGTTTTCGCTTTCTGAAACAGTTCATCTTGTTTAGCAGCCAAAGTTGTTAAGCCGTCAGCCATTTGCTGATTGCCATGATCAAGCAAAACAGCGCCTAAATGATCGGCACGCACTTCCATCCATTGGGTTAGAAGCGACTGAATAAACGGAAACAGGAGAAGGAAAACCCATATGATAAAAAACAACAAAAGCTGCTGTCCTTTAAGGAATGTATATATCCAAAAAACAAATGAAACGACCAAGCCGATCATCGCCATCCTCATAATTTGTCCGATGAAGATATCCCTTTTTTTAACATGGATTGCTTCATGAGCCAAAATTGCTTCAATCGCTTCGATCGGCAGCTTCAGCGTTTCCGTAGTTAAAGTAATCATTGAGCGGCCAATGTTGGCTCCAGCCGCAAAACCGTTCAATTCATTCGTTTCCGTCTGATAAATGTTCACATTGGGAATGCCCGCTTTTGCCAGCACTTTTTTAGCAGCCGAAAGAACATTTGGATCCTCAACCTTTTTTGCATCCAATGCGATTTTTAACAACCGATCCGAGATATAGAGATTAAATGCCCAATAAGAGAATGCCGCCATCGCCATCACCCAAACGGGAACGTTAAAGAATGACAAGATGACGATCAATGTCGTGTAAGCGCCGACTCCTTTCACGGATATTGCAAAATAGCCTTTTCCCAGCAATCTTTTCAAATTTTTCGGGTGGTAAAACGGAAGCACTTCCACTTGTTTGATTTCGGCTGTCTCCACTTGTTCTTCCATCCTGTTGACAGCTGAAAGCCATGAAGGATCATTTTTTATATTCAAATAGACAGTTTCCCCTGAAAAAGTAAGTTTTAGCGTTTTTCCCATGCTTGTTGTATAATCCTGATTTGTCGAAAACAATGTAAATAATGGAAACAATTTTAGCACATCTACATTTGTTTCCATATTGGCCTCTATCAGCTCAGAAAACGGGTACCGTTTCGGGCTGATTTTCGATAATAAATAGAGACAATTTGTCTCTTTGTTGACAAAAACATCCAAATCATGGAAAAGTAAGGCTTTTTTTAACATTTGACAAATTAACACAACATTTGCAAATAACAATACAGTCGACAAAACAGAATATGAAGAACCAAAAACGAAATAAATGATCGATATTCCAATGATGACGAATGTAAACAGAAAATCAATGAACAAGCGCACAGGATTTTTGATCAGCTCGATTTTTTCTGATTCTGCCTTATGCAGCTCATTTTTCATTTTTTCATAGCCATCTTCGTTTGGAAATGTTATAGAGTACATCAAAAATGAATAAGCTAAACAGGAAATGATACTAATCGCAGCATTCCATTGAAACGATTGAAATAAAAAAACAGCCGCAATGCATGCCAGAATGACTTCCATTGCCAACAAGACTTTGGAAGAAACATATTTCTTTAATTGCGTGTGGAGAAAAGCCAACACGATGCCGGCGATAACAGCCGTTACCATCCACCATATATTCAATCATTCCACCTTCTTCCATGAAGTTTTTTGATACCCCCTCACCAATCCCCTTGTATTTTCAGCCAATCTCTAATTCTTTTTAAAACAGTGAAATCATTGCGATGCATGATCAGAAAAGTACTGGATAGAACAGAAAAGACTTTCCTCCATATTCTTACCTTAAATCGTTTTAACTCCGCCACCAGTTGATTTACGTTTTCCTTCCATAAAACGTTTCAATTCACTTTGAAAAATATCAACTCCTATTTCCTTAAGGATGAAGGAATTTGCCAGTTATACTTCTCTAGTCTTAGATGAAAATATAGCTCAAGTACGTTATGAGATACTTGGATAATCGGTAAGATGAGTCGTGAAAGGAGGTCATAAAAGTGAAAAAAATTGGGCTGCTGGCCGTTGGCATGGTTTGTGCAATTGTTTTAGTCGCTAACCTAGGGGCGGTTGCGGGGCTTTTCATCAGCTTGATCATCCTCTACTTTTCTTTTAAACAATTTCTGAAATCCGAATCAGCCGGAAAAAAGTTTTTTGGGCAGTTGTTGGGCTGATTGCACTTAGTGTTTCTGCAACAAACGTTCCGGCTATTGTCGCACTCGTCGCCGCATATGTTCTATTTATCATATACAAAAAAATGGAAAAAGTACAACCACTGATGGCTGCAGAAAATGATCCGTTTACAAATTTTGAGAAGCAATGGGAAGCATTAAAATGACAATGATAATGGAGGGGAAAACATGAGCAACTTGTTAACACGTTTGAAAAATGTCATCATGGCTGACTTGCATGATTTGCTCGAACATAAAGAGCAAAAAAATCCGATTACCTTGCTAAATGAATACTTACGCCAGAGCGAACAAGAGGTTGAAAAAGTGAAACAGCTGATTGAACGTCAACGTTTTTTAAAAATTGAATTGGAAAAAGAATACAATCTTGCCCAAAACCTTGCGGAAACACGAAGATACCAAGCGGAAATTGCCATAAAAGCGCAAGAGCCCGCCTTGCATCAATTTGCAGCAAATGAACATCACATTTATAGCGAACGTGCCAACAAGCTAAAACGATCGCTCCATCAGACAACAGATCAACTTTGCCGAACTGGAACAAAAATATGAAAAAATGAAGCATCAATTAAAAGATATGCAAATTAAACTGATGGAGCTTTCGCTTTGTCCCATTCGCCTGCCAATTTGTTCGCTTCATCCCTGTTTTCAGACATTTCTGCTACGAAAAAAATTTTGCTAAGATTCAACCACCAGTTGAATTTGATTTCCTGAGGGGTCTATTGTATAGAAATGGTCGTTTTTCTCTGACACTTGATAACCTAATTGTTTTAATCGGCCCACTGCTGATTCCCTTACATTCTCGTCTGGAAATGCGAGAGAAAATTGAATCAACCCGACGCTGTTTTCCGGAGGTTTGGGCGCACCGACACCATTCCAAGTATTTAATCCGATATGATGGTGGTATTTGCCAGTTGAAATAAACAGCGCACTGTTTCCATACCGGCATACGATGTCAAATCCGAGGCCGGCGCAATAAAACTCCTCAGATTTCCGCAAATCTGAAACATGTAAATGAATGTGGCCCATGATCGTATTTTTCGGAAGTTTTCCCCAATATTCTCCTTTTCCTTCGGCTAAAAGACTTTCGACATTTAACGGTTCAGTTGACATGCTCACCTCTCCATCACTCCAATGCCAGCTTTCCGACGGCCGATCAGCATAAATTTCGATGCCGTTTCCATCAGGATCCGCTAAATAAAGCGCTTCGCTGACAAGATGATCGGATCCTCCTTGCAATGGATAGCCGATGTCAAGAAGATGTTTGAAAACTTTTCCTAATTCATGACGGTCAGGCAACAGCAGGGCAAAGTGATACAAACCGGTTGTCCTGTTTTGTTTAGGAATTACATCATCTGGTTGTTCGATCGTGAGAATTCCAGTTTGTCCATCAGCGGTTAATACTGCTTTTCTTTCTGATTGCTGCAAAACTTGAAATCCGATTACATTTTGGTAAAACGCAAGCGAACGATTGAAATCGGCAACTCTCAAATCTACTCGTTTAACAAATGTATTTGGCTTCCGGTGAAATGTTGACAATGTACAACCTCCTTAAAGTGCTGCGGTCTCCGTATTATTATAAATAAACCGGCATAAATAGGAAAGAAAAGAGCATAAAAAACAATCCAATATCCAACTGATCGAATGCCGCCGTTTGTTGTAATGCCATTATCACCGCAATCTTTCATTAGTTGATAAAAATGGTTTTCTTCTAAATAGCATTTTTATTCCATGGAACATCAGTGAAAATCAATTAGGGAAAACCATTTCAAAAAGCGCCTTCCTCATCCTTTGTGCGGCCGAAAGATACAATTAAAGCGGAAATGGTGTATGGATAATACACGAAACGAAGGATTGGGACGATAGATAAAAACGCTTTTTCTCCCGTAAAAAAATGCCGCCGATCCCCTGATTCGAGGATGGCGGCCAACCGATAGCCAATGAAATGAATTATTCGTTAATTTCCAAACAGATACGGTCATGACAATGCTCTTTTTCTATTCCTTTTTTATTTCTTTTGGCGTTTTTAAGAAAAAAGAGAGAACAAGCGCAATCAATGCCAAAATGGTGGCGATGTAAAAAGCATCGTTAATTCCTTTAATTGTTGATTGCTGCAAAGCTTGGCCAAATAACGCTTGAACGCCGATCGATTGCCCTGCTTGCTCCGATAATCCTACGGATTTCGCGATGCTGCCGCCCATTGCTTGAAGCCGGCTCATCAACATTGGATCCGTTTTGGAAACGAGATTAGAAAAATCTGACATGTGATTGGTCGATTGTTGCGTCATCACGGTCACTAACAACGCCGTTCCAATCGATCCAGCCACTTGGCGGATCGTATTGGACATAGCCGTTCCATGGGAAATCATGTTTAGCGGAAGCTGGTTCATTCCGGCTGTCATGATTGGCATCATGATAAGCGACATTCCAAAAGACCTAAGCATATAAATTCCTAAAATGGTTTTATATGGCGTATCAGCTGTGAGCTGGGTAAATTCATATGTCCCATATGTTGTGATGGCCAGGCCGACAATCGCCAGCCCTCTTACGCCATACCGATCAAAAATTTTCCCGGCCACAGGTCCCATCAAACCCATAATAAGTGCTCCCGGCAAAAGCAATAACCCGGATTCAATCGGCGTAAACCCGCGGATGTTTTGCAAATAAATTGGCAGCAAAAGCATCCCGCCGAACAAGGCCATTGTTACAATTGAATTGATGATTAATGTAAAAGTAAACATGTTATACCGAAGCACCCGCAATTCAAGAAGCGGTTTTTCCACCTTCAATTGTCTGATGACAAAGAAAATTAAAAAGACAACCCCGACCAGCAAGCTAATAGTGACTTCAGCACTTGACCAGCCCTTGCTTCCCGCTTCACTAAACCCATATAAAATCCCGCCGAATCCAATGCTTGAATAGATAATCCCTTGAACATCAAACGTTGGGCGAGTTAATTCTTTTTCTAAATGAAACCAAGCGAAAGCGAACATGATATCAATCAACCCAATGACAACCATCGCATAAAACATCAAATGCCAATCATAATTTTGGACAACCCAGCCGGAAACTGTCGGGCCAATGGCCGGAGCCAAAATCATCGCTATTCCCATTGTCCCCATTGCCGCTCCCCTTTTTTCAGGAGGAAAAACGGTCATAAAAATATTCATGCCAAGAGGCATTAAGATGCCTGCACCGATCGCCTGAATAATCCTTCCGGTCATGACTAACGCAAATGTAGTGGACACAGCGCAAACGAGCGATCCCAGCGTAAACGAAGCCATTGCCGCAATAAACAATTTGCGGAACCCGTAATTTTCAACCAAAAATGCACTGATTGGAATTAAAATTCCGTTCACAAGCATAAAACCTGTCATCAGCCATTGGGCTGTTGTCGCATTCACATTTAAATCTGTCATCATGACCGGAAGCGCCACATTTAATAATGTTTGATTCAATATTGCGATGAACATGCCGAACATTAAAACAAACAGCACTTTGCCGATAGGCACTTCTTGAACAGCAGCTTCCTTCCCGCTATCCAACTGCAAATCTCTTTTTCTTTTTTTTCGAATAAATAAAAAGTTGATGGCTATCAGCACAATAATCGCGAAAATGGCATAGCTGATTGTAAACGGCATTTTCCCACCTCCTTCAATATAGTCGGATACCATTTTATTTGTGAATGCGCACCTCTGCATTCATTCCCGGCATGATTTTTAATCCTTTCGCATCATCAATAGAAATTTTTACAGGTATCACTTGCGTTACTTTTGTATAATTGGCATCCGCATTTTCGCTTGGCAGCAGCGAAAAGACACTTGCCGTCGTTTTTCCGATTTGCTCTACTTTTCCTGTAAGTTTCGAATCACTGTAACCATCAATATAAATGTCGACATCTTGACCCTCTTTAACCTCTTCGATAACCGTTTCTTTAATATTGGCTGTGATCCATAAATGATCGAAATCATATGCATAAGCTAATGGAGTTCCAGCTGCTACCATTGAATTTTCAACCGCATTTGTTTGCACGATTGTTCCGGATTGCGGCATTGTAATGTCTACTTGTTCTTCTTCACCTGGAACCAACAGTTTTCCGATCACACCGTCTTTATTGAAATGATCGCCAACATTTCCAGAAAATTTTGTTAATTTTCCGGCAGCCGGAGCGGAAATCACCAACTGTCTCCCGTCCACTTTCGCATAATCTGTCTTGATATAATTGACGGACTCATTGTAATAATAAAAACCAGCGAAACCTCCCAAAACCAATATAAACAGGACAACAATATTGAGAATGACAAGTTTTTTCACATTCATTTTCCTTTATCCTCCTTCATTCCTTCAAAATAGTGCATTGCCAAAAAGCTGACGCAAACTCAATCGTTTATTTGCTTAATAATTCTGTTTGTTAAATATTAATAAAATGCATTATTAATATTATGATAATCTTTAATTCAAGTCAATCATTTTTTAAACAGCAAAACTTTATTCAGAAAAAAACTTATGAAAAGGCTCTTTAAAATTTTTTACATCTCTTGATGAAGGAAGGTTTCTTCATTGTGCTTCCGTTCCAAACAGCCTTGACCAGGGTATACGTTATCCGAAACTGACTGAACCCGGCAAAAAAGGGATTGCTTCAAAAATATCGATAAGGTTCATCTAAAAACTTCCAATGGGCGGTTTTTTAAATGTGGCAATACTAGAAAAAGTGGTCTGTTCAAACCTTTGAATATTTGTTTTTTGCTTTAATGTGTTGTAGAATCTTTTATTGTAGATCTCACTTCCTTAGAACACTTGATTCCCATTCACTGTAAGTCATTCACTGAATTGTTTGATTCTTCCTAACTGTATGAAGCTTATTATGTTAAATTTTTTGGATAGGAGTGAAGCTATGAATCAATTACTTATGAGTCAAAGTGAAGTGGAAAAAGCAAAACAGTATGTCAAGGAAGTTTTCCAATCCGTAAAAGAACGAAATCCGAATGAGCCCGAGTTTCATCAAGCTGTAAAAGAAATTTTAGACTCATTAGTTCCGGTTCTCGCCCAACATTCTACATATAGGAAACTGGGAATACTTGAGAGAATTGTTGAGCCGGAAAGAATGATCACTTTTCGTGTTCCATGGGTGGATGATCAAGGCAACGTGCGCGTAAACCGCGGATTCAGGGTGCAATATAATAGTGCAATCGGACCATATAAAGGAGGCTTGCGCTTTCATCCGACCGTGAACATGAGTATTATAAAATTTTTAGGGTTTGAACAAATCTTTAAAAATTCGCTGACCGGCCAACCGATCGGCGGCGGAAAAGGCGGAGCCGATTTTGATCCGAAAGGCAAATCAGAAGGGGAAATCATGAGATTTGCACAAAGCTTTATGACAGAGCTTTATAAACATATTGGTCCTGATATTGACGTCCCTGCTGGCGATATTGGTGTCGGTGCAAGGGAAATCGGATACATGTTTGGCCAATATAAAAGAATTCGCGGCGGTTTTGAAGGCGGAGTGTTGACTGGAAAAGGAATTGGATATGGTGGGAGCTTAGGAAGAACGGAAGCAACGGGGTATGGAACGGTGTACTTTGTGGAAGAAATGCTTCAAGACAACGGACTTAGTTTCAAAGGAAGCACAGTTGTTGTCTCTGGTTCTGGGAACGTTGCCATCTACGCAATTGAGAAAGCGATGCAGTTAGGTGCAAAAGTTGTCGCCTGCAGCGACTCGAATGGCTACATTTTTGATAAAGAGGGAATCAAGCTTGATACCGTCAAAAGGATCAAAGAAGTCGAAAGAAAGAGAATAAAAGAATATATCAATGAACATCCTCACGCTGAATATTATGAGGGCTGTTCAGGCATTTGGTCCATTCCGTGTGATATTGCCCTCCCATGTGCGACTCAAAATGAAATTGACAAAAAAGCGGCCGAACTGCTTGTGTCCAATGGTGTTAAAGCCGTCGGCGAAGGGGCTAATATGCCGTCAACATTAGAAGCGATTGAAGTCTTCTTATCAAACAATATTCTATTCGGACCTGCAAAAGCTGCGAATGCAGGCGGTGTTGCTGTTTCTGCCTTGGAAATGGCTCAAAACAGCGCAAGGTTGTCTTGGAGTTTCGAAGATGTCGACGGAAAACTGCATGAAATCATGAAAAATATTTATCGAAATTGTGTCAATGCTGCCAATGTGTACGGCTGCCCCGGAAATCTTGTCGCCGGCGCAAACATCGCCGGATTTAAAAAAGTTGCTGATGCAATGGTGGAACAAGGAATTGTATAAAAAAAGAAAAGACGGATGGTCGCCGAAAGCTCCTTTATTGCTTCGGCGATTCATCTTATACCGCTAAATTGCCACCCTTTTCTTTAATGAAAAAGATCCGCAAAATTCCTGCTTTTAAGTATATCCTCATCAATAATAATATCAAAGTTTTATGTAAGATTTTCTAACATATTTTTTGAACAGGAATCTTTTCAGATCTTGTCTTGATTTATTTTCCATTTAATCATACACGTACAACAGACGCTAAAAAGCGATTTACCAAAGGATGAAAATATAAATTCTGAAAAAATCTGTTCTCGTTGATAATTGAACAATGGAAAAAAGGATAATGGTTTCCTTTGCTAATTTTTTCTCTCTAAGTTTCTCTGGTTGTAATATTCAAAATCTGTAAAATCCAAAAAATTTCATAAAATAATAAAGTCCCCTCTACATGCTTTCCAAATTCTTAATTTCTTTCTGACCCCCAAAAATTGAAGACAATCCTTAAAATCACAAGGGATGCCGGTCTGAAAGTTGAAAAAGCTGTGCTATTTCTAATGCACCAATATAAAATTGGATAGTTAGTTTAATAAATGCCTTCAAAATCCACTTTCTGCATAAAAGCCAATAAATTTATTGCAATATCTTCTTGAATGGTCGAAAAATGATATTTAATAAATCGGATGGCCCCGGCAAATCCGGAAAGTAAACTAGGAGACAGCCGATTGTCCACCCGATCATTGTAAGCGTTAGGGCAACGAATTTTTCTTTCTTCTGGTTTTTATTCATGCCCCTCCATTCAAAATAAATGATGGAAACTGCTGCTAAACTGATTCCAATTACCCATGCCAATTCCACTTTTTATTCACCTCTTCGTTTTTTCTCCTTTATTGTGTTGAAATCATTCCTGGTCTTTTAATATTGACGTTACTTTCAATTTCAACCTCGATTTCTGGAAATTTTTGATCCCATCGGTCTTTCACTTTTTCCCATTCATCTGGATAATGTCTGTTAAATGTTTTTCCAAAGTCAATAATATCTGTTTTCATTTCCTTTTGGACAACCTCGAGAGTCTGGTATATTCTATGTTCTATCGTATCCGATAACTGTTTTTCAATGTCCTTAATCAAGGAAGGATCCAGAGGGTTTATTGTTGTCTCATTTTCCGACATATCATCTTCTATCGCAATTTTCAACAATATTTTCCATTTTCCGTTGTTAATTTTCGGAATGTGGTGTGTTCGAGAGCGAAGAATATTAAAGGTTATTTCGTTGTTATATCCTTTTGGCTTAACCGTTATAGTAGAAATTCCCATTTCATCTTTTAACCATAATAATCCTCTTGTCAGCCTTTCGTTCAATTGCCCGATCATTTGACCATTTTTAAGAACAGCAGTTCCATTTATAATTAAACCGCCTTCCTTATTGGTTTTGATCATAGGCAAATCTGCAACTTTTTGTTCATCTGATAATGATTCTATTAAATCTTTAACGGTTACTTGTATTCCGATATTAAAGTTTGCCAACTCCCTTGCCACTTCTGAGGAGCTTCTATCGACAACAGGAACCACTTTTAAAATATCAATTGCTTGTCCGTCGGCGACAAAAACATTCGCCCTAATTCTCGCTTTTGGGTAACGTGCAAAAAAATCGATATGTTTTTTAATATCTTCCGTTTGAGCAAGGTTCTTCCCAATAATGACAACTTGGCTTTGTCCCCAAAATATACGCCGTGAAAATTTGGCCTGCAATCGAGACATTGCCTCAACAATCGTTTTCCCCGTTGCGCTTTCTACAACCGTCGGGTTTTTTCCTTCTTGCCCACCGCCGACAGATGATTGGATACCCATAGCCCCCGGAACAGCAAATTGCAAAGACAGTTTAATTCGCTCATTATCCGCTTTATCAATTCCTGCTGCCAGCACAAGCCCTAAGTCATTGAGTTCGACACGATCCCAACAGCCAACAAGTAAAAGTGCTGTCAAAAACAAAACAAGCGGTATATTTATAAATTTTAGTAAATGGTTGTAATACATGTTCATCTTTATCACCGTTTTGTTTATTTTTTGCACTCCGCTCTTTTTTTTCGTACGAATGCAATGACCAACAAAATTAAAGGTATGGCTATATGAAAAAGCCAAAATAATGGCCACATATTTTTCAAAATGTCATACAAAATACTTAAATTTGGAATTGACCAATAACAAAAGACGGTCAATAAAAATCCAACTGGAAATACAATTGGCCGGTAATCAGAGAGATTTAACAATTGTGCGGTACCGAGAACGATTGCATAGTAGAGAACGGAAATTTTGATAAAAATGCCTGGAATCCAAACGGCCATAACAAATGCCTCTACATGCTGAAGAAAATCGGCTACATTTATATACCGTGTTGCTGTCATAACAGGATAAATAAATATAGAAGTTGCATTTCCGAATAAAAAAAATGAATACAAATTTGCTATTACCAACATGAACATAACTGCTACGACTGTTATCATCCCTAGCTTTAATCCTTTTTTTGCATCGTTAATAAAAGGAAATAGCAGCGAAAGAAGAAAAAATTCACTGTTCCAAGCAGAAGGGACGATTGCTCCTATTAAGGAGGGCATTAACCCTTGCCCCATGATTGGAAAAATATTTTTGAAATTAAGATCCCCGATTAACAAAATGGAAATAAATATGATAACAACAGCGACAACTGGCATAAATATTTGTGCTGTTCTTGCTATCACTTCAATTCCGCCTTTTACAGCAAGGGCACAAACAATGATCATACTAACAGTAATAACAATACTCGGCGTTCTTGTTAAAAAATTTCCTATGACAAACTCCCCGTATTGCCTCAATACTAAACCAGTCAAAAATAGATAAAAAATAAGGAACAAAACACCGATTGCTTTTGCAAGAAAAGATCCAAGAATATCCTTGCTATATTCAATAAACGTCTTTTTTGGAAAAAAATGATTCAGTTTGTAAACGAAGTAAACAGCCAGAAACCCTGTTGCCGAACCCCATATTGGCGATAACCATAAATCTTGTTTGGCAAATCTTCCTGTGATGGACGGTGCAATGAGGATAGCTGTTGAGACGATTGTCGGATGCATCATGATGGCCATCTGTAAAGCGCTGATCCTGCCATTTTTCAACATTTTATCCACCCTCTCATGTCGAATTTACGTTTCTCCTCCTTTGTTCGGATCAGGCATTTGCCTTGGAGATTGGCGAAATTTATTGTATTCTCCTGTCAAATGTGGTCTAGTATCCAACTTCCACCAAGGGGCTCGCCAGAGAACATCTTTCATCTCGCTAAATTTCGCTGGTGCTATTGGAGATAAGTATGGGACGCCAAAAGATCTTAATGTAGATAAATGAACGATGATCAAGATGATCCCAAGCATAATGCCTAATAAACCAAGTGTTCCTGCAAGAAGAATAATCGGAAACCTTAGGATGCGAAAGGCGATTGCTGTAGGATAACGCGGTATTGTAAAAGAAGCAATTCCGGTAACAGCGACAACAATCACCATCGGCGCGGATACAATACCAGCATTAACAGCTGCTTCTCCTATGACGATTGCACCGACAATGCTGACGGCAGATCCTACTTGTTTAGGCAGCCGTAATCCAGCTTCCCGCAATGCTTCAAACGTTATTTCCATTATTAATGCCTCGACGAGAGCGGGAAATGGAATTTGCTCCCGTGAAGCTGCCATACTAATCAACAGCGTGTTAGGAACCATTTCCTGATGATAAGTGATGACAGCCACATAAAGAGATGGCAAAAGCAAGGAAATTAAAAGGAAAAAGTATCTGAGCCAGCGAATTGCTGAGCCGATTGGAAACGTTTCATAATAGTCTTCACCTGATTGCAATAATGAAAACAAAGTGGTCGGGACAATAATGGTGACAGGTGTTCCATCTATTAGTAATGCCAAACGCCCTTCAAGCAGGCTCGCCGTCAATACATCTGGGCGCTCTGTCGTTAAAACCTGCGGGAATGGCGAATAAGGATGATCGTTAATAAACTCCTCAATCATCCCCGATTCCAATATCCCATCAATTCTTATACGGCTAAGTCTGTTTCTGACTTCTTCCAGTAAAGACTGATCAATTAAGTCTTCAATGTACATGATGGCTATCTTAGTTTTTGAATATCGGCCGATTTCCATCATTTCCAATTTCAAAAGCGGGCTTCTAATTTTCCGGCGAATGAGGGATGTATTAACCTGCAATGTTTCTACAAACCCCTCACGCGGTCCCCTGACAACAACTTCGGCCGTCGGTTCTTCAATAGAACGCTTTTCCCACTTTGAAAGACTTAACGCTATTCCTTTTTCGATCATATCGACCAATAACACAGGATTTCCAGACGAAATTTCATCAATACAGTCCCCATAGTTCCCAATTTTTTTTATATTAGGAACAGTAATTCTTTCTTGAATAATGCTGAAAATATTTCTATTTTCCTCTTCTTGAACCTTCGCAAGTGGAGAAAGTACACTTTTTTCAACTTCTTCAATGTTGGTCAGCCCTTCTATGTATATGAGAAGAGCCCTTTTTCCTCCGATAGAAAAAGTTCGAAACACGACGTCCATGCAATTGTTATAAATTAAACGGAATTTGCTTTCATTTTCGGTCAAATTATTTGAAAGAGATTCCTGTTTCTCCTCTTGATGATTGATTGATTCGCAAACATTCGTTTCTTTTTTTATTTTGAATTTTTTTTGTTTCCGCCGCATACTGCTCATCCTTTCCCTGTTCCTTCAAAATCTTGTTTATAGTTTTCTTTTTTATTTAGAAAGTTATCCCATTTATTTCTGTTAAACAAAAATTTAAAATTGTTTACTTTTAAACCAATTTGAAGATTGGAATAAAAATTAAAATTTAATCTTGAAAAGAGACTTTTCTTTCATTTTCCAATTTTTTGCATAAAAAAATCTGCGATTGACAACACAGATCAGCGTTTTTTAAAATATATATTTTCCTGATAACTACGATAGCCATTTCACCCGAATTCGACTAAGATTTTCACCAACTTTATGACGGCTCAAAATTGTAGTTTACATAATAATTTTATAGTAAATAAAAAAACTATTTTTTGTTTATTGATTGCCAACACGAATTTGTTCAAAACTGCATTCCTGTTCATGTTAATGCAATTGGAAAATTTTTTCTTGTTAATTGATTTACCATAAAAATTGACAAAAATCTAAGAATGAAAACATAAGGCAATGACAAAGAAGGTGAAAAGAGAGGCCAAATGAGGATCAAAAATGATTTTGAAAAGATTGATTGATCGTTCACATGGAAAGCACGAATAGAAGAGATCTCTTGAAGGAAAAGCTTAATGATCCAAAAATTTTTTTGCAAAAGCGGGGGAGGCATTCCCCCTTTTTCAACGATCGCCCTCTTCTACCGTTCTGCAACAAGCGATAGGCGCTGTATTCAACATTGTTCACTGCAATCCTTGCTCCGGCAAGATTCACTTAATGAAGAATTTTTCTGTTGTTCTGTTTTATTTTCATTCATATGATCTCTAGAGCCCTTTTTTCAATTTTGTTCTCCTGCAGGCACAACAATAGTGGTCAATATTCTCTTTTTTCGTTCGGGCGACGGCTGTTGATTCATTAATATCTTCATCTCTTTGCTGATGGTTCGGATAAAATGTGAAAACTCTTCATCGCTGGCATAAAAACTTACTTGTCTGTAGCCTGCCCCATCTTTAACAAAATCAGTTTTTTCTTGTTGCAAATACTTTTCAAAGTCCGCTACAATATTGGCAATAAAATTCATAAAAACCTTCATATGTTCTTCCCGGCTCATTGATTGCAATTCTTCTTGGGTTAATTCGTTCGCTTCATTTGGGAGCGAATAAACTTTTTCAATTGTCCCCCTCACTTTTCTTTTATCAGCGATGTCAACCAGACCGGCTTCTTCAAGCTTTTTTAGATGACGATATAAAGAGGCTTGCGGAACTTCCGGAAGATATTCCATCATTTCGTGGACCGTTAAACGTTTTCCTCCCAGCAATGTTTGAATGATTCGCAATCTGATCGGATGCAATAATAAATTTGCTTTTGAATTTTTCATCAGAAGCACCTCATTAAATCGTTTTGAAATGGTTTACCAGCCATTTTTGCAAATAACTGCAAAGCTCTTCATGAAGAGGTTGATCCCCTTTTTTCCGGTAAATGGTTTTCATGTGCAAAACATTGAAGTCACCTTCATGTTTTTTTAAAAGATGATCCATATTATGAATTACATAATATTCCAAATCCCCTTTAATAAAATTAGGGAGAATTTGCAATTTTTCCGGATCAGCTTGGAAATCTTTGTCGCCCGTCATCGCTAAAACCGGGCAGTGAACCTTTTGAAGGTCTTCAAGAACATCATATTGCAAATGTTCACGGAACCATTTGGCATTTATTTTTTGAAAGAATACTTTTATAACCTCTTGATCGGATTGCATGATTTTGTTGAAAAAATTGTTCGCTTTTTTTTCATTTTTTTCTTCGATCTTCAGCATGCGAATCAATTTTCCCTTCAAACCTTTCACATTCTTTAATGCTTCATATGCCAGCTGCCGCTGCCTGTATAACGCTTCTTCCATCCTCTCGCCTGCACCGGCAAGAAGAATAAGTCCGTGTATTTCTTCCAAAGCGTTTAAAGCGATAGCAAGCGTTGTCCCTTCACTATGACCCAAAACAATGATCTTTTCTTGATCCACTTGCGGGTGTTCCTTTAAAAACCGAACAGCATTTTTGGCATCATTGACAAGATCCCACATGCCGGTCGAAAAATAATCACCTTCACTTTCCCCTATCCCTCTTTTATCATACCTTAAAACAACAAAGTCCAATGAAGCAAGAAAATGCGCCAATTGCTTATACACGTTCAGTTGGAATTTCCCTTTGGCATCATTGCCGTCACAATTTAACGACCCCGATCCCGGAAGAATCAGAATGGCCGGTTTTTTTTGGTCGTCTTTGTAAAGCATTGTCATTTGTCCTTTTAACACTTTTCCAAAGCTTTTGAAAGAAATCGGTTGATTGATCATATCATTTTCTCCTTTTTATTATCATTATCGATAATAATAATAAAAAATGTCAACCACCTAGCCAAACTTTTTCAATTTCCAACATTCATTTTTGTCTCTCACACAATTTTGGTGATAGGAAGAGGCTAATTGAAAAAATTAGTTTGAAAATTGGAGTTTTTCAGCTTCTTATTCTCGATTTTCTAAAGAACGTAAGGATCTCTTTTTTGTGAATGATATGATGATAAAAAATGTCAACAATCATATAACTCCTTTTCCAAATTTCCTTTTATTAAATCGTATCTATGTGGGAAACTAAAAAAGATTTATGCAAAACAGATGCGTTTTAAGTTTTGAAAAGATCTTTCGTCAAATCTATTTATAAAAGCAACCATAAATAATAAAACTTTTTTACTGATTCAATTTAGTGTGGCTCTTTTTGATTTGTCATCCAACTTTGCGAATGGATTTTTAAATTTAAAATGTTAATGGAGATGAGAAAATGTGCGGCAGATTTTCTCTGTTTCAAAATGGTGATGATATTGTTTTGCGTTTCTGTATTGCAAATGATATTGAAAATTACAGCAAAAGGTATAACATTGCCCCCTCCCAAAACGTATTAGTAGTTATTAACGACGGCCGCAATAATCGGGCCGGTTATTTAAAATGGGGGCTTGTTCCCTTTTGGGCGAAAGATCCTTCGATAGGAAATCGTTTTATTAACGCAAGAGCCGAAACACTTGCCGAAAGAGCTGCTTTTAAACATGCTTTTAAAAAGCAGAGATGCCTGATTGTTGCGGATGGTTTTTATGAATGGAAAAAGGAAAACAACCGAAAACAACCCTACCGGATTCAGCTGAAAAACAACAAGTTGTTCGCCATGGCCGGACTTTGGGACAGATGGCGCGGCCAAGATGGAAAAGAACTTTTTTCTTGCACCATCATTACGACGGCAGCTAATAGTCTGATTTCATCCGTTCACAATCGGATGCCGGTGATTTTACATCCCCAAGTGGAAAACATATGGCTGGACAAGAAAAATGATGATCATTTATCTTTTCTTCAGTCTCTTCTTATGCCCTATGAAACAGAAGAATGGGAGATTTACCCTGTTTCTACAAAAATAAACTCGCCAAAATATGATGAGCCAGCGCTTATTGAAAGGGTTTAACCCATTGGTGAACATGAACGGATCGTTCGTTTTCAGCAGAAAAAGGCACGTTTTGAAATGAACCCTATTCATAAAATTTGCTAAACATTGATTTTTTCTGCTTCGGTTCCCCTTTTTCCTGTCCGATAGACCTGACCTTCCGGCATTTCCCCATCCTTCTTCCCTTCAGCATTTTACTTTCATATTGACGATCCCTTCCCTTCCATTACTAAATTGGATTTCACCTTTTTTTGATATGGGCATATATAAGGAACTGTAATCAAAATTTGCAAGGAGTGTGAACATGTCCAATCCCTAGGGGAAAAACAGAAACTTAACCGAACACTGCGGGGTTTGCAATGATTATTTCGGGATTGTTGATTGGAATTCTTATTGGTTTAACCGGGGTAGGAGGAGCCGCCCTTTTAATGCCCTTTTTAGTTGCCATTGGCATCAGCCCTTCCTTGGCAGTAGGAACTGACCTTGCTTTTAATGCCGTTACAAAATTGTTTGGGGCAGTCCAGCACTGGAGGCAAAAAACGGTTAACTTTTCATTAGTCAAGTATTTGGCCTTGGGCAGTATTCCGTGCAGCATTTTGGCAACTGTTCTCATTCTTTTTTGGAATAAAGGAATTTTCAATGAAGATCAGCTCATTCAAAATGCCCTTGGCTATGTTTTGATTTTTGTTGCTGTTTCCACTTTGATTCGTGTTTTATTCGATAAGCAGCTAAGACCTAATCGTTTTCAGGCTCTTTCGCTTGAACAAAAGAAGCCGTTGACCATCTTGATCGGATGCATCTTTGGATTTATTGTCGGGCTCACATCCGTCGGTTCAGGTTCTTTATTTGCAATGGCTTTGATTTTCTTTTATCAACTAAAAACTTCAGATCTTGTTGGAACGGACATTTTTCATGCGTTCATGTTAGTGTCTGTCAATTGCTTGCTGCATTTGGGAGCCGGCAATGTCGATTTTTCGCTTTTAATCCAGCTCCTTGCCGGTTCGATACCAGGGGTTATAATCGGCAGCATGCTGTCGACAAAAGTGCAGGCCAAACCGCTGCGAACGTTGATTGCGGTCTTCATCCTCGCCAGCGGGATCAAGCTAATGTAAAAGCACTGTTTATGGAAATTTGAAATGAAGGATGGGAAGAAATGAAACCAGAAATTCAACTCTCATACGAGCTTCTCGAGGAGATTGATTATAAACGATTAAACGATCTGTTCGCAGGAAGCGACGAGCTGGATGTCATCAAATGGACGTATCAAACCTTTCAAGATGATGTAATTTATGCTTGCAGTTTTGGTGCGGAAGGGATGGTCCTTCTGGACTTAATCCACAAAGTGTATCCTGAGGCAATCATCGTTTTCATCGATACGAATGTCCATTTTCAGGAAACATATGAACTCATAGAACGTGTAAAACAAAAATACCCTTCTTTCCGAATAAAAATCATACAGACTTCCCTTACATTAGAAGAGCAGGCTTTGCAATACGGGGATGCATTATGGAAGCGGAATCCTGATCTATGCTGCAACATTCGGAAAATTCATCCTCTTTCAGAAGTTTTAGCAATGAAAAAAGCTTGGTTGTCCGGATTAAGGAGAGAGCAATCGCCGATTCGAGCCAAAACGCAATTTATCAATAAAGACGACAAATTTTCATCCATTAAAATCTGTCCGCTGATACATTGGAACTGGGAGGATGTTTGGGATTACATTTTGACACATCAGCTGCCATATAATCCTTTGCATAAACGCGGATATCCAAGCATTGGCTGCATCCACTGCACAAAACCGCTTCAGAATGAAAGCGATTTACGGTCAGGCCGCTGGGTCGGATTGAATAAAACAGAATGCGGCCTTCATTTGCATAAACCTTTATCTTTCTAATGAGCCTGTGCATGATTTTCCGACGTTTAGCCACTATAAAGACAAATAGTTTATTTTGCTACTCAATATGAAAGGAGTTTTTGCTTTTGATCTACTTTCAACCCGAGTTTCGTAATCAGCAAGGAGAAATCATGAATGTAGTGGATTCGGATGGAAAAGCGATCGGTTACATTGCCTACATGTACAACAACAATAATCATTTATATGTCATGGGTCAATTAGATGAAACAGGGGAAAAACAAAACTTTGTCGATATTGCGTCGAGATTTGTTGAAGGTCTCAAAAAATCCATTTTAGGAGATGATTCAGAACTGAATCTTTATTTGCATGTCAGCGGTGAAATGATTGATCTTCAAAAAAGCGGAGAGGAACAACATTCATAAAGATGGGAGAAGAACGATATGGGCAGTTTCGCATACGATGGTTTACAGAGACATTTACCCATTGGGAGGGAGCAAACCGTGAACCATCAGCAACAAAACACTTTTATTCCGGAACTGCATGATCCATCCGGAGAAAGATTAAAAAAAACCGATCAACTTGGAATTACAATGCTGATTGATAAAGGCATCAGTGTGAAATGGTTTGAAGAGTTTTTAGAGCAATCGAGGAAATTTGTTCATTACATTAAACTTGGGTTTGGAACAACGATGCTGTATCCCCCTGAAATTCTTCAAAAGAAACTTCAAATAGCAAAAAATGCCGGCATTATTCTATATCCCGGTGGAACTTTATTTGAAATTGCCTGCCATCAAGGGGTTTTAAGAGATCTTTTTAATTATTTAAAAAAAATAGGATTCCATCATCTTGAAATTTCTGACGGCACCATTGAACTGCCGGCAGCCATGCGGAAAAAATTGATTAAAGAAGCGATCCGTGAAGGATTTGCTGTCATTACTGAATTTGGAAAAAAAGCTGTCGGCAGCCGTTTTGAGGTGGATGAATTAAAACGGACGCTTTATTCGGATCTCGAATCTGGTGCGTCTTATGTAATTGTTGAGGGAAGAGAATCTGGAAAAGATGTAGGCATATATGATGAGAATGGCAGCATTGATTTAAATTTTCTGCATAAAATTGAGCAGATGATACCGGAAGAGATGAGAAATTATTTAATATGGGAAGCACCAAAAAAAAATCAGCAAATTGCTTTAATTCATTTTTGGGGGCGAAATGTCAATATGGGGAATATTCAATTTGAAGATGCGTTTAATTTGGAATGTTTAAGAAGAGGGCTCCGTTTTGATACGTTTCCTTTAAAGCCATCTGAAAATATATTGCAAGTGAATGAGATGTAACATGATCAAATTATCCCTCATGTCTTTTTCCGGCATGGGGGAATTTCATAATCCCAACAAATGGTTAAAAGAAATTAAGGCTTTTGGAAAAATCCCATTATCAAGGGGATGTAAAAAAATACAAAATATGCGGTAGTATCAAAAGCGAAGCGGCGGGAAAGGGTAATAGAGACACCATTTTAAGTTGGAGGAAACATGATGGAAGCAAAACAAGGAACATTGACAATGATCATTCTCGCATTTATTCCATTTGTAATGGTATTGGGAAACTCTATGCTTGTCCCGGTTCTTCCTACGATGAAAACAAATTTGGATTTGACTGAATTTCAAGTCAGTCTTACAATTACGATTTTTTCCCTTTCGGCCGGTTTGGTGATTCCGTTTATCGGATATGTATCAGACCATGTTCGCCGCAAATGGGTCATTGTTCTAGCTTTAGTGATATACGGTGCGGGCGGATTAATCTCAGGTTTTGCCGCTTGGTTTATGGACAACTCTTACATATGGATTTTAATCGGTCGCTTGATTCAAGGTATCGGCGCAGCGGGCACTTCTCCGATTGCCATGGCTTTAATCGGCGATTTATTTTCAGGGGCGCAAGAAAGCAAGGCGCTCGGCATAATCGAATCTTCAAACGGTTTGGGAAAAATTTTATCTCCCATTATCGGCTCGTTGATCGCGCTGATTACGTGGTTTGCCGTGTTTTTTGCCTTTCCGGCTCTCTGCTTTGCAAATGCTATTTTCGTTTGGTTTTTCGTGAAAGAAAAGGCAAAAGCAAAGGGGAAACCTTTTCCAGAATATATCAAATCTTTGAAACAAATCTTTAAACAAGAAGGCAAATGGCTCATCCCGGCATTTTTTGTCGGAACAGTCGGTTTATTTATTTTATTTGGAGTATTGTTTTACTTATCGGACGTGTTGGAAGCATCATATAACATTGACGGGGTTTTAAAAGGCTGCATTCTGGCCATCCCTTTGTTAGGAATGGTCATCACAGCTTATATAACAGGTGCAAAAATCAAAATGAATAAACCGCTCATGCGCCGAATCATCATAATCGGAATGCTGCTGTTAACCGGTTCAATGTTGGCTGTTTCCTTCTTTCAACAGATTTACCTGATGGTTGGATGTTTAACATTAGGCAGCATTGGGACAGGCTTTTTGCTCCCTTGCTTGAATACGCTGATCACGGGAGCCGTCGGAAAAGCTGAACGGGGAATGATCACCTCTTTATACGGGAGCATTCGCTTCCTTGGCGTTGCATTCGGTCCCCCCCTTTTCAGCTGGCTGATGAAAATTTCCCACCGAGTCATTTTTTTCAGCATGACCGGATTATGTCTAGTTACCTTATTAATTGCCTTTTTTTTCATTAAACCAAGCAAAAGCAAACAAGGCGAAACAAAACAAGGAAAGCAAGCGCCTACTTTGTTTAAAAAAGTAGGGAAATTGCCCACATAAAAAGTTAAAAAAATTTCGCAAACAAATAAATGATCTTCATTAATAACGCCGTGATCGCCGCAGCCATTAAAGGTCCAACCGGGATCCCGTCCAAAAAAACGATCCCTATGATCGAGCCGACAATTAGCCCGATAATCAAATGCGGATTTACTTGGAGCATTTCCAATCCTTTTCCATTCATATATGTAGCAAGCGCTCCTCCCACAAGCGCCATTGCACCGGAAACAGTTGTTAAAAGAACGGCCAAGTCTTTTCCACTGATTTTCCCGCTGGCAAACGGAACCAAAACGGAAATGGTCAAAAATAGCAATCCGAGTTCAAGACCCCGCCGCTCCACCATCGGAAAAAAACGTTCCATCGAGGAAAGCTTTAAGATAAGCAAAATACTGGCAGCGGTTGCAATGATTGGAGAACGCCCTAATATGCCGATAACAATTAAAATAAGAAGTGCTACCTCTCCTGTCGAAATATTCATTATAACCCAACTCCTGTCCCAATTCTACTATTAAGGATTATGAGCTGGAAAAAGGAAATATTCTATTTTTACAAACAATAGGGACAATTTGTGAAATATTGATCCGGCAGCAATAAAAGATATCTTTTCGATATTGATTTTCCACTAAACGTTTGCCTGTTGTTGTTGATAAAAAAAGATTTGGAAATAGATGTTCAAGCTGCTGGTAGGATGCTTCTAGCGCTTTTGAAAGATCGCAAACCTCTACGGAAGGGTCGGTTTTTTTTGCTAAATGAATCATCAATCCTGCTGCGAGGCCGTCCTCTAATGCAAATTCATTTCGGGTGCCGGCGCAATACAATGTAATATCATCTTTCATGAACAGCGCTCTTTCTATGCAGGAAGCTGCGTTTAAAAAACACCCGATGAAAACTTGTTTTGCTTTTTGCGCCTTGAAAATGGCTCTTGTTCCATTGGTTGTTGATAAAATGAGATGTTTCCCAGCTTGTTTTTCACGTAAAAGCTCTGTCGGGGAGTTTTGATAGTCGAACCCTTCTACTTTCTTTCCAAACACTTCTCCGGCAATTTTTGTATTTTCCGTTTGTAGCGCCCATGCATTCTCAGGTGTTTCAGCAGGAATAACTGATAAAAATCCGGCTTCAAATGCCGTGATAATTGTGCTTGATGCTCTCAGCACATCAATGACGATCACCGTTCTCCCGATGACCTGTTTCGGAACGATTTCTTTTACTGTCGCCACAGTCTCAATTCGCATATGATCTCTCCTTTCCGCACCTATGAACTAAATTTATGAAAGTTTGCCGGAAATGTTGAAAAGGTGAAGAAATTTTTTAGAAGCTGCCCCCATCATATGATTTTTTAAACGAAAAAAATCCCTCATATGTTTCCTGCATACGAGGGATGTTCTGTTTATGCAATTGTTTCGGAAAAAATTTTACAGCTATTTTGCCATCACCAACTAAAATGTTTTTTTCCGGTCTTAGTGCAAACTTTGAAACTGTTTATTTTGAGCGGATCTCTTGCCGCATAAAAATGATATAGGCAATCGCCAAACAAACCATGGTTGCTACGATCAGACCCGTCAGCTATGGCTATATTAAAATAAAACTTTGGTCAAAGAAGAGCGGGTTGGGAATGGCGCCAACCTGTTGCAAATTTGCTGCACTAAGTGCAAATAATGCAATGATAAAAGAATGGTGATGTTTATTCTCAAAATGAAACGCCTATTGCGAAAGAAGAATTGACATCCTTTTGGCTCCTTCTTTTTATGTTCCATTTACCCTTCAAAAGTTCCTTCTTTGTTTTGATTTTCTGCAGTTGATTTTTGAATGGAAAATAAAATAGCTAATAGCCACAAAATGATGAGAAAACCATAAATAAACGGATAAAGGGAATGATCCGCTACCCATGAATTCAAAAGAGTACGGACATTCACTAGAATAATAAATCCTCCGACCAATACCCCCATGATATGAGGCGGAAGAAACCGAACGATCCACGCCGCAATCGGTGCAGCCACAATTCCGCCGATCATCAAAGCCCCAACCCAAAACCAATTTACCTGCTCCCAACCTAAGGAGAGGATGAATCCGACAGAAGCGCTAACGGCAATGGCAAACTCGCTCGTATCAACGGTCCCAATAACTTTTCTGGGAACCATTCCTTTTTGGGATAACAGCACAGGTGTTGCAATTGGCCCCCAGCCACCGCCGCCAGTTGCATCAGCAAAACCGGCAATAAATCCTAGCGGGGCGGTTTTCTTAAAAGATAATGGTTTGTATTGTTTTACTTCCTTCACTTTAAATGTAAACAAAAACCGATAGATGACATAAACGCCTAAAAACAATAGAAAAGCTGAAACGTAAGGTTTCACAAGGTCACCGGGCAAATTGCTTAAAAAACAAGCCCCTATGAACGCACCTACTGAACCTGGAATAATTAATTGAAAAACCATTTTTTTATCAACATTTCCAAATTTCATATGTGAAACACCAGAGGCCGCTGTAGTTAATACTTCTGCCAAATGAACGGAAGCGGAAGCAACGGCTGGGGCAATCCCGAACGACAACAACAACGTTGAAGATGTCACTCCATAGGCCATTCCTAATGACCCGTCAATCAACTGGGCTAAAAAACCGATGAACGCCAACACAATTAATTTTTTCATTTTGATCCCCTTCCTGTTTATGAAACATGTTTTGCAACTTCTTCCCGGTTTTTTATTAAGCATATATTAAATCACACTTTTCTTATTTGTCAACTTGGAAATAAAAAATCTGAAAAAATTGCTGATCCCCTTCAATTGCAGCCTATTTTTTCATATGCAACGCAAACGAAAATGTGTAAAAAAACAATAAAAATTTTGCGCCTTCCAAAAACAAAAAATGGCCCATAAATGGAAAAGGAAAGTTAAACCGTTTGTTCCATGTTCTCGGCAAAGCGGAATGGCAGCTGTTGAACGTCTAGTCATATCCCCCATCAATCAAAACTTAAAGAAAAATTATATTCTAAAAATTCCGTCAATTATTCATACAAAAACGGAAGGATCCTACCTCCTTCCTGCTTACATGCGGTCTCCCCATTTATTCCCCACACCCCAAACAGTATCATTTTTTGAATGGAATCGGTATTTTGAAACATATAGACATATCCTTTGATCTTGCCGTTAATCCAAATCGGGCTCACGGTCGTAATATGCGACTCTTTTTGGCAATTTTTTTGCACGATATTCCATAATCCGGTATTGTTTTGCCTGTTTTATTCACCATTTTTTGGCGAATGGCAAAATATAATCGGAATAATACAAAATGTGACCTTTCTCATTCGTAATCACGACGTCCGTCTCCGCTTCCGATTCCTTCATGGTGACAATGTTCCAACGTGGACTTTCCAGCACATCGCGGTGATTATTCCCTCTTGCCAACAAATGATCAAACTCCTCCTCAATTCTTGAATTGACCAAAGTTATGTATAATGATTTCGGCGCATTCTCAAAACTATCGCAAATCCATTCGGATTTTTTGCAAAAAAGCGCATTGAGCCACTTCAACATTAGGGAGGGTATGTACCGAATATTTCAACACTCCCCTCCTCATTCTTGTCCGGCTGGAAGAAAAATACGGATTGAATCCAAAAAGCCTTATTTAGTTCCACCTTCAACCTTTTAAACCGTTTATTTCTTCCGCTCATGCCTTACATTTTGACTTCATATTGAAAAATAAATGGTTGAGAAAGGCAAAATCGCTTCTTTATTTACCTTCCCCAAACGTTCGGATGAAATAACTTTACATTAGATGAGCCATCGGCACTTAATTGTTTGTATTTGTCAGTTGTCTCCAGTAATTTGTTGAAAGCAATCTCGAACTCTTCGTGTGTCAGTTGTTTGCTGGCAAATAATGAACAAAGAACGGCTATGGCGATAGGGATTGTATCAATTTGAACATTAACATCTACTTTCACATCGGAATTTCCGCTATAACCTATGGCAGATTTATTCAATTGTGAATCATGAATAGAAGAGCTCCTTAGAGAAGGGAATTCACTAACCTTTCGAATGGAGGAACGGCTTTTTTCAATTTGTTCCACACTGCTTCTCCTTCCTTGAGTAATAGGCGGGGAGATAAAATCCCCACCTACATTCCATCAATTTCCTAGTAGTAGTCGTTTTTTCTGTCTTTTTCTAGTTCTTGATGCTGCTCTTGTTCTTGATCTTGATCTTGATCTTGATCAGCTTCTGCTTTTGACCGTACTTTTGCATCAGAGTCGACTTTAATGTCGACTTCAACTTTGGAATTCCCGCTATCAGTTATTCTAGCAATATTTGTATTGCGGTCGAAATTTTTTAAATCATTTTCCAAATCATTGTCTGTTTTCACATCAACATCGCTTTTAAAATCAACTTCCGCTTTCGATTTGGCTCTTGCCTTTTTATTATTGTTTTTTTGTCTCTTTGGATACCATACATTGCTCATAAAGATTCACCCCTTTCATACTTTTGTCAACATCATATGTTTGAAAAAAAAAATAGACTGGACAAACAGTCTGGTAAAAACATGGATTTTTGATAAAGGCTGTTTTTTCAAAAAATTTTTTCTTCAAAAAAGTTTCTTTGATGGGTGGAACAACATCTTAATCAAATATCTCTTTCAATCCTTTTTAGATTTACGCAGTTCTTCGACAAAAGATAACATAGTTCCCCTTGCCTTGCTTGTCGTCCAAAAACTTTGAATTCCCTTGTTGAAAATGAGTTATTTCAAGGGAAAAGGAAATGAAATCGCTTTTAAAAAAGATGCGGGCTGTTGGAACTTGCCCATCGAACAGCCCACCATCATTTAGATTAGAGATCGCATTTCTGTAAAAATTCATATTTTGCAACAAACAACTTTCATTATAGATCATTAACTTCTTTAATTTTTGCTGGATCGATTTTCGGTTTTCGGTCTTCCGTCAGCAAACCGTTGATTTCTTGTTGCACATCGGTAATTTGAGTATAACAATAGCCGCATATATAATCCGTGTCTTTGATCGCTTTTGTAATCGAACGAAAACGATTCAAAAATTCTTCCTCCGTTTTCACTTGTTCGCCATAGCCCCATCCTTTTTCATCCTGAAAAGCAATGCCGCCATATTCACTAATGAAAATCGGCTGTCCTTTATATTTATAGCCTTTTGCCATCGCATATTTGAACTTGTTGTGAGGTACAACGTTTGTCACGATTTTCGTTTTGTCATAATACCGCTCGAGGAATTCTTCTCCATACGAAACATAATCATGCAGGGTAATAATGTCCGAAATGGTATGTTCCCAACCATCATTCACAATAACAGGCCGCATGTTGTCCATTGATTTTGTTAAATAATAAATCGCTTCCGTAAACTGCTGCTGTTTTCGATCCGTATAAATGTTTTGGACGCCCCACGATTCATTAAAAGGCACCCATGTGATAATGCATGGATGATTGTATTGTTGTTTGACAATATCCATCCACTCTGTTGTAAAATTGTCAACTGCTTCATCCGAATACTCATAAGTTGCTGGCGCTTCCGACCAGACGAGCAGCCCTTTTTGATCGCACCAATATAAAAATCTTTGATCTTCTATTTTTTGGTGTTTACGGACGCCGTTGTACCCCATCTCTAAAATTTTGTGAATGTCTTCTAAAATCGCTTCATCGGATGGCGGGGTTAAAAGAGTATCGGGCCAATAGCCTTGATCCAAAATCAGTTTTTGATAGATTGGCCGATTGTTTAACAAAACTTTGCCATTTTCTATGGAAACTTTTCTCATCCCAAAATAGGAAGATACTTGATCCATTAACTCTCCGTCTTTTGCCAATGTAAATTGGACATCATACAGATGAGGATGATCCGGATGCCACAACATAATTTTCCATTCATTCATTTCGCTCGTTATATCGATGGTGCATTGAAGGGTCGGCCGATCCACCAAAAGGGTGAATTCTTTGAGAACTTGACCTTGAAAGCTTATTTTCGTCGACAATTGAACCTGCTTCCCATCCTTGATTTCCCCGTCGATTTGATACTCAAATTCAATTGAATTTTGATCGATATCAGGGGTCATTTTAACATAACGAATGCTGTAGTCGTTCAAAAATTCCAGCCACACCGTTTGCCAAATTCCCGTCGTTTGGGTGTACCAGCAACCGAAATTTTTGCCGATCCATCTTTGCTTGCCCCTTGGCTGAAAACAACTTTGGCTATCTTCCACTTTGATAACGATTTTGTTTTCCTTACCTGCTTCGGCAATGCCGGTGATGTCGAATGAAAAGGCGGTATAACCGCCTTTATGCTGTCCGACAAACTGACCGTTAACCCAAACTTTCGTTATATAATCACATGCTTGAAAATGGAGAATGATTTTTTTCCCTTGATACTTTCCAGGGATTTCGAATGTTCGCTCGTACCACACATATGGATGAAAAACCGTTTCGCCTATCCCGCTTGCTTTGCTTTCATAAGTAAATGGAACAATAATTTTTTTGTCAAAAACTCCTTTCATATACCATTTTTCCTTTTCTCCTATATTTTTGTCATCAAATTGAAAATTCCACTCTCCATTCAAATTGAGCCATTCTTCTCTTTCGAACTGCGGTCTTGGATATTCGTTTCGAACTTGTTTTGCCTGTTCCATCAAACCATCTCCTTTATTATCCTTTTATTCCTGTAAAACTGATTCCTTTCACAATTTGTTTTTCAAAGATGAGAAAAGCAATGATGACCGGAAGTGAAGCGACGGCATTCACCGTCATCGGCAGCACATAATCTTGGGAGTAATTTGAATTAAATGTCGGGATTCCCACTGGCAAAGTGTATAAATTTTCTGAAAAGGTAGCCAAATAAGGCCACAAGAAATTGTTCCAAGATCCGATGAACGTAAAAATCGCGATTGATGCAAGCGCCGGTCTAGCGAGCGGCAAAATCATGAAATAATACAGCCGGAACAATGAACAGCCGTCCATTTTGGCGCTTTCAATCACTTCCTTGGGCACGCTGTCAAAAAAGCTCTTTAAAATAATGACGCCAAGCGGCGATGCAATGCCCGGCAAAATCAGCCCAGTATATGAATCAAGCAAGTTCAAATCTTTGACAATTTGATATAGCGGAATGATTGTTGCTTCCCCAGGCACCATCAACCCTGCCAAAAAGAACACAAACAAAAATTTTTTATAGGCGAAGTTGATTTGCGAAAGGGCAAATGCAGCTAGCGACACAATCAAAAGGGTGATCAAAGTCGTCAAGATTCCGACGATGAGGCTGTTCAAAAGCCATCTTAACACTGCCGAATGAAAAAGAATAGAGAAATAATTTTCAAATGTCATAGGGGGCAGAAACCATTCGAAGACTTGGTCGACCCCTATTCCTTGCGGCTTCAGGGAGACGAACAGCATCCAGATCACTGGAAACAAAAATATGATTGCTGCAATGAACGGAATAGCATTCGTGCGGATGGATTTCATCATAACTTATACCTCCCCTTCCTTCCCCCGCCATTTTAACTGAATGACCGATAGGATAAGCAAAATGAAGAACAAAGCGTAAGACATGGTTGCCGCATAGCCGAGATTGAATTTGATAAACCCTGTTTCATATATATATTGAATAAGCGGCCTCGTCGCTGTTCCCGGTCCTCCATTGGTGATTAATAAAATTTGCGCAAATACTTTATAAGAAGCCAAAATTTGCAAAAGCAAAATGATTTTGCCGATCGGAATCAACTGTGGCAATGTAATGTGCCAAAACTTTTGCCATGCGGTTGCCCCGTCAATATCAGCGGATTCATATAAGAAATCCGGGATATCCTGCAATGCAGAGAGGAATAACACCATGTTAAATCCGACTGTCCACCAAAGCGTCACACCGACAATTGTAACCCAAGCAAGTTTAGGATCAGCCAGCCAAAACGGTTCAGCCTCTATGCCGACAAAATGCAAGAAAGAATTAACGAGTCCGGTATACGGCTGCAACATAAAAATGGCAATATAAGAAATAACGGAAACCGACAGGATCGATGGAAGAAAAAAAGCTCCTCTGTAAAATGCTTTTAATTTTGAATTCCTATTTGCCATTAATGCCAAACATAGTGCCAATACGATCATGAAAGGGGTGGATAACAGAACAAACCATGTTGTATTCCAAAGCGACTGCCAAAAATCTGCATCCTTCAGCATGACCAAGTAGTTAGACAATCCGACAAAGTTCATCTTTTTCACAATCGTCCAATTGTAAAAGCTCATTTGCAAGCCTTTGATAATTGGAAAAATGGTAAAAACTATATAAAAAAAAGTAAAGGGAAGTAAAAACGGAATGGCTTTCATATTTTCTGAAAAGGTATTCGTTTTCATCAGCAAGCCTCCTCTAGCCCAATCATCTATGGGGATTCTGTTAAAAGCGATTTATCAAGCAAGTCGCCGATTTCCTGATCGATTTTGCGAAAAGCTTCTTCTGGAGATGCGCTCCCGTTCCAAATTGTATCAAGATTACGAATCAAAATATCTTTAACAGGCCAATTATTAACGGATTTTTCCGGAAAAGCGACATTGTCTGCGGCGTTTGCGTATTCACTGCGATACGGCATCTCTTTAAATTCTTTGCTTTTAACAACCGTGTCCTTGGCTGGAATATGTCCGGCTTTCGCCCATATTTGGGTTTTTTCCGCCACAAAGTTGGCAAACGTTATGGCTGCTTTCTGTCTTTCCAAACTAGCATTTTGATTTTTTGGCAAAATTAACGTGTGGGAGTCCCCCCATGTCGCTTCTTTTTCAAAAATGTTGGGCAATGGAAGTGCGCCGAATTGTAAATCTTTTGTTTGCTCCCAAATCCCTGTTGCCCAAACTCCGGTTGTCAATACAGCTGCAGAACCGCTTTGAAACATTTGATAGAAATCGCCGATATGCAACGGAATCACTTTATAGTCATGATACAACGCCTTCATGTAGTTGGCTGCTTCAATCGCTTTATCGAAATCAATGTCCGGAGACTGAAGGTCTTCCGAAAGGATCCCATCACCGCCTAGCTGGTGATACAACGCCCACCATAGCCGATAAGGATCATCGCCGCTCGTAGGAAATGAATAGGTAATGACATCTTTTGGCAATGCTTCTTTTAATCGAATGAAAAAATCAATAAACCCTTGCGGAGATTGTTCCATGATCGGTTTTCCGCTCTCATCCAATAATCCGGCAGTTTTTAAATGCTTCTTGTTGTAATAAAAAATCAAAGGGTGCGTGTCGATGGGAATGGCATAATGTTTGTTGCGGAACATTGTTGCGTCCAAAATGTTTTGATTGAAAGTTTCCCATTCGATGTCCATTTTTTCAGCTAACGGATCCAGTTCTGAAACGATTTCTAGATTGACAAGTTGAGGAAGTCTTGAAACGTGGGATACTGCTATATCCGGTCCTTTGCCAGCGGCGAATCCTGTAACAAGTTTTGTGTAATATTCATCCCAAGCCAGTTGAATATTTTTGACTCGAATGTTTGGATGGGTTTCATTAAATTGATTAACAATTTCTTGCATATATGCGGCGTCACCGCCACCAAACATCGTCCAGTAGGTGAGTTCCATTTTTTTGTTGGCGGATTCAGGATTGTTGCTGCAGCCCAGCAGCATTCCAAATAAGAGGAAGCAGCATAACTTGATGATGCATACCTTTTTCTTCACAGAATCCCTCCTTTAATTGCTGTTTTTTATTACAATTTTTTTAATTAAAACAATATGATTGTTTAATTAAAAGATAGCGCTTTCAAATTGTTTCGTCAATTATTTTTTAGAAAAATCAGAAATATTTTTTGCTGTTTTGCCGCTTCATCGATGTTTCGCCGCTGCTAAACGGTTCACTTAAAGCGATTCGCATTTTGGAATCAAAAAAAAACTCATTTATTACAACATTCCTGCAATAAATGAGTTTGTTCTAAAACTTTAAGAATAAATAACTCTCATTAAAATATCTTGCTCGTAATCCCCAAATCCTTTTCCGAAAAGGTTGATTCCGCCGATGTTTGCGGCATCCGGCTTAATGCCTATTTTAAAACGAACCGACTTGTTTCCGATTACTTTGAGGTCGTTCAACGTTACATCTGACACCCTCACATCATCGAGATAGCTTCCGGCTTGTGTGACTTTCCATGTTTTCAGCAGTCCATATTGCGTGTGGGTATCGGGGAGCCATGCTGGATTTAGTTTTCCCCTTCTATCGCCAAAATCGCCGGGGCACGTCCAAGTGCATACTTCTGTTCCATTGATCCAAACGGTTATATCAGACGGCCATTGATGGTCATAGCGCGGAGCTTCTGAACACAGTTCCAATGAGAATTGAATGGATTCAATCTTGGCGTCAGCCGGAAGAAGCAAAGGAAACCGATACTCCACATACCCTTTCCGAAACCAAATCAACTGGGCAGTCATTCGATCCGGATGATAGAAGAGCGATGGTTCATCATCCGGTTTCATGATGCCGTTTTGATTGATTAAACCGCACGTGGGGTAAACATCAAAATCCAAATAATGACCAACCGGCATCTCTATTTGGTAGGAATTTTTCGGATTGTTCATGCCGGTTCTTAAGTTTAAATTCATGTAGATGTCATCAAAATTTCTCGTGCAAACCTTCATTGTCCCCCTTGAGGCAGGCTGCAATTCGGTAATGATTAAACCGGCTTTTTCAAGCACCTTCACATTAAAAGCGATAGTGGAAACTGGCAATCCAAGCTGTTCAGACAATTCCAAGATGTTCATTTTTTTATAATTTAATAATTTCAAAATATTAATCCTAATTTTTGATGACAACGCATGCGCCACTTTAATAAGAATATCTGGTTCATCAATTGTCAATTCTAACACGCCATAACCTCCAGTTTATCAATTTGTTATCCTATTATACTGATGATCTCTTTTCTTGGCAATTTAATGGAAGTTATTGGCCGCAAGGAATTTTGTTCTATTCATTTTGGTTTATTTTCCCTTTAAAACGATTGTGAGGCGAGGGGCTCACTTCAGAAATCCGAACGAACATGCTTTTGATTTTATGTGCAAAAACTTTTGATACTGCTCAAATTGCTGTAGTCGCTAGGCTGCAAGCAAAGATTAAATCCTGAATTTTGTGTAAAAAGAAAGCGGTTGGATTGGCCGGGAATTTAGGTTTACTAGTCTGGGGAGTATGATTTTACACAATAATTAGGACTTGGCCGCAAGCAAATGTTCTCTTTATTAAATAGATCATGCCACGCTTTGCCTAACGTCATTCTTGTAAAAATTCCTTTTTCAACAAAATCCCGTCTCGTCGCAAATTTGTATATGCTGTTTTAAACAAACATAGTCATCTTGTTTTTTAGGGGATAACTTGCAAACATTCATTCCACCTCGTACAAGCATTCCCGCCATTCTTGTCGTCTACTTAATGGTCAAAAATGCGGTGCACTTTTCGATTTGCCGGCAATTTGAATAGTCTAGGGCGCAGAATAAGAGGATTCCATCGACAATTTATGGATATGAATATCAATGCTATTTAACTCTATATTTAAATATCTGAAAAAGTCATCGGCAACTTTTCTTTGAATCTGTTCGGCGACAACAGGTAATGCTTTATCCATTGGGTAATACATTGTAAGGCTTATTTTAATATTCGGCAACTCGTGTAAGGAGACATCTATCCGATGGCATTTTTTCACTTCTTGTATCAAAGTGCACGCATGCAAAATAATTTGTTTTACAACATGTTCAGAAATATGAATGGTTCCTTGTTGAAACCTCGGTCTGATAATCGTTGTTTCGCCAATTTCTTCCTTTTGGGCGGAAAAAATTTTCTTTCCTTTCATAATCATTTTTTTAAAAATATTCTGTTCGACCTCTACATAAGGCAGTGGAATGATATGTTTCCCTTCCGTTTTTCTCACATATAATGCCATGTTGATTTCTTTTGAAGAGCGAATTTCTTCAATTTGATAATATTTATCAATTTTTCCTAATTGCAATTTTTCGGCAATTTGATCAACCATTTTTGCAGAAGTTCCAATAATAAGGATCGATGGAATATTAAGTGTTTTTATCTTGTTCACAACTTCTTTTCGGTGATCCTCATAAAAAAAGATGGCTCGTTTAATAGCTGTAATATAATTTTTTTCATATTTTGCCGAAATCCCTGCAGCCTTTCGCCCTCTATAAATTAACAATCCGTCATCAATGATAGCCGGTATGTTTTTACTATAGGCAAATGAAAGTGCACTGGAACTTTTCCCTGTTCCGCTAGGGCCAACAAGAGCGAATATTCGCATGATCGAAATCCCCTTTCCCTTAAGATTTTTATTGCCCGAGGGGAATCGTCATACCAACTTTGGGGCGTCTTCATCAGCAAACCGGAAACCATTTGCTTCAACAACCAGTAATTTACAGGAAAATTCAGTTTGTGCTGAAGCAAATGGTTATTTGGAGGCTTGATTTCATTTTGCCGGGATATTCACCTTCTAATTCTCTCTGAAAGAGAATGAAGGGTTAAAAAGAAAGTTTTGACACAAGGTAAATGCGAACGTAGCAAACCTGTTAGAAGTTTTTAAAGACAAGTTCATTATTTAGTCGATTGTCGACCATTATAATTGAATTATACATATGCTGAACGATCGACAGTAATACCATCTTTTATGAATTGTTCTATTTCTTCTTTGCTGTAGCCCAATTGTTTTAAAACAGCTTGGCTATGCTCTCCATGAGCAGGAGGAACCGTTTTTAGCCTGCCTGGTGTTCGCGATAATTTCACAGGTATACCGAGCATTTTCAAGGTGCCAAGGGACGGATGTTCCATTTCAACTACCATTTCCCTTTCCTTAATATGGGCATCATTTAGAATGTCCGACAATTTATTAACCGGTCCGCACGGAATTTTCGCATTTTCAAAGATGTCAACCCATTCATCCCTCGTTTTTCTTTTAAACGCTTCCTCAAGGATGGAAATTAATTCATCTCGATTTTGAACCCGGTCGGGATTCGTTTTAAATTTCCGGTCTCTAAGAACTTCCATATCCATTGCCTCAACAAACGAGTTCCAAAGGTTATCATTTCCTACCGCCAGAATAAAGTGGCCATCTGACGCTTCAAAGACTTGGTAAGGAACAATATTAGGATGAGCTCCTCCCAGCGGCTTTGGATCGTTGTTTGTCGCAAAATAGTTTCCAGCAAGATATGTTTGCCAAGAAACCATTGTATCAAGCAAGGAAACATCCACCCATTGCCCTTGGCCGGAACTTTGCCTTTCCCAAAGTGCTGAAAGAATACCGATTGTGGCCCACATTCCTGCTCCGATATCCGCCAATGAATACCCCGCTTTGACCGGCGGACCGCCTGGTTCTCCTGTAACCGACATTAACCCGCCCATTCCTTGAGCCAAGACATCATACCCTGGCTTTTTAGCATATGGGCCTGTTTGGCCAAATCCGGAAATCGAAGCTAAAATAATTCTAGGATTATGCTGCTTTAAGACTTCAAAATCAATTCCCAGCTTCTTTAATGTGCCAGGTCTAAAGTTCTCAACAACAACGTCCGCTGTTTCCACCATTTTCAGGAAAATTTCTTTCCCTTTTGGATCTTTTAAATTCAGAACAACACTTTTTTTATTGCGGTTGACACTGAGGAAGTAGGCGCTTTCATTTTGGATGAACGGCGGCCCCCACTGTCTTGTATCGTCCCCTTGCGGACTTTCAATCTTTATCACCTCGGCACCTAAATCAGCTAATGTCATCGTGCAGAACGGACCGCTCAATATTCTTGTCAAGTCAATAATTTTAATTCCTGCAAGCGGCAGCATGTCAATCTCTCCCTTTAAAATTTGGTTTTCTTTTTTCTACAAATGATCGAACACCTTCCGGAAAATCATTGCTGTCTATGCTGGATGCTGTCCCTGTATCCCAAGGGAAAAAAAGAGACGGTTTGTTAAAAGCGACAGATCTTTTAACAGCTAGAAGAGAAGCTTGCGACTGTTCCATTACTTTTTTCGCCAAACATAATGTAAAATGATCTATATCTTCACCATCTGGCACCAAGTAATTCAGCAACCCCAATTGGTAGCATTCTGAAGCGTTAAACAAACGACTTGTATAAACTAAATCCATCGTCCGGCTCCCTCCGATCAGATCGACGATGCGTTTCACAAACATTTGGTTTAGCGTAATTCCCAACCGTCCAACGGGAATCCCCATTCTAGCTTTAGAGGTGCCAACCCGAAGATCACATGCTAAAGAGAGGACAAAGCCTGCGCCTAATGCCGGACCGTCGATTACGGCAATGGTTGGCAGCGGCAGTTTTTCAAAAGTCGAAATGGCTTGTTCTATCAAGCGAAAAGCTTCGTGTGCTTGATCAAGGGACATTCGGTTAAATTCTTTCAAATCTGAACCGGCAGAAAATTGATCCTTGCTTCCACGCAAAATAACTACTCTTGTTTTCCGATTTTCAGGAATCAACTTTCCGATTTCCGCCAACTCCCGCCACATGGCCGATGACATCGCGTTTTTCAGATGCGGTCGTTGAATCGTGACAATGGCAAGCCCGGCACTTTCTTGAAGTATAATTTTCCCATCGGTCTCCACCTGACTAATGGTTACCCTCATAAGAAATCTCCTTTCTGTCTGTAAATTCTCCCCAAATAATTCTGTCATATTTTAATAATGTGGTATTCCAATCTGCCTTTTTATCCAGACGATTGTCGACAGTCGTCTTTATTACCTTCATAATAGCCTCTGACCTTATAAAAGTCAATGTTAAATTTCTGAAAAATTCAAATTTTTGTATTAAATTTGCCGAATTGCCGGAAAGTGGAGAATGTTTTCGAGATCATTATTCAGTCTATGAATTGAAGAAGCAGAGGGATGAAATGAAGTATGAAGAAAGGGAGTCAATATGAATTAGCCAGTCCAAAAAGCTGCCTTACTTACTTCATAATTACTCCCTTAATAATCATAAAAAGATAGTTCTTGTTCGTTTCAGAACACGCAAATCTTTTTCTCATTGTTGCTAATTATAAGATTGCTTATTTATAGTTTTGTTTTCAACCCTTTTTATGACGCTATGATTATGATTTTCAAGGAGAACAAGAGCTTCATCGATTAGGTTTTCCTTTAACAAATCTAAAATAATACGATGTTCTTTCAAAGACTTTTTTATATGTTCTTTTTCAAGAAATGATATTCTTTGAAGGACAAGCAAAGGCCGCCCTAATCTCCAATACATTTCCTTAATAATTTCACTTCCACTCATTTCAATTATTTGCATATGAAACTCTTGGTTTAGACTCGCATACAGTTTCTCGTCGCCGTCAACCTCTTCCATTTGCTGTACCAATTGTTCCATTTTCCCAAGAATTTCTTTATTTACACCGCGTACTTTAATTCTTTTCATCGCAAGACTTTCCAACACTACTCTCATTTCAAGAAGATCATAAACTTCATCTTCCGTATAACCCTTCACAATAGCTCCCTTTCTGGGAATCCGCTCAATTAATCCTTCATTTTCTAACAAATAAAGCGATTCTCTAATCGGCGCCCTGCTCGTCCCAAACTCTTCTGCGTAAGTGGATTCAATGATTTTTTCTCCGGGCTTTAGTTCACCCGACATAATTTGATTTGTTATTTTTTCCGCTATTTTATGGGACAGCGAATGATTATAAAATAATTGATTATTTTTCATTTCCGGCCATCCTCTCTATAATGTCGACTGTCTATTTTAACATAATCTTATAATAACTTATAAACAAATACAAATTTTTGCAAAAATCTTTTAAGAAGGAAACTTCTGGTATTCCTCCCCAATCTTTCGTTTGCCTCACCTTCTCCACTTATTCGAGATTGGACGGAGCACCCCTTTTTTCTAGTTTAAAAAATTTAAAGATCCATATCATCAAAATAAATGAATATAGTTAATAATAATATTAATAAAAATTTTCAGATTTTTTTATTGCAAATATCCGAGGTTTCCTTTATGATATACATTAACGACAGTCGACAATTGACAAAATTGAAAATTTTCACTTTATTTTGTAACCTTTTTTAGTTTCAAAATCTGCGACTGAAAGGAGGTAATGAAATAAAAGCACTTTAACTGATTTTTGCTGCCTTTCTAAACATCTATCTTTGCTAACAGACGATCTTACGAGCCTAAAGCTTTTGATTGCCATACGGTGTTAACAAATAATCTTGTACACCATTCAAAATATTTATAATCAGCTGAACTCCAGTTTTAGACTGAAGCAAATTGTGATTTGACTCATTAGTCTAAATTATAATTTTACGAATATTGCTATGATACTTTATTTCGATAATTTTATCATCTCTGTCGATAGTCGATTTTAAATGATGGTTATTTTAGAAAGCGTTTTCATTTATTTTGAAACTTTAACTTAGGGGGAGAAATCTGTATGAGTTTAGAGCTCATTGGAATTTTGGTGCTTCTCATCATGTTTGTGGTGGGTTCATTCTTGCCAATCAACCTTGGCATTTTAGGATTTATCGCTGCTTTTGTTGTCGGTGTCGGATTCGGTGGGTTGAAGATGGACGACATCTATAGCGGTTTTCCAGCCGAACTGTTCGTCACCCTTGCAGGAGTTACTTACCTGTTTGCTATCGTTGAGAAAAACGGGACAGTCGATTTGATCACTAGTTGGGGGCTTCGCATGGTCAGAGGCAATCTTGGTCTCATTCCATGGATTATGTTCATGCTTTGCACCATTTTAACCAGTGTCGGCACCTTGGGACCCGCAGCCATTGCGATCCTTGCGCCGATCTCGCTGCGTTTTGCCGCCCGATACAACATCAGTCCTCTATTAATGGGGTTATTGGTAGTTATAGGATCCACAGCAGGTTCATATTCACCGCTGAATCCATATGGTGTCATTGTCAACGGTGTAATGCAGGAAAGGGATCTTCCTCATTCGCCTGGGCTGCTTTTCATAAATGCTTTTATCTTTAGTGTGTTTGCGTCTGTTATTGTGTTCATCATTTTGGGCGGACTTCGCTTGCTAAAAAAACGCATACCTGCTGATGGGAACGTAGATTCTTCAACCGTCGATGCCTCCGGAAATGAGGAAAAAAAATTTTCAGATAACAGATTAACATGGTATAGAGGTATCACGCTTATTGGCATCATCCTCCTAGTTGTCTTGGCTCTTACATTCGACATAGACATCGGTTTTGCAGCGCTGGGAATCGGCTTAGTATTGGCGTTAATTGCTCCAAAACAGCAAAAAGGCGTCCTAGCGCGTATGCCATGGTCTGTCATTCTTTTGATAACTGGAATTGTAACATATGTGGGAGTTCTGGAAACAATCGGAACCATTGATTATATGACCGATTTGATAGCAAGAGTTGGGAATCCGGTGACAGCAGCTCTTGCGTCGTCATACGTAGGCGGAGTCGTATCGGCTTTTGCCTCGACAACAGGGTTTCTAGCAGCTATCATTCCTCTGGCAGCGCCCATTTTACAGGACCCGACCATTTCTTCCGTCGGTGTCGTTTCAGCAATTGCCATTGCTTCAAGCATTGTTGATTTAAGTCCTTTCTCCACAAACGGGGCATTGCTGCTTGCAAACGTACAAGGGGTAAAAGAAAATGTATTTTTCAAACAGCTTTTACTTTCTGCTGCTGTAGTCGTAGCGCTTGGACCTGGGCTCGCCTGGTTTGCTTTCGTTTTAATCGCAGGGTAACGATTTTGGAACTTGCAATATTGGAATGTTTGAATAATCAACAGATCATAACGAAAAAGAAATGGCTTCAAACCGGGGAAAGAGAAAAAGCGGCCGAAAACTTTAAGCAAATTTGGCATCAAACAGCCCCCTCCAAAATTTGCAAGGGGGCTTTATACATATGGCTTTGAAAAAAAACGCTTTTGCAAGTTCTGGTCCAACTTATGATATCAACCGAACAAAAAGAAGAGGATTTTTCTTATTCCTTGAGCATCGCATAATTGTAAATTATATACCCGTTCATGTGCGGTTCGATTTTTCTCGGAAAGAAACAGGAGCGATTGAATAAAGTTAGGAATAAACAAGCAAGCTGAGGCAAATAATAAAATATGTTAACTGCCGATCTCAAGCAAAAAGGCCAAGTCCTAATTATTGTGTAAAATCATACTCCCCAGACCAGTAAACCTAAATTCCCGGCCAATCCAACCGCTTTCTTTTTACACAAAATTCAGCACTTAATCAGCAAAAATTTCCCGCAAACCAGATGGAATAAGTTTGCTTAAAGAAACTGCAATAAAATCTGTAGCAATTGGTATTTAGGATAGCATATTCCTGCAGGTAAAATGGAAAATAGTGCTTCAAACAAAGAAACCTCCCCTCAATTAAACTGTCAAAAGTACGAAACGCACAGTTTCCTCCATCTGATAAGGAATAACCAAGACCAAACGACAAGCGAAGTGTAGTGATTCCAACATTTTCACGTTTTGTGCGCATAAATGCCGGCTAATCAAATATTCAGCAAGGATTTTCTTGAACTTGCGGGAAAAATAAAACCATATCGAATGAACCGCTATTGTTACCATTTTGCCAAATTCCATTTTCATTTTAACTTGCCGCTATTAAAGCTCCTTACAACCTGCCTCCTAAATCCACTTCAAAAGGTTCTTCGAGCTGCTATATGTTAAAGAATACCTTTATGTTCCCCATGATTAAACTGATATCATGTATAGCTTTTCATTTAAAGAATTTCTCGTTAATGAACGATATTTTTTCAAACAATGGGTATGTGCCTATTCAAATCCACAATTGAATCATAGTCTAGTATGAAAACATTTTGGGCAAATTTCATTATGTCATTTGAAAATGTTTAAGTGAGTTTGTCTAAAAAGAAAATGGAGGAGGAAAAAGTATGTACAATGAATTGGAACATGTTCAAACACATGAGGATGAAAGAATTTTTGGAAGACGTCCATTTGGATTCGGAAGACCTTTTGGGTTTGGCGGACCTTTTGGGTTCGGTAGACCCTTTGGGTTTGGAAGACCTTTTGGATTTGGCGGACCGTTTCTCGGAGGATTTTTTGGCGGATTATTAGGTAGCGCACTGTACCCTCCATATGGATACGGGTACGGTTACCCATATCCTTACTATGGCGGCTATGGTTACGGTTATCCTTATTATTAATGATTCTATTTGATTTTCCATAATCCGGTTGTTAATGGGGTTATTCCCCCTTCTAAAGCACAAAACAACTTAAAAATGTATGTACGATAATTGGAAGGAAAGTTCTGCAAAGAAGATATTAGTTAGTTGATAGTTGTTAAAAGTTTAGCCTTTTCAGCTGCTTGGCAGAAAAGGCTTTCGTTTTTTAAAGCTACTTTAGTGCTTTATTTTCCGGTTACACTCTCCATTTATTAAGTGTAACTATATAATGATGGTAAAATCTTTTCCTTTATAAAGTTTTCTATTGAAATTAGTATGAATGGGGTCATTTAATTATATAAAAGATTGCATAAACTCCATCTTTTTATGCAGAGACTTAGCACTCTTAAATGCACGTAAATGTTGATTTATCAGCTGGATAAACAATATATTGCGGCAAGTTGGGGTTATCGGAAAAATGGTTTTTTCAGCCCAATCATAAAAAAAGTAAGACAAAAAGAATGCTGTGAAATCAACATTCTTTTGTCTTTTATTTGGAAACATGTGACACTAAAATGGGCTTTTCAGACAGCCCCATGATAAAGAACTTTGGTTAGTATTGATTATGCCAACTAAGTTTGTATATGGTAACCATCGTGGAAAATAAATTTGACTTCTATAACAACTTCTCTTTAATTTCTTTTATCGTTAGCCCTTGAACTTCTTTCAGCCTTTTAATCTCCGCCAATCGTTCAAGTGCTTTCACACGAGGATATTTCCTTGTCAACCTGACATCCTCCTGCTTGAACGGAATAAGTCCCTCCTCGGTGTAATATTTTATGGTGCTGTAACGTACTCCTGACAGTTGAACCAATTCACTAATGCTTACATGCTCTGATTTCTCGATTTTCTCTAAACTTCTCCGTCTTGCCATCTTTTATCACCTTCTACGTTGCAGAAGCAGCACTTGTAGTAATTGCAGCGTCGATATTTCGAATTGCTTTATCAATAGATTTAATGGTTGCAAAGATTTTTTCTTTACGAAGCTGCTCAATTTTTTGTTTCAATGCTTTGCGCTCAAATTCAGAAAAATAATCGTTTAACATTTTTTTTGCATTTAAGAACAATGCTAATACAATGGTATGCTCTTCCACTTTGCCATCTTCTAATAGTTCAGCTCGAATTTTTTCAACGATGTAATTGCGGGTGTTTGCGACATCTACATATTTTTTCTTCGGCACAACAAACAAGATTTCGCTTTTTTCCACTTCTAGAACCCCTTTTTCGACAAGGCTCTCTACAACTAATTGATACACTTCACGCTGCTTAAACATGTGCTGATAGAAATATGATACCCATTTTTTGATTTTCTTCGGTTTTTCTGAAGTCATGACTTCTAATAAACGATCAAGGGGCTTATCTCCAGTCGGAGCAGAATCCACGATCGTTACTGTATCATCTTCTTCAAATTTCACCTTTCCTTTTAGAGATAACTCTACTAGACAAGCCATGACAGTATACAGTGCGATATGCTGCCGGAAAATCGATTTTAGTTTATTTGTTTCACGGTCCAAAGCTAACAATACAAATTCTTGAGGAATCGTTAATTCTTTTAACAATGGACTTACCTCCCGTTTTTAAAATGTGTTTGCGATTTGACATTCTTACTTGCTACTTACTACTTATTACTTACTACTTACTATATATAAAAAATAAAAAAAATGCAACCCCGAATTAATGATTTTTTCAAATGCTGTAATCTCTGCTTTAAGGTAAATATGTTTTGTCACCAATCATAAATTTTGCATAATGCAGATAAGGTTTCCCTGAAAGGATTTGGAATGGATGGCGGGATGAACTGGAGCGGTTATGAGGCCAAGTCCTAATTATTGTGTAAAATCATACTCCCCAGACCAGTAAACCTAAATTCCCGGCCAATCCAACCGCTTTCTTTTTACACAAAATTCAGGACTTAATCCGGTTATGATGTCAACTATTCTAACGACAAAATAAACGATTTTTTTCTAAAAATACCATACCATGTTTACATTTTATCCCAAAACGAAAAAAATTCCTCTCCCGTTTGGGAAAGGGTTTTAATTTAATGAAGTAGGTCCCAATGAATCTTCTCTGGTCGATTAGAAAGGTAACAAATGCAATATCCCTTTTATATCAGCACCTCTTAATGAAATAATTTCATTGTCAATAGTATAAAGCTTCTTCATCAATCATTTATGAAAGGAAGTCTTTATTTTAGAAATAACATCATTATTCTCCATTACAATTTGGGGATGAAGTGTAGGAATCATATGACCAATATCTGGAATCACCTTATATATGGCACAGGGACATCTTTCTTTGTACCAAATGGATCTTCTTTTCCAACTGTAATAACTGTTGGAACTGTAATTTCCCTATATTTTTCACATATATTTTTAGAAGTTTTAGGAAAAGCAAGTATATCCTCTCTGTTCGCTCTAAAGTGATTTGGACGAAATGCTTATGCATATACCTCTTCCTTATACACATCAGATGCAAATGTCTCTCTTAACATGGAAGTTGCTTTTCCTTTAGCCATTGGAGTTTTTAAAATGTATTTTAATATAATCTTTCCTAATATTGGTGTTATGACAACTTTAGATAATAAGTCGTCATGTTCAGCAGCCCCTTTCTTTTATACATTACACCGACTAATATTACAATCCCAGCAACTTTCTCTGGAAAGTGCATAGCATAAGAAAGGGTCATAGTACCAGTCCATGAATAATAGGTTGTCGACACCAAGTTCCTTTAGCAATACCATCTTGTTCAATGGCCAAGTCCTAATTATTGTGTAAATTCCCCTTTGATAGAAAACATGGATCTGAGACTTGACGTATGGCAGATAAGTCCGGCAAGTCTCCCTGCCGGTCGCCTTCCCGGACCAATGATCATGTTGTCAAGGAGTTTTCGCGGCATATCCTCGCTTCGCTCCGGTATTCCACGTTCTCCTTGACACAGCGAAGGGGTTATCCCACTCTCTTGATCGCCGGAGCCTCCTGATTCACCGATCGGACTCCTTGCTCTTTCGTTTTCCGCCACCGCCAATATTCGGACATATCCAAGTATTTGCGCCCAACATCCATTTTTCATTCAATTCGATCAACACGGCGCCAACGAGACGATACACCGATTCCCGGTTCGGAAAGATGCAAGATCACCCGTTCTCAGCGGCGGATTTCTTCGTTCAGCCGTTCCACCCCATTGGTCGTGCGAAGAAGCCGCCGGTAACAATCAGGATAATCCAATACATCCGTGACGTCCGCAAATCCCTCTTCGAGAATTTGCATGACTTTTGGCGCCCATTTCTCCATTTGACCAGCACTTGTTCCAATAGCAGCCGGGTCGTTTGAGATTATTTGGGGCATGAAGAAAAGTCATGGTTAACTGACTTTTTGAAGCCCCTTTGTGTGTTTGATATTAAATTAATCGACTTTATTGTAGTTTTACATTTTGAGTTTAGGAAAATAGTTTACTGAAATATCTTAACACGATGTTATAATTCGAAAATTCAACTTTCTGAACATTGTCCATTCATCCCCAAGCATACCCAGCACTAGCAACAAGAGAGTTGGTAAAAAAACTCAAGGTTTCGTTCATAAATGCTCCAGCATAACATCTCGTCTATTACCCGCCGCAGCCCGCTCCTTATTTGTTTTTCAAAAAACTCTTTTCCAGCAAACCGAGGGACAAATGAAAAGCAATGCACTTATTTTCAACGACATCGCAACCTAAAACTGAATTTACAAAATGGTTATATCATTTCTAACTGCAAATCATGCACCATATTTAAATTCCGTTCCTTTAAAGACGGAACCAGTTTCCCACAAACGCTTATATTTACTTTCAATTGTGGGAGAGCTTCAAAATGAATGGAGTGAATTTTTGCTTCATAATCCCCATCGTTCTCCATAAGCTGAAACATAAATTCACTATAAAAGGCTGGAATATATCCTAACTTACGCCCTTGGCTTGTTAATACAATCACTGCTTTCGGATCTTGTTCATTCTCTGGCTCTAGTTGAAACTGTACCTTTTCTCCGATTTTTAGCTGTTTAAGGATTTGTTCCCCTTCATAATATCTCCAGCCAGCAATATAAAAATCAAAGTCAAAGTGATTTCCGTACACATAAATAGGTGCTACAAACTCATATGAATCAGTCGCAAGCCTGCCGCCGGTAGCTCGCAATAAATCCATTTCCGTATAATCACTTGACAAGCCGTGCGTCCGCAAAATTTTTGGGAAATCAGGGCGGCGACGATCAGGCAAACGTCGTTCGAAAGGTCCGAATAGCCTGTCAGAAACGTATATTTTATCGATATCGCGAAACGCTAAATGTGGCTGATATCCGTTTTCTAATGCATCTAATAATCCCCTTCTTTTTCTGCTTTTTTCATAATAAAATACATATTTGCCTTCGTGATGTACTAAATTCCCAATATGATATCGCTGGCGCGTACGTTCGTTTTGCCAAATAAGCCAAACTACAAAAGGACGGGTCATTTATTTCACCTCCGTATACCAATTTATTAGCCACTCTCTTCGATATTGTAATAATTTTAATACCCATTCTTTATAAACTTTACTCATTGCTTCTTCTGAAATTTCACTTAAAATGACAAGTATTTGCTTTTCATTTATTTGACTTATTCTTTCAACCATTTCTTTTGTTTCTTGTGGATATAATTGATAAATAAAATTTAATAACTCTCTATATTTTGGTTTCTTTTTGTCAGGCAATCCTATTAAAGAGTAGCTTCGGTTAGTAAAAGCTGTAAACATTCTTTGATCTTGAAACATTTTTAGGATACGTTCTTCCTGTAATTGATATCCTAGTGATGCTCCGTTATCATATATAGGGGCAAGCTGATAACCTGCTTGATAAACAATGATTCCCCAATTGTCGCAGTGTCGATCTTGATTTGCAATTAGCGCATCGAATATGGGTATTTGAATAAAGTCTCTTTCAAGACTAAATTCGGATAATACTTTTATTATATTTGGAAAATCGTAATACTTTCAGCTGTATCTATCAAAATCTTCGGCATTACAGTTGGATCATCTAAACTTACATAATGGGCGAGTAAAAATTTTGCAAACGATTGATTATGAAGCTGATTCGGATGATGAACTTTTTGGCGATACAAAAATGTATAACTCAGAACATGAAATCCTTATTACAAAAAGGCTTACGATGGAATTAAAAGCTCATAAAATTCGTCAAAATGAAAATAAGTTAAGATTCAAAGAAAAATATAAGCGTAACTTAGATCTTGTTTTTTGTCGTGAAGATGGATCACCACTCCCAAAGTCAACACTCTTTAATGCCTTTAGGAGAATTTTAAATAAAGTGGATCTGCCGAATTTAAGTATACACTCATTGCGGCACACTCACGCATTTTTAATGTTAGAATCCAAAGTTGAAATGAAATATATTCAAGAAGCATTAGGTCATGGTTCGATTCAAAAATCACATCGGATGTTTATGCCCACATAAGCAAAAAAATTGAAAAAGATAGAATGGTTAAGTTTGAGGAGTATATGAAAAACATCCTCGAATAATTTTTTGTAAAAAAATCGGGCAATTATCGGGCAGCTTGAAAAATAAGCATAAACAATTAAAAATGCCCGATAAGCAAAAAACCCCTCCAACGCTTGAGCGTCAAGGGGTTTTAAGGATTAGTACAAGCTCATGTATTGTTCGCGTTCCCATGGGTGCACTTGTGTGCGGAACATGTCCCATTCGATTTCTTTCGCTTCAACGAAGTGTTCGAATAGGTGAGTGCCAAGCGCATTGATGATTACTTCGTCTCGTTTTAAGTTTTCAAGCGCTTCGTACAATGTTGCTGGAAGGTCGATAATGCCGTTTTCGATGCGCTCTTCTTTTGTCATGATGTATATGTTGCGATCAACTGGTTTTGGCGGAGTTAATTTGTTTTTAATGCCGTCAAGTCCAGCAGCTAGCAGAACAGCCATTGCCAGATATGGGTTTGCTGATGGATCGACGCTGCGCACCTCGATCCGAGTGCTCATGCCCCGGGATGCAGGAATCCGGATCAACGGGCTTCTGTTGCGGCCGGACCATGCCACATAACATGGAGCTTCATAGCCAGGTACCAAACGTTTATAGGAGTTGACCGTCGGGTTTGTCACGGCTGTAAAGCTTGTCGCATGTTTAATGATGCCGGCGATGAATTGCAAAGCAGTTTCGCTTAAACCGTCTTCTGCATTTGGATCAAAGAACGCATTTTCACCGTTGCGGAATAAAGAAAGGTTGGAATGCATTCCTGAACCGTTTACGCCAAATAATGGTTTTGGCATGAATGTTGCATGCAAGCCGTGTTTACGGGCAATCGTTTTGACAACAAGCTTGAACGTTTGGATATCGTCGCATGCTTTGACAGCATTTGCATATTTGAAATCAATTTCGTGTTGGCCGGGCGCTACCTCGTGGTGGGAAGCTTCAATCTCAAAGCCCATTTCTTCAAGCTCCAAAACGATGTCGCGGCGGCAGTTCTCCCCTAAATCAGTAGGCGCAAGGTCAAAATAACCGCCATTGTCGTTCAATTCCAATGTTGAGTCGCCTTTCTCATCAAGCTTGAATAAGAAAAATTCCGGCTCTGCCCCTAAGTTGAATGCATTGAATCCTAATTCTTCCATTTCTTTCAATACACGTTTTAAGTTGTTGCGCGGATCCCCTTCGAATGGAGTTCCATCCGGATTGTAAATGTCGCAAATGAATCTGGCAACTTTTCCTTTCTCAGCTGTCCAAGGGAAAATGACGAAAGTATCCAAGTCTGGATAGAGATACATGTCTGATTCCTCAATGCGGACAAAACCTTCGATCGAAGAGCCGTCGAACATCATTTTGTTGTTCAACGCTTTTTCTAATTGGGAGACTGGAATTTCAACGTTTTTGATCGTTCCCAAAATGTCCGTAAATTGAAGACGGATGAATTTTACGTTTTCTTCTTTGACTAAGCGGATAATGTCTTCTTTTGTGTACTTTGCCATTGTTTTTCTCCTCTCATGATTAAATATATATAAATTTATTAATCACGAATATTAATGGAAGAATCTTGAAAGATCCCCTTGCCGTAAAGTAGCCCTGTTCATTCTCCCTGCATGAAGAAGTTCTTCCTTTAGCAGTTTCCGCAATTCAGCATCAGAGATTGATTTGTCCATTTCAAGAAACGGGCGTTCCTCGACGCGTTTTTCTTCGTTCTCTTTATAAGCAAAAATTTGTTTTATTCCTGCCATATTGACTCCTTGCTCAATCAAAGATTTAATTTCGAGCAATCGGTCGACATCATTAAAGGAAAACAAGCGCCGATTTCCTTCTGTTCTTGCAGGAGAGACTAAACCGTGTTCTTCATAATACCTTATTTGTCTTGCAGAAAGCTGTGTCAACTGTTTGACAATGCTAATTGGAAACAAAGGCATTGAACGACGGTCTTGATCATTCATTTTATTTAGACCCTCCTTCCTTCTGCTTAATCTCATTATATTTGAATGTAAGATATAATGTCAATATTATGTTAGAAAATTTAACATCATTTTTTTGAAATAAGATCAATCATTCTTTCCTTTACAATGTAATCATTTTTTGTTCAGCCAATTCATTGAGTGCATAGCAAATCGCGATTTTAACATGCTCATACGTCAAGCCGCCCTGCACGTAAGCAACATACGGAGGTCGGATCGGTCCGTCCGCTGACAATTCAATGCTAGACCCTTGAATAAAAGTGCCGGCGGCCATGATCACTTGATCGCTGTAGCCCGGCATTTCGGTCGGAACAGGTTTTACGTGTGAATTGACCGGTGAAGCATATTGGATTGCCTGACAAAAAGCAATCATCGTCTTTTCATTGTTAAATTGAACAGATTGGACAAGATCTGTTCTCTTCTCGTCCCAGCGGGGATTTGCCGCCAAACCGATTTCCTCCAGCACCGCAGCAGTAAAAATGGCTCCTTTCAAAGCTTGGCCCACCACATGTGGAGCAAGAAAAAAACCTTGATACATTTCATGAAGACTGTATAATGACGCACCGGCTTCTCTGCCGATTCCGGGCGATGTCAGTCTGTATGCGCAAGCCTCCACCAACTCGCTTTTGCCGACAATATACCCTCCCGTTTTTGCAAGCCCCCCGCCGGGATTTTTGATGAGGGAGCCAGCAACAAGATCAGCCCCTACGTGACAAGGTTCCTGCTCTTCAACAAATTCACCATAACAATTATCGACAAACACAATAATGTTTTCATTTATTGATTTAATAAAAGATACCATTTCCCTAATTTCTTCGATCGAAAACGACGGGCGGACGCCATAACCCTTTGATCGCTGAATGCCGATCATCTTTGTTTTTGCTGTGATTGTTTCTCTCACTTTTTCAAAATCGACCCGCCCTTCTTCTGTTAAATCGACCGTTTGATAATCAATGCCAAAATCCTTTAAGGAACCAGTTCGATTGCCCCGGATGCCAACAATTTCTTCCAGTGTATCATAAGGTTTTCCCGTAATATAGATCAGCTCGTCTCCAGGTCTTAAAACGCCGAAAAGAGCAGTGGAAATCGCATGAGTGCCGGAAATGATTTGCGGACGGACAAGTCCTTTTTCCCCGCCGAACACATCTGCATAAATGTCTTCCAGTACATCCCTGCCAATGTCATCATATCCGTAGCCGGTTGACGGAATAAAATGGGCATCAGAGACCCGATGCTTTTGAAAGCTTTTTAAAACGCGAAATTGGTTTTGCTCCACTATTTTGTCAATTTCCTCTTGGAGCGGCTTTATTTTTTTTTCAATTGGTTGAATGATTTTCGCTAGCTTTTCCCCATGCTGTAAATATTGAAACATGCTTCTGACCCTTTCCTTTTCTATGATCATTTACTGCAAAGTGTATTTCATCACTTGCTGGTAAATCGGATGGTGCGGAAATACCAAGCCTGTGATAACATATTGTTGGGTTTGTGCATGAAAATCCATTTTCGTAACAATCGTTTCCGTTTGAAAAGATGACAGTTCTTTTCCATCTGTTGACGGGATACGAACCTGATAAGGTTTCATTTCTTTTTTCATCCTTTCTTCGATTGCCACTTTTAAACATTTGACATCTTCTTTATGAAGCGCAGAAATTTCAATATACTCCTCTTTTTGGGAAGGAATAAAGCAAGGATGGACTTGATCCTTTTTATTGTATACAGCTAACATCGGCAGCCCGTCAGCGTTTAGTTCTTTTAACAATTGATGGACGGTTTCTTCATGCTGAAGGTAATTCGGATTGGAACTGTCGATGATATGCAAAAGAAAATCGGCTTCCTTCACTTCTTCTAATGTGGAACGAAAGGCAGCGACGAGGCTTGTTGGAAGCTTTTGAATAAACCCGACCGTATCCGTCAGCAAAACCTTCATGCCTGAAGGAAGATTCATTTTTCTCGTCAGCGGATCCAGTGTGGCAAACAACATGTTTTCCTGAAAGGATTCTGCGTCAGCCAATTGATTGAACAATGTTGATTTGCCCGCATTCGTATAGCCGACAAGCGCAATTTGAATTTGATGATTCCGTTTTCTCTGCGAACGATAACGATTGCGATGGGAAGCCACCGCTGCAAGCTGCTGTTTAATCTCATGGATGCGATTGCGAATATAACGGCGATCTGTTTCCAGTTTTGTTTCACCGGGACCTCTTGTCCCGATTCCCCCGCCTTGCCTCGAAAGATTCACGCCATGCCCCGCTAGCCTCGGCAGCAAGTATTCAAGCTGCGCCAGTTCCACTTGAAGCTTGCCCTCTTTGGACTTTGCCCGTTTTGAAAATATGTCTAATATCAATTGGGTTCTGTCGATGACTTTCACCTGTAAATCATACGCTAAATTTCTTTGCTGGCTCGGCGAAAGTTCATCATTAAATATGACAAGATCCACTTCCAGCTCTTCAACTAACCGTTTCACCTCTGCCAATTTGCCTTTTCCGATATAGGTTGAAGGTTCAGGACGCAAACGATTTTGAGTGCATACGGCCAACACGTTTCCGCCAGCTGTTGCCGTCAGCGACTTCAGTTCCTCCATGGAATAAATAAATGGTTCCTCATCTGTTTCAGGCAATCTCACCCCAACAAGGATGACTTTTTCATTTTGCTGATTCACCTTCTACCTCCTTGTCAGCTAAATCAATATAGGAAAACAGTTCAAAATTAAGATTACCAAATAGAAGCCATTTAAGCCATTGAAAAAATAGAATCGATATTCTCGGCTTTTCAAGTAAGATCCATCCCTATCTTGCTTCCAGCTATTTTCCATCGATTCATCTGTTTTGAAACGAAAAAAAAAGGCAGCCTTCCCGACTGCTCTCGCCCTTCTTAAGCCCCAATTTTTGCGATTGCTCCAGCTTTCAAACCGTTAAGATCAGATCTTCTTCTTTTACAAGCTGCAAATCTTCTTTTCCGTATTTATCCGATAAAAGCAGCCTCATTGCTTGGGCCCGAATGGATTTTTCAATAATGTTCCGCACATACCTTCCGTTTGAAAAATTTGTCGGATGAGTGGAGTGTTTGACCTTTTCTAAATGCTCCTTTAATTTGCTTTCCGCCTCTTTGCTGAAGCGATATTCTTTTTCCTCCATCATTTTTCCTGCAATTTCCATCAACTCATCGACTGCATAATCGGGAAAATCAATGACAATCGGAAACCGGGACTCTAGTCCGGGATTTAAAGATAAAAAACGATCCATCTCTCTTGGATACCCGGCTAAAATCAATACAAAATCGTGCTGCTTATCTTCCATATGTTTTACAAGGGTATCAATAGCTTCCTTGCCAAAGTCTTTTTCTCCGCCGCGGGCCAAGCTGTACGCCTCATCAATAAACAAAATGCCGCCGATCGATTTTTTTACAAGATCGCGCGTTTTTTGCGCAGTATGGCCGATGTATTCACCGACAAGATCCGCTCTTTCGGCTTCAATTAAATGTCCTTTGGAAAGTACGTTCATTTGAAAAAAAAGCTTGCCGATTAGGCGGGCAACCGTTGTTTTTCCCGTTCCCGGATTTCCTTTAAACAACATGTGAAGTGCTTGCCTTTCCGTTTTTAAACCTTGTTCTTCCCGCTTTTTATTGACAAAAATCCATGCATATATTTCTTTTAACAGCCGCTTCACTTCTTCCATTCCTACTAAAGCGCCCATCTCCTGTTCAATTTCCTCCAATACTTCGTGTCTGGTGGCCGTTTTCGGAAAGGATAGATCATAAGCATTTGCTTTATCCTTTTTTGCTTCTTGGTCAGCTTTATTTTGTCCCAATACAATGTTAATTTGACCGTTGTTTTTAAAGGTGACTGCTTGTTCCAATGGCCTCACCCCGCATTTGCCCCTATTTTGATTCATTGTTTTATAGGATTTATGAAAAATATGTTGGAAAAGAAAGTTTCATTATTTATTTGTATGCTTTCACCTAAGCGGTACAAACCTTTTTTTCAAAAAAAAAAGAATGGTTTTATCCATACAGGCAAAACGGCACTCTCCGGATACAAGCTGCAATCATCCTGCTCCGCCTAAAAGCCGGTCATCAATGCCGCAAATACATAAGATGCGTTTATTGAGTAGGCGGGTTAATTTTTTAACGCAAATTGTGCCGGTGCCACATTTTCCCATTAGACGTATGTCGACGACATAATTGCTTTGTATTTTGATGTTCCTTTGCCGTGAAATAGATTGTGTTTCCTTGCCGATTTATCAACTATCCGCCTATTTTCCACTCCATAATGTGAAAAAACCGGAGAAGAGATCTCCGGTTTTGGGTTTACGATTCAAACTCAATTTGCACGTTTTTTTGCGGAGCAAAAGTTGAAATCGCGTGCTTATAAATTAGCTGCTGTTTGCCATCCGATTCAATGAGAACCGTAAAATTGTCAAATCCTTTTACTTGCCCTCTAATTTGAAAGCCGTTTAGAAGAAATACGGTTACGTAAATTCCTTCCTTCCGCAATTGGTTTAACACTTGGTCTTGAATATTAATCGATTGCTTCATCATTCGTCCTCCTCATATCCTCTATATGTTAATATTTCTTCTCAAGTAGCAGCTTTCCTGCTACATAATGAAAAATTTCATTTACTTTTTCTTCCAATGACACTGGAGGTGTCATATCAAACCACTTGACATCCATTTTGTTGCGGAACCAAGTAAATTGTCTTTTTGCATACCTTCTCGTATTTTTCTTTAAAGTTGCAACCGCTTCTTCCAGCGAAACATTGCCATCAAAATATTTGTATAATTCTTTGTAGCCGATCGCCTGAATCGACTGAACATCCCGGATTCCTTGATCATAAAGCCTTTTTACTTCTTCCACTAAACCTTCCGCAAGCATTTGATCCACCCGATCGTCAATCCTTTTATATAAAACGGCACGTTCCATCGTCAATCCGATGATCGCCGCATTGTAGCGTTCCTGTTCTTCTTGCTCCTTTAAATGTTCGCTCATGCTTTTTCCCGTAGAATAAAAGATCTCCAAAGCACGGATCACTCTTCTTGCATTGTTCGGATGAATCCTTGCTGCACTCTCCGGATCCACTTTTTTTAAAAGATTATGTAACGCAATATTTCCTTGTTCATGCAGCATTCTTTCAAATCGTTGTCTGTATGCCGGATTTGATGAATTTTCCGTAAAATTGTAGTGATATAAAACGGCTTGAATATATAATCCGGTGCCACCGACAAGAATCGGGATACGGCCATTTTTGGCAATTTCCGATATTTTTTCGATGGCAAGTTTTTGAAAATCGGCCGCTGAAAAGTCTTCCGTCGGTTCTTTCACGTCAAAAAGGTGGTGGGGGATTCCTTCCTTTTCTTCCTCTTTAATCTTTGCGGTTCCCACATCCATCCCTTTATAAACTTGCATCGCATCCCCGTTTACAATTTCGCCGTTCAGTCGCTTCGCCAGTTTTACACTTACTTTTGTTTTTCCTACCGCTGTCGGACCAATGATGACGACAAGCTTCTCTTTTTCTTCTGTCATTTCCATCACACTTTCGAAAACACATTCATGTTCATGTTACCACTATTTCACGGAAAACACCAATATATTCTTTCCCATTTTGGCTCATTTTATACGGTTTGTCCTTTTTTGCCAACTGCGAAAACAAGCGGCAATGCGCTTGGAAATGCCAGCAGACAGGAAAATTCCGGCCGCCATCTCATGTTCCTGCTGTCAAAAGCCTACATCACCCGCTTGAACATCTTTTCAAGTTCATAAGTTGAAAAATGAATGATGATGGGACGGCCGTGCGGGCATGTGAATGGATCTTCCGCTTTACGAAGCGATTCCAATAATGCAAACATTTCTTCGTTTCGCAAATATTGATTCGCCTTGATTGAACCTTTGCAGCTCATCATGATTGCAGCTTCTTCGCGCAGTCGGTGAATGTCGGCTTTTTTTGTTTTCAGCACTTGCTCAATCAGTTCTTCGATTACTTCTTTTTCCTCCCCCTTTGGAAACCATGTCGGGTGGGAGCGGACGATAAAGCTGTTCGGTCCAAAGCTTTCTAAAAACACCCCTACCTTTTTTAGTTCTTCGATATTTTCCTCAATCAGCACTGCTTCATCAGCCGCAAAATTTAATGTCAACGGCACAAGCATTTCTTGCAATTCGTTTGCAACTTCGCCCACTTTTCTTCGGTAATATTCATATTTAATCCTTTCTTGAGCCGCATGCTGGTCAATGATATATAAACCTTTTTCATTTTGCGCCAAAATATAGGTGCCATGCATTTGTCCGATCGGATACATTGGCGGAATCCGGCTTTCCTTTGCCTCTTTCTTGGCCATTGTTTCTTCTTCTTTTTCTTCTTCTGTGCGTTTTGTTAATTGTTTGTTGACCTCTGACAATGGATCCGTATGGGAAGGTTCTGCCGTTTTTTCCACAAAAACCGGTTGCTGCTGTCCAACAGATTTTTCATTGTCAATAAAGGCTTGGGCCTCTTGGTTCCCAGCATCCATTTCCATTTTTAGCGCAAAAGAAGGTTTAGGTTGTTGAGGTTCCTTGACAGTTTGATGTTCAAATTGAAATTGCTGCTGTTCGCTGAAAGGCTTTGATTTTTTGACCGTGGCAAGTGATGGTATCAGCGTTTTTTTCTTGAAGGCCTCCTGAATGCCGTTGACAATCAGTTCATATAATTCCGTTTCTTTGCTGATTCTCACTTCAAGTTTTGCCGGATGGACGTTGACATCCACTAAAACCGGATCCATTTCGATTTGCAGATGGACGATCGGATATCTGCCAATCGGCAGCAGCGTATGATATCCTTCCTCAACCGCTTTGGCAATTGCATAGTTTTTGATGAATCTCCCGTTAATGATGGTTGAAATATAATTTCGCGAAGCCCTCGTCACAACGGGCAATGATAAATAGCCGTGAATGTCAAAGTCCAAGGAACGGAGATGAACCGGAAACATGTTTTTTGCGACCGGCACCCCATAGATGGCGGCGAGAACTTGTCTGACATCACCTTTCCCGTTCGTATACAAAAGTCTTTTGCCGTTATGAGTAAATTGAAAGGAAATCTCCGGATGGGAAAGAGCCAGCCGGTTGACCACATCGGTGATTCTCCCAAGTTCCGTATGGAGGCTTTTCATATATTTTAATCGCGCCGGCGTATTAAAAAACAAGTTCGTGACGGTAATGTCCGTGCCTTTTCGGCTGGCGGCTGTTTCTTTTGTTTTGATTTCCCCGCCGACTACCGTCATTTTGGTTCCCGGTTGATCGCCTGTGCTCGTTTTCAGTTCTAGATGGGAGACCGAGGCGATCGACGGCAATGCTTCGCCGCGGAATCCGAGCGTCTTTATACGAAATAAATCGGTCTCATCCTTAATTTTACTTGTCGCATGCCGTTCAAAAGCCATTTCGCAATCATCTGGTTCCATTCCGTCGCCATTATCGACAACGCGAATTTTGCTTAAACCTCCTTCTTCCGCTTCAATTTCAATAACTGTGCTGTTGGCATCAATCGCGTTTTCAACGAGCTCTTTCACAACGGAAGCAGGTCTTTCCACAACTTCGCCTGCCGCAATCTTGTTCGATAATGCATCATCAAGGCGCACAATTTTTCCCATACCGATCACCTATTATTTAATTTCTTTTGAATGTCGTACAATTTATTTAACGCTTCAAGAGGCGTCATATCTAATAAGTCAAGCGACGAGATGATCGATAGCACCTCTTTTTCTTTCGCTGACAGTTTCTTTCCTGTTTCTTTTTTCTTCTCTGCTGTTTCATCCCCGAAAAATGAAAGCTGGCTCACTTTTTCCGGTTTATCCGCCATTTGCCCTTTCGTTCTCTCTTGTTTCTGTTCTCCCTCAAGCTTGTCCAAAATTTTTTTCGCTCTTGCAATTAACGGATCAGGCAGCCCAGCCAATTCGGCGACATGAATGCCATAGCTTCGATCTGCAGCTCCTTCCTCCACTTTATGGAGAAAGACTACTTTCCCGTCTTCTTCCACGGCTCGTACGTGGACATTTTGCACATTTTGCAAGGCTTCCCCAAGAACCGTTAATTCATGGTAATGAGTGGAAAAAAGCGTTTTGGCTCCGATATGATCGTGAATATATTCAATAATAGCTTGCGCAAGAGCCATGCCGTCGTAAGTTGATGTTCCGCGCCCTATTTCATCAAAAAGAATTAAACTTCGATGGGTTGCATGCAAAATCGCATTTTTCGCTTCCAGCATTTCCACCATAAACGTGCTTTGCCCTGAAACTAAATCGTCGGCCGCGCCGATCCTTGTAAAAATTTGATCAAAAATCGGCAAAACCGCTTCACTGGCTGGAACAAAACAGCCGATTTGCGCCATGATCGCCGTTAAAGCGATTTGGCGCATATAGGTGCTTTTGCCTGACATGTTTGGACCAGTAATTAACAAAATCGTTCGGCCGTCTTTCATCAAACAGTCATTCGGGACATAGTTTTCAGATTCCAGCACCTTTTCGACAACGGGGTGCCGCCCGTCTTTTATCAAAAGCTCCGCATCGGAAAACACTGGTTTTGTGTAATGCCTTTCTTCACTTATCACCGCAAAGCATTGCAGGCAGTCAAGTTCTGCCACCTTCTTTGCTAAAAGCTGCAATCTAGGAATATATTGCTTTACTTGATCGCGAATTTGGACGAACAATTCATATTCGAGATCAACCATTTTGCCTTCCGCTTCTAATATCAAAGCTTCTTTTTCCTTCAGCTCGGGCGTAATGAATCGTTCGGCATTGGCCAGCGTTTGCTTTCGTTCATATCTTCCTTCTTCCAGCAGGTGAAGGTTTGCTTTCGTAACTTCAATATAGTAGCCGAACACTTTGTTATAGCCGACTTTCAGTGACTTTATGCCTGTCTTTTCCCGCTCTTTCTTTTCCAATTCGGCAATCCACGTTTTTCCGTTTTTGGCGGCATCCCGGTAACGGTCTAATTCGTGATGGAAACCGTCTTTGATAATGTTCCCTTCTTTGACGGAAAGGGGCGGCTGTTCCACAATCGCCTTTTCAATCAATTGTGTCAAGCTTTCGCAAGGGTCAAGATCATGTAAAGTTTGATCAAAAAAGCGATTGTTTAAAGAAGACAACAAAACACGGATTTGCGGTATTTTTTCAAGGGATTTTTTTAATTGAACAAGATCCCTTGCATTTGCATTTCCGAACGCAACTTTTCCGGCCAGCCGTTCCAAATCGTATACTTCCTTCAAAAGCTCCCTCAGTTCTTCCCTTTCAAAAAAATGGTCCATCAGCGTTTCGACCATGCTTTGCCGCTTTTCGATCTCCTTTTGATCAATTAAAGGGCGGTCAATCCATTGCTTTAAAAGGCGGGCTCCCATCGCTGTCTTCGTTTCGTCCAACAGCCAAAGCAAGGTGCCTTTTTTCCCTTTTGAGCGGATCGTTTCCGTCAATTCCAGATTCCGCTTTGAATACATGTCCAGTTTCAAATATTGATTTAATTGATAAAACTCCACTTTTTGCAAATGGTCCAGCGTGCGTTTTTGCGTTCTCCGCAAATAATTAAAGAGTCTGGCAAATGTTTCTTTTAACCGTTTATCCGGCAAATGTCCGGTAATAGAGGCCATTTGCTCGGAAAGCGAAGAATCCGTCTCAACTGAAAAAGTGACCGTTTGCCGTTCCAAAATCCGTTTTTTCCATTCATCCGATAATTCCTTATCAATGACAATCTCTTTCACTTTGCGGGAATAGAGTTCACTTAAACAATCTTCCATTGTCGAAAGCTGCGTAACATACGATTCTCCTGTCGTAATATCTGTCAAGGCCAAGCCAATAAAAGATTCAGAAAGTGTGATGGAGGCGATGAAGTGGTTTTCCTTCTCGCCGATCCCTTTTCCTTCCATCAGCGTCCCGGGAGTGATCAGCTGAACGACCTCACGCTTGACAACTCCTTTTGCCTGCTTCGGATCTTCTGTTTGTTCGCAAATTGCCACTTTATACCCTTTTTCAATCAGCTGTTCAATATAGCTTGCTGCGGAATGGTATGGAACCCCGCACATCGGAATTCTTTCTTCGCCGCCTCCATCTCGGCTTGTCAATGTTATTTCAAGTTCTTGTGATGCCTTAATGGCATCTTCAAAAAACATTTCATAAAAATCGCCCAAACGAAAAAATAAAAAGGCATCCTGATAGTCTGCCTTGATTTTCAAATATTGCTCGATCATTGGCGTGTATTGTGCCATGTTCATCCCCCAATTTATGTATCACTTACTACTATATTATAGCATAAACGAGAGTATCCCGATGAAATGATCAAATAATAAAAAAACTAGGAAGCGAATCCTCCTAGTTTTTTATTATTCTTCCGGTTCCCCTTCAAAAAATTCAGGGCTTAAATCTTCCATCTCCTCTTCTAAATCTTTTTCCCAATCTTCCCATTCATCATCAGATTCAGAAAGTTGGTTCGGATGAACGGCTACCACAACTTTTGTTTCGCCAATGACCTCTGCCAAAAACTCCCTTTCAACTTGAACGACGATGTTTTCCCCGTTTGGAGATATTGTCACTTCCAAGCAATTCGGCTGTTGGAGTACGCGGGCGATCACTTCATGTTCATCATCCAAATATTGGTCATCTTTATATCTTAATTTCAAAACATCCGAATATTTAACCCGTTCCGTTACCACTTCCGTTTTGGTGTTTTCATCAAATGAATACCAAACATTGATATCGTATGTTCCTTCAATTTCAACCGTCTTTCCTTTTTTTTGCGCATCATATTTATGATTTATGATCCAACCACCTAAAATGCTTGCCGGTTTCTTATTGGGGCAAATCGTATGTGTCGCTTGTGTAAACTTTCGTCCCTTGGCCACCACTGCTTTTGTTATAATTTCTCTGTATTCAGCCATTTGCCGAACCCTCCTCAAACAATCGTAAAAAATTTTAAAATGGACAGGCCTTCTCTTTCCATAAAAGCTTCTAATTCATTCTATGCAAGAGCTTGAAAATATGTACGAAAAATTTAGAAGGTTTTTTACTCATTTTTTGACGTTTTTTTCGATTGAAGAGGGTTTTGGTGGGATAACAAAGTGTTGAAATGTGATGCTATCGTTTTTTGAGAAGGAGAATCCCGGTTGGCAGTTGAACTGTATTGGTCAAAGTTCGAAAGGAAAATCAGACGAATCAGGCGGCTGTCCGAAAAGAAAAGTGGTTTTTCAGCATGAACTTTGTATATCTTCACTTTCGGGATTTTACTTTACGAACAAAAAAGACTAAAATGGACTTTTTAGACAGCCCCTGTTCTGCTTTACAAAAATATCGTGCTGATCTCATCAGCACGATTTAATGGCAAGTCCCTTTCAGCTTGTTGCGAACTTGTGCGCCGGTTTCTCCCGTTAAAAGGTTTCCTCCGGTTGTTCGAATGATTTCATCTGTTACATGGTTTGAGATGGTGTTGGCAACTAGTTGAAGAAGATCATTAACTTCGATTTGCGATTCTTTAAATTGCTGGACAATCGGAATTTGATCTAATTCCTCATAAAGTTTGTCGATTTTCTCTTCTACTTGTTTAAGGGCTTCATGCTTGCCGAAATGCTGGAAATTGACAGCCTGCTTTTGCAAACTTTTGATGCTGGCAATCATTTCGCGAACCTTTTGATTTTCATTAATTTGCGCCTCAGCCTTTTTAAAAAAATCGACCTGGTCGGTTTCCGCAATCATTTGCGCTAGTTCCTTTGCTTTTTCCAAAATATCATCTTTCGTATAGCCCATGTTATTTCACCCCAACAGTCTCTTCAATGATTTCCCCATCCAGCGTCCAAGTTTTTGCTTTCGTAATTTTCACTTTGACAAGCTGGCCAATGGCCGATTTCGGGCCTTTAAAGTTGACAAGTTTATTTTTTCGCGTATACCCAGCCAAAATGTCCGGATTGTTTTTGCTTTCGCCTTCCACCAATACTTCAACCACTTTTCCTTCGTATTCCCGCATTTTTTGGGCGGAAATTTCATTTACAAGGGCATTTAACCGCTGCAGCCGTTCTTTTTTCACTTCCATCGGGACATTGTCTTTCATTTTTGCGGCTGGCGTGCCTTCACGTGGAGAATAAATAAACGTATAGGCGCTGTCAAATCCGACTTCACGATATAAAGACAGTGTTTCTTCAAATTGTTCCTCCGTTTCATTCGGGAAGCCGACAATGATGTCTGTTGTTAACGAAACGTTCGGGATCGCTTCTTTAATTTTGCGGACAAGCTCCAAATATTGTTCACGCGTATATTTTCTCGCCATCAACTTCAAGATTTCCGAGCTTCCCGATTGAACAGGCAGGTGAATGTGATCGACCAAGTTGCCGCCTTTTGCAAGAACTTCAATTAAACGATCGTCGAAATCTTTCGGATGGCTCGTTGTAAACCGGATTCTGGCAATATCGATTTTCCGCAATTCATCCATTAAATCACCAAGGCCGTAATCGATATCTTCAAAGTCTTTTCCGTAGGCGTTAACGTTTTGGCCAAGCAATGTAATTTCTTTATATCCTTGGGCGGCCAGATGCCGGACTTCTTGAATGATATCTTCCGGACGCCGGCTCCGCTCTTTTCCGCGCGTATACGGAACGATGCAATACGTGCAAAATTTGTCGCAGCCATACATGATGTTGACCCATGCTTTAATATTGCCTTTACGGACTTTCGGCAAGTTTTCAATGATATCTCCCTCTTTAGACCAAACTTCGACAACCATTTCCTTCGACATGTAGGCTTCTTTCAACAAAAACGGAAGCCGGTGGATATTGTGGGTCCCGAAAATGAGATCTACATATTGGAACTGCTTCAAAATTTTGTTGACGACGGATTCTTCCTGCGACATGCAGCCGCATACACCTAAAATCAGATCCGGCTTTTCCATTTTGAGCGGCTTCAAATGGCCGATTTCGCCAAATACTTTATTTTCCGCATTTTCACGAATGGCGCATGTATTTAGCAAAATGACGTCCGCATCTTCTGGAATGTCCGTCGGTTCATAACCCAACTGCATAAAGATGCCTGCCATCACTTCCGTGTCATGTTCATTCATTTGGCAGCCGTACGTGCGGATATAAAATTTTCTCCCTTCTCCCATTCCTTTGAGTTCATTTGGAATGTCAAAATCTTTATGATATTTGATTTCTTCTTTACCCCGTTTTTTTGCATCTTTTAAGGAAGGGGGGATGTAGACCCGTTCAAAATATTTGCTGTAATCCTTTTCGGATTTTTTGTCCGAAGGATTAGCTGCTGCAATTTGCCCTGTTAGTTCAGCTCGTTGCTTTTCGTTCATTTTGTATCTCCTTTCAGAAAATATCTTATATTGGAACATTGTTAACGTACAATTTATCATTATAAACGTTATTAAAGAATATCACAATGAAATATTTTTCATGATTGTTAAGGCTCCGCTCGCTGGATTTACATACAAAATAAGTAAACTTTTCCATAAACCGTCTTCCTTGATGTTTTCATCTATCGGTTGACGGAGATCAACTTTTTGCCATAACCTCTCTCCATAAAAAAAAGAAGAGAGGAAAACCTCTCTTACATAAACTCAGCTACCAATTTGTTGAACTGTTCTTCACTCAGTTTCAGATCCGCTTTAGCAAGCGGCGTTTCGCCAAACCCCGGAACGAGTTCTTCGTATGATTTTTGTTCTTTATTTTGATAGATTAGGCCTGTGACAAGTCCGTTATGATCCATTAATGTCCGCATTGCCATTTTTTTGTCGGACGGATCATATCCTTCGAGATCACTCAACTTCGTCAAATTTTCTTTAAACCAGTCGTACGTATTAATTTTATTGTAGGTGACGCATGGACTAAACACATTGATAAAGGAAAAACCTTTATGCTGAATCGCCTGCTCGATTAATGATGTCAAATCCTTCAAATCAGACGAAAAGCTTTGAGCCACAAATGTCGCTCCCGCTGTCAAAGCCATTTCAATGACAGACAGAGGGGATTCAATAGAACCTTGCGGCGTGCTTTTCGTTTTAAATCCAAAATCGCTTCTTGGCGATGTTTGCCCTTTTGTTAACCCGTAAATTTGGTTATCCATTACGATATACGTAATGTCAATGTTTCTTCGCATTGAATGGATCGTATGCCCTGTGCCGATGGCAAAACCGTCGCCATCGCCTCCAGCCGCAATAACGGTTAAATCTTGATTCGCCATTTTCACACCTTGGGCAATCGGCAGCGCCCGACCATGTATTCCATGAAAACCGTATGAATGGATGTATCCCGAAATCCGGCCTGAGCAGCCGATCCCGGAAATGACAGCAAGCTGATGAGGTTCTAAACCGATATTTGCCGCTGCTCTTTGGATTGCTGCTTGGACGGAGAAATCGCCGCAACCTGGGCACCAGTTCGGTTTTACATTGTTGCGGAAGTCTTTAAAAGTGGCCATTTAGAACATCTCCTTGCTTTGGGAATAAATTTCGTTTGGTAAAAACGGATTGCCATCATATTTTAAAAGCGAATGAATTTTATCCGCATATCCAACATTCATTTTTGTAATATTCGCCAATTGCCCTGTTGCATTATGCTCGACAACGATGACATGTTTGGCTTTTTCAATCAGCGGGCGCAACTCGTCTTTCGGAAACGGATGAATGAGGCGGATGTGCGCATGGTTTACTTTCACTCCGTCATTCTCTAACCGATCCATTGCTTCTTCAATAGCGCCGCGCGTTGAGTTAAAACCGATAAACAAGATGTCCGGCTCATCATGATGGATGTTTTTATGAACTGGATTATGAAATTTCACTTGCTGCAATTTGCGCAGCCGTTTCTCCATTTGCGCTTTCCGATTGCTTGCCGCTTCTGAAGGTTTTCCTGTTTCATCATGTTCTACCCCTGTTACGTGATGAATTCCGTTTTTCATTCCAGGAAGAACCCTTGGAGAAATACCATCTTCTGTCAATTGATACCGTTTAAAAGATTCTTTATTTTCCCGTTCTTGAAGTTCCTCTTCTTTAACGAGCTTTCCGCGGCGGATTTGGATTGCTTCATAGGAAAGAGGCTCAACTGATTGTTTTCCTAAAGAAAGCTGCAAATCGCTTAAAATAATGACTGGGCATTGATATTCTTCCGCCAAGTTAAAAGCTTCCGCCGTATCATAGAATGCTTCCTCCGCTGTGCTCGGCGCAATGACGATTTTCGGAATTTCGCCGTGATTGCCGTAAATCATCGCCATCAAGTCGGATTGCTCCTGTTTTGTCGGTAGTCCTGTGCTCGGTCCCCCGCGCTGTGTATCGACAATGACAAGCGGCGTTTCTGTCATTCCAGAAAGCCCGATCGATTCCATCATCAAAGATAAACCTGGGCCTGCAGAAGCGGTAAAGGCTCTTGCACCTGCATAATTAGCACCGATTGCCATTGTTGCTGCCGCAATTTCATCTTCCGTTTGAATGACTGTCCCGCCAAGAGCCGGCAGTTTTTTAATCAAATATTCCATAATTTCGGAAGCCGGCGTTATCGGATAGGCAGCCATAAACCGAGCTCCTCCAGCTATTGCGCCAAGTGCAATCGCATCGTTGCCGATCATGAACAGCCGTTTTTTGCCGTCCGCTTTTTCCAAATGGTAATCGGTGCGATCAAAACCTAATTCTTCTTTTAAATATTGGGCGCCTTTTCGAATGGCTTCCATATTTTTCAGGACGACTTGTTCTCCTTTTCTCCCATACGTTTCTTGAACGACTTCTTGAAACAATGATGGCTCAAGATTCAAAACAGCGCTTGTCGCTCCAATGGCCACCATGTTTTTCATCAAGGAAGTTCCTAGTTCTGTCGCAATTTCTGTAAAGGGAACCGCATATAAGGAAACATTGCTGCCTTCCGGAATTTTTGGCTGAAACTTTGAATCTGCCAGGACAATTCCCCCGTCTTTCAATTCATGAAAATTAAAGTCTATCGTTTCTTGATCAAAAGCGACAAGTATATCTAAATCATCGCTGATTGCCCGCACCTTTGTCGTGCTGACGCGAATTTTATTGTTTGTATGCCCTCCTTTAATTCTGGAAGAAAAATGACGGTATCCATATAAGTAATAACCAAGACGGTTGAGCGTTATTGCGAATACTTCTCCTGTACTTTCAATTCCTTCTCCTTGCTGTCCGCCAACTTTCCATGAGAGTTGATTTACCATTTCCTATGTACACTCCTTCGGATTTAAAAAATCTGGAAAAACGTAATGATGCGCAAGGTCTATGAATCTATGATCATAGATTTTTGTTAAAAACCTAAACGATTTCAATTTTAGACCTATCATCTCAAAAAAACAAGCATCTTACCCCAATTTGTTTTATCTAAATTATAATAAAACCGATCGAGTTTCTCAACATTAAAATAAAAAAAAACAATCTGATTCCCTGAAAAGAGAATCAGATTGGGCGAAAACTTATCTAGGCTCCACTATCAGCTTAATGGCGGTTCGTTCTTCCCCATCAATTTGAATATCAGTAAAAGCTGGAATACAAATCAAATCAACTCCGCTTGGAGCAACAAATCCTCTTGCAATCGCTACCGCTTTAACAGCCTGATTTAGCGCACCTGCCCCGATCGCTTGAATTTCCGCTGCTCCTCGTTCTCTTAACACCCCTGCAAGCGCTCCAGCGACAGAGTTTGGATTAGATTTTGCTGAAACTTTTAATATTTCCATTCCTGGTACCCCCTTCATTTTTTACAATAGTTCGTGAACATTCATTGGATCAAATGCTGTTAGATGCATTTTTCAGGAAGACTCATCCCCTCTTGAACAATTGGGTTGTTGGGTTTTATCCCATTGATACTATATTCACTAAAAACTTTTTGTATTCCTGCTTGGTTTATCATTTTTTTAAAAATTCTCATTTTGGTTATTCAAAATACAGATGGTCATCATTAATGAGGATCCTTTTGATCGATTTTCCTTTCCCGCTTCTTTCTTCAAGTTCAATGAAAACAGCATTCAGTTGTCCCCGGCCGTCGGCAATTTCAAAACGAATGGGGAGGCTTGTTAAAAATTTTTTCAATACGGCTTCTTTTTCGACACCTAATATGGCATCATAAGGACCCGTCATCCCTACATCCGTAATATAAGCGGTTCCTTTCGGCAAAATTCTTTCATCAGCTGTTTGAACATGCGTGTGCGTTCCTACCACAGCGGATACGCGGCCATCCAAATACCAGCCCATCGCTTGTTTTTCGCTTGTTGCTTCCGCATGAAAATCGACGAAAATATACGGGGTTCGTTTCAATGCTTCTTTTAGCAGTTCATCCGCTTTGCGAAACGGACAGTCGATCGCGGGCAAAAACGTTCTGCCTTGTAAGTTGATGACAGCCAATTCTTTTCCTTCCACTGGTATATACAAAATTCCTTTTCCTGGCGTCCCTTCAGGAAAATTGGCCGGCCGAACGATGTTTTTGGCTTCATCAATAAATTCAAATATTTCTTTTTTGTCCCATGTGTGGTTTCCCATCGTGATCACTTGAGCCCCGTAGGAAACGAGCTGTTGATAAATTTTCAACGTCATACCTTTTCCATGCGCCGAGTTTTCACCATTGACAATAACGACATGCGGGTCAAATTTTTGTTTCAATTTTGGCAAATATTGCGCCATCATTTCTCTTCCTTTTGCCCCGACCACATCTCCTATAAATAGCAATTTCATTGATGAATCCCTTTCTAAACTTTTATTTTCATTTTTGCATAAAGCGGAAAAAAAATAAAGCGGTGCCTTCCCCGCACCACTTTATTTTGCATATTCAACCGCACGCGTTTCACGTATAACCGTCACTTTAATATGACCAGGATAATCAAGTTCTTCTTCAATTCGTTTTCTGATGTCTCTCGCCAGCCGGTGTGCTTCCAGATCATCAATCGCATCGGGCTTCACCATGATTCGGACTTCGCGCCCCGCCTGAATAGCATACGATTTTTCCACGCCTTCAAACGATTCGGAAATTTCCTCTAATTTTTCAAGGCGGCGGATGTAATTTTCAAGCGTTTCGCTTCGAGCCCCAGGTCTTGCCGCTGATAAGGCATCTGCTGCGGCGACAAGAACGGCAATGATCGATTTTGGTTCCTCGTCACCGTGGTGGGAAGCAATGCTGTTGATGACAACCGGATGCTCTTTATATTTTGTCGCCAGTTCAACACCAATTTCAACATGGCTCCCTTCCACTTCATGGTCGATCGCTTTTCCGATATCATGAAGAAGTCCTGCCCGTCTAGCCAGCATTTCGTCTTCTCCAAGTTCGGCTGCCATCAACCCAGTAAGGAACGCAACTTCCATTGAATGCTTCAAGACATTCTGTCCGTAGCTCGTTCTGAACTTTAATCTGCCTAATATTTTGATCAGATCCGGATGCAGGCCGTGCACACCGACTTCAAATGTCGTTTGTTCTCCGACTTCGCGGATATACTCGTCTACTTCACGGCGTGATTTTTCAACCATTTCTTCAATTCGCGCCGGATGAATGCGTCCATCTTGAACAAGCTTATCAAGAGCAATTCTAGCCGTCTCCCGCCGAATCGGGTCAAATCCGGATAATATCACAGCTTCCGGTGTATCATCAATAATTAAATCAATCCCTGTCAACGTTTCAAGGGTGCGGATATTCCGTCCCTCACGGCCGATAATCCGGCCTTTCATTTCGTCATTTGGCAAATTGACGACTGAAACGGTTGTTTCCGCCACATGGTCTGCAGCGCATCGTTGAATAGCAAGCGAGAGAATTTCCTTCGCTTTCTTGTCCGCTTCTTCTTTCGCCCTCGTTTCAGCGTCTTTTATCATGACGGCAATGTCATGAGACAGTTCTTTTTCCACCCTGTCCAAAATGATTTGCTTCGCTTCTTCGCGAGTCAGACCGGAAATTCGCTCAAGTTCCGCTTGTCCTTGTTTAACCATCTCGTCCACTTTGCTTTCCATCTCTTCAATATGCTGTTGTCTTTCGTTTAGAGAATCTTCTTTTTTATCCAGCATCGCCTCACGTTTATCTAATGATTCGTCTTTTCGATCAAGATTCTCTTCTTTTTGCAATAAACGGTTTTCTTGTTTCTGAAGTTCATTTCTTCTTTCTCGTATTTCTTTTTCGACGTCTAATCGAAGCCTATGAATTTCATCCTTTGCTTCCAGCAGAGCTTCTTTTTTCATCGCTTCCGCATCGCGCTTCGCATCCTCAAGAATTTGCTCAGCGGCGTTTTTCGCACCGCTAATTCTCGCTTCAGCAATGGATTTTCGAACAAAATAACCAACAACTGCACCGACGATTAGGCCAAGCAAAATGGAGATGATTTCAATGAGTCCCATTTTTTCACCTCCTCTTGCTATGAACTTGTCATAAAAAAAGTGTCGGCATATACCATTTGCTCTTAGATTGAAAATTTTTCATAAAAGTTGCTAATATAATGCAAAAATATACATATTCATTTTAAATGTGTGGATAACCCTTGTCAAGTTTTCATCTTGTCATTTCAAGGCGGCAAAAAAAGACGGGCGATTGATGCCGGTCCAATTTCAGCGCTTTTTGTTAAGAGGGTTCCTAAAAATTACCTTGGAATGGGGGCTTATTTGTGCTGCCCACAATTTGAGAAAGTGGGCGGCCACAACCGATCCAACAAAGAAAAAACCGGATAAAATTCAGAAGAAATTCTCAGTTCAAAAAAGGAATAAATAATCAAATAGTAAAGAAAGAAACAGAGGCTGTCCCCAAAAGGTCGGTTTAACGACCTTTGGAGACAGCCTCTTTTTTGTTGGTTCTATTATTCTTCTGGAAAGTCAAATTCTTCCTGACTTTCTTCAGATGACTGATCTGATTCAAGTCCGTAAGCTTTGCGGATTTCCAGTTGGATGGCATCGCGAATTTCCGGGTTTTCCCGCAAGAACTGTTTGGCATTTTCCCTTCCCTGTCCTAAACGTTCATCTTGATATGAATACCAAGAACCGCTTTTTTGAATAATATCCAATTCCGTTCCGAGATCAATGATTTCCCCTTCCTTGGAAATTCCTTCTCCGTACATAATGTCCACTTCAGCAGTTCTAAAAGGCGGTGCCACTTTGTTTTTGACAACTTTGATTTTCGTTTTGTTGCCCACCATATCGTTTCCTTGTTTTAACTGTTCCGCTCTCCGAACTTCAAGACGCACGGAAGAATAAAACTTGAGTGCGCGGCCGCCGGGTGTCGTTTCCGGATTGCCGAACATCACACCGACTTTTTCCCGAATTTGATTGATAAAAATGGCAATTGTTTTCGATTTGCTGATGGCGCCGGAAAGCTTCCGAAGTGCTTGAGACATGAGACGCGCTTGCAATCCGACATGCGCATCGCCCATCTCTCCTTCTATTTCAGCCTTTGGAACTAGCGCCGCCACCGAATCGATGACGATGATGTCAACGGCGCCACTGCGAACGAGCGCTTCCGCAATTTCAAGCGCCTGCTCCCCTGTATCCGGCTGTGACAAAAGCAATTCATCTATGTTGACACCTAAATTTTGCGCATAAACAGGGTCTAGTGCATGCTCCGCATCTATGAACGCTGCCTGGCCACCCAAAGCTTGAACTTCTGCAATTGCGTGAAGAGCAACAGTCGTTTTGCCAGAACTTTCGGGACCGTAAATTTCAATAATCCGCCCGCGAGGATATCCTCCTACGCCAAGAGCCGCATCCAATGCCAATGAACCGCTTGGAACAGTCGAGACTTTTCGCTCGGCCTGTTCGCCAAGTTTCATAATGGATCCTTTCCCAAATTGTTTTTCAATTTGTTTTAATGCCATTTCTAAAGCCGCTTGACGGTCATTATTCAAAACTTTTTTCCTCCTTTTCATAGCTTCACATTTAATATATCGTGTTTTTAGCTAATTGCCAAGAAAAAAGGGAACATTTATTCGTTTTTTTATTATCTCTAGAGGAAAATAAAAAAACCGGCATTACCGGTTTTCCATCTTATTTATTAATTTCATTAAATAGTGGCAGCCGTAGTTGGATGTTCTTCGTCTTATTCCGTCACGGGAGCCGGAAAGATGGAGTTCATAGACCTTTGCGGGATCGCTTTCAAACTTTACGCCTATATAAACAGTGCCGACTGATTTTCCTTCCGAAGGCTCGGGGCCAGCGACGCCTGTAAAACTAATACCGATGCTTGCGTTCATCAGTTTTTTTACCTTTTCCGCCATTTGTTTTGCACAATCGCCACTGACTGCACCGGCCGTTTTCAATGTTTCTTCTTTTACACCAAGCACATGCTGCTTAATTTCATTTGTATAACAAACAACTCCGCCGCAGACAATTTTGGATGCGCCCGGAAATTGCGTAAGCTGTTCACAAAAAAGCCCTCCAGTTAAACTTTCGGCTGCTGCAATCGTTAATTGTTTCTCCTTCAGCAAATTCATCAACTGTTCGTGGAGGGAAGTCTCTCCATATCCATAAAAATATTCGCCAACGCGTTTTAAAATTTCATGTTCCATATCATCGATCAGTTTCCATGCAGCTTCTTCGTTTTCATGCTTGGCAGTCAGGCGCAGCGTTACTTCGCCATCTTTCGCCAAAGGTGCAATCGTCGGATTTGTCTGTCCGTCAATTAAATCTTCAAGATCAGTTTCCAACTGCGATTCTCCGATGCCAAAAAAACGCAAAACTCGTGAGATGATTTTTTCTTTTAATTGAAATTGCTTCTGCAAAAATGGAATGCCATATTGAACAAACATCGGTTTCATTTCCTTCGGCACACCGGGCATGAGCATATAGACAATCCCATCCGTTTCCAAAGCCATTCCCGGCGCCATCCCATAATGGTTTGGCAAGATAGTGGATCCTTCTATGACAAGCGCTTGTTTGCGGTTGTTATCCGACATGCTTCTCTTTGTTTTGGCAAAATATTGTTGAATATTTGCCATCGCCTCTTGATCTAGGACAAGCCGTTTCTTCATACTGGAAGCAATCGTCTCTTTTGTTAAATCATCTTTTGTCGGACCAAGGCCACCCGTAAAAATTAGGCAATTGGATCTTTTTTGAGCAACTTGTATGGCTTGCATAAGCCTTGAAGCATTGTCACCGACAACAGTGTGATAATAAACATTGACGCCGATTTCCGCCAGCTTTTGCGAAATAAATTGGGCGTTTGTGTTGGCAATCTGGCCGAGCAAAAGCTCCGACCCGACCGCAATGATTTCAGCATTCACTTTCATAAAGGCTCCCCCATTGAATTATTTTGAATTTGTAAAAGCGTGCTTGTTTTTCGCAAAATAATCCCACCCCGACCAAATCGTGAAAACCAAAGCGATCCATAAAGCAAGATCTGCGAACGGAAATGCAATCAATGCAAAAGGAAGATTGTGCAGGAGAAGGGCGGAGATCGCCACAATTTGCGTCCACGTTTTGATTTTCCCAAGCATATTGGCGGCCACCACTTCCCCTTCCCCTGCAAGGACAAGCCTCAACCCTGTGACAGCAAATTCCCTGCTGATGATGATAATGACCATCCAAGAAGGAGCAGCTCCCATTTCCACTAATATGATGAGAGCAGATGAAACAAGCAATTTATCCGCAAGCGGGTCTAAAAATTTCCCTAAATTGGTCACAAGGCCTAGCTTGCGTGCGTAGTGGCCGTCAATCCAGTCAGTTGTCGACGCAATGATAAAAATGATAGCGCCGACAACATGTTTTACAGGGATTGTTTCTTGTCCAAATTCCCAATCTCCCCAGTGAAAATCAGCAAGCATGACAACCATAAAAACGGGAATAAGCAAAATTCTAGCTACTGTAATTCGGTTTGGTAAATTCATCTTCGGCCTCCATTGCATCAAAGTGTATTAAGACAGAAAAAGCCATCTGGACAAGATGGTCTTTTTCCTTTTGCATGTCTCCATTGCTTGTATTATGGAAATTATCCGTTATTCTTTCCCTTTTGGAATACAAACACCATGTCTTGACGAACTTGTTCATTTGGATCAATTTCATAAGGAACCGCTTGGCCATTTACATAAATGGCCGCAAATCTGGCATCGCCAATGACGATCCGAATTTCTTCTTCGGCAGAAACGTTGACTGTTTGTTTTTCGTTTTGATGCATCATTTGGGCTAAAAACGATTTTCCTTTTGTATTTTTCACTTCAATCCATGAATTGCCGCTCGTTTTGATATCAATGACAAACCGGTCTGTATTGGCCAGTTCATAAACTGTTTCTTTTTTCTTCGTCTCTTTTACCGATATCGTTTGCTGCGTTTCCTTTCCTTGAGCGGCTTTATCTTTGGAAGGCGATTCTTCCGTTTCGCCAACGTTTTCCTCTGCCTGTTTATTTTCCTCTTCTTTCTTCGGTTCAACGCCTGATGTTTCGATTTTTACGGAATTGGTTCCATCATCAGTTTGTACGCTTTCGTCATTGCTTCCCTTCTGAACGAGAATCCAAATGATAACCGCCGCCAATAATACTACCGCAATCACCAAGATCTTCGGCAAAAAATCGAGCGCCTTGGAAGCCTTGCTTGGCTCTTTGTACGTTTTTACCCTCGACAATTGCTCAGGCATATCTTCATATGTATTTGGAAGTTCATGCTGATACTGTTCTAAAATTGCTTCCGGATCAACTCCAACAGCTTCAGCATACTGTTTAATAAATGCGCGCACATAAAAACTGCCGGGCAGAACATCGAAATTCCCTTCCTCAATCCCGACCAAATAGCGTTTTTGGATTTTTGTCATCTCTTGCAGTTCATCAAGAGAAAGGTTTTTCTCAAGCCTTTTTTGTTTCAGATGGTTGCCAAGCTCACTCAACACGTACCCACCTTTCTATATGTCGAATCCGTGAAAATAAGGATGGTCAAACGGCTGTTCTTTACCGATTGGGTCATATGTAATGTCTTCGTCTGGATGATGGCGAAGCTCAATAATGTAATCAAAATCGTCCATGCTATATTCCGAATTTTGTACAAAAATATCCGGGTGCTCAACAACCTTTGTCGCCGGAAGGCTCATGATTTCCCGAACCAGCTGCCAATGCTGTTCCGTTCCTTGCCGTCTTGAAACAATTCCATCCAATATGAAAACGTTATTGACATGATATTCATCGGCAAATAACCGATCCCTTACCGTCTGCTTGAACAATGTGGAAGATAAAAAAAGCCAACGTTTATTCGCGCAAACACTGGCAGCAACAATCGACTCCGTTTTGCCGACGCGGGGCATTCCCCTGATGCCGATTAATTTATGCTCTTTCTGCTTAAACAGTTCCGCCATAAAATCAACGAGAATTCCTAGTTCGTCCCGTACAAACCGAAATGTTTTTTTATCATCCGCATCCCGTTGAATATAAACGCCATGGCGAACGGCAAGACGGTCTCTCAGCTTGGGCTGTCTGAATTTGATCACTGTTATATTATCCATAGTCTTTAAAATCGATTCAAGCCTTTTAATTTGTTCGATGCTGTCGCATCTCAAAAGCATTCCTCGGAACATATCATTGACGCCATTTATGGTAACAATGTTGATTTTCAACATCCCAAGAAGCGATGATATATCTCCCAAAAGCCCCGGACGGTTTTTTTGAATTTCATATTCTAAATACCATTCGTACGCTGCCACTCTCCAACCCTCCAAACAACCACCTATAACTTATAATAAATCATTTCAGTTAAAGAAGAAAGGATTATTACGGGAGAAGAGGAAATTTTGCTGTATAAAAAATAAGGGCACCCTAGCGGTTGGCGTAGGTTGCCCGGAAATTGCGCCTCAATGTGTACCATCGTTTTGTACAAGCTTTAACATCATGTTGGCAATTGCCTGTTGTTCTTCTTTTGATGCAACACTCCAAAGATCATGAAGGATTTTTTCTTCGGTGTTTTTCGGTTCCACTTGATTAGCCAAATAATCACCAATTTCATAAGCTAAATTGGATATTACATCTTTGGACATGCCGCCGCTTTGCGCCTGGTGAAGGCGATCCGCCAAAAAGTCTTTCCATTGGCTCCAATTATCTAACACTGACATACGTTCCCCTCCTTTACTGTTTGTTCAATGTTATTTTTTCTTTTAAACCTTTTTTTATACGGAGGGATGGAACGAAAAACTGCAGGATGACTTGGAAATGCTGCTTAATGAATCATTTAACAATACCAGCCGCCATTGACGGAAATCACTTGACCTGTTATGTAGGAGGCACCTCCCCCCGCTAGGAAAACAACGGCATCGGCAACTTCTCGAGGATTTCCCATTCTTTCCATAGGAATTTCCTCCTGAATGTTTTTTCTTTCTGCTAATGAGAACTGTGCATTCATTTTCGTATCGATGAACCCGGGGGCGATGGCATTGACTCGAATATTGGAAGGCGCCAGCTCTTTAGCTAAGGCCTTGACAAAAGCAATTTGCCCACCTTTTACCATTGAATAGACGGTTTCACAGCTGGCTCCAGTCTGTCCCCAAATAGAAGAAATAAAAATGATGCTTCCGTTTCTTTTTGAAATCATGTTCGCAACCAGCCTTTGGGTGATGAAGAAAGGAGCTGTCAAATGAAGGCGGATCATTTGATCATATATCTCTGGAGAGACTTCCTGAATGATCCCATAATGAGTAATGCCGCTCGCAAACACAATCACATCGACGGCAGCGGACATTTGATCCAGCAGAATTTCCACCCCTTTTTTCGATGATAAATCTGCTTGAACAGGAATGATATGGTTGTATTCAGCCGTTAAGGTCTCAAGAGATTCGCCATTGCGAAAATAATGCGCAAAAATTTGATACTTTTCCTTGGCAAGTTTTTCGACAACCGCTTTTCCGATTCCCCCGCTTGCCCCGGTTACTAACGCTGTTTTCATGTTTCCTCACCCAGATCCATTCATTTTGGTACCACCTGGCATACGGTCATCTGCTTTTCTTCGACCGCATCGTTTAAAACGGCAGTAATGTCCTTCATTGTAATGTTTTCCAGTGCAGGAACGATATCAAATAGATTGATGTCATAAAATTTGTATCTCGTAAATTGGTTTGCGATAAATTCTGGTGAATTGCATGCCCTTAATAAGGAGCCGATTTTTTTCTTTTTGGCATTTTCCAGTTCTTCCTGCCGAAAAGAACTTTTCCTCGATTTCAGCAGTGTTGTTTGAATCGATTCCGCAAGATTATCTGGCTGATCCGTATCTCCTCCGATAATGGCAAAACCGAAGCTGTATTCTTCCGTGTAATCAAAGCTGAACGTATCATCGATAAGCCCTTTTTCATACATTTCCAAATAAGCCTGCGAGCTTTTTCCGAACAGCATTTCTAAAATTAAACCCATTGTCAGCTCATATATAAGCATTTCATTGCCTGTTCTAAAAGGTTTTTTCGCTTTTAAGCCGACAAAGCATTTCGATGATTGAACATGCATAGGAATTTTTTCTAAAGGCTTTAGTACTTCTTCCCGTTCATGAACTTCTTTTTTAATTATCTCATTTTGCGGTTTGAAATCTTTTTGTTGCTGATTTTCCTCCACGAGCTTAAGGATATGCTTAGGGTCAACCGGTCCAACGACAAAAAGCAGCATGTTGCCGGGATGGTAAAAGGTTTCATAGCATTCATAAAGCAAATCTTTTGTAATGTTTTGAATCGAATCAACTGTACCGGCAATGTCGATACGGACGGGATGTTTTTCATACATGTTTTGAATAAGGCCAAAATAGAGGCGCCAATCGGGATTGTCCTGATACATATTGATTTCTTGGGCAATGATGCCTTTTTCCTTCTCGACCGTTTGCTCCGTAAAATAAGGACTTTGCACAAAATCGAGCAGCGTTTCTAAATTTTTTTCAACGTTAGACGTGCTGGAAAACAGGTAAGCCGTTCTTGTAAAAGAGGTAAACGCATTCGATGAAGCACCTTGTTTGCTGAATGATTGAAACACATCGCCGTCTTCTTTTTCAAACAGTTTATGTTCCAAAAAGTGGGCTATTCCGTCAGGCACTCGAATCATTTCTTTTTTCCCTAACGGAACAAATTCGTTATCAATGGAACCGTATTTGGTCGTAAAGGTTGCATACGTTTTATGAAACCCTTTTTTCGGGAGTATATAGACATCCAACCCATTATTCATCTTTTGATAATAAAGGGTTTCTTGAAGCTGAGCAAAAAAAATTTCTTTCATCACAATGAACCGCCCCCTTTTAAAAAATAGATAGTATCAAGTTCGATTTTTTGCGCCAGTTGAACAATATCATCTTTATTGACTTTTTCCACTCTTTCCATCCATTCGTCAATCGACCGATTCGTTTTGGCCACCACGTTATGATATAAAAGCTCGGCCATGCCGCCGGGAACATCGATCGTCTCTAAAAGCTGATTTTTGATCACCGCTTTTGTTTGCAGCAGCTCTTCATTTGTGAAATCTCCTTTTTTCATCGCCTCCATTTGCTCGTGTATAATGGAAAGCGCCTTGTCATAGTTTTTCACTTCGATTCCAGACATAACGAGCAGCAACCCTTTATGGCTTTCAATTCGGGAAGAAGCATAATAGGCAAGACTCGCTTTTTCACGAACATTCCGAAACAACTTTGAGTGTGGGAAACCGCCGAAAATGCCGTTAAAAACATGTAAAACAAAATAATCGTCATCGGCAAATGTTGTGTGCGTCCGATATCCGATATTCAGCTTCCCCTGTGTCACATCTTGTTCTTCTATCACCTCGCGGACACCGTTCACCTGTTTTTGAAGACTGTTCACTTGAACATGCCGGTTGGAGCCGGACAGGTGAAAATTTTTCTCGACGATTTCTTGAATGTGTTCAGGATCTGCGTCGCCTATAACATAAAAATCAACTTCATTGCTGTTAAGCATATTTTGATAATATTGCGTCAATTGAAATGCCGTAATCTCTTGAACATGTTCCTTCTCGCCGTTGACATGCAGACGGTACGGTTCCGATTTGCACATTTCCTGAACTAAACGCAAATTGGCATAGCGCATTTTATCATCATAGGCCGCTTGGATTCTTTGTTTTAATGTTCGTTTTTCCTGTTCTACAATTTCTTCACGAAATGCGCCGTTTTGAAGCGGGGGGGAAAGAAACACTTCTGAAAGAAGTTTAATCCCTTTTTCCAACAAAGGTGTTTGGTTTTTCAAAAACTTTTCGTTTGGTATCTCCATGCGAAAGGTCATAATATGATGTTCACCTTTTTTCGATAAATCAACTTGCAGCGTTGCACCATACAATTCATCGAGATATTTTCTCAGCTGCGTTGTAGTCGGATAAGTTTTCGTTCCTCTTTGCAAAACGTGGGGAAGAAGCGCTCTCAAGGTAACGTCGTTCTCATCTAACGGTGCCTTTACTTTTAATATGAGCGAATTTGTTTTAAACGGCAGAGCTGCAATTGTATGTAATCTCATCCCTTTTACATTCGTTATAAGCTCATTTAATATTCCCATGTTATCCCTCCTGCTTTCCAGCAAATAGTTTTATTTAAACATATTGTTGCCTATCAACTTGAGAAAAGAACAATGTCATAATAGTAATTATATCAATTGTTGGAGAATGAAGGAAACGAAATACGCTTGAAACATTTAATTTACATAATATTTTTATCGTTAATCAAATAAACATGCTGCCGTCCTATGCACAAAAAAAGACTGCCGTAACACAGACAGTCCAATAAAGGTCGTTTATGAATTTTTCATTCTCTTTCGTTGTCTTTCATCAGCTGCGGAAGCGCAGGCGGCTGCCTCCAAATCATTTTGATCGGCTAGCTCCCTGGAAAATTCGATGTCTAAACCATCAGCTTTTAAATTTTTCGGAACTTGAGGCAAGAAGCGAGTTTTTTGTTTATGCGCTCTTCCCATGACCTTCCCACCCCCCAAAATTGGTGAGGAATGATTTTTGTTTCACATCCCTCATCCATAGGATGGTATCGTGAATATCTTTTATGAGTGGAAGAATTTTTATTCATATTTCGGCTGTTTGTCGGAATAGCCTGCCGCTTTTTCCGCCAATTTAAACTCTTTGGCGTAAGCCACTTCTTGTGCACTGCTTAACGTCCTTCTGGCTTTTTTGCGGTTTTTTTCTTTCGCCATTGTTTTCACCCTCATTTTTTATCGTTATTAATAGTATAACCCGCATTAGCATGGTCTATTCCCGTTAAGGCGAACGTTCATCCAATTGGTTTTTGGACACCAGCACTTGTCTCGGTTTGCTTCCTTCATAAGGACCGACTACTCCTCGTGCTTCCATTGCATCAATTAATCTTGCCGCCCGTGTATAGCCGATACGAAAGCGCCGCTGCAGCATCGAGACGCTCGCACTTTGCATTTCCACCACTAATTCAACGGCTTCGTCGTATAAATCATCATCCACTTCTTCATGTTCTTCATGGTTGTCACTTGGGATCATTTCTTCTTGATATTGCGCTTTTTGCTGTGAAATCACATAATTCACAACGTTTTCCACTTCTTCATCAGACAGAAAGGCGCCTTGAACACGAATTGGCTTAGATGCCCCGACAGGCAAAAATAGCATGTCCCCTCTTCCCAGCAATTTCTCTGCTCCGCCCATATCCAAAATCGTTCGGGAATCTGTTTGCGATGAAACGCTAAAAGCAATTCGTGACGGAATATTTGCTTTAATAACCCCTGTGATGACATCCACCGACGGGCGCTGTGTTGCCAAAATTAAATGAATACCGGCTGCACGAGCCATTTGTGACAATCTCGTGATGGACTCCTCTACATCGCTCGAAGCCACCATCATTAAGTCCGCCAGTTCATCTACGATCACGACAATGTAAGGAAGTTCGGGCTGTTTCTCATTCAACACTGCGTTTTGCCTTCTCACCATTTCATTATATCCTTCAATATTTCTTGTCCCGGTATGAGAAAAGAGTTCATATCTTCTTTCCATTTCACTGACAACTTTTTGCAATGCCTGTGAGGCTTTTTTCGGATTCGTCACCACTGGCGCAAGCAAATGAGGAATGCCGTTATATACATTCAGCTCCACCATTTTCGGGTCAATCATCATCATTTTTACTTCATGAGGCTTCGCCCTCATTAAGATGCTTGTAATGATCCCGTTGATGCAGACGCTTTTTCCGCTTCCGGTCGCACCGGCAACGAGCAAATGCGGCATTTTATTCAGTTCGGCGAGCACTGCTTCACCTGTAATGTCACGCCCCAAACCGATCAACAATTTCGCATCCGGTTTATCGTTCATTTTCGATTCCAATACTTCTCGCAATGAAACCATGGCGATTTCCGCATTCGGCACTTCGATGCCAATGGCCGATTTTCCGGGAATCGGGGCTTCGATGCGAATATCTTTTGCGGCAAGCGCCAATGCCAAATCATCACTTAAATTTACGATTTTGCTGACCTTAACGCCGACATCAGGATATACTTCATATTTTGTTACGGCTGGCCCCAAATGAACTTGGGTGACCTTCGCTTTCACGCCGAAACTTTGAAAGGTCCGCTCAAGCTTTCTTGCATTTTCATAAATATTTTTCTTATCAGTATGTTGTCCGTTGTATTTGGGAAGTGACAATAAATCGATGGGAGGCAATTGATAGTCTTTATTTTCCACTTCCGCCAAGGCGATCGGTTCTGCTTTCTTTTCTGTTTCACTTTCCTTTTCAAATATTTGTTCGTCCCGCTTTTCAGCCGTCGGTTCCTCCTTCAAAATCATTTCCGGATGATCGGTAAAACTGGAAATGATCGGTTTGGACGCCTCTTTTTCGTCTGTTTGTGCTTCAGACGGTTTTATTTTCGGCTTTTTGGATGCTTTTTTCCTTTTTGCTGTTTGGAATGATTTCGGCAAGCTTTTCATATCCGCAACAAATGCAAGAAACTGCGCTTTGAAAAACTTTCCTGCCGCCGGGAGCCATTTCGCTAAGACATTGCCAAGCGATTTGCCCGTAAGCAACATTCCGCCGATTAGAATCAGAAAAACGGCAATAATTTTTGACCCCCCGATGGAAAATAAATAATAGGAGGCAGCTAGCAATACCGCACCGATCATCCCGCCGCCCAAGTCTTGAACATTCCGTTGTCCTGTCAGTTCATTTATGAAAAGCTCCCACGTATTTAAAATAACGCTTGGGGTGACAAACGCACCTTCCCGAGACAGTTGTTCAAACAGTTTCAAGTGGCTGAGCATCAATACCGAACCAAAGATTAGATAAAAACCGAGCCATTTTCTTGTCCAAAAGGACGGGAACGATTTTTTGAAAAATAAATAACACGACAGCCATAAAAGAGCCAGAACACCGACTATAAACCATTCGCCTGCGAAAAAACGAAAAAAAGAAACGACCGCTTTCCCGACAACCCCATAACCGCTTAAAGCGATCAATGAAATGGACAGGAGCAAAAGACCGGAGATCTCAAATTTCAGCTTCTTTTGCCAGTCTGTTTTTTTCTTTGTCCGTTTTCGCTTTACTTTAGCCAATCTTTTCACCTGCTCTTTTCTGTAAAACAAGAACGCAGCCGCTTTCAGGCTGCGAACGATTGTTTGTTTTTTCATTATAACATACAACAGAAAATGTTGGTATCGAAAAAAACACTTCACTTTTCTATTTATTTACAAACAATCAGAAATATAAGGTATTTTTTGTCCTGGAACAAACGATTCCAATAAATAATGGTTCGGATTCGTCGATAGAACTCTGACTATGGTCCAATCATTTTCACCCGTTCCATTGACTAAAAGGGAAACCCCATTCAGTTGAACAACACGCTGTTTTTGATAGCAATCGGCATCTTCTTGAAAGATGAGATCTTGCGGCACTGTCGTATACAATATCATTGCAGCATGTCCCCTCCTTTGCCGTTCTTGTACTGCTGAATCAATTCATTCAATTTGTTCATCGCTTTCCCTACCCCGCCCACTTCATTAATTAACCCATACTTCACCGCATCTTGACCTACGACATTTGTGCCGATATCCCTTGTTAAATTTCCTTTGGAAAACATCAATTCTTTAAATTTATCTTCTGTAATATTCGAATTCTTTGTCACAAAATTGATCACTCGTTCCTGCATTTTATCGATATATTCAAACGTTTGCGGAACTCCGATAACCAGCCCTGTCAGTCGGACGGGGTGGATTGTCATCGTAGCAGTTTCGGCGATAAACGAATAGTCGCAAGATACAGCAATGGGAACACCGATTGAATGGCCTCCCCCTAAAACAATGGAAACAGTCGGCTTTGTCATTGAAGCCAGCATTTCAGCGATGGCAAGTCCTGCCTCCACATCGCCGCCAACCGTATTTAATATGACGAGCAGTCCTTCAATTTTCGGATTTTGTTCAATCGCCACGATCTGCGGAATAATATGCTCATATTTGGTCGTTTTGTTTTGCGGCGGCAGTTGGATATGTCCTTCTACCTGGCCGACGATCGTTAAACAATGAATATTTGTCTCTTGATCCATTTGCGGAACATTCGTTTGACCGAGTTGTTGTATTTTTTCAACAACGCTTCCTTTTCCTTGATCTTTTTCAATCGGCTGAACGAAAGGCTCTCCAGCATTTCCAAGAAAGCTCATACCAACCATCCTTTCTTCTTTCCATTATGAAGTTAGTATAAGCTGAAAAAATTTTTTCATGCGAAAAGCCATCCTGAGTTCTTTAAAGATCCGTAAATGCAAAAAAAGCGGATCCATTCCATCCGCTTTTTTTGCTACACTTCCATAATAATCGGCAAAATCATCGGCCGGCGTTTTGTTTGTTCAAATAAAAATTGATTTAAGTAATCGCGAATATTTTGCTTGATTGTGGACCACTCAATTGCATCATCTTCCATACATTTCAAAATAATTTCATTCACCATTTTGCTAGCCTGGGCAATTAACGTTTCCGACTCACGAACATACACGAAGCCTCTCGAGATGATTTCAGGACCCGAAACAATTTGTTTCAATTCCTTATTTAACGTAACCACTACAATTAAAATGCCGTCTTGAGACAAGAGGCGCCGATCTCTTAACACGATATTGCCGACGTCGCCCACTCCAAGACCGTCAATCAATACGTTCCCTGCCGCCACCTTTGATCCTGTTTTTGCCGTCTTTTTGGTCATTTCAATAACTTCACCAGGATCTACTAAGAAAATATGGTCTCTGCGGATGCCAACTGACTCAGCCAGTTTGGCATGGGCAATTTGCATTTTAAATTCACCATGAACGGGAATAAAATATTTTGGTTTCATTAAATGCAGCATCAGTTTTAGTTCTTCTTGGCATCCGTGACCGGAGAAAAACCCTTTCTTGTCTATGGAGACAACGTTGGCGCCTGCTCTGAACAGCAAATCGATCGTTTTCGAATAGATTAATTCGTGTCCGGGTGTTGGAGAAGAAGCGATTAATACGGTATCACCATTCCTGACATTGTACTGTTTATGAATCCCTTTCGCCATTTTAGCTATTTCTGATAACGGTTCGCCTTGTGCACTGGCTGCCAAAAAAATGACATCGTGATCGGGTTGTTTCAAAGCTTCAGAAATCGGGATCAATAAGTTGTCAGCAAAATTTAAATAACGGAGTTTTTTGGCAAGATCAACAAGTTTTGATAAATATTTTCCGATCAACGCCACTTTTCTGCCATTTTGGATAGCGGCATCGAACACCTGTTGGATACGATGGATGTTAATCTCTGCAATCGAAACAATTACCTTACCTTTCGAGCTGTATAAACAATCATTGATTACGTCGGCAATGAGAGATTCCGAACCTGTGTATCCCGGTTTTTCCGCATTAATGCTGTCGGAAAGAAGGCATAGAACTCCTTTATTGCCGATTTCAGCTATTTTTCGGATATCAGGGTAGCTGTTTCCAATGGGGGTTTGTTCAAATTTAAAATCGCCGGTATGAACGATCGCGCCCATCGAAGTATAAAAACAAACACCGACAGAATCCGGAACATTTGAGAACGTATGGAAGAAAGAAATTTTCACTTGTGAAATTTGAATCGGCTTTTGCACATCGATTTCACGGAAGTCAGCCTTCATTCCATATGGCTTGAGGCGTTCTTTTGTTAATGCAATCGTCCACTTCGTTCCGTATACAGGTATGTCAAGATGTTTTAGCAGATGGAAAACCGCACCGATCCTGCCCGAAGCGCCATTCGTCAGAATAATCGCTTTCACTCGTTCTTTATTTTCCAGTAAATATGTAATATCAGGAATGACAACGTCAATGCCAAGCATTTCATTTTCCGGATATTTCAACCCTGCATCGACAATAAAAATATCGGAATCAATTTCGACAACGTACATATTTTTTCCGACTTCTCCAACGCCTCCTAAGGAAATCAGTTTTATTCTTTCTGTTTTTTTCATATGTGTTAATGAGCCTCCCTAAAAATATCCCCGTCCAAAGCACTTAGTCTTATTATAACTGATGGAAGAATTGGAAGACAAGATTCATTTCACCGAATGGCTTTTTATCTGACTAGCCCTTCCTCCCACAATAAGACAAGGGCAAAAAAATAGGCCAATCGAAGCGATTAGCCCAACTGATTCATGATATGTTGCAGAGAAGCTCTTTCTTCCATCGATAACGGAACAAGCGGCAGCCTTACCGGTCCGACATCAAGCCCCTTGAGTTGTAAAGCTGTTTTTACCGGTGCCGGACTTGGCGCTTTGAACAGTTCTTTCATGAATGGAAGGTATTTGCGGTGAAGCTGTCCTGCTTTTTGCACATCACCGCGCAAGAAAGCGTTAATCATCATTTGCATTTCATTGCCGATGATATGGGAAGCTACAGAAATGACGCCATCTGATCCAATTGCTAATGCAGGAAGTGTTAAACTGTCATCGCCGCAGTACAGCGCAAAATCGTCTGGAGTACGTTCAATGATAGTTGCCATATTTTCCAAATTTCCGCTTGCTTCTTTTATTGCCACGATGTTGGAAATTTCAGCTAACCGGATGACGGTTTCCGGAGCTATCGTTGAAGAAGTTCTACCAGGCACATTGTATAACATAACCGGCAGTTTCGTGTTTTCCGCCACTGTTTTAAAATGCTGGTACATGCCTTCTTGATTTGGTTTGTTGTAATAAGGGGCTACAAGCATAATGGCGTCCACGCCAGTTTCTTCAGCTTTTCTTGTCAATTCTATCGATTGTTTCGTATTGTTCGTACCTGTTCCGGCAATCACCGGGATTCTCTTATTGACAACCTCAACGCAATGTTTAAACAGAGCGATTTTTTCCTCTGTCGTCAATGTAGGGGATTCCCCTGTTGTTCCAGCAACAACGATCGAATCTGTCCCATGATGAATTAAATATTCAATCAGCTTTTCCGTTTTCTCAAAATCTACATTGCCATTATGATCAAAAGGGGTCACCATTGCCGTCGAAACTTTTCCAAAAATACCCATTTCCTCACATCCTTACTGATTATTCTCCAAGTTCGAACGCTCTATGTAATGCGTTCACTGCTTTTTTCATATCTTCTTCATTGACAAGCACCCAGATGGTTGTATGGCTGTCAGCCGACTGCAAAATTTGAATTCCTTCAGCCGACAATGCTGAAACAATTTTAGCGGCAATACCGGGCACTCCTTGAATACCTCCACCGACAGCTGAAATTTTTGCGCAATGACGAGTGATGATCGGATCATATCCGTTCCCTTTTAAAATTCTGACAGCTTCATCCGTAAGTTCGCCAAAAACCGTATATACTACGCTCTTTGGCGTAATGTTAAAAAAGTCCACGCTGATCCCGCTTACCGCCATCGACTTAAAGATTTCGGAATGAAAGCCCAAATTTCCTTCTTTCGCTTCCACTTTAATTTGCGTTATATCTTGTACGTGGGCAATACCGGTAATGGCTCGTTCTTTATAAACCGCATGAAATCTTTGATCATGCTCCGAGGCAATAAGCGTGCCTGTTGATTTGGCATATGTGGACCGAATGCGGATCGGTATTTTGGCCTGCATGGCGATTTCGACCGCACGGGGATGGATAACCTTTGCTCCTTGATAGGCAAGGTTGCAAATTTCCGTATAGGTGACATAAGAAAGCGGTTTGGCATCCTTTACAATGCGTGGATCAGCCGTCATCACTCCTTCTACATCCGTAAAAATATCAATATATTTCGCGTTTAAAGCCGCGCCCAAGGCGGCAGCGGATGTATCGCTTCCACCCCTGCCGATTGTTGTGACATCGCCGTTTGAGTCAGCACCTTGAAATCCAGCCACGACAACAACATCATATGTTTCCATTAAACGAATGAGCCGATCGCATTTCATAGCAATAATTCTGGCATTTGTATGTTCGTTTGTCGTCAAAAAACCGGCTTGAGCGCCGGTTAAAGCAGTCGCTTTCAATCCCTTGCCATTTAGCATGCTTGTGAAGACCACGGCTGATATAATCTCTCCACATGATAATAACATGTCTTGTTCCCGTTTAGAAATGGTGTCCATTCCCCCTTCCACCAAACTTAGAAGGGTATCGGTAGCATATGGGTCGCCTTTCCTCCCCATCGCTGAAACAACCGCTACTACTTTCTGCCCGTTTTTCAAGGCATCTTTTATATGTTCATATGCGTGTTCTCTGCCTTCTGCGTCGCGGACTGAAGTGCCTCCAAACTTTTGAACAACGATGTCCATGCATTTCACCTCTAAAAATAACTAAACAGAAGAGAGCTGAATCATGTCAACTCTCTTCTTTTGAAAAACTTACACTAGATTAAGTTTAACTAAACTTTCAGCAATTTGTACAGAGTTTAGTGCTGCTCCTTTTAATAGATTGTCAGAAACAATCCAAAGATGGAATCCGTTTGGACGATCTAAATCTTTGCGAATCCGTCCGACAAACGTATCATATTTGCCTTCTGCGAAAGCTGGCATTGGATATACTTGATTGTCAGGATCATCTTGCACCGTGACGCCCGGCGCATCTTTCAGCACATTCCGCAAATCATCAGCCGTGACATCATCATGGTCAATTTCAATATAAACTGATTCAGAATGGCCGACAGCCACAGGCAATCGTACGCAAGTTGCCGCAACTTCCAGTTCACTCATATGCATGATTTTCTTCGTTTCGTTGATCATTTTCATTTCTTCAAACGTAAATCCATTTTCTTGGAATTTATCAATTTGCGGAATCGCATTAAAGGCAATTTGGTAATGTTTTTCACCACTTTTTACAGGCAAAATTTCCGGTTGAAACGGTTTGCCTTCCAAAATGGCCTTCGATTGTTCTTTTAATTCCCGAACCGCTTGCGCTCCTGCCCCGGAAACTGCTTGGTATGTGGAAACAATCACTTTTTTCAATCCGAACGCTTTCCGGATCGGCTGCAATGCGACAACCATCTGAATGGTTGAACAGTTTGGGTTGGCAATGATGCCGTTATGCCATTTGACATCCTCTTCGTTTACTTCGGGAACGACAAGCGGAACATTTTCGTCCATTCGGAATGCGCTAGTATTGTCGATAACGACAGCTCCTCTTTTGGCGGCTTCAGGGGCCAGCTGTTTAGAAACGCTTCCGCCTGCACTGAAAAGGGCAATATCAATCCCTTCAAAGCTTTCTGGAACAGCCTTTTGCACCGTAATCTCTTTTCCTCTGAACGTGACTGTTTTTCCCGCGGATCGTTCAGATGACAACAATGTTAAAGTTTCCACAGGAAAGTTTCTTTTTTCTAGAGTTTCAATCATTTGTGTTCCTACTGCTCCAGTTGCTCCAACAACTGCTACATGAAAGCTTTTTTCACCCATTCTCTATCTTTCTCCTTCCAATCATTGCAAAATCATTCGTCATGTATTCGTATTACGTTTTATTGTAACACAGCTGAAAAAAAATGTGATGGGCGAATTTTGATGTAAGCGTTTTATTCGTTGATTATTTACAAACCGAACAATTTTCCTGCTATTTTTTTGCTGTTTCCGGAAAATTCTCAATAATTACCGGTTGGAGTTGTTTATGTTCCAAGGCTGATTCTACTGTATCTACTAATAGATCCATTTTTGCAACCATCGAATTGGGTTTTTGAAATGGAGCATCTTGGCCAAAAGGTACAAAAAAAATATTTTTCGTTGCCATGAGCCTCATTAAATTCACTCCATTCAACCCGAGTGCATCATTCGTCGAGATCGCTAATACAACAGGGCGATGGTTGCGCATTGTTGCCTTTGCTGCCATTAAAACAGGTGAATCTGTTAAAGCATTTGCCAATTTGCTCAATGAATTTCCGGTAAGCGGTGCAATGACCATGCAATCAAGCGGTTGTTTTGGTCCAAGCGGCTCTGCTTTGACGATGGTGTCAATAATCTTTTCTCCCGTCAATTCGCCAATTTTCTTTGCCCATTCTCCGGCCTCGCCAAATCTGGTTGATGTTGAAACGACAGTCTGTGTCACAATCGGCACAACACGGGCACCTTTTTTGACAAGTTTTTCAATTTGTGGAAAAACCAAATCATACGTACAATGGGAGCCAGTTAATCCAAAGCCGATCCGTTTATCTTTCACATCCATCATCCATACCCCTTTCTTTCAATTGTTCCTTCAGCAAGCTTGTAAGGGAATTGGCTAATATTTGGCCGGCAGTTTTCGGGGCAACAATTCCTGGAAGTCCTAGCGCTAAAATTGCTTTCATGCCTCTCTTTTCAGCATACCGAAAATCTGTTCCACCTGGTTTTGAGGCCAGATCAATAATGAGTGCGTGAACAGGCATGTTCGATAAAACATGTGGCGTTAAAATTAACGCAGGAATGGTATTAATGCAAATATCGATATCTTGCAGTTCATTTTTCAATTGGTCGGTATGAAAAGGAGTCAAGCTCATTTCTGTAATTCTGGCAAAATCGTTCAAATGACGGGAACCGACTTTCACTTTTCCCCCTAATGCTTGAAAAGCCCGGGCAACTGTCATTCCTGTTCTGCCAAATCCTAAAACTGCAATATTAGAACCGTGGATTGTATAATCAGTATGTTGAATGACTAGCATGATTGTTCCTTCAGCTGTTGGAATGGAATTGTAAATGGCGACATCATCTCGATCCAGAAGAGGGATCAGTTTCCGATTGGTGCTCGTCATCAAATCATGTAAAAATTTTGTCTGAATTCCTGAATAAAAGACGCAATGCGGTGGTGTAGAGGCAACCATTTCTTTCGTTAGCTTAATTTCTCTATTCGAAAATACAGCTTCAATCTGTCCATTGCCGCCGGTTCCTGATACCGGAAGAATTACCGCATCCATTTGATCAAGTTTTATATGGTCGCTTTCCACTTTTACTGAACTTTTATAAGCATGATCAAGTTGTTCATAGCCGACAAGAAACAATTTTGCTTCCAATTCAACAAGCGTCCGAATCACTTCAAGCTGCCTAGCGTCGCCGCCTAAGATTGCTATGTTTAAGCCAGTAAGCATTTACTTTTCACCTTCTTAATGGCTTATGATTAACGGCAGGTGCTTCTCGCTATCCTGACTTAAGTATCTTATGAACAATGCGGGGAATAGGTGAATGAGAAAATGAATGATAAAAAAACCGGATCATGACAGGATCCGGCTGATTTTATGAATGTTTTGTTTCCGAAGCATTTTGAGGTACATCAATAATAATCATATCGGAGCCGATTTTTTTTATGTGCTTCCAAGGGACACGGGTGTTTTGCCCTTGCTTTTTGAACCCAAACCATTTGATGGAAGGGATGATGAGAGCAGTGATTTGTCCTGTTTCCTCGTCTATTTCAAGATCGGTCTGTCCAAGCACTCCCATACGCTCGGCTCGTTTGACATCGACAATTTCTTTTCCGCTTAATTCAGATAAACGCAATCGCTTTTGCCCCCTTGGATCTTGTTTCCTCTTTTATATATATTTAAAAAGCATAAAAAAATGTCCGCCATTTGCAGGCATTAAACACCTGCCGGAAGACTTCCTTCAGGGCTTATTAATGAAAGGGCAAAGCGATCCGCCAAAATTTTGTGAATCAACCGGTGGACGCTTTCTTCATCAACACGATTGATTGTTTCAATGATTTCATCTAATGTGCGGTGCTTTTCCAAAAGTAGTTCATTTTTTCCATTGCGGCTCATTCTCGCATTGGTGCTTTCAAGACTGAGCATTAAATTCCCTTTTAGTTGTTCTTTGGAATTTAACAATTCTTTTTCGGAAATGCCGTCTTTTTTCAACTGATCAATCGTTTGGAAAATCGTTTCAAACAGCAAATCAAGCTGGTCGCTGCCAGTGCCCCCATAAATAGTCAACATTCCGCTGTCTTCATAAGAGGTATGGTAAGAAAAGATGGAATACGCCAACCCTTTTTCTTCCCTTACATCTTGGAAAAGCCTGCTTGACATGCTTCCGCCTAAAATATTGTTTAAGACAATCAAACTGTAAATATCGTCATGATCGACTTTTAACCCTTTAAATCCGATGCAAAGATGCGCTTGCTCGGTCTCTTTTTTCTTGGCAATTTTTTGATCCAAAAAATTCGGCTTCTCATACATGCGCCTCTTGTATGGCGATTCAAAGCCGCCAAACCATTTTTCAATATCAGATATGAATTCGTCTGTCACATTTCCGGCGACGGAGATAACGATATTATCAGGTGTATAATATTTCTCCATATATTCTTTCAACATATTTTTTGTGAACGTTGAGAGCGTTTCTTCCGTCCCCAAGATCGGATAACCGAGCGGATGATCCCCGTACACGGCTTTGCTCAACAAATCATGGACGATATCATCCGGCGTATCTTCATACATTTTAATTTCTTCCAAAACGACATTCTTTTCTTTTTTGATTTCTTCTTCATCAAATTTGGAATGGAAAAACATGTCGGCTAACACGTCAAGTGCAAACTTTGCATGCTCATCCAGCACTTTTGCATAATAGCAAGTATATTCTTTTGATGTAAAAGCGTTTACTTGGCCGCCGATCTTATCAAAGGCTTCGGCAATTTCTTTGGCAGTTCTCTTTTCTGTTCCTTTAAAAAACATATGCTCCAAAAAATGTGAAATGCCGTTGTTTTCTTTTGTTTCGTTTCTTGAGCCTGTGCCAATCCAAACGCCGATGGAAACCGAACGAACGGTTGGTATTGTTTCTAAAACAATTCGAACACCGTTTTGGCATGTATATTTCTTGATCAAATTGGAACCCCCTATTCAACAAAATCAATGAAGACGTTGTTCATCAAACATGTCCGTCAGCGAACCAATTGATAAATTTTTTTCTTTCATTGAGATAATTAATGTTTCCAAGCTATCCGCCGTAGATGAAGTAGGATGCATTAAAATGAGTGCACCGTTATGAACTTTTGACATGACCCGGTTGATCAATATTTCCGGACTCGGCTTTTGCCAATCAATCGTATCGACTGACCACATAATCGTTTCCATTTGCTGTTCAGCAGCGATTTCTACAACCTCTTTGCGAAAACTGCCGCTAGGAGGAGCAAACCATTTTACTTTCTTCCCTGTGATTGCTTCAATCACTTCATTCGTTTGCATGATTTCCTGACGGATTTTTGCCGTGGGAAGCCTAGCCATATCTGGATGAGAATATGAATGATTGCCAATTTCATGGCCGTTTTCCACAATCATTTTCGCTAATTCCGGATTGTTTTTCACCCATCTGCCTTCTAGAAAAAACGTTGCTTTTACATGATGTTTTTTTAGTATAAAGAGCATTTTCGGCAAATATTCGTTACCCCAAGCAACATTGATTAAAAACGACACCATCGGTTTATCCGGGTGGCCGCGGTAGATTGCTTCCGGCGGCAAATCGCTTAAATGAATGGACGGCGGAACTTGTTTATAAACCAGCAGCTGAGGATTAAACAAACCTTTTTCTTTCATCCTTTTATATGAGGCATCAATGTCAACTTTCAATCCATTATATCCTGGCGTCTTTTTCCAAATTTTATGTATTTCCGCATTTTGCGGATCCACTTCATAATGTTTGGCCCGCTTGACAATTTCCTCGTAAAGCTTGTCGGTTTTCGCCGATGTCAGCACTGTTTTTCCTTTGAGGTCGTTTATAAAGGTTGTTGTAAAGCTGTTGTTTGTCAAGGCGACCGACAGAAGAAAAACCGATAGAAAACCCGTCATTTTCACCCATTTCCCGTTCATCTCATCATCCCCTTTTTCACTATAAAATATGTGAAAAGGGGACAAGGTAGAACAAAGCAGCTTAAAAAATGGAAAGAAGCCGGGTTTCCCGAGCTCCAGTTAAGACTTTTGTTCTTCTTTTTCCTCTTTTAAAACAGCCTTCCTAGATAAATTCACCCGTCCTTGTTTATCAATTTCCATTACTTTCACTAAAATTTCATCGCCGATGGACACGACATCTTCTACTTTTCCTACTCGTTCTTCTGCAAGTTCAGAAATGTGGACTAAACCGTCTTTTCCATTAAACAGCTCGACGAAAGCCCCGAATTTTTCAATTCTTTTTACCTTTCCGAGGTAAATTTGGCCAACTTCCACCTCACGGACAATATCTTCAATAATTTTTTTCGCTTTTTTGTTCATCTCTTCATCCACAGATGAGATGTAAATCGTACCGTCCTGCTCAATGTCGATCTTCACGCCTGTTTCTTCGATGATTTTATTGATTTGTTTTCCGCTTGGGCCGATGACTTCACGGATTTTGTCCGGATTGATCGTCATTGATAAAATTTTTGGTGCATGTGGAGATAAGTGTTTTCTTGGCTCAGAAAGGGTCTTGAGCATTGATTTCAAAATTTCAAGGCGGCCTTTTCGAGCTTGCTTTAACGCTTCTTCCAAAATCTCACGCGACAAGCCTTTAATTTTTATATCCATTTGCAGGGCCGTGACGCCTTTTTCTGTACCGGCAACCTTAAAGTCCATGTCGCCAAGCGCATCTTCCATTCCTTGAATATCCGTCAAAATCGTATAATGTTCACCTGATTTGACAAGCCCCATTGCGATGCCGGCAACCGGCGCTTTGATCGGTACGCCTGCGTCCATCATTGCCAGCGTGCTGGCGCATATGCTTGCTTGAGAAGTCGATCCGTTCGATTCAAGCACTTCGGAAACTAAACGAATGGTATATGGAAATTCCCGTTCAGACGGAATGACCGGTTCAAGCGCCCTCTCTCCTAAAGCCCCGTGGCCGATTTCCCGTCTTCCCGGTCCGCGCATTGGTCCGGTTTCGCCGACGCTGAACGGAGGAAAATTATAATGATGCATAAACCGCTTCGATTCTTCGACTCCAAGCCCGTCCAATATTTGCACATCTCCTAATGCGCCAAGTGTGCAGATCGATAACGCCTGTGTTTGGCCTCGAGTAAACAAACCTGAGCCGTGTGTCCGCGGCAATAAACCAACAGCGGATGACAGCGGGCGAATTTCATCAATTTTTCGTCCGTCAGGCCGCACCTTCTCTTCCGTAATCAGGCGGCGCACCTCTTCTTTTACGAGCTTCGCCAAAATTTCCTTTACTTGCTTCACGACCTCTTCTCCGGCTTCTTCCTGTTCAAAATTTTGAACCGTCTTGTCTTTTACTTGATTGATTGCATCATCGCGCGCATGTTTTTCAGGCACTTGAATCGCTCGAAGAAGGTCGGCTCCAGCCATTTCTCGAACCCTTTTTTCCAGTTCCTCGTCAATTTGGTAGAGTTCAACTTCCATTTTTTCTTTGCCGATTAGTTGGACAATTTCTTCTTGGAAGGCGATTAAACGTTTGATTTCTTCATGGCCAAACATGATCGCTTCAAGCATTGTTTCTTCAGGCACTTCATTTGCTCCTGCTTCAACCATGTTGATGGCATCTTTTGTTCCGGCCACAACTAAATGAATATCGCTTTTTTCAAGCTGGTCGACCGTCGGGTTGATAATAAATTGATCATCAATACGGCCGACGATCACTCCGGCAATCGGTCCTTCAAACGGAATATCAGACACTGATAATGCAAGCGAAGAGCCGAACATAGCCGCCATTTCCGAAGAGCAGTCTTGATCCACGCTCATAACCATGCTGACGACCTGAACCTCATTTCGGAATCCTTCGGGGAACAGCGGACGGATTGGCCGGTCGATCAATCGGCTGGCTAAAATCGCTTTTTCACTTGGTCTTCCCTCCCGCTTGATGAAGCCTCCGGGAATTTTTCCGACCGCATAAAGCCGCTCTTCATAGTTAACCGTAAGGGGAAAGAAGTCGACTCCTTTTGCTTCCTTCGAAGCAGTTGCCGTGCTTAACACAACAGTATCTCCATATCGAACAAGCACCGAACCATTTGCCTGTTTCGCCAGCTGGCCGATTTCAACCTTCAGAGTTCTTCCGGCCCAGTCGATGGAAAAGACATGTTTTTCTTGATCCATATGTGTTTTGAACCCCTCTTTCAATGAAATCAATATATTCGCAATAAATAGCACAATCTGTTTTTGAAAGGCTATGTATTATTATGACCGATTGACTGTCAACATTTTCAGTCTTTAGCTTCTCTTAATTGGTGTGGAAAGAAATTCTTATTACACTAAAAAAGCGGGAAATATCCCGCTTTCCATTATCGACGCAAACCAAGTTTGTTAATCAGTTCACGATAACGTGTGACATCTTTATTGCGCAAATACGCTAATAAATTACGGCGCTTCCCAACCATTTTTAAAAGACCGCGGCGTGAATGGTGGTCTTTTTTGTGTACGCGCAAATGCTCGTTTAAGATGTTGATTTTCTCTGTCAGGATAGCAATTTGTACTTCCGGTGAACCCGTATCGGATTCGTGCGTTTTGAACTGATCGATAATTTCATTTTTGCGTTCTTGCGTTAATGCCATCCCTACTCCACCTCCTATTGTTCAATCCCCAGCAACCTAGCAAGCGTCGGTGATTCGCATTGCCAAGCAGCGGTTTAAAGTTACAAGAATAAGAATACTATTTTTTATTTTAAAAAGCAAGGAGAATCAGAAAATTTTTCGAAGAACAAAAGTGCTTCATCCTTATCCTTTTTGATTTGGGAGATCAATTCCTGGACGCCTGCAAATTTTTGCTCGCTTCTTAGACGTTTGCACCATTTGATCGTGACCGTTTCATGATAGATGCTTCGTTGAAAATCAAATATATGAACCTCTATGCTCGGTTTCTCCGGTTGATCGTCATGAAAAGTCGGTTTATAACCTATATTGCAAACCCCCCGAAGCTCTTCTTGTCCAATCCGCACTGTTACTGCATATACCCCTGTTCGCGGAATTAGATACTGTTCTGAAAGTTCGATATTGGCCGTTGGAAACCCGATGGTACGGCCCCGTTTTTCCCCATGAATGACTTTTCCGATGACTTGATACGGGCGTCCCAACAAATGGCAAGCGTAAAAAACATCCCCGTTGTGAAGGGCTTTTCGGATCAGTGACGAACTGATTTTTTTATCGCCGTCTGTCAACTTTTCAACCGTTGTTTGCGTAAAAGCGCCTCTTGAATGTTGAGGCATTGTTTCCATAGTACCTTTTCCGCACCTTCCGTATGTAAAATCAAATCCAGCCACGACATGAATGGCACGAAGTCCGATTAAATATTGATCAACAAAATCTTGGGGCGATAAAGCGCTGAAGCTCTTTGTAAACTCTACCAAATATAAACGATCAACCCCGAGGCTTTCAATCAATTTTTCTTTTTCTTTCAAAGGTGTGATATATTCCACATCTTGAACATCTTTTTGCAAAACAATGGAAGGATGAGGATGAAAGGTCATGACAGCACATTCCACATTCATCTCTTCAGCTTTTTGCAAAGCCGTTTGGATCACTTTTTGATGCCCTTTATGCACACCGTCAAAAAATCCGAGAGCCATAACAACTTTTGGCACTTCTTCTTTTTTTAAATGGTGAGGATGTGTGAGTCTTATCGTTTTCACAGAAAGTTCCCCTTTTCTTCAACTCTATTCGTCCTGTTTCATAACTTTTACTGGCTTTATCATATTTGCTTTTAGCGGATGCTTTTGATACAAAGCGATGATGTGTTGATTATGCCAAACCGCAATAATCTCATCTTTGTCGATAAATGAAAGATGTTCCGGCATTGTCAATACCGAGCCATTTCGTACTTTCCTTGCTAATGTATCATTTATTGTCCATTTCGGCAAATGATTCAAAACGTTGTCGATCGTTAGAAACCCTTTTGGAAATTCACCGTTTTCTAAAAACTGTTCGACCGTTTGAAACGTGATGCAGTCGTGCAAATGAAAGCGGCCGGAACGAATTCGAACTAAATCAGACATATGGGCGGGATATCCCAATTGCTCTCCAATCATGACAGCAAGGGTGCGGATGTAGGTGCCTTTTGAACAAGACACTTGGATCGAAAAACTTGCTGTATTTCCCTCATGTTTGATATTTGACCGCAAGCAGATGTCAAATATCGTCACAATCCTTTTTGGGCGATTGACCATTTTTCCTTCCCGGGCATATTCATAAAGCTTTTTTCCGTTTACCTTTACGGCCGAATACATTGGAGGCACCTGAACAATCTTTCCAAGCAAATTTTTGAGAACACGTTCAACTTCCGGCCTTGAAGGGGGATGTATGACTTTTTTTTGCGCGACAACCTTCCCTGAAGCATCTTCCGTTTCCGTTGCAATTCCCAGCGTCACTTCTGCCACATATTCTTTGTCTTCAGACATTAAATATTGGGCAACCTTTGTAGCTTTGCCAATGCAGATAGGTAGAACCCCAGAAACATCCGGATCTAATGTTCCCGTATGGCCAACTTTTTTGGTGCGAAACAATTGCCTTATCTTTTGGACACAGTTGTGCGATGTCAAGCCGGCCGGTTTATGAAGAAGCAGCACACCATCCAAAGTCATGCCTCCTCTCTATCTGTTATGTGAAAAAAGAACCCGTTCAACATGAAGAGTAGAACGGGGATTGTGATCGGGCTATTGATCGTTTTCGCTTTCATCCTTTTTCAATTCATGAATCAGCTTTTCAATACGATTGCCATAATCGATTGATTCGTCAAATTCAAAATGAATTTCAGGGGTTTTTCTAAGGCGGATTCGGGAGCCAATTTCAGAGCGGATAAATCCCTTTGCTTTCGCCAGAGCCTTCATCGTATCCTCTTTTTGCTGCTCATCCCCTAAAACTGATATATACACTTTGGCAATTTGTAAATCTCCTGTCAAACTCACATCTGTAACGGTCACAAAACCGATTCTAGGATCTTTCAATTTTCTCCCAAGAATTTCGCTTAATTCCTTTTTCATTTGTTCAGCAACTCTTGTAGCTCTCAGGCTCATGTGATCACCTCATTAGCTAAAACCAATCGATGGTTGTAATGGTTCTTTCTATTTCCGGAAAGGAGTCGATCATGCGAATGGCAGACTCGAGCTCCTTTTCAGTCATCATGCGGTTTGACGAAATACAGGCAACCCCGATTTTTGTCCGCTGCCATGCATCTTGAAAATCCAATTCTGCTACACTCACATTTAATTTGTTTTTCAACCTTTGAATAATACGCTTTACAACCGCACGTTTTTCTTTAAGAGATGATGCTTCATAAATGATGCATTCACATGAAAGAATCCCAACCATTACGGCTTAACTTCCTCCATCACGAATGCTTCAATCGTATCTCCTTCTTTAATATCATGGAAGTTTTTAATGGTCAGACCGCATTCGTAACCTTGGGAAACTTCTTTTACATCGTCCTTAAACCGTTTCAAAGTGTCGATTTCCCCTTCAAATATGACGACGCCGTCTCGAATTAAACGAACGCTGCTATCGCGGGTGACAGAGCCTTCTTGAACATAGCAGCCGGCAATCGTTCCGATTTTGGACACTTTGAATGTTTGTCGGACTTCAAGTGTTCCGATTACTTTTTCTTCATATTCTGGATCGAGCATTCCTTTCATGGCCGCTTCGATCTCTTCAATGACTTTGTAAATGATTCGGTGAAGGCGGATATCGACTTGTTCGGCTTCCGCTGTTCTTTTCGCATTAACATCAGGGCGGACGTTAAAGCCGATGACGATTGCATTGGATGCCGAAGCTAGCATGATATCATATTCGGTAATGGCGCCGACACCTGTATGAATGATTTTAACTTTCACGCCCTCCACATCGATTTTTTGCAAAGCAGAGGACAAAGCTTCAACGGATCCTTGAACGTCCGCTTTAACGATTAAGTTGATTTCTTTTATATCATTTTGCTTAATTTGCTCAAACAAATCGTCCAAGCTTAATTTCGCTTTTTCGCTTCGCTGTTCTTCAAGCTGTTTTTTTGCGCGCGCTTCCCCTATTTGCCGCGCTTTTTTCTCATCTTCAAACACCATAAATCGATCTCCTGCCAACGGTACTTCATGAAGGCCTGTAATTTCAACAGGAGTCGACGGCTTCGCTTCTTTTACTCGTCTTCCGACGTCATTGACCATCGCACGAACTTTTCCGTACGTGTTGCCGACAACAATCGGATCGCCAACGCGAAGTGTTCCGTTTTGCACAAGCAATGTTGCGACAGAACCTCTTCCTTTATCAAGCTTGGCTTCTATGACAGTTCCAGTCGCCATTCTGTTCGGATTTGCTTTCAATTCTTCCATTTCCGCCACAAGCAAAATCATTTCCAACAATTCAGGAATTCCTTCTCCTTTTAAAGCAGAGATCGGCACAAAAATCGTGTCGCCTCCCCAGTCTTCCGGAACAAGCCCTTGCTCTGTCAATTCCTGCATGACACGATCTGGATTTGCTGTCGGTTTATCCATTTTGTTAACTGCTACAATGATGGGAACATTTGCTGCTTTTGCATGATTGATCGCCTCAATTGTCTGCGGCATGACGCCATCATCTGCAGCGACGACAAGAACGGTAATATCCGTCAGCTGTGCTCCGCGAGCGCGCATCGTTGTAAAGGCTGCGTGGCCGGGTGTATCTAAAAAGGTGATTTTTTTTCCATCCACATCAACTTGGTAAGCGCCGATATGCTGTGTAATGCCTCCGGCTTCTCCTTCTGCAACTTTTGTTTTGCGGATGGAGTCAAGCAAGGTTGTTTTTCCGTGGTCAACGTGGCCCATGATCGTTACAACTGGCGGGCGGCTTACAAGGTCTTCGGCTTTATCTTCGATTTCATATTTTTCAAATTCTGTTTCATCAAATACGATTTCTTCTTCCGCTTCCACACCGTATTCGGAAGCAATCAACTCAATTGAATCTTTGTCAAGTTCTTGGTTGATCGTTGCCATAACACCAAGCATCATTAATTTTTTAATAATTTCTGAAGGTTCTCTATGAAGCTTATTTGCCAACTCTCCAACTGTTAAAGAGCCTTGATACGTAATTTTTGACGGCAGTTGTTTGCTTTGCTGCGTTTCCTGAGGGGAATCTTTTCTATTTTTTTTGCCGCTTTTTTTGTTTTTCGGTTTGGATGGATGGTGCGTTAACTCCTCTTTGCGGTTATCACGTTTTTGAAATGATTTTTTGCCCGTTTTTTTCTTTGCCGTCACAATAACTTCTTCGTCATCATCTTCCATACGCGTTCTGAATTCCGGGTTTTTGTTCATTTTTTGTTTCGGCTGTTCTTTTTGATTTTTTTTCGGCCGCTGATCATTTTTCTCCTGTTTATGAAAACGTCCGTTTAATTTTTCGATGGTTTTGCCATCGATCATCGACATATGATTGGAAACCTCCACGTCCATTTCCTTTAGTGCATGGATAACCTCTTTGCTAGAAATATTTTGCTGCTTTGCATATTCATAAACTCTCATTTTACCCATACGTTCACCCCCAAAGTAGTTATTCGAGCAGAAGTTTCAGTTTTTTTGCAAAGCCTTCCTCGCATACCGCAACGACCACTCTCTCTTTTTTGCCAATCGCCTGGCCTAGTTCGTATCTGCTGCCTATGAAAACGACAGGCACTTGATAATAAGCGCATTTATCAGTAATTTTTTTCTTTGTGTTAGGAGATCCGTCATTAGCAAGAAGAACCAATTTCACGCGTCCCTTGCGCAATTCCTTTAATACAAGTTCTTCTCCTGAAACAACTTTTTTGGCTCGAAAGGCGAGCCCTAATAAAGAATTCCATTGTCCTTTCATGACGAATCAACCGTTCTCCTTTTCAGCCAGCTGAATCAACTCATCGTAGATCGATTCGGGTATCGGCGCATTTAAATGGTTGGCCAACATATTTTTCTTTTTCGCTTTTAAGATGCATTCTTTGTCAAGTGTAATGTAGGCCCCCCGCCCGTTTTTTTTCCCAGTTAAATCGATGGAAACATCTCCTTCTTTCGAACGGACGATTCGAACAAGCTCCTTTTTCGGCTTCATTTCTCCAGTTGCCACACATTTCCGCATCGGAATTTTTTTTTGCTTTGCCACTGGTAGCTCACCTCTATTCGTCTTGTTCTTCTTCGTCATCTGATACAGCCGTTGAACTATTTTCCCGCGGATATATGCCAAGTTCTTTCGCATCAGACTCGCTTTTTATATCAATTTTCCATCCTGTCAATTTCGCTGCAAGGCGTGCGTTCTGCCCTCTTTTGCCGATTGCAAGCGACAATTGATAATCAGGGACAACAACAGTGGTCGCTTTTTCCTCTTCATTCACATTGACATCTAAAACTTTCGAAGGGCTTAAGGCATTAGAAACAAATTCAAGCGGATCTTTCGACCAGCGGACAATGTCAATTTTTTCTCCGTTCAATTCATTGACAATCGCCTGCACACGTTGTCCTTTTGGTCCGACGCAAGCTCCTACAGGATCCACTTCAGGATTGTCGGAGTGAACTGAAATTTTTGATCTTTCACCGGCTTCTCTTGCCACCGATTTGATTTCAACTGTTCCATCATAAATTTCTGGCACTTCCAATTCAAACAGCCGCTTCAGCAATCCGGGATGGGTTCTTGAGACAAAGATTTGCGGTCCTTTTGTCGTTTTTTCTACCCTTGTAATGAAAACTTTAATGCGGTCATGCGGTTTATAGGTTTCATTCGGCATTTGTTCGGATAACGGAAGGAGCGCTTCCGTTTTGCCTAAGCTGACATAAATAAATTTCGGATCTGTTCGTTGAACAATGCCAGTTATAATATCCTCTTCACGGTCAATAAATTCGGAATAGATGACGCCTCTTTCCGCTTCACGGACACGCTGCGTCACAACCTGTTTGGCGGTTTGAGCGGCTATCCGTCCAAACTCTTTCGGTGTCACTTCCAATTCGACAATATCGCCAATTTCGTATTGCGGATTTATCTTGGCGGCATCCTCAAGGGATATTTCCAATCGGGGATCTGTTACATCTTCGACGACTTCTTTTCTGGCAAATACCTTCATTGTCCCCGTTTCACGATTTATATCGACACGAACATTTTGTGCTTGGTTAAAATTGCGTTTGTAAGCAGAAATGAGCGCAGCTTCTATCGCTTCAATAATGACATCTTTGCTTATGCCCTTTTCTTTCTCTAATATCGTTAGGGCTTCCAAAAGTTGGCTGTTCATAAAATGACGTTCCTCCTCATGATTAAAAATTAAAGGAAACAGCAAGTCTCGCCTTGGCAATTTTCTCCCATGGAATTTCTATTTGTTTCGTTCTTGTTTTCACTTTGATCTCCAGCTCGGCTGTCCCGCCGTCGAAGCTTGTTAAAATTCCTTGGAATTGTTTTTCACCGTCAATCGGCTCATAAGTTTTAATTAAAACGTTTTTGCCAATCGCTTGTTCAAAATCCGCTTTTGTTTTTAATGGACGTTCCGCTCCTGGAGAAGAAACTTCTAAAAAATAATGATGCGGAATCGGGTCAATTTCATCGAGCTTTTCACTTAAACGTTCACTTACCATCCCGCATTCTTCAATGTCAACCCCGTCTTCGGAATCGATGAAAACTCGCAAGTACCAATTTTTACCTTCCTTGACATATTCAACGTCCACCAGCTGCAATTGCAAGCTTTCGAGAATAGGTTCCGCCAATTCTTTCACGAGAACTGTTATCGATTGATTCATATTTTCCTCCCTGGTTCTTTGTCTGGCAGTTGTGGCGATAAAAACCGGCTCCAATAGGAAAGAGTGGGTGCTCCCCACTCTTTTTTCCTGGCTATCTGTTAGCATTTCCACTATTGAATATAACATAACAGAATTCTGTTTGCAAATTGAAACCAATTTTAAAACAGTGACAGCTGGTTATGTTCCGGCAATGTTTTCAAGCAGCCATGTTTTTCGAGATATTCCATAATCGTTTTCGACAATCTTGTCCGCTCTTGCAAATCTTCTTTTGATAAAAATTCTCCCTCTTCTCTTGCTTTTACAATGTTCAAGGCCGCGCTTGTTCCGAGACCCGGAATGGAGTTGAACGGAGGAATAAGGCTGTCGCCATCAATAATAAACTGTTTTGCATCCGACCGGTAAAGATCCACCCTTTGGAATGAAAATCCTCTTTCTGTCATCTCCAGCGCCATTTCCAAAACTGTTAATAAACTTTTTTCTTTTGGAGTTGCATCAAGCCCTTTTGCATTTATTTCTTCAATTTTCGCTCTTATCGCTGCACTGCCTTTAATCATCGTTTCAATGTCAAAGTCGTCCGCTCGGACTGTAAAATAAGTTGCATAAAATAAGAGCGGAAAATGAACTTTGAAATATGCAATTCTGACTGCCATCAACACATAGGCTGTAGCGTGCGCCTTCGGAAACATATATTTGATTTTTTTGCAAGAATCAATATACCAATCCGGCACGCCATTTTTCTTCATTTCTTCTTCCCATTCAGGGATTAAACCTTTCCCTTTGCGGACGGATTCCATAATTTTAAATGCCAACGACGGCTCCAATCCTTGATAAATTAAATAAACCATAATATCATCCCGGCAGCCGATCACTTCGCTTAACGTGCAAATCCCGTTTTGAATCAATTCTTGTGCATTGCCAAGCCAAACATCAGTGCCGTGGGACAACCCGGAAATTTGCACCAGCTCTGAAAAAGTTGTCGGTCTTGTATCTTCAAGCATTTGTCTGACAAAGCGCGTTCCGAATTCAGGAATTCCTAAAGTCCCTGTTTTGCAGCCGATTTGCTCCTCCGTCACCCCGAGCGATTCGGTCGAAGAAAAAATTTTCATCACTTCCGGATCATCCGTCGGGATTGTTTTCGGATCAATGCCGCTTAAATCTTGCAGCATGCGGATCACCGTCGGATCATCGTGGCCGAGTATATCTAGTTTTAACAAATTATCATGAATGGAGTGGAAATCAAAATGTGTCGTTCTCCATTCAGCACTTGTATCGTCAGCCGGGTATTGAATCGGTGTAAAATCGTAAATATCCATGTAATCTGGCACGACAATGATGCCTCCCGGATGTTGGCCGGTCGTCCGCTTCACACCTGTACAGCCTTGGACAAGCCTGTCTACTTCAGCGCTTCTTAAATGGAGGGAGTTGTCATTCATATAGCCGCGGACAAAGCCAAAAGCTGTTTTTTCAGCAACAGTGCCGATGGTGCCTGCCCGGAAAACATTGTCCTCTCCAAATAATACTTTCGTATAATTATGTGCTCTCGGCTGATATTCGCCCGAAAAATTCAAATCGATATCAGGCACTTTATCTCCTTTAAATCCTAAAAACGTTTCAAACGGGATATCGTGTCCGTCTTTTTTATATTTCGCCCCGCAGTGCGGACAATTTTTATCAGGCAAATCATAGCCGGAACCGACGGAACCATCGTTGAAAAACTCGGAATGCTTGCATTTTGGGCAGACATAGTGCGGCGGAAGAGGATTGACTTCTGTTATTTCTGTCATCGTTGCTACAAATGATGAACCGACAGATCCCCTAGAACCGACTAGGTAGCCGTCATCAAGCGATTTTTTTACAAGCTTGTGCGATATTAGATAAATAACAGCAAAACCGTGGCCGATGATGCTTTTTAATTCTTTCTCCAATCGTTCTTGGACAATTTGCGGTAATGGATCGCCGTAAATCTCTTTTGCCCGCTTGTAGCTCATTTCCCGAATTTCCTCGTCCGCCCCTTCAATTTTTGGCGTATATAAATCATCTTTAATCGGTTTTACTTCTCCGATTAAGGAGGCTATATACTTCGTATTTTGCACAACGATTTCTTTTGCTTTTTCTTCACCTAAAAAACGGAATGCATCCAGCATTTCATTTGTTGTCCGAAAGTACACATCAGGCAACGTATGGCGGTTTAGCGGATTCGCTCCACCTTGAGAGGAGATCAGTATTTTACGGTATATTTTGTCTTCCTTGTTCAAATAATGGACATTGCCTGTTGCGACAACAGGAATCGACAACTTTTCGCCTAGCTTTACGATGTTGGCGATGATTTCTCTAATGGCCTTTTCATTCCTTACTTGTTCCGTTTCAATTAAAGGGTAGTAAACTTCCGGGGGATGAACTTCGAGAAAATCATAAAAAGCAGCGAGTTCCTCCACTTCCTCCGCTCCTTTTTGCATCATCGCCTCAAATACCTCCCCTTTATCGCAGCCGGAACCGATCAAAATCCCTTCCCGATGCTTGACAAGCACAGAGCGCGGAATACGCGGAACCCTGTAAAAATATTGGATATGTGAAAGAGAAACGAGTTTAAATAAATTTTTCAATCCTGTATCATTTTGCGCTAGAAGTGTCGCATGAAAAGGTCTTGCCCTCTGATAAGCTTTTGAATCGCCCGTTCGCTCGTTTAGTTCATCATGATAGAGAATCCCACGATCTTTGACATCCTTTAGCATTTTGACCAATAAATACCCAGTCGCTTCTGCATCATAAATCGCTCTATGGTGTTGGACAAGTTCAATATCAAATTTTTTACAAAGCGTATTGAGACGGTGGTTTTTTAAATCCGGATATAAATAACGGGCAAGCTCCAGTGTGTCGATCACAGGGTTGGACGCTTTTTGTCCGTGCAAATGTTTTTTGTATCCATTGTTAATGAATCCCATATCAAAACTTGCATTGTGAGCAACAAGAATACTGTCACCCGCCCAATCGCGAAAGTTCCTGAGAACTTCTTCAATTTCCGGTGCGTCTTGCACCATATCATCGGTAATGCCCGTCAATTCGATTGTAGTCGCGGATAGCGGATGATGCGGGTTTGCGAACGATTCAAAACGGTCGATGATTTCACCGTTTTGTATTTTTACTGCTGCCAGTTCAATGATTGTGTCATAAACTGCCGAAAGGCCTGTTGTTTCAACGTCAAAGACGACATATGTGGCTTCCGTTAATAACCGATGCGTTTCATTATAAGCGATGGGCACTCCATCATCTACAAGGTACGCCTCAAGCCCGTAAAGGATTTTCATGCCATATTTTTTGCTTGCCGCATAAGCTTCAGGAAATGATTGAACGACTGCATGATCTGTCAAGGCGATTGCTTCATGCCCCCATTGTTTTGCTTGTTCAACCAGTTTGGTGATCGAAGTCACGGCGTCCATTTGGCTCATCGGTGAATGCAAGTGCAGTTCGACTCTTTTTTCACCGTCAGGCGCTGTATCAAGCCGTTTTTGCGGATTGATTTCATTAATGTCATTTGCAATCATGACAAGATCGCGGACAAACGTGTCGTTTTGAATGCTTCCCCTAACTTTCAGCCACATTCCTTTCTTAATTGCTGAAAGCTTCGCTGCTTCCTCTTTGTCTCGACCAAACATTTTTACCAAGATGGAATTCGTGTAGTCCGTTATTTTAAAAGTGCACAGAGTTCTTCCGCTTTTAAGTTCTTTTGTTTCGGCATCAAATACATACCCTTGGATAACGACCCTTCGCTCTTCATCGATAATGTTGTCAAGCGTCCGAATCTCTTCTTCCTCTTTAATTTTGTACCCAATGATGAGCGATCCTTCTTGAGACGGCATTTCTTTCGATTCTTCCTTTTTCGCTCTTTCTTTCATTTCAGCCATCGCTTGCAATATTTTTTCCTGATCTTCTTTTTGTTTTTGTTCTTGAAATTTTTTCATTGCCTCATCCGATGCTTTGACAACAGCATCTATCAAAAGAGGAGGAAAACCGTACGATGAATACACACTTTGAATTAGTCCGGCATATTTATGTTTGATCGTCTCCATTTCCGTTTCATTTCGTGTTTGAACTGTCAGTTTACGGCCTGAGACCTCCGGCAGCTGTTCAAAGAGCAGAGATAAGATCGGGGGGGAAATTCCATCAATTTCCTGAATACAAAACGGCCAATAGTCCATAATAAGCTTATCATCTAACTCCGCGGTGTTTGTTTGAATAGAAAAAGTAACGCTGGCTATATTGGAAAAAGTTTTTTTCAGTTTTGTATAAAATAATTGAAAGATTTGAAACGGCAATATGCGTTCCAAGTGGAAATGAAAATGCCACAATTTTGATTTTTTATGAACCGTTAATTTGATGATTGCGCCATTTTGAAAATATGGCTGAAATTCATCATCAGCCATGCCAAGTTGGCTGACAAGAAGTCGGAAACGCTCTTTTTGTTCCTGAAGGAGTTTTGCATCCATTGATTATCCTCCTCTCCAAAAAATGTTGGTTGAAACGGTTAAGGGGGTCGCCCTCACCGTTATGCTCATACAGGCTCACCCCCCCCTATACCTTTTTCATTCTCTTTCAATTAGCGATTTAGGAACGAAGGAGTTCATTTAATTGCTTTTTCAATTCGAAAACAGACAGTTCAAAGCTTTCTCCTGATTTTCTTATCTTTACTTCTACAACTCCTTCATTTGCACGTTTCCCGATAATTATCCGGACAGGAAGGCCGATCAAATCACTATCAGCAAATTTTACTCCCGCCCGCTCTGCGCGGTCATCATAAAGCACTTCATATCCTTCCGCTTGCAGTTCAGCATATAGACGATCTGCAAGTTCACGCTGCTCATCACTCTTAATATTCACAGGAATTAAATGAATATGAAACGGCGCCACTTCTTTCGGCCAAACAATTCCTTGATCATCATGGCATTGTTCGACAACGGCAGATAATGTTCTTGACACACCTATGCCGTAGCACCCCATAATGATCGGGTTTGTTTTTCCGTTTTCATCTAAAAATTCAGCTTTCATCGCTTCACTATATCTTGTTCCAAGCTTAAAGACATGCCCAACTTCAATGCCTTTTGCAAATTTGATAGCGCCTTTTCCGTCAGGAGACGGATCGCCTTCCTGTATAAATCTTAAATCTTCATATTGTTTAACAGCAAAATCCCGTTCCGGGTTCACATTTACATAATGAACATTTTTTTCATTAGCTCCGCAAACACCGTTAACAATTGCCTTCACTGCATGATCCGCTACAATTTCCAATTTACTTGGAGCACCGATCGGACCTAAAAATCCCGGAGCGACCCCCATTATTTTCAAGGTTTCTTCTGGGGTGGCTAGGTCAACGATATCGGCTTGGTACAAGTTTTTCACCTTCACATCATTTACTTCATGATCGCCGCGGACAAGAATGAGAACAAATTTTTCATCGACTTTGAATAAAATAGATTTAATGCATTTTTCTTTCGGAACATTTAGAAATTCAGCAACATCTTCAATTGATTTTTTGTCCGGGGTTTCTTTTTTCACGAGTTCAGCCAAAGGCTCATCGGATTTTTCATAATGTGTTACAACCGGAGCCATTTCAATGTTAGCCGCATAATCAGAAGAATCGGAATAAGCAATTGTATCTTCACCAATTTCCGAAAGCACCATGAATTCATGCGTGTCTTTTCCGCCCATTGCACCTGAATCGGCGATAACGGAACGGAAATTGAGTCCACAGCGGCTAAAAATGCGGTTGTAAGCTTCACGCATTTGATCATATACTTCATCTAAGCTTTCCTTTGTGGCATGAAAAGAATAGGCATCTTTCATAATAAATTCACGGCCTCGTAAAAGACCGAACCGCGGCCGTTTTTCATCGCGAAATTTCGTTTGAATCTGATAAAGTGTCAACGGCAAGCGCTTGTACGATTTTACTTCGTCACGAACCAAGCTTGTTATGACTTCTTCATGAGTTGGGCCAAGGGCAAAATCCCGTTGATGGCGATCTTTCAGTCTCATCAATTCCGGTCCGTACGAAAACCAGCGGCCGGACTCCTGCCAAAGCTCCGCCTGCTGCAAAGATGGCATAAGCAGTTCAATCGCACCGATGCGGTCCATTTCCTCTCGAATGATGTTTTCAATTTTTTTAAGAACTTTCTGTGCAAGCGGAAGGTAAGAATAAACACCGCTGGACGTTTGCCTTATGTAACCAGCCCTAAGCAGGAGCTGATGGCTTTTCACCTCCGCATCAGCAGGAACTTCCCGCATCGTAGGGATAAAAGACTTGCTTTGTTTCATCTACACGCACCTCTTACGTCGTTCTTTTTAATTTTGAAATAGAAATCTTTGAATATCATTCCAAGTGACAACGAGCATTAACAGCATCAACAGCGCAAATCCGATAAAGTGGACAATTCCCTCTTTTTGCCGGTCAACCGGTTTTCCGCGAACAGCTTCAATGGCAAAAAACAATAAACGTCCGCCATCCAGCGCTGGAATTGGCAAAAGGTTCATAATCCCAAGGTTAATGCTCAAAAGAGCCGTCCAGCTTAACAAGTTCGTAAACCCTGTTTCCACAACTTTTCCCGTCATATCATAAATACCGACAGGACCTGACAGCATATTAATGGAAAATTGGCCTGTAACAAGCTTACCGAGCGCCGTTAAGATTTCTTTCGTCCACGTATACGTTCCTACAAGGCCGTATTTTAAAGAACCAAGGAACGATTTTTCAACTGGACTGTAAACACCAATTTGACCGATTGTTTGATTTTCAGTTTTGACTTGATCAGGTGTAACGGTGAGTGCTAATTTTTTTCCAGCTCGTTCAATGGTAAATTCCAATTCCTTTTCTGGATTCGCTCTAATGGTGCCGACAACATCTGACCAAGATTTCATCGGAGTTCCTTCAATCTCTTTGATTACATCGCCTTCTTTGAACCCAGCTTGTTCTGCTGGACTGTTTGGCACGATTTCGCCAAAAACAGGATCATTGGCTGGAACTCCTTGGATCAATCCAAGCAAAAATAAAACAACAAATGCCAAAAGAAAATTCATGAACGGTCCGGCAATGATGGCAAGCGTTCTCTGTCCAAGCGTTTTTGCAGCAAATTGTCTGTTATAAGGGGCGATTTGAATTTCTTCACCGTCTACTACATAGTAGGAGGTATCGCTGACTTGAAATCGCTTTATGCTCTCTCTTTCCCCATCCTCGTAACCGCTGATATACATCCCGTGTTCGAGGTCTGCTTCTTCTACCTCAATCAATTTCGCATTCGGGTACTTATCTTTCTTATTTAAAATAATTTTTTCGACTTCACCTTTCGGATTAAACAAAAGCCCGACATGATATCCAGGTTTAACATCAATCATTTCAGGATCCTCTCCGGCCATGCGGACAAAGCCCCCGATCGGCAAAAGTCGAATTGTGTAAACTGTTTCCTTCCACTTAAATGAAAGAATTTTCGGGCCAAACCCGATGGCAAATTCTCGGCATAAAATTCCTGCTCGTTTTGCCATCACCAAGTGGCCTAGTTCATGGAAAAATACTAAGGCGCCAAAAATAATGATAAACGCTATCACTGTATTCAAGGATGAATTCACCTCTATCCAATTAATGATTGGACAAATGCTCTCGTTTGTCCGTCAACCTCCTGAATGGCTTCCAATGTAGGATGACTCTGGGGTTGATGTGCGTCCAATGCTTTTTCCACAAGCTCTTCGATTTTTAAAAATGAAATCTTTCCTTTTAAAAAAGCTTGAACGGCAATTTCATTGGCAGCATTTAAAACAGTTGGCATTGTACCTCCTATTTTACCCGAATTATATGCAAATTTTAAGCAACGATAGCGTTCAAAATCAATTTTCTCAAAATGCAGTGATCCACGTTGGGCTAAATCGAGTTTTTCTTCACTTTTCAATGGGAATCTGTCAGGATATGTAAGCGCATATTGGATTGGAACTTTCATGTCAGGCGTTCCCAGCTGGGCGATAACACTGCCGTCATGAAATTCCACCATTGAATGAATAATGCTTTCTTTATGGAGCAATACATCAATTTTGTCGTAAGGCATTGAAAAAAGCCAATGGGCTTCAATCACTTCAAGCCCTTTGTTCATCATCGTAGCGGAATCAATCGTGATCTTTGCTCCCATCGACCAGTTCGGATGGTTCAAAGCTTCTTTCACTGTAACGTTTTTCAATTCTTCTCTAGATTTGTCGCGAAAGCTGCCGCCTGAAGCCGTTAAGATAAGCTTTTCGACGTTCTTGTTTAATTGTCCTTGCAAGCATTGGAAAATTGCAGAATGCTCACTGTCAACGGGAAGCAGCTTCACTCGATGTTTTCTTGCCTGTTCGATAACGATTTCTCCTGCGGTTACCAACGTTTCTTTGTTCGCTATCGCAATCGTTTTATTTGCTTCAATAGCTTTCAACGTTGGAATGAGTCCGATGCTGCCAATAACCGCATTGACAACGATATCGCCTTTATCGTAAACAGCCGCTTCACACAAACCTTCATCCCCGTACACTATTGTACAGCCTTTCGGAAGATTGTGCCGAATTTGTTCATATACTGACAAATTTCCTACAGCAACAAATTCAGGATTAAATTCCCATATTGCTTTCATTCCAATCTCAACGTTTTGACCGAACGACATCGCCACCAGCTTGAATTGATCCCGATGCATTCTGATTACATCTAGTGTTTGCTGTCCAATGGATCCAGTTGCACCTAATAAAATAATATTTTTCACATTGTCACTCCTATTCCAAATTCCCGATTACAGCACATGAATCAAAAAATATAAAATCGGTAAAATGAAAAGCAAACTGTCAAATCGATCAAGCACACCGCCGTGCCCTGGAAAAATCGCCCCCGAATCTTTCACTCCATAATGCCGTTTAAAAGCTGATTCAACTAAATCTCCCAGTTGGCCAAAGATCGATACAAAAACCGCTGCGATAAAGGCCACAGTATAGGAAGATAAAAAATTAGTAAAATATTGGAAAATGATTGCCATGGCTACTGCTGAAAGGATTCCACCGATCAAACCTTCTACTGTCTTATTTGGGCTGATCTCGGGCAGCAATTTCTTTTTTCCGATTGATTTGCCAACAAAATAAGCCCCTGTATCTGTCGTCCAAATGGACAAAAGGGCAAAAAACAGTTCTTCGAGCCCTAATCTTCTCATTTCTAGAAAATAATAAAAACCGCAGCCAACATATAAAACAGCAATCATAATAAAACCTGCTTCATCTATCGTAAACCGATTTTTCGAAAAAACCGTATAGGCCAACATGATAATGGCTGCGAAAAAAAGAAAACCGGTTTTGTCTTCTAAAATGAAGAGCATGTCATGGCCGCTTTCTTTTGGATAAATTAAAATCCACAGCAAGAGAAAGCTTAGAACGCTTGGAATGGAATAAAATGGTATATGTTTCATTCTCAATAATTCAAACAACGCAATGGATGAAAGCAAATAAACAGCCATTGCTAGCGGCCAGCCGCCGACGACGATAACCGGAATAAATAATGCGAGTGCCGCAATTGATGTGATGATCCTTGTTTTCATTGTTGCGTCCCCTTTTAGATTCCGCCAAATCGACGGACTCTTTGTTTATATTCATTAATGGCCTCCATAAAATGCTCTTCATTAAAGTCTGGCCACAAAACATCGGTAAACCAGAATTCCGTGTAAGCAAGCTGCCAAAGCATAAAGTTGCTTAAACGAATTTCTCCGCTCGTTCGAATGAGCAAATCAGGATCTTTTAGTTCCTGTGTCATCAAATATTTAGAAAACAACTGTTCATCCATATCGTTAATCTTTAAATTTCCGACTTCATGATCTTTGACAATTTTTTTCACTGCCTCGATAATTTCTGTTCTGCTTCCGTAATTGAGGGCGAAATTTAAGATTAATCCCGTGTTATTCTTCGTTTCTTCTATTGCTTTTTGGACGGCGTTTACAGTATGTTTAGGGAGTTGGGATTGGTCTCCCATTACCCTTACTTGAACATTTTCTTCCATTAACTCCGGTAAAAAAGTGGATAAAAATTCTACCGGCAGCCTCATTAAATAATTAACCTCTGCCTTAGGTCGCTTCCAATTTTCAGTTGAAAAAGCGTACAACGTTAAAACTTTTACACCTATATGGTTGGCAAATTTCGTGATTTTTTTTACTACTTTCATTCCTTCCCGATGGCCGGCCATTCTTGGCAGCGCGCGCTTCTTTGCCCATCTTCCGTTCCCATCCATGATAATGGCGACATGTTCAGGAACATCATTTTGCAAACTCGGGTTTTTTTGTCTGTTCATAAAATTAAACATAAGATTCCTCCAGCGAGAAAATGTAACGATTATTTCAAACGATAAGGGGAATCTTGTCCCCATCAACGAATAAAAAAACCCCCTGAAAGGAAGGAGGGGTTTTCATACATTTCTATTTTACATTCATTTTCATTAAACTTCCATGATTTCTTTTTCTTTTTCTTTTGTCGTCGCATCAATCTTGCCGATGTATTCATCCGTTAATTTTTGCACATCATCTTGATAGCCCCGCAATTCATCTTCTGTAATCTCACCGGATTTTTCTAGTTTTTTCAATTCATCATTTGCATCTCTTCGAATGTTGCGGACGGCAACTTTCGCATCTTCGGAGTATTTACGGACTACTTTAGTCAGTTCTCTTCTCCGCTCCTCGGTTAACGGCGGAATGGCAATACGGATGACAGAACCGTCAGAAGTCGGGGTTAAGCCAAGATCAGATTTCAAAATTGCTTTTTCAATCTCGCCAATGGAAGATTTATCATATGGCTGGATAACAAGCAAACGGGCTTCAGGTGTCGTAATCGATGCCAATTGATTGACAGGAGTTGAAACTCCATAATAGTCGACTTGCACTTTATCAAGGAGAGAGGCATTGGCTCTTCCAGCACGAACACTTGCCAACTCCCGTTTAAAGGCTGATAAAGCTTTTTCCATTTTTTCCTTTGCTTGCGAAAGAATTTGTTTCGACATACCTATTTCCCCCTAACGATTGTTCCAATATTTTCTCCTAACACAGCACGTTTAATATTGCCTTCCTCCATAATGGAAAATACTATCAATGGAATATTATTGTCCATGCAAAGCGACGAAGCAGTCGAATCCATGACAGCCAGTCCATCTTTCAGCAAATCTAGATAAGACAATTCTTCATATTTTACAGCTGTGGCGTCTTTTTTTGGATCAGCGCTATAAACACCATCAACATTGTTTTTCGCCATTAATATAACATCTGCTTCAATTTCGGCAGCCCTAAGTGCTGCTGTTGTATCCGTTGAAAAATACGGGTTGCCTGTTCCGGCAGCAAATATGACCACTCTTTTTTTCTCCAAGTGGCGGATGGCTTTTCTTCGTATATAAGGTTCTGCAACCTGCCTCATTTCAATCGAAGTCTGCACTCGGGTTGGAATGCCCAGCCCTTCCAAACTATCTTGAAGAGCTAAGGAATTCATAACGGTTGCAAGCATCCCCATATAATCGGCAGTCGCCCGATCCATACCCATTTCACTTCCAATTTTACCTCTCCAAATATTTCCACCACCAACGACTACCGCTACTTCAACCCCCATTTCGGCAATTTCTTTTACTTGTTTTGCAATGGACTGAATGACGGAAGGATTGATGCCAAATCCCTGTTCTCCTGCAAGCGCCTCGCCGCTTAATTTTAAAACGATTCGTTTGTAAATTGGTTTCCTCACCTATACAACCTCCAAGCTTTTTCCTCATAGGTGCATTTCCTGAATGATGTAACCGAAGGATTTCTAAAAATAGGGAACACCCGTGTGTTCCCTATTTCGCTTACTAAGAGAGTTCATTATTTTTTCATTTGGTTCATAACTTCTTCAGCAAAATTTTCTTGCCGTTTTTCAATTCCTTCGCCAACTTCGTAGCGGATAAATCTTTTTACTTTCGCATCATGCGCTTTTACAACATCACGCACTTTTTGATCCGGATTTTTGACAAAATTTTGCTCAAGCAAGCAAACTTCCTCGAAAAACTTGCCAAGTCTTCCTTCCACCATTTTTTCCACAATGTGTTCTGGTTTTCCTTCTTGCAATGCTTGTTTTTTCAAAATTTCCCGTTCGTGTTCCACAACATCTTGCGGAACTTCATCGCGGGAAACATAGCGCGGATTCACAGCTGCTACATGCATGGCAATATCTTTTGCAACGGCTTCATCTGTTGTGCCTTCCAAAACAGTCAACACCCCGATGCGTCCGCCCATATGCAAATAAGCGCCAAACGCATCATTTTCGCTTTTTTCAACAACTTCAAAACGGCGCAATGTAATTTTTTCGCCAATTTTTGCAACAGCTGCATTGATGTGTTCCTGAACGGTTGAACCATTTTTCATTTTAGAGGCCAGTGCTTCCTCTAAATTAGCAGCCTTTGTCGATAAAAGCTGGTCAGCCAATTCTTCAATTAATTGCTTGAAAGAATCGTTTTTTGCAACAAAATCTGTTTCAGAGTTTACTTCTAAAATAACAGCTTGGTTCCCTTCCGATTTGATCAATGTTAATCCTTCTGCTGCGATGCGGTCGGCTTTTTTCGCAGCTTTTGCCATGCCTTTTTCGCGCAAATAGTCGATGGCTTTATCCATATCTCCGTTCGTTTCCGTCAAAGCTTTTTTGCAATCCATCATACCTGCGCCAGTTTTTTCTCGCAGTTCTTTTACCATTTGAGCGGTAATTGCCATATAGGTTCCTCCTTCAACATATATGTAAAAGTACAAGCATGCTTAAAAAAGGTGATAAAAGGCTTCCCCCTCTTATCACCTTTTGGTCATTTAAGCAGTTGTTGTTTCTTCACCTTGTTTGCCTTCCAAAACCGCATCTGCAATTTTGGATGTCAACAGTTTGACAGCACGGATGGCATCATCGTTCGCCGGGATGACATAGTCAATTTCATCCGGATCGCAGTTAGTATCAACAATGCCAATAATCGGAATATTCAATTTACGCGCTTCTGACACTGCGATTCGTTCTTTGCGCGGATCAATGATAAATAAAGCATCCGGAAGCTGTTTCATTTCTTTAATGCCGCCAAGAAACTTTTCAAGCCGCTCAAGTTCTTTTTTCAAGCGAACGACTTCTTTTTTCGGCAATACGTCAAATGTTCCGTCCTCTTGCATTTTTTCGATTTCTTTCAAGCGTGTAATCCGTTTTTGAATGGTTGCGAAGTTTGTCAACGTACCGCCAAGCCAGCGCTGGTTGACATAAAACATGCCTGCGCGTTCCGCTTCTTCTTTGACAGATTCTTGAGCTTGTTTTTTCGTGCCTACAAAGAGAATGGAACCGCCGCCAGCAGCAAGCTCTCTTGCAAATTGGTAGGCTTCTTCTACTTTTTTAACCGTTTTTTGCAAGTCAATGATGTAAATGCCGTTTCGTTCCGTAAAAATGTAACGTTTCATTTTTGGATTCCAACGGCGAGTTTGGTGCCCGAAATGAACACCTGCTTCCAACAATTGTTTCATTGAAATGACTGACATTTCTGATTCCTCCTAGTGGTTTTGATCCTCCGTCCAAATCATTTTCAAGCATGACTGCTCAGCGCAGCACCGATGCTCGAATCTTTGAACGTGTGTATTAACACCATCAACAAATATAACATATGAAAGTTTTGCAATCAAGCAAGAATTCAATCCTTTTTATGAAATTTCATGATTAGTTCGATTTCGGTTTTGCCGACATTCAGCTTTTGGGCAATTTGTTCTATAGTATATCCTTCATTTGCGAGTTGAAATACTTGTTCTTGCAAATTTCTTTTGTATGAGTCCGGTTCATCTTCTTGTAAGTTGGCGGTTATTTCCACTGAATCTTTTTGCTGCGCCACCAATTCGTCGAGATTATAGGCTTCAGGAGAATCGTTTTTTGACATTTGCTCCAAAAATTTTTGATTTTCCTCTTTCAGTTCCATTAAGAAGACGGTCAGCGCATCTTCCGCCTCTTTTAATAAGTTTTCCTGTTCTTCTTTTAAATTCTTTAATGCTTGATGACGCGTGTAGAAAACAATTAAAAAGTAGAAAGACAAAATATGAAGAATAAAGCTTATAATTAACAAAATCCATATAGTCATATTTTAACCTCGTTCACCATGTTCTATGATAACAGCTTTTCCAATGTTCCTTTTAATTTATATAAAGCTTTTGAATGAATTTGGGAAATGCGGGAAGTAGATAAATTCAGCACTTGGCCGATTTCCGTCAGTGTCAGTTCTTCTTTATAAAACAAGCTTAATACAAGCTGTTCTTTTTCGTTTAATTCTGCTATCATTTTAGCTAAGTGATCATACAATTCTTCTTTTAAAAGCAATTCTTCCGGTGTCGGTGTTTTATTATCCTTTAAAACGATATTCATTTGTTCGCCGTCATCATGATCATGAACCTGTTCATCAATGGACAAGACATTCGCAAAAAAATTTTCATTCACGATATGTACCACTTCATCTGCTGTCATCCCTAATTCTTCTGCAATTTCCTCTGGTGTAGCGTTGCGATGAAATTTTTGCTCCAATCGCTCCATTGCCCCTTCTATTTTTTTTGCTTTTTCCCTTATGCTTCTAGGCATCCAATCTTCTTTCCTTAAACCGTCCAAAATGGCTCCCCGTATTCGGAACGATGCGTAAGTATCAAATTTCAAATCGCGGTCAGGATCAAATTTTTCCAAAGCATCATACAACCCCATCAAACCGAAGCTCATTAAATCATCTTTATCGACGTTTTTCGGAAGGCCAACTGAAATGCGGCTGACATGATATCGGACAAGCGGCAAATATTTTTTGACAAGCATGTTGCATGCTTCGCGATCACGAAGGCGAAACCACTTGTCCCAATACTGTCTTTCATTTTTTAGCGCCGTCGTTTGGCTCACGTTTATTCCTCCTTACTTAAAATGCCAATCAATGGTGTTATATCTTCTTAACGCCAAGATTGACTGTGCGAATCGTTAAAACCAAAGAATTCGTGTCAAATTCAATCGTCCTTCCGTTGCTTCCGCCTACATCTTCGCCTACGACCGGAATGTTGAAGGCTTTTAAATGTTTTCGAACAGCTTCCACATTCCTTGGTCCAATTCTCATCATTTCTGATGTATTTTGAGTTGGAAACATTTCTGCTCCGCCGGCAATTTTCGCCTTGAATCGCACGGCTTTTCCCCCGTTTTGTTTAAGTCGATGAATCAGTTCTTTTACAGCCGTATCCGCATATTTTGCGACATTTAACGATGTTTTGTTGGCGAGTGAAGAATCCGGCAGCATAATATGAGCAAGACCGACAATCTTTATTTTTTCATCGTAAATGACAAGACCAACGCATGACCCAAGGCCGGTTGTTCGGATTTTTCTTGGGGCTTTTGCAATATTCATATCAGCTATGCCGACTTTAATGACATCTTCAAAAAGTTCCATGACAGCTAAACCTCTAATTTCTCAAAAATTTTTTTATACGAATCCGAATCTGGGAGAAAGAAAATATGCCCTTTGATGAAATCATCTTCATCCTGACCTGTTTCCTTGATTACGGCATCAATAATCAGCGCTTCATCGCTGTCAAAAGAAAGTTCTATAAGCGCATGGCTGATAATCGCTCCGAACATATCAAACTTTATTGCCGGAACAGTCGCGTTTATGAACAAATTGGTCATATTGGACAAAACCGATAAATATGATCCAATTAAAATGTTTCCTAGTTCTGCAAGGACGGACTGTTTAAGTGCTTGAACATCAGAAGACTGGACGAATGAATGCTCCCGGATGATATCTTGTATATATTTTTTTGCTTGGGCAGTTGATAAAATGAAAAACATCGATCCGGTAATATCGCCATGGATATCGGAATGGATGGCCGCAACTTCCGTTTCGGGGTCATGAAAAAGCTCCATCACTTCATTAAAAGCTGCTACATAAACGTCCGGAACATTCATTTCGATTTTTTTGTTTAACAGTTGGGACAAGCTTGTTGCCGCATTCCCCGCACTGATGTTGGCAAATTCTCTCAGAACATCATATCTTTTTGGCGATAAATTAAACATGTTGCTCATTTTTCGCTACCTTCTGAGTTTCTTTGCTTAACACCTTTCCCAAATCGAGGAGCATGATCAGCCTTTTATCTAATTTCACAACACCTTGAATATATTCGACATCGACTTGTCCCACTACGTTTGGTGCAGGCTCCACGTCGTTTTCCGAAAAATCGACGACATCGTTTGCTGAATCAACAATAAGACCGACTTCCATTTCATTTTGTATGGCGATAATCACCCGTGTTTGTTCGGTGAATTCTTTCTCAGGAATGTCCAGTCTTTTTCTTAAATCAATGATGGGCGTGACAACCCCCCGTAAATTAATGACACCTTTAATATAATCGAAAGTTCCCGGAACTCTTGTAATATGACTGATTTTTTCGATAGATTTCACATTGTTGACGACGATCCCGTATTCTTTGTCCTGCAGTTGAAAAACAATCGCTTTTTGTTCGTTTAAAATGTTTTTTGCCACCTTGTCTCCCCCTTTTCATTTGAGTGATTAATTCCGACGCAAACAGGCATTATTGAACCAATGCATTGCAGTCAACGATCAGCGCAACTTGTCCGTCTCCTAATATGGTTGCACCTGAAATGGCAAATACGTTCGTTAAATATTGCCCCAACGGTTTTAGCACAATTTCTTGCTGACCGATGAAAGAATCGACAACTAAACCAGCCAATTTATCTCCTTTTTTCACAACGACGACTGAAACATATTCTTGATCCTCATCCGTCTCGACATCAAAAACATCTTTTAAAAAGACAAGCGGGACAATTTTGCCGCGGTAGTCGATCACTTTGTTGTTATGGGTCTGTAAAATTTCCTCTTTCTTTAGCACAAGTGATTCAATAATGGAGGAAATCGGAATGCCGTATTTTTCATTGCCTAATTCAATCAGCATAACCGAAATGATCGTTAAGGAAAGCGGAAGCTGAATCGAGAACAGCGAACCTTTCCCTTCTACTGATTCAATGCTGATGTTTCCTCCAAGCGATTCGATCGTATTTTTCACGACATCAAGACCGACACCCCGTCCGGAAATATCGGAGATTTGATCAGCAGTTGAAAATCCGGAAGAAAAGATGAGTTCGTGAATTTGCTTTTCCGTCAATGATTTGGCTGCCTCATTTGTCACAACTCCGCGTTCGATTGCTTTTTGCAGAACTTTTTTATGGTTGATGCCAGCACCGTCATCCTCTATTTCAATAAAGACGTGATTGCCGCTATGATAGGCGCTCAACCGTAATGTTCCCTCTTCACTCTTGCCGTTTTTAATCCGAACGTCAGGCGTTTCAATTCCATGGTCAATCGCATTGCGGATTAAGTGCACGAGAGGATCGCCGATTTCATCAATGACGGTTCTGTCGAGTTCTGTTTCCGCTCCTGTTACAACTAAATTGATTTTTTTATGTAAATCCCTTGCCAAGTTTCTTACCATTCTTGGAAATCGGTTAAAGACCGTTTCAATTGGAATCATCCGCATATTTAAAATGATGTTTTGCAAATCACCTGAAACCCTCGACATTTTTTCTACCGTTTCTCTTAATTCAGAATGATTCAATTCTTTCGAAATTTGTTCAAGCCGTCCTTTGTCGATGACGAGTTCCTCAAATAAATTCATTAATATATCAAGACGCTCAATATTTACTCTAATTGTCTTTTGATGGCTTTTTTTCGTTTTTTGGCTGTTTTCTGACTTTTGTTCAGCAGTCTGTTGTTCACTTGTTGCGGCAGTTTCCTCTTTTTGAGCAGAACTTGCAGCGAATATATTTTCTCCCACTTCATGAACATCAACTTCAACAATTTCCGAGATTTTCAACAAGTTGTTTTTAATTAATTCAGCAGTTTCTTTCGTAATAAATGCGACAGTAAATGATTGGTCAAACTTTTCATCCTCGATAAGATCAGCTGAAGGATTTGATTTCACCACTTCTCCATGTTTTTCCAACAATTCAAAAACCATAAAGGCTCTAGCCGCTTTTAAAATGCAATCTTCTCTTAAGTTTACGGTTATTTCATATACGTGAAATCCTTGTTCGTATGATTGTTGAATGACAGTTCTGTCATATTCATCAAATTCAAGTTTATTTGACGCTTCACTTTTCGTTTCTGTTGACAACTCATTTCTGGGCGGCTGATCGCCATTTTCAATCGCAAGAAGTTTTTGAACAATCTCAGAAACATCTTTTTTGCCATCGCCGCCATCGGCAATGGAATAAACCATTTCTTCCAAATGTTCCAAAGCAGCAAAAAGGACATCAATGATTTCCGGAGTTGCTTGTAGTTTTTGTTGGCGAATTCCGTCTAAAACATTTTCCATTTTATGGGTTAGATCAGCCAAATCTTCAAATCCCATTGTAGCGCCCATTCCTTTCAATGTATGGGCTGAACGGAAAATTTCGTTGACGATGTTTAAATCTTCAGGATGTTGTTCAAGTTCCAACAGTTTTTCATTGCATGATTGCAAATGTTCTTTACTTTCTTCAATAAACATATCTAAATATTGGTTCATTTCCATGGCGAAACACTCCTTGGATTCAGATCAACTTTTGAATTAAAGCAGGTATATCAAGCAAATCTTCAACATAGTCGACAACATTGGCTTGAATCGCTGACTTCGGCATACCAAATATGGTGCATGTTCTTTCAGATTGAGCGATCGAAACAGTTTTCCGCATTTTTTTTAATAGTTTTAATCCCTTTGTCCCATCTGAACCCATGCCCGTTAAAAGACAGGCAATAATTTGATGGTTTTTCAACTCTGATAGAGATTCAAACAATACATCAACAGAAGGACGATGTCCTCCTATTCGCTCCGAATGGTCCAATTCGATCATTAAAGTGCCATTTCTCTCAACAACTTTCATGTGGCTGCCGCCGGGCGCTATATAGGCGACACCGTTACGAACCATTTCTTGATGATCAGCTTCTTTTACTTCAATTTTTGATATTCCATTTAAACGGTCGGCTAATGATTTTGTGAAACCCGGCGGCATATGCTGGACGATAAAAATGGGAGACGGCAAGTCTTTCGGAAATGAAGGCATGATTTTTTGCAAAGAGCTCGGCCCGCCGGTCGAAGTGCCGATGGCAATGATCGGATTTTTTAAATTTTGTCTTTTAATATTTGTGATTTCCGTTTTAATCGGCTTGGGAATTTCCCGATCTGCCTTCAGAAATTTTTGGTTCACCCGTTTTGCTTCCAAAACTTTTGCAATTAACTCCTCTTTTACTTTATATAGGTCCAGAGAAATGCCGCCTGACGGTTTGGGAACAAAGTCAAAGGCACCGGCAGCGAGCGATTGAATCGTTTGTTCCGCCCCCTCTTTCGTTAAACTGGAAAGCATAATGACCGGACGCGGGTATTGCTCCATAATGACCCTTAATGTTTCAAGACCGTTTAGAACAGGCATTTCAATGTCTAGTGTAACGACATCCGGTTGGAGTTCAGCAATTTTCTCAATCCCTTCTTTCCCATTCCGAGCGGTTCCGATGACACGAATCGCATGGTTTTCTTCAAGAAGATCGGAAATAAATTTCCGCATAAAAGCTGAATCATCGATGACTAACACCTTGACGCTGCTCAAAATCATCACCTACTTTAAAAACAAAGATCTAAGGGAGTCGATAAAACTCCTTTTTTTCATTGTACCATTGAGGAAGATGTTTGTTGCACTATTGATCGCTTTGGAAACAGGAGCGTTCGGGTATCGCAAAATAAACGGAATTTGTTCCATTACCGCTTTTTTTACGTGATCATCCTCAGGCAGACAGCCAAGCAATTCAATCGCTTTCTGCAGAAAACGCTCCGATGTATTTTTGATTTTTTCGTAGGTTTCCTCAACTTCTCTTTTCTTTTGATACCGATTGACGACCAACTTGATGTTTTTTTCTTTGTTGAACTGATGAACAAGTTTTATTGCACTGTACGCATCCATGATCGATGTCGGCTCAGGTGTGGTGATGACGATGATTTCATCAACAGCAAGCAAAAATTTTAAACTTTCATTAGAAATTCCTGCACCCATATCAAAGAAGATCACATCATATTTTTCTACCATTCTCTCAAGTTCGTTCAGAAAAAAACGAAATTCTTCTTCATCCACTGTTACAACTTCTGATAAGCTGATCCCCCCTGACAAATAGTGCAAACTCAGCGGTCCGTTTTTGATTACATTTTCAATCTTGTCTCTTCTTTTTAACAAATCGACTATCGATTTTTTTTCATAGGGCTGTCCAAGCAAAAGGTCGATATTGCCCATTCCAATATCACAATCGATAAGCAAAACGTTGTCACCATGTGTTCGTGTCAAATTTAATGCAAAGTTCAATACGAAATTGGATTTGCCGACCCCTCCCTTTCCACTGATCACTGCAACCGTTTTGGCATGACGTTCAGCTCGTAAAACATCAGGTTGGAACGATGCATTCACAACAATCTTTCTTAATGACTCTGCTTGATCCATCTTCAACTACCTCAGCAAATATTGAATAAAAGTCTGGTGATTCAGTTCATGGATGTCGTCAGGGACGATCTGCCCGTCGGTCAAATAACCGGCGCCGATTTTCGCCTTATATACGATGTTGTACATCGCCCCATACGTTGATGTTTCATCATGTTTTGTGAAAATAAATTGGTGAATCGGCAAATGCGAAAAATGTTCATATACCTTTTCCATATCCTCATATTTCGATGTTAACGAAAAAACGAGAAAGGTTTCCATCTCATCTTGAAAATCAATAATTTCGTTTAAATCTTTGACATATTGCTCATTGAGAAAATTCCTTCCTGCTGTATCAATAAAAACAAGATCACAATCCGCTAGTTTTTCTTTTCCTTTTCTAAAATCATCGGAATTATAGCAAACTTCTAGCGGCGCATTTAATATTTCCGCGTAAGTCTTCAATTGGTCAATTGCTGCAATCCGATACGTATCCGTAGTTAAAAAACCGATTTTTTTCTTATGTCGAATCTTGCATATGGCGGCAAGCTTGGCTAAAGTAGTCGTTTTTCCCACACCTGTTGGTCCGATGACGTTCACATATTTTTTTGTAAAAGTGACCCCTTGGAATGGAATGTTTGCCACCTTCTTCATTAATTCATTTTTCCATTCAAAATGAAGCTCATCATTTGTCACCTTTTTTTGTTTGAGCAAATAGATTGCCAATAACGAATCGATGATATCCTTTCGAATTGACGGCAATAACCCCATTGTTTCCATTTGTTTATCGATGTTTTTTAGTTCCGGATATTGTACATCGCTTTGAACAGATAAGTTTTCAACCAAGTTTTTAATTTGCTTCATCTCATTTAAAATCGGTTCCATTGCCGTACTGGAAGCTTGCGGATTTTCCGGCGCTCGGCTCCTTTCAGGAAAAAGGGGTTCATCATCTACTCCTGCTAAAACCTCAATCATTTTTTTCTTGAACAAACCTAAAAATCCGCCTGAATAAACAACCTTTGAATTGAGAATGACAGCATTTTGGCCAAGATCAGCACGTATTTTCTTCATTGCCTCTTGCATCGTTTCAGCTTTAATTTTTTTGATTTTCATTAAATATTCACCACTCCGACGCTCTGTACTTCAATATTTGCATCAAGTTCGTTGTATGAAAGCACCGGCATGTCCGGCAAGTACCGTTCAATCAACTGACGGACGTACATTCTGACAGAAGGGGAACAAAGTAAAATAGGCGAAACACCTTCCATCGACAAATCTTCTGCATTTTTGGCAATGGATTCAATGATTTGCTGTGAAGCGTTGGGATCCAATGATAAATAGTTCCCCCTCTCTGTTTGCTGCACTCCGTCTGCGATTGTTTTTTCTACTTTTCCCGACAGCGTGATGACTTTCAATGTTTCTCCTTCTTTTACATATTGCTCTGTAATTTGTTTGGCGAGCGATTGTCTTACATACTCAACTAATATATCCGGATCTGTTGTAAATTTTCCATAATCAGCTAATGTTTCAAATATAACCGGCAAGTTGCGAATCGAAATTCTTTCTTTCAGCAGCTTTGCCAAAACTTTTTGAATATCACCGATAGAAAGCGGGTTGGGGGTAACCTCCTCGACTAAGATCGGGTATGTTTCTTTTAAATGGTCAACAAGCTGCTTTGTTTCGTGCCTTCCGAGCAATTCGTGAGCATGTTTCCGAATGGTCTCAGTAATATGAGTTGAAACGACGCTGGGCGGATCGACCACTGTATAGCCAGCTAATTCAGCTTGATCTTTTAAATGCTCGCTAATCCATTTAGCCGGCAGGCCGAAGGAAGGTTCAATAGTGTCTATTCCTTCAATCGTGTCATCTTCCATCGCAGGAGCCATCGCCAAGTAGTGATCAAGCATGATTTCCCCTTTCGCTACTTCGCTTCCCTTAATTTTTAGTTTATATTCATTCGGCTTTAATTGAATGTTGTCGCGTATTCGCACTACAGGGATCACAAGCCCCAATTCCACTGCAAGCTGGCGTCTGATCATGACAATTCGGTCAAGAAGATCTCCTCCTTGGCCTGCGTCGGCTAGAGGAATCAATCCGTAGCCGAACTCAAATTCGATCGGATCCAATGACAGCAGACTCAACACTTGCTCAGGGCTTTTTGCTTCATTGACTTGAACTTCTTCTTCAACATGCTCTTGTTCCTGGATAATTTGCTTTTTGGCACGATCCATCGCATACCCCATCAATGCAAACATCAATGCAATCGGTACCGTGATAACCAATCCGATCGGAGTGACAAGACCTAAAAGCAATAGAATGCACGCAATGATATAAAGCATTTTTGGAAAAGCCAACAACTGACTTGTAATATCTTTGCCCAAATTTCCTTCAGAAGCGGCTCTAGTGACGACAATTCCCGTTGCGGTCGAAATTAAAAGCGCTGGAATTTGACTGACCAATCCGTCGCCAACCGTTAACAGTGTGTAATGGGAAACCGCTTCTTGAAAGGAAAAGCCTTGCTGCATCATGCCGATGATGATTCCAAAAATGATATTGATTAACACGATGATAATGCCTGCAATCGCATCCCCTTTGACAAATTTGCTTGCTCCGTCCATTGCTCCATAAAAGTCAGCTTCTCTTGCAATCGTTTCTCTCCGCTTTTTTGCTTCGTCTTCCGAGATGATGCCAGCATTTAAGTCAGCATCAATACTCATTTGTTTTCCAGGCATTGCATCAAGGGTAAAACGCGCTGCTACTTCCGCAACCCTTTCAGAACCTTTTGTTATAACAACAAATTGGATAATAACTAAAATTAAGAAAACGACAAAACCAACGAGAATATTTCCACCGACGACAAATGTTCCAAATGTTTCCACTACCTTTCCCGCTTCCCCGTTGGCTAAAATTGAACGGGTTGTTGAAACATTTAGTCCGAGACGAAATAACGTTAAAATGAGCAACAGCGAAGGAAAGATGGAAAACTGAAGCGGTTGTTCAATATTCATTGATGTAAGGAGGACGAGCAACGCAAGAGATATGTTGATGATGATTAAAATGCTTAACATCCAAGATGGCAAAGGAATGATCAGCATTGCCACTATTAAAATGATTGCTAATAAAACGGATAAATCTCTTGCTGACATGAAACATTTCCTCCTACACTTTTTGTTTCAATCTGTAAACGTGAGCCAATATTTCTGCGACTACCTGAAAAAATTGCTCAGGAATCATTGCGCCAATTTCGACTTGTTCGTACAATGATCTGGCCAGCTGGCGGTTTTCCACTGTGACAATATCATGCGCTTTGGCGATTTGTTTAATTTTTTGAGCGACAAAATCTGTCCCTTTGGCGACAACCACTGGTGCGTCATGTTCATTTTCATCGTACTTTAAAGCGACAGCATAGTGTGTCGGGTTGGTAATGACAACGTCCGCCTTTGGAACTTCCTGCATCATTCTTCTCATAGCAAGTTCTCTTTGTTTCTGTTTAATCCTAGATTTGATTAGCGGATCGCCTTCCATCTTTTTATATTCATCTTTTACTTCCTGTTTCGACATGCGAATGTTTTTTTCAAATTCCCATTTTTGATAGAAATAGTCTAATAGAGCGACAAACAGAAGAGCTAAGGAAGCGAATAACCCTGTTTGTACAGCCAGCATGGAAATAGAAACAAGGGCTGCATCCAATGGCATTTGTGGAAGGCGCAGAATCTCCTTCCACTTAAAAAATAAGAATAGAAACGTCACCGCTCCAATAAAAATGACTTTCAAAACCGACTTCAACAATTCCACAATCGCCCGAATAGAAAAGATACGCTTAAATCCTTCGATCGGGTTTAGTTTTTCTAATTTCATCATCAAGGGCTCTGTCGTAAACAGAAATCCCACTTGAATATAATTGCTGAATACACCGGCTAAAAGGGCTGCTGCCATGAAAGGAACAGCCATCACCGCACCTTCAAAAGCATATTTGTTCAATAATGATTGGACATTATGTTCTGTCACTTCCACATGCAAAAAATCTTCGAAGGTGATATGAAACATGTTCAACATATTGTCTATCACTGTTTTGCCAAAGAGCCACAAAGACAAAAAAGCTAAAAACAAAGTGATCGCCGTATTCAAATCCGCACTTTTGGCAACCTGTCCTTTTTTCCTTACATCTTGGCGTTTTTTAGGTGTCGCTTTTTCCGTTTTTTCTCCGGAAAAATATTGCAAATCTAAAATAAGTTCATTCATCGCTCGCCACCCAGCAATTGCATTAGTGAATTCATCAGCTCAAACATGTATTCAAATAAATTTCGGATCGACATGAACAACACGGCCAAAATAAGCAAAATCATGAAAAAGCTGACGCCGATTTTGACCGGAAAACCGATCACAAACACATTCATTTGCGGAACGGTTCTGGCTACAATTCCTAATGCAAGATCCACTAAAAAGAGCGAAGCCACAATCGGCAGCCCCATTTGAAAAGCAATGAGAAACATTTGATTAAACCCCTTGATCACTTCCATCACAAATCGCTCGTCAGACAGCGGGATAAAATATTGATCAACCGGAATGATTCGAAAGCTGTACAACATCCCATTGATCAGCATGTGATGGCCGTTGATGCTCAGCATGAATAGCAAAGCAAAAGTGTAAAACAGCTGTCCGATCAAGGGGGTTTGCACACCTGTTTGCGGATCAATGACATTGGCAATAGCGAACCCCATTTGAAAATCGATCAAGCTTCCAGCAATATGCACAGCCGACATAATAATATAGGCCATCAGGCCAATAAGCAGCCCGATCAAAACTTCCTTTAAAACTAGCGGATAAAGGTCGGCATTTAGGTCAACTTGTTTTTTTGGCAGTGTTGTTGCAACAATGACAGAGAAAAAAAATGACATTCCGATTTTAAATCGGGTCGGTATATTTCGATATGAAAAAAAAGGTATCGTGGCCATAAATGCCGTAATACGCACAAACACAAGCAGAAAAAACGGAAAATATTCTAACATGCTATTTAAGTTCATCTGACAAACTGCTCTAAATTGCTGAATATGTTATGTGTATAAGACAACATTGTTGACAGCATCCATGGGCCGAAAATAATCAAGCCAACCAAAACAGCTACTATTTTCGGGATAAAAGCCAATGTTTGCTCTTGGATTTGCGTTGTTGCCTGAAAAATGCTGACAATTAAACCGACAACGAGAGAGATTAAAAGCAACGGCCCACAGATAATTAACGTTGTATATACCGCTTTTTCTGCAATGGAAAGAACCATTTCAGAACTCATGGGTTCACCTACTCATCTTTAAAAACTTTGTAACAAAGATTTGACCACTAAATACCAACCGTCTACCAAAACGAAAAGCAATATTTTAAAAGGAAGCGAAATCATTACCGGCGGAAGCATCATCATCCCCATCGACATGAGGACGCTTGAAACCACCATGTCGATAATCAAGAACGGGATGAAGATCATAAAGCCCATTTGAAAAGCTGTTTTCAGTTCGCTGATTGCAAAAGCGGGTACTAATGCCACAATCGGAATATCATCGATTGATTTCGGTTTCTCCATGTTCGCGTAATTCAAAAAAAGTTCCAAATCTTTTTGCCTCGTATGTTTACTCATAAATTCTTTCAAGGGCTTTTCCGCATTTTTGTATGCTTCCTCCAGTGATATTTCATTATTGAACAAAGGCTGCAAGGCATCTTTATGAATTTGCTGAAATGTCGGCGCCATGATAAAAAACGTTAAAAACAAGGCTAATCCGATTAACACTTGGTTCGGCGGCATCTGCTGCGTCGCCAGTGATGTCCGAACAAACGATAAAACAATGATGATGCGAGCAAAACAAGTCATGAGGATGAGAATGCCGGGCGCAATCGACAAAACCGTAAACAAGAGCAAAAGCTTCACGGCTGTCGAAACATTTTCCGGATCATTTTGATTAAAATAGCTGATAAACTCGCTCATCTTTTTGATCCTTTCTGCTTGAGCCTAACCATTCGTTCACGTCTTTCTTTTAAAAGGGATTCCAGTTCATTTTTAAAGGAACTATCCGGCTGATCCGTTTTTTTCCCGTTTTTTTGGAATAATCGCATCATATGTTGTTCGACGGATGGAAAATTGGGTTCTTTATGCATATCTATGATCTCCTTGTATTCTTCTTCGTCTTCAATTTCTTTTAAAAGTTCAATGGTCTCCCCAACCCCGAGAATAAGTATGCGATTTCCGATTTTGATCATTTGTACAGACTTGTTTTGCCCTAATGATACGCCGCCTAAATTTTGTAAGTATTTGGATTCTTGCGGCAGTTTGAATTTTCGGTTTAAGAGTTTCAATAAAAGGTATAAAAGCATTAATACAAAAACGAGTGCAAAGATCATTTTCAAAAAATCAAAGAAAGAAAAGGAAGTTTGGTTTTCTGTTTCTTCTACTGTTCCTTCATCCGCACTGCCTGCCTCTTTTTGGTCAACGGTTTGTTTTTGAAAATACTCTTCAACCGTTTTATTGCTGGATTCCGCTTGAACGGAAAAAAATTGCGGAACAATGATTGAACAGATGATCACAATCATCGAAAAGAGCAAATGCACTGTCCATCTTTTCAATGCCGGTCTCCCTATCCTAATGTTTTTTTGATGGCTTCCAAAACTCGATCTGCTTGGAACGGTTTCACAATAAAATCTTTCGCACCCGCTTGGATGGCATCGATAACCATCGCTTGCTGTCCCATTGCAGAACACATAACGACCTTTGCATTCGGATCAATTTTTCTGATTTCTTTTAAAGCGGTGATTCCATCCATCTCCGGCATTGTAATATCCATTGTCACAAGGTTCGGCTGCAGTTCTTTATATTTTTCAACCGCTTGCGCTCCGTCAGCTGCTTCACCAACTACTTCGTAGCCGTTTTTCGTTAAAATGTCTTTAATCATCATTCTCATAAATGCAGCATCATCCACTACTAAAATCTTTTTTGACATCTCTCAACACTCCTTCATTTATTGTAATTTTAATAAACGATCTGCTTGGCTGAGTATGTCAGTTACTCGAACGCCAAAATTTTCATCGATAACGACAACTTCGCCTCTGGCGACTTTTTTGCTGTTAACAAAAATATCGACTGGCTCGCCGGCTAATTTATCAAGTTCTATAATTGATCCTGTTGACAATTCCAAAATTTGTTTAATGGAGCGTTTTGTACGCCCTAGTTCAACTGTTACATTCAAAGGAATGTCAAGCAGCATTTCCAAATTGTTCGCTTCGAACGCCTGAGTTCTCCCTTCATCAAAAGACGAAAATTCAACAGGCTTTACTTCAACAGTTGGACTTTTCTCCACTTTGGAGCTTTTTGCCGAATTTGACGGTGCTTCAGATTCCACTCTGACACTTTCATCCAAAGCTGGTTCATTTTGTTTTTGGTCATCGGTTTGGTTTGCTTGATTGATCAATTCGGAAACAAGTTGTTTTGCAAAATCAATTGGCAATAATTGCATAATACTGGAATCTATTAAATTTCCGATTGTCAGTCTGAAAGACACTTTCACCAGCAATTCTTCATCAGGGAGTGCTTCCGTCCCTTCCCCTTCTTTAACATTCAACAATTCGAGACGGGGCGGAGAAATGTCAATTTTCTTATTTAAAACGGTCGACATTGACGTCGACGCCGATCCCATCATTTGATTCATTGCCTCTTGAACAGCACTCAGCTGTATTTCTCCCAAGTCATCGGGATTTGAGCCATCGCCGCCAATCATTAAATCGGCAATAATCGCTGCATCTTTTTGCTCAATCACAAGAAGGCTGCTTCCGGAAAGACCTTCCGTGTAGACGACTTCAATTGCTACATACGGATCTGGAAACTCATTTGCCAGTTCATGCTTCGGGACGATGGAAACATTGGGCGTTGTAATTTCCACTTTTTGATTGAGCAAAGATGACAAAGCTGTCGCCGAGCTTCCGAAAGAAATATTGCCGAACTCGCCAATTGCATCTCTTTCCATTTCATTTAAAAACTGGTTTTCATCATCTGATTGGGCAGCGGCATTTTCTCCTTTTAATAAAGAATCAATTTCCTCCTGCGACAACAAATTATCAGTCATCAGCATCGTCACCTCTTTCGATGTGGCCTAAAATTTGTACGGCCAGTTTCTTTTTCTTTTTGCCTGGCTGTCCATAAAATTTCGGAACATCCCCCACTTTTATCATTAATGGTTCATTGACAGATTGATCCAATCGGATCATATCGCCGATTTGCATTTCCATTAACTCCTGAACGGTAACTTCCGACGTTCCAAGTATTGCGACAACTGGAACTTCCGCCATTTTGATCCGATTCGTTATTACCTTCGTTTCTCCAGGCTTCGGCTCTTTCCGCTCTGATTGCATCCAGTAATGAACGGAAAGTTTCGGTATAATCGGTTCCAATACGACATGCGGAATACATAAATTGATCATCCCGCTTGCTTCGCCTACATTTGTATTGAGCGAAATGACGACGACCGTTTCATTAGGTGAAACCATTTGCAAAAACTGCGGGTTGACTTCAAATTCATGCATGACAGGTTCAATATCTACAATCGTGCTCCACGCTTCCCGGTAGTTATCTAAAGATTTTTCAAAGATTGTTGATATGATATTTGTTTCGATTTCAGTTAAATGTTCGATTTTATTAATGGATGCCCCGATGCCGCCCATCAACCGGTCCATCATGGCATACGCAATGTTCGGGTTTACTTCCATGATAATTCTTCCTTGCAAAGGCTCCAACTCAAACACATTCAGCACCGTCATTTTCGGTATGGAACGGATAAACTCTTCATAAGGAAGCTGATCAACCGAAGCTACCGAAATTTGAACATATGTTCTTAATTGAGCGGCGAAATAAGTTGTTAAAAGCCGTGCAAAGTTTTCATGTACCCTTGTTAAACTTCTGATTTGATCTTTTGAAAATCGCAAAGCTCTTTTAAAATCATAAACTTTTACTTTTTTCTCTTCTCTTTCTTTTTTCAGCTCATCCGCATCCATTTCTCCAGTCGTCAGCGCGGATAACAAGGCATCGATTTCGCTTTGCGATAAAATGTCGTTTGACATAAACAGACTTCACCTCCTTATCCCTTGTCGATCGCTATTGAAGGATAAAGGAAGTCGTGTACACGTTTTTTACTTCACCTTCCTGCAATAGTGCATTTACTTTTGTTTTAATCTTTTCTTTCAGTTGATTCATTCCTTTTTGCCCTTCGATTTCCTTGGCTTCCATATTGGACAATTCGGAGATGATGATATCTTTAATTTGAAACTCTCTTTTTTCTAATTCTTCTTTCGCTTTTTTATCGGAAGCTTCAATTTTGAAAGAAAGTCTAACAATATTTTTGCTTTTTAAATTGGTGGTTATTTCAGGAACATCAAACGATGATTCGACCACTTCATCGACTGAGCGGTTTCCTGCTTCCGCTTGATTATCTCCAAAATGCTCTAGTACAAAAAAAGTCGTTAAGGCTGCTATGCCTACTGTTGAAATGATGACTAAAAAAGCAGTTAACATTTTTTTGCTCATTCTTCTGTCCCCCGGTATAAAGCTTTTCCCAATCCAATTTGGCAATATAATTCATTGATTTTGCCGACAACATCTTCTTCTGCGTCTTTAACAACATATTTTTTTCCAGAGATTAACGTAATCGTCGTGTCTGGAAATGATTCAATCCTTTCAATCAATAACGCATTAAGATAAAATGTTTCACCATTTAGTTTTGTTAGTTTAATCACTTGTCAGGCTGCCAGCCGTATCCCCCTTTTCTTACCGTTTTAATCCCAGCAATTCTTGTAAAATTTCATCAGATGTTGTAATAATTTTCGTATTTGATTGGAATCCCCGCTGGGCGACAATCATTTCTGTAAATTCTTCCGCCAAATCGACATTTGACATTTCTAGCGAGCTTGTAATTAGCGAGCCTGCACCATCTTCTCCAGGAACAGATAACTCATTAAGCTCCAATCCGTTTCCGTTTTTATCCAAGAATCCAGAGTTTTGCGTCTCGATAAACAAATTGCTTCCCACTTTTTCCAAACCTTCTGGATTCGGGAAATTAGCGATGCGAATTTGGCCTGCCACTTTCAACTGTCCGTTGCTATCTGTAAATGTGATTTTACCGTCCGCCCCTATACTGAATGTTTTTGCCGACAGCGGAATTTGAATCAGGCCTGGTTCACCGCTTAAAGAATTCGTCCACTGCGGTTCTCTTAAACTTTCAGCAAGATTTTCATATTTGATAACAGCTTGTTCGATATTGTTTAGTGAAACTTTGTAGCTTTCAATCGTTCCGATCAATTTTGACATTTGATCTAGAGTAGCTGTATCAACGCTTGATTCCAATTCAACGTCAGCTTGCGGATCGTTTGGATAATCATTTCCAACTTCAAGCTGTCCAATTGCATTTGTAATGGTAGTTAAAATATCAGTATAAGGTGGTGTATCATTGAACACATCTATCGAGTCATTTAATAGATTGATCGCTGTATCAAATTGATCGCTGATATTGTTAAATCCGGACGCATTCGTCACCGAATTATTGAACTCATCCCATACTTCCCCGAGTGCATTATAAGCATTTTGCATCGCTGTATACCAAGAAGATGGATTTTCTTTCCCATTTTTCTCCCATAACTCGACTGATTCGTTGTAAGCCTCATAGGCTTCCATCAGCGCATTGGCTTTTTTGCCGATATCGTTCAAAGATTCATACATATTTTTATAAGGAGTATTAAAAGATGTAATTTGCTGCAGCGCAGCGTTTGCTTTATCAATCCCAGCCTGTGTCGGCGGGGTTTTTTCGCCTGTTTCGCCGATCAAATAATACCCTTCACCTGTCACAATATAGCCATTGGCATCCAAGTAAAAGTTCCCAGCGCGGGTATAGGCAAGGTTTACGGCATTATTGATGGATCCAAGAATTTTGTTGTCCCCGTATTGACCGGCATAATCAATATTCACTCTTGATAAATCGGTGATCGTCCCAACAGGAAAGAATCCGTCTCCAGATATGGCCACATCTAAAACTCTTCCAGTCGATTGAGTTGGTCCTGATGTATGGACGGTATCAATCGTCCCCAAAGCTGCCCCAAGCCCGACTTGAGCAGGGTTTATTCCACCCCGTCCATTTACAGCTGCACTGGCTCCGGCCATTTGTTGGCTGACCAAATCTTTAAAAGTGACACGGCCTTTTTTGAATCCGTATGTGTTGACATTGGCAATGTTGTTTCCGATAACATCTAATTTCAATTGAAAGTTTTTCATTCCGCTGATTCCCGAATACATGGAACGTAACATAGTCATCTCTCCCTTTCAAAATATAATGGTAATCATTTTTTTACTCTTGTTGGGACGGCTCTTGTTCGTCAGTATCAGATACTTTTGAGATTGAAAGACGGTCGATTTCATCCCCATTTTCCAGTTCAATCGCAATTTCACCGTCGTTGAGGCGGACGCTTTTGACAATGCTTTCAACCGTTTGCCCGTTTTTTGTATATTCAACAGTTTTTCCTATTAACTCAGAATATTTAAGAAGCGAGTCATTTTGCACTATTGATAGAAATGTTTCAAACGACTTATTTAAATTCGTCATTTGTTCCAACGCAGAAAAGTTTGCCATTTGCGAGATAAATTCTTTGTCTTCCATTGGATTCAACGGATCTTGAAATTTCAACTGCGTGATCAACAATTTTAAAAAATCGTCTTTGCCTAATATGTTTTTTACTTCTCTTGTGCTGTTGGCTGCATTTGTTAAAAACAAATTGCTGTCAATTGATATTTCGCTCATCCTCACCGCTCCTATACTAGGGAATGAATGTATTCTTTTAATTTTTCCATAAATGATTCATCTTCGTCCTGTTGTTCATTTTGGTCATGTCTTTCTTGGTCTTGACGAGGATGGTCATTTCTTCCATTATCTTGTGGGAACGTTGGATCTTCGTCCAAAATATCAAAACGATCTATTTGGATCACGACATTCGGAAGTGCTTGTTTCAGCTGATGAATGTTATGTTCCAGCAAATCTTTAGCTGATTGCGTGGAAGCGATCATTTTGGCAATCATTTGGTCACCGTCTTTTACGAGCTGAAGAGTGATCGTTCCAAGATGTTCCGGTATTAGCCGAACCGTCAATTTTTGCGCCCCGTTTGGAAGCTGGGCAAATCGAGTCAATTTGATGGCATCTTTTAATTTTTGAATGAATTCCTCCCGTATATCAAAAGACAACGCTTCTCCCTCAATATTGGAAACCGGCAGTTGCTCGCTATTTATGTACGAAGATAAGGTGAGAACAAAAGAATTTTTTAGTTGAGAGTGTTGATCCATATGTTCCAATTTCTGTCCGATCTGCTTTTCGCCGACAAACGTTTTGGCAAAATCCGCTAAGCTTTCAGTTAACTGCTGTTGATTGATTGTTTGTTCAGCTTGTCTCACTGGTGCGTGATTGACAAGTTGAGCTTGTCGGATCTGCTGAAGTAAATCATTTGCTTTCTGCTGAAAAAAATTTTTGCGATGATCGGTTTCCTTTGGCAATGCTTGAGCATCTGTTTCATTTGGCATTATTGGATGATCTGCTGCTTCATTTCCAATCCTCATTGATGCTCCTACCGCTTTTAGGATGGTTTGGAACATCTGCTCGCCAATCGCTCCATATTTTCTTAAAGTCGCTTCAACTTTTTCGATTATTTGAAAAAAACGATTATCGTCTAATTGCGCCAATTGAATCAAAAAAGCAGCTATTCCTTGGAAAAGTTCTTTCTTTTCATTTTGGAATCCGTGAAAAAACGGATAACCTTTCAAACCCGCTTGCTCGGCATGAACGATTGTTTGCTGCTTGTCAGCAGGTTGTATGTTTCGGATATGTTCATTGAGATCCGTTGGCATGTTTGGCTTCTCATTGTTGCCTGTAAACATGCTTTCAAAAAGATAGATCAATTCTTGCATTATATCTTTTATTATATCTTTCTTTTTTCCATCCGCTTGATGTTGTTCAACTGCCGGTTGTTGAACCATTTGTTCCAGCAAGGACTGAAACGGAGCTTCTTCGGTTGTATTGATTTCTTTCCTTCGCGATAAAGCAAATGGCTGTTCGGTCTGGAAAAATTGCACTTTAAAAGCGTCCATTTATTCGCCTCCCACACCGCTGTTTACTGTTTGTTGATCGGCAGAATTTCCATTCTGTTCAGCTTGTTGCGACAATAGTCTCGTATATTTCGCAGCATCCTGCGGTGTCATTTTTTCTAATATTCTAGCAAGTACATACTTTTTTAAAGAAGATAAAATTTCAACGGCTTCTTCGTCTGATAGTTGAGTGATGATCTCAGCCGCTTTTTTGCTTGACATTTGTTCATACACTTTCGGCACGTCCACCGATTTTTGGCTGTTCGCCTGAGCATTTTGCTGGGTGTTTTCCAACGAATTTAACTGCTGTGTCAATTGTTGGATTTCTTGGTCCTTGCTCTTCAGCTGCCCTTGCAGTTCACTGATTTTTTTATTTTGCTCTTCGATCGTTTTCTCCAGTTGTTTTTTAGCCTGTTCAGCTTGTTCAACGGACAGAGCATCATTTTGTTGTTTATTTGTCCCTGTTAAATTAGAAATAACAGGAATATTTTTTAAAGATGAAAACGGCTTAATATCCAGCACCATTAAAATCACCAATGCAATAATGGCAAGAAAGATGAGCGAAAAGAACGCCATGATCAATGTTTTTACGCCGCTGCCTTTTTTTTCTTTCTTCTCCTTTTTACTCATGATTTCCACCTAATTTCTTTGAAAAGAATACATGTTCATTGAGAGTTCGTCCATTAAGTTTCGCTCCGCTTTCTTTTCCTGATCGAGAAACCGTTTATATTCCTTTTCTTTCATTTTTTCGTATTTTTTTACCTCCATATGCTTTTCCATTAAAATGGCATGCTTTTCATTCATATTGTTTCTCGTAAAAATAACAAGCTGTTGATAATGCTCAATCGTTTTTTCCAAATTTTGCACAAACTGTTGATAATGCTTCATTTCATGAACAGAAATCCCTTTTGTAAGTTTTTCTTGCTGAAGCTTTGTTAACTCTTCTTTTTTCTTTAATGATTCGTATAGTTTATTAGCAACTTTGGTAAACTGCTCTACCGATTCTTCATATGCTTTTGTCGATTTCTTTTTTTCGTTTTCTTTTACATCCAATATTTTTTGGTAGCGAAAATGGTAGTTCATGATGGTTCACCTACTTTATAGAGAAGTTCCAATGTTTGTTGAAAAGTTACTTTCTCTTCCATCTGTTGCCTTAAGAAATCAGTGATTTTAGGATACAAGTCAATTGCTTCGTCAATTTCCTGGGACGATCCTCGCTTGTAAGCCCCAATGCTGATTAAATCTTCATTTTCGCTATACTTTGAAAGCAATGACTTTAATTTGTTTGCCGCTTGAAGATGGTTGGGGTCAACGATATGGTTCATCAATCGGCTGACACTTTTCAGTACATTAATCGCTGGGTAGTGGCCTTTGTTTGCCAAGTCTCTATCCAAAATAATGTGTCCGTCTAAAATCCCCCTAACCGTATCGGCAATAGGCTCATTCATATCGTCGCCATCCACCAAAACCGTATAAATTGCAGTAATCGATCCTTTATCATTTTTTCCTGTTCGTTCCAACAGTTTGGGCAACATTGCAAATACAGAAGGTGTATAGCCTTTAGTTGTCGGCGGTTCGCCTACGGCCAAGCCGATTTCCCTTTGAGCCATTGCAACTCTTGTCACAGAATCCATCATAAACATGACATTAAAGCCTTTTTCCCGAAAATATTCGGCAATCGATGTTGCGGAATAAGCTGCTTTTATTCTCATCAGCGCCGGTTGATCAGAAGTAGCGCATACGACGATCGTTCGCCGCAGTCCTTCTTCACCTAAATCTCTCTCAATGAATTCTCTGACTTCCCTTCCTCTTTCACCTATGAGGGCGATAACATTGATATCTGCTTCAGAATTTCTGGCGATCATACCGAGAAGGGTGCTTTTCCCAACTCCGCTCCCGGCAAAAATGCCGATTCGCTGTCCGTTTCCGATTGTTAACAGCCCGTCAATGGCTTTGACCCCAACTTCAATCTTTTCTGTAATTGGCGGCCGTGTCAACGGATTTGGAGGTTCATTTTCCGAAAGAACAGTCGTTAAACCTTGCGGAAGGCTTGTCCCATCCATCGGACAACCAAATGCATCCAGCACTTTTCCGACCAAACCGATCCCCGCTTTTATTTTAAGCGGCGATCCTGTTGCCTCGACAACGGAGCCCGGTGCGATGTTGTTGATTTTCGTAAAAGGCATTAACAAAATGTTTTCATCTTTAAAACCGACCACTTCCGCCATCGTTTTTTGATTTTTACCTAAATGAACATAGCAGACATCACCAATGGAACATTCAGGCCCTCGGGATTCCATTGTCAATCCGACCACTTTTTTAATTTTTCCGTAACGCTTGTAGGAATCGATTCGTTCGATTTCGCTAATCAGCTGCACAGCTTTCAAATACAATCAGTCCTCCCTGACTAAGTTGAGAAGTTTTGTTTTTAATTGCTCCAACTGTGTATCAACGCTGGCATCAATTTTACCGAACGGAGATTCTACATAAATTCCGTTTTGTTTAAGATGATGGTCAGGGAAAATGTATAATTCGACATTAGTTGTGAAAAGTTCTTTTAACTCATCTTTTTGATCCAGCAAATAGGCGTATTTGTCAGGGTGAACATAAATTTTCACCTCCGGATATTCCTTCACTTCATGGATCACTTCTCGCACGATTGTTAAAAACAATTTGTCGTCATCCTCAAGTTTTTTGGCAAGAATTTTTTCCGCTGCTTTCATCGCTATTTTAATAATCGTTTCTTCCGACTGTTCAATTTTTTTCTGATAATCTTTTTTGGCATGATGGATCAATTGTTCAGCCTGTTTAACAACATTTTCATATTGTTTATACCCATCTTCTTTTCCCTTTTGAAATCCGTCTTGGTAACCTGTTTTTTGAGCTTCTTCTATAAGAGATTGTTTTTCTTCATCCCAAGCTTCTTTCTCTTTTTGAATTTGCGAAAGTATTTCCTTTTTTTGTTCCATTGCTTCGTTGATTATTTTTTCTGCTTCTTGATAAGCGTTGTGCAAAAGTTGGGACGGTTCTAGGTTGTTTTGTTCGTCCACTTCTTCCTTTTGCTGAACAATCTGTACAGATTTAATGGTTAACTTATGCGGCGCTTTCAACGGTAACGTATGATTGGATTTGATTACCTTAGACAATGATTTCATCTCCTTGTCCGCGGGCAATCACAATTTCACCGGCATCTTCCAATCTTCTAATCACTTCGACAATTCTTGATTGAGCCTCTTCTACATCGCGAAGCCGGACAGGACCCATGTAATTCATTTCTTCTTTAAACGTTTCAGCCATTCTTGTCGACATGTTTTTAAAGACAATTTCTTTAACTTCGTCTGATGCTACTTTTAATGCCAGCATGAGATCATTATTATCAACATCGCGAATAACCCGCTGGATAGCACGGTTGTCAAGGGTGACGATATCTTCAAAGACAAACATTCTTTTCTTCACTTCTTCCGCCAATTCCGGATCTTGAACTTCAAGCGCTTCTAAAATGGTGCGCTCTGTCGAACGGTCGACGCCATTCAACACTTCCACCAATGTTTCAATTCCACCTGTTTCCGTAAAATCTTGGGTTACGGTAGAAGATAGCTTTTTCTCTAATATTTGTTCAACTTCATTGATGACATCCGGACTTGTTCGATCCATCATGGCAATTCTTCTGGCTACATCCGCCTGTACGTCTTGCGAGAGGCTCGATAATATTTGGCCTGACTGCTTTGCATCTAAATAGGATAAAACTAAAGCAATCGTTTGCGGATGTTCATTTTGTATAAAGTTTAAAATTTGGCTTGGTTCGGCTTTTCTTGCAAAGTCAAATGGTCTGACTTGAAGGGAGGAAGTAAGCCGATTAATAATTTCATTCGCTTTTTCCTCCCCTAATGCGTTTTCTAAAATTTGTTTTGCATATTGTATCCCGCCTCGAGCAATATAATCTTGGGCTAGAGCAATTTGATTGAATTCTTCAATAATCTCTTCCTTCACCTTTGCGTCAATGGTGCGGACGCTCGAAATCTCAAGCGTTAATTTTTCAATTTCTTCTTCTGTTAGATGTTTAAAAACTGAAGCAGAAGCTTCCGGGCCCAAGGAAATCAATAGGATAGCTGCTTTCTGTCTTCCGTTTAACTTTTTCATTGAATCGATTTCCCTCCCCCTCAGTCTTCATAGAGCCACGAACGCAATAACTTTGCAAATTCATCCGGCTTTTCTCTTGCCAGCTCTTCAAGCCGCTTCCGTTGCAATTGTTGTTGTTTTTCTTCCTCTGTCTCTTCTTTTTTCTCCGCTAAAACCATTTCATCTGGTTCTTCGATTTCATATTCTTCATACTCATCATCTTCCTCTGCTCTCCGTCTTCTCCATAAGAAGAAAAGGAAAGCGGCTGCGGCTAGGATAATGGCACCTATTAAAAAGTAGCCCCACAGTGGGAAAGGAGAAGATGTTTCCGCAGTATCCGCCGACATTTTGCCTGCAAACGGCTGGACGGAAACCACAATTTTATCTTGAATATCCTGATCCGTTAACGGTGCTGCATTCGGATCTTCGTTGATGCTTGTTCTGACAATCGTTGACAAAATTTGCTGTATATCATCAACGCTTTGCTGCGGCAAAGAGTTCGGATCTTGTGGGTCAGGCGGTTCGACCATGACTTGAATGCCAAGGTCTCTGATTTTATAAGGGCTTTCGACAATTTCCCGTTTAATGCGATTCACTTCATAATTGACGCGATCTTCAATTTTTTCATATTCGCCATTTCCCGCAACCCCATTAGCCTGTTGGTATGTATTCGGAACATCGGTTTCCCCCGTTCCGGCAACACCGGCTGCCGCGGCTCCGTCTCCGGTGTATGTTTCCGTAATCCGTTCAGCACTGATGGCAATTCCTTCATTATTTTCTTCATCGACAGGTTCCACTAAGTTTTCTTCGCGTTTCTCTTTCGTGAAATCAATATCAGCTGTTACACTGACAACCACTTTATCCGGTCCCATCATCGTTCCTAAAAGCCTTTGTACTTGGCGTTGAATATTTTTCTCAATTTCCGACTTAATTTCAAGCTGAGACGCAACGGATGTTCCAACTGAATCATCTTGCTGCAAATCATAATAGTTAAAATTTTGATCCATAATGACGATATTATCTTCCGGCAAGTTGGGAACACTTTTAGAAACAAGATGATAAAGAGCTTTCACTCTCGATTGGTCGAGCTGATAGCCAGGCTTCATGTTCAGAACTATCGATGCTGAAGCTTCCCCTGTCGGTTCACCGACAAATACGGAATCTTTCGGCAAATTGATCATAACTTTCGCATCATTAACGCCTTCAATTTCTTTAATCAGATTGGCAAGCTCTGTTTGTGTCGCTTTCAGTTTCAACACATCAAATTCATTATCCGTCATGCCAAAACCGATATTTTGCCCGAAAAACGAATAATCAATATTTCCGCTTTCAGGTATACCTTCAGCAGCAAGTTCTACTTTCAATGAATCCGCCTGTTCTTCCGGAACTTTAATGGTTGTTCCATTATCGGCAATTTCCGATTGAATCCCTTTGCTATCGAGGGTTTCCTTAATTTGTCCCGCCTCGTCCAATGTTAAATTTGTATATAATGGAACCATTTTCGGTTTTGAAAGAAAAACAGAGGAGAAAATGATTGTAAGTAAAACGAGTGCTGCTCCCCCAATAATGAGGGCTTTTTGCCATTTTGACCGGTTGCGCCAAAATGACAAAATTTTGTCTTTCCATTGGCTAATCTTTTGGTTCATTCTTTCTTTTCCCCCGATAATATTTCATTCCATTGCAGTAAATCCATCTTTACACTTGCATGCGCATTATTTCTTGATAAGCCTCAACCGCCTTGTTGCGCACTTCAATAGCCGCATCAAGCAAAATGCTCGCCTTTTGCGCCGTAATCATCACATCGTGCAGTTCAACATCTTTTCCTGTCGCAAGCGCATTTGTCAGTTGGTCGGACTTTATTTGCGCTTTATTGAGCGATTCGAGCGATTGTTTAAAAAGCTGTGAAAAGGTATTTTCTCCGTTTTTCCCCCTTGTCTGGGCTGGCTGTTCCGTTTGAACTGTTTGCATCGGCATAGAAATGCTTTCGATCATTTTTCATTCCCCCCTACTCTTATTTCCCGATTTCCAATGCTTTCATCAACATACTTTTCGATGCGTTAAAAACCGTGACATTCGCTTCATATGACCGGGTGCTGCCGATAAGATCGACCATTTCTTTCAAAGGATCTACATTCGGCAAATTCACATAGCCGTTTTCATCCGCATCCGGATGATCTGGATCATAAACCGTTTTAAACGGTGTCTCATCCTCTGCGATAGCGGCAACTTTGACGCCATTTCCCGGATTGTTGAGCGCTTTATGAAAGATGGATGCGAACGACGGATTTGCCTCCTGCATCAAAACCATTTTCCTTCTGTACGGCTGCCATCTGCCATCAACATATTCAGCTCTCGTCGTTTCCATGTTGGCCATATTTGAGGAGATAACGTCCATCCGAACTCGTTGAGCTGTTAAGGCAGAGGCGCTTATGTTCAGAGAATGAAAAATGCCCATTATGTACGACCACCTTTAATAACATTTTTTAAACTGTTGAATTTCCCGTTTAATCTGTCGATTAATGCATTGTATAAAATTTGATTTTCGGCAAGTTCCGCCATTTCTTGATCAATATCTACATTATTTCCATTATGATGATAAGAACTGTTCACTTTCGGCGTAATCAAGACATTTCCTTTGCCCCCTGAAAAAGCAATATGGCGCGGATTTGTCCGGTACGCTTCCATTTTTATTTGTTCATTCAACACATCCTTGAAATCCACTGTTTTCGCTTTATACCCTGGTGTATCAACATTCGCAATATTGTTGGCAATCACCTTCTGTTTGAAAAATGATGACTGAATCCCCAGTTCCAAATTACCAATTGTATTCGAAAATAATTTCATAATTCCCTCCGCGATGTCATCAAAATGTCCGGAATTTTGATGTAAAAATGTCGAATTTTGTTAAATCTCTATTTTCATTTTAAATAAGAATGGCCTGAAAGTCTATGTTAGAAATGTAAAAAAAAGTGTTACATTGCGATTATTTTTTTCCTAGTTCTATATGCCCAATTTAAAAAATACGATCCAAATTTTCATCCATAAATCAAAAGAACTACTTATGAGCAGCATAAAAAAACCGCTCCAAAAAGTTTTGTGAAACTTTCCGGAGCAGTGATAAATCAATGATTTTTCAGCTTTTCCAATTCCACTAAAAATTTATTGTTCAATACTTTTATATATGTTCCTTTCATTCCCAAAGACCGCGATTCGATCACACCTGCGCTTTCAAGTTTGCGCAATGCATTGACAATTACGGAGCGAGTAATGCCGACCCGATCGGCAATTTTGCTGGCGACTAACAGCCCTTCTGTGCCGTTCAGCTCTTCAAAAATGTGTTCAATAGCTTCTAGTTCGCTGTATGATAATGAACTGATCGCCATTTGCACTACCGCTTTGCTGCGCGCTTCTTCCTCAATTTCCTCCGCTTTTTCCCGCAAGATTTCCATCCCAACAACCGTTGCTCCATATTCCGCCAAAATAAGATCATCATCATTAAACTTGTTGGCCAATCTTGCTAAAATTAAAGTTCCTAACCGATCGCCTCCCCCGATGATCGGTACGATCGTTGTATAACCATTTTTGAAAAGATCACGATTTTCGACAGGGAAAGCAGTGTATTCACTGAACACATCCAAATTTGGAGATGTTTCGGTTATATTGAATAAACTTTTTGTATATTCTTCTGGGAATCTCCGTTCCTCCAACATTTGTTTCATTCGGTCATTTTCAATTTGTTTGTTCATTCCAAATCCAAGCACTTTTCCTTTTCGGCTTAAAACGAAAATATTGGCTTCAATCACTTCACTTAATGTTTCCGCCATTTCTTTAAAATTCACTGGTCTACCTGCGGCTTTTTGCAGCATCGCATTAATCTTTCTCGTTTTTTCTAATAGTTCCATTTTATAATCCTCCTACATTGATCATTTACAAAATGTATTGACTTAAATTTTTGTTTTGTACAATTTCGCCTAATTTTTCTTCCACGTAATGAGGGGTAATGACAATTTGCTCCATGTTAATGTCCGGCGCTTCAAACAAAAGATCTTCAAGAAGCTTTTCTAAAATCGTGTGCAATCTTCTTGCACCTATATTATCGGTATCTTGATTGACTTGAAAAGCTATTTCGGCAATCTTACGAATAGCTTCGTCAGAAAATTCCAATTTTATACCTTCTGTTTCCAATAATGCCTTATATTGCTTTAATAACGCATTGTCCGGTTCTGTCAAGATGCGGACAAAGTCGTTTGCTGAAAGTTTTTTCAATTCCACCCGAATCGGAAATCTTCCTTGCAGTTCCGGGATCAAGTCAGAAGGCTTGGCCATATGAAAAGCTCCTGCGGCAATAAATAAAACGTGATCCGTTTTCACAGTGCCGTATTTCGTAACAACAGCAGATCCTTCAACAATCGGCAATATGTCCCGCTGAACTCCTTCACGGGAAACATCTGCTCCAGAACCGCCTCGATCTGTTTTGGCAATTTTATCGATCTCATCAATGAAAATGATGCCTGACTGTTCGGCTCGTTCAATCGCTTGTTGTGTCACTTCATCCATATCGATCAGTTTGGCCGCCTCTTCATTTGTTAAAATTTTGCGTGCTTGTTTAACGGTAAGCTTTCTTTTTTTCTTCTTTTTTGGAAGCAAGCTGTTTAAGGCATCTTGCATATTAAAGCCCATCTGCTCCATACCGGTGCCTTGGAACAGATCAAACATCGACGGCTGCTGTTCTTCGATTTCGATTGTCACATATTCATCTTCAAGTTCGCCATTTGCCAGCATTTCCGCAATTTTCCGTCTTTTTTCCACCAGTTCCTCCCCCTCATCATTAGAAGTAGAGGCAGGAGTTGACGGCTGGCTGCCAAACAACATTTCCAGCGGATTTTTATAGGCGGATTGTTTTTTCTTTCCCGGCGCTAATATTTCGACGAGCCGTTTGTTGGCATTTTCCTCCGCCAGTTGTCTCACTTCATTCATTTTTTCTTCTTTTACAAGTCTTACGGAAGTTTCAACGAGATCTCGCACCATGGACTCGACGTCCCTGCCGACGTACCCTACTTCGGTAAATTTCGTTGCTTCCACTTTGACAAACGGAGCACCGACAAGCTTGGCAATTCTGCGGGCAATTTCTGTTTTTCCGACTCCTGTCGGTCCAATCATCAAAATGTTTTTCGGAACAACCTCATCGCGCAGTTCATCGTTTAACAAACTTCTTCGGTAGCGATTGCGAAGGGCGACGGCCACTGCTTTTTTTGCCTCGTGCTGCCCAACGATATATTGATCGAGACGTTCAACGATTTGTTTTGGTGAAAGGGCATGTTGATTCATGTTTTCCCTCCTTCCTACAGTTCTTCCACAATTATTCGATTATTTGTATAAACGCAAATTTCCGCTGCTATTTCCAACGCCGCTTTAGCGATTTCACTCGCGGTCATCCTTTCGCCGGCATATTCTTTTAGCGCTCTTCCTGCAGCCAAAGCATAGTTGCCGCCGGATCCAATCGCCAAAATTCCATCATCCGGTTCTATAATCTCACCTGTACCAGAAATCAACAGGAGCTGATCTTTATCCATGACAATCATTAATGCTTCCAATTTTCTCAACACTTTATCACTTCTCCATTGTTTGGCCATTTCAACAGCTGCCCGTTTAAGATTTCCGTTATATTCTTCTAGGCTTCCTTCAAATTTTTCAAACAGAGTAAATGCATCAGCAACAGAACCTGCAAATCCCGCCAAAACATTGCCGTTAAATATTTTGCGAACCTTTCTGGCTGTATGTTTCATGACGACTTGGTTGCCAAATGTTACTTGTCCGTCTCCAGCCATTGCGCATTTTCCTTGATGATGGATCGCAAAAATGGTTGTGGCATGAAATTGTGACAAATTGAGAGCCTCCCTTTACTCTTTTGCACGTGGATGATATTCAAAATAAACGTTTCGCAACTGCTCTTTTGACACATGAGTATAAATTTGCGTTGACGATAAGTGGGAATGACCAAGCAGCTCTTGCACGCTTCTCAAATCAGCCCCTCTATTTAATAAATGTGTTGCAAATGAATGTCTTAGCATGTGAGGATGAAGATGCAGCTTGACCGCCGAATCTTCAAATAATTGGTTTAAAATATAGCGCACCCCTCTTGGTGTTAAAGGTTTTCCACGATGATTGACAAACAAGTAAGGATGGCTGTTCTCCCCTTGCAGCTTTTCCATGAGCTTTTGCCGGCCATCTTGTATGTAGGATGCCACTGATTGGCTCACAAAGCTTCCAAAAGGAACGTACCGCTGCTTTTTCCCTTTCCCATTTACTAGAACTGTCCCTATCGAAAAATCCAAATCTTGAAGCTGAATTTGACATAACTCACTTACGCGGATACCAGTCCCATACAACATTTCAAGAATCGCCTGATTCCTTTGTCCAAGCGGATCTTGCAAATTGGAAATCGAAAAAAGCACATCCATTTCCTGCTCATATAAAAAGCGGGGGATTGTCTTTTCCTTTTTCGGCAAAGCGACCGCCGCAAAAGGATTATGCGAAACCATTTTTTCTCTCAGCAAAAAATTGTAAAAAGTGCGAAGGCTTGAAATTTTTCTGGAAATGGAATTTTTTGAAAAATTATTATTTAAATCCGTTAAGAAAATGCGAATATCAGAATACTGGACGTTTTCCAGATTGTTAAGGCCTTCTTTTTCCATAAAAGAAAGAAATTCATTGATATCATGGATGTAATTCACAATTGTATATTGTGAAGAATTTTTTTCAATTTGTAAATATTCAATGAATAATTTTAAATAATTCTTAACAATTTCCATTGGTACAACACCTCGCAAGGGCTTCTAAATAGTAACATATTTTAGACAGCCCTTGCAATCTATTTTAAATTTTTTTCAAAATTTTTTGAATAGTTTCCAATGCTCTTTTCGCATATTGTCCATTTCTTTCTTGCTTGTTTTTGATTGGCGTTTCAAAAGGTTTAAAAAGACCAAAATTGGCATTCATCGGCTGGAAATTTGCCGGATCTGCTGTTGTAATATAATGAGCCATGCTTCCAATCGCTGTTTCACTCGGGAACTCAATCAGTTCTTGTCCGAAAACAAGACGGGCTGCATTGATGCCGGCGATTAACCCTGATGCCGCCGACTCGACATATCCCTCAACACCGGTCATTTGCCCGGCGAAAAAGAGATCGTCCCGCCCCACGTATTGGTATGTTGGTTTTAACAGTTTAGGTGAATTAATGAATGTGTTGCGATGCATGACTCCGTAACGGACAATTTCGGCGCGCTCAAGCCCCGGAATCATCTGGATCAATTCTTTTTGCGCCCCCCATTTTAAATGAGTTTGGAAACCGACAATATTGTAAAGGGTTCCGGCTGCATTATCCTGTCTAAGTTGGACAACGGCAAAAGGCCGTTTGCCTGTTTGCGGATGCTCCAGACCGACTGGTTTCAGCGGGCCGAAAAGAAGCGTTTGTTTTCCCCGCTGCGCCATTACTTCTATTGGCATGCATCCTTCAAAGTAAATTTCTTTTTCAAATTCTTTCAATGGTACGGTTTCAGCGTTTACTAGCGCTTCATAAAACCGATTGAATTCTTCTTCTGTCATTGGGCAGTTTAAATAGGCCGCTTCGCCTTTGTCGTATCTGGACTTTAAATAAACTTTTTCCATATTGATACTTTCTTTTTCAATGATCGGAGCAGCCGCATCATAAAAATATAAATATTCTTCTCCGGTCAGCTGTTTCAATTGTTCGGATAAAGCTTTTGATGTTAGCGGGCCTGTGGCAATCACTGTCGGACCGTCCGGTATTTCCGTCACCTCTTCATGAAAAACGGTTACATTTGGGTGCCCTTTCACTAGTTCTGTCACTCTTGCAGCAAACTCATGGCGATCTACTGCAAGCGCTCCTCCCGCAGGAACGGAGCATTGATCAGCACTAGAGATGATGATCGAATCAAGCAGCCGCATTTCCTCTTTTAACACACCTACTGCATTCGTTAATGAATTGGCTCTTAATGAATTGGAGCAAACTAGCTCGGCAAATTTATCTGTATGGTGGGCAGGCGTTTGTTTTTTAGGGCGCATTTCGAACAATCTGACTTGTATTCCTCTTTTGGCTATTTGCCATGCAGCTTCGCTCCCTGCCAGCCCTGCACCAATGACGTTCACTTTGTTTTCGCTCATGATGTTCCCTCCTTTAATTGGTTTGAGACAATGAAGAAGGTGAGCATTGATTCAGCTCACCATGGTATATTTGGCTAACGCTCCGGATTCTCTTTGTAGTCACATTTGGAACATTGCACTTGAACACCTTTTTTCAGGCGTTTTTCAAGCAGCAATTCGCCGCATTTCGGGCATTTCCTTTCCGTTGGTTTGTCCCAGGATACAAAATCGCACTCCGGGTATCGGTCGCAGCCGTAAAATACACGGCGTTTTTTTGACTTTCTTTCAACGATGTTGCCTTTTTCGCATTTTGGACATTTCAAGCCAATTTCTTTCAAAATCGGTTTTGTATTGCGGCATTCTGGAAAATTTGAGCAAGCCAAGAACTTTCCGTATTTCCCCATTTTATAAACCATTTCATTGCCGCATTTCTCACACTTTATGCCGGCAAATTCGTCTCTGATTTCCACTTTTTCCATTTCGGTTTCAGCTTTATGCAGCCGTTTTGAAAATTCGCGGTAAAACTCATCAATAATTTTTACCCAATTCACTTTGCCTTCTTCTATATTGTCCAAATCATGCTCCATTTTAGCCGTAAATTCCACATCCAAAATTTCTGGGAAAAACTCCACCATCAGCTCGTGTACAATTTGGCCGAGTTCTGTCGGAACAAACCGCTTGTTTTCCAATGCCACATATCCGCGGCGCTGAATCGTATCCAATGTGGGAGCGTATGTAGAAGGACGTCCAATCCCCAGCTCTTCGAGAGTTTTGACGAGCCTTGCCTCTGTGTACCTAGGCGGCGGCTGAGTAAAATGCTGCTCCGGTTTTAAATCTTTTGAAAAGACAACATCTCCTTCATTTAAATCAGGTAGAAGTCGGTTTGTTTTCTCTTCCGCTTGATCATCTGTACCTTCCACATACACTTTCATGAATCCAAAAAATTTGATTTTTGAACCGTTCGCCCGAAATAAAATGCCGTTATTCTCCATTTCTACCGTCATCGTATCCATGATAGCTGGCGACATTTGACTGGCAATAAATCTTTCCCAAATCAGCTTATACAATTTATATTGATCTTTGGAAAGATATTCTTTCACAGACTCTGGATCCCGAAAAACGCTTGTCGGCCTGATGGCCTCATGGGCATCTTGTATATTTCCCGATTTTTTTGCAGCCATCGCTTTTCCTTGCGAATAGTCAGATCCGAACATTTTCTCAATATATTGAACGGCTTCTGATTTCGCTGTGTCGGAAATGCGGATGGAATCTGTTCTCATATAGGTGATTAAACCGACGGTTCCCTCTTTTCCAAGGTCAATGCCTTCATAAAGCTGCTGGGCGATCATCATCGTTTTTTTGGCGCGGAAATTAAGTTTTCTTGCAGCTTCCTGCTGCAATGAGGAAGTTGTAAACGGCGGAGCCGGATTGCGCTTTCTTTCTTTTTTCGTCACTTTTGTGACCATATATTTGTTGCTTTCAAGACGCTCAAGCACCTCTTTTACATCTTGTTCCGTTTTCAATTCCTTTCTTTTTCCATCTGCTCCCCAAAACGACGCCTCAAACGTTTCCGTTCCTTTTTGGAAGTTGCCATCGATTGTCCAATATTCTTCAGGCTTGAAGTTTTTTATTTCATTTTCACGGTCAATGATCAAGCGGACGGCAACGGATTGCACTCTTCCGGCACTTAACCCTTTTTTGACTTTTTTCCATAAAATCGGGCTGATATTATAGCCGACAAGTCTATCAAGAATTCTTCGCGCCTGCTGGGCATCGACTAAATCCATATTGATCGCCCTCGGAGTTTTAAACGACTCCTTGATGGCATCTTTGGTAATTTCATTAAAAACGACCCGGCAATCAGAACGGATATCAATATCTAAGCTTTGCGCCAAATGCCAAGCAATCGCCTCACCTTCTCTGTCGGGGTCGGCGGCAAGGAAAACTTTTTTCGCTTTTTTCGCCGCACTTTTTAAGTCTTTCAACACCGAGCCTTTTCCGCGAATGGTAATATATTTTGGTTCAAAATTCCGCTCAATGTCAACCCCCATTTGGCTTTTCGGCAAATCGCGGACATGCCCCATGGAAGCTTTTACTTTATAATTCTTTCCTAAATATTTTTCAATCGTTTTTGCTTTTGCAGGTGATTCTACAATGACCAAATAGTCCGACATTCATGCTCCTCCTTAAGAGGTTTTCTCTCTTTCTTTCACAACATCCCATATTCGATAAAAATTTTCCCGTATTTGTTAAAATAATCTTCACTAATATTAAATATTCCATTGCATTTTGTCAAACAGTATATTTATCATCTTTTTCTTTTTTCGGAATGAATCCAATCCTATTTGTCATCATCGAAAAATGGATAAAGCATTGGACGTATTTCTCGAACGATGTCTTCATCGGAAAAGACAAGCGAAGCTCCATCGTTTAACAATTGTATATTTCCAAATACTGATTCGTCAAATAATGGAACAAGAGGGGAAAAAACTATGCGGCCTTGCTCTAATGCGTGCATGGCAGTAATAAGGGATCCGCTCTTTCTTGATGCTTGGGCAACGAACGTTCCCATCGTCAAACCGCTAATGATTCGATTGCGCAAGGGAAACATCCATTTCTCAGGTTTCCGGTTAGGGGGATATTCAGAAAGAATCAGATGTTCCGCAGAAATGATGTCAGCAAGTCGCGAATTTTTTTTCGGGTAAAGATGATCAAGACCACCGGCAATGACAGCAATTGTTTTTGTATTTTCTTGTATAGCCGTCCAATGTGCCATTGCGTCAATACCCAACGCAAGCCCGCTTACAATCGTCCATTGCTTTCTGGCTAGCGGCCTAATGAAATAGTCAATACAATTACAGCCGTATTCCGTGGGATTCCTTGTTCCAACTACACTTAAGCTTCGGATGTTTTGCAGCAATTGAAGGTTGCCCTTACAAAATAATACGGCCGGTGGATCGGAAATGTGCTTTAAAAGAGGAGGATATTGCGGGTCGACAACGGTTATGATGCTGATGTTTCTTTGTCGGTAATAATGTTGGAGATCGGTTTCGGAAATGCTCAAAAACTGTCGAAAAAACTCTTGATGAACATTTGGCGGAAGGTTGAGATGAAAGGCCAAATCTTGAAGAGGAAGATGAACATACTTCATGAAAGATGGATCTTTTTTGTAAAGCCCCATTAGTTTATTGTTTGTCACTCTTTGGCAATGAACAAGGTTGATCAATAAATTTCTTGGATCGATCAGTACCACCTCTTTCTTTGAAAAGAAAGGAATAGCCAAAAGGCTACTCCTTTTCAATGTTTAGTGGGTTTTGCATTTTTCGTATAAACCTTTTTCTTTAATGACAGAAATTAAAGTTTCGCCAATCACCGCCGGCGTTTCCGCCACTTTTATGCCGCATTCATTCATTTTCTTAATTTTTTCCGCAGCTGTTCCTTTTCCGCCGGAAATAATTGCGCCTGCATGTCCCATGCGTTTTCCTGGAGGCGCTGTTTGTCCGCCGATAAAGCCGACAACCGGTTTCGTCATGTTTGCCTTCACCCATTCAGCTGCTTCCTCTTCAGCCGTACCGCCGATTTCACCGATCATAATTACCGCATATGTTTCCGGATCTTCATTAAAAGCTTTTAAAACATCGATAAAGTTCGTGCCGTTGACGGGATCGCCGCCAATTCCGACAGCTGTTGATTGACCGATTCCCGCTTGTGAAAGCTGATGAACCGCTTCGTAAGTCAACGTTCCGGAACGAGAAACAACACCGACATGCCCTTTCGTATGGATGTATCCCGGCATTATGCCGATTTTACATTCTCCCGGAGTAATCACGCCGGGGCAGTTTGGTCCGATTAAACGGGTTTTCTTTCCTTCCATATATCGTTTTACTTTCACCATGTCTAAAACAGGAATGTGTTCTGTTATGCAAATGACGAGGTCAAGTTCCGCATCCACCGCTTCCATAATGGCATCGGCTGCAAAAGGTGCCGGTACATAAATAACGGATGCATTTGCACCGGTTTCTTTTACTGCTTCTTCTACCGTATTAAAAACCGGCACACCTTCCACTTCTTGACCACCTTTTCCAGGTGACGTCCCGCCGACAATTTTCGTACCGTATTCCAGCATTTGTTTCGTATGAAATAAAGCCGTTGATCCCGTAATCCCTTGTACGATCACTTTCGTGTCTTTATTAATAAAAACGCTCATGCTTTTCCCTCGCTTTCTACTTTACTAATGATACGATTTTTTGCGCACCGTCAGCCATTGACTCGGCTGAAGTAATATTTAAGCCTGATTCGTCTAATATTTTTTTGCCAAGTTCAACATTTGTGCCTTCAAGGCGAACGACAAGCGGAATTGTCAATCCAACTTGTTTGGTTGCTTCAACAACCCCTTGTGCAATAACGTCGCATTTCATGATGCCACCAAAAATGTTGACGAAAATTCCTTTAACGTTTTCATCTGATAAAATAATTTTAAAAGCCTCTGTCACTTTTTCAGCCGTTGCCCCGCCCCCGACATCAAGGAAGTTTGCTGGTTCTCCACCGTAATACTTGATGATGTCCATCGTTGCCATGGCCAGACCAGCACCGTTGACCATGCAGCCGATGTTTCCGTCGAGCGCTATGTAACTTAAATCATATTTAGAAGCTTCTATTTCTTTTGGATTTTCTTCATCTAGATCACGATATTCCAAAACATCTTTTTGACGGAACAGGGCGTTTGAGTCAAAATTGAGCTTTGCATCCAATGCCATTACCTTGCCGTCGCCTGTCACAACTAGCGGGTTAATTTCCGCAATGGAGCAGTCTTTTTCAACAAACACTTGATAGAGCCCCATCATAAATTTCACAGCTTGGCCGACAAGTTCCTTTGGTATGTTGATGTTAAAGGCAATTCTGCGAGCTTGGAAAGGCAAGAGGCCGACAGCCGGATCAATATACTCTTTAAAGATTTTTTCCGGTGTTTTAGCCGCCACTTCTTCGATTTCCGTACCGCCTTCTTCAGATGCCATTAAAACGACGCGCGATGTAGCGCGATCCACAACAAATCCTACGTAATATTCCTTTTTAATATCGCAGCCTTCCTCAATTAAAAGGCGTTTCACTTCTTTACCTTCAGGGCCTGTTTGGTGCGTAACAAGGGTTTTTCCCAATAGTTCGCCGGCATATTGGCGCACTTCATCCAAATTTTTGGCTACTTTGACGCCGCCTGCTTTTCCGCGGCCGCCAGCATGAATTTGCGCTTTGACAACAACCACATCCGTTCCGAGCTCTTTTGCCGCTTCAACCGCCTCTTCAACAGTAAAAGCCACTTTTCCGTGCGGAACTGAGACGCCGTATTTTCTGAGGATTTCCTTCCCTTGATATTCATGGATATTCATATCCGATCCTCCTAACTTATGTAAAAAAATTAAACTTTCCCGACCTGAAAGGCCGTCTTTTATAGACTGCGCTTTCATTGTATAAAATTGTTTGACCATTGTCTACCATTCTGCAAAAAAACAATGTTTTTTCATTTAAGATCGCTTTTTTGCGCTTTGATCCAATCGGTAAATGTAGCTTAACAATTCAGCAACGACTTCATAAAGCTCTTCCGGAATCTCTTCATTTAGTTCCACTTCAGACAACAGTTCAACCATTGACGGATCTTCTTTAATCGGAACATCATTTTCTTTTGCAGCCTCAATCATTTTTTCAGCTACATGTCCTTTTCCTTTTGCGGTCACTCTTGGAGCCGCATCGCGTTCTTCGTTATAGGAAAGGGCAATGGCTTTGGGCACCTTTTTCATATCTTCATATCCACCCTTTGATAGGTTTTTTGCACCATTAAGGATTGTGCCTTTTCATTTGTTTTTCCTTTCTTTAATGAGACTCCAGAAAGGATATAGTTTAATTGCTGCAATTTCTCCTGAAGATCATTTGAATGCGCTTCAATTTCATGTTCATTTAATATATCGTTGTAAATGGTGATTTTCAGCACCCTGTTTTGAATGAACACATCGACCACTGTCTCTTTTATGGTTTTTAAATATAATGAAAAAACGATCCGGCAAAAATTTGCATCAAGCCGTTCATTTTCTTTTTTTGCGTTGATTTGAAACGTAACGTCCGTCCAATCTTCGCCGAACTGAAACGGAATTTGTATGAAAAGTTGATCAATCGGCCCTCTTTGATCCTGCATGTACGACTGACCGTTTAACCGATTGTAAAGATGTTCAAACATAGCTTTCACATCCGGTTTATCAGCTTCAAGCATGTGTTTGTGCAGCATTGCTTTCAGGTTGTGTTGGTCTTGTTCCACATTTTGCTGACTTGCCGCCAATCCGAGGTTGGCGAGAAACATTTTCAACAGTTGTTTCAATTCTGCGGCATCTAGGTTTTTGTAGCTGTTTGCCATTAACGTTTGAACGGTTTTTTGCTCTTCTTTTGTAAATGGCGTGTCGGCCGATTCGTTTTCAAAGAAAAATTGCCGGATGACAGCGGGATTTTCTTTTAACCAAAATGCCAACTTTTCCGCTAACGAGTGTGAAAAAGAGTCCTCGCTTTTTTGCAACGTGTTAATTACGTTTTCGATTTGCACTATGAAGCGGGGGTTTGTCAATTGAAAGAGCATATTCTTCAATTGTTTTAAATCCGGTCTATTCTCGCCGTTTTTTACAGCATCATATAAATCAAAAAGCTCTTGGAACAGCTGCTTATCATCTTGTAAAGCTAGTAAAGATGTGATCACTTCTTTTGTCATCGGAAGCCTTTGAGCAAAAGCAATGAAAAAAGCTTGAAGCAGCTTATCCTCTCCCGCCAGCCCCCTAAATTGTTTCATCAACGGAATGGCATCTGCAAGCTGATGTTTTGAAAAAGGAATGTTTTTTTGAATCAACGTGTCAACCAAACGAATCGCCATGTTTTCGGAAGAAAGCTGGAAATGGCTGAGCAGCCGTTTTCCGTTTTGTCCTTCGCCACTATCCGTGAACAACCGTTTCAGCATGATCCCTTTGTCCGTCAATGATGTTTGAAACCAATAAGTTTCCAGCGGGCGGATTTCTGCTTCGACAGCAGCTACAAGCTTCATTCCGCCGATGAAAAGCAGCGCTGTTGCATTAGGGAAAATTTTCAAAACCGTTCCTTTTACAATTTCCTGATCTTGAAACATTCTCACCTTAGGCTGAGGTAAAGCGGGCATTCCGATTGCTTTAAAAAGATGGTCAATTCCATTCATTTTTCGTCACCTTTAAAATTGTTATGCCTCTCGGACAGGCGCAAAGCTTTTTCGATGATGTTCGGTTGCGCCAAAAAGACGAATGGCTTCCAAATGCTGGTTCGTTCCATAGCCCATATGTGATTCAAAGCCGTATTGAGGATATTGTTTTCCCAGTTCTACCATATATCGATCACGCACCACTTTTGCGACACATGAACTTGCGGCAATGGAAATGCTCTTGGCATCACCTTTTACAATTGACATTTGGGGGAGGCTGACCGGAATTGTCAAGGCGTCAATTAACAAATAATCAGGTGTGGTCCGTTTTAAATTTTGAATCGCCAGACACATCGCTTTTTTTGTAGCTTCCAAAATGTTCAGTTCATCGATTTCCTTTGCTGAAACAAAGCCAATTCCGACATCCTCGGCATGTCTCATTATGTATTCATAAAATTGTTCCCGCTTTTGTTTTGATAATTTCTTAGAATCCGTCAAACCAGGCAAATAAAAATCTTCAGGCAAAATCACGCATGCCGCCACTACAGGCCCGGCCAACGGTCCTCTGCCTACTTCATCAATGCCGGCAATGTTTCTGTATCCTTTTTGTCTCAGCGACCTTTCATACTGACTCATTTGGTCAAATTGACGCTTTGCCTTCTGTTCCATTTCATATCGTTTCAACCATTTTTCCACCAGTTTTTGAACCGTCTTCCGTTCATCTCTCTGGCAGGCAAGAAGAAAAGGGTCGTCTTTATGGCAAACGACTTTTAGCCTTTCTTCAATTTCCTTCGCAGTCAAATTCAATTCCTTCACTCTCCCTAATTCTTATATCGGCATTTTCTAAAAAAAATAGAGACACGCTTTATGCGTGCCTTTATTCATTTGGAATGTCGAACGTAAGCTTCCCGAGCTTCAATGTGCGGACATCGCGAATGATAATTTCAGCCGTTTTGTCATAATCAATTTCGCCTCCTGCCTGCAAACAGCCGCGGAGACGGCCGATTTGGTCAAACAAGTCAATGATTTCTTCGGGCAGTTCAGCAAATTGGTAGCGCACTTTTAACTCTTCGGGATAATGTTTCATTAAAAAACGAAGGACGAACACGGCTACATCCTGCAAGTTTAAAATTTCATCTTTGATCGCACCGGTGGCCGCCAGTTTATAGCCAACTTCTTCATCCTCAAATTTGGGCCATAAAATTCCTGGAGTATCGAGTAATTCTAATTCTTTCCCTGCTTTAATCCAGCTTTGCTGTTTTGTAATGCCCGGGCGATCACCAGTTTTTGCTATATTTCTTCCAGCAAGCCGGTTGATCAACGTTGATTTTCCTACGTTCGGAATGCCGACGATCAGCGCGCGAATTGCTCTCGGCCTCACCCCTTTTGCCCGCATTTTGTCAAATTGAGGTTTCAAAAGCTGCTTGGAAATGGCAATGATTTGTTTTAAACCTGAACCGCTTTTGGAATCAATGGCCACTGCCGTTAAACCACGGCTTTGAAAAAAACTGATCCATTCATTTGTTATCGCTTGATCTGCCATATCCTTTTTATTTAATAGGATGATTCGTTTTTTATTGGCGATGATTTCATCGATCATTGGATTTCTCGACGATTGGGGAATCCGGGCATCAACGAGCTCATAGACAATATCGATCAATTTTAATTTTTCAACAACTTCTCTCTTAGCCTTAGCCATGTGGCCGGGGAACCATTGTATCGTCAATCTGTCTCACCTACTTTACTATCCCAAAATCTGAAAGCGGCCAAAAAACAAATGATGTTTTTCCCATCACTTCTTCGATCGGAATTGTTCCAATATGTCTTGAATCCTTGCTGAAACGCCTGTTGTCGCCCAAGACAAACAGTTCACCTTCCGGTACAGTCGGTTGGCCGATTATGTCTTCTAGTTTAAAAGGCTCTGTAAGCGGTCCGTCGACTAAATTTTGTTTATATTTATCTAGATACGGCTCATCATAGGCTTTTCCGTTAATATATAGGGTGTCGTTTTTATATTCAATATGATCGCCGGGCAGTCCGATTACCCTTTTAATATAATCTTTATCCTCTGTCGCATGAAACACGATGATGTCAAAGCGATGTATGTCGCCGATCCGAGTAGCTATTTTATTCACAATCATTCTGTTCTGGTCATGGAGAGTCGGCATCATCGACTTGCCGTCAACCACGATGGGCGCAAAGAAAAATGTGCGGATGACTACAGCTAAAATAACAGCGATCACGAGCGTTTTGATCCATTCGATGAGTTCATTTTTCTTTCTGGCCATTTCCTTTCACACCTTTACAATCATTTAGAATATGTATTTTTATTGTAATACAATCACCGGCCGAACAAAAGAAACTTAAACGGGAAATGCAAAAAAAGGAGCTTGTTTTCATGACCAACAAGCTCCTTTCGTTCCATTTCTTATCTTTCTTTAATTCGGGCTGCTTTACCGCGAAGATTGCGCAAGTAGTAAAGTTTTGCACGGCGCACTTTACCGCGGCGAACAACTTCGATTTTCTCAATTTTCGGCGTGTGCAATGGGAATGTGCGCTCAACCCCTACACCGTATGAAACTTTGCGGACAGTAAAGGTTTCGCTGATGCCGCCGCCGCGGCGCTTAATCACAACACCTTCAAAAACCTGAATACGTTCGCGGGTTCCCTCCACAACTTTTACATGAACACGGACGGTATCCCCGGGTCTGAATTCAGGTAAATCTGTGCGAAGTTGTTCTTTCGTAATATCTGCGATTAATTTTTGCATTGCCATCAACTCCTTCTAACAGATGCTCATGCAACGGCTGCAGCGGAACATCGTTTTACAAGACGAGACAGTCGTCTCAGCCACAAGCTGTATCATACCATAGGAAACACACCGTTTGCAAGTCATCACTGTTCTTTTTTTATTGCTTCAAGACATTTTTTTTGTTTTTCTGTTAAAGGATATTTTTTCAATAAATCAGGGCGTCTTTCCCATGTCCTTCTGAGCGATTCTTTTTCTCTCCATTCCGCAATTTTTTCATGGTTTCCCGACAATAGCACATCAGGCACCTTCATTCCTCTAAAATTTTGCGGCCGTGTATAATGCGGATGTTCAAGAAGGCCTGTTGAAAATGAATCTTGTTTGTGCGACTCTTCATTGCCGAGCACACCTGGGAGGAGCCTTACTACACTGTCGATGATTACCATTGCGGCGAGTTCTCCACCCGTCAAAACATAATCGCCGATGGAGATTTCCTCAGTCACAAGGGAACGAATCCTTTCATCGTATCCTTCATAGTGGCCGCAAATAACCATTAAATGCTCTTTATTCGCTAATTGCTCCGCTTTTTTCTGAGTATAAAGTTCGCCTTGAGGACAAACGAGGATGACGGAAGGATCCGTTGATTTGCTTTCTTTTCTCAACGCTTCGACACAATCAAAAATCGGCTGGGGCTTTAGCACCATTCCGGCACCGCCGCCATATGGATAATCATCAACTGTTTGATGCTTGTCATCGGAATATTCGCGGAAATTCACCAAGTTAATGGAAACGATCTTTTTTTCTTGTGCTTTTTTTAAAATGGAGTGATTGAAGACTCCGGCAAACATCTCTGGGAACAAAGTCAACACATCAATTTTCATAGATCCAATAACCCTTCCATCGGAAAAATAACCACCCGTTTTTCTTTTACATCCACTTTTTTCACCACTTCCTCAATGTAAGGGAGGAGGACATCTTTTTTCCCTTTCCTTTTGACAACCCATACATCATTTGCACCTGGTGTTAAAATTTCTTTAATTTCACCAATTTTCTCTCCATCTTCCGTATAGACCGCACAACCGATGATTTCGTGAAAATAAAATTCCCCCTCATTCAGATCGCCGAGCTGACTTTCAGGAATTTTAATCATCGACCCTTTCAACTTTTCGACAGCGTTGATGGAATCATATCCTTCAAAGGACAAAAGGTCAAAATTTTTGTGGATGCGATGTGATTTGACCACAACTTCTATAGGGGACGCGGTCTTGTCCGATAAAAAAATATATAAACGGTTGCCGGTTTTGTAGCGCTTTTCCCGGAAATCCGTAGTGGAGATCACCCGAACTTCACCATGTATTCCATGTGTGTTGACAATTTTGCCGACATTGAACCATTTTCCATCCACGACCTTCACCTCATGCGAAACTCTTGTCATTCTTTTGTATTTTTTCAGAAAAAATTAGGGCAGGATTCTTCACTTGATTCGAATCTCTTTGACAATGCCATCTTCGATGACAATCGTTTTTTCCTTCAGTAGTTCTTCCCAACTGTCTCCTTCTTTAATTTCAATTAAGGCATTTACTTCGCGTTCCTTAAGTTCGCTGCCTAATGGAAGCATATCAATTTGCTGAAGCTGAAAATCCAGCATTTTTATTTTTTCCTTGCGCTTATTAATTTCTTTATGATATTGGGAAATAATTGATTGGTTTTTCGTCGTTTTTTCCGCTTTTTTCAGCTGAAAATAAAGTTGGTCGCATTCCCGCTTCAGCTCTTCTTTTTTCGTCTTGCATTGATGGATAAGTTTTTCCTTTGTTTTTTCCGTCAAAATTTGCTTGACGGCAACGGAATGAATAATTTGCATCGTCAACTCTCCTCCATTTATCAAAATGAACTTTGAGGAGTTTTTCTAGGTTGATCGAAAGTTTTCATTTTTCTTATAGTTGTTGGAATAGCTAAACGATATGTGAAAAAAGGCGAGGAGTGTTCCCCTCACCTTTCAGTCGACAATTTCTAGCATGACGCGTTCAGCCTTGCTTTTAGAAGCAGCGGCATATACAACCGTTCTAATCGCTTTGGCAATCCTTCCTTGTTTGCCGATCACTTTGCCGATGTCATCTTGATGGACGGAAAGCGCATATAAAATGCCTTCTTGTTTCTTTACCGCCTTCACTTCGACATCATCAGGATGATCGACAAGGGCTTTGACAATGGTTAAAATTAGTTGCTCCATTGCGATCACACATTACTTGCCGTATTTTTGATTGTGAAATTTTTCCATAATTCCTTGTTTCGAAAATAAATTGCGAACTGTGTCAGAAGGCTTTGCTCCATTTTGCAGCCATTTCAGAGCCAGTTCTTCATCAATTTTTACTTCAGCAGGTTCCCTTACCGGATTGTACGTACCGATTGTTTCGATGAAACGTCCATCGCGCGGAGAACGGGAATCTGCTACAACAATGCGATAAAAAGGGGATTTTTTTGCTCCCATACGTTTTAAACGAATTTTAACTGCCATAAGTTTTATGCACCTCCGAAATATTTTCACCAAGATAGTATATTATCAAGGATAAAAAAGTTTGTAAAGTATTTTTTCTTAACAGAACGGATTTCTACATAAAAGGAAGTTTGAATCCTTTTCGTTTTCCTTTTGCCATTGAAGTCATTTGTTTCATCATTTTTTTCATTTCCGTAAATTGTTTTAAAAGCCTGTTGACATCTTGGACAGAAGTCCCGCTTCCTTTGGCAATGCGTTTTCTTCTGCTGGCATTGATAATTTCAGGATTTCTTTTTTCCTCTTTTGTCATTGAACGGATAATCGCTTCCACTCGGCTTAGCTGTTTCTCATCCACTTGAATGTTTTTCAGCCCTTTTATTTTATTTGCGCCAGGAAGCATCGAAAGAAGATCGTCAAGCGGTCCCATCTTCCTTACTTGCTCAAGCTGTTCTAAAAAATCATCGAACGTAAAAGACATGGTTCGCATTTTTTCTTCAAGCTCTTTTGCTTTCTCTTGATCGACGCTTTCCTGTGCCTTTTCAATCAGCGTCAAAACATCGCCCATCCCTAAAATGCGCGACGCCATTCGTTCAGGATGAAATGGCTCCAAAGCATCCATTTTTTCACCCATCCCGGCAAACTTAATCGGTGCTCCCGTTACGGCGCGAATGGAAAGAGCTGCACCGCCTCTAGTGTCTCCGTCAAGTTTTGTCAAAATGACGCCGGTAATGCCGAGTTCATCATGGAAGTTTTTCGCAACGTTGACGGCATCTTGGCCTGTCATGGCATCGACGACAAGAAAAATTTCATCAGGGTTTGCCACTTCTTTCACTTGCTTCAGTTCATCCATCAGCTCTTCATCAATATGAAGGCGGCCTGCTGTATCAATCAGCACATAATCATAATGTTCAGCTTTGGCATGATCTAACGCCTGCTTGGCAATTTCTACCGGACTTACTTTATCTCCAAGGGAAAATACCGGAATGTTCAATTGCTTCCCTAACGTTTCCAACTGATGAATGGCAGCAGGCCGGTAAATATCGGCTGCCACAAGAAGCGGGTTTCGATTGTGTTTTTTTCGCAAGTAATTGGCAAGCTTGCCGGTCGTTGTCGTTTTTCCGGCGCCTTGAAGACCGGCCATCAAAATGACTGTCGGCGGACGCTGGCTTGCAGCAATTTGGCTCTGTTCTCCGCCCATCAGGTCAGTCAGTTCTTCTTTTACAACTTTGATCACTTGCTGGCCGGGCGTTAAGCTTTTCATCACTTCTTGGCCAACCGCCCGTTCGCTGACACGTTTAATGAAATCTTTTACAACTTTAAAGTTGACGTCTGCTTCCAGAAGGGCTAAACGGACTTCCCGCATCATTTCCTTCACGTCGGATTCCGTAACCTTACCTTTGCCGCGAATTTTTGCCATCGCACTTTGCAATCGGCTCGTTAATCCTTCAAAAGCCATGTCGGCTTCCTCCTAATCCAATTTTTCCAGATGGGAAAGAAGACGGTCGAACTCTTCCTTCATTTCCAATTGGGAAGAAAATTGTTTTAATTGCTGTATGATCTTATTGCGCTCTTGAAACTTTTGAAAAAGACCGAGCTTCTGTTCATATTCTTCCAGCATCATTTCCGTTCGTTTAATATTGTCATATACTGCCTGACGGCTGACTTGATATTCTTCAGCAATTTCACCTAGGGAGTAATCGTCCAAATAATAAAGAGACATGTAGCTTTTTTGTTTCGGGGTTAGCAACGACTGGTAAAAATCAAACAAATAATTCATTCTCGTTGTTTTTTCCAGCAGCATAAACCACCCTCCCTGTTGTTAAGTGAATTGCCTTTACATGTAGTTAGTGTAGCGGATAAACCTCTGGCATGTCAAGTTTTTTTCTTAACGGCCTACGCTTCCTCAACCAAGTCGGCAAAAAGGCCGTATACGTATTTTTCAGCATCAAATGGCTCCAAGTCGTCCAGTTTTTCGCCCAGTCCGACGAGCTTCACCGGAATGTTTAATTCGTTTCGAATGGCAAGGACGATCCCGCCCTTTGCTGTTCCATCCAGTTTGGTCAAAACGATTCCAGTAACGTTTGTTGCTTCGGAAAATTGTTTAGCCTGACTCATTGCATTTTGACCCGTTGTCGCATCAAGCACAAGCAGCACTTCATGGGGAGCGTCGGGAATTTCTCTTTCGATCACCTTTTTTACTTTTTCAAGCTCCTTCATTAAGTTCATTTTGTTTTGCAAGCGTCCGGCCGTATCACATAAAAGCACATCGACATTCCGGGCGCGGGCTGCCTGTACAGCATCGTACATCACTGCCGCCGGATCGGAACCGGCTGATTGTTTAATGACGTCTGTGCCGACCCGCTCCCCCCAAACTTCCAGCTGTTCGATGGCGCCCGCACGGAACGTATCACCTGCCGCAAGCAGAACGGATTTTCCTTCCTTTTTCAGTCTATGGGCCAGCTTGCCGATTGTTGTTGTTTTCCCCACCCCGTTTACACCGACAAACAGGATGATATTCAAACGGCCATCTTCAATGTTTAAATCTTGTGCGCCGCCGCCCCCTTCGTAAATCTCGACAAGCTTTTCCGAAATCACCAAGCGCACTTCTTTAGGGTCATGAATATTACGGCGCTTGACTTCCATTTTTAATTCATCTATCAGCTCCATCACCGTTTGTACGCCGACATCAGCGGTGATTAAAATTTCTTCCAATTCTTCGAAAAATTCTTCATCTACCTTGCGGTAACGCGCAACAAGGTCATTGACGCTCTCGGTAAATGAATTTCTCGTTTTCTGCAAACCCTCTTTAAACTTTGCGGTGACTGAATCTTTTTGCAGCGAGATTTTTTCTTTTAATTTTTTCAAAAAGCTCATCCATGATCTTCCTTTCACGAAGATTTCATATATTTTTCGGTTTCTTCCAAACGGACAGACACAATTTTCGACACTCCTGATTCTTGCATCGTTACACCGTAAAGAACGTCTGCTTCTTCCATCGTCCCCTTTCTGTGCGTAATGACGATAAATTGAGTATTTTCGCTAAAACGCTTCAAAAATTGAGAAAACCGGTGTACGTTTGCTTCATCAAGAGCGGCTTCCACTTCATCGAGGACACAAAATGGAACAGGGCGCACTTTTAAAATGGAAAACAATAAGGCAATGGCCGTCAAAGCCCGTTCCCCGCCGGACAAAAGGCTTAAATGCTGCAATTTCTTGCCCGGAGGCTGAGCAACGATATCGACTCCCGTCCGCAATAAATCATCAGGATCTGTCAGCACAAGATCTGCTTTTCCGCCGCCGAACAGTTCACGAAATACAACATGAAATTCGGATTTGATCTTGGCAAACATTTCTGAAAAACGTTTTTTCATTTCTTCATCCATTTCCGCAATCACTTTAAAAAGGGTTTCCTTTGCTTCCAATAAATCTTCCCGCTGTTCCGATAAAAACTCATAGCGCTCGCGGACGCGTTCATACTCATCGATTGCGCCCAAATTGACATTGCCTAATTCATCAAGCGCAAGTTTTATCAGCTTTACTCTTTTTTTCGCTTCCATTTTATCCGTTTTGAGCGGAAAATTGTCCTTTGCCGCTTCAAACGTTAGCTTATATTCATTTTGCAAATAATCCAGGCGCTGGTCAAGTTCGACATCTAAACGATTCAATTTCACCTCTTCGTCCTTTAAAATATCTGTCATCTGCTTATGTGCTCTTTTCAGCTCTTTCCACTCTTTTTCTTCCCTTTCCAGCTCTTCCTGCAGATGGACGCGCTGTTTTCGCCGGGATGTGATGAGTTCAATCGTTTTATTTTTATCTTCGAGTTTGGCTTGTTTCAATTCCTCCAATTGGACTTCGCCAGATTGATCTTGGTCGATATCATTTAGCAGTAATTTTAAATCTTTCTCAGCTTCATTTCTTTTTTCTATAGCATATTGATATTCCTTTTCGATGCGGGACAGTTGATCCTTAATGTTTTTATATGATTCTTCCTTGCCGGCAAGAATCACCTTTAATTCTGTAATTTCCTTGTTTAAATCTTCTTTTGAAGCCTCCTGCTCTTCCTTCTTTGCTGTTAATTGTTTAATAGTGTGATCAAGCTGTTTCAGTTCCTCATCCATTTGCAAAATCGTTTCCGATAGCTGCTTCTTTCTTTTATCGAGTTTTTCCCGTTCTTCCAAATAGGAGCTTTTTTCAGCATCATAAATTTTTAAATGCTCGTTAATATTCCGCTCCTTCAATTCTAATTCCCTCAGTTCACCCTTTAATTTTTGTTCTTCCATTCGCAGCGATGATCCTTCATCCCGCAGCGCATTTAGTTCTTTCTCTTTGTCTTCGATCAATTGTTTCAAATTTTTTACTTCATTTTCCAGAGATTCAGTTTTTTGTTCCATTTCCGCAATATTTTCTTTTATTGATTCTAATTCTCGGTTTCTCGTTAAAAAGGATGGCGATTTCTGCTTCAGCGCCCCCCCAGTCATGGATCCGCCAGGATTGATGACATCCCCTTCCAGCGTAACGATTCTGAGAGAATAATGAATTTTGTTCGCTAAGTCGTTGGCTCCTTGCAAATCTTTTGCGACGACGACGCTTCCCAAAAGATTTTCGATAATCGACTCATATTGTTTGTCATATTTGACAAGTTTTGAAGCAACCCCAACAAATGCCGGATGGCGCTCCACAATGTCAAGGTGATGCTTAGCAATTGTGCGTCCTTTTATAACAGTTAACGGCAAAAATGTGGCACGGCCGTATGCATTTTTCTTCAAATAACCGATCGCCTCGCGCGCGCATTTTTCATCATCCACGACAATATATTGGCTTGCGCCTCCAAGAGCAATTTCGATCGCCGTTTCATATTGACGGTTTGTTTTTAATAGTTCGACCGTGGCGCCGTGAATGCCTTTCAAGCGATTTTTTGCCTTTAATACTTCCCGGACACCTTGGAAAAAGCCGGAGTAATCTTCCTGCATCGACTCAAGCACTTCTTTTTTCGATTTTGCCTGCTGCAAAAACTTATAAGCTTGGTAAAGCAGCGATTCCTTTTTTTCATAGTCTTTTTTCGTTTTTTCCAATACTTTTAAGCAGTTTTGGTACGACGAAAGCTGATGATTCAGGCGTTTTTCAATAGAAAGGAGACTCGAGCTTATTTGGGATTTTTCATTCGCTATTGCTTCTCTCTCGACAAGATACTTTTGATTGGCTTTCTCCAGCCGATTGGCTTTTGCCTGGCGCGATTGCAATTGTTCATCAATATAATGGCTTTCATTGCGGGCAGCCGCTTGATCATGCAATTTTTCAAAATAATCGCTTTTCAACCGTTCAAGCTCTTCGGCTATATTTTGATTTAAGTTTAATAGAGCTTTTTCTTTCGATTTTAACTGTTCTTTTATTTCGCTGACTTCACGTTCGTATTGCTGAAATACCATTTCAAGAGTATTTTTTTCTTTCTCTAAAGCAAAAATTTGTTCCGTCAACTCTTCGATTTGCTGATTGAGCTGTTGTTGATTTTGCGCAGCATGTTTCTTTCTCTCTTTTAAAACCTCTTTTTTTCCTTCCAACTTTTCCAGCTCTTCACTGGCTAGAAGAAGCACTTGTTGGAGGTCATTGATGGATTCATCCAAGGCGCTGATTTGATCACGCATTTCTTCCAACAAAGCCTCTTTTTTCTGTATCGTAGAAGAAAGCTCGATTTCACGATCACGGTTTTGTTCAACTGACTTGGCCAATGTTTCCCATTTTCCATGCAGTTCTTCTATTTCATGGGCAAGAAGAGCGACCTCCATTTTTTTCAGCTCTTCTTTTTTTTCTAAATAATCTTTTGCGATGGAAGCTTGCAATTGCAAAGGTTCTAATTGGTTATTGAGCTCATATAAAATATCTTGCACGCGGTTTAAATTGTCTTCCGTTTCCGCCAGCTTCCCCTCCGCCTTCTTTTTTCGTGTTTTATATTTCAAGACCCCTGCCGCTTCTTCAAAAATCGTCCGCCTTTCTTCTGCTTTTGTGCTCAATATTTCTTCGACTTTTCCTTGGCTAATGATGGAAAACGCTTCTTTCCCTAGACCAGAGTCCATAAACAAATCAATAATGTCCTTTAGGCGGCAAGCTTGTTTGTTAATAAAAAACTCGCTTTCCCCCGAACGGTATACTCTTCTTGTAACACTCACTTCATTGTAATCTATTGGCAAAAAATGATCTTCATTATCCAGGGTCAATGTCACTTCCGCCATATTTAAACTTTTTCGTGTATCACTTCCAGCAAAAATAACATCTTCCATTTTGGATCCTCTGAGCGACTTCGCCGATTGCTCGCCGAGAACCCAGCGAATGGCTTCCGTAATATTAGATTTTCCGCTTCCATTCGGACCGACTACTGCGGTGACTCCCCCTGAAAAATCTACGCTGACCCGGTCAGCAAAAGATTTAAATCCGATAATATCCAAACGCTTGAGGAACATCATGATCCCCTTTCCTTCAAAAGTCTTTCATATTTTAACACAATAATAAAAAAACGGGGGTATCGAATAAAAAAAATCCCCCGTTTTAGGGGGTTTTTTTGCTTAGTTTTTGAAGTCCCTGTTCGGCAGCATGTTGTTCGGCTTCCTTTTTTGACCGGCCCGTTCCTTCGCCAATAACCTCTCCGTTTAAAGAAACAGTGGCGACAAATTCACGGTTATGAGCCGGTCCTTTTTCTTCTAATATTTTATAGTCCAACACACCTTTTCCGTCACGTTGAATCAGCTCTTGCAGCTTGCTTTTAAAATCCATCACATGAGAAAAAGCACCTTGATCAATTTTCGGAAAAACCACTTTGTTTAAAAACGAAATCACTGCTTCAAGGCCCTGATCCAAATACAAAGCACCGATAAAAGCTTCGAAAACGTCTGCTAAAAGCGCAGGCCGACCTCTTCCTCCGGTCATTTCCTCCCCTTTTCCAAGAAGGATCAGGCTGCCAAAGGAAAGTTCGTTTGCAAAAGAGACAAGCGAAGGTTCACAAACGATTGCCGCTCTTAGCTTTGTTAAATCCCCTTCCGTCATCGACGGGTATTTTTTGTACAAATATTCAGAAACAGTCAGTTCCAGCACAGCATCTCCCAAATATTCAAGCCGTTCATTGTCTTCAAACGGTTTTTTTCGATGCTCATTCACATAAGATGAATGTGTAAAAGCTTGGTATAAGAGCTTTTCATTCGTGAATGAAATGCCGACTTTAGCCTGAAACTCGCGGAACTTCAATGCTGTTTTTGCAAATTTTTTATGATTCATTTTGCCTGGCATATAAATCCTCCATCTTCTCAAACAATGCGAGAACCAAAAATGTAATGAAAAGGGATAAAGCCCCGTAAAAAATACGGGACTTTTCAACATTTACTTTCTTATAATTTGCTTTGTATGTAATTAACAGCATCACCAACTGTGACGATTTTTTCAGCCTCTTCATCGGAAATTTCCATGCCAAACTCATCTTCTAATTCCATGACAAGTTCTACAACGTCAAGTGAGTCAGCACCAAGATCATCTTTAAAAGAAGATTCCAGCTTCACTTCAGACTCGTCAACACCGAGGCGATCGACAATGATTTTTGTCACGCGCTCTAAAACATCCGCCATAGCAGTTCACCTCCCTCCAGTATTATAGAAGATTTGTTAACATATTACTAGATGGAATGCCGTTTTTTTATGGCATTACCATTCCGCCATCTACACAAATCGTTTGCCCGGTTATATAGGAAGCTTTATCAGACGCCAAAAATGCAACGATATTCGCAATATCTTCCGGCTTACCAAAGCGCGAAAGCGGAATTTGTTTCAGCATTTCTTCTTTAAGGTGATCATCCAGCTCGTCGGTCATATCCGTTGCAATAAACCCTGGGGCAATGGCGTTGACTGTAATGTTTCGGCTTGCCAGCTCCTTTGCAGCCGTTTTTGTCAAGCCGATGATGCCGGCTTTTGAGGCAACATAGTTAGCTTGCCCAGCGTTTCCCGCAATTCCAACGATCGAAGAGATGTTGATAATTCTTCCTGCACGCTGTTTCATCATTTGCCGTGCCACGGCTTTTGTACAGTTGAATACACCTTTCAAATTTATGTTGATCACATCTTCCCATTCTGATTCCTTCATTCTCAAAATTAAGTTATCGCGAGTAATTCCGGCGTTATTGACAAGAATATCGAGCCGACCAAAACGTTCAATCACTTCTTTTATCATTTCATTCACTTCATCGCTTGAAGCGACATTGGCGCGAATAGAAAAAGCTTCTCGTCCTAGCGCTTCAATTTCCTTTACAACTTCATTCGCTTTCTCCTCATTTCCGGAGAAATTAATGGCAATATCGGCGCCGTTTTTGGCAAGATCAATTGCTATGGCACGGCCAATTCCGCGAGAAGCTCCAGTTACTAAAGCCGCTTTTCCGGAAAGCATCATTCCCCCTCCTTTAATTCTTTGACGACAGCCTCAAGTGATGGCAGGTCAAAGATATTGTAAGTTTTTACACGGCGGTTGATTTTTTTGATTAATCCAGACAAAACTTTTCCCGGCCCGATTTCGATAAATGTGGTTACGCCTGCTTCTAGCATGGCCATAACGCTTTCTTCCCATCTTACAGGTGAATAAAGTTGTTCAACCAGCAGGCTTTTGATCTCTTCAGCCTTTTGGACGGGTCGTGCTGTCACATTTGCCACCACAGGTATGGAAGCATCCTTTATGTGGATTTCATCAAGAACTTGTGAAAGTTTTTCAGCTGCCGGCTTCATCAGTTCAGAATGAAAAGGACCGCTGACCACAAGCGGAATGATTCGCTTTGCTCCCCTTTCTTTCGCGATATTTCCTGCTTTTTCCACTCCTTCCACTGTTCCGGAAATGACGATTTGCCCCGGACAATTCAAATTTGCCAATTGAACGAGAAAACCAGCTTGAGAAACTTCACTCGTCACTTTTTCCAATTCTTGTTGTTCCATCCCAAGAACAGCCGCCATTGATCCTCTTCCATTCGGAACCGCTTTTTCCATTAATTCACCACGTTTTCTAACGGCAAATACTGCATCTTCAAACGTCAAGACATTTGCCGCCACTAAAGCCGTGTATTCGCCCAAACTGTGCCCTGCCACAAAATCGCAGGCGATGTCAAACTCCTTTAATTTTTCCAATATAGCAATGCTTGTTGTAAGCAATGCAGGCTGTGCATTATATGTCAATGTCAGCTCCTCTTTTGGGCCGTTGAAGATAATCGAAGTTAAATCGATACCGAGCCGCTCGTTTGCTTTTTGAAAAATTTCCTTGGAAATAGGCACTTGATCAAACAAATCTTTCCCCATGCCGACTTCTTGCGAACCTTGTCCCGGAAAAAGAAAAGCAGTTTTTCCCAATGTTATTCCTCCTTCACATTCCTAATGGCGTCTTCCATTGTAGCAATAACATTTTGCAATACGATTTCTCGGGCTTGGCTGATAGTATGAAAGATCGCCAGCTGATCTGATGAGCCGTGAGCCTTTATGACGGGCGCCCTTAAACCGAACAGGCAAGCGCCTCCATACTCTGCGTAATTCATTTTTTTCTTCAGTTCTTTTAGCTTCGGCTTTAAAAGAGCTGCGATCAATTTGGCCGTCAGCGTACTTGTTAGTGTTTCCTTTACCATTGTAAACACAGAAAGAGCCGTTCCCTCTATTGTTTTTAAAGCGATATTTCCGGAAAAACCGTCCGCTACGATAACATCCGCCGCCCCGTTCAACAAATCGCGGGCTTCTACATTTCCGATAAAGTTAATCGGCGAACGGGATAGAAGGTCAAACGTTTGTTTGTATAATTCATTTCCCTTTTTTTCTTCCGTGCCGACGTTTAGCAATCCAATCCGCGGATTTTGAATCCCCCTTACTTTTTCTGCATATTCAGACCCCATGATCGCGTATTGCTGCAAGTGCTCTCTTTTCGCTTCAGCATTTGCACCGACATCAAGCATCACAAATCCTTTTCCGTCTAATGTGGGAAGCGTGGGGGCAAGCGCCGGCCTTTCAATCCCTGGGATGCGGCCGATGATCAGCAGCCCTGCAGCCATGAGCGCACCAGTATTGCCTGCCGAAATGCAAGCATCAGCCAAATGATTCTTCACCCGCTCAGCCATAATGATCATTGATGCATTTTTCTTTCTTCGAACCGCCCGAACAGGTTCATCATCCGCTTCAATTTTCTCTTCTGTATGAAGAATCGATATCCTATCCTGTTGATCATTGATGAGAGGAGCGATCTGCGCTTCATTGCCGATTAATTCGATTTCCAAGTCGGAAAAGGTTTCAAGCGCTTTTAAAGCACCATTAACAATTGCATGAGGCGCATTGTCTCCTCCCATCGCATCAATTGCTAATTTCATTGTTTGAACCTTCCTTTTTCAATTGATTGGTTGATCGATACATATCAAATTCACCGGAAAACACGAGTTCATTTCCGACATAGCTTTTTACTTCAACAAGCGTCCGGCCTTTTTCCTTGTCGATGTGGATAACTTTTGCTTTTGCAACAACGCGTTCACCCTCTTTCACTTGTCTGGTGAATCGAATGGTGGCTTTGGCCGTCAATGCCAGTTCATCGTCAATGCAAGCAACCGCCAGCGAATTAGCTTGCGCAAACAAATGGTGTCCGCGAGCAATTTGATTGCGGCTGAACACGTGTTCCATTTTGACATCAAATATAGAGATCGCAGACTTGTCGAGTTCCAAATCAATGATCTCGCCGATGACCTCATCGATAGCAAGGGACTTGACTTCATCTTCAAGCTTTCTTTCCGCAACATGCTTGATTCGTTCCCTTAATTCCGGGATGGATAATTCATGCCGATCCAAACGGATTGTCTGAATACTGACGCCAAATTTTTCAGCCAGTTCTTCATCGGTAATAAACGGTGTTTCAGCGATTGTTTCCTTCAATAAGCGTTGCCGTTCTTGTTTATTTGGTCTCATTTATCTTGCACCATCCGAACGAATTTAAGACTAGGTACTAACACTAGTATATAATTGCAAACCATTGTTTGCAACATTCATTTTCTTTGACTAGTCTAATTTTTCGCCGTTCAGAACCCCTGTTGCCGCTAAATAATCCCGAAGGAGGGCAAATTCTGGATCGTTCCAAAAGGCTGATGATTGGACAAGATTTGCCGCATCAGCTCTTGCTGTTTCCAAAGCGCGATAATCGTGCACCATGTCAGCGAGCTTAAACTCCGGCAAGCCGCTTTGTTTTTTGCCAAAAAAATCCCCCGGTCCTCTTAATTCAAGATCCTTTTCCGCCAAACGGAAGCCATTATTTGTTTCTGTCATAATTCTCATTCGTTCTTTTCCCGTTTCTGATTTCGGGTCTGCAAGCAAAATACAATAGGACTGCGCTTCTCCACGTCCGACACGCCCCCTAAGCTGGTGGAGCTGTGCAAGTCCAAATCTTTCCGCATCGTAGATCAACATGACAGTGGCATTCGGCACATTGACGCCGACTTCGACAACGGTTGTTGAAACAAGAATTTGCACTTTGTTTTCGCTGAATTCCCGCATAACACGTTCTTTTTCATCTTGTTGCAATCTTCCGTGAAGTAGGCCGATTTTAATCCGCCCTTGGTAGTAATGCGTTAGCTGGCTATGAACATCAAGTGCGTTCTCAACATCGAGCTTTTCGGATTCCTCAATTAATGGACAAATAACATATGCCTGATGTCCTTTGCCGATTTCTTTTTCAATAAAAGCTAGAATCCTGTCAAGCATATGTGGGCGGACCCAATAAGTCTCCACTTTTTTTCTACCGGCTGGCATTTCATCAATCACGGATACATCCATTTCTCCAAAAGCTGTGATCGCCAGCGTTCGCGGGATTGGGGTGGCAGTCATAAATAAGACATCTGGATATTCACCTTTTTCCCGCAGCACTCGCCGCTGTTCAACACCAAAACGATGCTGCTCGTCCGTAATAACGAGCCCAAGTCTTCGGAAATTCACATCTTCTTGGATGAGCGAATGGGTTCCTAAAACGAGGTCAATGTCACCAGATTCAAGCCGGGTTAAAAGCTCTTTTCTTTTTTTTCCTTTAATGGAGCTTGTCAACAATGCCACCCGCACAGGTGTATCAGCAAAAAGTTTTGTCAAGGTCTCGGCATGCTGCTCGGCCAAAATCTCTGTCGGAACCATCAAGGCTGCTTGATAACCGCTCAAAACGGCGGCATACATGGCGACTGCTGCCACTATCGTTTTACCGGAGCCAACGTCTCCTTGAAGAAGCCGGTTCATTCTATAGGAAGAGGACATGTCTGTTAATATTTCCGATAAAGCTTTCTTTTGGGCATTTGTTAACGGAAAAGGCAGACCGTGGATGAACTTTTGCAGTTTTGTTTGATCAAAAGTGTGTGCAATGCCTTTGGCAGCTTGTCTGCGAATTTTTCTTAACCCTTGCATTTTCAATTGAAACAAAAGAAACTCTTCGTACACTAGCCTTCTCCTAGCTTGTTTCACTGCTTCTGCATTGTGCGGTTGATGCATTCCCTTTATGGCTTCTTCTTTTGAAACCAATTTATATCGGGATCTGATGGCTTCAGGCAAATTTTCCGGAATAAATCTTGCATAGGATTGAATGGCTCTTCGAATAATCCGCTTTAACTCTGAAACAGTCATTTTCCCCCGAACGGAATAGACAGGCTCAATTTCTTGATTTTCACCGATTAAACCCATTTGCAAATGTTGAATATTTATCGTTTGCCGGTTTCGATCCCATGTGCCGGAAACGGTCACCTCTTGGTTAATGGCAAGCCGGTTTTTGAAATAAGGCCTATTAAAGCAGACTGCTGTTACTAAATAGCGGCCGACAAGCAGACGGAAAGAAAGCCGGGAGCGTTTTTTTCCATAATAGGTTACAATCGGCTCACTATGGACTTTTCCTGCGATGGTAACTTTGTCTTTATGTTTCACTTCTGCTAAATCTTTTAAGCGATAATCTTCATATCGATAAGGAAAATAGCAAAGTAAATCATAAATGGTATAAATCCCTAATTCATTGAGCATGCGCTCCGTTTCTTCGCCAACACCTTTGATCACCGAAACCGGCTGAGACAATTCGTTCCTTTTCATTTTCCGAAGCTTCCTTTCAACCAAAACATTCTTTTAAGAATGGCAAAAACATTTGGTAATAGTTTAGCAAAAAATACCGTAGCCGCGTAGTAATAAAAAAGAGGAGCGTAAGAAACGTCCTCTTTTCTACTCTACTGAGAAAATGTAAGAATACAATGGTTGATTGCCTTTATGTGTTTCAATTTCAACATGTCCAAATGAATTTTCAATATACTCAATAAGTTCGTTCACCTCATCGTCTGGCGCATCTTCTCCTTGAAGGATGGTGACGATTTCATCATCTTCCCCAATCATTTTTGCAAGCAGCTTTTTAGCGGCTTCAAGCGCTCTTTTATCTTTTGCCACAATCGTTTTGTCAAAAATGCCCATAAAATCGCCTTTTTCAAGTGTTATTCCGTCAATGTTCGTTTCCCTAACAGCATAGGTCACTTGACCTGTTTTGACACGTTTTGCCGCCTCTTCCATCAACCTTTTATTTTCATCCAATTCTCCTGATGGTTGAAAGGCCATCAATGCAGATAACCCTTGTGGAACACTTTTTGTCGGAATAACGACGACATTTTTCTCCGCAACTTGAGCCGCTTGGTTTGCTGTCATTATGATATTGGAGTTATTCGGCAAGATGATAATATGCTCAGCATGCAATTGATCAATCGCTTGGATAAAATCTTCCGTGCTCGGGTTCATCGTCTGGCCGCCTTCAATGATGATCTGTGCACCGAGGGAAGCGAAAAGATCTTTCATTCCTGAGCCCATTGCCACCGCAATGATTCCATATGGATCCTTCTGTTGTTTTTCACCAATGAGCGAATTTTTTGTTTCATTGTTGACGATTTGTTGATGCTGCTGTCTCATGTTTTCAATTTTCATGTTGATTAAGCTTCCGTACCTCTGTCCGTATGTCAGCACCTCACCAGGCTGTTCAGAATGTATATGTACTTTAGCGAGTTCATCGTCTGCAATGACTAAGAGTGAATCACCGTATCGCGATAAATCTTCCCGGAATTTTTTTTCCGAAAACGGCTCTTTCCCTTTTTCAAACCGAACCATAAATTCTGTACAATAGCCGAATTTAATATCATCTGTGCTCATATGGCTCTGAGCGCTTTTATGATGTTCGGCACTGATCAAATCTTCCATCGATGGCTGTTGAGGAGAATCAGATACCTTCTCTCCTTTTAACTCGGCTAAAAAGCCTTCATAGATGAAAACAAGGCCTTGTCCACCGCTATCGACCACCCCCACTTCTTTTAAAACAGGAAGAAGCTCAGGTGTCCTGTTTAACGATGCTTTTGCTTCTTTTACAACCTCTTCCATAATTTCTTTAATATCATCTGTTGTTTTCGCTGCGGAAACTCCCTTTTTAGCTGCATCTTTTGCAACCGTTAAAATCGTCCCTTCCACAGGTTTCATTACCGCTTTATAGGCAGTTTCAACACCTGTTTTTAAGGCATCGGCAAATTCTTGGGCATTGACGGTTTCTTTTCCTTCCACCGCTTTGGCGAATCCACGGAAAAGCTGAGATAAAATCACGCCCGAATTTCCACGCGCTCCCATTAACAATCCTTTAGCCAGTGCTCCTGCCACCAATCCGATATTGCTGGATACATGCTTTTGGACTTCTTTTGCACCTGAGACAATGGATAAATTCATATTTGTTCCTGTATCCCCGTCGGGAACTGGAAAAACGTTCAGCGCATCAACAACATTTGCATGATTCGACAGGTTGTTCGCACCTTGTATTACCATTTCTGCAAAACGCTTTCCATCAAGCATTGTAATGACCACTAATGTTTCCCCCCTTAACTATGGATTCGCAACTCGCACTCCTTGTACATATATGTTGATGGAATCAACTGACAATCCTAAAATTTGATTGAGCGAATATTTCACTTTTGTTTGCACATTGTGGGCAACTTCAGAAATTTTTGTTCCATAACTGACAATAATATACATGTCAATATGGATCGAATCTTGTTCTTGGCGAACAACAACACCGCGGCTGAAGTTTTCTCGCCGCAAAATTTCTGAAAGCCCATCTTTAATTTGATGTTTGGAAGCCATTCCGACAATTCCATAACAATCAACAGCCGCACCACCAGCTACTTGCGCCACGACATCGTTGGATATATCAATTTGGCCGTATTTCGTTTTCAATTCGATGGACATGGACAGTTCCTCCTTTAAATACGTTCGTTATGGACATTTTACTATAACATGTTGCTGATTGAAAGAAGTCCCCGGCTCCCTTCACTATAAGAGCATGAAAACTGCATAGTGTCAAGTGCAAATTCTTGAAGGTGATAGAAAATCTATTGCCATACTAACCGGTCTTATGGTACATTATTATAGTATGTTTATATTGATTGCTCATTCCTTTGTAGTGAGGAGGTTTTACAATGGCTAAATGCGCTATTACCGGTAAAAAAACAAGCTTTGGCAATTCACGCTCTCACGCAATGAATGCGTCAAAACGCAAATGGGGAGCTAACTTGCAAAAAGTGAGAATTTTAGTGAACGGAAAGCCAAAACGTGTGTATGTTTCTGCACGTGCTCTTAAATCTGGAAAAGTTGAACGTGTATAACAAAAAAGCACCAACAACGGTGCTTTTTTAGTCTTTCTTGAATGAACCGAGCATTGCCCGAATAATGCCGCCTAAAAACTTTGGAAGCTTAATGGTATAAAATCTCATACATATTGCCCTCCCCATCAAAATTCATCTATACACAGCATATTCATCCTTGTTTTTTTAGATACTATCCCCATATTAAAAAATTCATCCTATTGTTACAAATATTTTTATGCTTGATAGAAGAAAAATAGTACCCGGCCAGCGATTGCTTTCAAAAAGAATGAGGCTGCCTTAAAAGTCTATTTTGATATCATATTCTTCCAAATAAAAGACCCAAGAACGTTGATTGATTTATCAGCATTCTTGGGCCTTTTCGGACAGTCCGGGCTATCCTCTGATTGCTTTGATCGCTTTTTTTCGATCTTTTTCATTATAAATGGCAGATCCGGCTACTAAGACGTTCGCTCCTGCCTCCTTGCAAAGCGTTGCCGTCTCAGGATTGATCCCTCCATCCACTTCGATTTCCACCTGCAGATCTTTCTCTTTCACCATATCGGCGACCTGCTTGATTTTGTTCAATACCGCCGGGATAAAAGATTGTCCGCCAAATCCCGGGTTGACCGTCATCAACAACACAAGGTCGACATTTTCAATCACATGTTCGATCATCGCAACAGGCGTATGAGGATTTAAGACAACCCCCGCTTTTACCCCTTGATCTTTAATAAGATGGATTGTCCTGTGCAAATGCGGACAAGTCTCGACATGGACGGACAAAATGTCAGCCCCCGCTTTGGCGAATGTCGGAATATATAAATCGGGCTGCTCAATCATTAAATGCACATCAAGCGGAAGCTTCGTAATAGGCCGGATTGATTCAACAACAAGAGGGCCAATCGTAATGTTCGGCACAAAATGCCCGTCCATTACATCGACATGAAGGTAGTCAGCCCCGCCTTCTTCCACATCGGCAATTTCATCAGCCAATCGCGAAAAATCAGCGGACAAAATGGAAGGTGCTATTTTAACCATGTTTAATACCTCGTCTTTCTCTCTTTTATTTCTTCAAGAAAGTGAAGATAATGCTCATAACGGTATGGCCTGATTTCACCATCATCAACCGCCAATTTGACAGCGCATTTTGGTTCCTTTTGATGCAAACATCCTCGAAATTTGCAATTTGCGCTCATCGCTTTGATTTCCGGGAAGCAATCAGACAATTCATCCGCTTGCAAATCTGCTAATTCAAGCGAACTGAATCCCGGTGTATCCGCAACAAGGCCATCGCCGATAAAAAGCAGCTCGACATGCCGGGTTGTATGCTTCCCTCTTCCTAAATGATCGGAAATAGCGCCTGTCTTTAGTTTCAAGTTTTCGTCAAGACAATTCAGAAGCGAAGATTTCCCCACCCCTGATTGGCCGGCGATGACAGAAATTTTCCCTTTGAGTAAAGGCATAATGGCTCTTATTGTTTCCGGTTGTTTAGTCGTCATTAAATAGACTGGATATCCGATATTTTTATAGTCATTGGCAAAAGAATCAATTTCGTTTTTTAACGTTTCACTGTTTACAAGATCCATTTTTGTGATACAAATGACCGGCTGAATTCCATTTGATTCCATAAGCACTAAAAAGCGATCCAAAAGTTTTGTGCTGATATCAGGCTGAACCGCTGAAAAAACCAATATTCCTTGATCAACGTTGGCGATCGGAGGGCGGATCAGTTCATTATGCCGCTCTAAGATTTCAAGTATATAGCCTTCTTTCTCATTTTCCGCTTGAAACACAACATGATCGCCAACAAGAGGGGAAATTTTTTGTTTTCGAAAAACTCCCCTTCCTCTGCATTGATAAAGTTTGTGATCGGCATACACATAATAAAAACCGCTTAATGCTTTTACAATTTTGCCTTTTGGCATACATGACCTCCTTTTATGGATCAATCTTCTGGATATGAAACCGTTTCTGTTTTCAATAGTTGGTTATTCAAAAACACCTGATAATAAGCGGATTGGTCCGGCTTTATCTCAAGTTCAATTTTTCTAGTCGTCGGCGCTGATATTTTAAAGGTCTCAATCGGTTTATCTATGGAATGGTTAGCATCGTTAATATAAATGCTCGCCTCTGCTTCTTCTCCATAAACAGCCGGATCAAAAGGAATGTCCACTTCCTTTACAACCGTTTTGTTCGGTTTTTCTTCGGGTCCCAGTGAAAACACAACTTCTATTTGCTCCCCAGGAAGCACTTCTTCCCCAGCTTTTGGAGATTGAGAGATGACTTGGCCTTCAGGAACTGTATCTGAATGTTCCTGCTTTGTTGTTAAGGATAAATTTTGTTCATTCACGTAGGCTTTGACGGCTCCTTCACTATATCCCGTTAGATCGGCAATAGAAATTTTTCTTGGCCCTTTGCTTACTGTCAACGTAATTTCATCTTCATCAGGCACCAGCTCCGCACCTTCTTCTGGTGATTGATCGATGATCGTACCTTCTTCTTCATCACTGTATTCTTCCAACACCGTAATGTTGGTAAATCCTTTTGTTTCCAGCAGGTTTCGAACGCGTTCGATATCTTGGCCGATGTAATTATCAAGCGTCTCCTTCTCTTTTCCTAAGCTTTCATAAATGGTAACGGCGGAACCTTCCTTCACTATGCTTCCTGCTTCCGGTTCAGTGCGGATGACATATCCTTCTTCGACTTCATCGTTTTCAAGCAAAATCGGGTCATTGACTTTCAAACCTTCTTCCAACAGCAGTTGGACGGCTTCTTCATATTTTTTGCCTGAAACATCCGGAATTTCGATATCTCTCGGCAGAAAGAATTTCGGCAAAACAAACAACGCCGACATGATCGCAACGATGAAAACAACGGCAGCAATCAATAAAATTTTCCACCATTTGCGTTTTTTTCGTTTAGGCTTGTTTTCTTTTTCGTCTTGAACTTGATGATTGTCTGGGCCTTGCGGTCGATCATTCGGGTGATGAATGATCGTTTCATCGCTCGCATCCTTTATGTCATCAAACAGGATCGGGTGAGTGATCGTTTTTTCTTCATCGTTTGGAATGGTAAATTTTTGTTCATTTAAGCGATCCGCATCGAAGGCCGTCCTGATATCCTCCGCCATTTCTTCTGCGGAAGAATAGCGATGCGTCGGGTCTTTAGCCATCGCTTTAAGAATAATATTTTCGACGCTTTGCGGGATGTCGGGATTCCACCTTTTCGCTGACGGCGCTTCAGCCTGCAAGTGCTTCAAAGCAATGGAAACAGCAGATTCCCCGTCGAAAGGAAGCCTGCCTGTCAACATTTCGTATAATACAATACCGAGAGAATAAATATCAGACTTTTTCGTAGCTATTTGTCCTCTCGCCTGCTCCGGCGATAAATAATGGACAGAACCCAAAACGGAATTCGTATGTGTGATCGTTGTCGATGTCAGCGCCATCGCGATGCCGAAATCGGTCACTTTAATGTTTCCGACATTATCAATTAATATATTATGCGGTTTTATATCACGGTGAACAATCTGATTATAATGGGCGTGGGCAATCGCCGAAACAATCTGTTCCATAATTTTTAATGCTTCTCTTGGATCTAACGGCGCGTTTTGTTGTATGTATTGCTTTAATGTTTGTCCTTTTACATACTCCATGACGATATAGTAAATATCGTCCTCTTCCCCAACATCATAAATACTGACTATATTAGGATGATCAAGGCTGGTCGCCGATTGGGCTTCCCTTCTGAATCTGCGAATGAATTCATCATTGTTGGCAAAATCTAATCTTAAAATCTTGATGGCAACATCTCTTTCCAATATGATGTCCCTTGCTAAGTAGACGTTTGCCATTCCTCCTCCGCCAATTACTTCAAGAATTTTATACCTTCCGCTAATCCTTTTGCCAATCAGCATGTTTGATCCCTCTCTTTAACATTTACATGGTGGCAAAGGATTAAGGAAATGTTGTCATCACCGCCGTTTTCATTGGCAAGGCGAATCAACTGTTCTGCTTTTTCTTGAAGTGATTGCTTGGAGGTTAAAACCGCTGCCATTTGGTCATCTTGCACTTTATTAGAAAGACCATCAGAACAAAGGAGCAAATAATCGTTTTCTTCCAAATCAATCGTTTTCATGTCAGGATAAACTGACTGCTCTGTTCCAAGAGCTTTCAATAAAATATTTTTTCGCGGATGTTCTTTCGCATCTTCTTTCGATATTTGCCCTGATTTGACCAGCTCGTTCACTAATGAGTGATCATCTGTTATTTGAGTGAAGCCAGCACTATTCAACAAATAACACCTGCTGTCACCAATATGGGCAACGGTTGCGAAGTTTTCCGTACAGATGGCTGCCACAATTGTCGTTCCCATTCCTTTGCAATCAATATGTTCAGAGGCATACGTTAAAAGGATGTTATTCACCTTCTGGATATTTTCCAGCAGCCAGTTTTCAGCCTGTTCTGGAGTATTAACCCGCTCCGATCGCTTCCAGCCTTGTTCAAAATATTCAATCGTCATTTTGCTGGCAACATCGCCTGCCTGATGACCGCCCATCCCATCGGCAACGACAGCTAGCAACTGGCCGTGTTCATTTGGAAACACACCAACAGCATCCTCATTATGGGTTCTCACTTTCCCTTTATCCGTAATAACCGCCGTTTTCATTGGTTCACCTCGTCTCCATTTTCCGCTCTTTCGCCCTTAATTGTCCGCATGCCGCATCGATATCATGTCCGTGTTCTCTGCGAATCGTTACAAGGATTCCCTGCTGTTTCAGCGTCCGTTCAAACCTGAAAATTTGATTTCTGCTTGTGCGAACATAGTTTCTCTCCGGCACATAGTTGACGGGAATTAAGTTGACATGGCATTTTAATCCTTTTATGAGATTTGCCAGCTCAAGCGCATGCTCCACTTGGTCATTTACACCGCCGAAAAGGCCATATTCGAAAGAAACGCGCCGGCCGGTTTTCTCGATATAATATTTCACTGCTTCCATCAAATCGGGGAGCTTATATGCTTTGTTAATAGGCATGAGTTTTGTCCGCAGCTCTGTATTGGGCGCATGTAATGAAATAGCAAAATTGATCTGCAAATTTTCATCAGCGAACTGATAAATTTTTGGGATGATGCCGCTTGTGGAAACCGTTATGTGGCGAGCGCCGATATTTAATCCTTTTTCGTCATTGATGATTTTCAAAAATGAAAGCATTGCGTCATAATTGTCAAACGGCTCTCCGATTCCCATAATGACAACATGACTTACTCTTTCCCCTAATTCATCCAACATTTGCTGTACTTTGACGACTTGGGCAACAATTTCTCCCGTCTGCAAATTTCTTTTTAAACCACCCAGTGTGGAAGCGCAAAACGTACAACCGATTCTGCATCCTACTTGTGTTGTCACGCAGACAGAATTCCCGTAGTTGTGCCTCATGAGCACCGTTTCAATTGTGTATCCGTCATAAAGTTCAAAAAGAAATTTCATTGTCCCGTCTTTGGAAGTTTGCTTTGCAACCGTTTTGAAAGTGGTCAGCTCAAAATGTTTCTTCAATTTCTCCCGCAATTCTTTGGAAAGATTAGTCATTTCATCAAAAGAAGAAACCCGCTTCTGGTAAAGCCAGTCAAAAATTTGTGCAGCCCGAAAGCTTTTTTCGTTTTGCTCTTTCAGCCATTCTTTCAAATCAGCGAATTCCAATGAATAGATGGATGTTGCCATTTTTTCTTGTTCTTTCCTTAATTTGCTTCTAACTTTTCGTTGTTCCATCAGCTTCCTACCTTCTTTCTTAATGCCGCAATAAAAAAGCCGTCCGTTTCAAAATAATGAGGCAAGATTTGCAGCTTTCCGCCTTCAATGTACTGTTTGACTTGCACCGGCATTCGTTCTGACATTGTATCATCCAATTCAAAATCCTCATGATCTTGCAAAAACGACTTGATCACCCCATCATTTTCCTCCCGGTCGATAGTGCAAGTACTATAAACAAGAATGCCGTTCGGCTTCAGCAAATGCGAAGCTGCTCTTAAAATCTCTTTTTGGACGGAAATAAGGGAAAAAATCCCCTCTTTCGTCTTCGTATACTTGATTTCCGGTTTTTTTCGGATGACGCCGAATCCGCTGCAAGGTGCATCTACTAATATTTTATCAAAAGTAGACGGCGGAAAATGTTCGGCAACAAATCGGCTGTCAAGCACTCTCGCTTCCACATTTGCAAGCCCCAAACGATGCGCCTGTTTTTCAATCAATTGAATTTTATGTTCATGCAAGTCAAGGCAAACGACTTTTCCGGTATTATTCAGGATTTCACCGATATGCGTGGACTTTCCTCCGGGCGCTGCACATGCATCCAAAACATGATCTCCTTCTTTAACGTTTAATGCTTTGGCCACAAGCATGGAACTTTCATCTTGAATAGTGATCCACCCGTTTTTGTAAGCTTTTGATTTGGCTAAATTGCCTTTGACCGCATAAATGGCCTCATCAGCAAGCTTGCCTTTCTTCGCATCAATCCCTTCCTCAACAAGCGCCTGCAAAACTTGAGGTACATCTGCTTTCAGGCGGTTGACTCTGGCGGTTTGCCGCGCCGGCGAAAGCTGCGCCAATAATATTTTTTCTGTTTCTCCCAACCCGTATTGCTTGGAAAGACGCTCCACAAGCCATTTTGGTGTGCTTGTTTTGATGGAAATGCGCTCCAGCGGATCGTTGATGACATCAATAGGCGGAAGTCCTTTTCGCTGAACATTGCGCAAAACACCATTGACGAACGAGGCAATGCCCGGATGGCCCCTTTTTTTGGCAATTTCAACCGCCTCATAAAGAACCGCCCTGTCGGGAATGCGGTTTAAATAAACCATCTGATAAAGGGAAATTCTTAATAGCGGAATCACCCAATCGCTCAATTTTGATGTTGTTTTCAGAAAATGCGATAAATAATAATCAAGAGTCATCTTCCGTTGAATCGTGCCATAAACAAGCTCTGTCAATAGTCCAATGTCTTTTGGAGAAAGATCATGTTTTTCGATATATGCCTTTAACTGTAAATGACTGTACGCTTGTTTTTTTTCAATCGCAAGCAAAAGATCAAGCGCCGCTTCTCGAACATTTCTTTTTTTCATTCAAATTTCATCCCTGTTTTTATTTGTGTTCCTCTTAAAAATTGTTCACCGCTCATTTTTTTCTTGCCTGAAGGCTGAAGTTCTGTAATTTTAATGGCCGTCTCATTGCCCGTTGCCACGACAAGCCCGTCATGTTCAACGGAAAGGATCGTTCCGGGTTTTTCGTGTTTTGGAGACGGAACTTTTTCCCCCCACCAAATTTTCATCGTCTTTCCATTTAAAACGGAATACGCGACAGGCCAAGGATTTAAGCCGCGAATATGATTGTAAACATCCTCACCTGTTTTCGTCCAATCGATTTTTTCTTGCTCCCTCTTAATGTTCCATGCAAAGGTCGCTTTTTCTTCTTCTTGCGGGATCGGAGCAATCTTGTTTTCCAAAAGCAGCGGCAAAGTTTCCGCAAGCAGCTTGGCACCTGCTTCACTCAGTTTATCATGCAATGTGCCCACCGTGTCCCGCTCATCAATCGGAACTTCAACTTGGGTTAAAATGTCCCCGGCATCCAATTTTTCCGCCATATACATAATAGTTACGCCTGTTTTCTTTTTCCCTTCTAATATGGCGTAATGAATCGGCGCGCCTCCACGTAATTCAGGGAGAAGTGAAGCATGGACATTCACGCAGCCAAATTTCGGTGCCTGCAATATTTCTTTAGGCAAAATTTGTCCAAAAGCTGCCGTTACGATCAAGTCCGGATTCATTTTTAAAACCTTTTCCATTTCCTCTTTTTGACGAATTCTTTCCGGTTGAAGCACTGGAATGCCTCTGGCTTCGGCCGCAACTTTAACAGGCGGTGGAGTCAATTGTTTTTTTCTTCCTTTTGGACGATCCGGCTGTGTGACAACCGCACAAATTTCATAGCCGTCTTCGATCAATCGATTCAGGATGGGAACCGCAAAATCAGGCGTCCCCATAAATACTATTTTTGCCATAGCCATCACCCTTCTATTGTTTCCAACTCATCTTCGTCAAATAACTCCGCTGCTTTTGTTGTGAATAAAACACCATTTAAGTGATCCATTTCGTGCTGGATAACCCTTGCTAAAAAACCGGAAGCTTCGAGTATAAACGCTTTTCCCATTCGGTCTTGAGCTTTTATTTTTATGAAGGAAGCTCTTTTGACCTCTCCATAGATCCCCGGAATGCTTAAACATCCTTCTATGCCGTTTTCGTTGCCGCGCTTTTCAATCAACACGGGATTAATCAATTCGATTTTTCCGTTTTCATCGCCGGCATCGATGACGGCAATTTGCTCTAATATGCCGACTTGCGGAGCGGCAAGACCGACACCGTCCGCCTCGACCATTGTGTCATACATATCATCCAGCAATGACCAAAGGCGTTCATCAAAGTCAGCCACTTTTTTGCTCTTTTTTTCAAGAAGTTTATTTGGATACGTAACAATTTGCAAAATAGCCAAGTTCAAATCCTCCGTGTTTACATAAGTGAATGCGGATTTACATCAATCGTTATTTTTAACTGGGATTGGGAATCTTGCCCATAAACAGTAAAGATCTTTTTTAGCGTTTCATACAAGTTTTTTTCCCGTTTGTATTTTATCATGCATTGATAGCGATATCTATCATTCACCCGAGAAATTGGGGAACTGACCGGGCCTAATATTTGGGCGGCTTTCGACAAATGCTTTCGCAAAAATTGCCCGATTTTTTCCGTTACTTCCACGGTTTTTAATACATCTGGATGCGAAACAGTTATCAAAACAAGAAAATAATAAGGAGGATAAGCAAACGATTTTCTCGCCAACATTTCCTTGTGGTAAAATGCTTCATAATCATGCTTGCTGGCCAATTGAATGCTGTAATGCTCAGGAGTGTACGTTTGAATGACCACTTCCCCGGGAAGTTCATGACGGCCTGCCCTTCCGCTCACTTGGGTCAGCAATTGAAACGTTTTTTCACTTGCTCGAAAGTCAGGGAGATGAAGCATCGTGTCGGCCGAAAGAACACCAACTAAAGTGACGTTCGGAAAATCGAGGCCTTTTGCGATCATTTGCGTGCCCAATAAAATATCCGCTTGATGATCGCCGAACTGACGAAGCAATTTTTCATGCATTCCCTTTCGACTGGTCGTATCGACGTCCATGCGAATAACCCGAGCCTCTGGAAGGAGCTTGGATAGTTCTTCCTCGATTCGTTGTGTTCCGGTGCCAAAGAAACGAATATGTTCGCTTCCGCAATCAGGGCAGCGGGAAGGCATAGCCGTTTCAAAATCGCAATAATGACATTTCATTTTTTCGCCATGGCGATGGTATGTGAGCGATATATCACAATGAGGGCATTGCAAAACATATCCGCAATTCCGGCACATGACAAAGGAAGAATAGCCGCGTTTGTTTAATAACAGAACCGATTGTTCCTTTTTTTCCAAACGATCTTTCAACAAGTCAAACAGCTGCTCGGAAAACATCGTCCTGTTTCCCTTTCTCATTTCTTCCCGCATATCAACAACATGGACTTGCGGCAGCGGCCGCTTGTTTACCCGTTCTTTTAAGGTTAGTAGCGTATATACGCCTTTTTGCGCTCTTGCATAGGACTCCAGCGTCGGCGTTGCGCTCCCTAGCACGACTGGACAGTTGTGGTAGTTCCCTCTGTAGATGGCGACATCCCGTGCATGATACCTCGGGGTGTCTTCTTGTTTATAGCTTGCTTCATGTTCTTCATCAATGATAATGATGCCGATGTTTTGGAACGGGGCAAAAACGGCAGATCGAGCCCCTACGACCAGCTTAGCTTCACCGCGGTATATTTTTCGCCATTCATCAAATTTTTCGCCTCTGGACAATCCGCTATGCAAAACGGCTACTTGGCTGCCGAACCTACTTTTAAATCTGTGCACCATTTGCGGCGTTAAAGAAATTTCCGGAACAAGGACAATCGCTTCTTTTCCTTCTTTTAAAACTTCATCGATCGCCTGCAAATAAATTTCCGTTTTTCCGCTTCCTGTAACGCCGAACATTAAAAAAACTTCATGTTCGTTTTTGTTTATTTTTTGCAAAATCGGCTTTAACACCCGCTCCTGCTCAGCTGTCAGCAGGAGAGGCTCCGTTTTTTTGAATGATTGATCCTTTAGCGGATCCCGATATATTTCCAACACTTCTTCTACTAAAATATTTTTGTTCACCAGCGCTTTTACCGTTGCATGTGTACAGTTTACAATTTTTATCAATTCTTGCAATGAAATCGGTTTTGGATGAGCAATAAAATATTGCAATAGTTCTAGCTGCTTCCGCGCATTTTTTGGAAGCTTGTCTTTTTGCCGCTGCATTTCTTCAATCGCTAAATTGGGCTTAATATATTTTGTCGTCAGCTTTTTTTCTTTTTGCTCAACTCGATAATCGACCTCCAAGTTGCCTTTTTCGATTTCCTTTTGAATCAATGAGAGACTGTTTTCATCCAGTTCATTCCAAGAAAGGGCACCTTTTTTTTCCAACCTTTGGCGAATTAGCGGAGGAAGTTGGAATAAATCAGCGCCAGCGACAGCTTTCACTTCTTTTGTGTACTTTGCTTTCATAGCCGCAGGGAGCATTGCTTGATAAGCCGCAATTTTGTAGCAAAGCGTCGTTTCGCTCAACCAATCTCCCAACTGCAAAAGCTCTTTGTTTAAAACAGGAACAGGATCCAATAGCGATTGAATCGGCTTCACGGCATCAATCGATGTTTCGTTCTTCAGTTCCACGACAAATCCGGATAGTTTGCGGAAGCCAAACGGAACAATGACCCTCATTCCGGGCTGAATGATGTTTTTCCATTTATCAGGCACTATATAATCAAACGGCTTGTCCGTTCCTTGCGCAGGGACATCGACCACAACACTAGCATATTGCATAATTTACTCACCCTTCATGGTCTTTTCAATTTCCGTTAAAATGACATCCGCCACTTCTTTTTTGGGCATAAGCGGATATGAAGCCTTTTCGCCGTTTCTTTTATAGATAGTGACAATATTTGTATCCGTTTGAAACCCCGCTCCCTCTTCACTGACATTATTGGCAACGATAAAATCCAAGTTTTTTTCCGAAAGCTTTTTCATTGCATATTGTTCAACATTGTTTGTTTCAGCTGCAAATCCAATCAGCAATTTGTCCCCTTTCCGTTCTCCAAGTGTTTTTAAAATATCGACCGTTCGTTCCATTTCGATCGTCATTGAATCTCCAGTTTTTTTCAGTTTTTGGTCATACGTTTTTTTCGGTTTATAATCGCTGACCGCAGCAGCTTTAATCACAATATCCGCCTCATCAAAATATTGAAAAACGGCTTGGTACATGTCCTCAGAACTTTCAACAGGCACGAATGTCACATCTTTTGGCGGTGTAAGTGCCGTCGGACCGGAAATTAAAATGACGCGAGCGCCTCGCAAAACAGCCTGCTCGGCAATGGCAAAGCCCATTTTTCCCGATGAATGGTTGGAAAAAAAGCGGACAGGGTCTACCTTTTCCCGCGTTGGCCCAGCGGTGATAAGGATCGTTTTATTTTTGAAAACATGTGGCGGTTGTTCGTTAAAATATTTCTTTAGCAATTCAATGATTGTTTCCGGTTCCTCCAGCCGGCCTTTTCCGACATATCCGCAGGCTAGGCGTCCTTCCTGCGGTTCGATAAAACGATAACCGTCTCTGTATAAGATTTCAATGTTTCGTTTGACTGCCGGATGCTCGTACATGTGAACATTCATCGCCGGAGCAATCCAAACCGGCGCCGTTGTGGCAAGCAATGTTGTTGTAACCATATCATCCGCAATGCCTGAGGCTAGCTTGCCGATCATATTGGCTGTGGCCGGGGCAACTAAAACCAAGTCAGCCCAATCAGCTAAATCAATATGGGCGATTACTTCCGCATTTTTTTCATCAAACGTGTCGAAATACACTTCATTTCGGGAAAGCACTTGAAATGTCAGCGGAGTGACAAATTGCCGGGCAGATTCGGTCATTATCACCTTTACATCAAACCCGGCCTGCACCAACTTGCTTGTCAAAGCAGCGGCTTTATATCCAGCAATTCCTCCTGTTACACAGAGCAAAATGTTTTTCTTAAATGCCATTTGTATTCCCCCTGTCATTGAAAAAAATAACAACCTATGGTCTAGGTTGTTAAAAAGGCAGGCAACTATTTTTCGCTTATTTCATAGGTTAGAAGCCCAGCATCGATTTCTTCCAATGATTTTCCAACATATTTGATTGATTTCGGTTTTTCTATTTGTTGATCATTGTTTTGCTGCATTTGCCGCGCTCGTTTAGCTGCAACCGTCACTAATGTATATTTTGAATTAATCCGCTCTAACAAAGAATCAATCGATGGATAAAGCATCATTCATCAACCTCCAATAACTGTTTATACAATTTGGCGACACGTTCTCTTTTGCAATGTTCCGCTGTAACAATTGCCTTGATGCGTTCACATGCCAGTTCTACCTTATCATTCACTACGACATAATCGTAGGCATCCATCATATCAATTTCTTTTCGAGCCACCTTCATCCGGTCATTAATTAAGTTGTCTGATTCCGTGCCTCTTCCAGTAATGCGGTTTTTCAGTTCTTCAAGACTCGGCGGTATTAGAAAGATAAACAATCCGTCAGGAAAAGATTTTTTTACTTGAAGAGCCCCTTGCACCTCTATTTCAAGGAAAACATCTTTTCCTTCTTCAAGTGTTTTTTCCACATATTCGACAGGTGTTCCATAGTAATTGCCGACATATTCCGCCCATTCAAGCAGTTTATTTTCTTTAATCATTTGTTCGAATTGCTCGCGCGTTTTAAAGAAATAGTCAATCCCATCTTTTTCGCCTTCCCGAGGTTTTCTCGTCGTAACGGAGATGGAGTACTGGAAATCGACATCTTTTTGCGAAAACAGCGCCTTTCTGACAGTTCCCTTTCCTACTCCGGAAGGGCCTGATAATACAATTAACAAGCCTCTATTCTTTCTTTGCATCAAAATACCCTACCCTTCCTCTGACAACTCATCCTTATTCGACAATCTTTGCGCCACTGTTTCGGGCTGGACGGCTGATAAAATGACATGATCAGAATCCATGATGACAACAGCTCTCGTTCTTCTCCCATATGTCGCATCAATCAGCATTCCCCTGTCTCTTGCATCTTGAATCATCCGCTTAATCGGAGCTGATTCGGGGCTTACGATCGAAATAATCCGATTTGCAGAGACGATATTACCAAAGCCGATGTTGATCAATTTAATCCCCATTATGCGTCCCCCTTAAAAAAGGCCTCTTATTCAATATTTTGAACTTGTTCTTTTAATTTTTCAATAATGCTTTTTAATTCGACTACAAATTTTGCTATCGATGAGTCATTGCCTTTGGCGCCGATTGTATTCGCTTCACGGTTCATTTCCTGAACGATAAAATCCAGCTTCCGGCCAGTCGGCTCTGATTTCTTCATCGTCTCTTTAAATTGAATGACATGGCTTTCCAATCTCGTCAATTCTTCCGTAATGTCGGATTTATCTGCAAGCAAAGCGGCTTCCATCAATATTCTATTTTCATCAATATTACCCTGAAGGAATTCCGCTATACGCTTTTTTAGCTTTTCTTTATACAAATTTGATACTAGATGCGCTCTTGATTTTATTTGCTTTATTAATTGCTCCATGGAATCTAAATGCTTCACTAAATCGTCTTTGAGTTTTTTTCCTTCCATGGCGCGCATTTCCAACAAATTGTCAGCCGCTTCACGGACAGTTTCCAATACCAACTTTTCCAGTTCCTCATCTTCATTCGCTTGCTCCCGCACATCAAAAACATGTTCCTGACTGACAATGTCAGATAGTTGGATCGGTTCCGGCAAATTATATTTCCTTTTTAACTCCGTAAAGGCTTTTATGTATTGATCAGCGAGATTCCAATCGACTGCTAAAGATCTTGAAAGAATTCCATCGCCGTTCATTGTGACATAAAGTTCAATTCGCCCCCGGCTGACTTTGGATTGAATAATTTTTTTTATTTTTTCTTCTAATACCAAAAAATTTTTCGGCATTCTCACACTAATTTCACAAAAGCGGTGATTGACCGATTTGATCTCAACGGTGATCGTCCATTGATCGATTTCCTTTTTGGAACGGCCAAATCCAGTCATGCTTAATACCATTTCATCACTTCCGTTCTTTGACGTTCAAGCGCACGAAAAAAAGAAAGGTCATAGAATGCCTCTATCACCTGAAAAATTATAACATATCTCATCGATTTTTTCTTGTTAAAAGTGATCCGGCCAGCAAAAAGGTGGGCATTGCTGACAATGAAATGATCAACAGCCAATCATGCATGATAATCGATTCTGTTTGGAAGATCGGCTGAATCGGCGGATAATAGATGACAAAAAGCATGAGCAATAAAGAAGACAACACCGCCAACAATAAATAGATGTTGCTGAATGGGTTTCGGTCGAAAATTGTTTTTTCCGTTCTTGAATCAAATACTAAAATCAACTGCGACAACACGAGTGTTGCAAACGCTGCTGTTTGGGCATAAGAAAGGTTTTCTGGGTTTCGTTCGTACATCAAGTAAAAGACTGTTAAAGTGGCAATACCAATAAGAAACCCGCGGGACAAAATTTTCCACCCAAGACCTCTTGCAAAAATTCCTTCCTTCGGATCACGGGGCTTTCTCTTTAGTACATCCCCTTCTGCAGGATCGAGGCCGAGCGCCATTGCAGGCAGGCCGTCAGTCACAAGGTTCACCCATAATATTTGGATCGGAACTAAAGGAAGCGGCAAGGCTAAGATCATCGCAAACAACATAACTAAAATTTCGCCGACATTGGAAGCCAACAAATAGCGAATAAATTTGCGAATATTGTCATAAATGTTTCTTCCTTCTTGAATCGCCGCCTTTATGGTTGCGAAATTGTCATCGACCAATATAAGCGATGATGCTTCTTTTGCAACATCAGTGCCAGTTATGCCCATGGATATGCCGATGTCCGCGGCTTTAATCGCAGGAGCATCATTAACACCATCACCTGTCATGGCCACAATATGTCCTCGATTTTGCAATGCTTTTACAATTTTTAATTTATGCTCAGGCGAGACTCTGGCAAAAACATAAATGTCGTCCACTACTTCCTCCAATTCCTCTAAAGATAGTTTTGATAGCGTCAAACCGTCCATTACTTTCCCGTTTGGCGGCAAAATATGAAGTTCTTTTGCGATCGCCTTGGCCGTCATAACATGATCGCCAGTTATCATCACGGTCTTGATGCCTGCTTCAAGACATTCTTTTACAGCTTGCTTTACCTCTGCCCGCGGCGGATCCATCATTCCTTCTATCCCGATAAAAATAATATCCTGTTCCGCTTCCGATTGCGAAATCACGCCAGCAGGATTTGAGAGCGGTTTATAGGCAATGGCGATGGTTCTGAGCGCTTGGCTTGCTTGATGGTCGATTGCATGTTGGATTTCCTTTTCAATCGTTTTCGTTAATGTTTCTTGTTTCTCATTCCACAAAATGTACTTCGAACGTTTTAACAAAACATCCGGCGCTCCCTTCATCACCGCATAAGCTTTTCCGCTTTGATCTTTTATGACGACTGACATCATCTTCCGTTCTGAATCAAAAGGAAATTCATGCACAATTTGAAATTGGTTTAATAAACTTTTTTTCGCTAATCCCGCTTTCATTGCTGCAACAATAAGCGCAGCTTCTGTTGGGTCACCGTCAATCGTATATTCCCCATCTTCTTCTACCACATCTGTTGTTGAGGCGAGCATACCGAACATTAACAATTGTTTTAGCGGTTTGCATTGGTTTGGTTCAATTTTTTGGTCATTTTCATAGAAATCTCCGTGCGGCTGATAACCCGTCCCTGTTATTTTCCATGTTTTTCCACTGATCCATATATCAGTAACGGTCATTTGATTTTGCGTCATCGTTCCCGTTTTATCTGAGCAAATGACGGAAGCGCATCCTAATGTTTCAACAGCTGGAAGTTTACGGACAATCGAATTTTTTTTAATCATTCTCTGTACACCAAGAGACAATGCAACGGTGACAATTGCCGGTAGCCCTTCTGGAATGGCGGCGACGGCGAGAGATACGCCTGCCAAAAACATGTTATAAAGGTCATGTCCTTGCAATACGCCAATCATGACGACCAGTATCGTCAACATGATGGCAACAACGATTAAGACTTTACCTAGTTCCTCTAATTTTCTTTGCATGGGTGTCAACTGCTGCTCTTGAGTTTGCAATAGATCTGCAATTTGCCCCATCGCTGTTTTCATACCTGTTGCGACAACAACACCTCTCCCGTTTCCTTTTGTTACAAGCGTTCCCATAAAGGCCATATTTTGTATATCGCCAATCGTTACATTCTTATTTGTTAGCGGCCGGGTATGTTTTTCAACCGGAACAGATTCTCCTGTTAAAGCCGATTCTTCAATTTCAAGGCTTGTCGCTTCAATTAAGCGGACATCCGCCCCAATTCTGTCACCGCTTTTAAATTTCAAAAAATCTCCGACAACAATTTCTTTGGAAGGGATGCGCACCCATTTGCCGTTTCTGAGCACTGTTGCTTGCGGGCTTGACAGCTCTTTCAAAGCAGCCAGCGATTGTTCAGCTTTTCGTTCCTGAATGAACCCGAGAATTCCGTTTAAGATGACGATAGTAATAATCGCTGCCGCATCGATGTATTCTCCAAGCAGCCCAGATATAACAGTGGCCGCAAGAAGAACTAGAACCATAAAATCTTTAAACTGGTTCAAAAATATTGAAAGGCTTGACTGCCGCCGTTCTTCTGCGAGTTCGTTTAATCCTAGTTTTGCTCTTCTTTTTTCAGCTTCTTTTTCTGTTAACCCCTTTTTTTGGTCTGCATGTAAAGATTGCAAAACTTCTTCCACTGATAACTCGTACCATTTCATAAATTTGTTCCACACCCCTTATCAGCTTTTCCCCGCTTTAACAACAGCATATTCAGCCTTGTCCGAAAAAATGTTATAATTTAAAAAGTTTTTCCTTCATTTCAAATTCAAAAAGGGTGAAGAAAGATGGCCTTTGACGGCATTTTGACATATTGCATTCAAAAGGAATTGAACGATGCGCTTACAGGCGGAAAAATTACAAAAGTTTACCAGCCTTACAAATATGACCTTGTTTTGCTAATCCGAAAAAAGGGGCAAAATTATCGACTCCTTGTTTCCAGCCATCCGAGTTATGCCCGAATCCATTTAACAAATCATTCTTATGATAATCCTGCGGAGCCACCTATGTTTTGCATGCTGCTCCGAAAACATTTGGAAGGCGGCATAATCGAAAACATTCAGCAGATTAAAATGGATCGGATCATCGTCATTCAAGTGAAATCACGCAACGAATTGGGAGATTTGACAGGGAAGCAATTAGTGGTTGAAATCATGGGGAGACATAGCAACATCATCTTGGCCGATCAAGAGAAAGAAATGATTATTGACAGCATTAAACACGTGCCGCCTGCAGTCAATCGCCACCGAACGATTATGCCTGGACAAGCATACAAATTGCCGCCAGATCAAGGGAAAATGAATCCATTCGAAGCAACGGAAGAAAGTGTGCTCAAGAAATTGGATTTTTTAGCCGGCAAGCTTGACCAACAAATCGTCAATCAATTTGCAGGCATTTCACCGCTTTTCGCCAAGGAAATTATTTTCCGATCCGGCCTCGCCAATCGGGAAACGGTTCCCAAAACGTTTGTTTCCATGATGAAAAGGATCCAAGAAGGCAGCATCGAGCCCCAGATGATCAAAACCGATAAAAAAGAGTATTTTTATATTTTACCGCTTGAACATATGACAGGGGAAGCCAAAACATTTTCAACAATCAGCGCACTGTTGGATCGATTTTTTTATGGCAAAGCTGAGCGCGATCGAGTTAAGCAGCAAGGGCATGATTTAGAGCGGTTCATTGCCAATGAACGGAAGAAAAACGAATTGAAGATCATGAAATTAAAAAGCACGCTTAAAGAGGCGGAAAAAGCGAAAACCTTTCAGCTTTACGGAGAGCTTCTGACGGCCAACATGCATCAAATTCGTAAAGGAGATCAAGTCATTGAGGTCGTCAATTATTATGATGAAGAAGGAAAAACAGTGAAAATCCCATTGGATCCTTTAAAATCTCCATCTGAAAACGCACAGAACTACTTTCAAAAATATCAAAAAGCGAAAAATTCGATTGCCTTTGTGACCGAACAAATTGAAAAAACGAAGACGGAAATCGAGTATTTTGACCGCCTTCTCCAGCAGCTCGAGACTGCTTCACCAAAAGACTTGGAGGAAATCCGCGAAGAATTGATAGAAGGCGGATATATTAAAAAAAGAACTAACCAGACGAAGAAAAAGACCGCAAAACCAATCCTTGAAGCTTATCAATCGAGCGACGGAGACGAAATACTTGTAGGCAAAAATAATAAACAAAATGAATATTTGACGGGTAAAGTTGCTGCAAGAGACGACATTTGGCTCCATACAAAAGATATTCCTGGTTCACATGTTGTCATTCGCTCTAAAAACCCTTCCGAAAAAACGATTCTGGAAGCAGCTAATCTTGCAGCTTATTTCAGCAAGGCGCGGCAGTCAAGTTCAGTCCCAGTTGATTATACAAAAGTCCGCTATGTAAAAAAACCGAACGGAGCCAAACCGGGATTTGTCATTTATGAAAACCAGCAAACAGTTTTTATCACACCTGATGAAGAACTCGTCTTGAAATTAAAAAAACGTTAACATAAAAACAAGGAAACCGAACTTAAAGCCGGTTTCCTTGTTTTTTTCATGAAAATGCTTCTTCCACTCTTAAGCGAAGCAGTTTTTTGACGGCAGGATGATCGCCAATATGATCGGTTAATAAAATGCTTTTGCCTGTTTGCTTTTGCAATTCTTCGACTTCTTTTTGGACGTCTTTTAACAAAAGCCCTTTAAACAATAAATAAGGAACTATGATGATTTCTTCTTCCATCATCATCGGAACGGATTGAACTACATTATGAAAAAGTGGGGAAGCAGCAGTTAAATAACAGCAAATTGTCGCAACTTCCAATTTTTCTTCAAGCATACGGCCGAGCGCTTCAAAGTCGCCTTTCATTTCGGCATCATGGCTGCCGCGGCCGATCAAAATGATTTTTGTCCGCTTAGCGCTTCTTGTCCAGACGTTTTGAATCCGGTCAATGACTGCTTGTACCATCAAACTTTCAACACCTAATGGGTTGCCATAAAAAATCTTTGCTTCCGGATAATCCACTTGCAAATCCGCAAGAATGGCAGGAATATCTTGTTTGGCGTGGCCGGCCGCCAACAATAGCACCGGAATTACTGCAATATCGGCAGCTCCTTTCTCCACACAAGCAGCAAATCCTTCCTTGACTGTTGGTTTTGCGAGTTCGAGAAAACACATTTCTTGAATCTCATAGGGAACTTCACGTTTTACATCTTGAAAAAAACTAAAAGCCTCTTCTTTCGATTCTTTCAATCGGCTGCCGTGGAAAATATATAATACACCTTTTTTCATTAGTAAGCACCTGTCGAATATTCCATTTTATTAAAATGTTTTTCGAACCAATTTAAGCGATCGTGAAGACGAACAACTTCCCCAATAATGATCATGCACGGATTTGTTATACTTTCATCACAAGCCGTTTGAGTCATTTCTTTTATCGAAGTAATCACCGTCCGCTGTTCCTCCGTTGTCGCCCGTTCAATAAAAGCAACAGGTGTATGCTCGTCTTTCCCGCTGATGATAAGCATTTGCTGGATGTCCGGTATATGCTTGACCCCCATATAGACGGCGATCGTATCCGCCGCCCTCATCAAGCTGATCGTTTCTTCTTCAGAATAGCCGCTCCCAGCTCGATGTCCTGTAATAAACGCACAGGAAGCGCTCAAGCTTCGGTGTGTCAGAGGGATCCCCGCATAAGCGGAAGCGGCCGAAGCGGCGGTAACGCCGGGAATAACCTCAAACGGAATTCGTTTTTGGAAGAGCACCTCAGCCTCTTCCCCCCCTCTCCCGAACAGGAAAGGGTCGCCGCCTTTGAGCCTTGTAACAATTTTCCCGGCTTGGGCATATTTCACCAAAAACTTGTTGATTGTCTCTTGGCGCATCGTATGGTAGTTTGGAAGCTTGCCGCAATAGATGAGATCAGCTTCTTTTTTAGCAAATGACAGAAGCTCTTTGTTGACAAGCCGGTCATATAAAATCACGTCCGCTTTTTGGATCGCTTTTAACGCTTTTAACGTTATTAATTCCGGATCTCCCGGCCCGGCCCCGACAATATATACTTTTCCCATGCTGATCCCTCCGTTACGTGCTGAGCGGCAGGTCGCTTTCGTCTATGACAAATCCTGCGCTTTTTCGAATTTTTTTCTTTTCATACAATGTTACATCCTCAATGTCGAGCACTTTTAAATAAAATTTTTCAAGCTCTATATCGACTTGATCAAACGCTTTTTGATCAGTTTCGGCGGCGATGATAACAGGTATTTTCCGTTCCTTTGTCTGCACAAGAAAGCGATATAAGTTCATGATCTCCTCCTCGTTTATGCGCCAAGGGGTGCCAAAATCTCATCAAGCTTCGTCTGTAATGCCTCAATGCCAACCCTGTTGTAGTATTCTAAAAAGGTTTCACCAGGCAGTTTCGTTTCTTTAAAGTACTGCAGAAATTCTTTTAATACAAAATGAAGTTTCTCTGCTTCAATTTTCCCTTTCAATTTATCATTAAATCGACCGTCTTCAAGGAGCGTTCCGCCAACATGAATTTCATAAGCATCGACCATTTTTTTATCCTTTGTTCTCATCAAAACGCCTTGCAGGCCGATATCCGCAATGTGCCGCTGACCGCAGGAATTCGGGCAGCCTGTGATGTGCATTCGAATAGGTACATCCAGTTCTAATTCTTTATCCAAATATTCGACAATCGTTTTCATCCGCTCTTTCGTTTCAACAAGAGCAAGGTTGCAAAATTCTGTACCGGTGCAAGAAACTGCATAGCCGACGAACGATTTCGGTTTAATGGTAATTCTTCCTTTTTGGAAAATTTCTTCACTTAGCAAGGCCTCCACTTGATTGTCCGGAACATTCGGAATGACAAAGTTTTGCGAATTGCATGTGCGTATTTGGCCGTTGCCGTATTTTTGCGAGATTCTTGCAATCTCAAACACTTCGTCAGCATATAGTCTGCCAAGCGGAACGTTAAATCCGATGTAATTTAACCCTTTTTGTTTTTGCGGATGAACGCCGTAGAAATATCCAGCATTCCAGCCTTTTATTTCATCGTTCCCCTTTTCCGGAAGAGGACCGGTCAATTCAAGCAGTTTTTCTTGGAATTTTTCTACACCCCAATCCGCCACTAAAAATTTGAGACGGGCGCGGTGGCGTTTTTCACGATAGCCGTAATCCCGGAAAATCGTCGTAACGGCAATCGCAACATCTTTCACTTTGTCCGGCGTAACAAAAATGTTCAATGACTGGGCTAAATAAGGCTTCGATGATAAACCGCCGCCTACTTTTACATGAAACCCTTTCACAAGTTCACCGTCGATAACTTTTGTTGCAGGAGTAAATGCTAGATCGTTTATTTGTGCGTGGCCGGAATTGTAAAGGCTGCCGCTTATTGAAATTTTATATTTTCTCGGTAAATTCGAGAAATCTTTATTTTTATGGAAAAATTTATGAACTTCCTGAACAATCGGCACTGTATCAATCAATTCATCCGGATCGATGCCGGCGAGAGGATTTCCAATTATATTTCTAGCTATATCACCGCAGGCGCCGACAGTTGTCAAGCCGACTTCTTCTAAACGTCTGTAAATTTCCGGAACATTTTCAATTTCAAGCCAATGAAATTGAATGGCTTGACGGGTTGTAATATCAAATAGATTGCGGCCAAAATCGCGGGAAATTCCAGCAAGAGCGACAATTTGATCATTGTTTAAAATTCCGGTTGGAACTTTTACGCGCATCATGAAATAGCCGTCTTTTTTCGGGCGCTGCAAGTAAAGTCCTGCAAATTTGAGCAAATCCCATTCTTCTTCCGGAATGGAAGCAAACCCGTTTTTCGCAAACGTATCGATATCATTCAAAATGTCCAAACCGTCTTTTTCAAGTTTTTTCAATTCTACTTTGTTGAGGTTTTCATTGTTTGCCCACACTTTTTCATAAGCCATCAAAATTCCCCCATTTGCTAAGTATTAGATGAATTTTCGGTTCTTCAAATAATTGAAAATGTAATCAACGCTTTCTTCCACAGACAATGTTTCGGAGTCAACAACAATTTCTGGATTTTCCGGTTCTTCGTACGGATCATCGATTCCCGTGAAATTTTTAATTTTCCCGCTTCTTGCTTTTTTGTATAATCCTTTAGGATCCCGTTTTTCACATTCCGATAAAGAACATTTTACATATATTTCAACAAATTCGTCTGCCTCCAGCAAATTTCGCACCATTTCCCGGTCAGCCCTGTACGGAGAGATAAAGGCGGTTAATACGACTTGGCCGCTATCCACAAAAAGCTTTGCTACTTCTCCTATGCGCCGGATGTTTTCCTTCCGGTCACTTTCCGAAAACCCCAAATCTTTGTTTAAACCGTGGCGAATGTTGTCCCCGTCCAAAACATATGACGGTATATTTTCAGCAAACAATTTTTGATTCAATGCGTTTGCCAACGTGGATTTGCCGGAGCCGGAAAGCCCGGTAAACCACAGAACAAAGCTGTGATGCCCCCATTTTTTCCGGCGCTCCTCTTTTGTTACGGATTGGTCATGCCAAACAATATTACTTGCTGTCACCCTTATTCACCTCATTTGTTTAATGCTTCTTGCCGCAAACCGCTCACGAGCACTTCCACTACTTCTGGACGGCTGAAAGTGCCAGGCAGTGGCTCGCCGTTTCTCAATTTTTCCCTTACTTTTGTTCCCGACAAAATGACCCGGTCTGCGTCAGTATGAGGACATGTTTTATGGGATGCCATACCGTCGCATTTTTTGCAATAGAAGCTGTGCTCGAAAAATAACGGCGTAATTTCCAATTCTTCTTTTGTAAAATTGGAAAAGATTTTTTGCGCATCATATGTTCCATAATAATTTCCGACTCCTGCATGATCCCGGCCGACAATGAAATGGGTGCAACCGTAATTTTTTCGAACGATTGCATGGAAAATTGCCTCGCGCGGTCCTGCATACCGCATTGCGGCCGGGAAAACGCCGAGAAGAACGCGCTCCTTCGGATAGTAATTTTCCAAAAGCACACGATAGCTCTTCATGCGGATGTCCGCCGGAATATCATCTTTTTTCGTCTCACCGACGAGCGGCTGCAAAAATAATCCGTCAACGGTTTCCAGCGCCGTTTTTTGTATATACTCATGGGCTCTGTGCACAGGATTTCTCGTTTGGAAGCCAACAATGGTGTTCCAGCCCAGACGTTCAAACGCTGCTCTCGATTCGGCAGGTTCATATGTTTCATTCGGAAACGGTTTTTTTGTTTTTTTCACCAGCACAATTTCCCCGCCGAGGTAAACAGGCGGACGTTCATATAATTTCGCCACGCCAGGATGTTGTTCCTCTTTTGTGCGGTAAACATATTCGGCTTCTTTTTGTTTATCCGGTTGATATTTATCGGAAACTTTTATGACGCCGTATACTTCTCCGGAAAATGTCAGTTTCACTTCATCCCCAATGTTGATGCGGTCCGCTTGCTCTTTTTCAACAGGCAGCGCAACCGGAATGCTCCAAACGATTCCGTTTGAAAGGCGCATGTTTTCTACAACACTATGATAATCTTTTTCTGTCATAAATCCTGTTAACGGACTGAATGCACCAATCCCAATTAATTCTAGGTCAGAAAGAGCAATATTATCCAGCTCCACAGCTTCCTGAATATTGGAATAATCATAGTTAGGATTATAGCGGTTAATTAAGGTTCCTCCATGTGGTGCAATACTCACTTTTATTCCCCCTAAATTCTTATTTAATTACTAGGCTTTTGTTGTAAAAAATTTTTTGATGGAAGTTGACAAACTGATTCCTACTATTGTTGTGACAAAGACAATAATGACAACGATGAACGAATACCAGTTGGAAAATATAAAAGCCTGCACAATCGAATACGAGATGATCAATGAAATAAGCGGAGAGACAATCCAAATTTTCAGCAATCGTTTCACAATATCTTTTCGAAATACACCTTTTCCTTCATTGGCAAAACCAATTCCTAATATAGAAGATGTCGTTATTTGCGTCATTGGAACAGGGATTCCAAAAATTGAAGCAATGATCACTAAAATCGCTCCGGTAGCGGAAATGGTGATTCCTTCTATTTTGGAAAATTGAGTAATCCGCTTTCCATTTGTGATCAATACGTTCCTGCCCAAAAGCAGCACACCAAGCGACACAAACAAGGCTCCAAGAAGAATGCCATTTCCCTCAGGCATAATTCCAGCACCGACAAGCGGGCCAACTGCATTGGCAACATTGTTCATCCCGGCAGAAAATGCTTCAAAAAAACCCGTCAACGTTAAGAGAACCGAAAGAAAAACTGAATTTACCCCAATGTTGCTGTTCAAAAAGACATTGACCGTTTTTTGCAGCAATAGGGTTATTAGAAAAGCGATGAATGGAATCACGATCCATAATGCGACGATCGAAAATAAATTTCCAATAAATACAGATTGATAAGCTACGCCAATGCCAACAACCGCCCCAACGGTTACCTCGCTTGTTGATAAAGGAATGCCGGCGATATTGGCAATGAACAATGAAAGCGTCGCCGAAGCTAAAATGATAACGACAATTTCAACCGAAAGCAAATCGCTGTTAATGATGCCGGAACCGATAGTCTTTACTACTTCGCCTCCGCCAATCCAAGCTCCTAGAAAAATCCCAACAGCACATATGATGAGAGCGGTCGAAATTTTTTTGACAGCGCCTGAGCCGTATGAGACCCCCATGGCAGCCGCAGCACCGCTTCCTCCAATATTTAAAGCAAATAAACAACTTAAAAAAATCGCCAGCTCCACCATTATTTTGTCACGCTCGTATTTTCATGTAGTCCGCACTCAAGTTTATTATGCCCGACCCATCTTCCTGAGCGGAGATCTTCAAGATTAATAGCCGGTTGAGTGCAAGGCTGGCAGCCGATTGATGGATACCCTTGATCATGCAAGACAATGTAAGGGAGATCGTGCTTATATGCGTAACGCCAAACTTCTTTCCAAGTCCAATGAATGAGTGGACAAATTTTAATTTTGTTAAATTTTTCATCCTTATTTATATAATTTATATGTTTTCGGGTAGGCGATTGTTCCCTTCTTAATCCTGAAATCCAAGCTTTGACATTGTCCAAAGCTTCCTTTAACGGAACTACTTTGCGCAGATGACAGCAAAGATTGGGGTTAGTTTCCCATAGCTTATCGCCATATTGCTGTTTCTGTTCCTCCAATGTCAATTTAGGTTTTTTCATTTCAATGTTTAAAGCGGGATAACGCTCTTTCACTTTTTCAATACATTCATAAGTTTCTTTGAAATGCAATCCTGTATCAAGAAAAACAATATGGGCAGTCGGATTCACCTTGGAAATTAAATCAATCAGCACAATGCCTTCAATGCCAAAGCTGCATGAATAAACAATTTCATCTTTATAGGTGGAATAGGCCCATTCCAATACTTCAAGGGCGCCTTTTGTTTCCGATTGTTCATCAAATTCCAATTCTGGTTCAGCCCAAGTTTCGTACGTAAGCATATCCTTTCCCCCTTTTAAAGCACTCAAGCCCGTTCAATGAAAGGTCGGAAACCGCTTCTAGCGGCGCTAGTCAGCGGTTTTCAACGGAATTTTTATGGGATTCCATATGTATAACAGACGTTTTTTGATCAAACATCCTTTTTGAAGAACGTGCTATGATTTCACATTTTATCATAATTTTATTAAAAGTCAACCCGAGTTTTTTGATAGGAATTAACTATTTTAAAAAAAGAGAATGTGCTTCCTTAAAAGGAGGAATATTTTCTCTAATTTTTGAACCAAGTGCTGCTTTCAGGATTTTCACGCCATAAATTTAACCGTTCAAGATCAGCTTCTGTGATTTTTCCCATTTCCAATGCGACTTCAATTAAGGTGTTGTAGTCGCTTAACGTGTAGAACGGCATGTTCGCTTCGCGAAAGTTTTCCTTCCCTTTTGGCAGGTTATACGTAAAAATGGCTGCAACGCCAAGCACGACCGCTCCCGCCTTTTTTAACGCTTCCGCTGCTTTTAAAGAGCTGGCTCCGGTGGATATTAAATCTTCAATGACAACGACCTTTTGTCCTTTTTCCACCTTCCCTTCAATTTGATTGCCTTGCCCATGATCCTTCGGTTTGCTCCGAACGTAGCACATGGCAAGCTCCATTTCCTCTGCAACTAAAGCAGCATGAGGAATTCCTGCCGTAGCGGTTCCGGCAATCAATTCAGCTTCAGGAAATTGCTCTTTTACCAGTTTGGCCAACCCTTGGTAAATTGCTTTCCTAATCTTTGGATAAGAAAGGGTAAGGCGGTTATCACAATAAATCGGTGAACGAATGCCGCTTGCCCATGTGAACGGCTCATTTGGTCGAAGAAAAACTGCACCAATTTCAAGCAAATGTTTTGCAATCTCTCTTTTCATTTTTCATATCCTCCCATTCCTTCTTGACCTCTTGATAGGCTTGATAAGGATCTTTCGCTTTCGTAATCGTTCGGCCGACTACAATCGCATCTGAACCTTGTTCTCTGGCAAATTTCGGCGTGGAAACCCGCACTTGATCATCGGCATGATCTTTTTCAAGCCGGATACCGGGTGTAACCGTAAAAAAACTTTCTCCGCACACTTTTTTTATTTCCTGAACTTCATGAACGGAGCATACAACTCCATCAACACCACTTTTTTTGGCATTTTCCGCATAATGCAAAACGGTTTTATGCAATGGTTTTTCAATCAACAGTTCATTTGCGAGCATTTCGGGGGATGTGCTTGTCAACTGCGTGACGGCAACAACCATCGGGCGGTTGTTATTTCCACTGTTCATCCCCGCTTCAATCCCTTCCATTGCAGCCTCCATCATTTTCCTTCCGCCGCCAGCATGAATCGTGATCAGATCTGCCCCCAGTTTGGCAAGCCCTTTCATCGCTTGTTTTACAGTGTTTGGAATATCATGCAGCTTTAAATCAAGAAAAATGTGATGCCCATCTTGTTTTAAAACTTCGATGATCGAAGGCCCTTCTTGAAAAAACAACTCCATCCCGACTTTGACGAATAAAGGCTCATGAAAATGCTGCAAAAATTGTAAAGCTTTCGCTTTGTTTGCAAAATCAAGGGCGAGAATGAGAGGGCGTTGTTTCATTCTTCCAACTCCTTCCAATACATTCTGTTACGTGACGATATCCTAATTCTTGCAATTTTTTCGGCAATGCTTCAATCAGTTCAACGCAAACGTAGGGATTGACAAAGTTAGCCGTTCCAATGGCCACCGCGCTTGCACCTGCAAGGAAAAATTCGATGCAGTCCTCCACACTGTTGATGCCTCCCATACCAATGATCGGGATATCAACATGTTGGGAAACTTGATAGATCATGCGAATGGCAATTGGTTTGACAGCTGGACCAGAAAGCCCCCCTGTGCCATTGGCAATGATCGACCGGCCTGTTTTCACATCGATCCGCATGCCGAGAAGCGTGTTGATCATTGTAATTCCGTCTGCCCCCGCTTTTTCCACCGCTTTTGCAATGGCGACAATGTCTGTTACATTTGGCGAAAGTTTGACATAAACAGGAACAGAAGAAACGTTTTTCACAGCTTCCGTTAAATGTCCGGCTACTTCAGGAACCGTTCCGAACGTTATGCCCCCTTCTTTGACGTTCGGACAGGAGATGTTCAGTTCAAGCGCATTGACGTTCGGCGATTTGCTGATTTCTTTAGCCACTTCCACATATTCTTCGACAGTGGAGCCGGCAATATTGGCAATGACGGGAACATCAAATTGAGAAAGCCAAGGAAGTTCTTCTTCCACCACTTTTTTTAATCCGGGATTTTGCAATCCGATTGCATTTAGCATTCCCGACGGCGTTTCCGCTACCCTTGGTGTTGGATTTCCGAAGCGCGGTTTTAGCGTTGTTGCTTTTATCATAATCGCGCCAAGCTTTGATAAATCGTAAAGCTTCGCAAATTCGCGGCCAAATCCGAAGCACCCTGATGCCGGCATAATCGGGTTTTTTAATTCAAGTCCAGGAAGCTTAACAGTTAACATTCATACGCCACCTCCCCTGCACGAAAAACAGGCCCGTCGGTGCAGATTTTTTTATAGCCAGATCCATTGGGATCGGCTTTCGTATGGCAGACGCAGGCAAAACATGCACCGATCCCGCAGCCCATTCTTTCTTCCAAGGATAAAAACACTTTTTTATGATGAAACGCTTCTTCTATTGCCCTTAACATAGGAGTTGGTCCGCATGTATAGAGCGTGTCAAATGGCAAGTCTTGTTCGTTGATGATATCCATGACGGTTCCTTTTGTGCCGAATGTGCCATCGATAGTTGCCACAAACGTTTTGCCAAACTCCTTGAACTCTTGTTCATAAAACACCGCGTCTTTTGTTTGGAATCCTAATACATGAACAACCTCGATTCCTTTTTGCACAAGCTGTTTCGACAATTCATAAAGAGGGGGGACGCCAATGCCGCCGCCGACTATCAGCGCTTTTTCCCCCGCTTTCGCGTCTTCGACAGGGAAACCGTTTCCGAGCGGACCGAAAACATCAAGAAACTCATTTGCTTTTTTTCTGGACAATCTTTTCGTTCCAGCGCCTTCTGCTCGGTAAATCAATGTCATTGTGTTTTTTTCGGCATTGTATGCGGCAATGCTGATCGGTCTTCTTAACAACAGATCAAAACTCTCGTCCACTTTTATGTGAACAAATTGTCCCGGACGTGTAATGTGTTGAACAAGCTCTCCTTTTAATTCCATTTTAAAAATATTGCGGGCAATTCGTTTATTGCTGATGATTTCCATCCAATCTTTGATCATCGGATCACCTTCTTTACATGTTTTGTTCAGGGAGATTTTCGACTGCAAAAGCCATCGACTCCAACACGCGTAAAATTGCTCTAGCAGTATCTAAAGAAGTCAGGCACGGCACACCGTTTTCAACCGATTCCCTTCTAATTCGGAAACCGTCGCGTTCAGGCTGCTTGCCCTTCGTCAGCGTGTTGATGACAAATTGCGCTTTTCCATTGCGTATCACATCCAAAATGTTATCGCCGCGTGATCCGATTTTACTGACAACTTTTGCTTTGATGCCGTTCTTTTCTAAAAATTTCGCAGTTCCTTCTGTCGCCAAGAGCTGATAGCCGATATTGCGAAATCTGCCCGCAATCTCTACAGCTTCGTTTTTATCCTTATCTGCTATCGTAAGCAATACTGATCCGTGCTCGTCAATATTCGTGCCGGCTGCCACAAAGCCTTTATAAAGAGCCTTTTCAAAGGTGGCGTCCTTTCCGATGACTTCTCCGGTCGATTTCATTTCCGGTCCAAGTGTAATATCTACTCGCCGCAATTTGGCAAAAGAAAATACCGGCACCTTCACAAATACACCTTTCGGCTCTTTTGCAAGCCCTGTTTTTAACCCGAGTTCCGGCAAGCTTGTACCGAGTATCGCTTTTGTCGCCAGCTTGGCCATCGGAATTTGCGTAATTTTGCTTAAAAACGGAACCGTCCGGCTTGATCTTGGATTCACTTCCAATACGTATACCCGCCCATCCGCAATCACAAATTGAATGTTTAACAGTCCGACGATCTTTAGCCCTTTTGCCAAACGGATGGTATAGTCCACAATTTCTGCTTTCAAATCATCAGATAGCGTTTGCGGCGGGTACACCGCGATGGAGTCCCCTGAGTGCACTCCAGCTCTCTCAATATGCTCCATAATACCCGGAATGATCACATGTTCACCGTCTGAAATCGCATCAACTTCCACTTCTATTCCTGTTAAATATTGATCTATTAAAACAGGATGTTCCGGATTGATTTTTACTGCATGTTCCATATAATGCAGCAATTCTTCCTTATGGTAGACAATTTCCATCGCCCGGCCGCCGAGCACATAAGAAGGGCGGACAAGCACCGGATAGCCGATTTCCTCTGCAATTTTTACCGCTTCCGCCACGGATAGAGCAGTTTTCCCGACAGGCTGGGGTATTTGTAAGATTTCAAGAACTTGTTCAAACTTATCGCGGTCTTCGGCCCGATCTAAATTTTCCAAGCTCGTTCCTAAAATTTTAACGCCTCTTCTTGCCAGCTCTCCTGCCAAATTGATCGCCGTTTGCCCGCCGAATTGGACGACAACGCCAACTGGCTGCTCCAAATCGATAATGTGCATGACATCTTCGACCGTCAACGGTTCAAAATACAGTTTGTCGGAAATGCTAAAATCAGTCGATACCGTTTCAGGATTGTTGTTGATAATGATTGCTTCATATCCTGCTTCACGGATCGCCCAAACAGAGTGGACTGTTGCATAATCGAACTCAATGCCCTGCCCGATTCGAATCGGCCCTGAACCTAACACGACAACACTTTTTCGTTCAGTCACAATCGATTCATTTTCTTCTTCATATGTGCCGTAAAAGTAAGGTGTCTCGGATTCAAATTCGCTTGCGCACGTATCAACCATTTTGTAAACTGGAACAATTCCTTGTTTTTTCCGAAACTCGTAAACTTCCGATTCATCTGTCTTCCATAAAGATGCGATAAAATGGTCCGAAAAGCCGAGCTGTTTCGCTTTTTTCAACACGTTTTCATCAAACGGAAATTTTTTCAGTTCTTGCTCATATTCGATAATGTTGTTTATTTTATTTAAGAAAAAGCGGTCGATTTTGCTCCATTGGTGAATTTGTTCAACAGAAATGCCTCTTCTCAGCGCTTCCGCGATGTAAAAGATCCGCTCATCTCCTGCTTTCTTGATTCTCTTTTCGATCATTTCATCTGAAACGTCTTGTTCTTTCAATGTCAAATGGTAGACGTTTGCCTCGAGCGAACGAACAGCTTTTAACAACGATTCTTCAAACGTGCGGCCGATCGCCATGACTTCACCGGTTGCTTTCATTTGCGTTCCCAAAACACGGTTGGCTGATTCAAATTTGTCAAACGGCCATCGCGGTATTTTCGTGACAACATAATCAAGGGCTGGTTCAAAGCAGGCATATGTTTTCCCTGTTACCGGATTAATGATCTCATCCAGCGTCAAACCAACCGCAATTTTGGCAGCGAGTTTCGCAATCGGGTACCCCGTCGCTTTTGATGCAAGTGCGGATGAGCGGCTCACCCTCGGGTTCACTTCGATGACGTAATATTGAAAACTATCAGGATCAAGAGCAAGTTGAACGTTGCAGCCGCCTTCAATGCCAAGTGCGCCGATAATTTTTAACGAAACGTTTCTAAGCAGCTGGTATTCTCTGTCGGAAAGCGTTTGGCTTGGAGCCACAACGATCGAATCGCCTGTATGAATGCCGACGGGGTCAATATTTTCCATGTTGCAGACAACGATCTTATTGTCTTTTGAGTCCCTCATTACTTCATATTCGATTTCTTTGTAGCCGGCAATGCTTTTTTCAAGCAGACATTGATGAACAGGGCTGAGCTTTAAGCCGTTTGCAACAATTTCCATCAGTTCTTCTTCATTCGTGCAAATGCCGCCGCCGGTCCCGCCAAGTGTAAAGGCAGGGCGGACGATGACAGGATACCCGACTTGCTCCACAAAGCGAAACGCTTCTTCAAGCTCATGAATGATGGTGCTTTCCGGCACCGGTTCATTCAGGTCCTTCATAAGCTCGCGGAACAATTCACGGTCTTCAGCTTTTTGAATGGCTGAAAGCTTCGTTCCTAACATTTCAACACCGCACTCTTCTAAAACACCCATATTATGAAGCTCAACAGCCAAGTTTAAACCTGTTTGTCCGCCGAGCGTCGGCAAAATGGCATCAGGCCTTTCCTTGCGGATGATTTTGGCGACAAAACTTGGTGTGAGCGGCTCCATATACACTTTGTCGGCAATTTCCGTATCCGTCATAATTGTCGCTGGGTTCGAGTTGACAAGAACGACTTCATATCCTTCCTCTTTTAACGCCAAGCAGGCTTGTGTTCCCGAATAATCGAATTCTGCCGCTTGCCCGATGATGATCGGACCTGAGCCGATCACTAAAATTTTGTGGATATCTTTTCTCTTAGGCATTAAGATTCCCCCTTTGGGCTGTCTTTTCCATTAGCTCCATAAATTGATCGAACAAAGGATTGGCATCCTCAGGCCCCGGCGATGCTTCCGGATGGTATTGAACGGTGAAAGCAGGATGCACACGATGTCTTAATCCTTCAACAGTCCCGTCATTCAGTGCCACATGTGTGACTTCCAGTTCTGTATTTCCTATGGATTCGATGCTTACAGCATAGCCGTGATTTTGGGAAGTCATATACACTTTCCCAGTTTTTAAATCCTTCACTGGATGGTTTGAGCCGCGGTGGCCGAATTTTAATTTTTCCGTTTTTGCACCACACGCTAAAGCGAGCAGCTGATGTCCTAAACAAATACCAAAGATAGGGGTTTTTCCGATCAAATGGCGCAGCATTTCAATTACCTCTGGAACGTTTTGCGGATCCCCCGGTCCGTTTGTAAGCAAAACGCCGTCAGGTTTCAACCGCAATATTTCCTCCGCAGTTGTATCATATGGGACGATGATTGAGTCGCAATGGCGCCTGTTTAATTCTCTTAAGATTCCATGTTTCATGCCAAAATCAACAACAACCACTCTTTTTCCTCTTCCGGGACTTTGATAAGGTCTTTTCGTCGACACAATTTCCACTTGATTGTGTGGAAGTTCCGTTTCTTTTAGTTTCTCAGCCACTTGTAGTGGATCCGCCTCGGCTGAACAGATTGCACCTTTTAACGTTCCGTGGTTGCGGATAATTCTTGTCAGCCTTCTTGTATCGATTCCACTGATTCCTGGAATATCGTTTTCTATGAGAAAGTCATTGATTGAAGATAAACTTCTCCAGTTGGAGGGAGTTTCACAAGCTTCCTTCACAATCATCCCGTTCACGAACGGGCGGATCGTCTCAAAATCGTCGCGGTTGATTCCGTAATTGCCGATCAATGGATAAGTAAACGTTACGATTTGTCCGCAATATGAAGGATCTGAAAGTGTTTCTTGATAACCGGTCATTCCTGTCGTGAAAACGACTTCCCCAACGATGTCCCGATCGCTTCCAAAGCGATCGCCGATAAAAACCTCTCCATTTTCAAGCACCAATTGCCGTTTCATATTCATCACTCTCCCCTTTTCCATACGATCTTGCCGTCCACCATTGTTAAAACAGGCCAGCCTTTTGCGTTCCAACCGTTAAAAGGCGTATTTTTCCCTTTTGAGGCAAACGTCCCAGCGTCTATTCTTTGTTCTTCATGCAAATCGATGAGCGTTAAATCTGCAGCAACGCCTTCTTTTAGTTCCCCCATGTTCAAGTTAAAAGCTCTAGCAGGCTTTACCGTCAGCCAATCAACAAGCTGCTTCAATGTAAAAATGTTTCGTTCAACAAAATGGGTGTACAAAAGAGGAAAGGCAGTTTCCAACCCGACGATCCCAAACGGCGCCTTATCGACCTCTAAAGATTTCTCCTTCATCGTATGAGGAGCATGATCCGTAGCAATAAAATCGATCGTTCCATCCAACAGTCCTTCGATCAATGCTTTCTTGTCTTCCCTGCCTCTAAGCGGCGGATTCATTTTAAAGTTCGGATCAAGCCCCGGAATATCTTCATCACATAAAAGGAGATGATGCGGGGTCACTTCGCATGTCACGCGGATGCCTGCTTTTTTGGCGTCTCTGACGGTTCTGACGGATTCTTTTGTGCTAATATGGCACACGTGGTAATGGCAGCCGCTCGCTTCTGCCAGCAGAACGTCTCTTGCGATTTGGACGGATTCACATACAGATGGAATACCGGATATTCCTTGATTTTTCGCAAACACTCCATCATGGAAAGATCCGCCGTTGATTAGGGTATTGTCTTCACAATGAGCGACAATTGTATATCCTTTCTCCGCTGCTTTTTTCATTGCTTGGAACATCATTCCGGCCGATTGGACGCCAACCCCGTCGTCCGTAAAGGCAAAAGCACCTTCCGCTTTTAATGCGTCAAAATCCGTTAATTCGCTTCCGTTTTGCCCAAGTGTGATCGCTGCATAGGGCAGAACGCGGACTTTTGCTGTTTCTTTCACTCGTTTTTGCATATCGATCATTTTTTCTTTCGTATCAAGAGGAGGCTTCGTATTCGGCATGGAAGCAACGGTTGTAAAGCCTCCTTTTGCTGCAGCAAGCGTCCCGGTGGCGATTGTCTCTTTTGCTTCACCGCCCGGTTCGCGCAGATGAACGTGAAGATCAATGAATCCATGGGAAAGAAGCTTTTCCCTGCAATCTATCACATCAGCTGTTTCCGCAACAATGTTTTCCGAGATTTGTTTCACGAATCTGTCCTCAACGAGAACATCCCGTTTTGCCAACCCGCCTTGTTCATTGAGTAATAACGCATTTTTAAATAGAATGGACATGTTTCGTCTCCCCCTTTTGTGCTTTTCTTTCAAGCGCCTGTTTTACGACTGCCATGCGGACAAATACGCCGTTTTCCATCTGTCTAAAAATTCGCGATCGGCTGCACTCCACTAAATCGCCGTCGATTTCAATTCCTCTGTTGACAGGAGCTGGGTGCATGATAATGGCATGATCCTTCATCATTCTTTCTCGTTCTTTCGTCAAACCGTACTGCTCCAAATATTGGGATGCCGACCATTTTTCACTGTGGCGTTCATGCTGGATTCTTAAAAGCATCACAACGTCTGACACTTTGATTGCTTCATTAATTGATACGTAAGTTCCATAAGGATTACGGTCATCCCGAAATTTTTCTGGTCCAGAGAACAATACAGTTGCTCCGAGCCTTGTCAGCACTTCTGCATCGGATCTAGCCACGCGGCTGTGGCGAATGTCGCCGATGATGGAAACCGTCAATCCGTTAAAATGTCCAAACTCTTCCCGAATCGTCATCAAATCAAGCAAACATTGCGTCGGATGGTGCCCGCAGCCATCGCCGGCATTTAAAATGGATACATTGACACGGCCGATGAGTTCATCAAAATACCGATCCTGCGGATGGCGAATAACGACCGCCTGCACACCGATTGATTCTAAAGCTTTCACCGTATCGTACAATGTCTCTCCTTTTTGAATGCTTGAAGATGCTCCATCCACATGTAAAATGTCAAGTCCAAGTTTTTTTTCGGCTGTTTCAAAACTAAACCTCGTTCTTGTGCTCGGCTCAAAAAATAAGTTGGCGATAAATGTTTGCTCCCCTGCTTTCCATTGCTCCCCCTTTTTAAACCGTTCCGCTTCATCCAAGATGGCCAAAATCTCATCATTTGACAGCGAGTTCATTGTCACTAAATGTTTCATCGCTTTCTTCCCCTTTCCTTTATGTAAAAGCGATTGGCGTTTCAATTTCAGAAAAAAACACCCTGCCAAGGCATGACAGGGTGCAAGCTAATGACGAAGCTCGATTTGTCTACACACCCTTGAAAGCCTCTCTGGACTTTTTTAAAAGGTGATGGCTATGCTACAGTTTCTTCTTCATTTTTTTCAAATAAGCTTTCTTCTTCTTTTCTGCCTGGAAGCACGAAGTTTAAAATCACTCCAATGATGGCAGCCAATGCCATTCCGTGCAATTCGAAGCTTTCGCCAAACTTAATCATCGCTTCGCCAATTCCTATTACGAGGATGACGGATGTGATAATTAAGTTTCTTTTTTCATTTAGATTGACTTTATGCTCAATCATCATTCTTAATCCTGAAGAAGCGATAATCCCGAAGAGCAAAATGGAAACGCCGCCCATTACCGGAGATGGTATCGAACTGATCAAGGCGGATATTTTTCCAATGAAGCCAAACAGGATCGCAAATAGGGCTGCACCGGCAATGACATAAACACTGTAAATCCTTGTGATGGCCAAAACGCCGATATTTTCGCCGTATGTTGTGTTTGGCGGCCCACCGATAAGCGATGCGATCATCGTTGCTGCTCCGTCGCCGAAAATAGAGCGGGCAAGTCCGGGATCTTTAATTAAATCTTTTCCAATTACCTGGCTTAGCAGCATTTGGTGACCGATATGCTCGGATAATGTCACGACCGCAACCGGAACCATCAGAAAAATGATGTCAGTTGTAATATTTGGCGTATAATCAACAAACGGGATGATAAAGTCCGGGAGCTGAAACCATTTGGCTTCCACCACTTTTTGAAAGTCGACGATGCCGATTATAAGCGAGTATATATAGCCGCCGAAAATTCCGATTAATACAGGGATTAGGTTAAAAAATCCTTTAAAAAATGCCGTTGCTGTGATGGTGATCAGAAGTGTCACAAGACCGGCCGAAAAGTGGAGCAAGCTGTACTGTCCGTTAGAATCATTCATGGCCATACTCACAGCTGTTGATGAAAGGCCAAGTCCGATTACCATGATTACCGGTCCGACGACAACAGTTGGAAGTAATTTCATAATCCATTGATAACCTGTCTTTTTGATCATAAGCGCGACAACACCGTAAACTAAGCCTGCCAAAAAGCTGCCGATCATCGCTGACCCTACACCGCCGGCAGCTTTAGTCGCAATTAACGGTGTGATGAAGGCAAAGGAGGAGCCGACATATGCTGGCACTTTTCCTTTTGTGATGAAAATAAATGCGAGTGTGCCGAGGCCGCTGGAAATCAAAGCAACAGAAGGATCAATTTTGACTAAAAACGGTACGAGAATCGTTGCTCCAAACATGGCAAACAAATGCTGGAAGCTTAGAGCGATCCATGTGAAAAAATCTGGTTTATCATGAACATCTAATACAATATCTTTTTTCATCTTTTATTCCTCCCATTAAGATAGCCCACAAAAAAACCTCTTTGGCCCAATGAGGCGCAAAGAGGTTTTTTTGCGAAAATGTATACAAAATCCGCATACACTTTTGCGACCCCTTTGCAGCCTCTCTGGACTGCTATTAAAAGGGCTACCTATTCATTTTCATAAATGGATACTTTTTCTTTTTCATCGACTTCTAAAAGCTGTACAACAATTCTTTCCGAACTGGAAGTCGGAATGTTTTTGCCGACATAATCCGCTCGGATCGGCAGTTCACGGTGGCCGCGGTCAACAAGAACGGCAAGCTGGATTTGCGCCGGCCGGCCATAATCGACAATCGCATCCATCGCTGCCCGTACAGTTCTTCCCGTGTAAAGAACATCATCCACTAAAATAACTTTTCGATTGTTAATATCAATCGGGATATTTGAACCTTTTACGAGCGGTTCGCCGTTTTCAGTTTTTTGTGTCAAATCATCCCGATAAAAGGTAATATCAAGATCGCCGACCGGTATTTTCTCTCCTTCAATTTCTTCTATTCTCTTGGCAAGGCGCTTGGCAAGATAAATTCCTCTTGTCTTAATGCCGACCAAAACACAATTGTCTATACCTTTATTGTGTTCGATAATCTCGTGGGCTATTCTTGTAAGCGCCCTTCTGATCGCCTGGTCATCTAAAACAACCGCTTTTTCCGGCATGCTCATCACCTCTAATTCGTAAAAAAACCTCTCATCCTGAGGATGAGAGGTTTTTGTGCATAACCAACCTACTGTCACACCATTCCTTCTCAGCCTCTCGGGACTGCAGTTAAAGGATGTTGCATTTTCTAAACGTATTATGACAGAGCAAAGCAAAAATGTCAACGATCATTTCTTAACATTTGCAAGATCTTTTCAAATTCTTCCGGGAGCGGTGCTTCAAACATCAAAAACTCTTTTTTCCTAGGATGCTCAAATCCGAGCACGCCTGCATGAAGAACCTGTCCATCAATCGGAAGCGTTTTTTTCGGCCCGTACTTTGGATCGCCTGCAAGCGGATAGCCGATATATTTCATATGCACGCGGATTTGATGCGTCCTCCCGGTTTCCAACTTGCACTCAATATACGTAAAATCCGAAAAGCGTTCCAACACATAGAAATGGGTGACGGCTTCTTTGCTGTTTGTCTTTGTTACGGTCATTTTTTGCCGATCCTTTGGATCCCTGCCGATGGGAGCATTGATCGTGCCTTGATCATGGGGAATAACCCCATGTACGACCGCCTTATATCTTCTTTCAACTGTTTTTTCCGCAAGCTGCTTTGCCAACGATTCATGTGCTAAGTCATTTTTTGCCACCATCAATAAACCTGAGGTGTCTTTATCAATCCGGTGAACAATTCCCGGGCGGAGAACACCGTTAATCCCTGACAAATCCTTGCAATGAAATAAAAGGCCGTTCACAAGTGTGCCAGTGGTGTGGCCTGGTGCTGGATGAACGACCATTCCCCGCGGTTTATTGACAACGATCACATCTTCATCCTCATAATATATATCAAGTTCCATCGGTTCAGGCCTGACATCCAGCACTTCTGGTTCCGGAACCAAAACGGTGATGACATCGCCTTTTTGGCATTTGTAATTCGCTTTGACTTTTTTTTGGTTGACGAGAACAACCCCATCCTTGATCCAATTTTGAACAGATGTCCTAGACCAATTTTCATTTTCATTGGCCAAACATTTATCAATCCGTTCATTTTCCTCTTTTTCCGTAACAACAAAAGTAAACTGTTCCATTTTCTACTCCTTTTGTTTCTTTTCTTCGAAAAACAGAAAATATAAAAAAAGCAAAAATACCCCAATTGTCAAAGCCGAATCGGCAATATTAAAAATCGGAAAATTATATTGAAAAATATATGTATGGATAAAGTCGACAACCTCTTTGCGGAAAAGGCGGTCAATAAAATTTCCGATCGCTCCGCCGAGCATCAAGCTGAGGGCAGCCCCAAGCATTACGTGTTGTTTCGCATATTTTTGCATATAATAAATAATGGCAATGACCACTATCACGGTGATAATATAAAAGAACACCATTTGGTTTTGCAATATTCCCCAAGCCGCCCCTTTATTGCGATGGGACGTTATGTATAAAAAACCGTTAATGATTTCAATGCTTTCACCAATTTCCATATTTTTCACGATCAGCCATTTTGTCCATTGATCGAGAAGGATGACGAATAAAGCAATTATATAATTGTGCACAATGCTTTCCTCCACTCAAAGGCAAGTTTCTTTCAAATTTTAGCACATTTTTTGACAAACAGTAAAGAAGCGCAGCAAGCAAAAAAGTGAAGCTCTTCACTTCACTTTTCCATGAAAACCTATTGATTTTTTTAAATATGTCTTCATATTGAGAAAATCATGAATCGTTCTGGCGGTCGGAACATGTGTTAATTGTTCAATTGGAATTTTTTTTCGTGTTTCTTCACATATACCATAAAGCCCATATTCCATTTTTACTAATGCGCGCTCAACATCGATCAGTTCGTTTTGGACATCGCGGATAAAAGCCGGATCATCCATATGGCAATTGGAAAGCCGCGCATTTAGTTCATCTTTCATTAACGTTAATTCTTCCTTAATGGGATCGAGCGGATTCATAATCAAAACCCCCTCGTCTGTTTTCGTACCTATATTTTAACCTCACGATCATTCAATAACACTTTAAACATTTTCCACTTGCAAAACAGAAAAGCCGTCAAATCGACGGCTTTTAAACAGTATAATGTTCTCGAACAATTGTTGCACATCTTTTGCAGAGCGTAGGATGGGCTTCATCGGATCCAACATCTTTTGCTACGACCCAGCAGCGCTCGCATGTGACGCCTTCCGCTTGCTTTACAATTATTTTGATGTTGTCGAAAGCTTGCGCTTCTATTGGCGCTTCTTCATAATCACCAGCATATTCAAGCTGGGATACGATAAAGAGCTGTTTAACATCCTCTTCAATCGCATCAAGCAGCTCTTTTACTTCCTTCTTCGGATAAAGGATGAGTTGAGCGGTTAAAGATTTTCCGATCACTTTTTCATTTCTCGCATTTTCAAGCGCTTTTAATACATCATCGCGCAGGCGCATGAATTTGTCCCATTTTGCTTCAATTTCTTTGCTTCCTTCAATATCAATCGTTTCAGGCATATCGACAAGCTGAACGCTTTCTTCCGAAACGGATTCAATGTGGCTCCAAACTTCGTCAGCCGTATGCGGCAAAATGGGCGCCATCAGCTTGACAAGAGCGAGTAGCGCTTCGTGCATTACAGTTTGGATTGAGCGGCGATCATGGCTGTCAGCTGCTTCAATGTATAAAATATCTTTCGCAAAATCAAGATAAAATGAGCTGAGATCAATGGTGCAGAAATTGTGAACCTCATGATAAACAACCGCAAAATCGTATTCATCATAAGCTTTTTTCACTTTCTCGATCAACTTGTTTAATTTAATGAGAATATAGCGGTCGACTTCCCGTAAATTTTCCAATGGCACTTTGTCTTTGCTCGGATCAAAATCAAACAAGTTCCCAAGCAGGAAGCGGTATGTGTTGCGAATTTTCCGGTAAACTTCTGCCACTTGTTTTAAAATCGCATCAGATACACGGACATCGGATTGATAATCAACAGATGCCACCCATAACCGAAGAATATCGGCTCCGAGCTGCTCCGTCACTTTTGTCGGCGCAACGACGTTTCCTAATGATTTGCTCATTTTCCGCCCTTCGCCGTCAAGCGCAAAACCGTGGCTTAATACAGCTTTATAAGGTGCTTTTCCTGTTACTGCCACTGCAGTGGACAAAGAAGAGTTAAACCAACCGCGATATTGGTCAGATCCTTCTAAGTATAGGTCTGCTGGACGTTCCAATTCTTCCCTTACGGTGAGCACCGCTTGATGCGATGACCCGGAATCAAACCAAACATCCATAATATCCGTCTCTTTCGTAAAAATTCCGTTCGGACTTGATGGATGCGTAAATCCTTCCGGTAGAAGATCTTTTGCCTCGCGTTCAAACCATACATTTGAACCATATTGGCGGAAAAGATTGGCCACGTGCTCAATTGTTTCATCTGTTATGATCGGTTCCCCGTTTTCACCATAAAATACAGGAATCGGCACGCCCCAAACCCTCTGACGGGAAATGCACCAGTCGCTTCGATCTCGAATCATGTTATGAATGCGCGTTTCTCCCCAGTGCGGGATCCATTTCGTTTCTTTGATTGCATCAAGCAGTTCTTGACGAAAATCTTTAATGGACGCAAACCATTGCGAAGTTGCTCGGAAAATGGTCGGTTTTTTCGTTCTCCAATCATGCGGATATGAATGCGTAATGAACGAAAGCTTCAAGAGCGCGCCAACTTCTTCTAATTTTTCGGTAATTTTTTTATTCGCATCTTCATAAAACAGTCCTTCAAATCCAGGAGCTTCCTCTGTCATACAGCCTTTTTCATCAACGGGACATAATACGTCCAAACCGTATTTTTGGCCAATGATAAAGTCATCCTCCCCATGGCCAGGCGCAGTATGGACGCAGCCAGTCCCAGCATCTGTCGTCACATGCTCGCCAAGCATCACTAGTGAATCACGTTCGTAAAACGGGTGTTTGGCAACGACATATTCGAGCGCTGATCCTTTGAACGTTTTTACGACTTCATACTCCGTCCAGTTTAATTCTTTCGAAACTTGTTCAAGCAAGGCGGCTGCCAGAACAAAACGGCTGCCAGAAACTTTGACTACGCAATATTCCAATTCAGGATGAACGGCAATCCCTAAATTGGCTGGAATTGTCCATGGAGTGGTCGTCCAAATAACAATTTTTTCTCCTTCCGTTAGCACACCTTTACCGTCTTTCACTTCGAATGCTACATAAATAGAAGGTGAACGTTTCTCATAATATTCGATTTCCGCCTCCGCTAATGCCGATTCGCTTGAAGGTGACCAATAAACAGGCTTCAGCCCTTTATAGATGTAGCCTTTTTTCGCCATTTTACCGAAAACACGAATTTGCTCAGCCTCATATTCCGGTTTCAACGTTACGTACGGATTGTCCCAATCGCCGCGCACTCCGAGCCGCTTGAACTGTTCTCTTTGGCGATTGATCTGTCCCCATGCGTATTCTTCGCATAGCTTGCGAAATTCAGCTACAGACATTTCCTTCCGATTTACCTTTTTATTTTTCGTTAGGGCGGTTTCTATCGGGAGACCGTGCGTATCCCATCCTGGAACATATGGTGCACAAAATCCGCTCATTGATTTATAGCGGATGATAATGTCCTTTAAAATTTTGTTTAAAGCATGACCCATATGGATATCCCCATTGGCAAACGGAGGGCCGTCATGCAAAACAAATAAAGGACGCCCTTTCGTTCGTTCCTGCACTTTTTGATAAATGGACAGTTCATTCCATTTTTGTTGGATTTCCGGCTCTCTTTTCGGCAGATTTCCTCTCATTGGAAAGCTTGTTTTCGGCATTAATAATGTTTCTTTATAATCCATTGCCATACCTCCACATCAAAAAATCTTGGATTTATCTAAATAAAAAACCTCCTCATCCCTAAGGGACGAGGAGGAACATCTCGCGGTACCACCCTTATAGACGACTAAAAGGCATTGCCGTCCACTTCACATTGCTAACGGTTTTTCATCCGCCAAAGCTTACTGAATTCAGCCCGGAACTCAAGGGTGATCTTCGTTCTTCCGCCTTTACCGGGCTTCCACCGTCCCCGGCTCGCTGCTGAAAGGGAATGGAAGAACTACTGTCCCTCTCATCGTTTTTTATATTTCATTTTATTTTCGTATTATAAGAAAAACAGCTGAAAAAAGTCAAGTTATACTTTTGATTCCTCTGTTTCTTCTTCGCCGAGAATCGGTTCTACATTATATTCCATCAAGTGATCCCAATCATCGTTTTTTAACAAATCAAGCTGCGCTTCAATGAGCATTTGAAAGCGGGTTCTGAACACTTTCGATTGCTTCTTCATTTCTTCGATTTCCATCGCAATTTTATGCGATTTTGCCAATGCTTCATTGATGATTCTGTCTGCATTTTTTTCCGCTTCTTTAATGATCAGCTTCGCCTCTTTTTGGGCATTTCTTTTGACATCTTCCGCCGCTTCCTGAGCGACTAAAATGGACTTATTTAATGTCTCTTCTATATTGTTAAAATGGTTGAGTTTTTCCGTTAATTCTTTCACCTTTAATTCAAGTTCTTTTTTTTCACGGATAATCATTTCATAATCTTTAATGACTTGGTCGAGAAACTCATTGACTTCATCCTCATCATATCCGCGAAAACCTTTTGTAAACTCCTTGTTATGAATATCCAATGGCGTTAATGGCACTAAATTCCACCTCCATAAGTATGTTCTTCGGTCAGCGTTATTTCAATTATAAAACATATTTCGACAAAACGGACAACTTTCCTCCATTTTCCTTAAATTATTTTGGAATGCCAACAGCAAGACGCCATTTTTCTTTTTTTGTTTTCCCATCAATCGAGATAATTTTGCTTCTTCCATAACCGCGAACGGAAAACACATCGCCTTCTTTCACTTCAAAATGAGCGTCTTCCGTCACTTTCCAATTTACTTTGATTAGCCCATTTTCAATTTGCGCTTTTACTTTTTGTCTTGACAAGCGGTGGATATTAGCAATCACGGCATCAAGACGGAGAGAAGAAACAGTAATAATGAACTCGTCCATATCCTTTTTTTCGTCTATCAATTGATGGAATGAAATCGGCTTTAATTGGACGGATGTTCTGCCAACTTTGCTGAAATTCAAGGACAGAAAACGTTCCATTTCCTTCACTGCGATGAACTGTACTATGCCACCTTCGATGAGAATATCGCCAAACTTTCCTCTTTTCACCCCTAATCCCATCAGAGATCCAAGCACTTCCCGATGAGAAATGTTCACAAATTTTTTCGGATAGACTATTTCAAAAGCGGTGAGTTCAAAATCATCTGCTGTCGGCTGAAAATAATCCGGATAAAGGATCGCCCGTTTTCGCTCCGCATGGTCATAGCCTCCGAAAAATTGGACACGGACATCGCTATGCTCCCCAATCACCGTTTTCACAATGTTTTGCTCTCTCGGATCCAGAAAATCAATCAATTTCGGCCGATATTGTTCCATTACAATGTTCTTCCAATCAAGCAGCTGGTCAATAAACGGCCTTTCATTTTCGCGAAAATGCTGATATATGCTGTTCACTTACGATACAACTCCAACTTCTTATATAAAAAGCGCCGATTGGAATATTTCCCTTCGCCAATCAGCGCGGTTTTATCAAGATATCATCGAAAAAACGGCATACAGCCCGTAATCGGCAAATCTTAGCGCAATCAACGCAACTATAGGAGAAAAATCAATCATTCCAAGCGGGGGAATAAATCTTCTGAACGGTTCTAAATACGGCTCGCAAATATTTGCCAAAAACTGCCCCACTGCTGTCTCTCTTGCGTTAGGAAACCATGACATCAAAATATAAATGATAATCGCATAGGAATAGATTTCCAACAAAACACTCAAAATGTTATATAACGTCCCCATTTACCATATCTACCACCTTTTATGATCATCTTCTGACAAGAAATCGGAAATCGATCCGGAAATATCTACATTGTCGGGCGCGCATAAAAAGATATCTACTCCAACACGTTGTATATCGCCGCCAATAGCGTAAACGGTTCCGCTTAAAAAATCGACAATTCTTTTTGCCTGATCATGGCCGATGCGCTGTAAATTGACGATGCAAGCCCGTCGGCTTTTTAAATGATCGGCAATTTCTTGCGCTTCAGAATAGGCTCTTGGTTCACACAATACTACTTTAGTCGATTTTTGAACGCTTTGCAAACTGACGATATTTTTTTTGCCATAGCCAGCCTCTCTATCATTATGCTCACTCCGCCTGAACAAAGGCGCTTCATTTACCCTTTCATTCTCAACGTCTTCTACTTCTTCATATCCATCTTCATCATCAAGGGCAAAAAAGCTTTTAAATTTGTTTTTAATGCTCATTCCGTCCACCCCCATTTACATTTTCTGATCCGACTAAGGAGGAGCCTATTCGCAAAAACGTTGCTCCCTCCTCAATGGCAATTTCATAATCATTGGACATTCCCATGGAAAGCTCCGTACATGGCGCATATGGAAGGTTTTGCGATTGAATTTGATCCCTCAACGTTCTTAATAAACGAAAACAGCCGCGGATGACTTCTTCATTGTCTGTAAAAGGCGCCATCGTCATTAAACCAACTATTTCAATATGTGAAAAATCTTTTAATTGATGAATGAAAGAAAGGCATTCTTCCGGTTTGACCCCATGTTTTGTCGCTTCGCCTGAAGTGTTGACTTGCACAAAACATTTTATTTTATTTTTGGCCCTTTTTTCAATTTCCTTGGCTAATGACAATCTGTCGAGAGAATGTATGTAATCTACCTTGTCAATTATATTTTTAACCTTTTTTGATTGCAGTGTACCAATGAAGTGCCAAGTAACGTGAGATCCAATCTCGTTGTATTTATGAAGAAAACCGTCATCCCTATTTTCTCCTAAATGGAGAATGCCTGCATCGATTGCCTCCTTCGCACGGTCTACCGAAACATACTTTGTAACCGCGATGATTTGGATGTCCTGGATATTCCGGTTTGCTTTTTGGCATGCTCGTTCGATTCTTTCTTGAATTATTGCTAAATTTTCTTTAACAGTCAATGCTTACATTCCCTCCTTCATGCCAATGAATCCCATCATTCTTCCCGTTTTTCCTTTATCCCTTCTGTGAGAAAAAAAGAGATTCTCATGACAGCTTGTACAATATGATGATACTACAATCTGTTCATCCGGCACCCCTTTTAAAATCAGCAGCTCGCGGTTAAGCTCTGCAAGATTGACTGCGTATTGCCCTGTTTCCACTTGTCTTACTAACCGGCCGGATTTATTTAACGGATAAACCTCATTTAAGCCTTCCAACACATCATCATTGACAACATAACAACAATCGCGGATGGAAGGGCCGATTGCCGCATAGATCTCTTCAGCGACAATTCCTTCCTCTTTTGCCCAATGATCCACGAATTCACCAGCAATATTTTTCGCTGTTCCTCTCCAGCCAGCATGGCATATGCCAATAAGGGAGTTTTTAGGAGAAAAAAAGAAAATCGGAACGCAATCGGCAAAAAAAAGAGCCAGCAGGACATTTTTTTCAAATGTATAGAGACCGTCGGTGCCAGAAATGCATTCATCATAAGAAAAAACACCGGCACCTTTATGGTGCTGCGTAACTTTGACAATCTTTTTATCATGAACTTGATCGGCGCACACCCAGTTGGAAAGATTGGTTTTGATCTTGTCTCCCACTATTTTGCGGTTCTTTATAACCGCTTTGCTGTCATCCGGAACATGGAGTCCTAAATTTAATGATTGAAAGGAATCTTGGGAGACACCTCCATTTCTCGTCGTGAAGCCGATAATTAGCTGCGGATGATGTTCTTTCCAATCTGGGATGGACAACACCGAAGAATCAACAATTTGAAAAGCCTCTCGTTCCATGTAATCAATCCTTTTCGACAATCTCCCTTTTTATTTTACCACATCTATACTCCGTCTTTAACGAATTTTCGCTTTAATTGGTAATTTCTTTGTCATCTTTTGATATTCTTACTAAAATAACATCTTCGCCAATTTTTACAATATTCCTCCAAGGAATGACGATTTCCTCCCCCCGTCCAAAAATTCCTAGCATTTTTCCTTGCTGGCCTATCATAATCGCTTGGATTTTACCTGTCGTTACATTGATATCGAGATCGTCGATGTTGCCTAATTTTTTGCCGTCATAAACATTTACAACATCTTTTGCCTGCAGTTCGGAAATATGAATCACCTTTCCTTCTCCTCTCCGTTCTTCCTATATTGATTTATATGTTCTTTCAACAGAAATCATGATAAAGGACCATGCTCGCCAGAACATGGTCCTTGTAAAACTATTGAATATTTTTCGTCATCTGCTTTATGGCCGCTTTTTCAAGCCTTGAAACTTGTGCTTGGGAAATGCCGATTTCTTCCGCCACCTCCATTTGCGTTTTCCCTTGAAAAAATCGTTTTTTCAAGATCAGCTTTTCCCTGTCATTTAAACGCCGAATTCCTTCTTTTAATGCGATTTCTTCAATCCATTTTGAATCACGGTTTCGTTCATCACTCAACTGATCCATGACATAAATCGGATCACCGCCATCATTGTAAATGGGTTCAAACAGCGAAACCGGATCCTGTATGGCATCGAGGGCGAAAACGATCTCTTCTTGCTCAACTTCCAGCACTTTGGCTATCTCCTCTGCACTCGGTTCACGGGATGTTTCACTCATTAATTTTTCGCGGACTTGCAACGCCTTATAGGCTATATCCCTTAACGATCTTGACACTCTGATCGGATTGTTGTCCCTTAAATACCGACGAATTTCGCCAATGATCATCGGCACCGCATATGTAGAAAATTTGACATTTTGACTTAAATCAAAATTATCAATCGATTTCATTAAACCGATGCAACCTACTTGAAATAAATCATCCACATATTCTCCTCTGTTGTTGAATCGTTGGATAACACTGAGCACAAGGCGCAAATTGCCGTTGACAAGTTTTTCCCTGGCTGATAAATCGCCGTTTTGCATTTGTTTAAACAACACTCTCATTTCCTCGTTTTTTAAAACCGGAAGCTTTGAAGTGTCTACACCGCAAATTTCAACTTTGCTTTTCGCCATTTTGTTTCCCCCTCAGGAGTTCTTGCTGTACTATGATCAGTATCTCCCCGAGAAGGAAAAATATGCACAAGCTTTTCAATCGCTTTTTTCCAAATTGCTTGGCGAAAACAACGTTATGATGTCTATGATTTACAGCATTTTATTAAATTCTTTCCGCAATCGTTTAATGATTCTTTTTTCAAGTCTCGAAATATAGGATTGGGAGATGCCGAGCATATCGGCGACATCTTTTTGCGTTTTCTCTTCCCCTCCGTGCAGGCCGAATCTAAGCTCCATAATTTGTTTTTCCCGATCGTTTAACTGTGCAAGCGCCCGCATCAACAGCTTGCGGTCAATGTTCGCCTCCAAATCCTTTGTAATAATATCGACATCTGTTCCAAGCACATCGGAAAGCAGCAGTTCATTCCCATCCCAATCTATATTAAGAGGTTCGTCGAAGGAAACTTCGGAGCGTGTTTTATTGTTTCGTCTTAGGTACATAAGTATTTCGTTTTCAATACATCTTGATGCATATGTAGCAAGTTTGATTTTTTTCTCAGGGTTGAAAGTGTTGACAGCCTTTATTAAACCGATTGTGCCGATGCTGATTAGATCTTCGATATTGATCCCGGTGTTTTCAAATTTGCGGGCGATATAGACGACAAGGCGCAAATTGCGTTCAATTAAAATAGAACGGGCCGCCTGATCTCCTTTCGGAAGTTTTTTTAAAAGCACTTCTTCCTCTTCTTTTGAGAGAGGCGGAGGCAATGCTTCACTTCCGCCGATATAATAGATTTCATCACTTTTCAGCCCGACTTTCCATAAAAACTTGTACCATAAATAAGTTAAATAAAAGCGAAATTTTCCCATTTTGCTCTCCTTTCTATATGTATTCATGTATTAGGATGCATGCTGTTTGTTTCCTTTCTGAATCATTTTTGGATGAATGATGCACTGGTAATCACCTTCACTCGACAATGCCATAGGCTCAAGGCCGATCAAAGGATGAAAAACCATTAGCTTCTCTTCTTTTAATTGAATGATGAGTTGATCGGCTTTTATAGCCAGCAAAAATTGATGATCCCTCCCTACTGCTCGATAAGGAATAATTCTGAGGCGCTCGACCCAATCTGTCTCAACTGTTTGAGATAACGCATCAAGCGGGTTTTTGCGGGAAATGATTCGAAAAATGTTTTCCGGAAGCAGATCTTTTATTTTTTCTGTTTCCACAATCATGACGGGCTTGTTTGTGATTGGATCATGAAGTTGATTTCCACTGTCGATCAATCCTTTTAGGGTAGCCTTTTGATTTTCAATGATAATGGCGACTTCAACAATTTGGTCATAGAAAATTTTTTTTGCTTCGAGCTGTTCGAATCGTATACGGGAAAAATACCAAACAATGGGAAAGCCAATGATCACAAACATCCATCCGACAGGGCTGCCAAAACCTGTACTATTCGTTAAAATCACTTGATCTTGAAAGATGACGTTGCTTTGAAAAAAATAATAAGCGCCGAGCATTCCGCCACCGATTGCAAATGAGACAAAATAAAACGTGCATAAAGTACTAAAAAAAGTACGGAACCGATGGAAACCAAATGCGAGAACCACCATCGCACAAGAAAGAATCAGCTTGGATTCCGGACGGTTTGCAAAAGGAGCTAACGGTGTAAAAAGCAAAATAACAATGGAAGAGCCAATCAGTGCTGATATGATCATCCTCCAAGGTTTTATCTTTTTTTTTAAAATTATCCCTGTTAACAATAGGAGCATGGCATCAAAACAAAAATTGAGCAGCCAAACAGCATCCAAATAAACGGCCAAACATCTCTCCCTCTCCATATTCTTTTATGCATCGTTTCTTTTCCTGCTACAAGCTAGTATAAATGTTTTAAATTCCAAATTGTGTCATATAATGCCGAAAGCAAAAAATATTTTTTGCCGGATTCATAATGATTTCGTCGATTCAACAAAAAAAGCATGGGGGCTGTCCGAAAAGGGGTTTTCAGACGAATTTATAAAAAAAGCAAGACCCAGGAATGCTGTTATATCAACATTCTTGGGTCTTTTACTTGGAAACATGTGACAATAAAATGGACTTTTTAGACAGTCCGATGCTTTCTTCATCATCAGCGCCGTTTGCGGTTTCTTAGGAAAGTTGGAATATCCAATGTATCATCAGGCTGCTGAAAGGTGCGGTTAGCCAAATCTTGCTGAGGTTCTTCTCGTTTCGGATCGCGTTTTGGCAGCATGTTTGATTTTAAATTTTGAGAAAAAAAGCGATTGTCTTGTTTGGCCGAATTTGACTCGACTTCACGAAAGCCTGTGGCAATGACAGTGACAATAATTTCATCCTTTAAGTTTTCATTGATGACAGAACCAAAAATCATATTGACATCTTGGTCTGAAGCAGAAGCAACAATGTCAGCTGCCTCCTGCACTTCATACAAACTTAAATTTGTCCCGCCCGTAATGTTCATCAGCACTCCTTGTGCACCATCAATCGACGTTTCAAGAAGAGGACTGGAAATGGCTTTTTTCGCAGCTTCAGCAGCACGGTTTTCTCCAGTGGCTACACCAATGCCCATCAAAGCAGAACCTTTATTCGACATGATGGTTTTGACATCCGCAAAATCCAAATTAATCAATCCGGGAACGGCAATTAAATCAGAAATTCCTTGCACCCCTTGGCGAAGAACATTATCCGCTTCGCGGAATGCTTCCAACATTGGCGTATTTTTGTCGACAATCTCAAGCAATCTGTCATTCGGAATGACAATCAATGTATCGACCGATTCTTTCATCGCAGCGATTCCTCCGGCAGCCTGCATCGCCCGCTTGCGGCCTTCAAATGTAAACGGCCTCGTCACAACACCGACGGTTAAAGCTCCCAAATCTTTGGCAATTTGTGCGATAACAGGTGCAGCTCCAGTTCCAGTGCCGCCCCCCATTCCGGCAGTTACAAACACCATGTCCGCTCCTTTGAGCGCTTCTTCAATTTGTTCTTTGCTTTCTTCAGCCGCTTTTTTTCCTACTTCCGGATTTGCCCCTGCCCCCAAACCTCTCGTCAGCTTGGCGCCTATTTGCAGTTTTATTTCCGCTTTGGAAAGATTCAATGCTTGCGCATCGGTATTGACTGCAATAAATTCAACACCTTGAACACCATGTTCAATCATCCGGTTGACAGCATTGTTCCCGCCGCCACCGACTCCTATCACTTTTATCGTCGCAAACCCGTCTATGTTCGTTTCAAACTCCAACATGCAAATCCTCCTAATCCATCAATGCTCTATTGACGAAATATTTATTCGAAAAAGTACCCAAAAAATTTTTTCACTCTGCTCATTTTTTCTTCGCTTTTTGGTTTTGAAGCCTGTTTTTTATGAGAGGTGTAAGAATCATCAGGAACCGTCTGTTGAACCCTATCTAATTCCACATGCGATCCAATCCTTCTTCCTTGTATTTTCGCATTTTTATAAGCAAATTGGATCAGCCCGACACCTGTCATGTATTGAGGATTTCTGACGCCGATATAATCAGGGCTGGCAATTCGTACGTTATGTGCGAGAACGGTTTGGGCAAGTTCGAGCAAACCCGGAATATTGGCGGTTCCGCCCGTTAACACAAACCCTCCCGGCAATTCCCTGAAACCAAGCTTCGTCACTTCTTTTCTCACAAGCTGAAAAATTTCCTCAGTTCTGGCTTCAATGATTTCCGCAATGTCCAATTGGCTGAACTCTTGCGTTTTATCACTGCCAATCAGCGGGACGTCAAACACTTCCTCCACAGACGCATGTTCATAAAAAGCATGTCCATGCTTCATTTTGATCTTTTCTGCCTCTTCCGTTGAAGTTCTAAGGCCGATGGACAAATCGTTCGTAATATGTTCGCCGCCCACAGGGAGAACTGACGTTGTTTTTAATTCACCATTTTCAAAAATGGCGATGGTAGTGGATCCGCCGCCAATATCAATCAGGGCTACTCCTAAATTTTTTTCGTCTTTCGATAATGCTGCAGATCCGCAGGCAAGGGGCTGTAGCGCAATATCCGTTATTTCCAAACCAGCGCGTTCTACACAACGCAGCAAGTTATGTAACATTGTTTTCGATCCTGTTATGAGGAGACCTTCCATTTCAAGCCTTACTCCGAGCATTCCGCGGGGATCGTGAATGCCATCCAAGCCGTCGACGATAAACTGTTTCGGGATGCAATCGATAATTTCCCTTTCAGGAGGAATCGACAAAACTTGAGCTGCTTCGATGACACGTCTGACATCATCATTTTTTATTTCCCGGTTCTCGCTTGATACTGCAACAACACCATGGCAATCTTGAAGATGTATATGGGAAGCATTCACGCCGACAACAACTCTTTTCAGCGGAATGCCAACCATCCTTTCCGCCTGTTCGACAGCTTTTTTGATCGAATGAACCGTTTCATCTATATCAACGATTGATCCTTTTTTCAAGCCTTTTGAGTTTACATTGCCAACGCCAATGATATTTAAAGATTCATCCATGATTTCGCCAATGATCACTTTTACATTGGATGTACCGATGTCAAGACTTACAAATATTTCATTGTTGTTCATACTTCTGGCACCTCCTTATTTCAACACTACTATTCTATTATGTCTTAAACAACAATACAATGAATCGAACGTTACATCTTTGTATCATTTCATTATATGGTTAAATTCAACGCACCTGCTTTATTCCCTTTTTATTTCTTGAATTTTTTTGCTTTCTAATTTTTTCCGCCGCCATTTTTCAATTAATAGTCTGCGAATAACGGCAATGTTTTGGAATAGGCGAACACCAAAAGCGAACATAGCTACTAAATACAAGTCTACACCAAGATGAACTCCGAGAAAAGCTAAACAGGCGGCCAAAACAATATTAAAAAAGAAACCTGACACAAATACGAGCTCATCATAAACGCCTTGCAAATGAGCCCGCACTCCCCCGAGGAGCGTATCAAGCGCTGCCAGTATCGCAATGGATAAATAATTTGAATATTCTTCCGGTATGTGAATATTGCTGTATATTCCTAGCATAATCCCTAAAAGAATTCCAATAATCGGAAGCCACATTATGAATTCCCTTCCTTTTCAGCTTTAAGGGGCGCCACGTTTTTCATGCGAATCGTTTCGTTATAGGGCGGAATTTTGAGATCATTTAGCGGTCTTGAAATCGTCAACTTTAAGTTATCGATCGCAAAATCATCTTTCAAAGCAGATCCTTGAATTTTGTTATAAAGTTTCTCCGCATTTTCGGAAATTACTTTAATTTCAAGCGGATAACCAACGATGCTGTTTCCATCAATTTTGGTGATGCCGTTGATATCTCGAATGACCGTAGTATTGATGATCCGATAGCCGCCTATTGAAATTTCTTCCGCATCAAAAAAATTTAATTCATTGATTAAGTGCTTCAAGAGATCAGGTGAAATCGGGCGAACTTCTCCACCGAGCTGTTCGTCAAAAAGGGGTTCGATCGTCAAGACTACTCCTTCACCGACAGCTTCTGCTAGCCCTGCTTCCTGTTTTAGTTTTGCCAATGTTTCTTTTAACGCATTTTCAGGGCTATCTTCTTTTTCCATATTTTTAAGAACTTGGTCATATTTGCGAATCTCTTTAAGCAACTCCACCTGCAATTTTTGTTCTTTTTTTAAATCTTCGCGAAGCTCCCACATGTCGCGGGTATCGCGCACTTCAGGTTCTTTAATCGAGCGGTATTGAACAGCTGCCATAAAACCAAAAATGGTCGTGATGATGGAAAATGTCAACGCCATTTTCCAATTTGTTTTGTCCAATCGTTCATCACCTTTCTTAATTAATAGCGGTTTTTGGCGACGATTCATTCGTCAGGCGCGGGCCTAATTTTATTTCTTTTTTCTTTTCAATGGCAACGACAATATTTTCATATGACAGCTGATCAAGCACTCCTCCTGCTATGTTTAATGCCTGATAAAGCACTTCGGCATCACCAATAGCGGTAATGACAAACGGCGCGGGAAATTGGTTGCCATCGACCGTCACTACGGGACCGTTGCATTGAATATACGAATCATGGAAAATTCTTTGCCCGTTTATGGCAACGGCAGCAGCTCCCGAAATAAGCAATTCATTGACAACTTTAAAAAGATGATATTCATGAACGATATAGTTGTTGACATTTTCCCCCTCAGGTATATAGGAAGCATCTTCGAGCGTTACTTCCACCCCTTCTCCTTTCACACCCACTTCTCCAACAAACATTCTCATTTTTTCAACATCTTCCACTAAACGGTAGTATATTTCTTTTTCCTTCTTTAAATTTTCCTCAATTTCTGTGACTTTTTTCTGTTTACGGTATAGTTCCTCCTGAAGTTCTTTATTCATCTTTTCCTGCTCGATGAGCAGCTGTCTTATTTGGTATTCTTTTTCCCATTGCTCAGGGGATTGGGTTAATTTTGGTTTTTCGCGGGTTATCTGAAAGGAATACGATAGTAAAAACCCGACGACAAGCATGATAAAAAAAAACATCACATTGCTACCCTTTGCTTTTTTCATCGGATCTTTCTCCTTCTTGATTTCCAAAGCTCACTTTTCATAGCTTTCAAAATAGGTGCCGACTTCCAGATGAATTACACCTTTCTCTTTGGGATCGAGTTCCTTGACAATGAGGGGATATGACTTCATTTTATCCGCAAATGTTTTCAGTGAAGCCCTTACTTCAAAACCGTTGTTCATGTACAAAGTAATTTGGTACGGATCCATTTTAACCGGTGTGTAATGAATTTCAGAAATGGAATAGGAAATAGAGCGAGGGAGTGACTTCAGCTGCTTAGCCATCAGCTGGGTGTATTCATCTTCTTTAAAACCGATTAAGATTGGTGCGTCGGGCGCTTTTACACTTTTTGTCTCCTTCAGCATATGTCCGTTTTCTAAAATTGGATAGAAAGAAGATCCGCTGGAAACGTATGCGACTCGTTTCCATTCTGTAATTTGAACCAAAATGGTGTTTGGAAAGATTTTTTTTATCTCAGCCTTTTTAATTTGTTCATGGGACTCGACGGCTTTTTCCGTCTCGTTCTTGTCGACGCTCCAAAAATTTGTGCGCTGATCAATTCCGGTCAACTTGACGATTGTTTCGTCGGCAACATTCAAATTGCCTTCCACTTCAACTCGCTTTACATCGCTCAACGGCGTTTCCAAATAAATAATGATGAATATGAGAAGACAGAAGACGGTCATAAACGTAATGAACCGCCTGTTTGCCTTGCGTTTTCTCTGCTCCTTTAATTTTGGTATCCGGTCTTCAAGTGAAACGATATTTTTATTTTTCAATCTTTGAGTCACCCCGTCCTAGATCGTTAGACCTAGGTTTGTTTGATCCCGAGCTTGTCCGAAAAGGTTGGAAAGGTGAAAAACGGCATTAAATGCCGTTTCTTTTACAATCTTTTTGAAATTATTATAACACGTATAAAAGCAGGAAAGGGATAAGAATTTTTTCCTATTTATTCCTTCCTATGATTTCAACTTCTGTCTTCAGTTCAATTTGGTATTTTTCCAAAACGGTCTTTTTGGCAAGATCAATTAAAGCCAGAACATCAGAGGCTTTGGCATCATCAGCGTTTACAATAAAATTGCCATGCATCTCCGATATTTTGGCTCCGCCCATTTGACGGCCTTTTAAGCCGGCTTTTTCAATCAATTCCCCAGCATAATGTGGAAGAGGATTTCGAAAAATGCTGCCAGCACAAGGGGAATCCCATGGCTGCGTTTCTTTTCGATATTCTTTGTTATGCTGCATTTTCCCAACAATCTCTTCCCGATTGCCGGCTTTCAACTTAAAAACTGCTTCAAGGCAAATACCCGGACGCTTGTCTTGGAGCACAGAGTGACGGTAGGAAAATTCCATTTCTTCATTGTCCAGCCATTCCATCGTTCCATCCGCAAAAAGAATGTGCGCCTTTTTCAATATTTGCGAAATATCGGATCCGTGTGCACCGGCATTCATATAGACGGCGCCCCCGACAGAACCGGGAATTCCGCTTGCAAACTCCAAACCGGACAACCCTTTTCTGCTGATGAGCGTTGACAAGGCCACTAGGGAATATCCGCCGCCTGCCGTCACTTCCTCACCGTTTATTTTAAGGTGGCTGATCCCTTTGCCTAATTTGATGACAACACCATCAATTCCTTCGTCTAATACTAATAGATTTGAACCTCTGCCAATGACTCGCCAATGGACGCCGTATTGCCGGACGATCTCCATCGTTTTCTTTACAGCTTCCATGCTTTTTGGCTCGACAAAAATATCAGCCGGTCCGCCAACTTTCATTGTCGTATGTTTTTTTAACGGTTCTCCTTCAATCACTTTCCCTATATCGGCTTTTTCCAAAGCTTCTACAAGCTGTCTCACTTTCAGATCTCTCCATTCTTAATTCTTTTTCTTGGTAATGACCAGTTCTTTCATCACCTCATAAAGCCTTGTTGCCGCATCACGCATTCCTAATGCCCTTGAGGCGTTTTTCATTTTTTCCAGTTTGTCGGAATGAAGCAAAATACCGTCTATTGATGTCAGCAGCTTTTGTCCTGTCAAATCTTTTTCTAATAACAAGACAGCCGCCTTTTTATCGCTCAAAGAGCGGGCATTGATTTCTTGGTGGTTGGCCGTCACATAAGGGCTTGGAATTAAAATGCTCGGCAGTCCGAGTGCGGTAATTTCCGCCAATGTCGTTGCCCCAGCTCTTGAAACAATTAAATCGACAGCTGCTAAAACTTCTGGCATATTATGAATAAACGGTTTGATGATGACATTTTCGGGAGGCTGTTTTTGTTTTAATTGATCGATGATTTGACCATAGTGAACTTCACCTGTCACATACACGACTTGATACGGTTTGTTGGCAAATTCACTTAGGATGCTGAGGACCGATTCGTTGATTGGGCGCGCGCCGCGGCTGCCGCCAAAAATGAGAACAGTTTTTAAATCCTTTTTTAGATTCAGCGCAGCTCTGCCTCTTTCGCCATCAACTCCTATTACTTCCTGTGCCCGCGGATTGCCTGTGAGTACTACTTTGTCTTCCGGAAAATACTTTTTTGACTCTTCAAAGGAAATCGCTACCTTATCCGCATATCGCGCCAGAAATTTGTTGGTGACACCCGGCAGGCTGTTTTGTTCATGAATGATCGTCGGTATGCCAAGTTTGCTAGCCGCATAAACAACGGGGCCGCAAACATATCCTCCTGTTCCGATGACGACATCCGCTTGAAAGTGTTGCAGCCACTTTTTGCTGACCGAAACACTTTTGATAAAGCGATGAATGGTTTTCAAATTTTCCAAAGTAAACTTTCGTTTAAATCCGCTGATGTCAATCGCTCGAAAAGGAATTTGTTCACGGTTGACGATCTCTTTTTCAAGTCCTTTTTCCGTCCCTATGTATAAAAACTCGACATTTTTTTCTTGTTTTTGCACTTCCTTTATAAAAGCAAGGGCAGGATAAATATGACCACCAGTTCCTCCCCCGCTGACAACTATTTTCATCATCCTGGCCTCCTGATAATCAAAATAATGCATTGTGTACTCATTTCCAACGGCAAGGCAAAATGTCTTTTATATTTTTGCATGTTGACTAATATTTAACAAAACGCCAATCGCCATCAGCATTAACGTTAAGGATGAGCCGCCATAACTCAAAAATGGCAGAGTAATACCTGTCACAGGCATCAATCCTGTCACAACCCCAATGTTTATAATGACTTGGATCGCTACCATCGCAATAATTCCTACCGCCAGCAAGCTTCCATATAAATCCGGCGCTCCCAACGCAATGATAATGCCGCGCCACAACAGAAGAGCAAACAGCAATAGCACAAGGGAACCGCCGATAAAACCGAGCTCTTCCGCCACAATAGCAAAAATAAAGTCTGTTTGCGGTTCAGGCAAATAAAAAAATTTTTGTCTGCTCTGCCCCAACCCTAATCCGAACAATCCGCCAGGGCCGATGGCGTAAAGCGATTGAATAATTTGAAATCCGCTTCCGAGCGGATCTTCCCACGGATCTAAAAAAGAGGTAATTCTTTTGATTCGGTATGGCGCCGATAACACTAAAATCGCAAAGCCAAACAGGCCAATCAGCCCTAATCCGATAAAATGGCGAATTTTAGCCCCAGCAACAAAAATCATGACGGTGCATGCCCCCACCATCACGGTCGCAGTTCCTAAATCCGGCTGCAGCATAATGATGGCGAAGGCAAGAAATACTAACCCTAATGATGGGAATAGACCTTTTCGGATTGTTGTTATGTTTTTTTGATTTTCAGACAGAAATTTTGCAAGAAAAGCGATCATGGCGAATTTCATAAACTCCGACGGCTGGATGGAAAATGCACCGACCCCTATCCAGCTTCTGGAACCATTGCGGACCATCCCAATTCCGGGAATCAATACAGCGATGAGCAGGATGAAACAAACAATCAAGAGAAACTTTGCCCATGACCGCCACGTCCAGTAATCAAAATTCATGAAAAAGAACATGGCGATGATTCCCAAAGCGGCAAACAACATTTGCCTTTTTGCGAAGAAAAACGCATCGTCAAATTTGTACGCCGCCCAAATGGCGCTAGCGCTGTATACCATGATCAATCCAATCGTCAGCAGTAAAAAGGTGACGATGATAAGGACGAAGTCAGGAGATTTGCTTTTTGCCGTCACGCCGAACACCCCGATCCATTGTTTTAGGCTTAAAAGTACGAGCCCTTATTTCAGCTTATGCACGGCGTTTATGAAAATGTCCCCTCTCTCTTCAAAAGTTTTGTATTGATCCCAGCTTGCGCATGCGGGCGAGAGCAGAATTACATCCCCTTTTTCCGATAAGCGAAACGCCGCAAAAGCCGCTTGTTCCACATTATCGACACGTTCAATTTTTTCTATTCCGGCATTCCTTGCCGCACGTTCTATTTTTTCAGCCGTTTGGCCAAAGGTGATGACCGCTTTTACCCTTTTTAAAAAAGGCTCTAATTCATCAAATTCATTGCCGCGATCAAGGCCTCCGGCAAGGAGAATCACAGGGGATGAAAAAGCTTCCAAGGCTTTTGTTGTCGCCAAAATATTGGTAGCTTTGGAATCATTGTAAAATTTTCTCCCCTTTATTTCCATGACAAATTGCAGGCGGTGTTTTACCCCAGTAAAAGTGGTTAAAACTTTCCGAATGGCATCATTTCCAACTTGTTTTGCTTTCACTGCGCAAATGCTTGCTAAAATATTTTCCACATTATGCTTGCCGACAAGTGCAATATCCTTTACATCGATGATTTTTTCACCATTATAATATACGGCATCCTCCTTTAAATAGGCGCCTTTCATTTCTTGTTTTTTCGTTGAAAAATAAACTTTTTTCCCTTTTGATTGCTTCGAGAGTCTTAAAACGTCTTGATCATCCGCATTTATGACAGCAACCGAGTTCTCGTCTTGGTTGGCAAATATTTTTTCCTTAGCTTTCATATATTCTTCTCTCGTTCCGTGATAGTCCAAATGCGCATTAAAAATGTTCAACAGTACTGCGACTGCCGGCCGGAAATGAATCGTTCCCAGAAGTTGAAACGATGATACTTCCATTACGATTAGATGATCTTTCGTTGCCTCTTGAACCACTTCACATGCGACATTGCCGATATTTCCTGCCAACAGCGGTTTCTTTCCATCCGCTTTAAGCATTTCGTATATGAGCGTTGTTGTCGTTGTTTTCCCGTTGGAACCGGTTATTGCAATAATTTCCGCTTCGCAAATTTGATACGCCAGCTCTATTTCCGTGATAATGGGTATGTTCATGGCAAGTGCTTTTTGCACAATCGGATTGGAATAAGGAATTCCAGGATTTTTTACAATGATCTCGATCTCTTTTTGCTCGAGCAGCTGTTCAGGGTGCTCTCCTAATATGAGTTCAATTCCTAGCTTTTCCAAGTCTCTAACTTCGTCGGATGCTTCGTATTTTTTTACATCATTGACGGTAACATGTGCACCGAGTTTATGCAATAATTTAGCGGCTCTTAAGCCGCTCTTTGCCAAACCTAGTACAAGGACTTTTTTATTTTGGTATTCATGAATTTTTTTCAATTATAGCCACACCTCGATCACTATTCCTAGTATTGCAAAAAGCAAGCCCATTGCCCAAAAAGTGACAACCACTTTCCACTCCGACCATCCATTTAATTCATAATGATGGTGAAGAGGGCTCATTTTAAACACGCGCTTGCCTGTCATTTTAAACGAAATGACTTGTATAATCACTGACAGAGTTTCGATGACAAACACACCGCCAATGACAATTAGCAAAATTTCCAATTTTGTTAATATCGCTACTGCGACAACAGCACCGCCTAGAGCCAAAGAACCAGTGTCCCCCATAAAAACTTTAGCCGGATGAGCATTAAACACTAAAAATCCTAAAACTGCCCCTACGACGGAAACACTGAAAATGGCGATATCGAATTGGCCGTTGTTCCAAGCCAATACAGCAAAAGCTCCAAACGCAATTGCCGCACATCCTGAAAGAAGCCCATCAAGCCCGTCGGTTAAATTCACAGCATTGGAACCGCCAACGAGCATAAAAACAACAAGCAATCCATAAAGCAAACCGAGGTCGACGGAAAGTTCAGTCCCCGGCAAGCGGATCAACGTCGAAAAACCGTATTGGTGCAAAATGATAAAAAAGATGACGGCAATTAATATTTGGCCTGCAAGTTTTTGCTTGGAGGTCAACCCTAAATTTCTTTTCATCACAACCTTTATGAAATCGTCCAAAAAGCCAAGCAGGCCATACCCGATTGTTACAAACAATAGCAAATACATTTCCAAGCCGGGTCGGGAAAACTTGGACACCATTACCACGGCTGTGATGACAATTGACAGAATGATCATAATTCCCCCCATTGTCGGGGTTCCGGATTTTTTTTGATGAGATTTCGGCCCTTCTTCTCGAATGCTTTGGCCAAATCTCAGTTTTCTTAAAAAAGGAATAAATATAGGAGAAAGTAATACACTAATTAAAAAAGCCATTAAAATCGTAAATAATATTACTTGCTCAAGCATGATTACTTCCTCCCTCCAACCAAAACGCAAGGAAATCTTTTGCCTGTATTACCATATGTCCGTTGATGTTGAACCATTCCAATTTCATCATGATCCTCTTTCTTGCTAGATTTCTTTTCCCTTTTGTATGACAACTGATTGAATGGCGCGTACAGCCACTTCCCGATCATCGAAGTCAAATTTTTCATTGCCGATTTGTTGATATGTTTCATGGCCTTTTCCTGCCACCAAAACGACATCTCCTTTTTTTGCGTTCTGAATGGCAAATAGAATGGCTTCCTTTCGATCTAAAATAGAATGAAAATGCTTGCCGATAACTCCTGCTTCCATGTCTTTTAAAATTTCGCGAGGATCTTCACTTCTAGGATTATCTGATGTGAAAATCGCTTCATCCGCCCATTTTACGGCAATTTGCGCCATCAGCGGCCGTTTTGTCCGGTCGCGGTCGCCCCCGCAGCCAATGACAACAAACACTTTCCCTTCGCAAAATTCTTTTACGGTCTTAAGCACGTTTTCCAAACTGTCAGGTGTATGGGCATAATCAATGATCACAGAAAAATCTTGGCTGCAATCAACAAGTTCAAAACGGCCGCGAACACCTTCCATTGTTTGAACCGCTTCTATGATGATATTTAGGTCAACGCCTGAAACAAGGCATGCCGACACAGCAGCCAAAACATTGTAGACGCTGAAAATGCCCAGTAATTTCATTCGAATCGGAAATGTTCCCTCAGGAGTCACCATTTCGAAAAACGTTCCGCTCGGTTTCATTTCGATATTTTCCGCCATAATGTCGCACGGCTTTTCAATGCCATATGTCACAATGGGAGCTGATGTCATATGCTTATAATATTCGGAAGCAGGATCATCCCCGTTTAAAACGGCGAATTTGGGATGTTTGCGGTCGTAGCGGTTCCCAAGCTGTGCAAACAAAAGCCCTTTCGCTGTACGATATTCCTCCATTGTTTTGTGGTAATCTAAATGGTCTTGCGACAAGTTCGTAAACACCGCTACATCGAAATCGCAGCCGTAGACACGCCCCATGTGCAAAGCATGGGATGATACTTCCATTGCCGCATGAGTGACATGTTTATCAACCATTTGCCGAAACGTTTTTTGCAGCGTCAAGCTGTCGGGCGTTGTATTTTTTACTTCATATTGTTGATCTCCAATTTTTGTATACATCGTGCCGATCAACCCGGTTTGATAACCCGCCGTCCGGAAAATGTGTTCGATAATATGGGTAGTTGTCGTTTTTCCGTTAGTTCCGGTCACACCAATCAGGTGGATGTTATGGGTCGGTTGGCCATAAAAAAAATCTGCTAACATGGCCATTGCCCGCTTCGTATCCGGCACCAAAACGACCGGAACGTTTTTCAATCCTTCCAGCTTCTTTTCGGATATGATGGCGGAAGCGCCTTTTTTTGCGGCATCCGCTGCGTAATCATGTCCGTCGACCGTAAACCCTTTTATGCAAATAAATAAGCTTCCTTGTTTAACTGTTCGTGAATCCATTTCTATTGAAAAAATTTCAGGATTGCCTTCCCCATATTTTTTATATTGGGGCAAAGCGGTTAATAAGCTATCGAGTTTCATCGCGATAAATCCTTTCATCCTAAATACACATTCTTTCTTATTGTAGCTTAGCTTAAAAACTGCTACAAGGGCTTTTTGAAAGCAAGCACTTTCATGAAAGCCCTTTTTGGCAGATGATTTACTTTTATTCTCCGAAAAAGATGCGGATGGTGGAGCCTTCTTTCACTTTTACTCCAGCTTTTGGAGATTGTTCAACAACGGTATTCCCGTTGCCGCTTGCATCCAATTGAAGATTTGTCATTTGCTCTAGCAGTTCTTTTTTCTTAAGGCCTACCATGTTGGGAACTTCGACATATTTCGGGTCTGACCAATTGTAGGCTGTTTTTTCTATTTGATTTTTTCTTTGTTTTACTCCGAGCTCACGTAAGCTGTCTTTCATAATGGATCCGACAATCGGTGCCGCAACAAGGCCTCCGAATTGCACTGTTCCTTTCGGATTATCCACAGCGACATATACGACAATTTGCGGGTCATCCGCTGGTGCAAAGCCGATAAAAGACACGATATGGTTGTTAGCCAAATAGCCTCCCCCGGGAGCCGCTTTTTGCGCAGTTCCAGTTTTTCCTCCGACTCGATATCCTTCCACAAACGCCCCTTTTCCGGTGCCATTTGCTACGACACTTTCAAGCGCATAACGGATTTGCTTGGACGTCTGCTCGGAAATGACCCGCCTTTTGGCTTTAGGTGTATTTTTGGCTACTACCTTTTTGGTTTCAGGGTCAATCCATTCTTTTGCAATATATGGGGTATACAAAATTCCTCCGTTTACAGCCGCCGATACAGCCGCCACTTGTTGAATAGGTGTAACGGACACACCTTGCCCAAAAGCGGTCGTCGCAAGTTCAACAGGTCCGACCCGATCCTCCCGGAACAATATGCCGCTTCCTTCCCCCGACAAATCAATTCCGGTTTTTTCACCGAAGCCAAACTTTTTAATGTAATCAAATAATGTTGATTTGCCTAATCTTTGTCCGAGTTCAACAAAACCGGGGTTGCAAGAATTTTCAACTACCTCGAGAAATGATTGGCCGCCATGTCCGCCTTTCTTCCAGCATCTCAATGTCGCCCTCGCTACTTTCACATAGCCGGGATCGTGAAAGTGATCTTTTGCAAGGTCGACTTTTTTCTCTTCAAGAGCTGCTGCCAGCGTAATGATTTTAAAAGTCGATCCCGGTTCATATGTGCTCCAGATCGGCAAATTCCGGTTATATATTTTCGGATCCACCTGTTGATATTTTGCCGGATCAAATGTTGGTCTTGATGCCATTCCTAATATTTCGCCGTTGTTTGGATTCATGGCTATCGCCATGATTCCATCTGGATTGTATTTCGTTTCGGCAATGTCTAGTTCACGTTCCATAATGGTTTGAATTCTAGAATCAATCGTTAATTTTAAATTTAAACCGTCTTTTGGCGGTTTATATTCTTCCACATCATTAGGCATTCTTTTCCCTTTTGCGTCCGAATAAAATTTAACATAACCCTTTTCGCCTCTCAATTGCTCGTCATATGATAATTCAAGACCGTTCAATCCTTGATTGTCAATACCGGTAAAACCTAACACATGCGATAAATAACTCCCGAACGGGTAAAACCTCTTTGAATCTTCTGCAATGTAAACGCCTTTTAAGTTTAATCGGCTGATTTCATCCGCTTTTTCCTCGGATATTTTTCGTCCTTCCGGATGAAGACGGACGATCATTTCATTTTGGGTAACATACTGATACGCTTTTTCCACCGGCATATTTAAAACGGCTGAGAGCTTTTGAGCGGTTTCGGAAGGATTTTCCACTTGACGCGGCACTACAAACACACTCGGAGCGCTAATATTTGCCGCCAGCTTTTCCCCATTACGGTCGACAATTTCGCCCCGCTTCGGTTCGAACGGAATGTTTCGGCTCCATAAATCTTTTGCAAGCGATGTTAAATTGCCTCCTAATATGAACTGTACATACCCAAGCCTTGCATCAATGACTGCAAATATGAGAAACCCGACGATCAGCACGATAACAAGCCGCTTTCTCACCGTTACGTTTGACACACGCATATATGTCATAAACTCCCCTCTGTCTAGGTTCGTTATCAAAATATATGCCTGGCCAACGAAAGGTAGAACAAGCAGCCGCAGCGAATGCAACCAACACACAAAATAAAAGGGAGAATTGCTTTGCCATAAACTAAAAAAAAGAAGAAACCCGCTTTTGATTATGGATCAGTTTCCTTTCCAAAAGCGAGTTTTAATTTAACGGTCTTGCGTTTCAGGCTTCTTCAGCTTGATCGTTAGCGAATCTCCTTTTCGCAGTTCTTTTCCCGTTTTAATGCTTTGAGAAACCACATAGCCGTTTCCTTCAACTGACAATTGAAGATTCATCATCGACGAAAGCTTCAGACAATCTCGCAGTGACCAACCGGAAAGATTTGGCATTTTAACAACGCCATCGGTCAACAAAATTACTTTTTCGCCAGCAATCATGTTCGTGCTTGGAATCGGGGATTGCGATACAATCGTTTTGCCGCTGCCAATTTTGACGGCTTCCATTTTATTTGCCTTTAACTCTTTCACTGCTTCATCCGCATTTTTGCCACGATAATCGGGGAGAGGCAGTCCGATGTCCGTTTCCGTTTTCAGTTCCTTTTCATGATTTTTCATATTTGGTTCAATCCGCAAATATTCAAGACTGTTTTTCATCACCGCTTTAAAAATCATGGAAACTGGAGCTGCGCCCGTTTCTGTTTCTTTTAGGTTCGGCTGCTGGACGGCAATATACACAACCAATTCGGGATTTTCTTTAGGAGCCATCCCTAAAAATGAGAACATGTAATTTTCCCTTCCCGTTAAATAGCGACCATCTTTTCCCGCAATTTGAGCAGTTCCAGTTTTTCCGGCAATTTGATACCCCGGTATTTGAAAAGGTTTGCCTGTTCCGTGTTCCGACGTGATTACCGTTTCAAGCAGATCCAGCACTTTTTTCGAAGTTTCTTTTGTGATCGGCTGACCGGCAACTGTCGGCTCCGTTTCTTTTAAAACTTTGTTCGTTTGAGAATCGACGATTTTATCAATGATATACGGCTTCATCATTTTCCCTTCATTCGCAACGGCTGTTGCCGCTTGAATGAGCTGAATGGGAGTTACAGCGGATGCCTGTCCGAAAGCGGTCGAAATTTTATCCCGCTCCCACTTGTAATTAATTTTGCTATTCACTTCATTCGGCAAATCAACTCCGGTTTTTTTAAAAAACCCAAATTTATGCAAATATTGGTAAAACCGATCAAGGCCTAGTTTTTCATTGGCCAATATGGCAAAACCGACGTTTGAAGAACGCTGGACTGCTTCATTAAAAGTGATGGTGCCCCAGCCGTGATGATTGTGGTCGTAAATCGGGCTGGCCCCTTTCACTTTATAAATTCCAGATCTGTATTGCTCATTTCCGTTGTAGACACCTTCATTTATCGCTGCTGCAAGTGTAAAAACTTTCATTGTCGATCCCGGTTCATACCGGTATGAGATCGCATCATTGTAAAAATTCGTGATATTTCGTTTGTTTGGATCAAAACTCGGTCTCTGCGACAACGCTAAAATTTTTCCTGTCTTTGGATCTGCTACAATGCCGATCATTTTGGAAGGCTGATACTGTTTTTCCGCCTCATTTAAGGCATCTTCCAAAAATGTTTGGATTTTTTGGTCAATCGTTAAATAAACATTGGCGCCATTTTTGGGCGCAACAATTTTTTCATCACTATTAGGAAGGCGATACCCGCTTTGGTCGCTTTCATATATGACGTAACCATCTTTTTCTTGCAAATAATCGTTTAAACTTTTTTCAATGCCAAGTTTTCCTTCTGTTTGCCCTGTTTTATCATTTTTTTGTGCATATCCTATGACATAGGAGGCGAAAGTTCCATTAGGATAAAAACGCTTCTTATCGCGGATAAATCCGATTCCGGGCAAGCCGAGCTTTTCTATTTCCTGTTTTTTAGAAAAACTAATGTTTCGGCCTTTTTCCCCAAACTCAACTTGAAAACGGTCTTTTTTCAAAATCCTTTCCATTTCTTCCGCTTTCATGCCGATAATCGGCGCTAATTTTCTTGCCGTTTCCTCCGGATCAACAACATGGTTGGGATGGTCCGGATCTGTTGTCATTTTTTCATCCAAAACGGCAATCAGCGTGTATGTAGACGTGTCCTCGGCAAGCACATTTCCTTTGCGATCAAAAATTTTGCCGCGCTCCGCTTCAATTGTCCTTTTTTTTTCATATTTTTCCTTTGCTTTTACAGCTAAAACTTGCCCATCCACCTTTCCTGTCACCTGAATATAAAAAAATCTTCCGAATAGGACAAAAAAGAGCATCGCAAATATTACAGATAATATTGCTGCTCCCCGATTCATCTGTCTGCTTTTTTTCATCGCGCAATCAGTCCTGTACGCCTTTCACATTATTCGGATTCAATGTGAGGCCGAGATCTTTTGCAATTTTGTATATTCTCTCCGGCCGGCTTAATTCCTCAACTTGGACGCTTAAATCACTATTGATTTTTTCCTGATCATTGATTTTCGCCTCGATTTTTTGAATTTCAATATTTGCATGGTACATTGCTACTGCATTGGAAATAACCCAAATGGAAGCCAGCAGCATGATGAGAAGAAAAACTGTAAACAGCAGCTTTTCTCCTAAAGTGATCGGAGACCTTTTTTGCTTGACGACTCGCTTTGCACTTTTTGTTTCTTCCTGGCGCTTTTCTAAAATTTTAACAGCTACATTGCTCATAAAAAACCTCCTCATTATTCAATCTTTTCTGCAATGCGAAGTTTGGCTGATCTGGCGCGGTGATTTTCTTCAAGTTCCCGATCCGTAGGAGTGATCGGTTTTTTTGTGATCACTTTGATTTTCGGCTTTGCTTCATCTGGAAGGATCGGAATGTTTTTCGGAACTTCCATCGTTTGCTGGGCTTTTTTAAAGGCAAGCTTGCAAATTCTGTCTTCCAGCGAATGAAAAGTAATGACGCAAATTCTTCCACCCGGATTCAAAAGGTCAATGGCTTGTCCAATCGCCTCTTCAAATGCGTTCAACTCATCGTTGACGGCAATCCGAATGGCTTGAAATATTCGTTTGGCGGGATGGCCTCCTTTTCTTCTCGCCGGTGAAGGTATTGCCTCTTTAATGATTTCGACAAGTTCACCTGTCGTTTCGATTGCCTTTTTTTTGCGCGTCTGCTCAATTTTTCGGGCGATTTGCTTGGAAAATTTCTCTTCCCCATACCGAAAAAATATTTTCACAAGTTTTTCGTAAGGCCATGTATTGATGATCGTGTAAGCCGACAACTCCTGATCCTTGTCCATTCTCATATCGAGCGGAGCATCATGGAGATAGCTGAATCCCCGTTCGGGCGTATCCAACTGGGGAGAGGAAACACCAAGATCAAACAAAATGCCGTCAACCTGACCGATCCCCCGAAGCGCAAGCTCTTCTTTTAAAAATTTAAAATTGCTTTTAATGATCGTGACGTTTTCTTTATAAGGTGCAAGTTTTTGTTTCCCAAAGGAAATAGCGGTTTCATCCTGATCAAATGCGAATAAATGACCGCTGGTAAGCCTTTTGGCGATTTCTTCACTGTGGCCGGCGCCGCCTAAAGTGCAATCAACGTATTTTCCATCTTCTTTTATTTTTAACCCTTCAATTGCTTCTTGAAGCAATACTGTTTTATGAACAAACATTGACAACCACCTTTTCGTTTCCATCGGACGATTCATTTATTTGATAGAATGAACTTTAAATGTCAAAACCAATCATGCTTTCGGCGATTTCTTCAAAAGATTCTTCCTGTTCAGCTACATATTGCTCCCATTTCGGTTTGCTCCAAACTTCGATCCGATTGGAAACACCGATGACAACACATTCTTTTTCCAATTTCGCATAGGAGAGAAGCGGTGCAGCAATAAGAATGCGGCCTTGTTTGTCCATTTCACATTCAATCGCACCTGAAAAGAAAAAACGGGTGAAAGCACGGGCGTCTTTTTTTGTCAATGGGAGAGCCTTTAATTTTTCTTCAATGATTTTCCATTCACTTAGAGGATATCCGAACAAGCATTGATCGAGACCCCGAGTGAGAATAAATTTTTCACCAAGCCCTTCTCTAAACTTGGACGGTATGATCATTCTTCCTTTTGAATCGATCGTATGATGGTATTCTCCCATGAACATTTACGTTTGCCCCACTTTCATGCCGGCTTCACCACTTTCCCCCACTTTCCACCACAAATTTATTTTACTATATATCGAGCATAAAAAAAAACCCTGTATGATACAGGATTTTTCAAAAAATCTTTTCATATTTTGACAATCTTATGTCGGCCGTTAAAATGATATGTCAACTGTTTCAATTTTTGCAAAAAGTCAAAGCCATATTTATTTAAATAGTAATAAATATTCCATACTCTTTCCTGCAGCTGGTCTTCCGGCTTTAATGAAAGCCCTATTCTCAAGATTTTGTTGAGTTCCGCTTCATATTTTTCATGAATCCTCTGATGAACCGCTTTTTCCACAAAATCAATCTGCTTTTCAATAAAATGAGCATTTTTTCTTAATAATGGGGCAAAGCTTGGATCCAGCTCAAGCACTTTTTGTCTTAAATTCCGATGAATCTGTTCAATCTCTTCTTTTGCTTTGAAAATGATTTCTGAAACATCAAACGGTTCTTTTTTTTCCAGCCATTCTTCCTTTACAAGTTCCAGCCCCTTGAATAATACATCTTCTATAGAAAGCTTGAGTTCTTTTAAATCCGATTCGATATTGCGTTCCAAAAACGTGATGTTCAAACGCGGAACAACCGGCGGAACATTCATTGAAAAAAGATGAAATGCCCTTTTTAATTCAGCCCAATAAGCAATTTCCCCCGGACCGGCAATAAATGCGAGCGTCGGGAATAAACATTCCTGCATGATCGGCCTGGTCACAACATTGTTGCTGAATTTCCAAGGAGCTGTTTGTATTTCAGCCACTATTTCATGTAAAGACAAGCGCAAATTGATTTCCGGAATGAAGTATTGTCCTTTTTCCTCTTCTATCAGCAGGTGCCGTTCCTCATTCACTTCATAAAATAAATTTGAGCTGTTTTTTTTCATGACAATCGCCTGATGGAGATAACCATTCTCTTTTAAGATCTGCTGTTGGCGAACAACTTCTTGATAAATAGGACCGCTTTGTTTGATCATTTGTTCAAAAAAAGATTTTTCAAGCTCCCGCAGTTCTCTTGCCCCTGAATTGATGAGGACGATTCCTTCATCCCCAAACAATTCCATCACCAATCTTTCAAAAAATTCAACATATGTTGACGATTGTTCCAACTGATGATGGAGCGACGATAACAACTGTTTCGTATGCTCCGTTTCCCCGTATGTAGCAAAAACCTCTTCCATCCATTGGCGGCACGCTTTTTGATCAATTGCCAAGCGGGAGATCATTGTTTTTTTTCCGTTTATTTGCAAAATTTTTTTCTTGTGAGGACGTTTTTCATTTAAAACGTAAACATGATTGATTTCTTCAAAATCATGATCCTCTCCCGCAACCCAAAACACCGGAATGACCGGAACATTCAATAAACGCTCTTGCTCTTTTGCCAAAGCCAGGATGGAAATAATTTTATGTATAGTATACAACGGCCCAGTCAACAATCCGGCCTGTTGGCCTCCAATCACAACAACGCTATTCGGTTTTTTTAATTTTTCGATATTTTCCATTGTTTTTTCAGATGCGTTCAGCTTTTTGTGATACTCGTATAAAAATTGCGCTAATTCTTCCCTGTTGTATGATTTCGTCAATAATTCCTCGTACCGTTTTTGAAACGCAAATTTTTGAAAAGGATCATAATCAAAATATTTTTCAACTTCTAATCTATTATTGAGGTAGTCGTTCACAAAACGATTGGACAGAGGAAGGAAGATTTCGAATGCCTCCATAAAATTTTAACTTCCTTTCTTAGTTGAAAATGTTTTTCGAAAAGAGTATAGCACGGAAATAACTCAATCCAAAAAAATATGCTTTCGCTTTTTACATATTGTCAACTATATAAATAAACAGGCCGACGCAGGTTAACAAGATAGACAAAACAAAAAAAAGTAAAAAAGAACATCTCCACAACCATTTAAAAGATCGGACAACGGCTATTTTTCCTGTCAAAACATATTGAAACAACAAAAACAAAAGAAAAAGAATAAAAAAAGCGATCACAAACCAATAAAAAGAAAATTCCTTCCAGATGATTGTAAACTTTATCCAACATGACAAGACAAAAAATATTGTAATCGAATCAGCAGCTAAAAGAAAAGATTTTTTCCTGTTTTTCATCAGGAAAGAAAGGAAAAAGAAGACGACAATGAAACCGGCTATAGGGAATGTGACCATAAAAGAAATCAATCCAAGCAAAATGGACATATGATCACTCCTCCAAGTTTTCCAATCCTTTTATGGCTTTGTATAAAAATTCAATCAAATGGATTGGAATCCCTTTTTGCTGTCCTTTTTGCAAAAGAACCCCCAAAATTGCGTCAATTTCGGTTTTTTTCTTGTTGTCCCGATCGATTAGCATCGATGAACGGTTATGCCTTGTCTTTTTGGCGATCTCGGCCACATATTCCCATAACTCTTCTTTCTTTTTTAGTTCTAAAACTGCGCATATTTCAAGAAAAAGCTTTTGAGCAATGAACAACAATTCGCTATTTTCCACAAGTTGGCCATTTCGGACGCCGAAAAGTGCTGTTAAAGGATTTATCACCGCATTGGCAACGAGTTTTTTCATCACAATCGGCTTCCAATCTTCTGTAAATGAAATAGGAAACAAAGGATCGTTGATGTCAAGATCCTCTACAATCTGTCTTTTCCCCTCTCGAAACGGACTGATGCTGATTTTACCAATGCCTGTATGGCGTACTGTATTGAAAGACAATTTTAAAGCGCCGTGCTCAACGATCCCGATGTATGCTTCATGGTGAGGGATTTCTTTCAGCCTGTCGATGTGCCCCAAACCGTTTTGCAAAAACACTATTCTTTTGGGCGGAAGTTCTTTTAGCTTTTCAAATACGGTTGACAAATGATGTTGCTTAACAGCTATAAGGATGATTTCCTCTTTATATGACGGCGTCCATTCAGCAGTTATTTTAGCTGTCCAATTTCTCGAACCGAACACCTTGACTCCATTTTTTTGGATGATATCGGCCTGCTCTTTTCCTCTCGTATAGAGGGTGACCTCATGTTTTTCGCTCAAGTAGGCGGAGCATAATAGACCGATTGCCCCCCCGCCGACCACTCCAATTTTCACCAGCCATTCACCTCTTTCATTTGTATGATAACAAACTCAATAAAAAAATGCTGCATTTTACTGTCAATCATAAAAATTTCGATATGACTTCATTTTTTTATCAATCATTCTCTTTTCATATGCTTCTTTTCTTCTTTTTTTAGTATAATAATAGTAAAAGCGCTTCCGATTAGCTGTCGTAAGGGGGATATTGATGATAAAGGTTGAAAAATTGTTGGTGAATTACAAAACGTTGGAGGAATTCAAAAAATTTAAAGAATACGGCTTGCAGGAGTTGTCAATGCTGGAAGATCTGGAAGCAAACATCATCGAAAACAACAGCGATTCGCCTTTTTATGGAATTTATTACGGCGGCAAGCTCGTCGCCCGAATGAGCTTATACAAAGTAGATCAAAAATATGATCAATATTTTGATCCGAAACAGGACTTTCTCGAATTATGGAAATTAGAAGTTTTACCGGATTATCAAAGGAAAGGGTTTGGAAAAACATTGGTCGATTTTGCCAAATCCTTTGGAATGCCAATCAAAACAAATGCTCGGATGAAATCAGCCGGTTTTTGGGAAAAAATGGGCTTTGTACCTGTCAAATATGATATGCAGCGCGACCGAGGGGAAAACCCGCTTGTCTGGTATCCTGAAGGCGTTAAAGAACAAGATGCCTCCTAAATATAAAGAAATAGACCGCTTGCATGCGGTCTATCGTTATTTTCCATTTTTTTCATTATCTGAACACATAATTTTCTCCAAACCATCGAGTTCGTTTTTGCGTTCTACGATTGTCCGTGCTTTATCCATAATATGAATAACAGAATAGTATTCTTTTTCCATATCCTCAAGTTTCTTGCGTAAAGTTTTATTTTCATTTATTAACAGGGCAATCTTTTTTTCATTTTCCGCAATTTTTTCAGCCATCTTTCGGTTTTCTTCCAACAGTTCTTTGTTTTCAGATTGCTGATTGATTGTTTGCAAATAGGAAATCACATCTCCCAATGTTAATTCTATATTGTGAGCAGCGGTTTTTTGATCCACTAACTCTCCTGATAGTTTTTTTTCTCTTTTTTTCCTTCGTTCTTTCCGCTCTTTTTTGGCAAGTTCAATTTGTTCAGAGTATTGTTTGCGCAAATAGGAATTCCAGCGGAAACCGCAAGCAGCGGGCGTCCTTGAAAGCTTTCTGCCTACCTCCTCGAAAGCTTTGAGCTGTGTCCCGCCTTCGCGAATATACGTTAAAACCACTTCCGCCAACAACAAATCTTCATCTTCTGTCCAAGCGTCTTGTCGTGTCGTAGCCATCCTTTCTTCCCTCCATGTTTTTTATTTATACATATGCGGCTAATAGAAAAGATAGAAGATGGGTAAAAGAAAAATTGCCACCATTTTTGGAGGGTTTATAGATAAAAAAAAGAAAAGTGCATGGAATTTGCACTTTTCTTTGATCGATTATTTGTTTACGACTTCTCTTCCCTTGTAAGTACCGCAAGATTTGCATACACGGTGTGCCAATTTCATTTCTCCGCAGTTCGGGCATTCTACCATACCTGGAACTTGAAGTTTAAAATGAGTGCGGCGCAATCTTTTTTTCGTTTTGGATGTTCTTCTAAAAGGTACAGCCACTTTTTCCCACCTCCTTACAGAGCGTTTCTTTTTATCAATCATTTTTATTTTTTTCCAATAATTGAGCTAATTTCGCCATTCTCGGATCCACTTTGTTTTTTCGTTCTTCTTCCGTCACGATTTTCCACCCTTTCCCCTCTTGAGGCGCTCCATTCCGAGCTGGTTCCACTTCATCGCTGAATACTTGCTGCGGAATCTCCAATAGAACCAGTTCGCGAACGATCGGTCTTAAATCGATTACGTCGCCATGAACAGCATGGGTGGATTCGTCTGTTTCCTGATCATAGTCATTCAGTAAAAACGTTTCAGAGGTTTGAATATGAAACGGATATTTCACATCGACAAGCGTACGGGCGCACGGAAGCGTCATCTCACCTGATAATGACAGATGAAAAACAACTCTTGCAGAACCGATGTCCGCACGGCCGACAACATGAACTGGCGTTATCGCCCGCAAATCTTGGTGAACTTGAACAAGTTCATGTAAGTCCACATATTCGTTAATTTCAAGCCCTTTTTGCCGATATTTAGTTAATTGATGGATGAACCATTTCAAATATATCACCTCAAGACAACAAAAGTTATTATAATATTCCATCTGCATATTTGTCAATATTTTTTCTTTACAGTCTATACTCTATAATATAGGCAAGAAACTGCGATCTCATCCATTTGCGATAAATTGAAAAGTAGGTGCTGAATTTGAAAGCAGTTGGGATCATTGTTGAATATAATCCGTTTCACAATGGACATTATCATCATCTCATCCAATCAAAAAAAATAGCGAACGCAGATGTTGTCATCGCTGTCATGAGCGGCCATTTTTTACAAAGGGGCGAACCCGCGATCGTCTCGAAATGGGCGAGAACGAAAATGGCATTGCAATCCGGTGTTGACCTTGTTTTTGAACTTCCTTTCGCCTTCTCATCTCAAAATGCCGACGTTTTTGCCAATGGCGCGGTTTCCATTTTAGATGCTCTCGGCTGCCATTCACTCTGTTTTGGAAGTGAAGAAGGAGAAATTGAAACTTTTTTAAAAACATATGAATGGTTGGAGAAACGATATGACGAGTTCCAAAAACAATTGAAAACGGCAATTTCTGAAGGCAACAGCTATCCAAAAGCAATGTCCATTGCCTTTCAGCACGTTGCCGACGGTCAAAATCATTTGTTAGATTTAACACAGCCGAACAATATTTTAGGGTTTCAATATGTGAAAGCAATTTTTCAGCAAAACAGCTCCATGAAACCGCTGACGATTCCGAGAATCGGTGCGGGATACCATGACCAAACATACCGCCATGCACACATTGCCAGCGCAACAAGCGTCAGAAAAGAACTTTTCAATGATTTTCGGTCGCAAAACGTAAAAAACTATTTACCGGAAAGTTCATATAACATTTTAATGACCTATCATCAAGAGTATTCCACCTTTCATGATTGGGAAACGTACTTCCCCTTTTTAAAATACGCTGTTTTGTCCAAATCTCGCCAAGAGCTCAACGATATTTACGAAATGGACGAAGGATTGGAAAATAGAATCGTCGAGCAAATGAAAAAGGCGTCATCTTTTCAAGAGTTTCTCAGCTGTTTAAAAACAAAAAGGTACACTTGGACAAGATTGCAAAGATTATGTGTCTATCTTTTGACCAATACGAAAAAAAAAGAGATGGAACACGTGCTCAAAACAAAAAAAGCTCCTTATTTGCGGCTGCTCGGAATGTCAAAGAAAGGCCGGCAATATTTGCAAGCAATCAAAAAAGATTTGCCTCTTCCGCTCGTCTCGAAAATCTCATCCTTCCCAGAAAGCATGCTCGCAATGGATCTGAAAGCAACCAGCATTTATGCCCTTGCTTTAAAGGAACCGCTCGCAACGCATTTCATCAAACAAGAATATGCCAATCCACCTCTCCGAAGCGGACTTTCTTAACCGGAAGTCCGCAAATTTTGCAAATAGCGGACTGCATCATCAAATGTGTCAACAGGCACAATTTTCATTTTTGAATGGATGCGATCCGCCGTTTTCAACGCCTGTTGATAATCTGAATTCCTTTTGCCATGTTCATTTGGAGCAAAAAAGATGTCCATCTCCGCTTGATCAGCTGCAATCACCTTTTGCGCGATTCCCCCGATCGGCCCCACTTCGCCATTTTCGTTTACGGTTCCTGTTCCGGCAATGTCCAAACCTTTCGTTAAATCTCCGGCAGTCAATTGGTTGTATATTTCTAACGACATCATCAATCCGGCTGAAGGACCGCCGATATCTTTTGTGTTGAAAGTAATGTCAGGCGACGTCTCCACTTTTTTGTCTGTCACAATACTTACGCCGACCCCCGCTTTATCTTGTTCATTTGGAAAGCTTGCCAGCGCGATTTTAGCGTTAATTATTTTTCCATTTCTATTGATTTTGAAAGAAACTTGATCCCCTCTTTTCTTTTTTTGAATGTAATTGGTAAATTGTTCGGCATTGTGGATTGTAATTCCATCCACTTTTTCGATGCGGTCACCCACCTTTAATGTTTTATAAGCCGGCATGCCTTTCATCAGTGCATACACATAGACACCGTTATAGCGGATGCTGATTTTTTTTCTTGCCTTTTTATACGCTGTCATGATGGCATTTTCTTGCGCATCTTCCATCATATAAATTTGCCTGCTTAAATATTCTTCGTCTGATTCATTTTCCCCATGGACAGTATTGATCGGTAAAATCTCGTAATCGCTGCGCATTTTCGAACACAAAAATGTAGCGGGGGTTGCTCTCGCAATACGGATCGTTGTTAAAGAAAAACTGCCTTTTTCTTGAAAACCATTTTCCACTTGAATCATATCGGAAAGATTCCCAACGATTCCGGGTTTTGTTATAAAATAGGGAAGCTTGATAAAAGAAAGTATAGAGGCAAGGACAATTGTGATGAAAAGAGAAAAAATCCATTGTTTCCGTTTCATGACACGTCTCCTTCCCATTTCTCAATCCTTTTTTTGATCTCCTTGATTTTCGTTAATGCCGCATCTTCACCGATCTTTATGATTTCTTCGACTTTCGCAAACGCTCCAGTGCTGAATTGCTCGACGCGCGGCCGGATCATTACATCACAATCGATGGTGCGATAGCGGACCAACTCATTTTGCATAATGTCCATGCTGCGAATGATGCAATCAAAAATCGACTCGATCCGTTCTTCCTCCTCAACATAGGAAACATCTACCGCAATCACAAGATCTGCCCCCATTTCTTTCACATCCGCAACCGGTACCCGTTCTATCACACCTCCATCAATTAACAGCGACCCGTTCAAGGAAACAGGAACGAAAATCCCGGGAATGGAAATACTTGCTCTGACAGCTTCTGCGACCGGTCCGCTTTTAAACACAACTTTTTTTCCATTATTCAAATTCGTTGCGACAACGGCTAATGGAATCGGCAATTGTTCAATCAATTGATTGCGGGTAAAAACTTGGACGAAATGTTTAATTCGTTCTCCTAAAATAAAACCCATTTTCGGAACCGTCAAGTCGATATAATATTTTCGTCGAAAAGCCGTTGCCAATTTATACATTTGGTCAATGGGCAGGCCGGCTGCGTAGAAGCTTCCGATTAAAGCTCCCATGCTTGAACCTGCTATTATATCGATTGGAACATGATGCTCTTGCAATATTTTTAAAATACCAAGATGAGCAAAGCCTCTTGCCCCCCCTGAACCTAATGCCAATCCAATACGAGGCCTTTTCAACATCGGTGCCGCCCCCCTAGTTATTTTGTTACTTAATCTTATGGTCTAAAAGGCGACCCCATACACGTATATATGAAGTGAAGATGGTACAAACATCAAATTCATTTTATCATGCTTGTGAAATGTTAGCAGTTTTAAAGCTATAGGGGGCAGACCATTGAAAGGCGCAAAAGTCAAAACTGCTCTATATGCAGTGGCAGTATTGTTTTTAAGCTGTTCGCTTCTTTTTTTTCCCGAGGCATCTCTTGAAGCTTCCGAGCGCGGATTGCAAATGTGGTGGAATATAGTTTTCCCTTCCTTGCTTCCCTTTTTCATTGTTTCGGAGATTTTGATTTCAATCGGTGTTGTCCGTTTTATCGGTGTCTTTTTAGAACCGCTTATGAGGCCTGTTTTTAAGGTGCCTGGAGTTGGCGGTTTCGTTTGGGCAATGGGAATGGCTTCCGGTTTTCCGGCTGGCGCCAAATTAACTGCCAGGCTAAGACAAGAAAAACAAATTTCGAGAACGGAAGCTGAGAGGCTTGTATCATTTACGAATTCTTCAAACCCTTTATTTATCTTTGGAGCGGTATCTGTCGGATTTTTTCAAAATGAACAACTCGGGGTGCTCTTAGCAGCTTCCCATTATGTCGGCAACATTTGCGTCGGGCTGGTCATGAGATTTTGGGGGAATAGTGAAGAAGCAATGGAGAAAAAAACGCGGCTTCAACATCCTTCAATCACTAAAGCCTTTCAGCTTATGCATGAAACAAGAATGAAAAACGAAAAGCCGCTTGGGGAAATGTTGGGCGACGCCGTTCTCCATTCTGTTCAAACATTGCTCAGTATCGGAGGGTTTATTATTTTATTTTCTGTGCTCAATCAAATCTTAAACATTGTCTATGCCACAACGATTGCCGCTTCCATATTTTCCGGCTTGTTTCTGGTGCTTCACATTCCGACAACACTTTGTGCTCCGTTTGTATCAGGTCTATTTGAAATTACGCTTGGGAGCAGATTAACGAGCCAAGCACAAGCTGGCTTATTGGACAAAGCCATCATCACAAGTTTTATTTTGGCTTTCAGCGGTTTTTCTGTTCAGGCGCAAGTGGCCAGCATTTTGGCAGAAACGGATATTCGCTTCAAACCTTTTTTTCTCGCACGCTTTCTGCAAGGAATCTTTTCCAGCCTTGCTGTTGTTTTCTTATTCAAACCTCTGCTTGCTGACTTAAAAGGCCATAACGAAGCATTTATACCTGCCTTTATTATTGAAAAAACGCCGATGTTCGTTTCAAATTATTGGAATGCTCTCTTTGAGGCCGGTCCTGTCATCACCATTTTCACGCTGGCTTTATATACAATCCTCTATTTCCTTCGTTGGCAGAGTATGATAAAACATTAGAAAAAGGGGTAGTCCGAAAAATGATTTTTCAGCCCAATCATGAAAAAAGCAAGACCAAAGAATGCTATTAAATAAACATTCTTTGGTCTTTTATTTGGAAACATGTGACACTAAATCGGGCTTTTCAGACAGCCCCTTCTTTCAATCGTTTTGAAATTTTTTCTTCAACGCCATTTCCACGACAGAGGGGACAAGCTCGGAAACATTGCCCCCGTACTTTGCCACTTCTTTTACAATACTTGAGCTTAAAAAAGAGTACTGATTATTTGTCATCATAAAAAAAGTTTCAATGTTTTCTTCCAGCAATCTGTTCATGGAAGTAATTTGCATTTCATATTCAAAGTCGGAGACTGCACGAAGCCCTCTTAAGATGGCGTTCGCTTTCTTGCTTCTGGCATAATCAACCAGCAGCCCTTGAAAGGACTCAATAAAAACGTTTGTTAAATCATTTGTGACCTCTTTCAACAGTTCACACCGTTCTTCTACTGTAAATAACGGCTGTTTGGAAGAATTGTTCAATACACAAACATATACTTTATCGAACACGTTTGCTCCCCGTTTAATAATGTCTAAATGCCCTAATGTCACGGGATCGAAGCTCCCTGGACATACTGCTATGCTTGCCAAATTGTATACCCCCATCCGCTTTAACCATTTTCATAAAAAGAAACAGCTGTTATACCATATGCAGCACCTTTCGCTTTCATTAGTCTTCCGATTTTTTCCGGCAACATAACATCATCGCTATGTTCGCAAACAACTACCCCGCCAGCTGCCAAAAGTTGATATTGATCGATGAAATTTAATAATGATTCCAATTTTTGTTTTTTGTAAGGCGGGTCTAGAAATATGATTTGAAACGTAAGCCCCCTTTTTTTGACGGCATTCAATGCTCGATGAGCATCAGTCCGATAGACCTCAGACCGATCTGTAAGTTTTAAATTTTCTAAATTGGCCCGAATTGTTTGAACCGCCTTGATGTCATGGTCTACGAAAATTGAACGCTCGATACCCCTTGATAATGCTTCAATCCCTAAAGCTCCGCTTCCAGCAAACAGATCTAAAGCCATTCCGCTGCGGAAATAAGGTCCGATGATATTAAACATTGCCTCCTTTACTTTATCGGTTGTCGGTCTGGTCGTCGTCCCTGGCACAGCTTTCAATGCTCTGCCTTTTAAAGCACCGGAAACCACTCTCATCGTTTTCACCACTGTTTTTCTAAATTGCGTTTTTTCGCAATAATCTTATCATAGGACAGGTGTTGTGGCAATTTTTCGACTTCCTATTTTGAAAAATCTATGTATAACAAAAGAAAAGATGGCCATACTGATGAATGACAACATCAACAGTGGTGGTGTTGTTGCCAACCGCGGAGAAGACTTACGTTTCCCCATAAGTTCTTCCTCCGGTTTCTCCTCTCCCTTTCCCTTCTTCTTTGAAGCATTGCTTCAAAGATCGGAAGGTGCCTGCAGAGCGAATCTGCAGGTTTTTTTTATTTTTTATTTTATTGAATTCGTTTTTGTGTTACATTAAGTTACGGATAAATTCAATACATTGTTTTGGCATATGGAGGAAAAGTGGCAAATGATTCAACGTTTTATCGAAATAGGGGAAGGTTATTCGGATATTTATGAACTGATTGAAATTGCCAAAAGAAATCAAGACCGTCTTATGCATCTCATGGTTTTTTATACAGTTAAAGATCAGCAGGAGGTATGTTCTTTTGCTATTGTTTTGAAACCTACTGATCCGGGAGATTTCCAGCCGATTTATATTTGCCGGGAAGGAATCCCTAATCCAATGAAGAAGCCAAATAAACGATTTGAACTTTTTCAAAGCTTGGCAAACGAAACAGGCAAAGAGATTATTGAATTATTCGTCAAACCATCCAACAGTTTTTCTGAAGTTGCTTTATATTATCAACATTTAATCGGGATTTTGAGAATGAATCGATATATTCCTTCTTTTTAAAAACAAAGGGCAGCCAAGACTTCAAGGCTGCCCTTTTTATAACCCCATTTTATAATCATATTCTTTCGCTTTATCAACTTTTGATTCAAATTCCAACTTCAGAAAAGGTTTGTACGATGGTTCTACTCGCTTCACAAAAGAGAACGAAGAAATTTTTTCCATTAATTGTTCCATTCTGTCCATTTCGCAGTAAAGCACAATATACTTCATTTTTTTTGAAACATAATGGATATTCCCAAACTTCCTTAAGTTTTTCACATGTTTTAATGAATATAACCAAACGATCAATCCTTGCCTCCGTTCAAACATACCAATTCCCCTTTTAGCTGGTGCAATATTATGAAACCGAACAGCCGCATGCTCCTCCTGAAGCACAGCCGCAACCGGCCATTTCAAAATAAGGGTTCCCAGTCGGAACTTTAATTTGTTCTGAAACAGCTTTGCCGATATAAATGCTGATTTCATCCAACAAACTTTGCAAGTTTTTTTCCGCTCTCTTAAAAGCTGCTACACTGTCATTTAAATCAAGTTTTCGCTTAATTTCGCGCATTTTCTTTGAAATCGATTTATAATCAGGGTGATATTTCCCAAATCTTCTAACATCTTCATAAAGCTCTTTTGTTTTTACAAATTGTTGAATGATTTTTTGCGCTTCTCGATCTTTTTTTAAATGATCCAATGAACGCCGGTATTCATCTGCGAGATCAGATTCCAAGATCATTTTTGCCAAATCCTCGGCTTGATCCAAAACGCGTACGCTCTCCAATGAAGCTACCATAGAGTGGACACCTCCAAATTCATTTTATCATGAACGTGTTTTCCTTTACAATGCGAATGCATTTTCACTCTTGACTTTGAAAGATCATGACGCCTCCGTTATGTTTACTTTCCATTCTTTGCTTAATCTGTAGCTGGTGGAATCATTATAAGCTAATTCAACTTTAATGAGGTGATTCCCCTTTGCCAATCCTTTAATCACAAATGCTGCTGAATAAATGTCGCTCATTTTCTTTCCATCAATGAACACCATTAAATGCCCCTCTCCTTCTTTTTTGCTTTGCTTTTGTCCATTGAAGGTAAAATTCGGGATGTAACATTCCACATAAACATTATTTCCGTTGACATGATGGCGGACTTGAAAATTTCTAGATTCATTCTTCATTGCTGCCACAACCATTTTTGCTTGCTTGTTTTCCTTTTGATGGAATTTAAATCCTTCCGGTTCAGGTTTATCATTTGTACAAGCCGTGATCAATAAAAACAGCAACATCGTAACCCATCGATGGTTCATGATCGAAAACTCCTTTTTTACATGTATTTTTTAACAAAATCGATGAAAACATGAGCATAAAAAGCAAAAAAACTTGGCAAACTGCCAAGTTCCACTCTCATCCACCAGATTGAAAGCCCGCAACGGGGACATAACCATCAACAACATCGCCAGGGAATTGGAGAATTTTTCTATCTTATGCGGATTGTTTTTTCATAATCGTTATTCATTTCCATTTCAAGAACTTCCGGTCTCCTAGACAACGCCTAATTCCAGTAAAGTTTTTGGCGAAAAGAGGATTGTCTTCAATGTATGCATTTAGAACTTTTCACATTTTTACTAATCCTTCCGATCGATAAAAAGAGGTGGGTTGTGATTGTGTTGTTTTTGTTTCATGTCATCCAGTTCATACAAAATGGACTGCAATGTCGATATCGCTTCATTCATTCGCTTTAAATGCTCGTTCACCTTCTCGGCATCTAAACGGGAAAATACAGTTACCATTTTTTTTAGGACATCTTGCGGCTGATTGATCTTTATAATATTTTGATTTTCCTGCCTGTATTTCTGCCAAACCGGATCATCATCTCCTAGTATTTTCCATTCTTCATAAATTTCCCGCCAGCTTTTATTTTGTTTGCGGACTTCTTTAATGAGTGCAGGATGTTTTTTTATAAAACTTTTAAATTGATTGAACGCTTCCGAGGACGTAATCCCTTTCATGTAACCACCTCGTATTCTTTTTCTATTATTAATATATAAAAGATTGGAAAATTTGTGAGTTCAATAAAAAACGAGGCTAGTTGCCTCGTGATTATTTAATAAAATTTTGTGTGTAAAAATTTCTGTATACGCCGACCCCTAATTGCGTAAAGCGGTTTTCGAGAAGGTTTTTCCGATGGCCGGGGCTATTTAACCAGCCTTCTACGGCATCAATTCCATCCATGTAGCCTTGAGCTATATTTTCACCTGCCAGTTCAAAGCTGACCTCCGCTAACGTTAATCTATCCAACAATGTGCCCTTTTCGGGGGATTCATGTGAAAAATATCCTTTATCGCTCATTTCTTTACTATGCAAATAAGCGGCTTCTGCAGCTTTTCCGTTCCATTTTAAAGTTACAAGTCCCGTTCTTTTCCGGATCACATTGGTGATATCAAATATTTGCCGCTCTTCCCCTTGCTCAATTTTCCGCCATTTTGCCTCCGGTATCGGTTCTGCTTCAAGCAAATTTCCTCTATAGGCCATTTCATATGGACGTTGTTTGACAAAAGTATGTGCGTTAAATGCTCTTACACTTGAAAGTGTTCCGTTATATTTATCGATATACAGCTGTACATATACGTCTCGGGTAAACGGAACGGTTGGCCTGACATTCATATCGCTTTCCGACAGTTCAAACCGGTAAGAATTTAATCCGATTTTGACAGAAATATAAGGAACAGGAGAAATCAGGTGAAAAATTTGATCAGATGTTTGGCCGATTTTAAATGGGCTTAAATTCACGTCCTTGCCGATGCCATAAACCGTAACAACTTTGCCGTCCAAAATGCCAAACTGTTTATAATGATTCAAATCTTTATTATATACCCACCATTCATAATCATATCTTGAAGGGTCGATGCGATCAGGTTTTCCGAACGCATCTATCACCGCTTTAGACGATTTGCCGACAAACGAAATTATTCCTGAATCTACAGCAAGTTTCTTTTGTTCTTTTTCAGAAACAATCGTCTCATCTGTTTTATGTTCAGGTTTTTCATAAAAGGTGATGTAGGCAATATACGTTAACGTAATCACCACAAGCAAAAATAAAACTCTTCCAATTCTTCTCAGTTCAATTCCCCTTTTCTGTCATTGCTTCTATAATAAAATTTTAATCAAAAATGAAGGTGGTTTGCAAATATTTCATCAATAGAGCTATTATCCGCTTCTATCAGTTCGATTTTCAGAAGAAGCAAAGCAGTTCGGAAAAACAAAAACATTCATGCCTGCTGTTTTACATCAGTCCTATTCACCATTCCGATCATCTGACCGTTTTCGACAACTGGCAATTGCTGTATTGGATGAACTGCAAATAATTGTGCTGCTTCTTCAACTGTTGCTTCAGGTGCGATTTCCACGACTTCCCTTGTCATGATGTCGGTTATTTTTGTGGATCCCGGGTGTTTTTCAGCAACTCCTTTTATGACGATATCCCGATTTGTGACCATTCCAATGAGCTGCTCATTTTCTATGATCGGAATGACATCGACATTGAATTTTTTCATTTTGACGGCTGCTTCATATACATTGTCAAGCGGGGTGCAATAACTGAATTTTTTCGACATGATGTCTTTCACCTTTTTCAAAACGGACACCTCTCATTAAAACCTTTTTTATTGCTCTATTATGATGCTTTCGCATACAAATTATTCGGCAATTGTTCAACATTCAGAAACAAATGATTCATATAGAACATTGCAAGATTTGGTCATTCATACTATTATTAAAACAGTATAATAATAAAGTTTTGGTGAAAGCGCTTAGGAGGGAATACATATGAAATTTGAACAGATTGGACTTGGAGGGCTGACAGCTGAATTGTCAAGGCTAAAAGATATTTTGGAAGACTTGGGGTTTGTTCTTGCCGGACAATGGGATTACGAACGCGTCACCTTCGACAGAAAATTCGAACATAAAGGCGATGTGTACTATTTAAGAATTCAAGGCTATGCGATCGAAGGTGATGTAGGCAGCCGCTATGCACTCATCAAACTGTTGACGCCAATCCTTGGAAAACATTACTATCCACACGGCGTCGAATATGGCGAGGATGAACATTTCCCATCCACTATTGTTTCAACATGTGAAGAATTGCTGAAAAAAGCCAAGGAAGCAATTGAAAGCTTGCAAGAAAAATAAAAAAACTGCAGAAATATCTGCAGTTTTTTTATTTTGTAGGTTCTGGAGAATATGAGCGAATGTCAACCTCTTCTTTTTCCCGTTCTTTCTTTGCCCATTCAAAAAAAACGTGAGCCAAAAACGTTCCATAAACAATTTCCTGCAATATTTTCATGATCACACCGCCAAGTTGTTGGTCTTCAAGAAGCGGCATGCCGGTGAACATTTCAGGACCTGACAAAGATAATTGCGACAATGTGTCAGCCGGAACGCATAAGCTTAGCGTTTGCACCCAAGCTTCGGGATTTGAGTATGTTTCAAAGAGCGGAGCATTTGCAAAAATAATCAAGCCGCAAGCGGGTGTAATTAATACACTGTTTCCTAAAATGTAAACAATCTTTTTAAGTCCGCCAATGGAATGAAAAAGTTGGCCTTTGCCGATTAATGGCCAGTACATGCAAAAGGCGGCAAAGAAAATGACAGCCGTCACGGTCTCATGGTAAAAGGAATTCGTTTTAACAATATCAAAGATAAAAGGAACATGATAGAAAGAAAAAGTCATGTTGAAGAATAGCATTGCTACAATCGGTTTTGTAAAAAAATTCATGATCGGTTTGATTATCGGTTTTTCTAAAATCGTTTTCCAAAACCAGTCTGGCAATCCAATAATGATGAGCGGTGGAACCATTAAAAACAAAATCGCCATTGATGCCATGTGGCCCGTAAACGTAATGTGTCCCAATAAATCAAGCGGGCTCCCCCTGCTAATATACAGAAGAACAATTGCTGCCAAAAATGCCAGCTGCTGTTTTCTGCTCACTGGTCGGGAATGCTGAAAATATTGCCGTAAAGAACTTATCATAACGTAATATAGAACGACTAAAGCGAAACAAAAAACAAAAAAAACAGGACTCCACAATGCTCTAAACCCGAAAATTTCTAAATCCATGCAAATCAGCTCCTTACCAATATCCCTCAAAACATCTATTGTTCATTTTATTATACCTGTTCTTTTTTTTACATTTCAATGAACGTTTTATGACACATAAAAAGAAGCAGCCGGTTTACATCCAGCTGCTTCTTTCCGTTTTTACCACCAAACAATTGTTGTAAAAGCAAGAACTGTCAGAAACGTAACGAAAATGCCTGACCAAATGAAAAATTGCGGTCCTTCATGTCCTCTGTGATTCATATGCATAAAATAATATAATTGGAAAATTACTTGTACACATGCCAAGAGGACGATGAACGGCACCTTCAACCATTCACTGATGCCGTCATATCCAACTGTAATAAATGAAACAATTGTTAAAAAGATCATTAATGCAAATGAAACCACTTGATATTTCATTTCTTCCGCATTTTTTTTGCGGCGATACGCTAAATCAACTTTTGGGCTTCGTGAATTTTCACTTACCATTGCCTATCCCACCATTCCCATTAAGTATACAACTGTGAAAATGAATACCCAAACAACGTCGATAAAATGCCAATAGAGGCTTGCAACATAAAATTTAGGTGCATTGTATAGGTTTAATCCGCGTTTAGCGTTGCGAATCATAAGCGCCAAGATCCACATAAGACCAAATGTAACGTGTGCCCCATGTGTGCCTACAAGCGTGTAAAATGCAGAACCTAAAGCACTGCTTGTCATTTTAAATTCGTATTCATGCACATAATGATAAAACTCATAAATTTCCAATGCAAGGAATCCAGCGCCTAATAACACGGTGATGGCCAACCAAAACTGCATTTTTCCAAATTGGAAATTTTTCATGTGATAAATTGCATATACGCTCGTCAAACTGCTTGTTAACAATAGCATGGTCGCCACAAACACTAGGCGAATGTCAAACAATTCCTGTGTTGTGGCACCACCTGCATTAGAGTTTCTCAAAGCAAGGAATGTTGCAAATAATGTGGCAAATAAAACAGTTTCACCACCAAGAAATACCCAAAATCCAATAAATTTGTTTTTTCCTTCGAGGGTTGCTTTTTCCGGCTCAGCCGGAAACGTTTCAGCCGTCAATTTTTCTTCAACATGCATTATGCCCGAACCCCCCCATCTTCATCTTCTTTTAAAAGATCTTCTTTATGGATATGATAGCCATGATCATCAATGACCGAACGCAAAAGCATTGTAAAGAACGTGACGATGAAGCCGAAGATGGCCACTGGTACGCCCCATGAATAGTCATTGTGATACATGAGCCCGAATGCTGCAATAAACAATCCTAATGAGATAAAGAATGGCAGAATGGAAGAATTCGGCATATGAATGTCGCTGATCGGTTCAGCCGGCGTAAAGCCTTTCTTTCCTTCCATTTTTTCAATCCATAAAGGATCTAATCCGCGAATAAGCGGTGTTTGTTTAAAGTTGTATTCAGGTGGAGGCGAAGCTACAGCCCACTCTAAAGAACGGCCGTCTTCCCAAGGATCTGCTCCAACTTTTTCACCTTTAATAGAAGTCATTACTACGTTGAACAACAGGAGAACAACCGCAACTGCCATTAAAATGGCACCGATCGTGCTGATTAAGTTGCCTGTGTCAAATCCTTGTCCTGACAGGAACGTAAATACACGTCTCGGCATTCCCATTAGCCCTAAGAAGTGTTGGATAAAGAAAGTTAAATGGAAACCGACGAAAAATAGCAACCACGTAATTTTGCCGAGCGTTTCATTCAGTACTTTTCCAAACATTTTCGGCCACCAATAATGTGCAGCAGCCAAAATTGCAGTAACAATTCCGCCTACGATAACATAATGGAAGTGTGCAACGACAAAATATGTGTCATGGTATTGATAGTCCGCCGGGGCTGCTGCAAGCATGACACCAGTCACACCACCCATGACAAAAGAAGGGATAAAACCTACTGCATAAAGCATCGGTGTTGTAAAACGGATGCTTCCGCCCCACATCGTAAACAGCCAGTTAAACACTTTAATTCCGGTCGGTACACCAATTGTCATGGTAGCAACCGCAAAAATTGCGTTAGCAATTGGGCCGAGACCTGTCGTAAACATGTGGTGCGCCCAAACCATGAATCCTAAAAATCCGATTAAAACCGTTGCAAACACCATTGATGTATATCCAAACAAACGCTTCCGTGAAAATGTAGGAATGATTTCCGAAAATATTCCGAATGCCGGCAATACTAGGATATACACTTCAGGATGTCCGAAGATCCAGAAAATGTGTTCATAAATGATTGTATTTCCGCCCAATTCCGGATTGAAAAAGTTTGCTCCGAACAGTCGGTCGAACATCAACAATGCAATGCCCACTGTTAAAGGAGGAAAAGCAAACAAAATGAGCGCAGATGAAACAAATGTCGTCCACGTAAACAACGGCATGCGCATATAAGTCATTCCGGGTGCACGCATGTTAATAATCGTGACGATAAAGTTGATACCGGCAATTAATGTTCCAATCCCTGAAATTTGCAAACCGAGTATGTAAAAATCAACTCCGTGTCCAGGAGAGTCTAAAGAGATTGAAGGATATGCCGTCCAACCTGAATCGGGAGCTCCTCCTAAAAACCAGCTTAAATTTAAGAAAACACCCCCGAAGAAAAACAGCCAAAAGCCTAATGCATTCAAAAACGGAAATGCCACGTCACGAGCTCCGATTTGCAGCGGAACAACAGCATTCATATAAGCGAACAAAAGCGGAGTTGCCGCAAGGAAAATCATTGTTGTCCCGTGCATTGTCATAAGCTCATTAAACGTTCCGGCACTGACAAAGTCATTTTCCGGTACCGCCAATTGAATACGCATCAACAGCGCCTCAAGACCACCAATGGCAAAAAAGAGTCCCCCGGCTATTAAATATAATATGGCAATTTTTTTATGGTCAACAGTTGTTAAATAGTCCCAAACTGTTGGCCAGAACCCTTTTTTTCGAGCTAACGTACTCACGATGTAACCTCCTTTTTCATTAGTCAACCATTACTTTTCAACTGAAAGGCTTTCCAAATAATCCGTTAATGCATTGATTTCTTCTTCTGTAAGTTTATCGTAAGTTCCTGTCATTTTATTTCCAGGTTTATATCGTTCAGGATCTCTCAGCCAATTTTTAATATTTTCTTCGTTATGTTCCAAGATACCGGCAACGCGCTCACGATCAGCAAAATTCCCTAAATTTGGAGCGGTGCGTGCTTGTTCAGGGCGATTATCCGCAGGTGTAACTGCATGACAGCCGATGCACCCTTTATCTTGGAATATTTGCTCACCTTTTTTGGCTGATTCTGTTTGTGCAATTGCTTCTGCCTTAACGTTTTTCATTTTATCGATCCATGAATTAAATTCATCACGGGAAACGGCTTTAACTTTAAAGTCCATTAATGCGTGCGAAGGTCCGCATAGTTCAGCACATTTTCCGTAGAAAATGTTTCCGGCTTCTTCAGCACGTTTTGAATCAATTTTTAACCAAAACTTATTTTCGTTATCAGTGTTTGTATCTGTTTTCCCTCCAACTGAAGGAATCCAAAATGAGTGCTTAACGTCAGAAGCCTTTACATTGAAATACACTTTTTCATCAGTGGGAAGAACGAGATCTTGGCTTGTAATCACACCATATCCAGGGTATTCAAACTCCCACCAGTAAAGGCTGGCTCTTACATTGACAACAAGTGGATCTTTCCCTTTGTTTTTCTCATCGGCCAACGCCTTTTCCATTGGATCAACATCCGCCAAATGGAAAGTGGAAGCTACCACAGGTACTGCCAAGACAACCAATAATAAAATAGGAATAACAGTCCAAATGATTTCAAGTTTATGGTTGCCTTCCACTTGTACTGGAATTTTCTCACCCACTTTTTTCCGGCGGAATTTTAACAACACGTAAATGAAAATAATGGTGACAACCGCCACGACGATCACCATGATTGCCGTACTCAACATCATGAGCGAAAATTGTTCATCGGCAACAGTTCCCGCTGGCGTCAACGTGGAAATAAACGGTTCGCCGCAGCCGGATAGAACGAGCGCCATGATTGCAAAAAGTAAAAAAAGACGCCATTTCAGCTTTTTCATTGCTAAACAACCCCTCTTTCTTTGTTAAATGTCTCAAACTCCTAAAAAAATGAAGAATTCCTTCTATACATAAACTTTAGAAAGAATTGCAACCGATCTTAAATAATGGAAAATGCAACCATTGCTACAAATAATATCGTCAAATAATTTATGGAATAAACAAACATCCATTTAGCCCATTTTATATCATTTTTCATTTTCAGTCCAATGAGCGCCAAAATGAGCCATGCTACATTTAAAATGGTCGCCAAAACGACGAAGCCAATGCCTAAACTGAACAGATAAAATGGAAGCGGCAGCAAACACGCAACCCAAACGATGATCTGTCTTTTTGTAATATTAAATCCGTGTACAACCGGAAGCATCGGAACACCGGCTTTCCGGTAATCATCTACACGTTTCATCGCCAAAGCCAAAAAATGGGGCGGCTGCCAGATGAACATGATCAAAAACAAAATCCATGGAATAAGATTCAACTCTTCAATCGCCGTCCATCCAATCAATGGCGGAACTGCTCCGGCAATGCTGCCAACAACTGTATTTAAAGTGTATTGGCGTTTAGTCCACATTGTATATAATACAATATAAGAAAACACACCAATCAATCCGATGACCGCGGCTGTCACAGATGCCATCAAAAGCATGATGGTTCCCAAAGCTATGAAGCCAATGCCCAAGGATAATGCTTGGAACATTGTAACTTTTCCGGTTACAGTAGGACGTGTTTTCGTTCTTTCCATTATTTGATCAATATCTTTATCATAAAAATTGTTGATTACACACGACCCGGCAATGATCAAGCCCGAACCAATAATCGTATAACAAATGATATCTATATAATCTAAAAAACTTTTTCCGCTGAAATATAATGCCAGCCATAAACCAGTAAAAGTGGTGATTAAGTTCGAATTGACAATCCCAACTTTTATAAGAGCCAAAAAGTCTTTGAAAGAAGAGGTCGTCTCTTCTAACGGCTCTTTGTAAACAACTTCACCCCTTGTATTGGCCATACATATTACCTCCTCTGAATCAACTGCACAAAACTGCAGCTGAAAAGCATTTACCTCCATCTTAAGAAAAAAAAGGAGTGAAAGAAACGTACATATAGTATTTAACCATAATTCGTCAAACTTTTGTGTACATTTTGCGAATAAAGTTTGTCGAAATTGTGAAGCAATGTAAATCAAATGTTATTCTTATTATAATAAATAAGTGCGTTCCACAAAAAACCTTCCCTTTATATTTCTAGCAAACTCCAATTTAATATTCAAGCTTTTTCTCGTGCAGGGGGAAATTTTATCTTAAAATGCCCTTATAAAAAAACATATTATTTTGAAAGCAGGTGAAGCAAATGCGACATTTATTAAAATGGCTTGCGGTATTGACAACGATCGTTATGCTTTTTGTTTTAATCGGCGGTGCATTGGTGACGAAAACTGGATCATCCATGGGATGCGGCCGGTCATGGCCTCTTTGCCACGGACAAATTCTCCCGGATCCGCTTACAATTGAGACGATTATTGAACTTTCCCACCGTCTTGTAAGCGGCGTGGCGGGGGTGCTTGTATTGGCTCTAGTCATTTGGGCCTGGAAGGCAATCGGACATAAAAGGGAGACAAAGCTGCTTTGTTTTCTCGCCATCTTTTTCATTATTTTACAGGCTCTCATTGGCGCAGCTGCTGTTGTTTGGGGACAATCAAAAGCCGTTCTTGCGCTTCATTTCGGCATTTCGCTCATCTCGTTCGCTGCGGTGCTGCTATTAACATTGTTGATTTTTGAAGTTGACAACAAGTTCGATGCAGATTCACTTGTTATTGGAAAAACAATGCGCTTCCATATTTACGGAATCATTATTTACAGTTATATTGTCATTTATACGGGAGCTTATGTGCGCCATAAAGGGGCAAGCCTTGCCTGTCCAAGCATTCCGTTTTGCAGCGATAACCGCCTTGCACCGCAAACCATACATGAATGGGTGCAGATGGGTCACCGCTTGGCTGCTGGTTTGCTTTTTATTTGGATCGCCATCGCCATGATTCACGCTATGAAACATTACCGTGGACAAAAAGTCATCTATTGGGGATGGATCATCGCCTTTCTTCTCATTATTCTGCAAGCCGTCACGGGTATTTCCATTATCCTGTCCAGCTTAAATCTTTATTTTGCATTGACTCATGCACTCATCATATCGTGCTTGTTCGGTCTTTTATGTTATTTTGTTCTCCTTGCCGGAAGGGCAAAAAAAGGTTAAAAAAACTCGCGTGTTTCGCGAGTTTTTTTATTTCAGCCGATAAATGTCTTTATACTTTTGTTCTAAATATTGGATAAAATAAGTGGGATTGAGCGGCTCTCCTGTGGCCTCCATTACAATTTCCAAAGGCTTCTTCATCTTGCCGTATTGATGAATATGCTTTGAAAGCCAGCTTCGTATTGCTGCAAATTCGCCATTTTCGATCAACTGATCAAGATCGGAGAGATCCGTCTCGATTTTCTGTTTGAATTGAGCTGCATACATGTATCCAAGTGCATATGAAGGGAAGTAGCCGAAACTCCCTCCAGCCCAGTGCACATCCTGCAAAATGCCGTTGCCGTCATGATCAGGAGCAATCCCCAGATATTGCTTATATTTTTCATTCCATACGTGCGGAAGCTCCTCAACACTGAGAGCCCCTTCAAACAATAATTTTTCTATTTCATATCTGACTATGATGTGGAGGCTGTAAGTTAATTCATCGGCTTCAATGCGAATGAGGGACGGTTTCACCTCATTGACGGCTCGATAAAAATCATCGAGCGCCACATGTTCGAATTGGCCTGGCGAATATTGCTTCAGCTTTTGATAATATCGTTTCCAAAAGGAATAGTTTCTCCCAATCATATTTTCATAAAATAAAGATTGCGATTCGTGGATGCCCATGGAAGCTCCTTCATCAAGCGGCGTCCCTGCCAAATGACCAGCAATATTTTGTTCATATATCGCATGCCCGCCTTCATGGATTGTGCCAAAAACAGCAGTGCGGAAATCATATTCGTCGTATTTTGCAGTAATTCTAACATCGCCGTGATGAATTTTAATCTCAAACGGATGAACGGTATCATCAAGACGGCCTGCATCAAAATTATAGCCGATTTCTTTCAATAAAAACTTGGAAAACTCCCTTTGTTGTTTCTTTTGAAACTTTTGATAAAGAAATGAGGTGTCCGGTTTATGTTCCGATTCGACAATTTGGTCGACAAACGGTATAAACTGCTCTTTCAGTTGGTTAAACACTTTATCAAGCATTTCGACTGTGACGCCCGGTTCATAATGGTCTAATAATGTGTTATAAGGATGACCTTTGAATCCCCAATACGAAATAAATTTTTTGTTAAACTCAATCAGTTTTTTTAAATATGGAGCAAACCTTTCAAAATCCGCCTTTTCTTTCGCTTCTTCCCAAACAGTTTCGCTTTTTGATTGAAGCACGGCATATGCCTGGTATTCCTCTTTTGGAATCTTGACATTCTTAACATAATCTTCTTTACAAAGTTGGACCGTTTTTTGCCCCACCCTAGAGAGTTTCGCAAAAACATCGCTTTCTGATAATTCATCAAGAAAATTCTTCATTTCGTCAGAAACGGACATTTGAAACCATTCGGCCGACAGTACACCGATGGTCTCGGCACGGTGATCCATCCCGTTTTTCGGCGCTTTCGTCCGCAAATCCCAGTACATCAAATTCAACGCTTCTTGATAACTTTCCATCTTTCTGACATATTGCAAAAAATCGCGTTCCTTCTGTTTGACATCCATCGCCATCACCCCAATTACTAAAAAATAAAAAAATTTACAAAGAACAAATCCTTATTTTTCCACTTCAGGTTGTACCGGCAATGCTTTCAGAACCTCTTTTAAGATATATTCATCAGTTTCTTTGTTAATTAAAATGGTCACTTCACCGTGATCCTCCTTCGTCCGAATAAGGCGTCCCACCCCTTGCTTTAACCGCAAAATCATATAAGGCAAATCAACTTCCAAGATCGGATCTTCCGCAGATTTCCGCTTTGCTTCAAAAACAGGATCATTGGGCGGGAACGGCAAAGACCAAATGGCGACGTGCTCAAGTGAAGAACCGGGAATATCAAGTCCTTCCCAAAGATGAAGAGCGCACAGAACAGCTGCTTCATCATGTTGAAAAGATTTCACTAGTTCACTAATTTCCTTGTCCCCTTCAAACAAGCAATGATCCCAAAGAGCAGGCAAATGTTCTTTCAAAAATGTCAACTCATCTTCCGTTCTAGTTAAAATTAGCGTCCGGCCTTGATATTTTTGGATAACCGACCGCACCCGTTCAAGCTTTTCCTCTTCATTCCCTTGTTTGATCGTAATTTTCATGTTTTTTTCATAATCGAACGGTGAGTCCACAGAAAATGAATAATAATCCATAATTCCAAGGCTTTTCGCTAAATAGGCAAAAGACCCGTTTTGATCCGACATCGTTGCCGAAGAAAAAATATAAGGTATTTTTTTAGAAAATACCTTTTCCCGCAAAATTTTTTCAACGGAAAGCGGCATGATAACAAATGTTAAATGGTTTCCATTTTCGAGCCAATAGATCGTTTCTTTGTTTTGTAAAAATAGGCCAAAAGAAAATTCCATTTGATCTAGATATTCTTCAACAATTCTCCGTTCATATTCATTGATCGTATACAGTTCACTTTCGAAAACAAGCTCTTCGGACAATTGTGTTAGCTTCTGATAAAATTGCTCCGTTTCTTCCATCAATGCTTTCGTTTTTCTAATTGTCAATCGATTGGATCCAGCCGTTTTTTCAGCATGCTGTTTCAAGTTATGAAAAAACCGTTCATTCATTTCAAGTGTCTTCTCAACCAACTCTGCAAGTTCTTCACGTATATCATTTTGCAAAATTTTTTCCAACAGCGCTTCTAATGTGTCTTTTTTTATGCGATAGGCGAGCGCTTTTTGAGCCGCAAATTCTAATAAATGCCCTTCGTCAAAAATCACGCATGAATGATCAGGAAGAAGGGGTAGCTGGCCTTCTCTTTTCCGCGATTCTTTTGTCCAAACGTGTTCCATATAAAAATCGTGGGAGCAAACAATTAAATCTTTTGCTCTTCGATAGTAATCCCGAGAAAGCATCATCCCGCACCGATGACGTTTTTCGCATGAAAAGCAATTTTGAAACGGATCCCACGCCACTTTCCGCCACTGTTCATCTGAAAAATGCGGATATTGTTTTCGGTCTCCGTACCGATGGAACTCCTGCATCCCGCTTGTGTCATGAACAAATGTAGGCAATGATTCATATAGCTCATAATACATATCATCTTCAAGCGCGCCAAGTGCATTTTCGAGCTTGTCCAAACATAAATATTGGTGCATCGATTTTGCCAAACGGACGTCAATGTTTAATCCAAGCGCTTTCTGAAGCTTATCTATATCTCCTTCTGCTTTGACAAGCTGCTCAATTAATGCTTCATCTGCGCAGGCAATGACAGCAGGTTTCCCAGTGTACCTTGCATAAGCAACCGCATATAGCAGATAAACAATCGTTTTTCCCGTTCCGACACCGGCTTCAGCAAACATTACTTTCTTGTCTTTAAAAGCACGATCAAGCTGAAACGCCATGTAAACTTGTTCATCGCGCAATTCAAAACCTTTTTCCGGCAAAATGTCATACAATACGTCTCCAATCCAGCCGCTTAAAGCATCGTAAAAATTTTCATCCTTTGAGATATGAAAAGGCAACCCATTTAATGCCATCCGCTTAACCCCCATGCATCATTCCTTGTTTTAAAACGCAGTTCATAAAATAGATATTATTTCATTTTTATTTTCCAGCGTCAAGATATATGGCGTCAAAAATTTACAGAAAAAAGACTTTCCTATTTTCAGGAAAGCCTTTTAGCCTGAAGCGAAAACGGAGCAGAAGATTCGTGCAAAACAGCCATTTTCAAGAGCCCTTCCGCTTCATAAAGCTGATGAATTGCTTTTTCATTCATTTCGCTATGAGAGAGAATTTCATATGTATTTTTTAATGCTTGCGAAATTAACAAAAATTCTTCCCTTGTCATATCAATTAACCAACCCCAATGAAAAATTGCATACATTTCAGTATATGCGGGGTGGATCATTTCTATACGCTTTTGGAAGGGGAGGACCCCAAAATTGGTAATAGTTTGTTTGAATAAACCCGTTAAAAAGCTTGCGTTTTTTAGTTGCTTTTTTCCCGTATAACCGTTCAAAATTTGGATGGCTCGTTAAAATATAGACAGACCAAGTGTCTAAAAGAGAGAACGTTTTTCCCATCTGTTGATACAGTTCTTCAACATGCTTCTTTTCGCCAAGCCTCTCGCCGTATGGAGGATTGCCGATAATCACTCCAAATTCTTTTTTTGAGCGAAAATCTTTTACCTGCATTTGCTTAAATGCAATGACATCGGAAAGTCCCGCCTCCATGGCATTTTCTTTTGCCGCTTCAACCATTTTATGGTCGATGTCTGCTCCGATGATATCAAGCTTCTCATCATAGCGCGCCAAATCTTCCGCTTCTTCTCTTGCCATTTTCCAATATTTTGCCTCAAGCCATTCCCAATCTTCCGAAGCAAAGTCCCTGTTAAAGCCAGGGGCTATATTTTGTCCGATTAATGCCGCTTCGATCCGGATGGTGCCAGAGCCGCAAAACGGATCGATTAACGTTCTGTTTGGGTTCCAGTTCGTCAGCAGAACGAGCGCGGCAGCCAGCGTCTCTTTCAACGGAGCTTCCCCTTGGCGGATTCGGTATCCCCGCTTGTGCAATCCGCTGCCGCTTGTATCAATCGTGATCGTTGCAATATCTTTATGCAAAGCGACCTCAATTTTATAGACTGGTCCACTCTCCTCAAGCCAATCAGAAGTTTTATGATATTGCCTCTTCAATTTTTCGACGATCGCTTTTTTGACAATTTTTTGACAATCCGATACGCTGGCAAGCTTTGATTTAACAGACTTTCCTATAACTGGAAACTGAGCTTTTTCAGGCAAAAAAGCGGCCCAATCAACAGCATTCGTCTCTGCAAACAATTGTTCAAAAGTGGCGGCGGGAAATTCGGCCACTTTCAGTTTTACCCTGTCAGCTGTTCTCAGCCATAAATTTGCCCGGCAAATCGCCAGTTCATCCCCTTCAAACACAACTTTTCCGTTCTCCACTTTGCAGTCGTATCCTAAATTGCGGACTTCTTTGGCGACCAAAGCTTCGATTCCCATAGCGGCTGTTGCAACGATGGTAAACGGTTTAGCCATTTTTTCACCCGTCTTTTATGTAAAATAAAAGCTCCCCGTCTGGAGAGCAAGTATTGCGGTTTCATCCATAACGTTCTGTAAGCCATGTTTTGTACCCATATTGAAAAATATGGGTGGTAATCATCTATCTACAGAAGCTTTTGCTTCTGTCCTTCTCCTCGTTCATTTCCTCAGAGAAGGTGCCCCTACCATCATTTGGGTTTCTCGCTCGTGGGGTTTACCGCGTTCCACTCTTGCGATTTCTCGCAAGACTTCGTCACTGTGGCACTTTCAGGGTAATCATGCCATGCCTCCAAGAGGTTTAGGCACTTTCCCCGCCGTCAGCTTTTGAAGCTGCCCTAGCTTATGGTTTCGCTAGGCACGAACACTACGGGCATCTCAGCACCGTGCGAGCATGGACTTTCCTCTACAACGGAAAACCGTTGCAGCGATTACCCGAACGTTATCCTCAAACCGCACTATGTAGTATAGTGAAAATGCCGAAAAAATTCAAGTGAAGAAAACTGGCATTACTCGTATAGTTTGCTGCCAAAAACATGTTTTTCTAAATTTGACAAGCGTTTCAAAATATCGAAATTGGTTGTGTTCGCTTGAATCGTTGGTTGTTTTTTCAAAGCTTCATCAAGTTGTTTTTTCAACCGCATATTTTCCTGCCTAAGCTGTTCAATTTCTTGATGGAACGTTTCGTAATCTTTAATAATCACATCTAAAAATTTATCGACTTCTTCTTGTTTGTAGCCCCGCATGGATGTTTTAAATTCTTTTTCCAAAATTTCTTTTGCCGTTAATCTGATTTTATCTGAAATCATTTCGATTCACCTCAACTTGTGGGAAATCTTAATTTCTATTTTTTCAAACTTCCTGATTAATGTCAATTTAATCTTTGTCAAACCCTTTTTTCTAGCATGAACTTTGCTTTAGTTAGAAGAAAGGAGCCGATGGAAACAGCTCCCTCCGCTTCATCAGCAATAAGGTCTGCCGCATTGAAAATGTTGATGGAATACTTCATTGGCCATCGATTGAGTGTGCGGGTAATAGTGCATATGCTGATACATTTGGTGATTGACATTCGTTGTATGAATTGGATGAATATGTGGAACTATTGTTTTCGAAAAGGTGTGGTTGACACAACACTTCGTCGGATGAACAATCGGCGAAAATATATTCGGCCTCATCATCAATCTTCATTTCCCCTTCCTAATCATAAGTTGTTTTCAATAACAGCCTATGAACAGGAAGGTGTACATGTACTAATTGAAACACCTATTTTTTACAGCAATGCGTATAAAGCATCTTGAAAGGTGGTAAAAACAAAAAAAATGACACATAGGACAAGAAAAAATAAATAAAGCATCCCTTTATACATCCTATCCTATTCCTCCTCCACAATTTTTATCAAATCATTTCCAATTCTTCATGACAATACGAAAGACCTTCAAGGTATAGAAGGTCCTGCCAATATTCGTAAATTTAAATACATGCTTCTTCACAACTTCGCATTTTCAACATTTATTTTCCTCAATGAATCTAGACGAATTCGGTTTAGGAAACGTTTCACTTGTCTAACTTCATATTTGTGCTTTTCTTTTTTTCAAGTCTTCGTTTCCTTTTTAACAGCGCTTCTTTTTCTGCACTGGTTGAGACTTTCAGACGTTCCACCATTTTAATGGTTTCGATTGCTTCATTGGTCATCGTCAGCGCAGCAGCAAAATTTTTTTCATAATGCTCGTAATATTTGGCTAGTTCGATTAAAGCTTTGATTTTTAATGAACCTCTACCCTTTTCTTTAATCTCATAAAACAGGCGATTTGCTTCAGACAATCGTCCGTTCCGCTTTTCCATCATCGCCATTTCAAATTTTGCTTGCAAATGCTCTCCGTTCGTCTTTTCATTTACCTTGGCATAAAAATCAAAAGCGCGTTCATCGTTCCCAACCGCTTGAAACCATTTTGCCACCTCAAACAGTTCTTCCTCGTAATGTATGTTCTCGGGAAACAGCAGTTTTTTTGACAAATGAGTATAAAGTGTAATTAAGGAAAGAATATCCCATTCATTATGTTTGAAAACGCTAAGAACAAGATCAGGATTGGGATTCTGCAAAAATTGATAATAAAGAATAGGCGCTAAATACCCGGGTGTATCTTCCGTCCGTTCAACTTGCAAAATTTTTTTCTCGACATTTGCCAGCTTTACAGAATCCATCCCTTTCTTCCATAGCCGTCTTGCCGCATGGTATAAATCGAAATGGCCATAATCCGGCAATTGCGGGAGCATGTCACGTATTAACGTATGTCTCGTTTTCACTTGAGGCCAATCGAACGCTTTTCCGTTATAAGTGACAAGCGTTTTTATATTGACTTCGCTTAAAAAATATTGATAAAACGCGACTTCATTCCCCGGCTTAGGCAAAAAAAGCTGCTTTAGCACCACTTTGTCGGCAAAGACTCGGGCATAACCTAACAAAAAAATCATGTGACCGACACCGCCTTTTAAGCCTGTCGTTTCCGTATCGAAAAAAAACAATTCGGATGGTTTGTGCCCTTTTGCCGATAAAGGATGCACCAAATCAGAATCGTTCCAGGAAGAAACGGCATCAAGCACTTCCCGCAGTTCATATAATCCGTGGCGAACATGTACAGGATATTCCACTTTGCGAATAAGGATGTATTGGCCATCATAGAAAAAAGGTCTTACACCGCTTTCTTGCCACTTTTCCAAATAAGGAATTTCCAGATTTTGAGCATCGGATTTCTTGTCCTCATCAACAAGATGTTTTTTCAAACGGTTTAACTTATGTTTTATGGACATATGAATCGTCCTTTCTGACAAATTGCAGCAACTGGACAGCGGTTTTTTTGCGGCCGTTCATCGCTATGTCAAGTCCAATGCATGATGGACAGCCGTCCTCGCAAGTGCAGCTTGAAATCATCTCTTCCGCTTTTAAAAGCAGTTCATCGATTTCTTCAAACACTTTTTTTGACAACCCGACTCCCCCGGGGTAGCGGTCATACAAAAAGATCGTCGGCTTTGCGTTATGAACCGACTTTGCTTGGAAGACGACATGAAGGTCGTTCGGATCACACATGGCCGCCAGCGAACTGACATATTTCAAAGCATGACTGAGTCCGATCAAGCCTTTTTCCATCTGTTCCTTTGAAAAACGTTCGGAAATTTCTTCATTGAAGCTGATCCAAGCACCCGTTGTATGGAGTTCTTCTTCAGGCAGATGAATCGGCCCTGACCCGATATTTTCATGCGTTCCAAATTTTATTTTTTTAAAAATCGTCGCTTTTCCAAGCACCATGACATCGCCGAATCCGGCTTCAAAATTTTTTCCCTTATGTTCCTCATCCACTTCCAGCACCTTCAATTGGACGGCAAGATTGGCATCAGTATAATAATCAACATTTACTTCCGTAACGTATGCTTTTTTCTCTTCCCAGTCAAGCTTTTCCACTTGAAATTGCTTGCCTTCATGCAAATAAATGGCTTCCTCATGCAGCATCGTCATTGCGCTGAAACGATCCATCTCGCCTATCACTCGTGCACCTTCTGACCTGTCGATGATGACAACATTTTCCTGAGAGGCTGATCTTAAACTAATATCATGAGCCGGAAATGAATCACTCATCCAATACCATTTGTTTCCATTTCTATAAAGCAATCCTTCTTCTTTTAGAAAATCAAGTATTTCGTTGATTTCCACTCCATCGAATGTTTCCCCTGTTTGGAAAGGAAGTTCGAACGCCGCGCATTTCAAATGGTCAACAAGAATAATTAAATTGTCCGGATGGACAATTGCGCTTTCCGGATTTTTTTCCAAGAAATATTCCGGATGCTGCAAAATGTATTGATCCAATGGATTCGATCCGCCGACAAGGATAACGGCCGATTCTTCTTCCCTTCGGCCGGCGCGCCCCGCCTGCTGCCAAGCGCTTGCAATCGTTCCGGGATATCCTGTCATAATGCATACTTGCAGCTGGCCGATATCGACTCCCAGCTCAAGAGCATTTGTGCTGACTACTCCTTTGATCTCCCCTTCCCGCAAGCCTTTTTCGATCTCCCTTCGTTGTTTTGGCAAATAGCCGCCGCGGTAGCCGCGAATTTTTTTCATGCCAATTTCCTTTTTCGAAAGCTCCTGAAGATATGTCAAAATGATTTCCACCCGCATACGACTTTTGGCAAAAACAATCGTTTGAATATCGTTTTGCAAAAATTGTTTTGCAATTTCTTTCACTTCCAGTGTTGCGCTTCTGCGAATGTTAAGCGGTTTATTGATGACGGGCGGATTATAAAAAATAAAATGCTTTCTGCTTCTTGGCGCACCGTTTTTGTTAACGAGGAAAACTTCTTCTCCTAACAACGTCTCTGCAAAATCTTTCGGATTGGCAATCGTTGCTGAGGTGCAAATAAATTGAACGTCAGTTCCGTAAAAACGGCAAATTCGTTTTAAACGTCTGATCACATTTGCAACATGGCTGCCAAAAACACCGCGGTACGTGTGCAATTCATCGATCACGACATATTTTAAGTTTTCAAATAGAGCCACCCATTTTGTATGATGAGGCAAAATTGCTGAATGGAGCATATCAGGGTTTGTCATGACAATGTGCCCTGCTTTTCTTACCTTTTGCCGTATGGAAGGAGATGTATCCCCGTCATATGTATAACAATGGATGGCTTCACCCCCAAACTCTTCAATCCATTCGTTCAATTCGCTTTTTTGATCTTGAGCCAATGCTTTTGTCGGAAAAAGGTACAACGCTCTTGCATTTCTGTTTTTTAAAATTTCGTTTAAAACCGGCAAATTGTAGCACAACGTCTTTCCGGAAGCCGTCGGCGTCACGGCTACGATATTGTTTCCTTTTAAAGCCAGTTCAAACGCTTCTTTCTGATGGCTGTATAAAGAATTGATTCCTCTTTTCAACAAAGCCTGTTTCAGCCGGCCGTCCATTTCATCAGGAAAGGGGACGGAGGTTGCTTCTTTTCCCTCTATTGTATGCCAGTAAACAATTTGGCTGCGAAAACGTTCATCATTTTTAAAATTCTCGATAACTTCCTCTAATGATTTCCTCCGAAACATCTGTCATTCCTCCTCTGTTTCTACGTCTATTGTAACGAATAAACGTTCGTCAATAAAGGTTGTTTCATCGACTTTGCCATGATGGAAAAACCTTTTGAAAATCTTTTGCATATAAATGGTGAAGAAAGGAGGCGAAACGATGGATAGGAACAAGAAGGAAAAAGGAGACATCTTGCCATCTTCACAGTCTGCTCACTTTCCCGATTATCTTCATCACTTTTTTGAACCTTCCTATTTCCAATCGCTTTTAAAACCTTTTCAAGATTTGTTTGAAAAGACAATGTCTCTCCCATTATTTCAATTAGAAACCTTTGAATCGGAAAAAGAATTGATTGTGGAGGGCAAGCTCCCTGGAGTCAAAAAAGAGCAAATACAGATTGGGTTGTTTGACAATGTATTAACTGTTTCCGTTCAACATCGCCAGCAATACGAACAGGCAAACGATCAAAAGCAGATCGTCGAGATGTTCGCATCTCAGGGAACATGTTCAAAATCTTTTTATCTTCCTCCTTATGCAGATACAACAAAAATGAAAGCGTCTTTTGAGAATGAGAAACTCGTCATTGTCATTCCTTCCCGAAAAAAAAACATACCGATTGCAGATTCATTTTAAAGGGTTCAGAATCATTGCTCTGAACCCTTTAACAGTCTTTTCTTTTGTTGCCTTCTTTCGTCTGCTTTATCATTTGGTGAGACGTTATGGCAAACCCTCCTGCGATAATTCCATTCGCCACACCGTTTACCGTAAACCCTAATGTAAAAACGCTCGCAACGACTCCGCTAAAAATGATGATCCATACAATAAGCCAATTCGGAATAAACGGCGTTCTTTTTAGGGCATATCCTAAAATCATTAAAGCCGGTACGACAATGACAAGCTGCGGATCGATGGCAATGTCGCGCAAAACGAGTTCAAGTCCACCCATCTTTTCCCTCCGACATTACGTTTTAAATATTTGCGAAACACCTTTTAACAAAGATGACATCTGGTTCATTGCACTTACAACCTGTCCAGCCGTATCCATCATTTTATTGAAATCGAGCTGCCCATCTTCCTTTTTAAAAGAAGTCATAAAAGTTGAATTCCCTCCATTTGGAATAATAATGGGCATAGGCTTTGGATATGGCGTCATAGTTGGAAGCTGCGGCGAAAAAAATGGGGTTGGAAAGGAGGAAAAATAAAATGGTTCCACCGTTGAATACTGGTTGTAAGGAAGAGGCCTCATCCATCCATATCTTGCATCATAATACATTGTGAATCCCCCCTTTACATCGATTCTTCATTTGCTGGCTCTTAATCTTATTTTATGATTTTTCCGGCCAAAAAGTGCTCTGTCAAATCATGTCGGAAGTTCTCATTTTTTTACAATTGATTATTGTCTAATAGATGATAACATATTAATATAAGGGAATAAGGGGGAATGTTTTATGACAGTGCAATTGTTAAGGGAGAAATTTAAACGGGAAAAAAATTACGATGCTGAATGCGCCAACGAACTGTTGGATTTTGCTCGCAAACTTTATATCTACGGAACCATCAATATTAAAGATTATCGACATATCATGAAAGCGTTGGAGCAGGAAGGCGCCGTTGCACCAGAATATACGATTTCATAAATGATTCATGAAAATAAAGCAGAGAGGCTTTCATTTCTCTGCTTTTTCTTTTTTTTCCGCAACCTTGTTTTGAACTTCGCTGAGCAAGTATTTCAGCGTATATTCTGCTGATTGCTTCCTATTATTAAATCTTGTTTGGCTCGTATCGTGAAAAAAAGATTGAATCGCAATGTTTTCAATGTGGTCTTTTGCTGTTTCAATCTGCTGGGGATATAGATATTTCGGGCGGCAAGTACTGATCCATTTTTTCGCTAACACTTCCCATTCATCTAACAAAGCAGAGATTTTATCAACATAAGGTTTCACCTCAGCATAGAAATCAAAAGTTTTTTCTTCTTTTTTTGTTTTTGCCATTCGATTGGCGCTTTCTTGGATGACAGATAACAGCTGTTCGGTGAGAATTTTCATTTGATCTTCCTTCAAGGTTGTTCACCCCGATACCATCATAACAAATCTGCCTCGTCAGCACCAATTAGAACATTCCCTCCCAATCAGTACGATGCCGCTTTTTTCTCTCGATTGCTTTCATGTTGCCACTTAATAAGCTGTACTTGAAAACGTATCAAGTCTTCCGTATGTTCGGTCATGGTTCGGGAAATTTTTTCAGCTTCCTTGTCAATTTTTTTTTAATTTTCTGTTTCAACTCGTTCTCCAATCGTTCGATTTGTAGCTCCATTTCCATTAATTTTTTCAATACTTCTTGTGAGCCAATAAAAGAATTCATAAATCATCCCTCTTTTCAAGTTCTTTGCTAACCAATTCTTTCTCCTTATTCTGAATCCTTCCAAGGCGACAAAACTAGTTTCTTTTCGGCAGAGAAAGTTGAAATTCATTCATTTTTTTATAAGCATTCGACAATGATTTTTGACGTATGCAATGTTTTCTGTTTTGAAAAACTAACGGAAGGAGGTGAAAGCGGAATGAAAAAAGATGCCAAAACAAAACAAAAAGAGCAGGTGCAAGATAAAAAAACCGGTTTTGGAGACAAAAAATTAAAAGGGCCAAATAGACCATCCACTTAAACATCGCCGGGCATTCCACCTGGCGTTTTATCATTGTTTTCTCCCTCATCCCCGATTCATTTCAAAGTTTTTGGCTGCGAAAACAACTTCTCTTCACTATCAATGAAACCTATCTTGTTTTTTTTCGTCTATATCGTTTGAAACAGCACAATCAAAACATTTTTCCATTTCTTTTTGATGCAATGTTGACGGTGTGCCTGTCTAATAAAATTAGACGGGAATAAAATTTATAAAAAAGAAAGGCATTCCATTCAAGAAAAGAGATCTATTTTTTGATAAGATAGAAACATCCAGATAAAGGAGGAGATCAGCTTGGCCATTCGTTATCCGAACGGAAAAGCTTTTCAGCCAAAATTAAAAACGAACAAGCCGATCGAAATGCAACATTCAAACCGTGGAATGACCTTAGAGGAAGATTTAAACGAAACAAACAGATATTATCGGGAACAGGGCATTGCAGTTATTCATAAAAAGCCAACTCCCGTGCAGATTGTTTCGGTCGATTATCCGAAAAGAAGCGCTGCCGTCATAAAAGAGGCCTATTTTAAACAAGCTTCCACAACCGATTATAACGGGGTGTACAAAGGAAGATATATTGATTTTGAAGCTAAGGAAACGCAAAATAAGTCATTTCCTTTAAAAAATTTTCACAATCATCAAATTGAACATATGAAAGCAGTTCTTCAACAGGAAGGGTTATGTTTTGTGATCATTTATTTCACCAAGCTCCATAAAATCTTTTTTTTAGAAGCAGAAAAATTAATGACATTTTGGGAAAGGCAAAAAAATGGAGGAAGAAAATCGATATCATTGCAGGAAATAGAAGAAAACGGATATCGCATTCCCCTTGGCTATCGTCCAAGAATTGATTATATTAGTATAATAGATCAATTATATTTTCATTAATGCCTTTTTCATTATAATGAAAGGTTGGAAAATCCATGAGTGAACAATATAAATCTCGAGCAGAAAGACGAAAAGCCTATCAACAGAAGAAGAAAAAAGGAAAAAAAAGAGGATTTTTCCATAAACTTTTATTAACTGTTCTTTTGCTGGCGCTTGCAGCCATCATCGGGGGGACAGGCACCTTCGCCTATTTTGCTGCCACCGCTCCTCCATTAAATGATGATTTGTTAAAAGGCAAGATGTCATCCACCATCTATGACATGAACGGAAAAGAAATAGGTGAAGTGGGTTCCGAAAAAAGGGAATATGTGAAAATCAACGACATCCCGAAAGTGGTAAAAGACGCTTTTATCGCGACAGAAGACGTTCGTTTTTACAAACATCACGGTATTGATCCCATCCGCATTGGCGGCGCCGTCATCGCCAACTTTAAAGAAGGATTTGGGGCGGAGGGTGCAAGTACGATCACACAGCAGCTCGTAAAACTATCATTCTTATCACTCGATAAAACGGTAAAAAGGAAAGCTCAAGAAGCTTGGCTTGCTTTACAGGTCGAACAGAAATACTCCAAAGATGAAATTTTAGAAATGTATTTAAATAGAATTTATTATCCGGGCAATTACTACGGCGTCGCAAGAGCAACAGAAGCCTTCTATGGAAAAGATTTGAAAGACATTACGCTTCCTGAGGCGGCAATGCTTGCCGGAATGATCAAAAATCCTGATCTTTACAATCCAAGAAAAAATCCGGAAGAAGCCGAAAAGCGCCGCAATGTTGTTTTGAATTTAATGGCTAAGCACGGCTTCATCACGAATGAAGAGGCAGAAAAAGCAAAACAGACGTCCGTGACGGAATCATTAGTAAAGCCGAAAAAACAACAAAATAAGTATTATGCTTTCATCGAGCAATCCATTGAAGAAGTGCGGAAAAAGCTCGGTGTCGATCCGAGCACGGCCGGATTAAAAATTTATACAACTCTTGATACGGATGCGCAAGATTATGTCAACGATCTTTTAAATGGAGACGAAATGTATTATCCTAGCCAATATTTTCAGGCCGGCGTTGCTCTTATTGATACGACAACTGGCGAAGTGCGGGCTATCGGAGGAGGCCGAAACCAGCCTGTCGGCGGGTTTAACTATGCGGTTGACCTTAAACGCCAGCCCGGTTCTACTATCAAACCGATACTGGATTATGGACCGGCCATTGAACATTTAAAATGGTCGACCTACCATCAAATTGTTGATGAACCTTATACGTACTCAAGCGGAAAGCCAATTAACAATTATGACCGCAAATATAAAGGACAAATGTCGATCCGCGAAGCACTGGCCGATTCACGAAATATCCCGGCATTAAAAGCGTTCCAAGAGGTTGGCCCGGAAAGAGCAAAAGCATTTGCAGCTGGATTGGGTATAAAAATTGATGAAATCTCTGAAGCCTATGCGATCGGCGGCTTTAAATACGGTATTTCGCCGATGCAATTGGCTGGCGCATACAGCGCGTTTGGCAACAACGGCATCTACATTGAGCCGCATACAGTGACAAAGGTCGTCTTTCATGATGGGACTGAGGCTGATTTATCACCGGATCCAGTTGAAGCGATGAGCGATTATACCGCCTTTATGATCACCGATATGTTGAAAACCGTTGTTGAAAGCGGAACAGGAACAAGAGTGCGTGTACCCGGTTTAAACATTGCCGGCAAAACAGGATCTACTAACTTTACTGAAGAGGAAAAGGAAAAATATCACCCAACGAAAGGGTCAGCGAAAGATAACTGGTTTGTCGGCTATACACCGAAATATACAGCGGCTGTTTGGACAGGTTATGAGCAAAATGAAGAGAAAATGTTCATTACGAAAGAAGAGCAAAAAATTGCCAGAGATATATTCCGAAAACTGATCAGACATGTTTCTAACGGCGATTCTTCCGATTTCAAACAGCCGAAAAGCGTTGTGAAAAAAGCGATTGAAAAAGGCTCCAATCCGCCGAGATTGGCAAGCAAATATACGCCGGAAAACATGATCACATATGAATATTTTGTCCGCGGAGAAGAACCGACAAAAGTTTCGACAAAATATGATAAATTGGATAAACCATCCGGCTTATCCATCCAATATGATCAAGAAGCGAACGCCATTCAATTGAACTGGAGCCACAGCGATTCCGACGTTTCATTTGAACTGAGCGTGGCGGTTGACGGTGGCAGCGGTCAAGTGTTGACGACAACGAATGAAACATCCTATACCTATACAAATGTCAAACCGGGATCCGTCTATCAGTTCACTGTCGTGGCACTCAATGACGATATGCGCAGCGACCCGGCAAGCGCCATGATCCAAATTCCGGCGGAGGAAGAAGTAGAAAATGATGGGCAAGATGACGAACAAAATCAAACAGATGAAATGAGCCCGGAAGACCAAGAAAGCAATGAAAACGACAATAAAGACAATGGTCAAGCCGAGGATAATCAAAATGCCGAGCCATCTGATGATGAAAATGAACAAGGAGGAGCAACTCCACCGCAAAGTGGTCAGCCGCAAAATCCGAACGAAGAAATACCAGAAAGTCCTGCCGGTAATGACCAAAAGGGAAAACCTGCAAACGGTCAGGGACAGCAGCCTGGTAATCAAGATAACAGGCAAATAAAGCCGCAATCTCAACCTCACTCATAAAAAAAGCGATCGCCTTTTTAAGGCGACCGCTTTTTTTTGGCTTTTTTCATGGCCTGCTGTTTATAAAATATTTTTTCAGCTTCTGTAAACAATTCCTTCAATTGAATAAATGCATGATATTGAGTTGGCCTTGCCAAAATAAACTCGAGCCGATCGGCAATATTGGAAGGTGTCATTTCCAGCTTCTTTACATCGTCCAGTTGCAAAGAATGAACCGGCTGTCCGTTCATCCAATAAAGAACTTCTATAAAAAGTTCTAGCCCTGCCATCATTTTCTTTTGATCCGTTTTAAACGGTTTTTTCATCGTGTTTTCGATCTCATGAGCCATTTCCTTCCATCTTCCAAAAAGTGACGGCAATTCCGTTTCGCACATTTCCCAAGGCTTTTTTCCATTCATCCCTGACAAGTAGACAAGATCAAAATAAAAGAAATCGTCCGGGTTTAAGCGTACGATCTCTCGGTCAAAAAAGGCTGGATTTTGAAATGGTGTGGGCAAATGAAATTCTTTTTCCTCATGCATTTGCCTCTTTTCCTTTCATGCGTTTTTTTCCCTCCCGGCATAAATGAAGGAGTGGGCATTCTCCGCATTTTGGTGATTGGGCTTTGCAGTGATAGCGGCCAAAAAAAATCAGCCGGTGATGGGTGATCCCCCATTCATCTTCCGGTACTTTCTCCATCAACGTTTTCTCTACTTCCAAGACCGAATCTTTTAAGCGGCAAATGCCAAGCCGTTTTGATACACGTTCTACATGAGTATCGACAGCAATTGCCGGTTTGCCAAAAGCGACAGACAACACAACATTTGCCGTTTTCCTGCCCACCCCGGGGAGCTTCATTAATTCTTCCCTCGTTTCAGGAACTTTCCGATCAAATTCATTAATTAACATCCTGCAAAGCTTTTGAATATTTTTCGCTTTGTTCCGATAAAGGCCTATGGAGCGTATATCTTGCTCTAATTCTTCTAATGGCACGGACAAATAATCGTCAGGTGTCTTATATTTTTGAAACAACTTCTTTGTCACTTTGTTTACAAGAGCATCTGTACATTGCGCCGATAATACAACGGCAATGACAAGCTCAAATGGATTGTCATGAACAAGTTCGCAGTGGGCATCTGGAAACATTTCGCCAATTCGGTCTAAACATTCCCGGACTTGTTTTTTTGATAGCATTTTTCATCTCCTTTCCATGAAAAGGCAAAAAGATATTGGCTCAATGGTTTTCGAGCCAGTTATAAAATGGAACTTTTCTTTTATATTCTTGTTCAGCCTTCTGGGCATGTTTTTGCCGTACTTGATATTCCCGAAATTTTTGTGCATGTTTTTTTGCTTGTTCCAATGTTTTAATTCCATTTTTCTTCCATTCGAATAAAATCCGATCAATGTATCGAAAATTCAGCTTTCCGGAAATGACCGCTTCCTTTAAAGCAGAAAGGATGATGTCCGGATCATGATGATCTTGATCAATCCAATAGGCCAGTGTTTCACATTCAATTGGCGATAGCGGACGACCAAATTCCTGTTCAAAAATCGTATACAAATTTTTTTCTTTTTCTTTTTCCTGCGTTGCCAATGTAAATTCATACAGCTTTTCCCAAAGCGGTTTTAAAGAATATTTTTCATACATAATTCCGTTTTGTTCAGATTCTTCTATATATAAAAACCCTCTTTGAATTAAATTTCTTAACAGCTTTGTGCATTCCGCAGCCGAAATCGACATATGATTGGAAAGTTCATTAGGAGTGGGAAAAAAATGGCCTTTCTGAATATTCGCATAGACATGTAAAAGGAGCAAAAACTCCTCCTCTTTCAGGCCGAGTCGGGAATAAGTTGTTAACAGGAGGTTGGGAATCGATAACGATCCTTGTTCTAGTATAGCGGTAAACTGCTCTTTTTTCATTTTTCGACACCTCCATCATAAGTATACCATGTGTTTTTCAAAAAATTGAAGCCTCCTGCACGTAGGAGGCTTTTATTTTATTACGGGTATAAACGATTCAATAAACGAGGGAATGGGATCGTTTCCCTGACATGTTCAATCCCGCATATCCATGCAACAGTGCGTTCAAGCCCCAAACCAAACCCTGAATGGGGTACAGAACCGTATTTTCGAAGATCCAAATACCATTGATATGCTTTTTTGTCAAGATTGTGTTCCTCAAGGCGTTTTTTCAACAGTTGATAATCATGGATTCGTTCTGAACCGCCGATAATTTCACCGTATCCTTCAGGCGCAATTAAATCCGCACATAAGACAACTTCATCCCTGTTAGGGTCAGGCTGCATATAAAAAGGTTTTAAGTCTGTCGGATAATGGGTGATAAACACCGGTTTGTCAAAGCTTTCGGCAATTGCTGTTTCATGAGGAGAACCGAAATCATCCCCCCACGAAATGTCACTGAACCCTTTTTCATGGAGCAGTTTTAGCGCTTCATCATACGTAATGCGCGGAAAAGGAGCTTTCACTTTTTCAAGTTTTTCCGTATCCCTTCCGAGCGTCGACAGCTCAAGCGAACAATGATCCAACACGGACTGAACTATAAAGGACACGTATTGTTCCTGCAATTTGAGGTTGTCCTCAAACTGGTAAAATGCCATTTCCGGTTCAATCATCCAAAATTCAATCAAATGGCGGCGGGTTTTGGATTTTTCTGCCCGAAACGTCGGTCCAAAGGAAAACACCTTTCCGAAAGCCATTGCAGCTGCTTCCATGTAAAGTTGACCGCTTTGCGAAAGGTAGGCATCTTCATCAAAATATTTCGTATGAAACAATTCGGTCGTTCCTTCAGGGGCACTTCCTGTTAAAATAGGCGGATCGATTTTGACAAACCCATGGTCATTAAAAAATTCATATGTAGCCCGTATTAACTCATTGCGAATTTTCATGATCGCATGCTGCCGTTTTGATCGAAGCCATAAATGGCGATGATCCATTAAAAAATCGGTGCCGTGTTCTTTTGGCGTAATCGGATAATCGACTGATTCGGAAATGATTTCAATGTCAGAAACCCCAAGCTCGTAACCAAAGGGTGAGCGCTCATCTTCGCGGACAACTCCAGTAACATATAAAGAAGTTTCTTGGGTAAGCTGCTTTGCCAGTTTAAACACTTCTTCACCAACAGTGGACTTCTCAACAACCGCTTGGATAAAACCGGTTCCGTCACGAAGCTGCAAAAAAGCAATTTTTCCGCTCGACCTTTTATTCGCAAGCCAACAGCCGATCGTTACTTCTTTGTCGACATATTGCCGAACATTTGAAATGGTTGTTTTCACTGTTTTTCCCTCCATAAGCCTAACTCCCAGATGCCTATTATTATACAGGGAATAATCATTTCATTTCAACAAATGGCAAAAAGCCGGTTGCAGCCCGGCTTTTTGCCGTTTTATTTTTGATGATTGACGACAAATCGTTTGATGCGTTCTATCGCTTTATCAAGCAACTCGAGTGATGTAGCGTAAGACAGTCTTACATTATCCGGAGCGCCAAAGCCGCTCCCGGGAACAAGGGCTACTTTTTCTTCTTCAAGTATCGCTTTCACAAAGTCATCAACATGATCAAAACCTGTTTTAGCCGCTGCTTCTTTCGCATTTGGAAATAAATAGAAAGCTCCTTGCGGCTTAATACATGAAAAACCTGGAATATCTACAAGTTTTTCATAAATGATGTTCAGACGATCTTCAAAAGCCTTTCTCATCGTTTCCACCGGTTCCTGCGGTCCTTCATAGGCAGCGATCGCAGCATATTGAGCAATAGACGTCGGATTGGAAGTGCTGTGGCTTGCCAAATTTGTCATCGCTTTAATAATGCATTCATCACCAGCCGCATAGCCGATTCTCCATCCGGTCATCGAATGCGATTTCGAGACTCCATTTATAATAATCGTATTTTCTTTCAATTGCGGCGAAATTTCGGCGATTGATACATGCTGATGGCCGCCGTATGTTAATTTTTCATAAATTTCATCCGATATAATCAGCACATTTCGTTCAAGGCAAACCTCTCCTAATGCTTGCAATTCTTCTTTTGTATAAATCATACCTGTCGGGTTGCTCGGGGAATTAATTATAACGGCTTTCGTTTTATCTGTAATCGCTTCTTTTAATTGTTCAGGCGCCACTTTAAATTGGTTTTCTTCCCGTCCTTCTACGAAGACAGGCACGCCCCCGGCAAGTTTTACCTGTTCAGGATAGCTCACCCAGTAAGGAGTCGGAATGATCACTTCATCCCCTTCATCAAGAATGACTTGGAACAATGTATATAAAGCGTGTTTGGCTCCTGTACAGACGATAATTTCCGACGGTTGATAATCCAATCCTTGATCTTGCTGAAATTTTTTAATAATGGCTTCTTTTAGTGACGCCAGCCCGCCGGACGGCGTATATTTTGTATGTCCTTCCTTCATTGCTTTGATCGCAGCCTCTAAAATATGCTCAGGTGTGTTAAAATCAGGCTCCCCCGCGCCAAGACCAATCACATCGTGCCCCTCCGCTTTTAAAGCTTTCGCTTTGGCAGTGATGGCCAGTGTCGATGATGGTGTTAAAGTGGAAACGCGTTTTGCTAATTTCATGTCAAAGTGCCCCTTTCTTACTGCTTAATGCTGTAAATTTTATAAACTCTTTCGTCTGTAAAACTTACGATTAAATATGTATAACGGTTTTGTTGGTCAATAAATTGTACCTCCCAAACCGGTATATCCCATGTCGGCTGTTTTGAATCATCGAAACCTAACATTATTTTCCTGATTTCTTTCGGCTTTTCACCCACCACTTCTTGTACAAGCTGCAGGACTTCTTTTTTTGACAAGCCTTCATCTGCTTTTTTCACAAGTATGTTGTCATTTCCTTTTTTCATCCAGCCAATGATTTTTTCTCCGTTTTTATTTTTTCCTTGTACGACATAATACGTATGCCTGCTGTGATAAGTCGAAATATTGTCAACTTTTTCGAAGCCGTTGTTTTGGGCGATCTCTCTTGCGGTAGGATGTCCTTTTCGTTTATCTTCTTCAGCGCTTGTATAAATGTGTGTCACGAAAGCTGTTGCCAAAAGAAGAAAACAAATGATTGAAAAGATAAATTTTCCTTTCATTTTCGATCACCGTTACGTACGGTATATGGTAAAAACCGCTTTTGTTGCATCTTCGTGATCGAGAGCCAGCCCAAACATTAAATGCTCTCTTTTCAATGTGCGATTGAGAAGATCGACAATTTTATATAATTCATCTGAGTGTTCTATTTTTACAGACGAGATGACCTCAATCTTGTTATCCATGGCAGAAATCCTCCTTCATCAAGCAAAAATTGTAACTCATAGTTCAAACATGTGCGGAAACAATAAAATCACAACAATTTTTTGTTGTACTCAGTTCCCATTATAACAGCTTTTGCAGCTTTCTCTAAATAAAATTTCTCCTAGTCCACACCTTTTTTATGAGGAGTGAATCGCTCGTTTGCTCCTCTTTTTTTCGATAAGAAAAACGTAATAAAGGCAAGAAAGAAACAAGGCCAAGGCCCTTTTTGGTTGGAAGCGGGTGTCAGGACCTGGCCCATTTACATTTACAGAACAGTCTTTGCCGGCTCATCTTGAATCAAGTCAACGATTTCGTTTTTTTCATTCATGATGGCAATAGTCGGTTTATGTTTGTCCAATTTATCTTCCGGAACGATTTTATAAGAAATGATAATGACCACATCACCGACTTGGACAAGTCTTGCCGCCGCACCGTTTAAACAAATGACTCCGCTGCCTCTTTCACCGGGAATGACATACGTTTCAAACCGTTCTCCGTTATTGTTATTGACAATTTGCACCTTTTCGTTCGGCAGGATTCCAACGGCATCTAATATGTCTTGATCAATCGTGACGGATCCAACATAATGTAAATTCGCTTCCGTTACTCTTGCCCGGTGAATTTTCCCATTCATCATAATCCGATACATCGAAGACCCTCCTTTTTAATCCAAATCGATGATAATATTATCAATCAATCGTGCCTGTTTAAATTTGACGGCAAGCGCAACGATGATTTTGCCATGAAACGAGCTGACCGGTTCCAGATCAGGATACGTTAAAATATCTATATAATCAATTTCACCACTTGTATTTTTCTCCAAATACGCTTTCATTTTTTCCATGATTTCCTTTGGCTGGTAAGCATTTTTTTCAATCATGTCTCTAGCGATTAACAACGATTGATATAAATGGGGCGCTTCTTTTCGCTCCTGTTCGTCAAGCCTGATATTTCTCGAGCTTTTCGCCAAGCCGTCCACTTCTCTTACGGTTTCAACGGCCACCAGTTCGACAGGAAAATTCAAATCTTCAATTAAAGCTGATACGACAGCAACTTGCTGGGCATCCTTCAAGCCGAAATATGCACGATCTGGTGAAACAATATGAAAAAGCTTTGTTAAAACAGTCGCTACCCCGTCAAAATGGCCTTTGCGTGATTTTCCGCATAAAACATCAACCCGCTTAGACACTTTTACAGTTGCAGCAGGCTCTTTTGGATACATTTCTTCTGTTGTTGGCGCAAAAAGGAAATCGACACCCTTCTCCTTTGCCAACGATTCATCCCGCTTCAAATCTCGGGGATATGTGGCAAAATCTTCGCTAGGTCCAAACTGCAATGGGTTGACAAAAACGCTTAAGACCACAAAATCATTTTCCTGTTTTGCCCGCTCCACCAATTTTAAATGTCCTTCGTGCAAATAGCCCATCGTTGGGACAAAACCCACCGTTTTCCCTGCTTTTTTCAAGCTGCGGATTTCTTGTTTCATTTGTTCAATTGTTGTGATGATATTCATTCTGTTCTTCCTCCATACAATCCTGAAACGACATTCTCGTCCATGTGGAATGAGTGTTCCTCCGTTGGAAAACGGCGCGCTTTTACATCATCTTTATATTGATTAATCGCCCGGCTGATGTCATCATTGATCACAGCATATTGTTTGACAAATTTCGGGACTCTTTCGACGCCGTAACCTATCACATCATGAAACACAAGAACTTGCCCGTCCGTATCTTTTCCAGCTCCTATCCCAATGGTTGGAATTGACAGCTCATTCGTTATTTTTGCTGACAGTTGAGAAGGTACACACTCCAAAACAACCGCGATGGCCCCCGCTTCCTCGCATTTTTTGGCATCTTCCAGCAGCCTTTGCGCGCTTTTCAAATCTTTTCCTTGCACTTTATAGCCACCTAACACGCCAACAGACTGCGGGGTTAATCCAAGATGAGCGACAACAGGGATGCCTGCATTGGTAAGAAGGGAGATAATATCGAAAACAGCACCTTCCAGCTTTAATGCATCCGCTCCGCTTTCTTGCACGATTCTTTTGGCATTTGTTAACGCATCCTCTTTAGAAATGTGGTAGGACATAAACGGCATATCCGTCACAATAAACGTGTTGGGAGCCCCCCGCTTCACGGCTTTTGTATGATGAATCATATCTTCAACCGTCACCGGGACAGTCGAATCATACCCTAAAACAACCATTCCAAGGGAATCACCGACTAATATCATATCGACATTAGCTTGTTGGGCAAGCTTTGCCGATGGATAGTCGTAGGCAGTCAACATGACAATAGGCTCACGTTTTTTTTTCATTTGCAGAAAATCAGTTTTTGTTTTCATAAAAATCCCCTCCCGTTTTTTTTCAGAGGGAAGGATTGACCGATGTGAAAAATCCTTCTTTCTCTAGGAAAGAAGGATGAAAAAACGTATCCATATATCGGTTTCATTCTCCCTCTGTCCCAGTCCGATTGGATCAAGGCAGATTAAACTGTCAAAATATCACAAAGATTTTTGGTGCAGTTCATTGAAGATACTGCCCTTTTGCCCATTTTAAGTATAACAAAAATTTTCGATCCGATCATGTTTATTTTAAATCGATATCCGCCGAATATACTTTTTCAATGGTTCCTTCGGGAGTTTCAATTAAAAGCGCCCCTTCCTCATTGATGCCGAGCGCCTTGCCAACAATTGTTCCCGCTAATGTTCTGGCGCGAATCTCTTTATGCAGGCTAATTGTATAGCTTTCCCACATGAGTTTTAACGGTTTGAAGCCATGTTTTAAATATGTTTCATACCATTTTTCAAACGCCTTCAAAAACTTTTGAATGACGGTAGCTCGATGAATCGGCTCCCCCTTTTCCAAAGCCATTGAAGAAGCTGTAGAACGAATAGCATCAGGAAAATCTTCTGACCTTTGATTCACGTTTATGCCGATGCCGATGATGACGGAATGCACCTGATCCGCTTCGGCGACCAGTTCCGTCAAAATACCTGCAACCTTTTTTCCGTTGATCAATACATCATTTGGCCATTTAATGCTGGCTTGAAGTCCAGTTGCTTCTTCAATCCCTTCGACTAAAGCAACAGCCGTCAGCAACGTCAACTGCGGCGTTTTGTGGATCGGAATCTTCGGACGGACGATCATGCTCATCCAAATGCCTTTTTCTTTTGGGGAGTGCCACGATCTCGCCATTCGCCCTTTTCCGCCTGTTTGTTCGTCAGCCACAACAATTGTCCCTTCTTTTTCTCCGTTCTGTGACAGTTCATGAGCTATTTTTTGAGTCGAAACAACTGAATCGTAATAAACAATTTGGCGGCCAAACGTTTTTGTATCAAGCCCTAATTGAATTTCATTTGCGGTGATTTTATCAGGCGTCTTGAGAATGCGGTAGCCTTTTTTTCGAACTGCTTCGAGTTCAAACCCCTCTTTTCTAAGCTCTTCTATATGCTTCCATACAGCCGTTCGGGAGCAACCTAACAGATCGCTAATTTTTTGTCCAGAAACAAATCCGCCCTCCGCTTTAGAAAAAGCTTCTAGCAATTTTCGTCTAATTTCTGATTGCAATGGATCAGCCACTCCTTTATGTTTCCGCTGTCATTTTCTAATTTTCTATTTAATACGTGCTCTTCAATTATTTGTAAATATTTAGATACCCACTGCCCTGGTTTTTTTTCAATGATATCAAGAATATCTTTTCCTGTTATTGCTAAATCCGCCCTAGAGCGAATCGGAAGATTGATATATTGATCTTTGAGTGTTTGAAAAGCAGAAACATTTTTTTCTTTTTGCAAAACTTGTTTGACTCTTTCCAATTGAAGAGCTGAATCAATCCCTGCTTGATACAATAAATAGTTCGTCCACCCTTTTTCCAACAAAACAGAAAGACGTTCACGCTGCAAAGCAACGTTTTGAATAAGCTTTCTTGGAAGTTTCCATTGCTGTAAAAACATGCGGACATCTTCTATCTTCAACATATAGGTTAAAAAAAGCCAATAATCTTCCCGTTCTGTTAATTGCTGCAAAGGATAGTCGGTTATCTTTAACAATCGATCTTGCAAATGGCTTATTCCTGGCAGATGACGGTATACATCCGTTTCTGCCAACAAGCGGATGGCCTGATTGGATGACTGTCCGGCGAAAAGTTTTTCCATCTCGTTTGTGATCCGCTCAATGGAAATTTCCTTTAGCAGTCGGTTCCAACGGATGATGGCATTTTTGGTTTCTTCCTCTAATTGAAAAGAAAGTTGGCTGACAAATCTCAGCGCTCTTAACATTCTCAACGCATCTTCGGAAAAGCGTTCATAAGGATTGCCAACCGTTCGGATGACCCGATTTTTTAAATCATTCTTTCCGCCGAAATAGTCAATGATTTCCCCTGTTTTATCCATCGCCATAGCATTTATGGTGAAATCGCGCCGTCTTAAATCTTCTTTTAATGAGCGGATAAAACGAACATATTGCGGCTTCCGGTAATCTACATATTGTCCTTCCGTCCTGAATGTTGTCACTTCATACGATTTGCCATTCAAAAGTACAATAACGGTTCCGTGTTTTTTACCGACATCAATTGTTTTTGGAAACATTTTTTGCACTTCATCCGGAGTTGCCGACGTTGCAATGTCTACATCGCCTATTTTACGATCCAAGAGGAAATCGCGGACGGAGCCCCCGACAAAATAAGCTTCATATCCATTCTCTTGGATTGTTTCAATTATCGGAAGAGCTTGCAAGAACTCACCTTTCATATCTAAACACCTTCACTAAGCAGTTCATAGTACATACGTTCGTATTTTGACACAATGTTTTCCGAATGGAACTTTTCCCGGGCAATCATTATAGCATTTTCCGACATTTCATTATGAAGGGATTGATCTTCAAGCAGTTGAATTGATTTTTTGGCAATTTCTTCAATATCACCAATTTCCGCGATGTAGCCGGTTTTTCCATCTTCAATCACCTCAGGAATACCGCCGACTCTCGTTCCGATACACGGCACACCGCAAGCCATTGCTTCCAATAAGACCAACCCGAAGCTCTCTTTTTGTGACAGCAAAAACAATAGATCGCTGATGGAATATAATTGATCCAAGTTGTCTTGCTTGCCGAGAAACAGCACTTTGTCTTCAAGTTGCAGACTTTTGACAAGTTTTGACACGACTGTTACTTCAGGCCCATCCCCCACAAGCAAAAGCTTTGCGGGGATTTTTTGCTGGATAAGATGAAAAGCTTTTACAACATCCGGTACACGTTTCACTTTGCGAAAATTGGAAACGTGAATGATCACTTTCTCATCGGCCTGAATTCCGTATTCTTTTTTCAATGATGGCAAATGTTTTTTTTGATAAACCCGTTCATCAATAAAATTATAAACAGTCTCAATTTTTTTTTCAGTCTCTAAAAGTTCATACGTTTGCTCTACCAGCGCTTTCGATACGGCTGTTACCCTGTCGGATGCATCAATTCCAAATTTTATGGCGATGGACAATGTCGGATCATATCCTAAAACTGTAATATCTGTTCCGTGCAGAGTTGTGACAATTTTAATTTTTCCGCCCACCATCTGTTTGGCCAAGTAAGCGCAAACTGCATGTGGAACAGCGTAATGGACATGCAAAATATCTAATTTTTCCCTTTCGATCACTTCCGCCATTTTGCTTGACAGTGCCAAATCATACGGCGGATATTTAAACACTGAATATTGATTCACTTCCACTTCATGAAAATAAATGTTGCAATAGACTTTATTTAATCGAAAGGGCATGCTTGAGGAAATAAAATGAATTTCATGCCCTCTTTCTGCAAGCATTTTTCCAAGCTCCGTCGCTACAACTCCCGAGCCCCCCACAGATGGGTAACAAGTAATTCCAATTTTCAACTTCCGCATGAAATCATCACCATCTATGCCAGTTTTAACAGCGAAACATTAACGGTTCCTTTTTTCATTTTCATGAACGACGTCTCTCCATTTAAAATCCCCTCGTTCCAATCCGCGGATCAATACTTCTGCTGTTCCCATATTTGTTGCAAGCGGAATGGCATAAACATCACAAAGGCGGATCAATGCGGAAACATCCGGTTCATGCGGCTGCGCTGTTAATGGATCTCTGAAAAATAAAACTAAATCCATTTCATTTTTTGCTATAAGGGAACCGATTTCTTGATCGCCCCCAAATGGACCGGACTGGAAACGATGAATGTTTAATCCCGTGGCTTCTTGGATTCTTAAACCGGTTGTTCCTGTTGCATATAATTCGTGCTTTTCCAAAACACGTTTATATGCAATCGCAAATTGAACCATGTCATCCTTTTTCTTATCATGAGCAATCAATGCAATTTTCATATACGATTTCCCTCACCCTATAATATTTTCCAATCCATAGACAACCGTATCGATTTTCATCACCGTTTCAACCGAGAGTTTTACGCCGGACATAAAGGATGCGCGATTATAGGAATCATGGCGGATGGTCAATGTTTGGCCATCACCTCCAAACAACACTTCTTGATGGGCAATTAAACCGGGAAGACGGACGCTATGGATGCGGATGCCATTCCACTCGGCTCCGCGGGCACCGTTTATTGTTTCCTTTTCTTCAGGATGTCCTTGTCTTTTGTCTCCGCGAACCTCATAAATCATTTCCGCTGTTTTTATTCCGGTTCCAGACGGGGCATCTAGTTTTTGATCATGATGCATTTCAATTATTTCAACATCTTTGAAGTACTTCGCAGCCATTTGGGCAAATTTCATCATCAGCACAGCTCCTACGGCGAAATTTGGGGCAATGATTGCACCGATTCCTTTTTCCTCGGCCAATTTTCTAAGTTCGTTTAAATCGCTTTCCTGAAATCCTGTTGTGCCGACGACAGGACGAACTCCATGCTCCAATGCCATTTTTGTATGTATTTTCCCGACTTCGGGTGTCGTTAAATCAATAAGGACATCCGGAGTTGTTTCTGCAAAACATTTTTCAGGGCTTGTATAAATGCGGACGCCATCTTGAAACCATTCGCCGTCATTCACACGATCAATCACGCCCACAAGTTGAAAATGTTCCGTTTCATTGACAAGTTTTACAGCCTCCCGCCCCATTCGTCCTCTTGGACCGGCGATCACGATTTTTATGTTTTTCATGAATAATCCCCCTTCTATTTTCTCGTCCATCTGTTTTGATCTCTTGTGCGAAATTTGTTCATAACAAGATCATGTGCTTTTTCCAAATCAATGTTTAAGGAATTGGCCATACAGATGAGAACAAACAATAAATCTCCGAGCTCTTCTTCAATCTCCTTTTCTGTTTCCGTTTCTTTTTTTGGCTTTTCCCCATAATAATGATTAACTTCTCTTGCCAGTTCTCCCAACTCCTCAGTCAAACGGGCCAACATCGCCAAAGGGCTGAAATATCCTTCCTTAAACTGGGAAATGTATTCATCTACTTCTTTTTGCAAATCCTGCATTGTTTTACTGCTCAATTGTTACCACCCCAATCATTTTCTCTTACATGTTAGCGAATTCTTTTGCATTTGACAATAAAACTCTTTTGTTGATTGAATTGTAACATAGAAAGTGATCGATTATAATTAAAAAGCTAATGAAAATCGGAGGTGTCCGTCTTGTTGCAAATAAAATTGAAAAATCTTTTTTTTATTCTATTAGGAGCCTGCATTTTTTCCTTCGGCCTTGTCCATTTTAATATGCAAAACAACTTGGCGGAAGGAGGATTCACAGGAATTACCCTGCTTCTATACTTTTTGTTTCGCATCGATCCTTCCGTTTCCAACCTTGCTTTAAATATTCCAATATTCTTCATCGGATGGAAGCTTTTAGGCCGGACAACTTTCATCTATACACTTTTCGGTACCATTGCTGTTTCCTTTTTTTTATGGATTTTTCAAAGACATCAATTCCAAATTCCCTTGCATGAGGATTTAACGCTTGCGGCTCTATTTGCAGGTGTTTTTCTTGGTATCGGCCTCGGTATCATATTCCGCTATGGCGGAACGACCGGAGGAGTTGATATCATTGCCCGGTTGGTAAGAAAATATTTTGGCTTTAGTATGGGAAAAACGATGTTTCTTTTCGATGCTTTTGTGATCACCCTATCGTTAATTACTTATTTATCTTACCGCGAAGCCATGTATACTCTCGTTGCTGTTTTTATCGCTACAAGGGTGATTGACTTCATTCAGGAAGGTGCGTATAGGGCAAAAGCGGCGATGATTATATCGGATAAAAACGAGGCTATTGCAGAAAAAATTTTAAAAGAAATGGATCGCGGCGTGACCATTTTAAAGGGTCAAGGTTCGTTTACAAAGCAAAACCGCGACATTTTATATTGCGTTGTGGCAAAAAATGAGTTTGTTAGACTTAAGCAAGTGATCATTTCCGTTGATCCCCACGCCTTTGTTGCTGTCAACGATGTTCATGATGTTCTCGGAGAAGGCTTCACATTGGATGAAAACAAAAATCCGATTGAAAATTAAAAGCTGATTAGATACCTTTGGAGCGATGGATCTAGTCAGTCTTTCTTTATTTGTGGCGCTCTTTTGTTTTATCGCTTTTTTCTCCTTTATATTTTTTCCACCCCGTATAGGCAAGTGCGATGAAAATCACGCTGCCGGTTGAAATCATGACCCATAACAGCGAAGGATCTGCTTCATCATTTTTGACACGGCGAAAAATATTTTTTAAATCCTTTTCCATTTCCAATAGCTTTTGAGATCTTGTTTTCGTTGAAATTTCAAAAAACAATTTATCGTTCACCGCTGATATGTGCGTTTCTATCTTTTCAATGTTTTCATTGCTTACATCAACGACAAGGCTGGGATATATGATTGAGTATAGGGATAAAAAACGGTTCCATTCATGCTGAAAGGCAGACCTATTCCCGTTTTCGGCCTCCGTCTTCATTTCAGCGAACGTGGTCATCATCGGCTCCTCCATGGTGCTCCACAGAGGCTGATGTTCGGAAAGGATCGCATCGACAACGAGACGAAATTGCGTCACTTTCGCAATGCGGTCTTCATAGCTGATTCCTTCTTTTTCAAGGGATGAGAGCGCTTCATGATAAGAAGTTGAAATGACGCGAAGTTCGTTCATCGATAATTGACTTTCAACATCCTTCTTTTGAAATTCCTTTTCAAAATAAAGGAGCAGCTGCTTTGCTTCTTCCAAGCGGCTTTGTTTGGAGAGCTGCCACGCATAGTTTGAAATATCATCTAAATTCTGTAAATTAATATTTTCATTTGCACTGATTGGCTGTTGCCATTGAAAAATGAAAGTAATAAAGAATAACATCCCGATCCACTTTTTCATTCTTGTCCCTCCCCGTAACTAATAAATTATTATTCAAGAGCGGACAAGAGTAGACCAGGTTTAACATCATTCCCGTCACTATAGATGAAAATCCTGTCTTCTCACAACCAACAAGTAGGCAGTCATGATCGCCAAAATGCTTAGCCAAAAGGTAAAATACCCAATCGGTTCCATATAATCATTTAATACACTGTACCTCGGCATCATTCCAAAAACATAATCGATTATTTCGTTATGCAACGTCCAAATGGAGGCAGCAATTAAATGTTTTAATTCAAAACGGTAATGAGGAGCATATAGCAGTCCCTCCACTGCCATTCCTAAATGGGAAAAGATAAGCATGACACCGTAAATGGATAGTGAGCCTGTTTGAATGTATACAAGAAAATTCATGACAACCGCCCAAATGCCATATTTAAATAAGGTGATCATCGCTAACGCTTCAAACCATTTAAGATGTTTCCCGACAATCAATCCAGTTAATGCGAACACAAAAAACAAACTGGCCGTCGGGCTATCAGGGACAAAAGGAAGAAAAACGAGCGGTGTTTCGATGAGCTGCGATTTATACCAAATGTAGCCATAGATCGTTCCTAGAATATTGATCACAAGCATGGCATATAAAATTGACCGTTGTTTTAGCAAGTCCCATGTCCAAACCATACATCATTTCACTCGCTTCTATTCACGATTTCACTATGATTTCTATATAAAAAAAGCTGACGGATGTCAGCTTTTATTTCGACGTAACACTAGAAACAAACTCTGATAAGACCTTCAACTGCTCATCAGTGCCTTTAAAGATGCCAGGTGGCATGCTTCCTTTTCCTTCTTTTGCAATTTTAGCAACTTCCTCAGGTGATAAGCCTGTATCTACAAGGGAAGGACCTGCAGCTCCACCTTGCAAGTTGTCTCCATGACAGGAAACACAGCCTTGTTCTTGGAATATTTTATATCCTTCTGAATTTGTATCAATTTCTGCTTCAGCCCGAATTTTCCCTTGTTCTTTTGCTTGTTCCCAGTCATGCGTCACGACTGATTCCCATGTTAAATAGACGATGGCGGAAACAGCGAGCAGCATCATGCCGACTGCTACCGGACGCTTGTGAGGGCGCCGATCAGGACCGCGATCCAAAAATGGTGCAAGAATTAAAGCCGTAAACGCCAATCCCGGAATTACAATCGCTCCGATGACCGTATAGGGACCTGAGGCGTAAGAATATTTTAAAAGCTGGTATAAAAATAAGAAATACCAGTCGGGAAGCGGGATATATCCGGTATCCGTCGGATCCGCAACACGCTCAAGCGGCGACGGGTGTGCAACGGTTAAACATAAAAAACCGATTAAAAATACCGCACCGACAAGCCATTCTTTCAAAAGAAAGTTCGGCCAGAACGCTTCTGTTTTTCCCGGATACTCGGAATAGTCCTTCGGAATGTTCGGCTTTCTTTCAGCCGAAACACGCGAATCCCCGACAAACTTCATACCTTTTCCGCGATGCATTTGTTCCCCTCCTTTGTTAGGCGGTTCGTTTTGAACCACATGCATGAATCTTTAAAAAACAAGAATCATAGCGGACCTGAAATCCCTTGTTTGCGAATCATCAAGAAGTGCGCTCCCATCAACAAGAAAAGCGCCGCAGGCAAGAAAAATACATGAATGGCAAAGAAGCGCGTCAATGTTTGCGCACCGACAATCTCAGAATGTCCTGCCAATAAAATTTTAACATACTCCCCGATTAGCGGAGTGGATTCTGCGATTTGCAATGTAACTTTTGTCGCAAACAAAGCTTTCATATCCCAAGGAAGCAAATATCCTGTCAAGCCCAAACCGAGCATGACGAAGAAAATCAAGACACCGACAATCCAGTTAAGTTCGCGCGGCTTTTTATAGGCTCCTTGGAAAAACACCCGCAAAGTATGTAAAAACATCATGACGATAACCAAACTGGCTCCCCAGTGGTGCATACCGCGGACAATTTGTCCAAATGCCACTTCATTTTGCAAATAGTAAACAGATTCCCAAGCGTTTTTAATATCAGGAACGTAATACATTGTCAAAAACATTCCTGACAGCACTTGAATGACAGTGACAAAAAAAGTCAATCCGCCGAAACAGTAAACAAAAGCGGAAAAATGATGGGCAGGGTTGACATGCTCAGGAACTTCGTGGTCTGCGATATCGCGCCATAAAGGGGTAATATCCAAGCGTTCATCCACCCAATCATACAATTTGTTAAGCACTGATTACGCCCCCCCTTTTGGTTTAGCTTTTCCTAAATATAAAAATCCGTCTTGAATTTTGTACTCATATTCATCCAGCGGAGCAGAAGGCGGTGTACCAGGTACGTTCTTTCCACTTTTTTCATACAATCCTCCGTGGCACGGGCAATAAAATCTGTTGGGGTTTGCTTTATCACCGTTCCAGTTTACGGTACAGCCTAAATGTTTGCAAATGGGAGACAAAGCAACGATCTCACCTTTTTCATTTTTATAAACCCAAGCAGATTTTGGCTCTTCTGCTTCATGCCATGCGTCTTTCTGCTTAATAGTAAAATCGACGCGTTTAGGCTCATTTGTCAAATCAGCCTCTTTTACGTTCGTATTCACAAATTCGCCAGCCGCTTTCGGCTGCAAAACAGGATCAACGGCAAAGCGAACCATTGGCATCAGCATTCCTGCAGCCATAAAGCCGCCAACACCCGTCAGCGTATAGTTTAAAAATTGACGTCTTGACACACGATGCTGTTTCTCGCTCATCTTTTTCCCCCCTTATCTCTGGTTAGTACGCCTTGTACGTATGTAACGAAATCATATAAAACTAGGACATACTCATGATATATCAATCTTTCTAGAAGGTCAATATCATCGTACCTCAAGAAGCTAAGGAATGAAAAGGTTTTTATGGTTGTCTCCAATATTGTAATAAAATGTTCATAATTTGTTCGATTTGTTCTTGAATAAGCTTTCTTTTCAAATCCTGATCCATATGTTCAAGCGGGATGGACGGAAACCAAATGAATGGATTCCCTGCTTTTTGCCATCTTTCATCACAAGTTAAAAAAACAACATGGCGAAAATGCTGTTTAATGATATTTTCCCATTTTTTTATGCGATTATCCGAATCGTCATCGATCTTTTCAAAATAAGTAAATGGAGGCAAAAGCATGATTCTTCCTTTCATTTGGCGTTCCAGTTCTTGCGAAATAATGTTTGTAAAAACTCCTTTTGAAGCAATTGTTTTCATATTTTCCCCAATGGAAAGAGGAAGCAGCGGCACAACTGCTGTATCAACATATTCCTTTGTTTGAACAAACAAGTCGATATCAACGGGATCCCATTTCACTTTTCTTAACTCCTTTCCTATGTTTCGAATAGCTTTATTATAGTTCGGCGAAACAAAAAAAAACAATGCCGAAACATTGTTTAAAAGCCTAATTGATTTAATTTTTTTACAAGTTTTCGAAATGTTTGCTCGTCATGATGGTCTAAAGCCTCGTCAATTTGCCGGAAAAGTTTTTCTTTTTGAAATTTCTTTATCGCTTCATCCAATATTTTTTCCGCCATCAGCCGGTCTTTTTCATTTCCTTGCAAATGTTTAGGAATATACGGATTTTCCACTAAAACTGCTGCATATTCAGGCGATTGATACTGTGACCGGAAATTTAATTGAATATACAGATCTTCATCTTTGTTGAGGCGAATGTCATGAAACGATTTTTCTGCGTCGGTGGTCATGATGTTCTCTTTATAGAAGCGGAACGGCACCTCATCCACACAATGCGTGGACATGATGATTCCCCTCGGACAAAATTGCGCTTGTTCCACAAAATGCACTTTTTCCATCAATGTGTCATGGCTCATTAAATAATTTAAAATCCAGACGCATTCCCTTCTTTTTAATTGATAATGATTTAAAAACCAGCGGATAAATTCTTTTTTTTCATCAACAGAAACAGGGGCTGACATTCTCCATCCCTCCTCTGCTCTATAGGGTTTATTCATCAAATTCAACAAACATTCGTTCAAATCCTTCCGATTATATTGGTAAATTGTCATCCAATTCAAGCAGAATATTCTCATATTCAGTATTGGCCGGATCTTTTTCAAGCGTTTTTTCAAACAGTTCTTTCGCCCTTTTTCGATCACCTTCTTCAAGCAAAAAATAAGCAAACTCCTCTAAAAAATCTTGGTCGCTTTTGAGAAAATTATATGCATTTTCATAATGGTTTAATGCGTCTTCATATTGCTCCAACTGATGATAGGCTTTCGCCAAATAAAAATCAAATTCCGGCGCATATTCCTCATTGTTTTCAATGATGTCGGTGAGCAGTTCTACAATTTCGGCATATTTTCCGACAGAATGCCAAACGCTTGCCAACGTAATAACAGCTTCGACATAGCCAGGATCAAGAACCAAAGCTTCTTTTAACAACTTTTCTGCTGTTGGAACATCTCCAAGTTTTAAGGCAATCTTGCCTCCGGATACATATAGCTCCTTATGAAACGGGTCTTGTTTTAAGCCTTCTTGAACGGCCGCAAAGCTCTCATCGAGCATTTCTTCTTGTTCATAACATTTTGCAAGATTTAAATAAAGCGATTGATAGCTTGGGTCTTGTTCTTTCACCCGTTCGAACTGTTGAATGGCTGTTTTTGTATAGCCTGCCGCAAGAGCTGTGCATCCATAAGCAAAAAGTGTGTCCGGATTTTCCGTTTCAGCAGCTTTTTCATAATAGTGGAGCGCTTCTTCAAAATTTCCGCTGGCACTTAAAGCCTCAGCCATTCGGTTGTAAAGATTCACGTTCATCAGTTCTTCATGATCCTTGAGGACTTCTTCATAATAATCAATCGCTTGATGGTATTTTCCGATGTGAAAATAAAGTTCAGCCAATGCAAAATCGATCACTTTTTCATCAGGAAGCATTCGTTTCGCTTCTTTCAGTTTTTGTTCACTAACCTCATACAGCCCTTCCAGCTGATACAAATCGGCTAAAAGAAGGAGCGCTTGAGGATATGCTTCATCTTCTTCATCGATTGTATTCAATATTTCCATCGCCCGATCTTCTTCATTTAAATCGATGAGGATTTCAGCATATAGCAAGGAAACTGCCGACTCGTCACGGTATACTTTCCTTAACTGCTCGAGCAGCTTCAACGCCTCGTCTGTTCTCCCCCATTGGTAATAGGTTTCCGCCAGCTGAAATTTTTCTTCATCATTCAATGTTTTTTCAATTTTGGCAAGTTTTTTCAGCCCTTCATCTGTCTGCCCGTTTTCCACTAAAAAAATGGCTTCGTTTAGTTCTTTATTCAAGTTCAACGACCCCTTCATTCAAAAAATGTGGAACTGAATTGATTTTAAACCTTCCCGGAGCGGTTAAACGGATCTCCTTTCCGGCTCCAGGGCGAAAGAAAATACGTTCCCCTGCTTTCAAGACAATTCCGTTATGAACGATCACTTCAGGATTATGATTATCATAATCCAGTTGGCCGTTTTTCTCAACTAAATCGATCAGAGGAAATAAGTTATAATCGACATTGCTGCCGCATAAAATCTCACAGCGCAAAGGATACAGGCCGATTTTCATTAAGGCATCCTTTTCAAGCGGTTCCCCGTCTTTCGGACATTCTTTTACGGATGGCAATTTGTATCGCTCGACAATATTCAACCATTTCAATTGCAGATGTTTTTGAACGAATGAGTCTTTTGCAGAAAAATGAGGAAAAATCGGGGTTTGAACGGGAAATAGCGCCTCTCGAACCCATTCCCAAACGACTTTTTCAAATTCATCCTCTTTTTTTATATCGACGATGATGAGCGGTATGTTTCTCCGCTTAAGCATTCTGACCAGCAGCGGGTTAAGCCGTTTCAAAGGGACTTTGGCAGCAAAGCTGTAATCGATTGAAGAATTCATCATAATTTTTCGAATCAATCTTTCCTTTTCATTCCATTCCCGTTCGCTGGAAAGATCGACGGCGGCGATTAAAAACGTACAGCCTTTTAAAATTAAATGCTTTAAATATTTTTTGAATGTTTGGCAATCATGCAAATGCTGAACAGTTTGGTCAATCATGGCAAATCCGGGCATCATTAAATAGGCCGACAAATCCATTTTCATAAAGCGAAACTTGTCCAAATTATTTTCTATAAAACGAAATGTGCTTCCTTGGATGAGAATTGAACATTTGACAACTTTATTGTTTTCCAAAAGATTTATTTTGTCAATAATATAGGCCATCCTATCCCTTCCCTTTGCTTGCTCTTTAAGACAAGCTATGAGAAAGCCTTAAAAAATATGACAAAACCACCTGAAAAAATTCAGATGGTTTTGTTTAACCGTTCTAAATGATCAAAAAATGTCGGATAAGAGACCGAAACCGCTTCATGCTGCTCTAACTCGATCGGCTCTTCACAAATCGCACCCGCAATGGCAAGCATCATGCCGATCCGATGATCACCGTGACTGGAAACGGTTGTACCGCCCTTCAGTTTCGTTTTGCCGTGAATGATCATACCGTCATCTGTCGGTTCAATGTTTGCTCCAAGTTTTTTCAACTCGCCTACAACTGTGTCAATCCGGTTCGTTTCCTTTACTTTTAATTCTTCCGCATCCTTAATAACCGTTGTCCCCTCCGCTTGAGTGGCCAGAAGGGCAATAATCGGAATTTCATCAATTAACCTTGGAATAAGCTCCCCTGATATTTCCGTTCCTTTCAAATCTGATGTGCAGATCATAATATCTGCGATCGGTTCAGCCGTGTCTAATACTTTAGCCAGTTCTATTTTAGCCCCCATGTTCTCCAAGACATCTAAAATCCCTGTTCTCGTCGGATTCACCCCGACATTTTTCAACTGAATGGAACTGTTTGGAACGATTGCGCCTGCAACAAGAAAGAACGCAGCCGATGAAATATCTCCGGGAACATAAATATTCGCCCCTGTTAGCTTTTGCCCGCCAGCAACAGAAACGGCCAAACCTTCCGTTTTCACCTCGACACCAAAAGCTGACAAAAGCCGTTCAGTATGATCTCTTGATTTATACGGCTCCTCAACCGTTGTCGTTCCCTCGGCCTGCAAACCTGCAAGCAAGATGGATGACTTCACCTGTGCGCTTGCAACGGGCGACTTGTAGTAAATACCCTTTAAATTCCCGCCCCGAATCGCAATAGGGGTAAAGGAACCGTTTCCCCGCCCGTCGATATGAGCTCCCATTTGCTTTAAAGGGCGCGTTACGCGATCCATCGGTCTTTTCGCAATCGACTCATCGCCAATGATGCATGCATGAAACGGTCTCCCTGCTAAAATGCCGAGCATGAGGCGGGTCGTTGTTCCAGAATTCCCTACATTTAGAAAATTGACGGGTTCTTTTAATCCGGTTAAGCCTTTCCCTTCAATGGTTACGTTTGTGCCTTCCTGCTTGATCAAAACGCCCATTTCTTTAAAGCATGAGATGGTGCTTAAACAATCCTCGCCAACTAAAAAATTTTGCACTGTCGTCGTTCCTTCAGCGATGGCACCAAACATAACCGATCTGTGGGAAATTGATTTATCGCCAGGCACTTCCAGCGTGCCTTCCAATGAATGCTTTTTCGAGAGAACAAGTCCTTTGCTCACTACGTGCCACCTCTTTCTACAAAATATAAGTTTCATAATTTGTCCAATCGTCAATGCATCGTTTCGCTTTCATTCGATCCTCATCCGTTTGAAAGCTAAGTTGTAAAACGCCAAGAATTTCTTCACGCGTTTCTAAAATGCGAATATTCGTAATGCTGATGTTGTGTTTTGCCAAATAGCCGGTAATTTCGGAAACGACCCCTGGATAATCCGGCACATCAACATAAAGGTCATAAAAGGCGGGGATAGCTCCTTTCTGTTTTTCCGGCAATCCGTCTCGATACGTTTTCGCCTTCAAAAAATATGTATAAAGTTCATCTTTGTCCATTTTTTCAATAAATTGTTTCAGTTCCCGCATGTCTTCGATCCAATCATCAAATAATTGGATCAGCACATCCCGATTATGGACAATTATATCGCGCCACATGACAGGATTGCTCGAGGCAATACGTGTTATATCCCGGAATCCTCCTGCTGCAAGACGTTTAATGATCGGAAACATTGTTTCTTTCTTTTCCGCCTGATGGACAAGGCCCGCTGCAACTAAATGCGGAAAATGGCTGATGACGCCTGTGATACAATCATGTTCAAATGGATCCATCACAATAAATTGCGCTTTTGTTCCTTTTAATAGCTTCTGCAGCTTTTCAAGTTTTTCAGATTGTTCCTGTTCGCCGGGTGTTAAAATATAAAAAGCATTTTCAAATAAATGAGGTTTTGCCGCAATGACTCCTGATTTATGTGAACCTGCCATCGGGTGCCCGCCGATAAATGTTACATATTTTGGCAGAGACTTGCTGGCATGGTCGACAATTTTTTTCTTCGTGCTGCCAACATCCGTGATGATCACACCATGTTTTAACCGGAGCTTCCCCAGGTAAGTCAAAATCTCCAATGTTTGTTCGACAGGCGTTGAAATGATGATGACATCCGCCGATTCGGCACCTTCTTGAATGTTCTGTGCCGCTTGATCGATAACCCCTAATTTTTTTGCCACTTGCATTTGATCATGATTGATATCGTAGCCAATTAATTGCAGCGCTGCATGCTCTTTTTTGATCGCAAGTGAAATCGAACCGCCGATCAAACCGAGGCCAATGACAAATACTTGATCCACGAAAACCACCTATTCCCTGTATTTGGTAAAAAAAGAGGTGAACGATCACCTCTTTTACATTAAAGCAATTCTTTTAAAACTTCAATCATTTCTCCATTTTGTTCTTTGGAACCGACAGTAATTCTTAGAGCGGTCGGAAATCCGAGCGCTTTTCCGGAACGGACGATAAATCCTTTTTCGAGAAGCTGTCTAAACAGCGCATCCGCATCCCGCTTGAAATCTATTAATATAAAATTTGTTTGCGAAGGGAAATAGCGTAGATTATGCTGTTCACAAAAATCATAATATTGTTCTAATCCTTCCCGGTTCAGCTTTCGACAAGTTTCAATAAAGGATTGGTCTTGAAGCGCTGCAATTGCCGCTTTTTGACCGAGCCTGTTTGTGTTGAACGGTTCCCTAGCCGGCTCGATCGAACGGATGAACTCTTCGCTGCCGATTCCGTAGCCAACACGCAATGAGGCAAGCCCGTATGCTTTCGAAAAAGTGCGCAAAACCAAGAGGTTCGGGAATTGATCCAATAGGGAAACGGAATTAGGAAAATCTTCCGCTGTCACATATTCGTAATACGCTTCATCCAACACAACGAGAACATTTTTTGGCACCTTTTTTAAAAAGTTTATTAATTCTTGTTCGTTTATATAAACACCTGTTGGATTGTTCGGATTGCATACCCACACGATTTTCGTGTTGAAATCAATCGCTTCGGCCATCTTATCCAAATGATGGCGGCCATCGACGAGTTCAATTTCACGTACTTCAGCTTTTTCAATCACAGCATTATGACGGTATTGCGAAAAGGTCGGCGCAGCCATCACCGTATTCGTCCCTTCTTTCAATAGAGACCGGGAGATGATTTGAATGATGTTGTCTGAACCGTTTCCGAAAATAAGCTGAGTTTCTTTCACACCAACATGTTTTGCCACTTGTTTCCGAAGTTCTGCACTGTAACCGTCAGGATATAAGGCGAGATGATTCAATTCATCCCGAATCGCTTGCTTGGCTTTTTCCGAACAGCCATAAGGATTTTCATTTGAAGCAAGTTTGATTACTTTCGTGAGGCCAAATTGCTCCATGACTTCCTCAATCGGTTTTCCCGGCTCATAAGGTTTCAATGACTTCAACTGTTCCTTTACTTCCACCTAAAACACCTCTTTCATTACATTAATGGAGTAAATCAGCAATGAAGCCTTCAAATTCCTCCAGCCCTTTTTGTTTTGTTTCTGGATTGGTAAGAAGCGGCTCTAGCTTTTCAATTTGGCGGATGATTGCACTGCCGATGATAACCCCATCACTCAGCTCGGAAAATTTTTTTACGTGCTCATTTGTCGAAATACCGAATCCGACGGCAACTGGAACAGAGGCATATTGTTTTACTTGTCGCAAAAAATCTTGAATATGTTCATCAAATGATTGCCGCTCGCCTGTCACTCCCAATGATGAAACACAATATAGAAAGCCTGACGCGTTTTCCGCAATTTTTTTCACTCGAGCTTGTGAGGTTGGTGCAACCATAGAAATGAAATAAATTCCATGTTCTTCACACTTCTTTCGCAGTTCTTCGCTTTCTTCAAACGGCAGATCAGGAATGAGAAGGCCTTCAATTTGATTTTTCTCCATTAAAGCAAAAAAGTGATTTTCTCCTAATTGTAGCACAGGATTGTAATAAGTAAAGAGAATGATTGGAATTTTTAATCCCCGCTTTTTCATTTTAAATGCTAATTCCATCGTCTTTTCAATATTCATTCCGTTTTTTCTCGCTCTGATGGACGCCCGCTGAATGACAGGTCCGTCAGCGAGCGGATCGGAATAAGGAACGCCGAGTTCAATGGAATCAGCACCGCATTTTTCAAGAGAAAGCGCCAGTTCAATCGACGCTTCTTCATTCGGATCGCCTGCTGTGATAAAAGGAATGAAAAGCTTGTCAACCTTTCGAAACATGCTCTTTTTACCGCTCACCATCCGCTCCTCCTTTCGCTTTCATCAATGTGTGAACATCTTTATCGCCTCTGCCGGACAAACAGATCAACACCGCTTCTTTTTCCGATAATTCTCCGGCAATTTCAATTCCTTTAGCTAAAGCATGAGCGGATTCAATGGCTGCCAAAATCCCTTCCGTTCTTGCCAGCATTTCAAGAGCTGCTAGCGCTTCTTCGTCCGTCACTTGTTCATATTGAACTCGCCCGATTTTTGCCAAATAGGCATGTTCAGGACCGACACCGGGATAGTCGAGCCCGGCCGAAATCGAATACGGTTCGACAATTTCCCCGTATTCGTTTTGCAAAAGATACGTCATCGACCCGTGGATGACCCCTTTTGAGCCTTTCGTAATCGTTGCGGCATGTTCCCCTGTATCGATTCCTTTACCTCCCGCTTCGACACCAACCAGCTTGACATCATCATTCAAAAATGCCGTAAACATTCCAATGGCATTGCTTCCGCCGCCAACGCAGGCAACGACCGCATCGGGAAGCTTGCCCATTTCGTTTTCAAACTGGCGTTTCGCTTCATCGCCGATGATCCGCTGAAATTCCCTAACCATCAATGGATAAGGATGCGGGCCTACGGCAGATCCCATTAAATAAAAATGGTCGTTACAATGCTGAACCCAATAGCGTATCGCTTCATTCACCGCATCTTTTAACGTTTTGTTGCCGCTTGTTACCGGAACAACCTCGGCTCCAAGCAGCTGCATTCTGAAAACGTTCAGCCGCTGTCTTTCAATATCCTCTTCCCCCATAAAGACCTTGCATTCCATGCCGAATTTGGCAGCAACCGTTGCCGATGCAACACCGTGCTGTCCGGCGCCCGTTTCGGCAATCAGTTTCGATTTTCCCATTTTTTTGGCAAGCAAAGCTTGACCGATGGCGTTGTTGATTTTATGGGCTCCTGTATGGTTCAAATCTTCCCGTTTCAAATAAATTTTGGCTCCGCCGACCAGCTTTGTCAGCCGATCGGCAAATGTCAAGGCGGTCGGCCTTCCCGAATATTTCTTTAGCAATTGATGATATTCTGCTAGAAAGGAAGAATCATGCAATGCCTCTTGTAATGCCTCTTCCAATTCATACAAAGGCTGCATTAATGTTTCCGGAACATATTTTCCGCCAAACTCGCCAAATCTGCCAAATTCATCTGGATAACCTGTCATACCCTTTCACCTTCTCTATCAGTTTTGCAATTTTCTCTTCGTCTTTTTTGCCATCCGTTTCTACACCGCTTGCAATATCAAGAAAGTCAGCTCCATTTGCGAGCAGGTCTGTTACGTTTTCCGGTGTTATTCCGCCAGCAATAAAACAAAGCTTTTGATGATCTTTCGCCCAATTCGTATATTTGCCCACATCGCTCCAATCAAAGGGTATGCCTGTGCCGCCCCACATTCCTTTCACTCGGCTGTCAATCACGTACCCGTCGACAAATGGCGCATATTTTTCCATTTCAGCAATAATTTGTTCATGATGATGTAGAGCTTTCCAAACATTTCGACCAAATGTTTCTTTAACTTTTTGAACAAATTGGACATTTTCATCTCCGTGCAACTGTATGCAGTCCAATGGAACGATTTTTAACACTTCTTTCAGCGATTGAATGGTTGGCCGAACGAAGACTCCGACAAGTTTTGGAAGCTTCCTCTCCGAAAAAAATTTCATCCAGCTGCCCACTTCTTCCGCTTTGACTTGCCGCTTGCTTTCGGCTGCAAAAATAAAGCCGATATAATCGGCTCCTTGATTCATGGAAGCTGTTACATCTTCCAACGTGCGATTGCCGCAAATTTTGACCAGTTTCACGTTATGCTCTCCCCAAACAACTCTAAAATTCCTTTTCCCGGATCTTCCTTCCGCATGAGCGATTCACCAACCAATACCGCCTTTGCACCATACTTATGGACTGTTTCTAGGTCTTCGATGGTACCAATGCCGCTTTCGCTGACGAGCAAAGTTTCTTTCGGCACATGTTTTTGAATGTTTTCCAAATGTTTTACGTCTGTGCGAAATGTCGTTAAATCTCTGTTATTGACGCCTAATAAATCCGGGACAAAGACATCGAGGATCCGTTCAAGCGTCTCGGTCGAATGAACTTCCACCAAAACATCCAGCTCCAATCCTTTTGCTTCGTCCCATAGCTTTTTTAATTTTTTTGGCGGAAGAACTTCCCCAATCAATAATACAGCATCCGCACCGATCCACTTTGATTCATAAACTTGTTTTTCATCTATGATAAAATCTTTTCGCAAGACAGGCAAATGAACGTTTTTCTTGATTTCAGTCAAATACGCTGTCGATCCTTGGAAAAATTTTTGGTCAGTCAAGACTGATAAACAGTCCGTCTTTTTCTCCTCATATTTTTTCGCAATCTCAACAGGGTGGAAATCTTCCCGAATGACTCCTTTTGAAGGAGATGCTTTCTTCACTTCGGCAATGAGTCCGATGAAGCGATTCGGATTTTTTAAAGCATCGAGAAACGGCCTTTTCTCAAATGACGATCGTTCGATTTTCTTGAGATCCAGTTCTTTCACTTCTTGTTCTTTTGCATGGATTATCACATCAAGCATAGCTTTCTTCCTTTCGAACCATCAATCTTTTCAACTGGCGATAAGCAGTTCCTTCCTCAATCGCTTTTGCTGCCATTTCAACGCCTTTCTGCAAATCTTCAGCTTTTCCAGCGATATAAAGCGCTGCTGCAGAGTTTAGCACAACAATATTTTTCACGCTGTCTTGCCGCTTGTTTTGGAGCACCTCTTCTATCATTTTAGCACTTTCTTGAACATTTGAAACTTGAACGTCTGCAAGGCGGCCACGTTCAAAACCGAATTGCTCTGGACTTATTTTATATTTTGCAATCGTTCCGTCCTTCAGTTCAATAATGTTTGTTTCAGCACTGATCGATATTTCGTCTAAACCATCCTCACTGGTGACAAACAACACATGTTCAGATCCGAATCGTTTGAGGGTCTCAGCCATTTTTTCGGCATGATTCAAAGAAGAAACTCCAATGACCTGTCTTTTCGCATTTGCCGGGTTGGCGAGCGGACCGAGAAAATTAAAAATCGTTCTGAATCCCACTTCTTGTCTCGCTTTTGCCACATGCTTCATGGAAGAATGATAAAGCGGAGCAAACAGGAAACTCATATTCGTTTCTTCCAGCGCCCTTTTTGCTTCTTCCGGAGTGGTTTGAATCGGAATGTGCAAATATTCCAGAACATCTGCGCTTCCGCTTTTTGATGAAACAGCGCGATTCCCATGTTTCGCCACTTTTACCCCCAATGAGGAAGCTAAAATTGCGGAGGCCGTCGAGATATTGAAGGTTGATGCCCCATCCCCGCCAGTGCCGCATGTGTCAATGGCATGTTCAAATCCCGAGAGCTGAGTCATGTGTTCCTTCATTGCCTTTGCAAATCCCGCCATTTCATCGACCGTTTCTCCCCGAAATCTCAAGATGGTGATTAAACTGGCAATTTGGCTGTCGGAAACTTTTCCTTCCATGATGTCTTTCATAACGCTTTCTGCTTCCGATTCTGAAAGTGTGCGGCCTTCAATGCATTTTTGCAATATTTCTTTCATTGTTATTCCCCCCAATAACTGAAAATAGTTGTTCTGCTAATTGAATCGTTTGTATGAGCGCGCTGGCTTTGTTCCTCGTCTCCTCCCATTCACACTCGGGAACGGAATCAGCAACAATTCCTGCTCCTGCTTGAACAAAGGCTTTATTGCCTTGCAGTTGAATCGTCCGAATGGCAATGCACGAATCAATGCTCCCATCAAAACTGATGTAAGCTACTGCTCCGGCATAGCTGCTTCTGGCAGTGGGCTCTAATTCATGAATAATTTCCATCGCCCGCACTTTTGGTGCACCTGACACGGTACCTGCTGGAAAAGCGGAAATGAGTGCATCGATCGGATGGACATTTTCTGCTAGTTCTCCTGTCACTTTCGAGATCAGATGAATAACGTGGGAAAAATAAGCAGCATCCAATAATACCGGCGTGTTCACCGTACCGTATTCGGCAACTCTGCCTATATCATTCCGTGCTAAATCGACTAACATATAATGTTCAGCAAGCTCTTTTTCATCTTGAAGCAATTGTTGGACAATCTGCTCATCTTCCTCTTTTGATTTGCCTCGTTTCCTTGTTCCGGCAATCGGGTGAATTTCCAAAAAGCGATCGCGGACGTGGATCAATCGTTCAGGGGAGCTGCCTATTAACTCCCGATCGGACAATCTAATGTAAAACAAATACGGCGAAGGATTAATGATTCGCAAAATTCTATACAACTGCAGTCCGTTTACTGACACCTCTTTTTCAAACCGCTGGGAAAGAACTCCTTGAAAAATATCTCCAGAACGGATATATTCTTTTACTTTTTCAACATGATCGATAAACCTCTCTTTTGAATAATTCGATTGCACGCCCACAAACGAAACTTGCTTCATTTCGGATGGAACGAAAATATGCTCCTCCGACTTTGCGTTTATCAATTCATGGCGATACCGCCTAATCGATCTTTTGCCTTTTTCATACATCTCCTTGAGGGTTTGTTCATCTTCCTCTCCTGTCATTTCGATGTAATGGATAAATGAAAGCAGGTTTTCCTTATGGCTGAAAGCGATGATGGTTTGGCAAATAACGAGTTCACAAACAGATTCAGCCGCGTTTTTCTGACGATGAACGGGAACCTTTTCAAATAAACTGACGGCATCATAATCGATTCTGCCAACGGCTCCTCCGGCAAACGGGACATCGATCTCAACTTTTTTTGCTTTTAATCTTTCCGTCATCCTTTGAAACAAGGAAGATAACGATGCATCTTGATCCAATACCCGTTTTTCCGTGTTTTGGAGTTCAAATACTCCCTTCGTTTCACGGATAAAATACATTGGATCAAGACCGATAAAAGAGTAATTCGACCAATTCGATTCTTTATCATTGCTTTCAAGAATGAATAGCGCATCTTTGTGCAGCGTTTGAAAAATTTGAATCGGCGTCAGCATATCAACATGATATTGTTCAATGATTGGAACGGTCTTATAGCTGCGGCAATCCTGTAAAAAATCTTGAAATGAGGTTTCCACTGTAGCGCTCACTCCTCCAATTTGTTTGGAGAATGAGTCGATCGAGGATATATCTTGAGGAAAAAGGCATTCGGCTAATAAAAAAAGCCCAAAAACGCTAAACGTTTTTGGGCAGTTGTCCTTCATAAATAAAAAACCTTTCACACAAATACATGCCTCGACTCATTCTCAACTGCCCTAAACTTAACTCTGCTAATCTAGCTCAAAAAACTTCTTATAGGTCATAATAAAAAAATCAATCTTCTTTGTCAATAAGATCCGGCCTTAAATTTTTCGCCTTTTCCATATAAACGTGGCGAATCTCCTTCTGGGACCGTGTTGTATTAATATGCATCATGACGCGGACACATTTTTCAAGCGATCCTTCAACGGCCATTTCCTGCATGCATGTAACAGGTACATATGTCCATCCGTCAATTTTTCTTAGCGCTTTTGCCGGAAAACAAGCATTTAAATCATTTGTCGCTGAAATAAAGACGGAAGCTACTTGGTCTGGATCAATATCGTTCTTGCGGATCATTTCTCTTAAAAGTCTTTCCGTGTTTTGGACGATCTGTTCCTCGTTATTCTCTGTAACCGTAATGGCACCTCTAACTCCTCTTATCAACCCTACCCCTCCGTTTTCCACTCGTTGAGGAGAGAAATAAGCGTCTCTCTGTTAAACGGTTTTAAGACAGGCTTTCCGATTTCCTCAAGCAAAACCATGCGAATTTGGTTATGTAACGTTTTTTTGTCATGTTTCATTCGATTTATTAGCGCTTTTGGATCCATGTTTTCTTCCATTTTGACAGGGAAGCCGATTTGTTCAAACCATTTTTTTACTGTTTCATAATGAAAACTGCGGTTAAATGTTCGTTCGCTTACCCATAGAGCAAACAGCATGCCGCAAGCAACGGCATCCCCATGAGAAATCTTTCCATAGCCAAGCTCAGCTTCCAAAGCGTGGCCAAGCGTATGCCCAAAATTTAGAAACGCTCGTTTCCCCGTTTCTTTTTCATCCTCCGCAACAACGGCCGCTTTGACTTCGATCCCCTTCTGGATAAACCATAAAAGCTGTTGATCGGTTATTTCGTCTAAATGGCGTATATCTGCCATCAGTTGTTCAACAAAAGATTTGTCCTGGATAAAACCGTGCTTGACCACTTCCGCAAAACCTGATCGGACTTCCAACTGAGGGAGCGTTTTTAAAAACTCTGTATCATAAATGATTGCGTGCGGCTGATGAAAAGCGCCGATCATGTTTTTTCCAAGCGGATGGTTGATGGCAACTTTTCCGCCGACCGCACTGTCATGAGCCAAAAGGGTTGTCGGCACTTGGATAAAGGGAATCCCCCTCATAAACGTTGCGGCGACAAATCCAGCTAAATCTCCGACAACGCCGCCGCCAAACGCAACGACAACCGATTCTCTGTCCATGTTGTTTTCCAGCGCAAAAGTCAAACAGGCATAGTATGTTTCAAATGATTTCGATGCTTCGCCGCTTGGCACAACATATGTCAATACATCGACATTCAATTTTTTTAGCACTTTTTCCAATTTGTTTCCATACAGATCATAGACAGTCCGATCCGTCATGATTAAGATCTTGGACGGTTTTTCCAAAACTTGCTTTAACAAATCGTCCATATGGCTGCTGATCCCGCTTCCCAAAAAGACAGGATATGACCTGCTTTTCGTTTGTATCATGATCTGTTTCATTAAAATTCCCTCGCAAACTTTTTCATTCGTTCGACATTCTCGCGGATGAGATCCATCCGGTCTGCACCGAATTGTTCAACAACGGCTTTGGCCACTTCCCATGCAACGACTGCCTCAGCGACAACGCTTGCCGCCGGAACAGCGCAGCTGTCAGAACGTTCAATGCTTGCCGAAAACGGCTCTTTTGTGTCAATATCGACGCTTTGAAGCGGTTTGTACAAAGTTGGGATTGGCTTCATCACTCCTCTGACGACAATCGGCATTCCTGTTGTCATTCCGCCTTCAAATCCGCCTAAATTATTCGTTTTGCGGTAAAAACCCTTTTCTTCGCTCCAAAGAATTTCATCGTGAACCTCGCTGCCGAATTTTCGCCCCGCTTCAAAGCCGAGACCGAATTCAACGCCTTTAAAAGCGTTGATGCTCACGATTGCTTGAGCGATTTTCGCATCCAGTTTTTTATCCCAATGGACATAACTCCCAACGCCCGGCGGCAATCCTTCGACAATGACTTCCACTATACCGCCGATCGAATCGCCATTTTTTTTCGCATCATCGATCGCTTTCATCATTTTTTCAGCCGCTTCTTCATCCAAACAGCGCACAGGCGACTGTTCTGTTTTTTCTTTTAATTCATGAATGGAAGAATAACTCGTTTTTTGCGCACGAATGCCACCGATTTCTAAAACATGTCCGCCAACTTGAATGCCAAGTTCGGATAAAATTTTTTTTGCGACTGCCCCTGCCGCCACTCTTACGGTTGTTTCACGGGCTGAAGACCGTTCCAGCACATTGCGCATATCGCGGTGTCCATATTTAATGGCTCCTACTAAATCCGCATGTCCCGGGCGCGGTCTGGTAATTTTCCTCTTCATTTCTGATTTTTCCTCTTCGGAAATCGGTTCCGATCCCATAATTTTCGTCCAATGTTTAAAATCTTTATTCTCTACAACAAGGGCTATTGGCGACCCTAGCGTTTCACCATGGCGCACTCCGCCTACTATCTGCACCTGATCTTTTTCAATTTGCATTCTTCGACCGCGTCCATAGCCTTTTTGCCTTCTTGCCAATTCGACATTGATGTCTTCTTTTGTTAAGGGAAGCCCCGCCGGAACTCCTTCAATAATCGTTGTCAATTGTGGGCCGTGGGACTCCCCAGCTGTTAAATACCTCATTCAGTCTACTCCTTCCCTTTGGCACTTTAACGCTTTTACGTAACTATACCATAAGATGATTTTTTTGAATAGAAAGTTTTTTTCTTTAAGGCTGTATCCGTTTATAAAAAAACGTCTCCGCCGCCTTTAATCCATAATTCTCAGGCGAAAATATTTGTTCCGTGCTGCCGACAAACAACACCCCATGCTGTGATAAAGAATCGCTAAATTTTTTGTAAAGCTCTTTTTTGGCCTCTTCTGTAAAATAAATCAAAACATTGCGGCAAATAATTAAATCGAAATCCTTTTCAAAAGGATCCGACAGCAAATTATGTTTTTTGAAAACTACCGCTCGTTTAATTTCGTCTTTGACTTTAAAGAATGATGTTTCTTCCTGCAAAAAGTAAGCTGACTTGTAATCATTCGGCACTTCTTTTAAAGAGCGTTCCGGATATATGCCTGTTTTTGCAGTTTCAATCGCTTTTTCATCAATATCCGTAGCCAAAATATAAGCGTGATCAAGTAGTTTATGTTTCGCCAAAATCATCGCGATTGTATAAGGCTCTTCACCAGTGGAACAGGCGGCGCTCCAAACTCTTAACCGCTTATTTTTTTTGACCAGTTCAGGCAGTATGACCCTTTCAAGCACGTTCCAGCGTTGATAGTTCCGAAAAAATTCCGACACATTGATCGTCATTCGTTCCAAAAATAAACGGTATATTTGATTGTCCTGCAACATCCCTAAGTAAAATTCGCGAAATGAACGAAATCCTTTTTTTTCGTACAACGTTTTTAATCTTCGTTTCATTTGTGCTTCTTTGTATAAAGAAAGATCAATTCCACTCTTTTTTTTCACATTTTCAATAAATTCCATATAATCTTTGTCCGTCACTTTTTACCTTCCCCTATAAATTCATTTAGAAAACCCTAATCAAATCTGTGTTTGATTAGGGTTCATGAATTAATTAATAAATCCATTTATCAATTGCCCGGTTATATTCCACGAGTTCTTCAGGCTTAAAAAACAATTGAATTTCACGCTCTGCGCTTGCAGGAGAGTCTGAGCCATGAATGACGTTTTTGCCAACAGACATCCCAAAATCTCCCCGAATCGTTCCCGGAAGAGCTTCCTTCGGGTTTGTTTTGCCCATCATTTGCCGTGTTATTTCAATGGCGTTTTCACCTTGCCAAACCATTGCAAAAACCGGTCCTGATGTAATGAATTGCACCAATTCATCATAAAATGCTTTGCCTTTATGTTCTTGATAATGCTGCTCCGCCAATTGAGTCGGAATTTTCATCAGCTTTGCCCCAATTAGCTTCAACCCTTTTTTTTCAAAACGGGATACGATTTCACCGATGACTTGTCTCTCGACTCCGTCAGGTTTTACCATCAAAAACGTTTTTTCCATCCACCATTCACCTCTGAACGACAATTATGTATCGGTTCTCAAAGAAAATAGTAACATTATTAAAGCGGTTACGCAATTTAAAATTTCCTTTTCCCAATATACTTTGCAATCTGATGAAGCGCTGTCCGCGCTTTTCCCCGCGGCAAATCTTCTAATATATCAAAACTTTTCTGCAAATAGCGGTTGCTGATCTCCACTGATCGCTCTATTGCTCCCGAAGCTCTAATTTCTTCAATAATCGGTTTAATTTCTTCAGAAGTTGTCTCGCTGTTGATGGACATTATTTTTTTTCTTAAATCAGGGTTTTCCATTGAAAACAAAACCGGCAACGTGATGTTTCCTTGCAGCAAATCGCTGCCAACCGGTTTGCCAAGCTGTTCTTCCGTCGAGGTGAAATCTAAAATATCATCAATGATTTGATAAGAAAGACCGACATTATAGCCGTACAAAAAAAGGCGTTTAAAAATGTACTCCGGAGCGCCTGCAGCCAGAGCGCCTAATTGGCAGCTGGCGGCTATTAATAATGCTGTTTTTCGTTTGATTCTTTTTACATATGTTCGATAAGACTGTTGATAATTGTATTTATCTCGAATTTGTTCGATTTCGCCTAAACACACTTCGATTAACGTTTTGGAAAGAACTTGATGAATCAACGGATTTTCCATTTTAGTAATAATTTCTAAAGATCGGGCAAATAAATAATCCCCGACATACATTGCGATGCGATTATCCCATTTTGACTTTATCGTCAGTTCCCCTCTCCTTAGTTCAGCATCATCCACAACATCATCATGGACGAGCGAAGCGCTGTGGATCAATTCCAAAGCGACGGCAACATGTTTAATATGATCAATATCATAATGGCCGAACATGCTTGAAAGCAACACAAAAACAGGGCGAATTCGTTTTCCCCCTGCTCGAAAAAGATGGGTTCCAGCATCACGAATTAACGGATCATTCGATTGGACGGTTGATAATAATTCGTTTTCAACGATTTCAAGATCCTTTGACAAAAAAGAATACAATGCCGTTAACTTCATTTATGTCACCTTTTTTTCCATTTCGGTTTATAGCCTAAATGCATAGCAGCCACACCGCCTGTAAACGGTTTTGCTTCGACATCCACAAATCCCGTTTCTTCAAACATTTTTTTCAATTCTTTTATTCCCGGAAAAGTACGCGCTGATTCCTGCAGCCATGAATATTCTTCATAGCTTTTGGCAAAGATCTTTCCAAACAGCGGCATAATGTAGCGAAAATAAACATAATACAGTTGTTTAAAGCCAATGAGCGTAGGCTGCGATGTCTCCAAACAAACGACCATTCCCCCTGGTTTGAGCACACGGTACATTTCCGATAATACTTGCATATAATCCGGCACATTCCTTAGGCCAAATCCGATTGTTACATAATCAAATTCATCATCTGCAAACGGCAATTCCATCGCATTGCCATGGACGAACGAAATATTGGAAAGGCCTGCTTCCCGCACTTTTTTCTCCCCAATGCTTAACATGTTTTTGCTAAAATCAAGTCCGATGACGGATCCGTCTGCACCGACGGCCTTGCCGAGTGCAATTGTCCAATCGCCTGTTCCGCAGCATACATCAAGGGCGCGGGAGCTTTTTTTTACGTTCATGCGCTTCATCGTTTCCCTTCGCCAAGCAATATGGCGCTTAAAGCTGATCACAGAATTCATACGGTCATAATTATGGTAAATTTTTTCAAACACGCGGTGCACTCGTTCTTCTTTCGACTGCTGCATTCCTTATCCTTCCTCTGCTATCATATGTGTAATTTGAAGGGTACGAATCCGATCCATAATAAACTCCCTAATTGCCGGCGAATATTTTAAACTTTTATCCAATAATTTATTGATTTCATTAAAATAATGATTGCAACATTCAATGAAAGAGCCGATCAAGTCGATCGGACCTTTTGTTCTTTTTGAATGGTACTGCGATAAAATCGATGATTGGCTGCCTCGGTCAAACTTGTTTTTTTCCTCGCAAAGCCGCTTGTAAGCCAAATAAGATTTCGAAATTTCCGGCCATGTTTCAATTCGAAAATGATTGCCAAGGCGTTGAAATAATGCTGTTTCCACAATGATCAGGCTGTCGATCATCTCATCAACAGATTGATAACTCTTGTTGTAAAGGAAAATTTTTTGCTCGTTGATCTCTCTGATGGCTGTTGCCAATGTGTTGACTAATTTTACATTGTTCATATGCGATAGAATGTAATAATAAAGTCCGCTGTAATAATCCCCCGCAATGACATTTAATTGTCTTTCCACAAACAGGTTCCGGCTGCCGGTTTCCACATTGGAAACCAAATCATGGGTATCAAGGGCTGTTTGGACAAGCATAGCAGTTAAAACGTATTTTTCTTTTTCATCACTTGATATTCCAGCTTCTTCGAATAGCGCATAAAATAAAAACAATTTATCTTCATCAATGACAGGTTTTTGAATATATTGCTCTAATACAGGATGTGAACAATAATCTTCCAATGATCGTTTGAAATGTTCCAGTTGTTGAGAAATTTCTTTCATAGCACCACCCTTGTCCCCAACCTTTCAGGCTGATTAACTAGCAGTTATAAATTTTATTATATCATAACATTTTTTCTGAATTCATTATAAGTTGTAAAAAACAAAAGCAGGGCATTCCTGCTTACTTCCTCGTGTCGCTTTCAATTTCTCCATTGCTCGTTTGAATGATCGCCTTGCCCCTTACTTTAATAGCCGATGTGTGTTCCGTAAATTGCGCAATCATCACTTCCCCTTTATCCAGCTTTTCTGAATGGTGAAACCGTGTATCAGATCCGCGAGTTAATCCGATTACATTGACACCGTCTTCCAAGGCCTTAATGACGACATAATCGCTTTGCAGCTGATTCATCACTTAAACACCTACCTGCCATTTACTGATTTATTAGTGATAACACTTCATTTCTGGCGGCTGCATCACGTAAAAAACAGCCCCGAACGGAAGATGTAACCGTTTTGGAACCAGGTTTTTTAACGCCCCGCATGGTCATGCACATATGCTCCGCTTCCACAATCACCATGACGCCATGTGGATCCAATGATTCAACGATGCTGTCGGCAATCGTCGATGTAATCCGTTCTTGCAGCTGCGGTCTTCTTGCAACAGCTTCCACAGCCCTAGCCAACTTGCTTAAACCTGTCACTTTTCCGCCTTTAGGTATGTATGCGACATGAGCCTTTCCAAAGAATGGAACAAGATGATGTTCGCACATTGAATAAAACGGTATATCCTTTACGAGAACAAGCTCTTCATGATCTTCACCGAAAACCGTTTGAAAATATTCTTTTGGATCTTGTCGCATTCCTGAGAAAACTTCTTCATACATTTTTGCAACACGTTTCGGAGTATCTACTAATCCTTCTCTGTTCGGGTCTTCCCCAATTGCCTCAAGAATCAATCGTACTGCATGCTCAATTTGTTTTTTATTTATTTCATTTGCCATAAATCGGTTCCTCCTATACAAACCAACACTTATTCCGATTTTAACACAAGTGTTTCATGGAAAGCAAAAAATAAACGAATGACGGATGTGTCAAGTTTTTCTCGATAGTGTGGTTAGCCCAAGGGTTTAGGCACTCTCTTTTTGTACGCTGTTTCTTGCTGCGGCGCTAACGCTTGGTTCCCTGTCAGTTCTCATCACGTTCTGACAAACCTGCCAAAAATAAGGTTAGGAGGATTTACTGCCCAATGGAGGCAGAAAGGCGAATCGTATTGTTTTTCAAGCCAATGGAGGGACGAGCCTTTTCACGCAAAATTGTGCCAGCTTGATGACCTTCTTTCCTTCACGCTAATTTCGGACGCTGCGGTGTTGGTGTTTTGAGATACACGTCTCGTAATGTGATATTGAGAATCCCTTGTTTCACCTTGACCATAGCCTCACCGCCTTCGGAACTCCAATGCATGCCACGCTTTTTCATGCGAAATGAAATATGGCGCTGATTGGATTCTATCTTTCCAAAGTTCCGCACATTCTTTGGAAGATGTTCGACCCGTTCCCACCAATTCAACATACGCTCCCAATTGACAAATATGGAGAAATCAGCGGCTTCTAACTTACCAAAACGTAAGAGAGTGATGGCATGCATGATATGGCAGTGAAGAAACTATGTATATGCGCCGGGGGATGGGAAAGATCCTCGGTTTGAGTTTCTGATTCCTTATGAGAGCTATGGAAAAGAACAAACACGTATTATACTAAAAAGGCCAAAAACTGGATCTATGAAGGATGATTGTTTTATTTGCCCGAATGGAAGGAGAGGATCATTTATAAAATACCAGTACAAAAAGAATCCGTCGGCTATGAGCAAGCTTCAACATATACGAAGGTGAAGATTGTATAGATTACCCATTGAAAACGCAATGCACAAAAGCAAAAGGCAACCGGCAAGTTCACTGGAATACGATTTTCGAAGAAATGAAAGCAAAGGCAAAAACGCCCTTGAATGCGAGGAGAAAGCCGCGATCTATTCTCAACGTAAAGTTGAAGCAGAAAGTGTGTTCGGTCACATCGAGCGCAATCGATGTTTCCGCAGATTTTCATTGCGGGGTCTCGACAAGGTAAACGTTGAGTTTGGAATTGTGGCTGTAGCCCAAACAACTGAAAAGTAGCCGGCATCTGACAGCTGCTTTCAGAGAAAATACGAAAAAACACAAAGGCAAGTGGAGAAAAACTACTGATCGTTTTTCCCCACTTGCTCATTTTTTGGGACTTATCAGACAGCCCCTTCTGTGAAGAAATGCAGCATATGTAGTGCTGTCCATTCCTTTACTCAATTTTTACTTTCCAGCTACCGCGTCTTTCAAAGCTTTGCCAGGCTTGAAAGCAGGCACTTTGCTAGCTGGTATTTCAATTTCTTCACCAGTTTGTGGATTACGACCTTTTCGTGCAGCACGTTCACGAACTTCAAAGTTACCAAAACCGATGAGTTGAACTTTGTCACCTTTTTTCAAAGATTCTAAAATTGTATCAAAAACAGCATCAACAGCTTTTGTGGCATCTTTTTTAGATAACTCGCTTGCTTCAGCAACAGCATTGATTAATTCTGTCTTGTTCATTATGTTTCACCTCCTCCCAAAAAATCTCAGCATAAATACAGTCTATATACATTTCTTCACAGTTTTCAAGAAGTCTATACATATTCAGATATGAAAATTGGTGACTAGCTTATCATAAATGAAAAAGGTGCTTCATTTCAATATTTTTTCTTCAACTTTTAAGGTACTTCAAGCCTATTAAGAGAAGATTTTCTGTAAAAAGATTATCATAACAATAATGGCAGAATCAAGCACAATTCTATTAAATCGACCGATTTTCTTATATGGAATTTTACCGATGAAAAAAACAAAAAAGGGAGACCGCCAATTAGCCTTCCCCCAATAGATTAAAAACGGAGTTCCCACATGTTGCCGTCTTCAAAACGGTAAATTTTTTTTCTGGATTTATGCTTTGTATCTTTTCGTTCTCTGCTTCTATGTCTGCTGCTTCTCCATGAATGCATGCTGCTTCTCCTTCTGTGCGAATCCTTTGTGCAATGGCTTCTCCAGCTTGATCTGCTTCTGCATGTATGCTTGCTGCTTCTTTTTCTTCCGCTCCTTTTGTGTGAATCCCTGCTATGGCTTCTTTTCCAGCTTGATCTGCTTCTGCATGTATGCTTGCTGCTTCTTTTTCTTCCGCTCCTTTTGTGTGAATCCTTGCTATGGCTTCTTTTCCCGCTTGATCTGCTTCTGCATGAGCGGCTGCCTCCATGATGTTTTCTTGAATCGCCTGTTTTTTTCTTGCCAGAGCTTCTTTTATTCTTGGATCTTCCCTTCCTTCCCTCAGGTTCTTGGAAATAAAAATGCATCAGTCCTTTTTGTTTCCCGCTATGAAACGCATCAGCAATTGCCTCTTTGGAAATCACAGTTATCTCCCCTTCTTTTTTTGTATAGCATACGTTTTTTTTTCTGGATTGCTTGGATTTTTTACCCAATAAAAAAATTGTTTATGCGCCGATGGTGGCAAGTTTTTTTCTCCTTCATACTAATAAAGTGAAAATGATGAAAAGAGGTGCAAAATCATTGATATGGAAGAAATCTCTTTATTTATTCATCCGAAAGATCTGCTCTACTTGAAACAAAACAAGTGGGATGACAATGGAGTACCTGGGGTCATTCGCATGGATAAGAAAAAAATACAAGCAGATGTTATGTACCGAGGTTCACATACAAGAAAGGCAAAAAAAAAATCATATTTTATTCAATATGTTCGCCCTTCCACTTACAAGCATGAAAAGGAATTCCATCTAAATGCAGAATATTTTGACCCTTCCATGATCCGCAATAAACTTTCCTTTTATTTTTTTGAAAAAATCGGCGTACTCGCGCCTGAAGCCCGATATACTTTTCTTTCGATTAACGGTGTCCCACAAGGAATCTATTTGCGCCTTGAATCAGTAAATGATGATTTTTTGAAAAAAAGACAGCTGCCGAAAGGCGCTATCTTCTACGCAGTAGATGGCGACGCAAATTTTTCCTTGTACAGTGATTTGGATCAAACAGTGAAAAAAAGTTTAACACAAGGTTACGAATTAAAATACGGAAAAGAAGAACATTTTGATCGACTCGAACAATTTATTTTTTTTATAAATACCGCAAGCCGCGCGCAATTTGCGCAGGAAATCAAACATTTTCTTGATGTAGAACAATATTTAAAATGGCTGGCCGGCGTCATCTGCACACAAAACTATGACGGTTTTGTCCACAATTACGCACTTTATTTAAATGAAAAGACGAACCTTTTTTCCATTTTGCCGTGGGATTATGACGCCACTTGGGGTATTGACGTTCACGGCGAAGCGATGGAGCACGATTACGTTCGAGTTGAAGGATTTAATACGTTGACGGCTAGGCTCATCGACATTCCCCGTTATAAAAAGCTGTACAAAGAGATCTTACATGAAACCATCAGCCGTTATTTCACAGAAAACGAGTTAAAAGAAGTTGTATTTGCTTACTTCGAACAGGTTCGTCAATATATCAAGAAAGACCCTTTTTACCGATACCCTCTTAACCAATTTGAAGAAGAACCATCAAAAATTTTTGATTTTATCGCAAAAAGAAAAAATTTTATTGCTTTACATCTCGCTTTTTGAATCTGGGCGAATGATTGTTTTTTAGGAATTGGGTATATTTTCTGTCTCTTTCTCGATCCATGACACGTATAAATACACTATAAATGACCTGTATGGTTAAATGCTAGGGGAGGAAAAGTAATGGCTACGACAATCGAAAATTTTCACGTATACTTGAAATCTCTCGTCGGAAAAATGATTAAGGTAAATAGAGGAGGTCCTGAAAGCAAAAGCGGGCAATTGCTTGCCGTCAAATCCGATTTTTTAGTTCTTTATGTGACAGACACTGAAAGCGTCGTGTATTATCAACTGAAGCATATTCGCAGCATTACCGAAAACTCAAAAATACAGTCAAGACCGCACACGATGTTCAGCAACTTCATCGAAAACCTACGGAAAGTAAATAGTTTCTACCGGTTAATGAAATTTTTTCAAAACGAGACCATTCAACTTAACCAGGGCGGACCAGAAGTTTTGAGCGGCAAACTGTTGGATGTGACAAACCATTATGCCGTTCTCTACAGTGGAGGGAAAGTCGTCTATGTCAATTTGGAACATATTAAAAGCTTTTCACCTAAAGAGGAAAGACAAACAAGCGATGAGAAAAGGGAAGATTCCGTTCGTTATGTAAAGGTGAATTCATTTGATGAAATCCTCAATTATTTTCTCCATCAATGGGTTTCAATAAACGGCGGGGGTCCGGAAGCGCTAGAAGGCGTTTTATCATACAACGGCAATGGTACATTTATTTTAATTAACAAGGAAGAGGTCATCCGCATCCAACCTTTTCATGTCAGAAGCATTTTTGGAGGAGCAAGAAAACAACAAGATCAGAAAAGCAGCTCCAAAACAGATAAGAAAACCGGTGAGAGAAAAGGGGAAGAAGATGAGGTCAGCGATGACGATGATCATCGAACAGACAAATATAAAAGCAGGTGTTCGGAACATAAAACAAGTTCGAGATTCACTGGGACTTCAAAGACAAGAAAAAGAGAACGTCACGTCAGCCCGAAATTCACCCGGGCATCAAAATATCAAACAGATCATGATTTTAAATGGAAATCCCGTAACGAGGAAGTTGTCAAATCCGTTCACTACCGCTGGAAAGGTTAACACCTCCTCTTTTTTGAAACAGCCGTTTAACAAAAGGAGGTGCTGCTATTGAGGTTTGCTAGTTTACTAAAAGAGCAAGTAAAAACTGAATTAAGCGGAAAAAAAGAAATTACCGGCATTTTAATTGATGAAGGACTAGATGTGGTAGTCATTTACGACGGTTATAAATATTTTTATATTCCGCTCCTTCATATTCACAAATTAGAAAAAGATTTTGACGAAAAACACATTGCAAGCGACAAAAATGCTGCACAATTAATGTTTCTTGAAGAAGAAGCCATTTCCTATCGAAAAATTTTGCTGAATGCAAAAGGAACTTTCATCGAAATATATGTAACCGGAAATAAGTCGCTGCACGGCTATATTACTTCGGTATTAACAGATTATTTCGTTTTTTATTCTCCTGTTTTTAAAAATGTGTTTGTGTCTTTTCATCATTTAAAATGGCTGATTCCTTATCATAACATGAAAACGCCTTATTCATTAAACGAGCATGAATTGCCAGTTGTTCCCCCCGGTTTTTCCCTACAACGCACTTTTGAAGAACAATTAAGAAAGTTTATTGATAAACTGGTCGTTTTTGATCTTGGGGAAACAAACGAAAAAATCGGGGTTATCAAATCCATTCAGCATAATTTCGTTGAATTAGTAACAGCTGAAGGGCAAAAAGTATTTTTGAAAATTTCCCATATTAAAACAGTGCATGTCCCATAAGATTCATTTAAAAAATGGGGATTTTCACCCCATTTTTTAAATGAACAGGAACTGAATCCAAACATATAAAACGGTTAATGTGAAAAAAAGTGTCGGCGGAATCACGATCATTGTCACATTCATATACTTAGCCCAGCTGATTTTCACGCCATTTTCCTTCAAAATATGCATCCAAATCAGAGTGGCCAACGTTCCGATCGGCAAAATGAGCGAGCCGATATCACTGCCGATAATGCTAGCTAAATAGGCTGTCTTTAACATCATATCGTTCAACCCGGCATTTGTCAGCACCATTGTCCCAATCATTAATGCAGGGTGGTTGTTAAAAACGTTTGACAACGCTGAGAGCACGCTGCCAGTCCAAAATATCGCGCTTGCCTCTTCTTCCATAAACGGTTTTAGCAGATCAACGAAAAAGGCGACGAAACCGATATTCTTCAAACTGTAAACAATAATATACATTGAAAAAGCAAACAGAAACACAAACCAAGGAGCTTTTATTAAAACATCGATCGGACTTAAGGAAAATTTTTTCCATCGAACGGTCAACAGCACGATTGATCCTAAAATGGCTACAAGCCATATTGGAATTTCGAAAAAAGACGCTAAAAAGAGGCTGATTCTCACTAAAATAACAAACAACAGCATTTTCAGCATAAACGCTGATTGTTTTTTTATTACATCTGCAGGTAATTTTGACTTTAAAGGATGATAATGTTGGATGAAAACATCTTCGTTTTTGGCTAGTTTTTTAATATTCTTCGGAATATCTTTGTAAAAAAGCAGAAACAGCAAAATGACCATAAACAACAATCCAATAAATGCTGGGATAAACATCATGGCTGTATGCTCATATAAATCCATTTCAATCATTTTTAGCGAAATTAAGTTGACGATATTGCTAACCCCGACTGCTGCGCTTGACGCCGTTGCCACGAGCGCACCGCTTATAAGATAGGGAATTTTTTCATGATGTTTTAGATGAAGGTGATGAAGAAGAATAATTAAAATGGGGGTTGTAATTAAAATGCTTCCGTCATTATTAAACAAAATCGTCATTAAGAAGCACAGGAGATTTGTATACCAAAATAAACGAATGCCCGATCCGTTTGCCCGATATGCTAATTGATGCGCACACCATTGAAAAAAACGAAAGCTTTCCAAAACGATTGCCATGACGATTGTTGCAATGATTGTTAAAGAAGCTTCAGCAACTTTCGAAAAAATTTCTGTTAAATCCGCCAGACTTATTCCACCGAAGAGCAAAATGATCATCGCTCCGGCCGAAGCCGGTATTGCTTCATTGATATTTTGCGGCCGCCAAAAAATCATGATCATTGTCATGAAAAACACGAACAAAACCAAAGTTTCAAGGTTCCATTGCAAGTTATTCCCCTCTTCCTTTCCCTCTTTCCCCTTTCCGGCTTCTATCCCTCCTCACCACCTGTACTCTATAAATATGTGTCTAACAAAAAATCTGCTATCATCAAACGACCCATTTTCTATTAAATCCGCAAAAATCTATCAACCAATATCTCGTGTCCAAACTTAAAATTGTTAAAAAAAATAAAGGCCAAAAACGGTTGTTTTCGACCTTTCGCAATGTTACAAGATAATAGCTATTAATCCGCCGGAGCCCTCGTTTATGATTCTTTCTAACGTTTCTTTCAATTTATAGCGGGCATTTTCAGGCATTAAAGATAATTTGGCTTGTATTCCTTCCCTGACAATCGAGCTTAAGCTTCTGCCAAAAATATCGGAGTTCCAAATGGAAAGCGGATCTTCCTCAAAATCCTGCATTAAATAACGGACAAGTTCTTCGCTTTGCTTCTCGGTGCCGATGATGGGCGCAAACTCCGATTCCACATCAACTTTAATCATATGGATGGATGGCGCAACAGCTTTCAAACGGACGCCAAATCTGGAACCTTGCCGGATTATTTCCGGTTCATCCAAACTCATATCGGATAGCGAAGGTGCTGCAATTCCGTATCCGGTTTGCTTCACCATTTTTAATGCATCTGCCACCTGATCATATTCGGCCTTCGCATTTGCGAAGTTTTGCATAAGCTCTAACAGGTGGTCTTTTCCGCGGATTTCAACTCCGACAATTTCCTTTAAAATTTTGTCGTACAGCTCATCCGGAGCATATAAATCAATTTCGGCAATTCCTTGCCCCATCTGAATTCCTGCAAGGCCTGCCCTTTCAATATATTCGTATTCACCGAACTGCTGAACGACTTGATTGACATCACGCAATCGCTTGATGTCTTTGACCGTATCTTTGACGGTTTCTTGATAGCTGATCCGAAGCCAGTGATCTTCTTTTAACACCATTACCCAGCTCGGCAAATTTACATTAACTTCTAATACCGGAAACTCGTAAAGCGCTTCTCTCATCACATTGATAACATCCGTTTCCCTCATGCTCTCCACACTAATGGCCAACACCGGTATGTCATATTTTTCATTTAATTCTTTCCTTAAAGCTTCTGTATCAGGATGGTGCGGATGAACGGAATTAATGATCATAATAAACGGTTTTCCGACTTCTTTCAGTTCGTTAATGACCCTTTCTTCCGCTTCCACATAATCCTCCCTCGGAATCTCCCCTATGGAACCGTCCGTTGTGACAACGACACCGATTGTAGAATGATCTTGGATCACCTTTCTTGTGCCAATCTCCGCTGCCTCATGAAACGGTATCGGTTCTTCATACCAAGGCGTATTAATCATTCTCGGTCCATTTTCGTCTTCATATCCTTTTGCACCAGGCACCGTATATCCAACGCAATCAACCAATCGTATATTGACATCAAGTCCTTCATCAACATGGACTGTGACCGCTTGATTCGGGACAAATTTCGGTTCTGTCGTCATGATGGTTCTGCCTGCTGCGCTTTGAGGGAGTTCGTCTTGAGCGCGTGCTTTATCTGCTTCATTTTCAATATTTGGGAGAACGACGAGTTCCATAAATTTTTTTATGAATGTGGATTTGCCTGTTCGAACTGCGCCAACAACACCTAGATAAATATCGCCGCCAGTTCGCTCTGCGATATCTTTGAAAATATCTACCTTTTCCAAGTGATCCCCTCCCGACTTTCGAGTCTTGGATAACTATCAATCAATTCACAATATCAACACAGTATATGTTTATGATGTTGTCCTATCCGGTTATGACAAAAAAGTATGAAATTTTCTGCAAAAAAGAAAAAAAACCTTTCTCTTAAACATTGTATTGCTTAAGAAAAAGGTTCATGACTTATTTTGTTAAAAAAACCGGTTCATTTTTTTCATTAACTGTATAAGGCAAAGAAAACGCAGGAACAAAGGGGGAATCTTGAACTAATAGTTTTCGAATATCTTCCCCTTGCTTCACTTTTCCGGCCGATTTCTTTAGCGCTCGGTATAAATCAATGCGATAGTCTACATAAACCTCCCCATCAGTGCCGATGATAAGCGGGAGATTCTCTCCGGAATATGGGCTTGTCACATGGGGAGGGGCTTTTAATCCAAGCTTTTTATAATTTAAAGTAAAAACATTTTTGCCGACTTGTTCATCATAAGGTGGATATTTATGGGCGCTGATTCTCATTTTTAATTCCCGAATCGCTTCAGCCATTCTTAAATCAATCAATTTTACAGTCGGTTTTTTTTCGACATCAACTAATACATATAAATAAATCCCGCCATTTTCAAAAGCCGATCCCGGAGGTTCTGGCAAATATTCAGGAATTAATAGATTAAAATCAATCGGGTATTTTTCATAAATAGGCGTCGATTGATCCCGTGTTTTGATCGGAAGCAGCCCTCCGCTGTCCTCACGGTACTGATCAATGGCCTTTTGAACCGAGTCGATTTGCGCTTCATAAGGAATTTTGTTTTTTTGCAAACGATCTTCCGGATATAAACAGCCTGATAAAATGAAGAGAAACATGATGGGAATAAAAAATTTTATGTTTTTCATCATCCAACTTCCTTCTATTAATCACTGGTTGGTCCTGATAGCACAACAAAAAAGATAATGATTCCTGCTAAAATCATAAAAAAATACGCAATGGTTGTAAAGATCGCTTTTAAAAATCCTTTTAATTTATAACGACTTAAATAGATTGAAAACACAGCAATAAACATAAAGACCATCGAGGCAATGGCAATCCACATTTTCATTAAACCTTCGGACATCGATGTTCACTCCTTCTCTTTCATCATCCATTTTAACACACGTTGCTATTAGCGGGAACGATTACAAGAAAAAAGCACTGAAGCAAATACTCGCGTACGCTTCAATGCTCACATTTGGCTGCGGTTTTCTAATATGTTAATAAGATCCTCCATTTCATGCTTTTTTTCTCTCGACATTAATGCTTCCACTGCTGCTTTCGGATCTTGGCCTTGAAACAGCACTTTGTAAAGAATAGCAGTGATCGGCATTTTGACTGAATATTTCTCTGAAAGCTGTTTAGCTGCTTTTGTTGTTCTGACTCCTTCTACAGCCATTCCCATGCTTTGAAGAACATCGTCTAGTTTTTTCCCTTTTCCAAGCATATGGCCCGCCCGCCAGTTGCGCGAGTGCACGCTCGTACAAGTTACAATTAAATCCCCTATTCCGGCAAGTCCAGAAAATGTCAATGGATTGGCCCCCATTTTGCATCCGAGTCGTGCGATTTCGGCAAGTCCTCTTGTGATCAAAGCTGCTTTCGCATTATCTCCATAGCCAAGCCCATCGCTGATTCCGGCCGCCAGCGCTATAATGTTTTTCAATGCACCGCCGACCTCCACCCCAATTACATCCGGATTCGTATAAACGCGAAAATAATGGTTCATAAATACATTTTGGACAAACTGAGCTGCTTCCATGTTTTTGCTGGCGGAAGTGACGGTCGTCGGATGCCTTAACGACACTTCTTCTGCATGGCTCGGCCCTGAAAGGACAACAACATCTTGCAGGAGATGCTTTGGCATCTCCTCCTCAATAATTTCGGAGATTCGCATTAATGTGCTAGGTTCAATTCCTTTTGAAACATGAACGATCAGAACAGGTTCTTCTAAAGTTTCTTTCAATTGTCCAAGAACTTCACGAACAGCTTTTGTCGGGACTGCTAAAACAATGACACGAACGTCTTTGACCGCTTCTTGAAGAGAATGATAGCCTTTCAAATTTTCGGGCAACACAATATTTGGCAAATACCGTTCATTCTGCTTCGTAAGGTTTATCGCATCGATATGTTCTTTTCTGTGGCCCCAAAGATGCACTTTATGGCCGTTATCGCTCAAGACGATCCCAAGCGCTGTCCCCCAGCTTCCTGCACCCAGTATCGCTACCTTCTCCAACTTTTCCACTTCCTTTAAACTTTAAATTTATCTTATTTTCGTTTTCTTGGCAAAATTTTAATAGGAGTTCCTTCAAACCCAAATGCATCGCGGATCCGGTTTTCCAAAAAACGCTCATATGAAAAATGAAGCAGTTCAGGATCATTGACAAAAATCACAAATGTCGGCGGTTTTACAGCTACTTGTGTAGCATAATAAATTTTCAGCCTCGTCCCGCGGTCAGTCGGTGTTGGATTCATTGCCACCGCATCCATAATCACATCGTTCAACACGTTCGTCTTCACGCGCATTGCATGGTTCTCACTAACCAAAATAATTTTCGGCATCAACGTATGAAGCCGTTTTTTTGTTTTCGCTGACAAAAAAACGATGGGAGCATAGTCTAAAAACAAAAACTCGTCCCGTATGTTTTTTTCAAATTCCCTCATCGTTTTTTCATCTTTTTCGACTGCATCCCACTTATTGACAACAATCACAATCGCCCTGCCTGCTTCATGGGCGTAGCCGGCAATTCGTTTATCTTGTTCAATTATCCCTTCTTCCGCATTTAAAACGACCAGTACTACGTCCGAATTTTCAATCGCTTTCAACGCCCGCAAAACGCTGTATTTTTCGGTATTCTCGTAAACTTTTCCTTTTTTCCTGATGCCTGCCGTGTCGATGATGACAAATTCCTGCTTATTATAAGTAAATTTTGTATCAACTGCATCCCTTGTCGTACCGGCAACGTCACTTACAATAACTCGTTCCTCCCCTAAAATTGCATTGACAAGGGACGATTTTCCAACATTTGGCCTACCGATTAAAGAAAATTTAATGATGTTCTCATCATCATATTCCTCTGCCGGTTTCTTAAAATGCTTGCAAACCGCATCTAAAAGATCCCCTAAACCGAGACCGTGCGTTCCCGAGATCGGATACGGTTCGCCAAACCCGAGCGAATAAAATTCATAAATATTTTCCCGCATATCAGGGTTGTCGATTTTATTGACAGCAAGAACCACCGGTTTGTTTGAACGGTATAATATTTTGGCCACTTCTTCGTCGGCAGCTGTAACCCCTTCCTTACCGTTCGTCAAAAATATGATAACATCCGCCTCGTTAATAGCGATTTCCGCCTGGTGACGGATTTGGGCAAGAAACGGTTCATCGCCGATTTCAATTCCGCCAGTATCAATTAAATGGAATTGGTGATGTAACCACTCGCAAGATGCATAAATGCGGTCGCGAGTTACACCCGGCACATCTTCGACAATGGAAACTCGCTCACCTACAATACGGTTAAAAATCGTCGATTTCCCAACATTTGGCCTACCGACAATTGCCACAACAGGTTTTGGCATATTGAAACTTCCTTTCTATCAAAAACTCATCCCAACTCTTCATCATTTTTCAACGATAAAGGAGATGAACAAGCAAAAATATTCAACATTTTCTGTCTGGAGCAACCGATAAAATTTTTCGAGATTTTTTTCAACTTCCCTATTATATAGCAGTTTTTCAAACAGGACAACTTCATTCAAAATGTTTCACAATGATATACATGTCCTCACTAATCGAGTGGGCAATTCCATCTAATATGGCTTCTAAATTTTTGGCGATCAAATCCATCTCGTTTTGATGTTCACAAAGAAAAATGGGCGCTCCACCGCCTTGCACCTTCGTTTTGTTCGTTGTAATGACCGCTAATATCGATTTTTCCAAAATCATCGTTTTTTCTCACCTTCCTTATTTGCCTTCGATTCAGTCGGCATACGAATGGCATTTTCCAGCGCCGGCACATTGCCAATCACCTTTACGGCAATGTCTTTATTTGGATATTGAGGAAGCACAAAAACGCCTACTCTTCCGTCTTCAAGATCCCTTTTCGCCAACGGAACCAATGATGGTTCCCCTGTATCCCGATAAACGCCGAGCGCCGTGGATACATCATGGAGAATAGCTTGACGCTGGCCAATATTAGCAATGGTTGTTCTTGCGTTAAATGTTTTTGGCTTCAAAATGAACCCCATGCCGTATTTTAAAACGAGCTCACGCTTTTCCGGAATACCGATGTTCATGATGTAAATATCATCGACATACAAGCCCGCCCCCTCAAAATGCGGTTTTGAATACTGAATCTCAACAATATCTTTTAATGTGCTTCCAGACATTAATATTCTTGCAACAATGAAACAAATAATCGTTACGACAAAAGCTGCCCAAAATCCGAAAATTAAATAGGTTAGAGTTACCGACAATGAAGTTAAAATCACCAAATAATTCCGGCTCTCAAACGCAACGGCAATTCCTTCAATATATGTGCTGCCTCTTGGCACAAGCTCATACCGATCAAGCTCCGTCAACGTATTTCTCTCCATATTGCGCACTTCGCGAAATTGCGATGCCGCAAGCGTTAAAAAGGTGATGGCCGTAAATTCTTTTTCCATAATAGCCGGTACTGCGATCGTGCCCAGCCCAGCAGCGATAAATCCTAAAGCAATGTGAATGATTTTCCCATGTAGATACGTGGGATATTGGCGATAATCCGTTCTGAGCATATATAGCCGCGCCAAAACGCCTGTGACCATTCCGTATAAAATCGGGAATGTATATTCATTCATACTCGTGTTTCTCCTTTACGTTTTTTTTCACATAAAACTCCAGTGCTGCCGCAATGGATTTCATCAGAAACCACAACAACAAACAAAACAGCCCCATTGTTAAAAGATCAAGAAATGACGGATCGCCGATGATGACAGGACGATGGAAGGATGAAACGGTGAGGGAAAAGACGATTTCTCCGTAGCAGCAGCCGAGAATGAGATAAGATGCACCAACTGCCACTTCTTTGCTAAAGCAAACCGCTAGAAAGCAGCAAAGAAAAGACAAAATCATGGAGACATCGATGACAAACCATACCGGATCAATGAGATGAACCAATTTGACTCCTGCATAAGCAATAGCAATTATTAAAACGGCCATTGCCGAATAAAGGAGATGTTTTTTTTGACGCAGCAAACAAACCCCAAGCATGACAAATAGTAGAAACGCCAAACCGATTCGAAAAAATGGCAAATGAATAAAAACCGCGCTAACCGAAAGATCGGCCAATATAAAAAATGAAAGCCAAAAACGTTCATTCGTCTTTGGAAAAAAAAACGTCAAAATGATCCAAAAACTCCACATCAACCAATAATAAATGTAACCTTCCATTCTCATCCTCCTACTATTTTCATTATGGGAATTTTTTATAAGAATTAATCATTTGCTTGGCAGGCTATTGAAAAATGAACACCTGCAATCGAAATAATGGATGAAAATAAGATGAGGGGATTTCGGTTCATTTGTGCCCAATAAAAAAAGACAGCATCATTTGCTGTCTCCTCATGAAAAAGGGGGGGCTATTCCGGCAATTTTGCAACAAGCCCTTTTCTTTATTTTAATTTATTTAATTGATCGCCAATAACTTCCCCTAATTGAAAACCGCTTGATTCTTCCTTGGCACGATACTGCCACAAATCGTCGCTGCTCGATGTATTTTCGCTTTCTTCTAATTCCTTCATCGAAAGCGATATGCGTTTTTCTGCCTCATTGACATCCAAAACTTTGACTTGGACTTTCTGGCCTTCTTCCAATACTTCATGGGGGGTGCCGATATGTTTTTTAGAAATCTGTGAAATATGAACAAGCCCTTCTACTCCAGGGAAAATTTCAACAAAAGCACCGAATGTGACGAGCCGCTTCACGGTTCCGCTCACAACATCTCCCGGTTTAATTTTTTCTGATATATTTTCCCATGGGCCAGGCAGCGTTTCCTTAATGGATAAAGAAACACGTTCATTGTCACGATCTACGGCCAACACTTTTACTTTGACTTTTTCTCCTTCTTGGAGAACGTCTGACGGTTTGTCGACATGGGCATGAGATAGCTGGGATATATGAACAAGGCCGTCAATGCCTCCGATATCGACAAAAGCCCCAAAGCTTGCCAGACGTTGAACTGTTCCTTCCAATACATCACCCGGTTGGATTGATTGCAAAACCTGTTGTTTTTTCTCTTCCTGTTCTTTTTCAATGACTGCACGATGAGACAAAATAACGCGGTTTTTCTCTTGATCGAGCTCAACGACCATCAATTTTAACGTTTTTCCTTTATAATCAGAAAAATCTTCCACATAATGCGCTTCAACCAATGAAGCAGGAATGAATCCACGAACTCCTAAATCAACGACTAAGCCGCCTTTGACGACATCTTTCACTTCTGCTTCAAACACTTCTTTATTTGCAAATTTTTTCTCCAATTCCTGCCATGCTTTTTTGGCAGCCACTTTGCTCTTAGATAAAATGATTGCGTCTTCTTCCACTTTTATCACTTCAAGCTCAAGTTCATCATGTTCCTTTACGACATCTGAAGCTTTTTCAATATGAAGACTGGATAATTCGCTTATCGGAATGATGCCCATTTGTTTGCAGTTCACAATATCAACGATTACTTGCTTTTCCTCCACTTTTGTTACTGTCGCTTGAACAACATCGCCTACTTCAGGCACAAAAACATCGCCTTGGTTCAAACCCTCTACCATACTATATACCTCCTTGGTCAAGCCATGACAACTCAACTAAAATATGTACCATTCTATCTAGAGGAAACCATCCCTCGCTAAATAGAATGAAAAATATCTCTTTTCTATAAGTTCTAACAAAAAATTCCGTTTGTCAAGTTAAAACGTTTTATGACCGATATTTTTCAAGCAATTTTTCGATTTCTTCCATAATTAAATTCGTTGCTTCTTCAGCAGACCGCTTTTGCTTACGGTATTCCGTAAAATCAATCGGCGACCCGAAAACGATTTTCGTTCTTCGGAACGGCCTATAAGTGCCAATGACCGCGCAAGGCAACACTTTGCATTCGCTTCTCAGGGCAAAAAAACCTGCGCCTGCCAATCCTTTTCTCAGCTTTCCGGTCTTGTTTCTCGTTCCTTCAGGAAAAATGGCTAAAACTTCTCCTTCTTTCAATATTTTCAGCCCAGTCCTTAAAGCTTCACGATCGGAAAAGCCTCTTTTTACAGGAAACGCGCCAAGTATTCGGATCAGCCTGCTGAAAACCGGAATCTTGAACAGCTCTTCTTTTGCCATAAATCGAAGCTGCCTAGGCGCCATTATTCCAATCGCCGGAGGATCCAAGTTGTCGATATGATTGGAACAAAGAAGAACAGCTCCTTCCATTGGAAAATTCTCTTTCCCAATTGCTTTTATTCGGAATAAAGGTTTGAAAATGCAATAAACAATAAACCTCGCAAATTGATAAAATCGCCCCATTTTTACAGCCTTTCTTTTATTAAGTCCTTAATTTTTTCCACTACTTCTTTTATATTCAATGAAGTAGTATCGATTTCGATTGCATCGGGAGCCTTCACCAGTGGAGCTGTTGCTCTTGTCGAGTCGAGCTTATCCCTTTCTTCAATCTCTTCTTTTAACTTCTCCAAATCGGAAGGGAATCCTTTTTTTAAATTTTCTTCATGTCTTCTTTTCGCCCGTTCTTCAACGGAGGCCTTTAAAAATATTTTTAGTTCAGCGTTCGGCAGGACATGTGTGCCGATATCACGGCCGTCCATCACAACACCGCCGTTTCCGGCAAGCACCCGCTGCCTTCTGACCATTTCCTCCCGCACTTTCGGATGTTTGGAAACTGTTGACACATTGTTTGTCACCTCAATGGAGCGGATCGATGTTGTCACATCCTCGCCGTTTACAAGCACCTTTTGTCCTTCTCCGTCAGGCTTCAGTTCAATCGTTAGCTGGGATAAAAGTTCCGCCAGCGCTTCTTCATCTTCCAAAGATATGTTTCTTTCAAGCGCTTTTAACGTTAAGGTGCGATACATCGCTCCCGTATCAATGTAGATATAAGACAAGTCTTTGGCAATTATTTTGGCAACCGTGCTTTTTCCAGCTGCAGCCGGGCCATCAATTGCAATTGAAATTTTTTTCACCATTATTCCTCCCGCAGCTTTTTCTAGATATGAAATGATGTTTCTTGCTTCATCTGAAGAGGAAAAGCAGGCCAAGCCTGCTTCCATTAACGTCCGAACGTTTCGATCCATTCAGAAATCGTCCATTTGCCAACCCCTTCATATTGCACAACTTTTGACAGATAAGGTTTGACGGCAGAATGCTGAAGAAATATTTGCGCAAGAATCATGATTAAAAATTGCGCCATAATAATTTTTATTAATATTCGTTCAAATCGTTTCACTGAATGTCAGTCCTTAAGCTTTTTCTATTTAGTATGAATCAACCAAAAAGACCTTATTCAGGAAAAAATTGTTTCCTTCTTAAAAGCAACTGCTGTTCGTAGCAGAAACGGAGCAATTTTTGCCGAATCTTTTCATCGACATCGACAAATGCGATTGAAACGCTTTTTCGATGTTTTTTTTCTTCTATTCGCAAAGTTCTGCCGGTTATTTTTAAATATTCTATGCTATCGTCCGTATATGTCAGGACAAGATAAATAAGGATTTCTACATGAAGAGGAAGATCCTTGTTTTTGGGAATAATAATAGATAATCCTCCAGCACTAACATCGCCAGTAACGGCCGCAAATGGAGCAAATTCGTTTTTCAGCGGATGGATGGCGACATCTATGGATGTTTTAATCCTGACAAATTGCCTTCTTTGTGCTTCTTCGATGGTGTCCGGTTTTTTCAGCATAATCATCGGAACAACGTCCTTTTTCTTGCCAAGAACCTTCGTCCGAAATTTAAACCGCTTTTTTTCTTCGCTTAAATAAACAACATTCATTTCCGTATGATCCGGCAAAAACACGGTTTTCCCCGTTTCATCATTTACGGGAAAATCAATCAATAAAATATCCCCTTCTTGATCTAAAAGCTTGCTTTTCAAAATTTGTCCATTTTCAACCAACTCAATAGTGAAAACGGTGCCTACTTTTATCAACTTTACCACTCTTTCAAAAGGTTAATAAAAATTTCTCCCTCCCCTATTTTATTAAAACATGGAATAAAAAAAAGGGAAAGCCTAAATTTAGGCGTTTCCCTTACTCTTTATATTTCTCTAAAAATTGGTTCGGCATTTTTTAATTTTTCCACTTTTTCTTCAGTTCCGTCCATGGCATTAATAAAAATACGATAAGTATCTTGATCGATTGTTCCTAAAAATTCGTAACATAGCACTTCTTCACCTGAATCGTTTTCAATAAGCGCCAAACGATCTTCTTTTACATCGACACTCGTATTGATCGCTTTTTTTGCTTGCTCTTTTGCAACTGCCGGTTTCGGGATGTTTCGCTTCCTGTGGGCCGATAAATAATCTCGGCCAGAATAACCGACGATTTCACCATTATCCAAAGCAACTTTTAAACGAACGGCATCCGGATATAAGCGAACTCCTTGATAATTGGAAACAAATGTAAAAAACCCGATGTTATCATATTGAGCACTTTCAAAAAGCTCAAGATCACGGAACCCCAGTTTGTTCAAAAACTTAACTGCTTTGTTGGAGGCATCGTTCAGGCTTATTTTTTGATCTTGAATATCCCTGTTGTGCAATAAATAGATTAAATGACCGCCTTTTTTCGCTAAATCCATGTAAACATCGTGTTTATTTCCTTTATCATGCATGGTGAAACTATAAAATCCAATATTAGATCCTTTTCCGTTCTCCGTAACATCCATTCGTTCAACGTTCCTTGGAGCAAAACGTTGCGCTATTTTTTGTGCTTCTTGTATGGTTACTTCCTTACCGCTTAAATGCTCGAACCCTTTCTTCGGTTTCTGCAATGCCGTAAAAGTCGTTCCGAAATCTGTTTCATCGTATCCTTCCACATTTTTTTCTACGGTTTTAAAGCCGTCAATAATTGTGTTGTCCATTTGTTTTTGGCCTGAAGCCAACGCCAGTTCGACATCCATCCAGCGCAAATTATTTTTTAAAATGAGATGTTGAACTTTCCTCAGTTCATTTTGAATACTTTCTGAGTTTTTATACAATTTTCGCAATGTCTCGTACTCATCTTTTGTCATCGGTTTGGCATTTAAATCTCTCACAGCTGTTTTATAGCTGAAATCACCGATATTCGATAAAAACTCTTCGGTTTTATTGAAAGGTAAAAGAGTTAACGGAAGCTGTCCGACATCATTATGCGCCTCTGACGCAATTCTCCATACATCCGCTAATGCCGGCGACAGCGACTTCCTTGAATTCATTGCGAGCGTTTCGCCAATTTTATCATGAAGCTGGTCAATTTGATAGGTTAGATCGTGGAAAGCACGTTGATAATTGTTTTCAGCATGAATTAATACAGCGTTTTTTTCCTGATGTTCTTTATATCCCCAATAACCTGTTCCAATGGCTGCTACAGCCAAGATTGCGATGATGATTCCGCGAAGCATTTCGATTCACCTCACTATTCACAGAAAATATGTTTGCCGATTTTCTTTATTTGCGGCCTTGACCAAATCCAAGGGTTTGTTGCAGTATTAGGATTGAAGTAATAGAGCGCCTCCTCTGTCGGATCCCATCCGTTAATGGCATCCAGAACCGCTTTTTTGGCGGTTTCATTCGGAGTCATCCATATTTGGCCGTCACTTACAGCCGTAAAAGCTCCTGGTTCAAAAATAACGCCAGCCACAGTATTTGGAAATGTAGGGCTGTTAAGGCGGTTTAAGATTACAGCCGCAACCGCTACTTGCCCAATGTATGGTTCACCGCGCGCTTCTCCGTAAACAGCATTTGCCAAAAGATTCAAATCGTTTTGGGAAAAGCCTCCGGGCATATTCACTGCCATTGGCTGCATAGCGCCTTTTTGTGCGGTTCTTGTTTTCCGCGGTGCTTGTTGTTTCGGTCCTTGCCGTTTTTTAGGCTCTGGCTTTTGTGCAAAAGGCTTGTTTGGCTGCTGGCGCTGTTGCCATTTCCTTCCAACGTTTTGTTTTCCAATTGCTTTCTGCCTTGCTTCCGCTTGTTTTCTCCATTTTGCACGCTGTTCTTCGGAAGGTCCTGTTTGAATGCGAAGTGGGACACCGCCATAGTGAGTAAAGTCCCGTCCTTTGCGAATTTGCCTGTGTACAAACGATTGATAATATTTTGTCGTATCCAACAGTTTTTGTTTTGTTTCTGGGCCGACTAAACCATCCACCTCTTTGAGTCCGAAATTGTTTTGAAAGTTCCGAACTGCCCAGTAAGTGCTCCATCCATATACGCCGTCTATTTTTCCGTGATAATATCCGTTATATTGCAGCCTCGCTTGCAGTTCAATGACATCATCGCCTGTTGCGCCTCGTTGTATCACTTGTTCGCTGAAAGCATGAACATGGACATTGTCAATTGAAAGAAACAGGAATACAATAAATCCAAAAACGTTTGCGAGCAGAAGCTTCGCCTTGCTTTTCCTTTTCATCATCGTCCTCCTCCCATTTGATTGTTACATGTATTTTTTGTAATAAGCTGCATTTTATGCACAAAAAGAAAACCCGGCTCAAGGCCGGGAACAAGTTTATCCTGAAAACGTTTCGAAGCTTTTTTTGTATATCATACGTGCCTTCTTTGCTTTATGCAGGCCGAACCACCATAAAAACACCATAAACGGCGTTACCCAAAACTTCCAATCTTCATTTGATAACAAAATATAGTTGTAAACGCCGTGCAAAAGAAAAGGGATGAAAATTGAAAAAAAGAGCCATTTCCACTTCACTTTACGATTGGAAAATTTGCATTTCCCTAAATAATAGCCCATGATGACCCCAAACAATGCATGGCTCGGCACGGGGAAAAGCGCACGCCCGAATGCAAACTGAACACCGTTTGCAATTAAATATAAAATGTTTTCCAATGTTGCAAATCCGAGCGAAATGGAAACACCGTACACAATTCCGTCATAATGTTCATCAAAATGGAAATGAGTATATATTGTGACGTAAAAAATAAACCATTTAAAAAATTCCTCAAGCAAACTCGATCCAATAAACGCTTGCAATATCGGTGATGGAAAAACGTTTTCTGTTTCAAGAACATATTGAACAAACATAATCGGGAAAACGAGCAACGCTCCAAAAATAAATGATCGGATGACCAAATAAAGTGGTTCCATACCGTATTGATCTTTTAAATAAAAATAAGAAAGAATCGCAAGACCAGGCGCAATACCTGCTGCTATGATTACGAACATGACAATTGCCTCTTTTCCACAATATCTCATTTAATGGTAACATGGATAAGAAAAATTGAAAATCTACTTCACAAAAATGTTGTTGAAAACAATGAAGGAGCTGGTAAGCAAATGAAAAAAATTCTGATTTTACACACCGGGGGAACGATCTCTATGCAGGAAGATGAAAAAACAGGTGCTGTTCAACTTGGCAACATTCATCCTCTCCGCGAATTCCCATTGGCGATCGAAGGGGTAGAAACGGTTGTGCAAGAATTGTTTCATTTACCGTCTCCACATATAACCTTGCATGAAATGCTTAAAATCAAAAATTCCATTGAAAGCGCGGTGAAAGAGGAAAAGATCGATGGAGTTGTGATTACACACGGTACTGATACGCTCGAGGAAACGGCTTATTTCTTAGATTTAACTATCAACCTTCCGATTCCGATTATTGTGACTGGTGCGATGCGTTCAAGCAATGAATTGGGATCTGACGGTCTATATAATGTGCTATCCGCGATAAAAGTTGCAACATCTGATTTAGCAAAAGAATTAGGGGTATTGGTGGTGATGAACGATGAAATCCATACGGCCAAAAATGTCACAAAAACACATACAAGCAATGTCGCCACATTTCAAAGTCCGCAATACGGCCCGATAGGCATCGTGAACAAATCTTACGTTGCTTTCCATCACAAACCATTAAAGAGAGAACATTTTTCTGTTCACTCTATCACAAAACAAGTCCTCCTTTTCAAAGCGTATGCAGGGATGGATGGCAAGATGTTGGAAGCTGCGGAAAATATAAACCCCGACGGGATTGTCATCGAGGCTTTAGGGCAAGGAAATTTGCCCCCTGCTTTAATCCCATGCATTAAATCATTTATTTCCAAAAATGTTCCAATTGTCATTGTCTCAAGATGCTTCAACGGGACTGTCCAAGATGTTTACGATTATAAAGGGGGAGGAAAACATTTAAAAGAGATCGGTGCGATTTTTTCGAACGGTTTAAACGGGCAAAAAGCGAGAATCAAGCTGCTGATTTGTTTAGAAAAAACGACAGAAATGCAAAAGATTGCCAAAATGTTTGGAAATTGATGTTTTATATATAAAAGTATCCCTTAAAGACCGGACTCCTCCTTTTTTACAACAAATAAGGCCGGCAGCGATCCTGTTCAGGCCAAAAAAAAGGCCAGATGTACAGAAATCTGACCTTAAATCCGTTTCGCAATTTCATTCGCTATTAAACCGCCGTGGAACCGGCCGTTTTCAATAAAAATTTCGTTTGCGTCATTTCCAGCGGCTATAACTCCAGCAATAAAAATGCCCTTTATGTTTGTTTCCATCGTTTCTTCGTTAAAATAAGGTCTGCCCGTTTGTTCGTCGATTTCCACTCCCATTTTCTTTAAAAAATCATGATCCGGATGATAACCAGTCATTGCAAAGACAAAGTCGCACGGAATTGTTTTTTCTTCCGCTCCATTGACCACATATGTGAGATGATCCTCTTTTATCTCTTTCACAACCGAATGAAATTCCATTTTGACAAGCCCTTTTCTGACAAGGGAATCAAATTCTGGCAAAACCCACGGTTTAATACTAGGCGAATATTCGCCACCACGATATAAAACGGTTACCCTTGCACCGGCTTTATGAAGTTCTAAAGCTGCGTCGACGCTTGAGTTTTTTCCGCCAATCACAACAACATCTTTATCAAAAAAAGGATGGGCTTCTTTAAAATAATGAAAAACATGTGGAAGGTCTTCCCCCGGAACGTTCATATAATTTGGATTGTCATAATAGCCTGTGGCTATAATCACAAAGGCTGAGCGGTAAAGGTCTCTCGAAGTCGTAATGATAAATGTTCCGTCTTCTTTTTTTTCAACTTTCTCTACTTTTTCAAACGCATGAATGCGCAGGTTTTTTCGTTTGACCACTTCACGGTAATATGCGAGAGCTTGATTCCGCACGGGTTTTCGATTTTCAGTAATGAAAGGAACGCCGCCAATTTCAAGCTTATCCGCCGTACTGAAAAAAGTTTGGTGGGTTGGAAAGCGATAAATGGAATTCACAATATTTCCTTTTTCAATAATTAACGGATTCAACCCCACTTCTTTCAACTCAATCGCTGCAGACAGTCCGCACGGCCCTCCGCCAACAATTACTACTTTTTCTTCTTTCATGGATCATCACCCCTATTTTCGTTCCCAAACAAAGCAAATTCCCCTATTTATCATAGGGGAAATGTTTTACCGATGCAAATATTATACCCAGCCGCGATATCGGCAAGCTTCTGCCATTTTTCTTACTCCAACCATATAAGCCGCTAGACGCATATCCACACGTCTGTTTTGCGCAGTTTCATACACGGTGTTGAAAGCTTTGACCATCATTCTTTCCAGTTTTTCTTCCACTTCTTCCTCCGTCCAATAATAACCTTGATTATTTTGCACCCATTCAAAGTATGAAACCGTAACACCGCCGGCACTTGCAAGCACGTCAGGAACGAGCAAAATCCCTCTATCAGTCAAAATTTTCGTAGCTTCCATTGTTGTCGGTCCATTGGCTGCTTCTACGACAATTTGCGCACGAATATGATGGGCATTTTTTTCTGTAATTTGGTTTTCAATTGCCGCCGGGACAAGAATATCACAATCAAGCTCCAGCAATTCTTTGTTTGTGATGGTATCACTAAACAATTTCGTCACCGTACCGAAGCTGTCGCGTCTATCCAGTAAATAGTCAATATCAAGTCCGTCCGGATCATACAATCCGCCATAGGCGTCCGAAATGCCAATCACTTTCGCACCGGCATCATGCATGAATTTGGCCAAATAGCTTCCTGCATTGCCAAACCCTTGAACGACCACGCGGGCGCCTTGCAAAGAAATCCCGCGCTTTTTCGCCGCTTCGCGGATGCAAATGGTCACACCTTTTGCCGTCGCTGATTCACGGCCGTGCGAGCCGCCCAGCACAAGCGGCTTGCCGGTAATAAATGCGGGCGAGTTAAATTCGTCAATACGGCTGTACTCATCCATCATCCATGCCATAATTTGCGAATTGGTAAATACATCAGGTGCCGGAATATCTTTCGTCGGCCCGACAATTTGGCTAATGGCTCTTACATAACCGCGGCTTAACCTTTCCAATTCCCTAAATGACATGTCTCGAGGATCACAGACGATGCCGCCTTTACCGCCCCCATATGGTATATCAATAATCCCGCATTTGAGGCTCATCCAAATCGAAAGCGCTTTAACCTCATTTTCTGTTACATTAGGATGAAAACGAATTCCTCCTTTTGTCGGCCCAACAGCATCATTATGTTGAGCCCGGTAGCCTGTAAATATCTTTACAGAACCGTCATCCATGCGAACGGGAATTTTTACAGTCAACATACGAATTGGTTCTTTTAACAACTCATAGACTTCATCTGGATATCCAAGCTTTCCTAACGCCTTATGTATTACTGTTTGCGTAGCTTTTAGCATATCGTGATTTTCATTGCTTTCGGCTACCATATTAAGTAAACCTCCTACATGTTCTTTAAAAAAACAAGTTAATATCCGCCTTTCAAGACTTAGTATACACTTTCCAAAAATTAATGCAATCATTTATGTCAATCAAATTCCAAAAAAATTTGCCATCATGCTTATGAATGATAAAGAAAACAAGCGGTTTTAAACCGCTCGTTATTGAAAATAACGGTTTAGCTGCCCAATCGCATCTCCATCCATCAGCAATTTGCCATATTCATGAAGCCTGTAGATCGTCATATGTGTAGGAGATCCATATTCGGCCAAAATCGCGATCAACTGCTCCACTTCCATTTGTTCGCTTTCATTCAACAATAAGTAATAGCGATTTTGATAAACGTACAAAGTTCCGTTGGCAATGTGAAAACGGCGAAGAACTTTCGCAAGATTGAGGACGTCTTCGAAATCTGAAAATTCATACAGTACTTCTTGATGCTCATCGACTTTCACTTGCATCTCAATATATTCATCCGCAAATTCATCCTCGTTTATATCATCATTTGTTTTCGTGACGATGATGACCATTCCTTGCGCTTTTAGAGAGTAGACTTCGACAGCTATGGAACCATTCGCATGGAAATCAAGTTCTTCACTCGCCTCATTGATCATTTCCCGAAAAAGCTGGTGAACTTTCAAACTGTTTTTCCATAAATCTTCTTTCGTCAACCCTCGATCAGCTAAATCATCCAATGTTAAAAAAATCTTTATTTTATTATGGTCGAGACGCTCGAGCCGCATCCTCTTCCCTCCTGCCGTCTAACCGTCATACGATATTGTATGTGGCAATCGCAATATGGTTCGTTAGTTAGTAAACAGTTTACAATGAATGAGGAAGGAAGACAAGCCATTCATATCGGCAAAAAACGTCCATTTTTTATTTTGCCTTGTAATACAAATTTATATGATATTCTTTCTTCATGATCGCAAAAACTTTGTTGCGATGCTGCCATTCAACAGGATTCTTCCATAAATCCGTGCTTTTGTCAATAATTTCACATCTTAATTCATGGAATTCCTTTTCGGCCTTTTCTTCCTTTCTCTTCAAAAAAAGGCAAGTTGCGAAACTTCCACCTAGCAACAAAACAGCCGGAACATTTCCGGGCTGAAAGAAATAAAATAATAATAATGACGGATCCGCGCCATTCTTCGTGTGTACGATTAAATAAAAACAGGTCAAAAACAGCACCGCTTCAGTCACTGTTAACAATTGGAAAAAGATGAGCTTCTGTTTATATGTTTCATGTTTTCTTTTTCTTTCTACAAGTGACTGAAGCATTTGTTTTGTCGGCTGATCTGTAAATGGCAATTTTTCAATTTGCTGCTCCATTCGAGAAAATCCCCCATGTTTTTTGTACAAGTTATGCAGCAACAAGATAAAATATGAGCCATCATCCAAAAATCTTGAATTAGTTGGCGTGTCGCTCATTGTCAAGAGGGATTTTCAAAACTTGACCAACATAAATTTCATTTCCTTGTAGATTATTCCATTTTCTAATAAGTTGTTCACCTTCTCGAGTTTGGTAATATTTCATAGAAATTTTATACAGGGTCTCATTTGGCTGCACAACATGGGTGATAACCCGCCCGCTTTCGTCTGTCATCTCTCCTTCTGCCCCATCATCACGTTTGTTCTGAAGCGAGGTGTGATCTTCCTTTTGTTCGCTTTCACTTTTCGTCTCCTCTGAATTGTTTTTTTCTTCTCCTTCTTTATCCACATCATCTACCATAGAATTCGGTTGGTCTGCGGGCTTCTCAGTATTTCCTTTATGATGTTCAATAATAACAGCGTCGTAATCAGAAGGATTCACTCCACTTGGGTGCAATCGCTTTTGCTCAAAATAATATGTCAATATAAGAACAACAATCGGAACTAATATAAATAGAAAGGTAAGAAAGCGCAAAAGCGGATATTTCATTTTTCTTTTTTGTTTCCGCCTTTTTTTGTGAACTTCGCTGCGTGAAGGATATGTTCCGGTTGTTTCTTTTATTTCATCCAATATTTTTTCTCTTAAACTATCCGCCTGATCCCGGTCATATTGAAAGGTCATCTTCTTTGTTGTCACTCCCATCCATCTTAACGATTATGAAATAATGAATAGCGGATTTCCAGCGCAGAGATGAAATCGATGAGAAAATGCGCCATTATGACTGCAAGCAAGTTTTCAGTAGCCTCAAACAGACATCCGAGCAAAAAGCTGACAAACAGCACCATAATCAACAACAACCATTTGGATAGATAACGAAAATGCAGCAAGGCAAAAATAATGCTTGCCCAAAAAATACCTAATTCGGTTTGCAACAAGCCGCGAAACAGCAACTCTTCCGTAAAAGCTACCAAAAGAGTGATCGAAAAAATCGCAAACAAACTCCGGTTTTGAAACAGTTTTTCATTAATGCCGCCGTCATCGTACAACTGTTTATTGGCAAATTTCATAAGGATAAAATCAATGATAATGACAAAACATGCGGTCAATCCACCAAAAACAACGATTTCATAAACATCAAACTGCCAAAAACGCAAAAACTCCCCTACATGGTCGAAAAAAATAAAGCTGAGTATTATAAAAGCTAGGAGGATCAACGATTGTGTGATCAACAGATTCCAAACAAGCTCTTTCTCCGTCATTGTTTTGATGAGTTCTTCCTGCCTTCTAAACATGCCGTCACCCGCTTTGCCGGAATATTTTTTGTAGTTCATTCTTCCAATCCCAATAAATAATCGGCTTTTCAGCAATTTTCCTTTTCCTTGCAAAAATCTCTTTGTCCAACCCGCAATAATCACAGCAAACGGGAACCGGCTGAATTTCCGTTTCTTGAAAATAGCGCAATATACACTTCCTGCGGCATTCATTCGCATGAAGATAATCTTCCATTACCTTTAATTTCTTAAGTTTCAACTGAATTCGCTCATCAATTTTTTGCGACAAATACTGAAACAGCCGCTCGTCCTTCCAATCGAGATCATTTTTGTCCAGTTTATCGAATTGATGGACCAAAAATCTCCATTGCGTTTCCGTCAATCCCATCTGCAGCCGCTCATTTTCATCAAGATCAAAGCCTTTTTTCCATCGTATATGTCGTACCACTTCGCCAATCAGTTTCTTATCTGGAAATTCAGAGTATATCATTTGCTTAGGGAACCATTCATCTCCGTCAGCATAGAGCGTGACAGCAATGCTTTGTTCACCATCTCTGCCCGCACGGCCAATTTCCTGGACATAAGATTCCATTTGCGAAGGAAAATGAAAATGAATGACAAACCTGACATCTTTTTTATTTATTCCCATGCCAAAGGCATTGGTAGCTGCAATCACAGAAAGATCGTTATGTAAAAACTGCTCTTGAATAAACATCCGATCTTCGTAATCCAATCCGCCGTGATAATAGGCAGCCGCTTGGATTCGGCTTCCGGAAATCCTCTTGGCGATCTCTTCCGCCCAAGCCCTTGTGGAACAATAGACGATGCCCGGGCCTTCCAACAGTTTCAACCATTCAAGCAGCTTCTTTAACTTTTCTTCTTGGCTGTTAAAGTGTTCAACAGCTAGTGCCACGTTTGGCCTGTCAATCGGGCGGATAAAATATTTGGCATTTTGCAAACTCAAGCATGTTTGAATATCATTCAATACTTCCTTTGTCGCTGTGGCGGTTAACGCTAAACAAGGAGGTGAACCAAGAAGCTCCCTTATCTCTCCAAGTTTCGAATAATCCGGGCGGAAGTCGTGCCCCCATTGGGAGATGCAGTGGGCTTCATCGACAACAAATAGGGAAATGTCAATTTTCGTCAATGACGTTAACACGGCTTTCGATTTGAACATTTCCGGCGAAAGATAAATAAATTTAAAATGGCTGAGCTGTTTAAGCGCTCTTGTTTTTTCATTTGGTGATAAAAAACTGTTGAGGGCAATCACCCGTTTTTCCCCGGACATTTTCAGCTGCTGCACTTGATCCTGCATTAAAGACAATAAAGGGGAGACAATGACGACAGCCCCGTCCAAAAAATAGCCAGGCAGCTGATAACATAACGATTTTCCTCCACCCGTCGGAAGCATGGCTAAAACATCGTTCCCATTGATTGCTTCTAAAATAATTTCCTTTTGTCCGCTTTTGAATTCGCGGTATCCAAATTTCTCCTTTAACACCAAGTACAGCTCTTCTGTCATGTCTGCCTCCTCATTGACGCCATTGCCAGCCGAATTTGAAAATAGGTGTATTCATTTTTTAAAAATTCTTTGACTGATTTCAATTTATTTGTTTTTAATTTTATGATCGTTTCCCTGATTGTTTGCAAATCCTCTTGTTTCATAAATTGTTCAAAGTGAAAATGAGGTACATTTAAGGCGATTTCAACGATATGATCTTCAATTGTATTTCTTTTCAATCGTCTGGCCAACGCTATCTCTTCTATGCTTAAGCCTTTTTTCAACAGATCAAACGTTTTTTCGGCTGAGGCGGTTAAAGGATAATGTTTTGACAACCCTTTTAAAAGTCCAGAAAGCACGTTAAATTGATTCGGATCATTCCTCAAATATTGCATCATTTGCAAAACGGCGCTTTGAAAAACAAGCCTTAAATAAAAAGAATCTTCGTCCAATGCAATAGCAAGTTGTTCAAAGGTCACCCCTTTTTTTTGATAACCGGGAAAGCGATTGAAGACAAGCAGCGCCTCTTTTTCTCCCATTTTTCCAAGCAACTGTTCAAGCTCAGCATAAGTCTCTTTTCCAAGCGTTTGCTTTGGCATATTCAACTGAAAAATATAGGATTTCACAAATTGTTTCAGCTTATCACTATTGGTAATTGGTAAGAATTTTGAATTGTTATATACTAAATGAGAAATTGTTTGAACAAACAAAGAAAGCCGCAGCCAAAATATGTAGCCAATTTCATTGTATATCATTCCGTTTAATGCTGGTGGGATGGGTTTTTCAGCTAAAACTGTTTTAAGAAGCTGTTCTCCATTATCCGTTATTTGGTAAAATTCATCTGTTATTCGATGTATCCAACTTTGGCTCTCAAGACGATGAAGTATTTTTTCAAATGAAAGCTTTTGCAATTGCGGACAAATGCCAAAAAAGTTCGGCAAATCGAACAAAAAGCTGTCTTGAATCGTTTGCGATGATTTTTTCCCTTTCAATAAATGAAAGATTGCTGCTTTCGATCGTTCCAGCTTGAATTGTCGTAGACAATAAAGAACAATTGCTTCCAAATAAATAACATTCATTCCATCACCTTGTATTTTTTGACATTCTTCTATTTTCTTTGTTTTATTTTATCAAATTTTCGTGGGTATTAGGTGAAAATATGTCGTCTTTTCTTTGTAAGGTAATTCTATAGAAATAGTATGTTTTTTTCGCCGTTTTTTATTGAAATTGTTGATATTCCGTCTTACAATAAAGGTATGGTATTCCGTTAACGGCATTCAGTTTTATTGCAAGGATTCCCATTGGATGGAAAATATACTGTTTCCGTCTTTACAAGAATAAAATTTTTGATACATTACAGGAGGTTTCACAATGCCAAAATATACAATTGTCGACAAAGATACGTGTATTGCCTGCGGGGCTTGCGGGGCTGCAGCTCCGGATATTTATGATTACGACGATGATGGAATTGCCTATGTAATATTGGATGATAACCAAGGAACTGTCGAAGTTCCTGAGGTATTAGAAGAAGATTTAATGGATGCCTATGAAGGATGCCCAACTGATTCAATTAAAATTGCGGATGAACCTTTTGACGGTGATCCATTAAAATTCGAATAAAACATAAACAAAAGCCCGCAGGTCAAAATCTTGCGGGCTTTTGTTTATGTTTTAAGTATTTTGCATGTGAAATTTATGATGAATCCATTCTTTCAGCCGATAGTAAATCATGAAAAAGACAACGCCAATCATAACCCCTTTGATTAAATTAAATGGCAGAATTCCGGCAATGATTAATTGTCTAACTTCGGCAATGGACATTTGCGGCATGTTTAAAAAGAACGTGTAAGCCGGCAAAATAAAAAAGTAATTTAAAAAACTCATCATGATCGCCATCGTCAATGTGCCTGCTGCAAAACCAGCCAACATCCCCTTCATTGAATAAAATTTGCGGAAAATAAAAGCAAACGGCAATATAAAAAAAATACCTGCCAAGAAATTAGCCAATTGATCAATCGGTATTCCCGCAGCGCTTCCTTGTATGACATAATGAAGCGTATTTTTGATCACTTCAACAAATAACCCAGCAATTGGTCCCAACAAAACGGCGGCCAACATTGCCGGAATTTCGCTGAAATCAATTTTTAAAAAGGCCGGCAAGCCGGGAAGCGGAAAATTCAGCGACATCAGCAAATATGAGACTCCGCTCAGCATTCCGACAAAAACGAATTTGAACGCATTGGATTTAATCATTTTCCCTCTCTCCTTTTCCTGATCCATCTGTGAAAAGAAGGAAGGTTCCATTCCTGCTGCAATAAAAAACCCTCTACCGAGTTGTAGAGGGAGAATTTGAGCAGGACAAATAAACGTTTCAATGCTGTTTTTTGAAACGTCAGAACCCTCATCTTCTCCCATCCAGACTATACTGTCGGCTCTGGATTCTCACCAGATCCACCGTAAAAGCATAACGCCAATACGGGTCACGGGCTTAAAAGCAAATGCTTTATCACCGCCGGTCGGGAATTTCACCCTGCCCCGAAGATGAATCATGTTTTTTACGTTCATTATATAAAAAAGCCGTTGAAAATGAAAGCTTTTTGTTTGTATCTTCAATTGCCAATATGTTAGACATCCTCTATAATAAAAAGGCATACATAAAAAAGGAGGATTTGATGAATGGCAAATAAAGTAGTCGAAGCATTTATCGAAATTCCGACGGGAAGCCAGAACAAATATGAATATGATAAAGAAAAAGGCGTCTTCAAGCTTGACCGCGTTCTTTATTCGCCAATGTTTTATCCGGCAGAGTATGGTTTTTTGGAAAACACGTTGGCGCTTGACGGCGATCCTCTTGACATTCTTGTTCTTGTCACAAATCCAACCTTCCCTGGATGTGTCATTAAAACCAGAGTTATAGGCTATTTAAACATGATCGACAGCGGTGAAGAAGATGCAAAATTGATCGGTGTTCCTGCTGATGATCCTCGTTTTGCTGACATTCAATCGATCGATGATGTGCCTCAGCATAAATTAAAAGAAATTGCCCATTTCTTTGAACGCTACAAAGATCTTGAAGGAAAAACAACTGAAATCGGAACTTGGGAAGGGCCAGAAGCTGCTTCAAAATTAATTGATGAATGCCTCGCCCGCTATAACGAAAAAAATTGACGGGAAAAGAGAGCTGTTTCCTATGAAACAACTCTCTTTTTGCGTATCGTAAACGGTTTCAACTGTAAAGTTTTTGTCCTTGACAACATCGATAGATTCATTTATCGTTAAGATAAAATTGTTCGAACTTTTCATTTTATATTAATTTTTTCATTAGGGGGATCATTTGAAATGTTTCATGTTCTTGTTTCTGATTCAATTTCTAGCGACGGATTAGCTCCGCTCTTAAACGATGGCAATATTCATGTCGTACAGAAAAAAATTAATGAAGTGGATGATTTAGAAAAATACGATGCCCTGCTTGTCCGCAGCGCGACAAAAGTAACAGAAGAAGTTTTCCAAAAAATGCCTAACTTAAAAATTGTGGCGCGGGCAGGGGTCGGCGTTGACAATATTGACATTGAAGCTGCCACTAAGCACGGTGTTGTCGTCATCAACGCACCAGATGGCAATACGATTTCTACAGCTGAACATACGTTTGCCATGATGGCTTCACTCGTCAGACATATTCCGCAAGCTAACGTTTCGGTCAAATCTGGTGAATGGAACCGCTCCGCATTTCTCGGAACGGAGCTTTATGGAAAAAGCCTTGGAATCATCGGATTGGGTCGCATTGGCAGTGAAATCGCGAAAAGAGCAAAAGCTTTCGGTATGAACGTACTGGTCTATGACCCATTTTTAACAAAAGACCGGGCAGAAAAAATGGGTGTAAACAGCTGCACTCTTGATCAAGTTTTAGAGAACGCTGATATTATTACAGTGCATACGCCGTTGACAAAAGAGACAAGAGGTTTACTTGGAAAAGAAAACATCGGAAAAACAAAAAAGGGTGTTTATTTGTTAAACTGTGCAAGAGGCGGAATTATTGACGAAGAAGCCTTAATTTATTATTTAGAAAAAGGTCATGTAAAAGGTGTAGCTCTTGACGTATTTGAAGTTGAGCCGCCTGTAAACAGAAAGCTGCTTGAATTTGATCAAGTCATTGTCACGCCGCACCTGGGTGCTTCGACAAAGGAAGCCCAATTAAATGTTGCTTCACAAGTGGCGGATGAAGTATTGAAATTTTTGCAAGGAAAACCAGTGTCCAATTCCATTAATTTGCCGACTTTAACAAAAGACATTTTTGAAAAAATCCAGCCTTATTATCGACTGGCGAAAAAACTCGGACAGCTTGCTTCCCAATACATGAAAGAACCTGTTCATCAAATCGGCATTGTTTACGAGGGAACAGTGGCAGAACTCGAAACATCGTTTATTACAAAAGCTTTTTTGGCAGGGTTTTTAGGCGAGCGAGTTGATTCGACAGTCAATGAAGTCAACGCAGGTTTAATCGCCAAGGAACACGGCATCAGCTTCAGCGAAAAAATAGCGTCAAACGGTTCCGGTTATTCAAATTGCATTACCGTTCAAGTGGAAGGAGACCACCGCACTTTCTCATCCAAGGCAACTCATATTCCGAATTACGGAGAACGAATTGTTGAATTGAACGGTTATGACATTGATTTTCCTCCGGCTGGCGAAGTCATATATGTAGAACATGTCGACAAACCAGGAGTTATCGGTCGGGTGGGACGAGTTTTGGGAGATCATGATGTAAACATTGCGACAATGCAAGTTGGCCGCAAAAACATCGGCGGTGAAGCTATTATGATCTTAACATGCGACAAGCCGATTAGCGATTCACTGATTGAAGTGTTGGTTCAATTGGATGACATTGTGACGGCAAGAACCATTCATTTATAATATTTAAAGGTGCTAGGGGGGGCCGATCCCCCTGGATCGCCTGTTTTCATTCCTCCTAAAAATAAAAGGCCGACGAAAAGCCCCATTATGACAGCAATACACAATCTTCTGAAAAAATCCAGCACGTCAAAGCTCCTCCTTAATTTTTCTCACATTTTTGATTTTTATGATGGTTCGATTCTAATTATTACCGTCATTTGCCTTATTTTTTGGTTCTGCTACGAAATTAGGGGAAAATGGCACTTCCACCGGTTTTGTTATGTCGATGTTCCCAATTTTGTAGGCCGGAATTCCTTCAAACTTTACTCTTTTAAATCCAAATTCTTTCGCCGTCATCAGAATGGCTTCGATCGCAGCAAGCGTTTTGTCAGAATTGGTGATTTTCGAGGTATTTTTTAACGTTACCGTCAATATTCCGCCCTTTCCATTCAGTTTTTCAATCTGAAATGCTCGGTCAATCGACGGCAATAATCCTTCCTCGCTTTCCCTTTGCATCGCAGCCACAGCATCGCCAATCGAGCGGTATTCTTTTTCAGATGGAACTAATAACCATTTGCGCCCCTCTTTCGGCATAAATAAAAAATAAGCTTTTTTCAACAGTTTTTTGATCGGTATTTCAGATACCTTTTCTAAATTTCCGCCGCTGACGCTCGAAAATAAGTGCATCTTTTCGAAATTTTGCCAGCGAAACGTTTCTTTCAAAACGTTTGTCAAATTTTTTTCATTTTGAAAATATTCCTTGACGTTCGTTTGGCTGAGATCCACCGTAACTTCATTACCGTTGTGCTGGCGAAAGTTTTCGTCTTGAAAGCGAAAAGCATCCAGGCCAAAATGCGCCAAATCCATTTGCTTTATCACATCATCAATCTGTTTTATGACAGGCTCTTGGCCGCTGCCTTTAAAACTGAGCGGAATCACATGCTGTTTGCTTTTATCTAATAGCCCGACCGTTATAATTTTTTCGCTTGAGGAATTCGGTACAATGGTGCGATCGGCAAAAATCCCCTTCATTCCATCTCTTTTCTCGTCTTTGCCAAGGTCGCTCATTTTCGAATTGTCATTGGGAGGTTTATCTTCAATAGAATTAAAGCGTCCGAAGAAAAACAAAAAAATAGCCGCTGCTAGAGCTGCAGTACAAAAGAAGGAGACGAACAACGTTTGTTTCGCTTTTTTTCTTTTTTTCGTCAGAATTCCATCCCATATTTCTGCTGAACTGCGAGAATCTTTTATTTTTGGCAGGTCGCTGATCCATTTTTTAAGCTGCTCATCGTTCAACCGATAGTTTTTCATGGGTAGTATTGACCTCCTGTTCCCTCTTCACTTTTTCCAAATAGGCTCTCAGCGCTTTCAGTGCGCGGTGCTGAGTTGTTTTCACTTTGCTTTCAGTCCAGCCTAGCACTTCGGCTGTTTCGGAAACGGATAAATCTTTTAAAAAGCGCAAAATTAAAACAGATCTCTGATTCAAATTACAATGCTGCAGCGCTTTATAAAGTAATTGAATATCCTCCTTTTGTTCGGCGATTTCCTCTGGAAGGGGATCTTTGTCCACAATGCGGACTTGTTCTAATTCCAATTTTTCCAAAATTCGTTGACGGAGAGTTTTTTGTTTTCTAAAATAATCAATTGCTACATGACGGGCGATGGAAAACAACCATGTTTTTTCACTGCTTCTGCCTTCAAAGTTCGAATACGATTTCAATACCTTTATGTAAACTTCCTGCATTAAATCTTCAGCAAGCTCACGATCTTTTACCATATAAAATAAAAATTGAAAAATATCTTGATGATATTTTTCGTATAATCTCTGAAAGGATTCATCCATGGTGTATCCTCCGTTCAATCAATTTGTCGCACCAATTCCTTGTTTTGTTACAGTAAAAAGAAAGGGCCAAGCAACGTTTGACCCTTTCATTTCTTTTTCTTTGTTTTAAATACAATCGCGCTGCGTTCATATTCAACATCTTTTGTTTTCAAACGGTAATTGACAACCCGTGCAGCGGCGAAAAAATAATCCGACAGGCGGTTCATATAAATCAATACTGGTTCATGTATGCTCATTTGTTTTCTTAAAGTGACAATGATCCGTTCCGCCCTTCTCGCTATCGTTCTTGCGACATGGAGAATACTTGCTGCCTGTGAACCTCCGGGCAAAATAAATTTTTCTAGAGGAGGAGCTTCTTCAACATACTGATCAATTCGTTCCTCTAAAAAACGAACCATTTCCTCCGTTGTTTTAAACGGTTTCGTCCGCTTTTCGTATACAACCGAGAGGTCTGAACCCAAATCGAACAGTTCATGCTGAATTTTTTCAAGTTCTTTCTCAATATCACGAAACATGTCATCTTTTAAAAACGTCCTTGCAAAACCGACAAAAGAATTCAGTTCATCGATCGTTCCATAAGCTTCAATCCTCGGATCATCTTTATCGACGCGGGCGCCGATCATGCTCGTTTTGCCTTGATCACCCGTTCGTGTATATAAATTCATCTTGAGCGCCTCCAATCGTTTCAGATGGAACAATAAAATTCAGCAAAATTTTATGATTTTTGCGGCAATATGAAACTGAAAACTGTTCCAACGTTTAATTTGCTGTGCACTTGAATGACGCCGCAGTGAGCCTCGACAATGTTCTTGGCAATGGCTAGCCCCAAGCCAGTCCCAGCTCTGCCGCGGGTTCTCGCTTTGTCCGCTTTATAAAACCGTTCAAATACAAAGGGGAGATCTTCTTCGCTTATTCCTTTTCCCGAATCTTGGACATCGATTTTCAAATTGTTTTCTTTTGAAGCAACAATCACTTTGACAAAGCCGCCTGAATCCGTATGGCGTATCGCATTATCAATGAGATTAGTCAACACCTGCTCAATTCGGTCGGGATCGAAGAAAAAAGAATCGTCTTTGATTAGCATCTCAGACTCAAGTCGGATTTGTTTCTCTTTAGCTATCCCTTGAAATTTCCGAACGATTTTTTCAATAAACGGATGAATGGAAACTTTTTGTATATTTAAGGAAATATGTCCTGCTTCTATTCTTGCCATATCGAGCAAATCATTGACTAAGCGGCCCATTCTTAGCGATTCGTCATAAATGACTTGAGCAAATTCTTTTCGTTCTTGTTCGCTTGCTGCAATATCATCGAGCAATGCTTCACTGTACCCCTGAAGCATTGAAATGGGAGTTCGCAGCTCATGGGATACATTGGCGATAAAATCCTTTCTTAATTTATCTAATCGTCTTTCTTCCGTCATATCCCGCAAAACAATCACTGCACCACGAACTTTGTTTTGGTTATAGAGGGAGCTCATGATCACCCCCCACGTCCTGCCTTGCAGTTTTATTTCGGTAATCTGTTCACGATCGGTTGTCGTCACTTGTTTGAAAAGTTCTTGTATGGCAGGAGGGAGTTCTTCCCCTTTTTTCACATCCATGCCGTTTTCGTAATACCATGCTTGCAAAAAGCGTTCAGCAGGAGGATTGGTGACTAAAATGGTTCCATCGATATTTAAAGTGATCACGCCATCTGCCATGCTGCTCAAAATGTTGGCAAGCTGTTCTTTTTCTTGGCGCAGCGCATTAATATGAAATTTCAATTGTCTTCCCATTTGGTTAAACGCTACGGCCAATTCGCCAATTTCATCGTTTGTTAGTTTCGGCACCTTTGTATCAAACTTTCCATTTGCCAGTTCAATGGCGACTTCCCGCATTTTCCGAAGAGGATAAGTAATGCGGGTTGATAAAAAGAAAGCAAAAATGGTTGTCAATATGATTGCGATAAACGCCGCCATAAAAATATACTTTGTTGTTTGTTTCGTTGTTTCGTTTATGGCCGATAAAGATTGCACAACAAAAATACCGCCGGCCTCGTATGGAACACCTACAATCATCATTTCGTTATCCATCTGGTTCCCTTTATGGCCGCTAAGAGAACTTTTCACCAAGCTGATTTTTTTTTGATCTTCCAACACTTTGGCCAGTTCATTGCTCGTTAACAGTTCATCTAACGAAGGTTTCGTTCCGGTAGAATGGCCATTTTGCGCCTGCCAATACATTTTTCCGTTTTTCACAATGTAAACATTTGTCAGTTGATCGGAAAGTTCTGTTGCAATCGATCCGGCCAATTGCTGATCCTGGTGGTTTTCCATTATGATCGCTGCTTTATTGGCAAGCTGATTCAACTCATGCTCTGCGTCCTTTATATGATAGTTTTCCATAAATTCCAGCAGCAAAATGGTTAAAATAAACAATACTGCCGTTACTAGTAATAAAATGGTGAACCAAAGCTTGCCGACAACGCTCCTCAAAAATCTCATTGACCAACAACCTCAAATTTGTAGCCTACTCCCCATACCGTAACAATCATTTTAGCTGCTTCCGGAGAAACTTTATTTAATTTTTCTCTAAGCCGTTTCACATGCGTATCGACTGTTCTTAAATCGCCGAAAAATTCATAATGCCAAACTTCTTTTAACAACTTTTCCCGATCATACACTTTATCGGGCGTTTTTGCCAAGAAATAGAGCAATTCATATTCTTTAGGCGTTAAGTTGACTTCTTTCCCATCCGCCGTCACTCTATGGGCATCATGATCAATCGTTAAATGCGGAAAAACTATGACATTTTTGGCAGTGGTGTCTGTTTTTAAATAGCTTGTTTGCGATGATCTTCTTAAAACGGCCTTGACTCGCAAGACGACTTCGCGCGGGCTGAACGGTTTTACGATATAATCATCTGCCCCGACTTCAAATCCTTGAACCCTGTTTGCTTCTTCTCCCTTTGCCGTCAGCATGATGACAGGAGTTGCTTTTTTTTCCCTCAGCTGTTTGCACACTTCCACTCCATCGATTCCGGGCATCATTATATCGAGAATGATAAGATCATAATCGTTGGCGAGCGCTTTCTCCAACGCTTCATCTCCGTTATCGGCTTCATCGATATGATAACTTTCCCTTTCCAAATACATTTTAAGCAGCCGGCGAATTCTTTCTTCATCATCAACGATTAAAATAGTGAACTCCTGTTTGTCGGACATAGCTTTCCCTCCTAAACGATTCATAAAAAGGCTGACTCAAGGATTGTGGATATTGCTTCATCTCATGAGTCAGCCAAAACACCTTATGCGTATGAATGCAAACCTGCAATGACTAAATTAACAAAAATTAAATTAAACATAATGATGGCAAAACCGATGACAGCCAGCCAAGCGGATTTTTCTCCATGCCATCCCCTTGACAGCCTCAAGTGGAGATATGCCGCATAAAAAAGCCAAGTGATAAGCGCCCACACTTCCTTCGGATCCCATCCCCAAAAACGCGTCCATGCTATTTGCGCCCAGATCATCGCGAAAATCAAGGCACCTAATGTGAAGACGGGAAAACCGATGGCAACGGAACGATAACCGATTTCATCCACCACATCTAAATTTAAATTTTTCGTTAAAGGCTTTAGGGAAGCGGATATTCTTTTCTTCAAGACGAGACGAATGCAACCGTATAAAATGAGTCCAACAATCGTTGACCATAGAACGGTATTGACTTTTCTTGCCGAAAGAATAGCCGGCAGTTCCACAAATCCCCCCAGACGTCCTTCCGTTAAAAGCTCCCCTTCATGCGGCGAAACAAGCGCCGGCAGATGAAATTCCATTTTCGCCTCTTGTCCATTTTTATCAATCCATTTAAACACTGATTCGTAATTCATTGCGCGAAACGCAGTAGTCACAAGAACAAAAGCAAGTGTTGCAACTAATACAAACATCACTGTCTCAAGCCAAAACGTTTTTTTGCTAGGTTTGGATTGGTCAACGACTTTTATTAAATACAAAACACCCGCCACAAAGCTGATTGCCAAAATGGCTTGTCCTGCTGCAGCCGTTGTAACATGGATTTTCAGCCAATCGCTTTGAAGAGCAGGAATGAGAGGGCTGATTTCCGTCGGGAACATACTAGCATAGGCGATCAGCAATAGTGCCACCGGCAGCGTAAACAAACCGAGTGCAGAAAGTTTATAGATAAAATAAATGATAATAAACGCTCCTACAAGCATCATACCAAAAAATGTGGTAAATTCAAACAAGTTGGAAACAGGCGCATGTCCAGCGGCAATCCATCTTGTAATAAAATAGCCTAACTGTGCCAAAAACCCGACAATCGTTATAGCAATGCCCAGACGCGCCCATTTATTATTTTTTCCGCTTTTGCTCCGTTTATCTCGGATCGAGCCGCCGAAAAAGAAAGTTCCGATCAAATATAAAATAAACGCTACATATAATAAATTGCTGCTAAGTTCAGCCACATCATTCCCTCCTGCCTTTTGAAGCTCTTATTTTTGCAATTGCTTTTGGTCAACCGGTATTTGTATGTCCGTTCCTTTCAAAATAAAAGCAAACTCATTCTTCAGACCGTACCAATTTTTGTTTGTATGCCCGGCAACATAAATTTTGTTTCCATCAGCTTTCAGCCAAATGCGCCGATGCTGCCAATATAACCCTTGAATCAATCCGATCATAAAAATGGTTCCACCTAAAGCAAGCACCCATAAAGTTGAATCTTTTCTGACAACGAGTCCAGATAAATTTTTTGTTTCAACTCCTGCAAACTTCATTTTATATTTATTATTGCCGTTTGGCTCAATCGTTTGCTGAATAGCAACAAAACTCGTCTCGCCTTTCGGTCTGTCAGGTGCAATCATTTTGAAAACAAATGCCGGATTGTTCGGCACCCTTGTCCGAGTTGACGGTTTCCCCTCATCATCAAAATAAAAATCAGGCAAATAGCTGGCAATTTGAACACTGTAGCCATTTCCAAGAACATAGTTCTCTTTTGGATTCAATAAATCAATTACCACTTGCCCATAGCTTTTTTCCGTTTTTTTATCGATTAAATTAAAAATCATTTTATTTAATTCGTTCAGCTTATAATCCACTTGATAAATCGAATAGGATTCAAATTTCAGCGGCTCATTGACGCGGATGCTGAAATCTTTTTCCTTTTTCAGCTTTGGCTTTTCGCCTGGAAGGCTGTCGCCTGCCTTTTTATAAAGAGTGACATCTGACTGGTAATTTTTCACAACCGCTCCGTCACCGACACGCTCGATCGCTTCTTGGAAAACATCTTTTTCATTTTCTTTTTTGTACGTTTCAAAAATAAACTGATGATTTTGCAAAAAATATTCACCGTTTGTACCAGGGATTTGTTTTGTTTCACCTTCCCTAAGCCACAGCACTTCATCCACATACATTCCCGGGATAAAACGGAGCATTGCTCCGAATAAAAAGATGATGAGCCCAATATGATTGACGTACGGCCCCCATCTGGAAAAACGATTTTTTTCAGCTAAAATGTTTCCGTTTTCTTCGCGAATCCGGTAACGACGCATTTTCAGTTTTTGCTTTACAGCTTCGACGTTTTTTTCAATATCCTGTACGTTTGATTCGCTAAAAAGCCGCTGTCTTCTTAAAAACGATTCATGCCGGGATACCCCTTGTTTTTTTAACGCCCGATATAAAGGGATCACTCGATCTAGCGAACAAATCACCAGCGAAATGCCGATGGAAGCGATCAACGTCATGTACCACCATGAACCGTATAAATGATGGAATCCTAAAATATAATAAAGTTGGCCTAATATCCCATACTCATCTTTGTAATATTGTTCAGGAGTCGTATTGGTCGGTATGTACATTTCCTGCGGAAAAATCGTTCCGATAGCGGAAGCGATTAAAGTGATCACAATCAGCCAAACTCCGACCTTAACCGAAGAAAAGAAGTTCCATATTTTATCGATGATTGTTTTTTTATGTGTTTGCGAACGTCTCGCGCTTCCGTCATAGCGCATATCCAAGAGTTTTCCTGCTCCGTTTTCTTCCTCGACTAATGTGCGACCGCAATTCTCGCAAAGCACCGTCCCAAACGAATTGACATGGCCGCATTCACATTTAATGTTCTTCATAATGAAAACTCCTACTTTTTAAGGTTTGATCATTTCCATATAGTTAGAAACATCTCGTTCTGTCATCGATCCTGTCAAAATTTTAACGACCTTTCCGTTTTTATCAATCAGAAACGTCGTCGGTAACGGATCAACTCCATATGCATTCAACACTTGCAAATCTTTGTCAATGACAATCGGAAAATGGAGATCGTACTGCTCCGCAAATTTTTCTACGGCTAATTCAGACTCGCCGACATTAACGGCCAATACTTCTACTCCATGGTTCTTGAAATGCTGATATTGCCTCTCAATATATGGCATCTCACGTTCACATGGCTTGCACCAAGTGCCCCAAAAATTAAGAAATACCCCTTTTCCCCGATAGTCAGAAAATTGATGTTTCTTGCCTTCCAAATCGATTAATGCAAAATCCGGCGCTTTTGAACCAACCTTCACCTTTTCTTTGCTCATAAAAAAGTTGGAATACAATGTGTATCCTAATGCACCGATTAAAAGAACAAGGATGGTTGTTCGTATGATCAATCGACGCTTCTTCATAAGCAGCGCTCCCTTTGTTTTTCATTCGCTTGTTATTATATCATTGAATATCCACATCATTTAAAAAATAATTTTGACGGTTGTGTGACAGCACGAGCATTGTTTATTTAAATTTTTGCATGTTGCCCGAATGTGGCAAGCGCCCGCAATTTTTTCACTTCATGCGGCGTAAGCTCCCGAAACCCTCCCGGCTGAAGGCCTCTTAAGTCTAAAAAGGCATAGCGCTCTCTTTTTAATTTCAATACAGGATAGCCGATTTTATCAAACATTCGCCTCACTTGCCGGTTCCTTCCCTCATGAATGGTCAATTCGATTATGCTCGTTTTTTGCTTTTTATTCAATGAAAGCATTTTGATTTTGGCAGGTTTTGTCATTCCGTCTTCGAGCATGACGCCTTGTTCCAGCTTTTTTAATTCCCTTCTTTCTGGAATGCCTTTGACTTTTGCAACATATACTTTATCGATTTCATATCTCGGATGCATGAGCAGGTTGGCAAACTCCCCATCATTCGTCATGATCAAAAGCCCTGATGTATCATAATCAAGTCTTCCAACCGGAAAAATCCTTTGCGGATATTCCGGAAAAAAATCCGTCACGACTTTTCTGCCTTTGTCATCTTTCACACTAGATATAACACCGCGCGGTTTATAAAATAAAAGATAGACAGGTTCTTCCTTCTCAACCGGAAGGCCGTTCACTTCCACTCGGTCATCGTCAGTGACTTTTGTTCCTAGTTCAGTTACGACTTTCCCGTTCACCGTTACTTTTCCTTCCAGTATTAATTGCTCGGCTTTTCTCCTCGAAGCAATGCCCGCACGAGCTATTACCTTTTGCAAACGCTCCATTCTTTTCACCTCTCTAAAATATTACCGTCTTTCCACATGTTGTACAAGCTCTATGCATTTTATGTTTTGTTTAATAAAACATTTGAAAAATTGACAAAAACAGCAGGGTTTGCGCTCCCTGCTGTTTATAGCAGCAGATAGTCAAATAAATCGATTCAATCGATACAGGAATTTATGCCTCAACTCCCTGCTGGTCGTATTGCAAGCGATGCAAATTAGCAAAAATCCCATTCTTTTTCAATAATTCATCATGCGTCCCTTCTTCAGCGATTCCATCTTTTGTGACAACGATAATGCGATCGGCATTTTGAATCGTCGCCAAGCGATGGGCAATAACAAGTGTTGTACGATCTTTGGCCAATTCATCCAGCGCTTCTTGGATGGAGCGTTCTGTTTGGGTATCGAGCGCAGACGTTGCTTCATCTAAAATGATGATCGGCGGATTTTTTAAAAACATTCTGGCAATGGCAATCCGCTGTTTTTGTCCCCCTGATAATTTCAAACCGCGTTCGCCAACTTCTGTGTCATAACCGTTTGGAAGAGATTCGATAAATTCCTCTAAATACGCCCGTCTTGCTGCTTCCTGTATTTCTTCATCCGTAGCATCCAGCTTTCCATAGGCAATATTTTCCCTCAATGTGCCTGTAAAAAGAAAAACATCTTGCTGAACAATGCCAATTTGCGACCTGAGCGATTGTTTCGTCATGTTGCGAATATCGATTCCGTCTATTAATATTTTTCCGTCATCCACATCATAAAATCTCGGAATTAAAGAGCATATCGTTGTTTTTCCCGCCCCGGACGGACCGACAAATGCAACGGTTTCACCTGCGCGGATTTGGAAATTGATTCCTTGTAAGACAGGCTTCTGGTTATCATAACGAAAAGATACATTTTCAAATGCGATATGTCCGCGAAGATTTGACACTTCAACGGCATCCTCCGCATCTTGAATTTCCGGCACTTGATCCATCAATTCAATAAACCGTTTAAATCCCGCCATTCCTTTCGGATAAAGCTCCATGATTGCGCTGATCTTATCAATCGGTTTAAATAGAACATTGACATAAAGAATAAAGGAAACGAGTTCTCCATAAGATAATTGCTGGCGATAGCAAAGCCATGCCCCATAAACCAAAACAACAAGAACAATAAACCTTGTCATGAAATATATTCCTGAATTGCTGAAGGCCATCACTTTATAACCGCCAAGTTTTGCTTTCCGAAAACGACGGTTATTGATTGTAAACCTGTCCATTTCATATTTTTCATTGGCAAAAGACTGAACAACCCGAACGCCCGAAACACTGTCTTCGACACGAGCATTGACATCAGCGATATCGCTGTACATCCGCTTCCACGTCCTATTCATTTTTACATTGCAAAAGGTAATCACCCATATTAAAAACGGAACGATGATCATCGTAACGAGAGCCAATTTTACATTAATGGAAAACATTATCCAAAAGGCTCCAATAAATGTCATGACAGCTATAAAGGCATCTTCCGGCCCGTGATGAGCCAGTTCGCCGATATCAAACAAATCATTCGTAATTCTGCTCATAATATGACCCGTTTTCGTATTATCAAAAAAACGAAAAGATTGATTTTGGACATGTTGGAACAGCTTCTGCCTCATATCTGTTTCAATGTTAATCCCAAGCTTATGCCCCCAATAGTTGACAATGTATTGCAAAAAAGTGCTGATCATATAGACAATGAATAATCCGAAGCCAACAAGCAAGACAACCGGCCAATTCCCCCCTGGCAACAGCTTGTCAATAAACCACTGCACCGCCGCCGGAAAAGCCAGTTCCAACACCGCAACAATAACAGCGCTGCTAAAATCGATGATGAACAATTTTTTATGCGGTAAATAAAATGAAAAAAATCTGCGGATCATGAAGGAACCTCCGAAATGTTTATTGATCACATTATAAAATTGATAGTGCCTTTTAAGCAACGAATTTACATCACTCTCTTTTTTTCAACATAGAAATCCCCGAATATCCTTAAAAAGGCTTCGGGGATTTATTTTTATGATGTTTTCATTTGCGAACTTATCTTCCTACAAATCTTTTAAAAAACGATCCTTCCTGTTTTTAATTGAAAAGGATTGTTACAATGATTACCGAAAAGATGATGGCGGCAAAGTCCGCAAGCAGACCGACTTTAATGGCATCTCCCATCCGCTTGATGCCTACTGCACCGAAATAAACAGTAATGACATATAAAGTTGTATCCGTGCTTCCTTGCATGGTAGAGGCAATCCGGCCGATCAAGGAATCTGCTCCGTAAATGGAAATTAAATCGCTCATTATTCCTAAAGAGGCTGTTCCAGATATCGGCCGAATCAGCGCCAACGGAACGATTTCAGTAGGAACATGGATTGTTCGGAAAAACGGCTTTAACATGTCCATAAAAAAATCGAGGGCTCCTGATGCCCTAAACACAGAAACAGCTACAAGCATGCCGACAAGATAAGGAATGATGGAAAAAGAAATCTCAATTCCTTCTTTCCCTCCCTCAACAAACGCTTCATAGGTGGGAATTCTCTTAAAAGTGCCATATAACAATATGAAACCGATGATGAGCGGTATCAGCCAAATCGAAACTGCACTTATCAACGCCATCATTTTTCCTCTTTTCTTTTTCGAAGATTGTAAAAATAACGGTCAATGAAAATAGCAGCGATGGTTGCGCAAAAAGTTGACAGAATGGTCGGAGCGACAATATCAGTAGGATTATGCGCTCCATATGTCATGCGGATGGCAATGACTGTTGTTGGAACAAGTGTTAACCCGGTTGTATTTAAAGCTAGAAACGTGATCATGCTGCGGGAAGCTTCATCTTTATTGCCATTCAGCTTTTTTAATTGCTCCATCGCTTTTATTCCAAGCGGAGTAGCTGCGTTTCCAAGTCCAAACATATTGGCCAGCAAATTGGAGAGCATGTAGCCCATAGCGGGATGTTCAGAAGGAACGTCCGGAAAAATTTTTCGCATCATTGGTTTAAACAAAACCCCCAATTTTTCCAAAAGACCGCTTTTTTCCGCTATATTCATCAAACCGAGCCAAAACACAAGCACACTTATAAAGCCGAAAGAAATGGTTACAGCTTCTTTTGCTCCTGAAAAAATCGCCTTGTTAACTTCATCCATCGTACCATTGAACATTGCAAACACAACGCCGACAAGCGTTAAAAAAACCCATATAAGATGAATCATGCCGGTGCACCCGTCACTTTCCAAAATATGCTTTGAAAATTTTTCAGGAAACGGTTCGGTTTTTCGATTTGGCCGTTGTCAAAGTAAATCGGCACTTTTTCAATGATTTTGTCCTTGATCAAAACATTTAGCATCCCCACTTTTGCTGGGGCTTCTTGTGGGTGGTTGCGCCAATCTTCTTTCGGCTTTATGACAGACAACCTTAATGTGACTGAAGCCATTTCTTCTTTTGTCAATGGCAGCACAACATCCCGGTTTAAAAAAATATGGTTTTGATAAATGGAATTATGAATGTTATCTAAATAGCCTTCTTTTTTCACCATGACGTTTTCATACTTGCCGAAAGCATGATCATACATGGAGATATGGTCGTTCCAATCATCAGGCGCATTCAGAGTCACTGAGATTAAATGCAAGCCGTCCTTTGCCGCCGTCGACACTAATGTTCTTTTTGCTCTTTTCGTATAGCCTGTTTTCCCGCCCGTACAATATTCATACAAGTTTAAAAGCTTGTTTTTGTTTTTCCAATGAAAACCGCCACTATGATATTCTTTTGTGCCGAATATTTTTTTAAACGTTTTGTTTTCCATCGCATATTTGGTCAACAACGCCATATCATAGGCAGTTGAATAATGGTTTTCATGGTCATCCAAGCCGTGCGGGTTGGAAAATTTCGTATTGCTCATACCGATCAGCTCTGCTTTTTGATTCATCATGAAAACAAAACCTTCCACACTTCCCCCCACAAATTCAGCAATTGCAACAGCTGCGTCATTTCCCGATCGCAGCATGAGGCCGTAAACTAAATCTTTTAGTTTGACCTTTTGCTTTTCTTGCAAATAAATGGAGGATCCTTCCGTGTGCACGGCACGGCTCGACACGGTCACATATTGATCCAATTTGCCCGATTCAATGGCCAAAATCGCCGTCATAATTTTGGTAATGCTGGCAATGCGCATTTTTTGATTAGCATTTTTATGAAAGAGAATCCTATTGCTGTTTTGATCCATGACAATCGCGCTTTCCGCACTGACTGCAATGTTTTCTTCAGCCTGTGAATTGGAATGATCGGAAAAAATGATCGTGAAAACGATGATGATTGCCATGATTTGATTCAACCATTTCATAGGATCGTTCACGTCCCTTTATTCTTTTTGTACAAGTTTATGCAAAGAATGAAGCGGTATGAATTGAATTTTTCTTTTTCAATGTGAACGAACACCTAAAAAATAAAAGGCCATAGAATCCATGAATGAATGCCTATGGCCTTTTTGCTGTTATGGATGTCATCTCCCGGAAACAGGTCTTTTCGTCCTCTCTGGGAAGTTGGGGCATTTGCAGTGAGATTAATTTTTCCAATCTTGGGCAAAACACTTTTTGTATGACAACCACAATTTTGATGAGAACCTTTCTACAGCTGATTTAATTTTTCAAAGAAAAGATCTGCTTCTTCTTGAATATATTCATCTTCTTCCACCTCTGTTAAGGGAGGAAGCTCCTCAAGTGTTTTTAAGCCGAAATATTCCAGAAATTCTTTCGTCGTCCCGTACAAGATTGCTCTTCCTGCACCTTCGGCTCTTCCCACTTCTTTGATGAGACCTTTGGCTGTGAGGGTTTGAAGCGGTCTTTCCGATTTGACGCCGCGGATTTCTTCGATTTCAATGCGGGTAATTGGCTGTTTATAAGCAATGATCGCCAACGTTTCTAAGGCAGCTTGCGATAGCGCCTGGTTGGAGGGGGATTCTACCAATCTTTTCAAATACGGTGCATGCTCTTTTTTTGTTGTGAGCTGATAAACACCGGCAACCTCTGCGAGATGAAGCCCCCGTTCCTTTTTCTTGTACTCTTCCTTTAGTTCTTCAATAATTTCCATGACCGTTATTTCATCTATCTCCAAAACGGAAGTCAATTGATTGATGGAGAGGCCTTCATCGCCTGCCGCAAACAGCAGCCCTTCCAGAATGGATTTCCATTCAATAATCCCCAAGCTCATCCAGTTTTTCACTCCCGTAAATATAAATTTCAGCGAAATTGTTTTCCTGTATTACATGTACATATCGGTTTTTCATCAGCTCCAGCAGCGCCAAAAATGAGACGACCAACATATCCTTTCGATTGGAAGGAAAAAATTCATGAAAAGCTTTTTTCTGTTTGCAAGCTTTTAATTCAAAAATCATTTCCTTCATCCGTTGTTCGATCGGAATTTCTTCTTTTGCCACCGTTCTTTCCAGCGGTTTTTCCATTTTGCTTCTTCTCAGCACTTTTCTAAACGCTCTTATCATATCATAAACGGTTACATCAGAATTTGGTGGAAGCGTCGTTTTTTCAGGCATGTAATCACTCAAATCGCTCGGAGGTTTTGTAAAGACTTGTGCCCGTTCATTTTCCAGCTCTTTCAGTTTTAAAGCAGCTTCTTTATATTTTTTGTATTCGATCAATCGAGAAACGAGTTCTTCCCTCGGGTCTGGTTCTTCTTCTACAACAGCCTCTTCATCATCAGGCCATTCCTTTTCCTGCCTCGGCAGCAGCATTTTGCTTTTAATCGACAATAAAGTGGCAGCCATGACGAGATATTCACTGGCAACATCCAGTTCAAGCTCCTGCATTGTATGGATATACTCCAAATACTGCTCTGTAATCTCGCTTACGGGAATATCATATATATCAATTTCCAAACGTTGTATCAAATGCAGCAGAAGATCGAGCGGACCTTCAAATGCATCAATTTTGACTAAATACATTGCCACACCATCACCTGTTTGAATTAAAAGAGCTATTTTTTAGTATAGAACAATCAAACGATGGAATCCAATACATTTTTCATGTTCGTATTGAACAAAATGAATGCTTTCTTTTTCTTGCACTTTCCAATACACTAAAACTATACAAGATCGAAAGAAGGAGAAAAATCCATATGTATCCGAAGGAATATATTGAATTTTTGTATCATTTTCATTGCGACCGTGATTATTTTGAATGTCATGAAATTCTTGAACATTTATGGAAATTGGATCCGAAAGATGAAAGAAAACCCGGTTGGGTCGGACTGATCCAAGTTGCGGTAAGTTTTTACCACTATCGGCGGGGAAACTTCAGAGGAGCCTATCGAATGATGAAAAACGCCATCAGCATAATAAGAAAGGAAAAACAGTTTATCGAAACGATCGGATTGGATAGCGGAAAACTGTTAAACATACTTGAACATTCCTTTGAGGGCATTCAGCAAAAAAAGCCATACAAAAGCATTCAATTGCCAATTTCCGATCCTGCACTGCTGGAAATTTGCTTCAACACAGCAAAAGAACGAAAAAAAACATGGGGAGAAAAAAGCGACTTATCTAATCAATATTTAATCCATAAACATAAAAAAAGAGATCGCAGCAGCATCATTCTAGAGCGGAAGGCAAGCTTGAAGGAGAAAGAAAAAAGAAGAAGATGATCAATCCTCTTCTTTTTCCTGCTGTTCAGCTTGACATTTTTCAAAAAATGATTGAATGAGTTCATTTGGAATCACATGTTTACCTTTGTATAATTCTTTTACAGCCTTAACCATTTTTTTGCCGATTCCTTCATGGCGATGGGAAGGATTGACACAAAGATGGTGGATTTCGACCAAATCATCGCCCTTTAATTCAACGCCGATCACACCAATCATGTCTTCTTCTTTCCATAGAAAAAGCTGCCAATTGTCTTCATTTTCATACGTTTTGATGGTTTGCTGCAATTGCTTTAAATCTTTTTCGTTCGGCATGAATGAAAGCAAACCCATTGCAATTTTTTCAAATGCTTTCTTGTATCGAACTAACATGTTAGATCCCTCATTAATCAATGACTTTCTAAAATGAAAGCTGTTAGGATTAGGATTTATTATTTAAGATATATTGCTTTTTACATTATATACACTTTGCCGCGTTTTTTAAACCGTTTTATCAAAAAGATTCATCAAGGGACTTGATTAAATTGACCATTTCAATAGCTGATACAGCGGCATCCCATCCTTTGTTCCCAGCCTTTGTTCCCGCCCGTTCAATCGCTTGTTCAATGTTTTCGGTTGTGAGAACCCCAAATATGACGGGAACTCCTGTTTTCACGGACGCAGCAGCAATCCCTTTGGCCGCTTCATTGCAGACATAATCGAAGTGCGGCGTCGAACCCCGAATGACTGTCCCAAGCGCAATCACTGCAGCATATTTTTGCGAAGCGGCCATTTTTTCAGCAATAAGGGGAATTTCAAAGGCTCCCGGAACCCAAGCGACATCAATATCACTTGCCGAAACACCGTGGCGAACGAGGGCATCAACGGCGCCGTTCAACAGTTTGTTCGTAATAAATTCATTAAATCTGGATACAACGATTCCAATTTTTAACCCTTGTCCCGCTAAATGTCCTTCAAATTTGTTTACATTCATCCTTATATCCTCCCTCTATAAACTTTAATTTTCTTCAGAATTCTCACGTTTCCTTTAAATTCCACTAACTTCCAATAGCTTTTTCACCTCATAAGGTTTGAAAGCCGTGCATACGATTTTCAAAGATCAATCTCTTGCCAAATTCTAAGCCTCGAGATCATGTGCTTTTCTTTCGCTACATCAATACCTACAATAAGAGTTGATGGTGAAATTTGAGAGATTTTTTGATTTTGTGTATAATTCCTCTTGAGTCCTCCTTGGTTTATTTTAATTTCAGGGTCAATGCGCATTGACACCTTGTACTATACCAAGGGGACTTTTTTTATCAAACCTCAAATTTCTTCATTACAGGAATGCTCCTATTTTATAAATGCAATAAATGACCTAATTTTGTCTTTTTAGTTTTTAAATAGTTTTCGTTTTCTTTATTTGCCGGCATTTCAAGCGGCACCCGCTCTAAAATAGTGAAACCATATTCTTTGAGCCCTTCAATTTTTTTCGGGTTATTGGTCATAAGCCGAATATAATTCACACCCAAATCCTTCAGCATTTGAGCGGCAATTCCATAGTCTCTTAAATCGGCATCAAACCCTAGTTTTTCATTTGCTTCCACGGTGTCATAGCCCTGCTCCTGCAGCTTGTATGCTTTCAATTTATTGATTAAACCAATTCCCCTGCCTTCTTGGCGCAAATATAAAAGGATGCCGCTTCCTTCTTCTTCAATTTTCCGCAAGGCGGCGTAAAGCTGCGGACCGCAGTCGCATCGGTGTGAAGCAAATACATCTCCTGTTAAACATTCAGAATGAATTCTGACTAATACCGGGGTGTCCGGCTTTACCGTTCCTTTCACTAGCGCTACATGTTCTTTATGATCCAACTTGCTTGTGTAGCCGATCGCTTTAAAATGACCATGAGCTGTCGGAAGTTCAATTTCCACTTCCTTCTTCATCCATGTTTCATGTTTTTTGCGGTATTGGATTAAATCCTTGATGGTAATCATTTTTAAATGAAAAGTTTCAGCAATTTTTTTTAACTGCGGCACCCGAGCCATTGTCCCGTCTTCATTGATGATTTCACAAATCACCCCTGCTGGAGCACAGCCTGCAAGCTTTGCTAAATCGACTGCTGCTTCTGTATGTCCCGGTCTTTTGAAAACACCTTCATCCTTTGCAATGAGCGGAAAAACATGACCGGGTCTTTTAAAATCCTCCGGTTTTGCCTCCGGATCTATCAGCTCTTGAATGGTTTTAGCCCGCTCGTAAGCGCTGATGCCCGTTTTTGTCGTCTTATGATCAATGCTGACGGTAAAAGCTGTTTTGTGTATATCAGTATTAAATTCAACCATTGGATGCAATTGCAATTTCCCGGCAAGATGTTTCGTCATCGGAACACAAAGAAGACCCCTTCCATGGGTAATCATGAAATTAACCATTTCAGGCGTTGCAAACTCGGCCAAACCGACAAAATCTCCTTCATTTTCCCGGTTTTCATCATCTACGATGATGACGACTTTTCCTTGTTTTAAATCCGCTATTGCCTCATCTATTGAATGAAACATTTTTATCACCTCTAATCATTGAAAAAACCGTGCTTTTGCAAAAAATCTTTGGTAATCGCCGATTGCTCATTTTTAAACGAGACAAATTTCTCCAAATATTTGCCGATCAAGTCGCATTCAATATTGACAACGTCTCCTGTTTCTTTTTCCCCAATGATCGTTTCCGAATACGTGTGAGGTATGATCGAGATCGTAAAAGTATTGTCCGTCAAGCCAAAGATGGTTAAACTAGTTCCATCCACAGCGACGGAGCCTTTCAAAATCATGTAGCGGAGCAATTGTTTCGGCGCCTGAATGTCATAATAAACTGCGTTTTCCAATTTCTCCTTTTTGACAATCGTTCCGACACCGTCAACATGCCCTGAAACGATGTGACCGCCAAACCTGTCGCCGAGAGCCATCGCTCTTTCCAAGTTCACGTTTGAACCGGCTTTTAACGTATTTAATGTTGTAGCTGCCATCGTCTCCGGCATGACATCGACGGAAAAAAAATGTTTTTGATAATCCGTAACTGTTAAACAGACGCCGTTCACTGCAATGCTGTCTCCTATCTTTACATCTTGTAAAACGTTTTTCGCGTAAATTTCTAATTTCACCGCTTTGTTTGAACCTTTAATTGTTTTAATTCGGCCGATTTCTTCAATAATTCCAGTAAACATTTTTGTTCACCACCTTATTTCGGCGTAAAAACAATTTTCAAATCTTCCCCTATTTTGCTTACCGATTGCATTTGAAACTGATAAGCTTCCTCCATCTTGAAAACTTCCTTCCCGCTAACAGCCGAAAGGCCGCCTTGATCACCCAATATTTTCGGGGCAAAATAAACAATTAACTCATTCACTGCCCTCGCCTCTAAAAATGAGGCATGAACCATAGCTCCCCCTTCAACAAAAAGGGATGTAATGCCATGTTCGCCAAGCATTTTTAATATTGCGGGGATTTCCAGTTGATTCTGCAAAGGAAACACCTTTGCCCCCAGCTTCTCAATTTCCTCTTTTTTCTTGCACTTCCCATCTTGGCAAATCACCCATGTTTCAGCTTCCTGATCATTCAATACTTTTGCCTCCAACGGTATGCGAAGATGGGTGTCTAAAATAATTCTTTTCGGTGTTCTCTTCCGATCCGGAAGTCTGCAGGTGAGGCTGGGATTATCTTTTATAATTGTATTGACGCCAACTAAAATGCCGTCATGCCGTTCTCTGTACCTGTGAACATCTTTTCTGGCATCTTCACCAGTAATCCATTTGCTGTCGCCAGTTTTCGTTGCGATTTTCCCGTCAAGCGTCGCCGCATATTTTAACGTGACAAACGGAGTTTTTGTTTGGATAAAATGAAAGAAAACTTTGTTCAGTTGTTCCCCTTCATTTGCCAAAATCCCTACTTCCACTTCTACTCCAGCCGCTTGCAAAGCTTTCACGCCATTGCCGCTGACTAGAGGATTCGGATCTAAAGTGGCCACAACCACTTTTTGAATTCCTTTTTCAATGATGAGATTGCAGCAAGGTGGAGTTTTTCCATAGTGACTGCAAGGTTCCAGTGTAACATACAGTGTAGCACCTTTTGCTTTTTCCCCCGCCATATTCAAAGCATGGACTTCGGCATGCGCTTCCCCAGCTTTTAAATGCGCGCCAAAGCCAACGACTTCGCCATCTTTTACAACAACAGCTCCAACTAAAGGATTTGGGCTTGTTTGCGCAGTTCCCTGTTTCGCTAAATAAAATGCCAATTCCATCCATTTTTCATCATGCAACAGCGGCACACCTCCTTTTTTCTTTCAATGAAAAAGCCCTAGGACATTCCCTAGGGCATGATAGATCACTATTATGAAAGAAGGCATGCTCAAATAAGAGTATAAATCCTGTTATTTTTCAACAGTTTATACTCTTCACCTTCCAGTGATCCTTCTCCCATCCAGACTATACTGTCGGCTCCGGATTCTCACCGGATCCACCGCAAAGGCCATCCGCCGATGCGGGTCACGGGCTTAAAAGGCAAATGCTTTCTCACCGCCGGTCGGGAATTTCACCCTGCCCCGAAGGATGTTTTATTCAATTGTGATTCAATTATCCCCCTCCAATTTTCTCCTGTCAAGGTATTTGATCAATCGAAATCCTCCGGAGGGTTTTATATCAATGAAGATGAAACGACTCTTCCTTTTTGGCGGGGAGCAAACGGCTCAAGCTATGCTTCCGATTCTGTTCCTGTTTATTTTTCGATGAAGAGCCAATAGATCAATCCCCAAACAAGGCTTAACACGAGAAGGATAATAAAAAGCAGCCAGTTTTTTATCTTCATTTTCAGCCTCCCTTTCCCGATAGAAAGCGAGAATATCTATTCCTCATACACTTCGACTTTTTTCATGACATCGCCGTTTTTCATATTCAACACCGTTTCCATTCCGGATGTCACTTGCCCAAAGACAGTATGCACACCGTCTAAATGAGGCTGCGGTTCGTGCACAATAAAAAATTGGCAAGAGCCTGTATCTCTCCCGGCATGAGCCATCGATATGGCTCCTGTAACATGTTTGTGAGGATTTCCATCGGTTTCACATTTAATGGTATATCCTGCATTTCCTGTGCCATTTCCATTCGGACAGCCACCTTGGCTGACAAATCCGGGGATAACCCGATGAAATGTCAAACCATCATAAAAACCGGAATTGGCTAATTTCTCAAAATTTTCCACTGTTTTAGGAGCTTCATTCGGAAAAAGCTCAAATTCAACTTTTTCCCCGTTCTCCATCAATATGTATCCTTTTTTGCCCATCAAAACCGCTCTCCTTCTTGTAAAAAGTTTCTCTCTATTTTATCATATCTTGAAAAGAAAAATCCAAAATGAAACGTTTTGCTGTTTGATTACGTCATATTAAAATGAACGTCTTTCATAAGTTTGAAAAAATCTTGAAATCATCTCTTCAATATTATTAGGAGGTTAGGCAATGAAAAAATTTTTGTTCTCTATAATATTTTTCTTAAGCTTGGCGGTTCCTTCAACCGGATTTGCGGATTCCGCTGTTGGCGATGTCATCATTACATTAGGCAGCGACTTAACGGAACAGCAAAAACAAGATTTGCTGAAGGAAATGAATGCGCCTGAAAATCCGCAAATCGTGACGGTCACCAATGAAGAAGAGCATAAATATTTAGGGGATTACATCCCAAAAGCGCAAATTGGTTCAAAGGCGATTTCTTCTTCCAAAATACAAATTGAAAAAAGCGGTTCCGGATTGGAAGTTCAGACAAATAACATTAATTGGGTGACGGACGAAATGTATTTAAATGCCTTGATGACGGCAGGGGTGAAGGATGCAAACGTTTATGTCACCGCTCCTTTCGAAGTTTCCGGAACTGCAGCTTTAACAGGGCTTATGAAAGCTTATGAAGTGTCAACCGATCAAGCAATCCCTGAAGATGTGAAAAAAGTAGCGAATCAAGAATTGGTCGAAACCGCAAAGCTGGGAGATAAAATTGGAGAGGAAAACGCCTCGGCATTAATAGCAAAGGTTAAAGAACAACTTTCCGAAAACGGCGTTCCGAGTAATGATCAAGAGCTGAGGGAAATGATTGAAAATGCCGCAAAAGACTTAAATATCACACTTTCAGACGATGATATCAACCATTTAATGAATTTATTCAATAATATGATTAATGTAAACATTGACTGGGATCAAGTCGGCCAGCAGCTTGATCAAGCAAAAGAAAAAATTTCAAAATTTCTCGAATCGGAAGAAGGACAAAATTTTTTGCAGCAATTAAAAGACTTTTTTTCTTCTCTCATTGATTCAATCGCTTCGTTCTTCTCCGGAAAATAACCTTTCGGTGAAATGAGACTAAAAAATAGAGGAAAATTCCCACAAAAGATCAAAAGACCACAGAATTCATGAATGAAGTTCTGTGGTCTTTTATCATATTGGGTTCTGATGATAATTTTCGCCCTACCGTTGTCCAACTTCTGCTTTTAAAGGCAAATCCAGTCTGACTAAATCCTCATAGGTCTCCCTTTTGACAACAAGTTTAGCTTCTCCGTTTTCGACAAAAACAACAGCAGGTCTTGCGATCCGATTGTAATTATTCGCCATTGAATAACCGTAAGCTCCAGTGGCGAAAATGGCTAAAATATCTCCTGTCTCAACCTTTGGAAGAGGCAAATCCCAAACAAGCATATCGCCGCTTTCACAGCACTTTCCCGCAATGGAGACAACTTCCGAACACTCATCATTCATCCGGTTGGCTAATGCTCCTTCGTATTTTGCCTGATACAAAGCCGGTCGAATGTTATCGCTCATTCCGCCGTCCACCGCAGCATAATGGCGGACGTCGGGAACTTCCTTTTGCGAACCGATGGAGTATAAAGTGGTTCCTGCATCCCCGACAAGCGAGCGGCCCGGTTCTATCCATATTTCCGGAACCGAAATTCCCAGCCGCTTGGAATGTTCTATAACAACCTCGACCATTTTCTCCACATAAACATTCATCGGCAGCGGTTCATCCTCTTCCGTATAGCGGATGCCAAATCCGCCGCCTAAATTCACCACCTGCGGAACAAAATGATACTGATCTTTCCATACCGATATTTTTTCAAAAATCTTCCCAGCCGCCAAAACAAATCCTTCTGTATCAAAAATTTGCGAACCAATATGGCAATGAATTCCCAGCAAATGGAAAGAAGGATGATTCAGCACTCGCTCGATCGCTTTTTCAATTTGTCCGTTATGAAGATCAAAGCCAAATTTTGAATCTTCCTGTCCGGTCGTAATGTAATCATGCGTATGCGCTTCTACTCCAGGAGTTACTCTAAGAAGAACTTCAATTTTCTTGTTCATTTGCCGGCAAAGTGCGATCAGCAAGTCAATTTCGTAAAAATTGTCAATGACTATGCACCCGATATTCGCCTGAAGAGCCATGGAAAGCTCTTCTGCGCTCTTATTGTTGCCGTGAAAATGAATTTTTTTGGGAGGAAACCCCGCCTTTAACGCTGTATAGAGTTCTCCCCCTGACACGACATCAAGAGACAGGCCTTCTTCCTGTGCAAGCTGAACCATCGCAATGGAAGAGAATGCCTTGCTGGCATAAGCAACTTGAGAAGCTACACCTAATTTTTTGAATGTATTTTTAAAAGTACGGGCTCTTTCGCGAATGAGTGCGACATCATATACGTATAAAGGCGTCCCGTACTGATTGACAAGGTCGATGACATCGACGCCGCCGATTTCCAGATGTCCTAATTGGTTGATTTTGCTTGTTCCTCGTAGATACAAAGACTAGCCCCCGCTTTCTCAACGACAAAGATTAAAAATACATTAACATAAAACACCCGCTCTTTCAAATGTTTTAAGGCTGTTTTTTTACGTTTTGCGGATGCACAATGCTTGGTCTTACCTTTGTTTGAGGCACAGTTGTTCGCACAATAATTTGCCAAAAAGCTTTTGCATTAAAAGGAATAAAAGGCCATAAATACGGCGTATTGAGCGAACGGATTTGAGCAAGAAAAAGAATGAACAACGTACAACCGATCACAAATCCAGGAGCTTTCCAAAGGACAACGAAAATAAGCAATAACAACCGGACAATTTTGTTAGCCACACTTAATTCATAACTGGGCGTTGCAAATGTTCCGACGGTTGCCACCGACATGTATAAAATCACTTCCGCCGTAAATAAGCCGACATTAATGGCAATTTCCCCGATAAGGACAGCCGCAATCAAACCCATGGCGACAGAAAGCGCAGTCGGTGTGTGAATGGCAGCCATTCTCAAAAGTTCAATACCAATGTCGGCAATGAACAATTGGACAACAATCGGAATGTGGCTGTCTTTGTTTGGACCAATAAAAGATATTTCTTTGGGCAAAAGAGAAGGCTCCAGCACATATAACAACCATAGGGGCAGCAAATAAAGCGAGGCCATCATCCCGAAAAACCTGACCCATCTTAAAAAGGTGCCGACCGCAGGCGCTTGTCTATATTCTTCCGCATGCTGGACATGGTGGAAAAACGTTGTCGGGGTGATTATCGCACTGGGAGAAGTGTCAACAAGAATGATAACGTGTCCTTCCAACAAATGGTTTGCGGCAACATCAGCTCTTTCCGTATAGCGGACAAGTGGAAATGGATTAAACCCTTGTTTGACCAAAAATTCTTCAACTGTTTTATCTGACATGGTAAGACCGTCTATCTTAATTGTTTTCAATTCTTTTTTTACAACTTCGATTAAACCCGGATCCGCCACATCTTCAACATAGGCGATGGCAATATCTGTTTTGGAACGTTCACCGATTTTCATGATTTCAAAGCGGAGGCGTTCATCGCGAATTCTTCTCCGTATAAGGCCGGTATTGACAATAATATTTTCCACAAATCCGTCCCGTGCCCCACGGACAACTTTTTCCGTATCTGGTTCTTCCGGCTGCCTGCCGGGATAATTGCGTACATCAACGGCAAAAGCAGATTCGCTGCCTTCAACAAAAAAGACCACTAAACCTGACAGCACTTGGTCGACCGCCTCATCCAGCATTTGAATCGTTTTGACTTGTTGATGTACGAGGTGCTGGCGGACAGCCTGCTTCATCCGATTGGCTTCGATTTCAACATTATTTATTTTCATGATTTCTTTAATAAGCTCCATGACATCATTGGTTTCACAAAGTCCGTTCACATAATATAAATGCACTTGTTTGCCATGCAATAAAAATTTGCGGACACCGAGATCAAAACTTATTCCCAATCCGACATGCCGACGAAAAAATAATTCATTGTCCTCCAACCGAGGTGAAATAGGAGTTTTTTCTTGAACGGCTTTTTTGGTCATTTTATCAAACCCTTTCTTGTCATCATTCCTTTTTTAGCTTTCGTTCAAAGACAACCCCATGGGCAATAGCTGGGATTGATTCATTGAGCTTGATCATCGTTTTGTTTAAAAGGGCTCCCGTCGCCACCATAAGTACTCGTTTGAATTTCCCTTTTTTCAATTGTTGAAAGATGTAGCCGTACGTTACAACTGCCGAACAAGCACAGCCGCTCCCGCCCGCAAAAGCTTTTTGCTGCGGATGGAAAATTAAAAGTCCGCAATCCGAATGGTTGTGGCGAATATCGTAACCATCCTCAAGGAGCAATTCTTTTAACCGGGGGCTGCCGACACCTGAAAGATCGCCGGTAAGAATTAAATCGTAATCGGAAGGAGTACGATGTAAATCACGGAAGTGCTGTTTAATTGTGTCGGCTGCAGCAGGCGCCATTGCCGATCCCATGTCATAAGGATTTTTCAAACCGATATCCACCACTTTTCCGATCGTCGCCGCCGTGATGGCGATATCGCTTTCTTCTTTACTAATCAACGCCGCTCCAGCACCTGTTACAGTCGTTGTGGCGGTTGCCGGCTTTTGTCCCCCGTATCCAGTCGGATGGCGGAATTGTTTTTCGGCAGCCCCGTAATGACTGCTTGTGGCAGCGATCACTCTCCCTGCAAATCCTCCGTCAACAAGGGCACATGCTGTTGCCACCGTCTCCATCGATGTCGAACAAGCCCCATACATGCATAAAATAGGGATTTTGAACATTCTTGCCGTGTAATTGGAAGTGGAATTTTGATTCATCAAGTCGCCGGCAACAAATAAGTCGATCATCTCTTCCTTAAGGCCTGCTTTTCCTAGGCAACGCTCTATCGCTTCTTTCATCAAGGTTTGTTCCGCAAATTCCCACGATGATTCTCCGCAATACAAATCATCAAAATGAAAATCGAAAGTTTTTCCGAGCGGGCCTTTCGCCTCCTTTGGACCAACTACGGTTGCCGTTTCATTGACAAACAAATTGTTTTGAAACACCCATGTTTGCCTTCCAGTTAACCGCATTGTGAGCTTTTCCTCCGTTCCATCGCAAAGATTGTTTTATAAATCGACAAAATAAAGCCAATGAAATAAAGAGCCGCAAATTTTGCCAAAAACGATTGCCATCATAAGAATGACGATTTTATCTTCAATGCCTACTCTTTTCGCCAATATCGGAAACACATTGAGCACTTCCGTTAACGCAGCCGCCAGCATGCCGACAAATATTCCGTAAAACAAACCGATCGGGACAAACAAAATAGAGGAAACATGCAATGGGAATGGAGAGAGGCTGAACCATCCTCCGAAAACCGCTCCTAATATAACCGCCCATTCATACCAATGAATCCATTTCAACGTTTTCGAAAGCTGCATCAGCCTTGGAATAATCCCGAGAACAGACAAAAAAGCAACAAATCCAGCGCCGACAGCCAAGCCCCCTGCAAAACCGGTGAATAAAAGCACGATCAATTTATTGATCAACACGTTTTTTCATGCTTTCCTTGTTTTCCTTGATGGCAATGTATTGGTCGAGATCCATTTGATAGTTGAAAATCTCAACCTCTAATGGACTTGGCTCTTCATTAAATTTCTTTTTGAATATATGATTGAAAAACAACACCATCCCTAAACCTAAACCGATTGAATAGGGTATTTGCAAAATCAAAGGTTTATCCACAACTTCTCCCGTTACAAACTGATACAAATGCCTGTGCATTTTTTGCATACTGACATCTTCATGGAAATTGATAATGGTCATTGCTGATCCGACAAACAATAGCAGCCAGATAAGAAAAAAAAGCACGGGGGAAAAATTTTTTCGATCGTATTTTATTTCTATGATTGTTTGCGCCGGTCCAACCGTTTGAACATCAATGGAAGCATCCATGGATTGGATGATTTCGATGACTCGAATAACATCAATGACAACATGCGTTTGATCCGTTGGTTGAATGTGGTGAATGATTTGATTCTCCACTTTGTCGATGAGCGATTCATCTGCAATCACTTTCGCTATTTTTCTCAGCGTGATCGTTTCATCCGGTCTTGCCTGAATGCGGTGTTTTAAACGAACATAAACCGTTTTATTCACGCCTCGTCACTTCCTACATTTGTTTTTATAAGTAGTATGAGGTGCCTGCCATGCGATCATGCAAAATCGTTCAAACTATTTTTTTCCACAAAAAAGAGCCTTTTTCGCTTTTAGTAGTTTCAAAAAATGATCGGGCTTCATGTGAACAGAATCACATGTCCATTTCTATTGAGAATATTTTTTCCGACAAAAAAAGACCGATAAAGCTACCCGCTCATTCGGTCCTTCATTTGCTTCAATATTTTCTTTTCAAGCCTTGACACTTGAACTTGGGAAATCCCTAGTCTTTCAGCAACTTCGGATTGAGTTTGATCCTTAAAATAGCGCAAATAAACGATAAGCTTTTCCCTTTCATTTAAATCATTCATTGCATCCTTTAAAGCGATTTTGTCAAACCATTTTTGCTCATTTTGGTCAGCAATTTGATCCAGCAATGTGATCGGGTCGCCATCATTTTCATAAACCGTTTCATGGATGGAAGAAGGTGCGCGAACAGCCTCTTGTGCAAGAACGACATCTTCTGGTGAAATGTCCAAGTAATCAGCGATCTCACCAACTGTAGGCACCTTGCCTAATTTTTTCGAAAGTTCCTCTTTTGCTTTTCTAATTTTATTTCCGAGTTCTTTTAAAGAGCGGCTGACCTTCACTGTTCCATCATCCCGAATAAATCGTTGGATTTCCCCAATGATCATCGGAACAGCATAAGTAGAAAATTTAACGTCGTACGACAAATCAAACTTATCAACCGATTTCACTAAGCCTATGCAGCCGATTTGAAATAAATCGTCCGCCTCATAGCCGCGATTTAAAAACCTTTGGACGACTGACCAAACAAGACGCATGTTTTTCTGGATGAGCAAATCGCGCGCTTCTTGGTCTCCTTTTTGGCTTTTTTCAATTAAAACCTTAACTTCCTGATCTTTTAATTGTCCATTTGAATGTCCGTTCTTGACCTCCACATCCATAGCTAATCTCCTTAATTGCACAAAGCTTTGCTTTTTGTAAGATGTTTCGTTAATCGAACAATTGTGCCTTCATTTTTTTTCGATTCAATTTGCACTTCATCCATGAAATTTTCCATAATCGTAAATCCCATGCCAGATCGTTCAAGATCCGGTTTTGTTGTAAAAAGGGGCTGTCTGGCTGTTTCAATATCATCAATCCCCACCCCTTCATCTTTGATCGTTAAATAGACGACATGATCCTCAAGCCTGCAGGTAACGTACACCACTCCATCAGGGTTATTCTCATAGCCATGAATGATGGCATTCGTTACCGCTTCGGAAACAACGGTTTTAATTTCCGTTAATTCATCCATTGTTGGGTCAAGCTGTGCAATAAATGACGCAACGGCCACTCTTGCAAATGATTCATTTTGACTAAGACTGGAAAATTTTAGCTGCATTTCGTTTTTCATGATGCCACCCCCAACGTCTGCAAAGCCGCTCTCTCTGTATCAGCTAAATGAATGATTTTAAATAAACCAGACATGTCAAAAAGGCGCTTTACGCTGGGGGAAATGGCGCAAACAATCATTTCTCCGCCGCGGTTTTTCACTTGTTTGTAACGCCCCAGAATAACACCTAGCCCAGAGCTATCCATGAACGATAAATGCTCCAAATTTAATAAAATGTGTTGAACAGAATGGGCATCCACCATTTCCGTCACTTTTTGCCGAACCTCTTCTGCCGTGTGATGGTCTAGTTCTCCCGACAAGCGGACGCACAGGACATTTTCTATTACTTCAAAGTCAACTGTCAGACTCAAAAGCTCATTCCTCCTTATCTAAAACGAGATATTGAATCTTTCGTGTTGACCTTTCGTAAATCCTGCTAAATAACAAAATTAGTGATAGTTCGGCAAAAAAGCCGTTAATTCGCCTTCGACCAATCGGCAAATACCCGTTTAAATAAAGTCCACCAGCTTGCTACTTCAACATCTTTTTCAGCGACCAAAGGGCTTTCGGCTATGATTTTTTCCCCTTTTTTCAAAATGAGAGCACCGAGTTCATCCCCTTTTTTGACGGGAGCAGTTAAATCCTTTTCAAACATCACTTCCTGCTTGATATCATCAATGCCTTCCCCTTTTTTCGTTAAAATGGAAATCGGTTCCGAAGTCATTAACTTGACTGTTTTTACGCTGCCTTTATTAAGCTTTACATTCGTAACCGACTCGTTTCGTTTAAATAGAGGATGGGTTTCATATTGGTTGAACGCATAATCCAACATTTTGGTTATTTGCGCATTTCGGTGTTTTGGCGTTTCTGCCCCGAATACGACAGCAATTACCCGCATATTTCCTTTTTTAGCTGTTGCCGTCAAACAATATTTGGCTTCATTTGTAAAGCCGGTTTTTACTCCATCAACACCCGGATAAAATTTAACCAGCCTGTTTGTATTGACAAGCCAAAATTCTTTTTCCGTGCCTTTGCGCAAATAATCTTCATATTTCCCTGTGTATTTTGTAACTTCTTCATACTTGAGAAGTTCTTTCGCCATGACCGCCATATCATGAGCGGATGAATAATGATTGTCTTCAGGCAAACCGGTTGTATTTTGAAAATGCGTGTTTTTGAGCCCAAGTTCCTTCGCTTTTTTATTCATCATGTCTACAAATCGTTCTTCTGATCCTGCAATTCTCTCTGCCATTGCCACTGAAGCATCGTTTGCAGAGGCGATCGCAATCCCTTTTACTAAATCTTCCACCGTCATTTCCTCGCCAACCTCCAAAAAGATCTGCGATCCCCCCATCGATGCGGCATGTTCACTTGCCCTTACTTTTTCGCTCAATTTGATTGTTCCTTTGTCGAGAGCCTCCATAATCAGCAACAGCGTCATAATTTTTGTCATGCTGGCAGGCGGCAGCCGTTTATCCGAATTTTCATCATAAAGCACTTGCCCGGTATCCCTTTCTATCAATATGGCTGATTTCACTCCTTCGACGAGCCGGACGCGTTTTTCTTCCGCCAAAGCTGCGTGTGATATTCCTAAAAAGAAAAATAGAACCATTGTCACCGTTGCCAATATTTGTTTCATTTTATTTCCTCCATTCTTTTCTATATCACAGATAACTGCAAAAATAGTTTTTTCTATTGAAGGAAGATTCATCTCCATAAAACCCATTTTTTCCAATTGTTAAAAGAATATACAAAAAATAAAAAAGAATCGGGTGCGTCCCGATTCTTTTTGATGATTTTCCCGTTATTCTGTTACTGTTTCGTAAATTAGTGAGGGCTTCTCAACTTTATCCTTGGATATAGTAATACTGTCATAAAGCTTTTGCTTCGTTTCTTCTATATTTTTTTTGTTGCTGAAAATTATGGCAAGCGTTTCACCTTTTTTCACGTAATCACCGATTTTTTTGCGAAGGACGATTCCAACAGCTAAATCAATGGCTGATTCTTTCGTAGCTCTTCCCGCTCCAAGCTGCATGGCGGCTGTTCCTACCTCATCAGCCTTAATTCCAGCGACAAACCCTTCTTTATTTGCCTCCAATTCATATTGATAAGCGGCTTGCGGCAGTTTTTCCGGTTCATCGATGACAGAAGGATCTCCTCCTTGGGCAGCAACAAACGTTTTAAACGTATCAAGCGCTTTTCCGGCCGCTATTGAGTCCTGAAGCAGTTTGCGAGCTGTTTCTAAATTTTCCGCTTTTTCCGCCAAGTACACCATGTAGCTTCCAAGCGTTAAGCAAAGCTCCTTTAAGTCTTCGGGTCCTTCCCCTTTTAACGTTTGGATGGCTTCTTGCACTTCAAGTGCATTGCCAATGGCAAATCCCAACGGCTGGCTCATATCTGAAATGACTGCTATCGTCTTTTTGCCGACATTGTTTCCAATTTTCACCATCGCTTTTGCTAATGCCCGTGAACCGTCAAGCTCTTTCATGAACGCCCCGGATCCCGTTTTCACGTCCAAAACAATGGCATCGGCGCCTGAAGCGATTTTTTTGCTCATTATCGAGCTTGCAATAAGTGGTATGCTGTTTACCGTTGCGGTGACATCTCTCAAAGCATACAACTTTTTGTCTGCAGGGGTTAAATTGTTCGATTGGCCGACAACCGCTATTTTATTTTCATTTACAAGCCTAATAAATTCATCATTTTCGATTTCGACATTGAACCCAGGAATTGATTCTAATTTATCAATTGTCCCACCCGTATGCCCAAGGCCTCTTCCGCTCATTTTGGCGACAGGTACGCCGACGGAGGCGACCAGCGGCCCGAGGACTAATGTCGTTGTGTCTCCTACGCCGCCTGTAGAATGTTTATCCACCTTAATTCCGTTAATTTGGCTCAAATCGATCTTATCCCCGGAATCAGCCATTGCCAATGTAAGTTCCGCTTGTTCTTCCTCCGTCATGCCTTGAAAAAAAATGGCCATTGCAAGCGCGCTCATTTGATAATCAGGAATCGTTCCGTTTGTATAACCTTCAATCATGTAACGAATCTCAGCTTTTGTGAGCGCTTTTCCGTCCCGCTTTTTTTCAATCAAATCAACCATTCTCATTCCAATCACCTTTTCTTACATTTTTCCAACAATTGATTTCACCAGCATTAAAAAATCAGCCCGAGCCATTTGCGTCGTTTGCATCACTTCTTCGTGGGACAGCGGTTGATCAAGGATTCCGGCAGCCATATTTGTAATGCAGGAAATGCCAAGCACTCTTAAACCGGCGTGATTGGCTATAATAACTTCCGGAACAGTCGACATGCCAACAGCATCAGCGCCGATCGTTCTCAACATCCTAATTTCGGCTGGCGTTTCATAAGATGGTCCTGTGTTGGCTACATAGACCCCTTCTTTTATGCTTATTCCCAATTCCTCAGCCGTTTTTCTTGCCACAGCAAGCAATTTTTTATCGTAAGCTTCCGTCATGTCTGGAAAGCGTACGCCAAATTCCGGAATATTTTCACCTATTAACGGGTTTTGACCCATGTTGTTGATGTGATCAGTAATGAGCATTAAATCGCCCGGCCGGAAAGATTCGTTTATACCGCCTGCTGCATTTGTGACAACAAGCGATTGGACGCCCAATACTTTCATAACACGGATCGGAAATGTTACTTGTTCTAAGCTGTACCCTTCATAATAATGGAATCTCCCTTGCATGGCCGCTACCGTTTTTCCGTTTAACTCACCGATGACGAATTGGCCTTTATGCCCTTCAACCGTAGAAACCGGAAAAAAAGGAATTTCGCTATAAGGAATTTTGACGGCTTCTTCAATATCGTCAGCCAGCCCGCCTAAACCTGATCCTAACACAAGGCCAATATCAGGAGATTTTTTGATTCGATCCTGCAAAAACTGTGCTGCTTGTTCAATGCGTTCTTTCACGGACATCATTCATCCCCCTAATTTAATTCTTGTAAAAAACTTATCCCGTGTTTTGGCATTTTGACTGAGAAATTATCGGCAACCGTTGCGCCCACATCTGCGAAAGTTTCCCGCAGTGGAAGCTCCTTTCCATTTCTGAATGTTTTATTATAAACAAGAAGCGGAACATATTCCCTTGTATGGTCTGTTCCGTGGTGTGTGGGGTCATTTCCATGATCAGCCGTAATGATCAATAAGTCATCTTCCTTTAAATTTTCAAACATTTCCGGCAGACGGGCATCAAATTCTTCCAACGCCTTCCCATACCCTTCTGGATCACGGCGATGGCCATATTTGGCGTCAAAATCGACCAGATTCAAAAATGAAAGCCCAGTAAAATCTTGATCGCACGTTTGCAGGATTTTGTCCATTCCATCCATATTGGAAATGGTCCGGATCGCTTCTGTGATTCCTTCCCCGTCATAAATGTCGGAAATTTTTCCGATGGCAATGCAATCAAAGCCGCTGTCTTTCAGTTCGTTCATGACAGTGCGGCCAAAAGGCTTTAATGCATAATCATGTCTGTTGGCGGTGCGTTCAAAATTGCCGGGAGTGCCAAGGAAAGGTCTGGCAATGACTCGGCCGACCATATAGTTTTCATTTAAAGTTAATTCTCGGGCAATTTGGCAAATGCGGTACAATTCCTCAAGAGGCACGACTTCCTCATGTGCGGCAATTTGCAAGACGGAATCTGCGGACGTGTAGACAATGATCGCACCTGTTTCCATGTGTTCTTTTCCAAGCTCTTCTATTATGGCTGTCCCGCTGGCTGGCTTATTGCCGATGACTTTTCTTCCCGTTCTTTTTTCCAATTCCTCAATCAGCTCCGGCGAAAATCCGTTAGGAAAGACTTTAAATGGAGTATCGATTTTCAAACCCATTATTTCCCAATGACCGGTCATCGTGTCTTTGCCGGCTGAAGCTTCTTTCATTTTGGTGTAAAATCCAAGCGGCGGCTCCGCCTTTTGAACTCCTTTTATTTTCCGAATGTTTCCCAGCCCTAGTTTCGCTAGATTCGGCAAATGCAATCCGCCAAGATGTTCAGCAATATGACCGAGAGTATCCGCCCCTTTGTCATTGTACTTTTCCGCATCGGGCGCTTCGCCTATTCCTACTGAATCCATTACGATCAAAAACACTCGTTTATAAGTTGGCTGCAATGACAACTCCTCCTGCCATCATAAGTTATGTTTACTATGATTATACCGAAAAATGCCATTAACATATACTAGGTGATTGCCTTGTATGGCAAAAACTATTTTCATAACAGATCGATTATATGTAAAAAGGAAGAGGTGGAGAAAAGAAAATTAAGAAGAAAGCTGCTGCTCATGCATTAGCGTTCAAGCTTAACCGTAGCTTTTCCTTTATGCACGGGGATGATACATCCGGTATACATCTTTTAACCGTGTTTTCGTTACATGTGTATAAATTTCGGTTGTGGATATATCCGCATGTCCGAGCATTTCTTGAACGGCTCTTAAATCTGCTCCGTTTTCAAGCAAGTGGGTGGCAAAAGAATGTCTTAGTGTATGAGGGGTTAATTCTTTTTGAATACCTGCTTGAGCGGCAATCGCTTTTAAATTTTTCCAAAAACCTTGGCGGGATATTCTTTTCCCATGATGATTTAAAAATAAAGCGTCTGTTTTGTACTTCTGCCGCGCCAGCTTTGGCCGCCCTTTTTCAAGATATTCCTTTATGGCTTTTGTAGCTTTTTCGCCGACAGGCACGAGGCGCTCTTTTTTCCCTTTTCCAAAACAGCGGACAAAACCCATGATTAAATGAACATCCGAAATATTTAATGAAATCATTTCACTGACTCTGATCCCAGTAGCATATAAAAGTTCAAGCATCGCTTTGTCCCGATAGCCGATGGCAGTTGTCAGCTTGGGAGTATCCAATAGACGCTCTACTTCTTCAAGCGAAAGCACTTTCGGCAGCTTCCGTTCGATTTGCGGTGTTTCAATATGGACGGACGGATCTTCCTCGCATACTTTTTCTCTTAATAAAAATTGATGAAAGGCGCGGATTGAAGCAATGTGGCGGGCAATCGTTTTACTCGATTTCCCGCTGTCTTTCAAAAAATGCAAATATTGCAGAATGTGCAGGCGTTGTATCATGTTGACATCTTGAATTCCGAGATTTTCAGCCAAAAACCGTTGATATGAATGTAAATCCCGTTCATAGGAAACAATTGTATTTTCCGCAAGTCCTCTTTCAACAATCAGATAATGAATGAAATCTTGAATTTGAACGTTCAATCTCCTCTACTCCCCATGTAAATAAAAGAATATGAGACGTTGAAACCATGTACCCTGTTGTTCTTCAAGCATTTTTGTCACCTTTTGCGCCGAACCCTCCGGTTCATCATAGCGGTGATATTCGCTATATTCCAAGTTAACCCATATCATAGCATAGTAGAATAAAATCGTAAATCCCGTAAATAAAACGAAAATTTTTAACATGCTGCCAATCATATTCATCCATTTATTCATCGTTGTCCTCCAGATCATTTTTCTCATATTAAAAGATATGACCTTCTGGACAAACTTTATACATCAATTAATACAAAAAAACCTTCCCCAGACGGAAAAGGTTACTCGTTTTGATTTTCTGCTTTTTCTTGACAGCGGTGGCATATCCCGTGGAACGTCAGACGGTGGTCTTTAATTTTAAAATTCCAATCCCGCTCGACAATTTTTTCAACTTCCTCCAGCAAATCTTCTTGAATCTCATCAACTGAACCGCATTCCATGCATACGAGATGATGATGAAAGTGCTGAGCCCCTTCCTTACGCAAATCATATCTTGAAACGCCGTCACCAAAGTTGATCTTGTCGACAATCTTCAATTCTGTCAACAATTCCAACGTTCGGTACACTGTCGCAAGCCCGATTTCAGGCGATTTTTCCTTAACAAGGAGGTAGACATCTTCTGCACTTAAATGATCTTGTTCATGTTCAAGTAACACACGGACAGTTGCTTCGCGCTGCGGGGTTAGCTTGTAGCTTGATGAATGTAATTGCTTTTTTATTCGCTCTAAGCGGTTTTCCATTGGCATCTTTCCCTCCCTCGCCGCATTCCCCATCTATTATATCAAAATAGAGGAAGGTGTCCAAATAAAATCATTTTAAATTAAAAAATAAAATGTTTATTAAATAATAATTATTTTTATTTATTGATCAAATCAATTGTAGCTTTCATTAATATCGGGGAAATATATCCTTCAAATATAGAAGCAAACAAAACAGCGGCCGCTATCACCAATAAGACGGTGCTATAGCGGGCAAACATCCGAAACGGCTGATCATTCAATCTTTTGACAAAAAGCTGCCTGATCAGTTTTAACGAAAAATTTGCCGCTTGTGCGCCGACCATGATAAACACAGGGATTAATAATAAATTTTGCGGCAGGATGGAAACAAAAGAAAGCATGAACCCTCCCAGCTTCATTTGATTCACTAAAAAACCGACGGTAAATCCGATCACCATGCCTTTTAAAAACAGCATAATAAAAATAATCGGGAGCCCGATAATCGAAATTCCCAATATCCACATGAACCCCAAATATTTTATATTATGAAAAAAGCTTTGTTTAAACATTTCCAACGAACTGGCTAGTTTTCCGTCTGAAACTTGTCCAAAAAAATGGGTTAAATAATAATATAAATCTTCTTTCTGAGTGAGATTCATACTGTTGACAATAATCGCGCCAAAAATGACGCCCATTATAAACAAAATGATCACAAATAAATAAATGGTTGCTTGTTCTTTAATATGATTGGCAATGAACAAGGAAAATTTTTGCATATCCAATCCTCTCCTATTTTTTCTCACTACTAGATTGTATGAAAGAGAGGATAATGGATATTCATGTTTTTACTAGAAAAACAGAAGAGAGAAAAATCAGGCGCCTATGACTTTTCCGTACTTGCCACCGCCGCCTGATTGAACAGAAAGTTTGCCTTCTCTTGCGGAGATGATGAGCGCTGCTATTTTTTCCGGAATGACTTGAACGAGCTCCTCGTACGGTGCTTTATGCAAAATGTTCATCTCCGTGCCAAAATGATCTTTTAACTTTGCCAACGTTTTCGGTCCAACGCCGGGCAAAAATGCCAGCGGCACTTGATGAATGTAGGGCGGCCTCTTGTGAGCGCCGGCTTTTTGATCAGAAAGCTCCGCAATTCTGCGCTTAACTCCTTTCACGACTTTATGACTTCCGCATATTGGACACCTTTTATCTTCTGTTAAATGAATCATTTTTCCGCATGTTTCACAGTGAGTTTCATAATATTTTCCAAGCTTCGGATTTAGTCCATAATTGGCCGCAATGATCCTTCCTTCTACCGCCCGAATTGCCATCACCAATTCCTTGAATGTCGGCGCTTTTAATAACAATTTCTGGTATTCACGTCCTATTTTAGCAAGTGAATGGGCATCAGAATTTGTTAAAAAAGGAAAAACAGACAGCTCGCGAATGCCTGAAGCCATATTTGTGTCGCTGCTTAAGCCCAGTTCGACTGCGTCGATGAGATGGCAATCAAACACTTCCGTCAAGCTTCGGTTCACCCCTTTTCCGTAAAGGCTTTTAAAGGGGGTAAAAATGTGGGCTGGAATAAATAAGCCGCCTAATTGCACCACTTTATGCTGGAGCTCTTTTCCTTCCGCATATACCCGCTGAGAGCTTAAATGGATATTTTTCAAACGGGGCTCCAACCAATGGGAAAATCCTTTCATTTCAGCAAGGGTCGGCATAAAACAAAGAACATGAATCGGCCCTTGACAATTTTTATCATAAATTTCCAGCTCTGTTCCTATGATCAGTGTGGTGTTTTGATAACGGATCCCTCCATCAGCCAATTCCTTGTAAACACCACTTTTGATTCCATCTTCAAGCGTCTCGATTACTTCCGGGACATGGCAATCGATGATACCAATCATATCCATTCCTTTGCTTTCAGAAGCTTCTGCCAAAATATTTTCAAGTGTCAGTGACTTAGCTCCCGTAATTTTTACCGGTTTTCCCGTTTTCGTTCTCCCGATGTGAATATGCAGATCTGCAAAAAATTCATTCATTTTTCTCCCTCAATTGTTTTAATAGTAAATATTGCACCGCATAAACCGTTTTTGCATCATAAATTTCTTGATCCGCTATTAATTGTTGCGCTTCTTCAAGCGTTACTTCGATTACATCCACAAATTCATCTTCATCAAGGCTTGCTTTTTCTTCAAGCTGTCTTAATCCTTCCGCTAAATAAAGATGTATGATCTCATCTGCAAATCCCGGTGAAGTATAAAAAGACATGATAGGCGTTAATGAATCGCATTCAAGCCCGGTTTCTTCCTCCAATTCCCTTTTTGCAGTTGTTTCAGGTGCTTCTCCTTTTTCAAGTTTTCCTGCCGGAATTTCCACAAGATGGCGTTCCAGCGCTTTGCGAAATTGCCTTACCATAACGATTTTTCCTTCGTTTGTAATAGGAATGACTGCCACCGCACCAGGATGTTTGACAATTTCGCGCTTCGCCTGTTTTCCGTCCGGCAATCGCACTTCATCCAAATATACATCAATTATTTTCCCCGAATAGATAGTTTTTCTCGCCACCGTTTCTTCATGGAAATTTTTCATATGTTCAACTCCTGTTCTAAATGGCATTGATTCTTCATACATTCTACCATAACTAAAAAAGGGGGGTGGTTTTTTGTATATTGATAGGGAAAGAAAACGAGTGGTATTGATCGGAAAACCATTGCAAATCATCGAATGTTTGCGCGAATATGCGAAACAATATAGAACCGTTTATGAGTGGCTCGATCATTGAGGTGAAACATTTGCTTTTTCAAAAAGTTTGTACTACCTTCAAACTTAGAGAAAGAAAAAAGAGGTGATCTTTTTGAAAAAGCGCAGAATAGGAAATTCCGATTTATTTGTAAGTGAAATCGGCCTCGGATGCATGTCGCTTGGTCGAGATGAAAAACACGCGCGCTCAATGATCGATCAAGCACTTGAATTAGGAATCAATTTTTTTGATACAGCTGACCTTTACGACCAAGGGCTGAATGAAGAATTTGTCGGGAGGGCGCTAAAATCCCGGCGCAACGATATCATTTTGGCGACAAAAGTGGGAAACCGCTTTGAAACCGGAAAAGAAGGCTGGTGGTGGGATCCCTCCAAAGCTTACATAAAAGAAGAAGTAAAAGAAAGCCTGCGCCGACTCGGAACAGACTACATCGACTTATATCAGCTGCACGGTGGTACGGTCGATGATCCGATTGACGAAACGATCGAAGCCTTTGAAGAATTAAAGCAAGAAGGAGTCATCCGCTACTACGGCATTTCTTCGATTCGGCCGAATGTCATAAAAGAATGGCTGAAACGCTCCAATATCGTTTCGATTATGATGCAATACAGCCTTCTTGACCGGCGGCCGGAAGAATGGTTTTCATTGATTCTAGAGCATAACATTTCCGTAATTGCCAGAGGTCCGTTGGCACAAGGGCTTCTAACAGAACGTCCGCTTGAAAATGCATCTGATCGCGTGAAAAACAGCGGGTATTTGGATTACTCGTTTGATGAATTAAAAGAAACGCTGCAAAATATTGATTCTGTCTGTCCCAATCATACGAGAACGGAAACAGCGATCCAGTATGTTCTCCATCACCCTGTTGTTGCTTCCTGCATTGCCGGTGCAAGCAAACACGAACAACTGGCTGAAAATGTCCAAGCCGCGAAGGCAAAAGCGCTTTCGGAAGAAGAGTTCGCTGCACTGAAGCGCATGACGAAGCCGTCCGTTTATACCATCCATCGTGATTAAAAAGCGGGGGATGCCCCGCTCTTTTCACTGGCTTTTATCTCATACGGCTTATTTAAAATCTTCCCAATTCAAATCACTTTCGGAAAGCAATTCAGCAAAGCTTTTCTGTTTTTCCCGCTCCTTTTCTTCCTTTTTTCTTCGCTCCCATTCCAATTGTTTTAACTTCTCTTTCTCTTCTTCAAGCTGCTTTTTCATCTCTAGAAGCTTTTTGACTTTGCTTTTTTCAATTTGATCCTTTAAGGTCCATGTTTTTTCCATCGCCATCCCTCTTCCTCCATGAAAAAATATTGACGGATCTAGAAAGAAAAGAACTGAAAAGTCGTTTTTTCAGCTTATATCTTTGGACAATTTCATTCCCAGCAACGGAAAACTTTCGGATCTTATTTCACAACGCTTTTTTTTTACAATATTATAATATGATGATGAAGACGTTGTAAAAATTTTAAAAAGCAAACAGAATGGGATATTAGCGATTTCATTCAGAAAAAACAATGATCGGTGCAACAAATATATCTAGTGGTCTAGACAACTAGATGAATAGAGTGATAAAATAAAAGAGAAGACAAAAAAAGGGGGATATAAAAATGTCAAGGCATAAACCTTTCCTAATCAAGCATGCAACCGTATATGCCGAAAACTGTACATATGAAGACGGTTTTATCGCAGTCTCCAACGGAAAAATCGAAGCAATGGGAAGCGCTGCTTCCATTTCCTCATCCCTTCGCCATAAGGATTATGATATTTTTGATGCACAAGGAAAATTTGCCGTCATCCCCGGAATGATTGATGTTCATATACATGGAGCTGGGGGAGCTGATACAATGGATGCCACGCCAGAAGCGCTGGAAACGATGAAGCAAGTTCTTCCAAGGGAAGGAACAACTAGTTTTTTGGCTACAACCATAACCCAAAGCGGAGAATCGATCGAAAAGGCGCTTCGAAATGCGGCTTCCTGTATTCGTCATCAAAGTGCAGAAAATGCTGAATTGCTTGGCATCCATTTAGAAGGCCCTTTCATATCTCCCAAAAGAGCAGGAGCGCAACCTTTACAATTTATTCAACATCCTGACATTGAAACATTTAAAAAATGGCAACAGATTTCGGACAATACCATTAAACTTGTTACGTTGGCTCCAGAGGAGAAAAACGGATTAGAACTGATAAAATTTTTAAACAAATCAAACATTGTCGCCTCCATTGGACATTCAGATGCTACATTTGTCCAAGTAGATGAAGCCATCTCAGCGGGAGCCGCACATGTAACCCATCTATTTAACGGAATGAGAGGCATGCATCATCGGGAGCCTGGAACCGCCGGAGCAGCACTAACAAGAGACGAATTGTATGTTGAAATAATTGCAGACGGAATCCATGTCCACCCTGAGATGATAAAGCTGGCCTATAAATCGAAATCATGCAAAAAGATCATTCTCATTACGGATTCCATTCGGGCTAAATGGTTGAATCTAGTAACATCTGAACTCGGCGGTCAAACCGTCACCGTTAAAGACGGAAAAGCATTATTGCCAGACGGAACGCTTGCGGGAAGTATTTTAAAAATGAATACGGCCATTCAAAACTTTAAAAAATTCACCAATTGCTCTATTGAAGAAATTATTGAAATGACATCCGTAAATCCGGCCAAACAGCTAAATATATTTGACCGAAAAGGAAGCCTGAAACTGGGAAAGGATGCTGATTTAGTAGTCGTTGATCAAACCCTTGATGTTCAGATGACTTACTGCAAAGGCACTCTTGCTTATCAAAAAGGAGAGGAGGATCGCAAGTGGAACTGATCAAGGTAAAGGATTATAATGAATTAAGCGAGGCCGCTTCCAAAATCATCATTAATAAAGTAAAATCTTCAAATAAAGTCACAATCGGTTTTGCAACCGGCGGAACGCCTTTAGGAACTTATAAAAAACTGATAGAAGATTATCGGCGAAATCATACTTCCTATCAACATGTCGTCTCTTTTAATCTTGATGAATATGTTGGACTAAGTCCATCAGATCCAAACAGTTACCATTTTTATATGCAAGAAAATCTTTTTCAACATATCGACATTTCGCCAACAAATATTCATATTCCTAACGGTGAATCGGAAAATTTGCAGAAAGAATGCGAAGATTATGAAAAACTGATTGATTCTTTTCATGGCATTGACCTTCAAATATTGGGGATTGGGCGCAATGGACATATCGGCTTTAATGAACCTGGTACTTCCTTCCGTTCGCTGACACATGTTGTGGAACTGGCTCCTTCGACACGTAAAGCAAACGCCCGCTTCTTTCGCAGCCTTGAAGAAGTACCGACCCATGCCGTGACAATGGGAATCGCAAGTATTTTAAAAAGCAAGGAAATTCTTTTGCTGGCTCACGGAGAAGAAAAAGCTGAAGCGATCGTTCAGCTTATAAACGGTTCCGTAACGGAAGATTTCCCTGCATCTGCCCTAAAACTGCACCCAAACGTAACCGTAATTGCGGATGCCAAAGCGTTGTCAAAGCTCACTGAGTATTCGTGATGGGAGTTAAAGTGATGATGATTAACAAAAATTCACCTTTGCCGATATACTATCAAATTGAAGAACATATAAAAGATTTAATTGACCGTAAGCAGTTGAAGCCCGGTGATTGTCTCCCTTCTGAACGGGAATTTGCAGAACAATATCAAGTCAGCAGAATGACGATTAGACAAGCGATCACGAACTTGGTCAACAGCGGGTACGTTTACCGCATTAAAGGAAAAGGAACCTTTGTTGCGGATCAAAATGTAATTGAACTGAAACTTCACGGAATAACAAGCTTTACTGAAAATATTCAAGCGCTTGGGATGACGCCAAGCAGCAAAATCATTGAATTTCGAAGTAGCCTTGCGGACAAAAGCGTTGCAACCAAGTTAAAAATAAATGAGAATGAATCCGTCTATGAAATACAGCGAATCCGTTTGGCCAACCAAATCCCGATGGCATTGGAAACGAGCTTTTTATCTATGAACATCGTAAAAAACCTGTCAAAAGAAACAGCAGCCCATTCACTTTATGAATATATCCAAAAAGCTTTAGGACTATCGCTGAAATATTCGACTCAAACCATTGAAGCATCCGCTGCAAATAAAATAGAAAGCGAACTATTGGGAATAAAAAAAGGCTCGCCGATCCTCTTAATGGAAAGAATTACATTCCTTTCTGATGATCAACCGATTGAATTCACTAAATCGATTTACCGCGGCGATCGCTATAAATTTGTTGTAAAAATCGATCAAGATTCTTAATCAAACCACTTTAAAAATGCCCTTTCTTTGGTATATAGAACCTCGCAACATCCACGCCCCAATGGCCTTTGAATTGCTTCGAAGACAATGGGGCGGCTTTTTTAGGAAAGGCTCTGTTAAAGAATAATGTTAATAATCTAACAATTTAATGGAACCTTTAAAAAAACAAGGTTCTACTGATGAATGGTTTGCAAAACAGTGAATATCTAAATAACTTACATGCTAGACTTATTTCTGCCAAATTTTTTTAAATAACTTAGTATATGTTAATGCAAGTGCTGATTGCAAAATTAGGAATAATGATAAACAAAATGTTTGTACATTTTGGTCTAATACACTTAATATTGCAAAAATCAAACCAATTACGATAAAAAGACCACTTAAGAAAGGTGTTGCTTTCATTAATATTGCAAATTTTTTGTTCATTGGCTCTTTCCCCCTTTGTATTCTCCATTGTAAGTACGTTCTTAAAGATTAACAAGTTTCATTAACAGTAAATAAACAACATACTACTATCATTTTCCTTATTATTGAATAATGGTCACTTTTCTTCACCCTGAATCTAAGAATGGAAACCAACTCAAATAACGGTGTTGCCACACCATGAAATCGTTAATCGACTGTGATAGTTATTGGCATTTTGAATATGATCCAATACTTTTACTCTTTCTGTTCTAGGAAAAATTTTTTTCAATGATCGCTTTCATGATGTCGTCCTTATACTCCTTTCCCGTCTTTTTCCAAATCCAGATTTGTTTTCAGCTTCTCATTTTGCGGACAGACCCATAAGAGCAATATAGACAGCGCCGCTAGAAAAGCAGACATTTGATACATGTGGGGGATTTGTATATCATTTAAAGCCATCCCAGCGAGAATATTGCCGACTACACCTCCTAAACCAAAAGAAATAGTCCAATACATCGTCTGGCCCGTAGCCCGGTATCGCTTCGGCGTCATATCATCGACATATGCGACCGACACAAAATTTTGGAGAGCGAACGATAAGCTAAGAAGAATTTGCGACCAAATTAAAATTGGCAGATTATCACTAAATCCCAAAACGAGCCATCGTACAGAATAAATAGCCGCAGCTATTGTCAGTAACATAGGATAGCTGAAACGGCTCATCAATCGTGTCGACATTGCAAAAAATGGAATTTCCAAAATGGATTTTATTAATAAAGCGATCCCTATTAGAGTGACGTTTGCACCTAACGTTTCCAAGTAAATGGAATAGAAAGAATTATTAGCGTGAACAGTCAATTGCAAAATGAAATGAAATGCTAAAAAAGCTATAAAAACAGGTTTTTTTAGCAAACCGACTGCTTCTTTTAATTGAAAATGTTTTTTTCCGCCTTTCTTCACAGGCAACATTATGGCGATGATGAACGAACAGATTAATAACCCGCTATGCAAACCAAACATTAAGGCCAATCCAAAGAAGTCCAAAATCCTTCCGATTGAAACAACACCAACGGCATACCCGAGCGATCCCCATAAACGAACTTTGCCAAAGTCATTGCGATCTTGCAAAAGGCTTAAAGCCGTACTGTCCGCAATCGGAGAGACAGCGCTTTGGAAGAACGAATAAAGAATAGTAAGAATCAATAAGTGTTGAAAATCCATTGAAAAAGGAAAAAAGGCAACCGTTGCTGCGGATCCGACAAGGGTTAGAAATAAAGTGAATTTTGGTCTTTCCCAGTAATCGGTTAATATTCCCCAAAGGGGCTGTGTGCAAATCATTACGAAGGGTCCAACTGCAAATAAAATTCCTATTTCTCCTTTCGATAAATCGAAATTGGCATAATACAGATTTAAAAATTGCATGGATCCGATGCCTAAATAAAAACAAAAGTAAAAGGCTTTTAATAAATGGCTTTCCATCGCAGATCCCTTTCATGACTGTATTTGATTGGCTTTATTTGCAAAATAATAGGCCATATCACATGGCCTATATTTCGAACCTTAAAAAATCTCTTGTTTTTCGCAAAAATACTTTTTATACCCCATGTTCCAGTTCAAAAAACAATTTCGATCCCTTTTTCGCTTGATTCATAAACTGCATTTAAAATTTTCATCATTTCAACACCATCTTCAACAGGGCTTATTGTTTCTTTCTCACCAAAACAGCTAAGGATGAAATGATCAATTTCATTTTGAAACCCTTCGACAAAGTCAAATGTTAAATGATCCACTTGCGGTATAGCATTTAAAATTGTGTTATGTTTTTCTGTGACGAAAAACAGCTCCGGCTCTACTTCAACTCCTCCCTTTTCCCCATAAAGTTTGACTGAAATTTCATCCTTCTTGGCATGAAGCGTAAAGCTGACATCCACCATCAGAGAGGCGCCGTTTTCAAAACGAATCATCGCATTGGCCAAATCTTCGACTGAATTATAATCAGGATCATAATCAGAAGCCTTATAAAACGAAAGATGCCGTATATGAGAACGGTTTCCAAGCTTTGAGTATGTGTTGCCGCTCACAGACTTAACTTTCGGTTTCCCCATCAAATACCAGCACAAATCAATGACATGCACGCCTAAGTCAATTAATGGTCCTCCGCCAGACCGTTCTTTATCGGCAAACCATCCGCCGGGATTTCCGAGCCTCCTCAAACAGGTTGCTTTAGCATAATATATTTCGCCAAGTTCTCCCGCATCTATAAATTTTTTTAATATGTTCGTATTAGAGGCGTATCTTCTGACAAAACCTACTTGAAGCACCTTTCCCGAACAATCGGCGGCTTCTTTAATTTTCACCGCCTCCTCTATCGTTTTACACAAAGGTTTTTCTACCAGCACATGTTTTCCCGCATTAAGTGCACTAACGGCAATTTCCGCATGAGAATTGTTCCAAGTACAAATACTGACAGCATCTAATTTTTCATCCGCAAGCATTTCCCGATAATCTGTAAATACTTTTTGCACCTGATATTTTTCTGCTTTCTCCCTTGCTCTTTCCTTATTTAGATCACAAATGGCATACAAGAAAGCCCTCGAATTTTTTACATATGATTGTAAATGCATATCGGAGATCGAACCGGCACCTATTACACCAACATTTAACTTTTCCATTTTTTCACTCGTGTCCTTTCTATTAAACTTCTTTCCAAATTCTTCTCACATTTTCCAGGCTTATTTTCGTTCCGGTTTTACAGTCTTCCATCCCTTCAAATTCTATAGAAAGATAGCCGCTATACCCAGAATATTTGATTATTCTGATTACTTCAGCAATTTCTATATCTCCATGCCCGATAATGGAACCTCTCAAATAATTTCCGCCGCTTGTTTGAAACCATCCAGCACCCGGATTTTTGTAGGATGGCCGGTAATAAAAATCTTTTATATGGATCATGGAAGCAATGGTAATATTTTTTTTCAGTGCAGAAATTGGATTTTCTTCAACGCATAAAAAGTTCCCTGTATCTAAAGTTGTCTTAAAATTTGGCCGGTTTACATGATGAACTAACGTTTGGATGCGGTCGCTTGCTTGAACATAATAGCCATGATTTTCTACACTCGTCGTAATTCCATAAGTCGCAGCGTAATCGGCAATTCTTTGACACGCCTCCACCATCTTCGGCAAATCGTTTGCAAATTGTTGAATCGTAGCTTCAGCAGCAGGTCTCCATGCCACATCATGGCGCATAAGTTTCACGCCTAATTGATTGGCAATATCCACTTGTTTTTTTACTTTCTCAATTTCCTCTTCAAATTGTTGTTCATTTTCTGTAATAAAATTGGCTGTTATTGCATAATTTGATATTTCGATTCCTACCTGCTCGGCTTTTTTTACAATCTCCTCAATTAAATCCGGATCATCTTCCAGACTGTACCCTATCGGAACAATCTCGACATGCTCTCCGCCTTGCTCTGCAATCCATTCAATCACCCCGATAATATCCATTTCACCGGACTTAAGCGATGGATATAAACTATATGAGCTTATTCCGAGTTTCATATTTATTCCTCCAGTTCTTGTTCCAGATAGATGATTTGGCGAGAATACATCTGCCCAAATGATTATTTTTATTGGTTGGCTGACCACTTTTCAGCACGAGCCTGCAATTGATCCAAAAAGGTTTGAATATCCGGCGCTTTCCCATTATGCGCTTTGCTGATAAAACCATTTATAGCTGGCACCATTTCACTTCCAAAAAACGGATTAGCTTCATCCATTAAAGTAGACTTTGATACTTCTGCAATTTTCATTGCTGTCTTCATATATTGATCATCTTCCGATACAAAATCAGCATTTGCTAATGTAGGTGTAAACTTATAGTTTTCATAATTAAATTTCTGTGCTTCGTATCCGGTTAAAAATTTTAGTACTTCCCACGAGGCTTCTACATTTTTTGCCTCTTTTGCCATTACAAATGGATCTACAGCTACCCAACCTTCACCATTAGGCCCAAGATTAAGTACAGACACATATCTATCTAATAAACTTTTATCTCCCGAAGCTTCTACTTCCCCCATCGTACTAGCTCCATTACCGTCAAGTTGAATAGCAATATTATTGCCATCCAATCCAAAGTTTTCTGCTCCTTGACTGTTTAAAAATCCCGGAGGCGCATATTGAGCCGCTTCTTTCAGCCATTCAAAAACTTTAACCATTTCTGGAGAATTTAAGTTCCATTTAATATTCTTTAAATCATCTAATGTTCCTTCTCCACCTGTTGCACCAAAAGCATGCGTCAGCGCAACAAAAGTTGAAGCATTAAGAGATTTTCCGTCAAACCATAATCCGTATGTTTTTTTACCAGTTTTAGGGTTTTTGCCGGTCATTTGTTTTGCTTTTTCTAAAATTTCTTGTGGAGTTGGTTTTTCAGAAAGGTACTCGACCCCAAAATCATCAAATATTTTCTTATCATATATTGTTACACGTCGACCCAAAACTGCAGGGATACCGAAGTGAACAGTTTTATCAAATGATTTCGTACTATATGAGTTTTCCCAAATACCTTTAAGATAAATGTCTTTATTAAAAGAACTGTCATTCTCAATCAAATCATCTAATCCTCTTAATAAACCTTGTTGATACCATTGAGAAGCAAAAGCACCGCCAGTATAAAGAACATCAACATCCCCGGATTTTAACATTGCTGTTTGTTTTGCTTGGGCATTTTCCCATGGAATTTGATACAATTCTACTTTTATATTAGGATATCTTGGATAAAACTCTTCTTCTAAAAATGTTTTCATTCCCTTGTTTTTTGCTCCAGTAATTGGATCAACCCCATCTTCGAGTTGCCACCCTGCTAAAGCAACGCGAACTGTTCCTTTTATTTCCGAAACGACTTCAACTTTCTTTTCACTTTTTGCATTACTAGTCTCTTCTGATGAGCATGCAACAAGCGACAAGATCATTAGGAAACTAAACATCATGAACCATATCTTTTTCATAATTTTCCCCCTTCATATTATTTTTCTAATCACCATGGTTTTAGAAACTTTCTATTGTTTTATTCCTGATAAGGCGATGCTTTCGACAACATAACGTTGCAGGAATAAATAAATAATTATTACTGGTAACAAACTAACTGTAGTAGCTGCCATGATTACTGATGGTAAGGGCAATTCTTTATTATAAGAAAACATCGCCAAACCGAGTTGAATTGTAAATTTTTCCGGAGTTTTTAAAGCCAATAATGGCCACAAAAGATCATTCCAAACAGCTAAAAATTGCAAAATAACTAAAGTTGCTAGAATTGGAAGACATAACGGCATATAAATTTTTAAAAAAACCTTAAGTTCACTAGCACCATCCAATATTCCTGCTTCTCTCAAAGTACTTGGCATTTGGTCAATAAAGGATTTTGCCAAAAAAGTACCAAATGCATAGTTTAAAGCTGGTAAATAAAACGCCCAATAAGTGTTTAGCAAATTTAAATTGTCAAATAATAAATATTGTGGAATCATAGTCATTTCAAATGGAATCATCATTGTACTAAGTGCGAGTACTAGAACAATGTGCGAGCCCTTAAATTTCAGCTTTGAAATTGCATATCCAGACAACAATGCTGACGTCAAACTAACGAAGATAACACCAAGCGAGACAATAATGGAGTTGAAAATGTATTTAAACATTGGTATATTAGTAAATGCGAGTTCGTATGTCCTTATTGAAGGTTCTTTGGGCCAAAATCGCGGAGGATAAGGAATAGACAACCTTGCCCCCCAATCGAAACTTGTCAATAACATCCAAATAAAAGGGATGATCATCACTAACGACCCAATAAGTAGCACTATTACTAAGATTATAGTGCTAAGTGCCTTCCTTCGTTTTGAATTCAAATATTCTCCCTCCCTCTATAAACTTTAATTTTCTTCAGAATTCTCACGTTTTTTTAAATTTCACTAACTTCCAATAGCTTTTTCACCTCATGTTAGTGGATATTAATTGAATATATTCAATATATTTACATGGTAGAGTCCGTCCTATCGAACAGATTTACAATATCTGTAATATCCTTATTTAATTTCGGTGTCAATGCGCATTGACACCCTGTACTATACCAAGGGGATTTTTTTATCAAACCTCAAATTTCTTCATTACAGGAATGCTCCTATTCCAAGCTACTTTTTTTATTAAAGTATAATAGCAATAATGTTAATACTAATATAATAGTAAACAGTATATAAGACGCCGCTGTTGCAATTCCCATTTGGGAGGAGAGGAATGCATTACGATAAATATAAAGAACTGCAGTCATCAATGTTCCTGCTGGATTGCCTGCAGTACCTCCAATCAACCACACATCTGTAAATCGTTTCATGGCATTAATAGTACTAATTATTACCATAAACATTATTGTTGGTTTTAAATAAGGTACTGTGATATATACCCATTTTTTTAACCAGTTGGCGCCATCGACTTCTGCAGCTTCATATAAATCTCTTGGAACACTTGTTAATGCAGCGAAGAAAATGATCGTATTGTATCCTAACATTCCCCAAAGAGTCATTAGCACAATGCTAAACCTAGAAAATTTAGGATCTGTGAACCAACCGATTGGTTCAATTCCAATTGCCCCTAGCAGATAATTTAATAAACCTGCCTCTCCTGGGTCGAAGAGGAACTTAAATAAAATACTTGCAGCAACCAAAGATACTACGTTAGGTAAAAAATATACTCCTTTAAAAAAATTTTGTATCTTCATTGAAGGAATATTATAAATTAAACTTGCTAGTATAAAAGAGATTGCAACACCAAGTACAACAGATAAAAACCCCATATAAAAGGTATTGCATAAAGATTCCCAAAAATTTGTATCTGTCAATACGTATTTATAGTTTTGTAACCCTACCCACTCTCCCTCATACGAACTAGCTGATTTTTTAAAACTCAATATTAGCGCTCCAACCATTGGATATATTGCAAAACCAAAAATTCCAATTAACAAAGGTGCTGTAAATAAATACCCTGTTATATCACGACTAGTGAGCCTTAATTTTTTTTCTTTTTTCCATGCAATTTTTTTTGAAATGTCATCTGTGACTTGTATTTTTGCTGACATTTTTCCACCTCCCTCTAGATACCTCTATATTCCGCTGTAAACTTAAATTTCCTTTAATTTACAATGGTTTTCCTGTTTATATTTTGGCATTTTTCACAAAATTTGTGTTGCCAAAATTTTCAACCTGTATTAAATCGCTAACACTTCCAAACACACAATAGACCACAATCTATTATTTTGTCTTCCTTATATAATGGGTTGAAATCGGTATGCTCACTTTCAGAGACATATCCACTGATGCAAAAAATCTCCAGCTCTCTTAAAAATGATTCACAATTCTCTTCAACTAATCAATTTCCACTCTGTTGATCATCACCGGTTTTTTCAGTTCATTGGATTGATAGGCTGCTTTTACGACTTCAAGGGTTCGCAGTCCATCTACACCCGTAATAAATGGCGGTCTTTTTTCTTTCACACATTCCAGAAAATCGTTGATTAATTCCTCATCCATATCATTTGCCCAAGGCAAATGGGAAATTTTCATGTCTTTATCGTTGTAGTAGACGGTGTGCTGTTTAAAGGCATCTACCGTCAAAGTTCCTTTCGTGCCTATGATTGTCATTGTCACATCCCCCCATGTAGGAAAAGTCTTAGGACGTGACCAACTTGGATCGATTGTCGCTTTTACGCCTGATTCAAGTTCGAGCAGGACAATGCCGCAATCTTCAACCGCAATATCATAAAAGCGGGTATCCAATTCTGCATAAACGGTTTTGACTTCATCCTGTAACATCCAGCGGATTAAATCCATAACATGAACGATATGGTCTGTGGCCGCACCGCCTCCCGACAATCGTTCATCTATAAACCAGCCGCCGGGCATTTGTCCATGGTTTGTTCCATTAATGGCAATGACATCACCAATAGCTCCAGAATCGATTAAGTCCTTTACCTTTCTAATAGAAGGTGCAAAACGGACGGGATAGGCTATTTGCAGGATCACGCCTTCTTTTTGACACGTCTGGATCATTTCCAATGCATCTTCTACACTGGTGGCAATGGGTTTTTCGCATAAAATGTGTTTTTTGGCCTTAGCCGCGGCTATGACATGGTTTTTATGGTTTGAATTTTCTGAACATATAATGACTGCTTGTAGATCTAGTTTCAGGAAAGATTCAAGGGTCGAATAAAATGAACAGTGGAATTTTTCCGCCATCTCGTTTCCGCGATCTTGATCATCATCCCATATGGCAATTAATTCTGCTTCAGGATGCTTAATTAAATGGAACGCATAGCTTTGTGCATGCATATGGGCAAAACTAATGATTCCTACTTTCATTTAGGACATCCTCTCTTAAGAAATTGTCACCGGCAGGCCTGTCTGAGCCGATTTTATAGCTGCAAGCGCAATTTCAACGCTTTTGAACGCATCCTCCACAGTAACCAAAGGTTCCTCATTTTCTTGCAAACAATGAATAAAATGTTCCAACTGCAGTTGAAGCGGGGACTTTAATAAAATTTGATCAGGAACGGTCACTCCCGTTTGACTAGAAGCTTTTATATTCATGGCAACGTTTATTGGATTGCTTGTTCTGCTGTTGTAAGCAAGCATACCGTCCTTTCCTGAAACTTCAAATGACATTTCAAATTCATTTATAGCCCATGCTACATCTACCAATCCAATCACACCATTTTTAAATCTTAAAGATACTAACGCACAATCAATCTTTTCTCCATTTTCTGATGTGTGCGTATTTCTTAACGCCATCACTCTTTCCACTTCACCGAACGTCCATTGCAGCCAATCGAAATCGTGGATGCCAAGATCAAGAATGACGCCGCCGCTTTTCTCTTCATTTTCATACCATCGATCTTTTCCTTGCGGATACGAACCGCGCCTTGTCAACCGAACGACTCCCACTTTTCCAACGAATTCTTCCAAAATTTTCTCCCTTGCATCTTGATACTCAGGAAAAAATCTCAGTACGTGCCCCGCAAAAAGCTTAACATTATTTTCATCGCAAATGTTTTTCATCCTCTCGATTTCTTCTAGGCGAAGCCCTAACGGTTTTTCGCAAATAATGTGTTTTCCTGCCTTTGCAGCCTTTGCCACATATTCATAATGAAGATGTGTTGGGAGACAAATATCAATCAAATCAACATCAACTGAATCAACAAGCTCTTCTATAGTGCGGAATTTCTTAGCATGGTAAATATTTGCCAGACGCGTCAACGTTTCATCATTCCTGCCCACTATTCCCGATATCGTGACATTGTGAATCTTGGACAACGCTTCAAGGTGCAGCTGTCCCATCGTTCCGGTTCCTGCCACGGCAACTTTCATCATCGTACACACCCTTTTTTTTTATTTAGACATTATCTTTTTCAAGCAGAAGCAACTATCACCGGTTCGCCGATATCGGCCGACTTATTGGCAGCCAAAGTCACGGCAAGTGTTTTTAATGCATCATCGTATGAAGAGAGCAGTCTTTCAGGGTTATTTTCCAATAAAGCAGCGATAAATTGGTTATCTTGTTCTTCATAAAAATCCACTTTCGATCTATGCTCGATCGTTGAGTCTTTTTCTGTAATTGTCAAGTTTACACCATCAATATGCACTCGGAAATCTTTTCCCAATACTTCAACCCCAGATCGATGATCGGGCTGTGTCATAGAACAATCCACGTGTCCAACGGCGCCGGATTCAAATAACAAATTAACGGAAGTTACGTCAGGTATGTTCATGTTCGGAATTTCAGTTAATAATCTCAGGCTCATATCAGCGTACACTTTTTGAACATCGCCTGCTAAATATCGCATCAAATCGACGGTATGGGTTGCTTGTTCCACCAGCTGCCCTCCGGATTTTTCAATGTCGCGGTACCATGGCGTAGGTACAAAAGATGTTAAATAGTAGCCGCGAATCATCGCAATCGTTTTATCTTTTAAATATTCCTTTGCCTTCCGAACAGTATCCAAGTAGCGGAGGCAGTATCCAACCCCGCATATGACCCCAGAATCATGAATGGCTTTTGATTTGCGCCGAACCGTTTCCAAATCCAAACCGATCGGTTTTTCAATCATCAGATGAATCCCGCGGGAGGCTATTTTTTCTTCTAAATCGCCGTGTGCAAAAGGCGGTACACATAGGAAAACCGCATCGAGTTCTTCTTTTTCCAGAAGATCATCAGCGCTTGTGTACCAATTGGCTCCAAATTGTTCAGCCTTTTTTTGGGCATTTTCTGCAATAATGTCGCAAACCGCTGTAATGTCCGCGTAAGGATTTTTCGAAATGTTCGCCAAATGAACAGTTGCAATCCCGCCAACTCCAATAAATCCAACCTTCACTTTCTCCAAAATGGATCCCCCCTGTATTGCCGTCAATTTGTTTCCAATCAATATATATATATTGCACTTTTTCCACTGCGAAAAGTAAGTTTTTGCTTTTTGGCCGTCAAGAATGATTTCCAACCGTTGAACCGCTTGCCAGTATTACGTCCATATGGCGTGACGCATCCTCTGCCAATTGATATGGATTTATCGAATACGGCGCCAGTTCTGCCGTCAGTACATCATCATATTCTATTTCATCCAACGCTTTTTTAACTGCCGCCCAATCCACATCGCCGGCCAGCAATGGCACAAATCCTGCTATATTTCCAACTTGGGTGTTGAAATCTTTGACGTGCACTTTGCAAATGCGTTTCCCTAGGATTCTAATCCATTGTTCGGGAAAGCCGAATTGCAATACGTTTCCCACATCAAAGTATGCTTTTGCATATTCTGATCCAATTTCATCTATGTATCTTGCCATTTCAATGGGCGACAATAAAAATTTATTCCAGACATTTTCAATTCCTATATTTACCTGCAATCTTTCTGCTTCGTCCACTATTTTTTTCAATTCTTCCTGGCTTCTGCCGTAACAGTCTTCATAAGAAACTTCCTTTGTCACAACTCCGGGAACAACGAGTATGGAATCAATCCCCATAGTATTTGCAAGTTCAAGTTGTTTAAAAATCACTTTTCTGCCCTGTTCTCTCACGCTTTCATCCGGGGATGATAATGGAAATTGCCAAAGCAAACCCGTTGAAATGCTTTTTAGCTTCAAGCCGTATGATGCTGCTAAATTGGCGATGCGCTCAGCTTCCCGGACAGTCGTTTCCATCGTCAAACCGACACCGTCTGGAGGATATAGATTCAGTTCGACAGCATCAAAACCTACCTTGCAGCTAAATTCAAAAACTTTTTCCAGCGAAGTGCCATCGGGATAACACCATTGGTTTATGCCTTTTAACATCATTCAACCTCCTTCTATATTCTTTCAATTTCTTATGAAATCTCATGTTTTCTTAAAATTTCATTTACACCTATAATAGCTTTGCCACCTAAAATGATGGCCGATTATTTCATTTTTTATATGGGAAATTCCATTCCCTCAACCAAAATGGTTTATTTTGCTGAATTACTCCATGCGCTTTTTCTTACGGTCGCTTATCCTCCCATGTATTTTTGGATGATGCTCTTCTGAAAAACTGGAATCTCTTTTCTTTTTCATTTAATTGAGCGTAAACTGAAATTTTTCTTGCAATATGACTGATGCAGCGCCAACCATTTCAAATTCTTGTCCGAGCGATGTTGATTTTATCGTTACATCTTCCAGCGGGGCTTCTAGTGCATGTTTTGAAACATATTCATTTATCTTTGAGAGGAGGATGGCGTTGTTTAGTATGATCTCCCCTCCCAATATGATGGCCTCAGGATTAAAAAGGTGGATTAAATTAATGATTCCGCTTGCCAAATAATGAACGATTTCATCTAATATTTTGAGGGCTAAATGATCCCCTAAGTTAACCGCTTTCACAAATACGTCAGGTGCAATTTTCGTAATATCGCCGTTTACCATTTCCTTTATAACAGAATCTTTGCCATTGGATAAAAATGTTAATATTCTTGAGTAAATTGCCGGCCAACTCACATAGTTTTCTAAACAACCGTTGTTTCCGCAATCACACTTCATCCCTCCCCGATCGATCGTTGTATGCCCGAATTCTCCGGCACTGCCAGAAGCACCTCGGAAAATCGTTCCATTTACAAAAATTCCTGCACCGACACCCTCTCCAATCTCGATGTAGATCATATTTTGGATATTTTGATGTACTCCAAAGTATTTTTCCGCTAAAATATAAGCATTTGTATCATTGTCCAGCCAAGTAGGCAGATCAAATTGCGTTTTCAGAATCTGCTTCAATGGCACGTTTTGCATCTTGAGTTTTGGATTGTAGCGGATCACGCCTTTATCATAGTCCACAAGCCCTTGTGTGATCACTGAAATGCCTATGCATTTCTTATAGCTGTCATCGCTGTTCAGGAAACATTTCAATTTTTCTATAATAAAATCGGCAACAGCTTCACCATAAAGCGAGTGTGTGGAAAAAATTTCTTTCCGCAATATTTGCGCCTCTAAATTCATCTCTGCAATTGTAATTGTGGAATATCGAATGGATACTCCAATTAATGTATAACAGTTCGGATCGAAGCGCAGCAAAATTGGTTTTCTGCCGCCGCTGGAAGCCCCAATCCCATCCTCTCGCACCAGCCCCTCATGAATAAGTTCATTGACTGCTGATGTGACCGTTGTCGGACTAATGTTTAATTTTTTGGAAATTTCGACCCTAGAGATGGGGCCGTATTGACGGATTGTATCTAATACAATGGACCGATTTAATTCTTGAATTAATTTCAAATCACCCGTCCTTCGCAATATTTCACCTTCTTTATTGTTATTTTGTTGTTTTCTTCATTCAATCGCCTGTTTCCTGGAAAAGAACTTGCTTTATCTAAAGTTGCGGGCAAGTGTAATTGTTGTAGATGAAGATGCTATGTAACGTTGGAGTACTATGAATGCGAGGCAAAACTTATTTTTTCCAATGGCTTTATTAAGTTTCAAAATTTTGTACTGCATTTTCCTTTCTCTTAATCTCATCATCACTGATTTTGCTTATTATTGTTTAATAGGATGAAAAAAAGCTGAAACTTGCTTTTTCCAATGACTTTATTAAGTCTTTATAAAGATAATACACACTATTCTATATTTTTGCAATATTTTTTATATTTTTTTAAAAATTTTTAGAATAAATAGAAAATGTCTTGTTGCGCTGCTAATTCAAAAAAACGGCTGATCCGCTAAATCAAAGGAGCGGAACACAAGCCGTAAATGCATTTAACCATGCCGCAGCGAACCACAGCATGGTTAACTTGTTTCATTTCGCCATCTTGAACTAAAAAGGCAAAATCGTTATCCCAGCACATCATGAATGTTTTTCATATTTTCTTGCATCCATTTCAACGCATCATCGATGGTTGGGAATTCTGTTGTTTCAAAAGTTAGTTCATCTTGGATCAGCCACACATCCTTTTTTTCATGACCTATTCCTCCCACAGACCAATGCAGAAGGCTGTATGGATGATTATCATGGAGAAAAGATACCCATGTTTTATTCAAAGCAGTGTTTTTTAAAGAGGCTAGACGTTTTTCCATTTCGTTCCCTCATTTCACAATACAGCTCATTCTCGGGTTGTATATTTGCGACGGACTTGTGAGGGTGAAAATTTGTTTTTGTTCATGATAATCAATCTTTAATTCATCATCCAGAAAAATAAGTTTTGCTTTTTCAACATATACCGGAACAAAATTGGTGGCGATCTTCATGTCGCCTTCCTCAATCTCTTTTACAAGCCAAAGAACAGGGACGCCGGTCATGACGCATCCGCACCCGTCCGTCTCATACTTCAGTTTCACATAGCGGTTTTCAGCGGTTGCCAGTTCTTTCATCAGTTTTTTGACCGCTTGATCTGTAAATGAAATGTTCATGTTTCCAATCATCCTCTTTTGCAATTTTCCTTCATTTTATCACATTTCCGCTGTCAACCGCTTATTTGGAACTGACATCGAAAATGTTTTGCAGCGAAACGGCCACTTTTCTTTTTTCTTATCCATGATAGTGACCGTGTTGATCTAACCAGTTAAAGAAAGGCAAAAGAGCTTCTCCACAATAAGGAATTGGAATAAATATTGTTTTTTATCTGTTGTTTCTAATGCTTTATAAATATTAGTGGGTTCTGTTTCAAAGTTCAAAATTAAAAATAAAATTTATGCTATGTAGCTATAGATGACATGTTGTTATATACTTTTGGACAGACCTGCTATTGCTGGCGATACAAGTCTGATATTTTTTAAAGCCTCTAATTGCATTTTTAAGCCAATTTTGACTATCCAGTTTTAAAATAGGTGTTGTTTAAGAACGTGTCTGAGCGGTTCGTGAGGAGTTTAACGACGAATGGGTTTGAGGAACTTCTCTGAACTACATAATTTATTTTAGGAGGGAACAACTTGGAAGTTTTTACGAAATATTTAGCAGGTATCGATAACCCCGACCACCGTGACCGAACAGAGGAAATTTTGACGTGGGTTGCTAATAAATTCCCAAATTTGCAACCGCAAATCAAGTGGAACAAGCCTACGTTTACCGATCACGGCACATACATCATTATGTTTGCCGCAGCAAAGAATCATTTGAGCATTTTACCCGAAAAAGAGACAATGGTGCATTTTGCCGATGAAATCGCCCAAGCTGGCTACAGCGCTTCTTCACGCTTGTTCCGAATTCAATGGACTGAACCAGTTAATTACGAATTGCTTGAGAAGATCATTGAATTTAATATCAAGGATAAGGTTGAGAATTCGAAGTTTTGGCGGCAATAGCATAATATCGAAGGAGGAAAACATGGAAGTTTTTGCGAAATATTTAGCAGGTATCGATAACCCCGACCACCGTGACCGAACAGAGGAAATTTTGACGTGGGTTGCTAATAAATTCCCAAATTTGCAACCGCAAATCAAGTGGAATACGCCAATGTTTACCGATCACGGCACATTTATCATCGGCTTTTCCACAGCGAAGCATCATTTGAGCGTTTCACCCGAAGAAGCAGGCATTGCCCACTTTGCCGATGACATTGCCCAAGCTGGCTACAGCGCTACCAAAGGCTTGTTTCGAATTCCGTGGAATGAGCCGGTAAATTACGAATTGCTTGAGAAAATCATTGAATTTAATATTCAGGATAAAGCAGACTGTTCAACTTTTTGGCGGAAATAAAAAAATAGGATAGCCCTTAGAAAGCGTGTGAGAGCTTCTTGGGCTTTTGAGAGGCTTTAAGGATGATCTTTTCCCACGCTTTTACATGCGGGCTGTCTATTATATGTTTCCAAATAAAAGGCCCAAGAATGTTGTGATATTATCCCTCTTGTGTAGACAGTGTAGAAAAAGGACACACTGCTATACAGGAGGGATTTTTTTGAAAAAATCAAATGCAAAAGCTATAGTTTTGAATTTAAATTGCGTACAGTCATGATGTACTTGAATGAACAATTAGACTATCGAAAAAGTGGCCAGGAGAATGGGAATAAAAGATCCTAAAAGGGTACGTATTTGGGTAAAGAACTATCAACAGTATGGAGAAGAAGGATTAGAACGTAGAGGAAAAACCATTTCCTCTAAACGGAGGCGGCGCCCTGATATAGCGAATGTCAAAGTTTGGGGTGCGCCCTTTTTTCATAAGTGTAAATTATTACAATGCTGTTTTTTTAGTATTGCTCAATTTCAATAATATCTCCTAATTTTAAAACATGTTTATTAGTCAAGTAATCAACAATTCGCAATTCTCTTTTTAGCTGATCAATATAATGAATATTGCCGACAAGTTTCTTCATTTCACCTTTTTGATAATAGGTGAATTGTAAAGTAATGTTTTCTTCCTTAGCCCTACGGATAACTTTATTAAATTCTTCATATTTTTGTTCATCCAAAACCGGTTTTTCGACTTTATCTAAACTTTCATTGTATTCCCTTAGTAATTTTACATGTTCCGGCAACATCATTGAAACCCATTTGATACGGCCTCTGTCACGAATCACCTCAATACACCTACTTTTCCATTACATTTTGTGCGACATTATATAAAATCAATTGTTACTATTGAAATGCAAACATTTAATATAAATTTAATGTTCCCGCAGTCGCGAATCATATATCCTCAGATTAAGGCGCATCGTCAAAATTTTGTTGAAACTGATAAATTTGGAGCTTGATGCAACCGCAAGGAAACGTCAGTTCGTTACCTCCAATTATTACTTCATTTATGCAAATTTATCAAGTGCACCATATGATAAAACATTTTCCAGCTTTTCCAGTAAACTAACGATCCACTTATGAAAGATTACCCAATCAGCGGGCAGCCATATACTCCCAAACCTGTTAAGTGTCTAATTTCCAAGCGAAAGAAAGAGCTTCACAAATTATATATTAAGTTCTTGATGGAAAAACAGAGAACAGCTTACCTTTTGGTGAAGAAAAAAGTAAAGCAGCAATTCTTAATCCAAGTGTAAAATTGTCCAGCCTGTGGAAACGTTTCCTTTTTATGACCAGCATAAAGTTACCAATTTTACGTCTTGTATGCAAAGGGCGATCCCAATGAATTGCATGCTTATTCTAAGCAAAACCGCAATATTAAAAAACTGGCAAACAAGCGGTTTTTCTTTTTGTTTTTTTTAAAAGGATAAATGAATGGCCAGCGAAAACTGCATCAATCCATGGCTGCATAACACCAAACCAGCATAAGCATATATTTACGAAGATTGCGAATTCTATCTACTTAGACTTTATGGACTTGCTCTTGTCGATCTTGTGTTTTTTTAGAAGGTTAGAAGGGATGACTAAGGAAACAAGCCGAACACTTATGAACGTGATCCGGCTTGTTTTTTCAGCCTTTATGTTTACTGGCTGCTGTTATCCGGTGGTTGTTTTTCAGATTGTGATCCTTCGTTCGGATTGCCGCCTTTACCAGCCCCGTTTCCCGAACCATTATTATTACTGCTTGATCCACTACCATTTCCGCTATTATTCGACCCGCCACTTCCGTTGTTATTCGATCCACCGGTTCCGTTATGATTTGATCCGCCACTTCCATTAGTTCCTTCTGGTGGTTTTTGGCCTTGGCCGCTGCCGTTGTTAGCCGGCTGCCGCGGCTGGTCATTGACAGGAGGCTGGTTAGGCTGCTCTATTTCTTTCGTATCCTCAGGAGGTTGTTTTTCATTGTCCTTAGAATTTTCTTGTTGCTTTTCATTCATTTCCTTTTGATTGTTCTCTTTATTTTGCTCCCGATTTTCTTCTTGTTCTTGATCCTCTTTCTTATCCTCTTCTTTTTGTTTTGGTATTACTGGGATTGATGTTCCCTTTACAAATAATTCAGTGCGTCCGCCAACTACTCTTTCAACGACATTGTCCGGTTTTTCAAAATCAGGTGTTTCTATTTTTTCAGAAACATGGGCCATGATTTCTTTAAAAATAAGCCTTGAAATTTTCGCTTTCTCATTCGTCACATACGTTTCCTGTGTCGTTTTGTCGTATCCTGTCCAAACCGCAGCAGCATAACGAGTCGTGTAGCCGACAAACCAGGCATCAGATGTTCCATCTCCTCGGATATTTTCCGGCAAGTTGGTTGTTCCTGTTTTTCCTGCAAGCGGAAGTCCTGGGATGTTCGCCAGTCGCCCTGTTCCTTCTTTCACGACGGTTTTCAACATATCTGTCATCATATAGGCGGTATAATCGTTCATCGCCTTAACCGGTTTGGAAGAAAGGTCGATTTCTTTACCGTTTGGGTACACGATTTTCCTTACCGTATATGGCTTATGATAAATGCCCTCGTTTCCAAAAGCGGCATACGCCCCAGCCAATTGAAGCGGGGACACACCTTTATTAAAGCCTCCGATCGCATATGAAGGATAGATCTGATCGAGCGGGATTCCGAGTTTTTCCGCAAATTCTTTTGCCCGGTCTTCCCCTACCTCCAAAAAGGCTTTTACAGCCGGTATATTGTAAGACCATTGCAACGCTTTTCGCATCGATATACTGCCGCGATATTTCCCGTCCCAGTTTTTGATTTCTTTGCCATGGATGGTGAGCGGTTCGTCAATGAACTGTTTATATGTAGACCATTTGAAATGGTCGATTCCCGGGCCGTAATCCAAAATCGGCTTAATCGTCGAACCTGGCTGCCTTTTCGTTTGTGTTGCGTAGTTAAAACCTCTTTGTACTTCTTGATCTGAATTGCGGTTTCCGCCAATTGCCCTGATGGCGCCAGTCTGTGTATCAAGGAGCACGACTCCTGCCCGGAACTGATCGTCCGGATAATTAATGTATTGATCAGTTGTCAGCACTTTTTCTGTAAATTTTTGAGCAGCCGGATCCAAGGTTGTATAAATTTTCAAACCGCCCGTATAGATAGCCTTTTCCGATATTCCGGCATCAACAATATCTTTGATGACTTGATCGATAAACGCTTGATATTTCGGCCCTTCTTTTTTCTTCTTTAATAATTTTGCAACCGGGATTGCTTTCGCATCTTGCTCTTCTTTTTCGGTAATAAAACCGTGCTTTCTCATTAAGGACAATACAATATTTCTTCTTTTTTCAGCTAAATCCGGATTTTTAAACGGATCATATTCGCTCGGTCTTTGCGGCAGCCCCGCCAACAGCGCCGCTTCACTAATCGTCAGTTTTTTCACGGATTTGTTAAAATACGTTTCTGCTGCTGTCGCAACACCGTATGCTCCTTGACCGAAATACACTTTATTTAAATACATTTCAAGAATTTCTTCTTTTGAATAGCGTCGTTCCAACTGAACAGCCAAATAAGCTTCCTGTATTTTTCGCTTAAGTGTTTTTTCAGGCGATAAGAATGAATTTTTGACCACCTGCTGGGTAATCGTACTTCCGCCTTCAGCGCCGAATCCTTCTTTTACGTTCGCAACGGCGGCACCTGCGATTCGTTTAAAATCGATTCCATGGTGTTCAAAAAACCGCACATCTTCTGTTGCGATAAACGCATTTTGTACATTTTTCGGTATATTTTCGATTTTGATGATTTTTCGATGTTCGCTTCCTGAAATATCCCGGACTTTTTTATTATCCATATCATAAACAGTTGAGGATAACGGATCTTTCAGTAATTTCGGGTCTAATGCAGGGGCGCTGATGATGTAAGACAATACCACGATACCGCCCATAGTCATCGTTATGATAATCGCAAGAATAAAGGCTGTCATAATTTTTATGAGCGGAGATTTCTTAGAAGATGATTGCTTTTTCTGACGTCTCTCCATACGCGTCTGATATTGATTTCCCATTTCCGCCTCCTCCTAACCTGTTAGAAGGTAATCTATAAATCATACACGATTAAGATTATACGGATGACGGGAAGATTTTAATGGTGGAATTTGTCGGCTGCAAAGATAATTTTTTTACAAAAAAATTATAGCGTTATTTTATCTTCTCGAAAAATAAAACACTTTTTAAAATAGTGTTTTGGATCTTCCTGTTACTTTTCTCAAGACTCGCATACAAAACATTCCCTCTGTTACCTCTTGGGACGAACTTCATAGAACTAATAGATGAAAAATAGACCTTTTCTGCAATGAATGTTCGCTTATCTTTGAAGTCCTGCGCATAACAATTCACCATATATTCCCACATTTCGATAGCAATAAGTTTTCATTATTATTCTCTTGCTGAATCGCAGGAATATTATATACTAGAAACATATTTTATTTTTATACTTACATGCATAAAAGCATAAAATCTTAAAAGCGTTTAAGTAAAAAATTTATTAACAGTTATTCTAGTATATTTTATTTCATAATGCGACAGAAAGGCATGAACACTATGGAAAAAAATCAAGCATTACAAAAAGGGCTATTGCCTCGACATGTTCAGTTTATTGCGCTGGCAGGCATGATTGGAACAGGTATTTTCAAAGGAAGCTCGGATACATTAAATATTGCGGGTCCAAGTGTCGTTATTGCTTACTTATTTGGAGGCCTGTTATTATTTATTGTCATGGCGGCATTGGCTGAGATGGCGATTGTTTATCCGAACTTAAACGTTCAGCATTTTGTTTATAAAGCTTTTGGCTTTCATATATCCTTTATCGTAGGATGGCTGTATTGGATCAATTGGATTATTGTCACCGTTGTTGAAATTTTAGCAGCAGGAAGCTTCCTAAAATATTGGTTTCCATCCGTACCGTTATGGCTTTTAAGTCTCTTTTGCACCGTTTTGATCGTCGGAATGAATTTGTTTCAAGTAAAGTACTATGGTGAAATTGAGTTTTGGTTTGCAGGAATTAAAATTTTCGCATTAACCGCTTTCATTTTATTAGGTTTTGGCATTTTATTTGGAATGATTCCAAGCAATATTGATGATCCTTTTGCTAACTACACGGCACACGGCGGGTTCTTTCCTTATGGAATTGAAGGAATGTTAAGCGCCTTTTTAGTCGTCATGTTTTCATATGGCGGGGCTGAGTTAATTGGTGTTACTCTTACAGAAACAAAAGATGCAGAGAAAGTTTTGCCAAAAGTTATTAAAGGAACGATGTGGAGAGTTATTCTCTTTTATATGCTTCCTATTCTTATTATTTGCGGTTTAATGCCGTGGAATCAAGTGACAGGGGAAAAAAGTCCATTTGTCCAAGTATTGAGCATCACAGGGCTTCCTGGAGCCGCTCATATTATGAATTTTGTTCTTATTACTGCCGTTTTATCAGCGGCTAATTCAGGGATTTATGCAACTTCCAGAACATTATATTCCATGGCTCAAAGCGGTGAAGCTCCAAAAAGGTTTTTAAAGATTTCCAAACAAGGAACACCGATTAACTGTATTATAGTTACAGCCATCTGTATTTTACTTGGAGTATTTTTAGCTTACATGACTCCCGATCAAGTCATCAGCTACTTAATGACGATACCTGGTTTTACGATTCTTTTATTATGGACGAGCATTTGTCTAGCTCAACTTAAGCTTCGTTCGCAGTATAAGACGAAACCATACTTTCAAGTAAAAGGTTTCCCATATACAACGATATTGGCCATCGTTTCTTTATTGATAATCTTTATTTCTTTTATCTTTAATAAGAATAATATGATCGGTTCTGCCGTTTGCCTTGTCATCTTAGTACTGCTCACTGCATTTTCTTTTATAAATAAAAACGAAAGAGAAAAAAGCGGAGAATCCAACAAGGAGAAAAATAGAGATATGGTACAAAATCTCTGAAATTTGGACATTAAAAGGTTCATCCGTAAAGAACTTGGATTTACTCTGTAAAATTAAAGACAAAGTAGTGATTGTATATTGTCGTCTTTAATGTACGCCCATTATAACAAAATTAAGGGCTGTCGATTCCCTCTCCAATGCTTGGGCACATCCCGTCTCCCCATGACAGTCCATTCTGCTCACGATGGAATGTCCAAACCAGCCTAGCCATAAGATAAAAAGGCCGCTTGAAGGTAGGCAATTGCTGCCTCAGCCCCTTTTTGTTGCTTGGCATCGAAAAAATAGCATAAGATAGATCTAACGTCAGTATGAACGAACAGCAAATCAAGGGAGGTGAAAACGGATGGAAATCGGCATTTACACATTTGGAGAACGGACGGTTGATCCCGAAACAGGCCAATTGATCAGCCCGGGGGAACGGCTGCAGAATCTGATAGAAGAAATTGAGCTGGCCGATCAGGTCGGACTGGATGTGTTTGGCATCGGTGAACATCATCGGCCCGACTACACTGTTTCGGCTCCTGCGGTGGTGCTTGCCTCCGCTGGTGCCCGCACTAAACGCATCCGGTTGACCAGTGCGGTAAACGTCTTAAGCTCGGACGATCCGGTGCGGGTGTTCCAGCAATTTGCCACCTTGGATCTGCTCACCCAAGGCCGCGCTGAAATCATGGTCGGCCGCGGTTCATTTATCGAATCCTTTCCCCTTTTTGGCTACGACCTGAAAGATTATGACGAGCTTTTTGAGGAAAAGCTTGATCTTTTGCTCAAGCTGCGGGAATCCGAACGAGTTACATGGACGGGAAAACATCGTCCGCCGCTGGACAATCTAGGGGTCTATCCCCGACCACTGCAAAATCCGCTTCCGGTTTGGATAGCCGTTGGAGGAACTCCAGAGTCTGCCGTCCGTGCGGGCATGCTCGGTCTTCCGATGGCGCTGGGCATCATCGGCGGTCTGCCTGAACGATTTGCGCCTTTTGCTCAATTACACCGGGAGGCAGCGCAAAAGGCGGGGCACAAAACACCGCGCCTCAGCATCAATTCTCATGGTTTTCTCGCCGATTCATCGCAGGAAGCGGCTAATTCACGTATACATCTATTTAAGCCTTCGCAATCTTTGAGTGTTGACAGCTTGCTTTGTTATTCACATAAAAGGTTAATCGCTTCAACATTGAAAGCGGTAAAAGTTCACTCACTGAATGAGCTCTTACATAAATGTTTTATTTAGATTTTAACACTTCCTTTAACAACTCAATCGCATGTTCATCGGCTGGATCGTTTGTACCTAACTCGCCGCGGAAGGCTTTATGTAGAATCGCTTGTTTTAAGTTTTCAAGCTGTAGGATTTGATCTACATACATTTTAATATCATGTTCTTTGTTAACTATAGATTCTATTTTGGTAATCTTTTTTTCGATTTCTTCTCTAGGAGGAATCGAAATGAAATGTGATTTAAATTTTTCAAATTCAATACTATTCACAGTTGTTCCAGCTTTTGAATATTCATTTAATAAATACTTTTCATAAGCTTTTACATACCATAAAAAATATTTATTAACTAACTCGTCTCCTGAATTAAACACCTTTAAATCTTGATTCACAGTACAATCAGTCATTAAATAAGCTACTGGTAAAGAATGTTGTAATATACCACTCCGTACCACCATAGCAATCGAACCTTTATTGACAATTTTGGCAGAAGAATTATTGAGTCCTTCTTCTGTTATATAATCCTTAGTCTCCTGAATATATAAAGTTTTCATATCTTTAGCTGAAATCCAAGGGATAGTACCATTCCAATAACTTTTGTTTGATTTACTTGGTGTACCTCCACCTTTTATCTCAAAAATATTTTTAATCGCGTCGAATTTCCATCCTCTCTGTTGAGCATCTTCTTTTCCTTCGTCTATTATCTTCTTTATTATTGAAATTTTACGAAGTTCAAACGACTCCTTTACTTCTTCAATTAACCGCTTTGCTTCATCAATTTTAGCAAAAAGCCGCTTGATTTTCTCAGCAATGCGTTTTTGTTCGTTTAAAGGTGGAAGAGGTATAGGAATTTCTGATAATTTCTTTTGAGTAAGTTTTAACCTAGTTGAACCGCTAACATAGCCATAATAATTAAATTGGTTTAAATAATGTAGCAAATACTGATTACCGTATGTTCCATAATAAGATTTTAGTATATGAGCGTGATTGTTAACCCATGCTTTTCCACGAATCATGTATGCTTTGTTCTTAAAAGGATCGAAAAAAGGTGCACCGTCTTCACCAACTAATACCAGTTCATCGTCTGTTAAATAATCATCGATCCATCCGACTTGTCCTGTAGCCCCATAGTAAGGAATATTACCTTTACGCTTTTCTCTTTCAGCTGCATTGACAGGTTTACGGTACTTATCTAAGCACTCAGCAAATCCAGTTGTTAATTTCACCCACACCCAATTCTCCGGCACTTTATAAGGCTGTTCTTCTTCCGGCACTAATGCTTCTTCTAGTAGTTCTTCCATCGATTTTTGTTTCTTTTTGCTCATTTTTCAAGCACCTCAGATGTTTCTGCGACTTTTAGCATTTCTTTAGAATCCGTTTGGTAGGTATAAGGTTGTTCGACAGCTTTTAACTCGGCAATGACTTCGTTTAGTAACGAAATCGCTAGTGCTAATTTTTCCACCGCTTCTTCTGCAGATTCGATTGGGTCTGGCAGGTTTTCGTAGACGGACAAGGATTCATCAGCAATTAGACCAATATCCAAGCTGTCGCCTTTTTTTGCAATTTCTTCACGTGAAAACACATTCCAGCGCTCGTCTTTGACTTGGCTGCGGTCTTCTGCCATGTAAGCTTTTATAAATCCTTCAAAATGTTCTTTCGTTAGCGGATTCCGTTTGCCAAAGGAAGGCATGTTTGTTCGTAAATCGTATACCCATACTTCTTTCGTGTTTCCGACATCTGATGTCCCACGGGTGAAGAATAAGACGTTCGTTTTTACCCCTTGGGCATAAAAAATCCCTGTCGGCAAGCGTAAAATCGTATGCAAATTACATTTGTCCATTAAATCACGGCGAATGTCGGCTCCTACCCCGCCTTCAAACAAGACATTATCTGGAAGAACAACAGCGGCACGAGCTTTGCCGTTTGCCTTGAGAGCGCGGTATATATGCTGCAAGAAATTCAACTGTTTGTTCGATGTTGTAAAGGTGAAGTCTGTTCGTGTTGCCCGCTCGCCGCCTTTTTTTGTTCCAAAAGGCGGATTCGTTAAAATCACATCAAAATTTTTCAAACTTTCACCTAGTGAAGAGAGGGTATCTCCTAACAAGATTTCCCCATGAATATCATGAAGCAACGCGTTCATGACCGCTAAACGATGCGTGTCTCTGACAAGCTCTACACCGGAAAATGCCTTGTATTTTTGAAATTCAATTTCTTCTTGAGATAAGTCAAAATAATCATCGGTCTGTTTACGAACATGGCGATCTGCTGCGATCATAAAGCCGAATGTTCCCGCAGCAGGGTCATGGCAGCGTTCGCCCGCCTCGGGATTGACAAGTTCGACAATGACATCAATAAGGACGCGAGGCGTAAAATATTGCCCCGCTCCCGATTTTACTTCACTTGCGTTTTTTTCTAACAGCCCTTCGTATAAATCCCCTAATCCTTCTTCCTTCGCATTGTACCAATCTAAGTTATTGGTCGATTGAATAATTTTTTCTAGGTTCTTTGGTTCTCTAATATTCGATGTCGCATCTGTATAAATTTGTTTTAATAATTCATTTTCCTCTTTTCCTAAATCAAGCAACAGCTGTTGATAATGCTCTTTCAGTTCAATTCCGTCTTTTTCTACTAACGAATCCCAGCGATATTTTTCTGGAATCATATATTCTCGGCCGGTTTCTTTCATCATTTTTAAGAACAGCAAATACGTTAGCTCTGTGACGTATTGGTGATACGTAATGCCGTCATCACGAAGCACGTTGCATAAATTCCATAGTTTTTGGACGATTTCTCTGTTGTTCATCTACGCTTGCTCCTTCTTTTGGTGATAGTTGTACAAATTATCATTAATTTCGCGAACTATTTGTGCTAATTGTCCATCGAAAATTTGATTTAATTGTTTAAAACCTCCACGGCTCTTAAAAGGTTCGTATTCAAAAGCCTTTTCAGGGTCCGGATGAAGGACGGATTCTTGCAGCAACTGCTTTTCGATTCGCTCTAGCCATTTCTTTTGCACAGGCGGCCACGCTTTCATTTGGTAAATTTTCTTCATAGCGTGCTTAATTCGTTCTTCATGGCTAATAAGCGGATCTCCTAAAGCCTGCTGGCGAATGAAGGCGATGATGTCCGCTGCGATGTCTTCATTTTTCGCCTCGCGCCAAGCTGCTTGTAATTTTTTCTCAGAAAAACCTTTCTGATCCAGTTCAAGCAGCAATTTCTTTAACTCTTCTCTCGTTAATTCAGTTGGACGTTGACATACAATCATTAACGCAGGGATTTTGTTCATATTGTTCCGGACAAACTCCCCGAATGATTGTAAATAATCATCCGGTTTTTCCGCATTCCCATACCCGCGTTTGACCCCGATAAGCTCATCTTCATGTGTGGAAATATATTGTTTATTTTCCCGATAGCGATTTTCATCGATATAACGGAACATCGATTTGTACTCTTTTAACTGTCCAGTTAATTCAGCAGGATTCAAGTTTTTTACCCAATCTATAAATTCATCAACTGTTTTTCCACCAGATAATACTTTAAAGTCTTGGTGCTGCTTCTCTGACCATTGGCGTTTTTTCCGTTGGATTTTGGCAATAATTTGTTCTTGTTGATGTTGAAGGTGTTCTTCTTTTTCTAAACCTTCTAATTCTTCTACTAATTGAGTCAGTGAAATATTTGGTCGAGTGACAACAGGCTTCATGCTTGTATATGGTTTTAAAGACTCATAGATTCCAACCGCATCGAAAATATTAAAGTGATCTTTTCGGATTTCTTCACATCTTCTCGTTGCTCGTCCTAGCATTTGCTCATAAAGAATCCGCGAGCGAACGCGGCGCAAGAAGACGAGATTTGTAATTGCTGGAACATCGACACCTGTCGTTAGCAAATCCACCGTCACAACAATAGTTGGATATTTTTCATTTTTAAAGCGTCGAATCGCACCTGATGGATCCTTAATGGAGCCTGTAATTTTCATAATCGCATTGTCTTCGACTTCACCGTATACTTTTTCAAATTCTTCTTTTAAAAGACGTACGACTAAGTCTGCGTGATCATCTGTCGCTGCAAATATCAATGTTTTGCCTTCATCGTCCGGAGAAATATAATTCGTCAACTCTCGTATAATAACACGATTAAAGCTTTCTGTAATAACTTTTGTATTAAAATGTGCAACCTCAATATTCACTTCATCTTCAAGGTACTCTTGTGAAATTGTGCCGGAAACCGTATCATATACGTCGACTGTTTCACCTTTGGCCCAAGTGATTCCTTCCTTTTTTAATACCGTTTCAAATTGATACGGTGGTTCATGGTCAACTAAATATCCATCGACGACTGCTTCACGATAAGAATAAGTGAAAACCGGTGGTCCAAAAATTTCTGTTGTATGCAGCGCAGGAGTTGCTGTTAAACCGATGCGAACGGCATCAAAGTAATCAAGTACTTTTCGATATTTACTTACATAGTCATTGTGATCTCTTATTTCAATTTCTATGTTATTCATCTCTTTATCTAGTGTATAGCCTCGATGGGCTTCATCGACAATAATGCAATCATATTGATCAATCGATGGTATGTCTTCTGTTTTCTCGTTGTAGAAAATGCGTTTTAACATTCCTTGTACGGTAGCGATATGTACTTTCGTTTCATCATCTGGTTTTTGATCGTATAACGATTGTAAGCTATAAATTTGAGTGAACGTTTGGAAATTTTCCAGCTTACTTTCTTTAAAAGCGCTTTCCGCTTGTTCTCCAAGAGCTTTTCGGTCGACAAGGAATAATATACGATTAAAACGCTTTGCTTTGAGCAATCGGTAAATGAGACCAATCGCCATTCTTGTTTTTCCTGTTCCGGTTGCCATTGCGATTAAAATGCTGCGTTTTTTCTCTTTCAATGCTTTTTCGACCGCTTGAATGGCTTTGACTTGATAGTCTCGTAATTTAAGATAATCAAATTTTTCATCACGCAAAAATTGTTCCGAACGTTCTGTATCTTTTTTTAATAGATTTTTCAGTCCTTGAGGAGTGTACCATCCTTGAAGTGGTCGGGGGTGATTCGTTGATTTCCGCGCATCTAAAAACCAAATGCCTGACTTTTGTTCTAGCTGTTTTAAAAAGGGGCGGCCATTGGTTGCGAACAAAAATGGAACATAGTAATCTCCCCATGGCTCATGGATCACTTCATGACCATGCCGAACAACAAGTTTTGCATATTCTTTTGCTTGCTCAATGTCAGATGGGATATCTTTACTAGCACGTTTCGCTTCAATGATCCCTACTAGCTCGGGGCCAATAAATAAAGCATAATCAGCGTAACCATGTTTTAAAGGCCACTCCGCAATTGCCATGTTTTTTCCTTTTTCCGGACGAACTCCTTTTGAGAAACGCAGCTTTTCTGAATCAGCCTCCCAGCCAGCATCACGCAATTGCTGGTCAATGAGAATACGGGTTTCGGCCTCTGTCAATTCAAAGTTAGCGACTGCCCGTTGTGAATATTCACGTCGTTTTTGCTTCTCTTCACTGCTTATATATATCTGTTCTATGCGTATCTTCTCAAGCTCTGTTTCCAAATGAGCCAGCTTTTCTTCGTATGACTTAACTACATCGTTCCATTCATCTTCTGATATAGATGTTTGCGGTGTCGGTTCGATATATTCTGGAGCTTGAAATGACCAATCGCCATACACTTCCATAAACCAAACAGCAATTCGAAACGCCATATGTAATAAAGCTTTGGCTTCATTTACTTCACCATAGCTCGGATTATGTACCGCTTGATTCCCTTTCAAACGAATGACCGTAAATAAGTCATATATTTCCTTCGGCAGAATTTGCTCATAAAAAAGAATTCTCAGACGCTCCTGTTGATCAGTTCTGCGTTCTTCCTTTATTTCTTCTAACGCTAAAATATATTTTGTTATAGTTTCAGCAAATTTTCTAAGTTCACTTATCGCCACATTTGGATTTTGATAGACATTTCGTTCTGCCGTTTCCCCAACACGGGCGAGAACTTCCCATTTTTCTTCTAAAAAGCGAAAATTTTGCGACATATACACACCTCACCCATAAGTACATATATAGTGCTATTTTAGCATAAATTTTACAATATATATCATTTCCAGTCATACACCTATTTAATAGAATCAAGTCCATAAAATTGTGCAAAAATGAATTGGCCTAAAAATGCTAGCCAATTTCAAATCCGATCCTTTGAGATGCTTGTTATTCTAACCAAATTTAAAAAAAGAGCTAAGACTTTAACTGGGAGGCGGGCAGTCACATGCGGTAAAGAAGCGCTGAAAACTTCGGTTTATTTATTGTTCATTTCTTGCGGATTTTATGTTATTCTTGTCGGTAAGGTGTTGCTCCTGTAATTAGGAATTCCGGCCAAGGCGGCCAGCCTAATTATAAGGAGTTTTTTTACACCATTAAAAACATTGGCCTGTTGGTTTCATTATTGATTAAGTCCTGAATTTTGTGTAAAAAGGAAGCGGTTTGATTGGCCGGGAATCTATGTTTGCTGGGCTGGGAGTGTGAGTTTACACAATAATCAGGTCTCGGCCTCATTGTTTGTGGCAAAGCGAATGTGATTTAATTTTTTATACATAAAAGAACATGTTGAAATTTGTAATGGAGCAAACAGAACGGGAGGAAATGCCATTGAAATTAGTTTTTTTAGGAACAGGAGCCGGCATTCCGGCGAAAAATCGAAACGTTTCGTCGATCGTTCTCGACCTTTCGGAAGAACGCGGCACCATTTGGATGTTTGATTGCGGGGAGGCGACACAGCAGCAAATTTTGCATACAACAATAAAGCCGAGAAAGATTGAAAAGATCTTTATCACGCATATGCATGGGGACCATATTTACGGACTGCCGGGCTTGCTGGGAACGAGATCGTTTCATGAAGGCAAATCTCCCCTTACCATTTACGGTCCTTCCGGGATCAAAAAGTTTGTCGAACAAACGTTAAAATTAAGCTACACTCATCTGCAATATCCGATTGTGATCAAAGAAATCGAGGAAGGCGGGGCAGTGTTTGAAGATGAACAGTTCATTGTCCAATCCGGAAAGCTAGAGCACGGCATTCCTTCTTTCGGATACCGGATTGTGGAAAAAGATCTCCCCGGAAGGCTATTAGTCGATCGGTTACAGCAGCTCGGAGTGAAACCCGGCCCGCTGTATAAAAAATTGAAAAACGGCGAAACAATTGAACTCCCGGATGGCCGCATTTTAAATGGACAAGATTTTTTAGGCGCTCCGAAAAAGGGGAGAATCGTGGCCATTCTTGGTGATACAAGGTATTGTCAACAAAGCGTAGAATTGGCCAAAAATGCCGATATCGTTGTCCATGAAGCGACATTTGCCCACGAAGAAGAAACATTGGCTCACAATTATTATCATTCCACAACGGTTGAAGCGGCCAAAGTCGCTCTGGAGGCCAATGCGCAAAACTTATGGCTGACACATATCAGTTCCAGATATCAAGGGGATGAAGATATGCAAAAGCTTGTCTCTGAAGCAAGGGCAGTTTTTCCAAAATCAGATGTTGCTTATGATTTTTTGTCTGTGCCGATTCCAAGAAAAGAATAAGAAGCCAATCGGTTTTGAAAGAAAATGCTGCAGCGAATTCATCAAAAAAGTGCAAGAAGACAGTCCGGCCAGAAGGAATGCCTTCTGGCTCCTGCCTTATTTTTTCCAGCCTCGTTCATATTGCACCGGAGCTTCGATTGTTGTGTTGAGTTCCAGTGCAGCATGATAAGGCCAATAAGGATTTCTTAGCAATTCACGAGCAAGGAAGATGAGATCGGCCCGATGGTTCTTCAAGATTTCTTCCGCCTGTATTCCTGATGTAATCATGCCGACTGCACCAGTTGCAATTTGCGCCTCCTGCTTAATTTTTTCCGCATACGACACCTGATAGCCAGGATAAACATCAATGGCCGCCGGTACAACGCCTCCGGAACTGACATCAATCAGATCAACGCCGTCTTCTTTCAGCCATTTAGCTATTTGTACATAATCTTTTATCGTTAATCCGTCTGGATGATAATCATTGGCGGAAACGCGGACAAACAAAGGCCCTTCCCAGATTGGTTTAACAGCTTGAATGACTTCTTTCAAAAAACGGTAGCGGTTTTCAAGGGTGCCGCCATATTCATCATCGCGCTTGTTGGTTAAAGGGGATAAAAATTCGTTAATTAAATAACCGTGAGCAGCGTGAATTTCAATTATATCAAATCCAGCCTCTTTTGCTCTTTTGGCTCCTGCTGCAAAATTTTCGACCGTCTTTTTTATCTCTTCCTTTGTCATTTCTTTTGGTATCGGACTTTTTTCATCAAAAGCTATCGCTGAAGGAGCAAGATTGTCTCCCTCCGCTTGTGATTTTCTTCCCGCATGGGCAAGCTGGATGCCTGTTTTTGCGCCATATGACTGGATTTGTTTAACAAGCTTTGCCAATTTTTCAACATGGGCATCGCTCCAAATGCCGAGGTCTTGATTTGAAATTCTGCCTTCGGGTGAAACAGCTGTCGCTTCCAGAATGATAAGCCCTACTTGGCCGACGGCTCTTGAAGTATAATGGGTGAAATGAAAATCTTCGAGGAATCCTTTTTGATTTACCGCAGAATACATGCACATAGGCGACATGACAATCCGGTTTTTCAACGTAACATTTTTTAAAGTCAATGGTTCAAATAATGCTCTGCTCACTTTTTTCGCCTCCCTAAGAAATTTCTAGAAAATTATATCAAGCATTATCTTTTCCGTCACAAAATTTGCTTATGTGCAAACATGTATAAAAAAATAGGGTGCTTGCCGCCCCTATTTTTAATATTTACTCTTTGTGAATAATTTTTCTTCCAAAGATTTGTTTAATTCTTGGGAGCGCTCACTTGCCCGCTTAATGCAGCGAATGATTGCCTCGTCCACCCGCTCGCTTTTTAAAATGCTTAAACCGGCCTCTGTTGTTCCTCCTGGGCTTGTCACTTCCTCTCTTAACTTGGATGGGTCTTTGCCCGACTGTTGCAGCATAGAAGCCGCCCCGTATAATGTCTGTACGATGAGGGAACGGGCACTTTCTTTTTCCAACCCGATTTCCAGAGCCGCTCTTTCCATTGCCTCAACAATGTAATAAATGTAGGCCGGGCCGCTTCCGGCAAGACCTGTCACCGCATCGAGCTTGTGTTCTTCCGTGACTTCGACCGTTCCGATCGCTTGGAACAATTCGGCGGCTTGCAATAAGTGTTCTTTTGTTGCATATTCTCCTTTTGCAATGGCGGTTGCTGATTGCCTGATGGACGCCGATGTATTGGGCATCGCTCTAATTACAGGTATCTTTTTGGCAAATAATTGCTCGATCGCTTTTGTTGAAACGCCAGCCAATACGGATATGATGAGATGGCTTTCTAAAGCGTATTCCGAAATGCTTTCGATTGCTTTGTCAGCATCCTTCGGTTTCATTGCCAGAAGGATGATTTGGGAGTTTTCCATTAACTGTTTCTTGTTCGTTGTGATATGAATTCCGTATGTTTCGTTTAATTGTTTCAGCCGTTCTTCATTGGAATGATTAGTGATAATCATATCGTTTGGTTTAATTTTATTTCCGTTGACCAATCCGGATAGTATCGCTTCTGCCATCGATCCTGCACCGACAAATCCAATTTTGTACATCCATTAAGACCCCTTTCCATTTGTTATGGCTTGATGAAAAAAAGCGTCTGACATCCTCCAACGGATGAACAGACGCGCGTATAGAGTTTATCTACTCATATCGCGTGTCGGCAATAAACAAAAGCAAGAATTTTTCACCATTATGCAATTAGAACGCCGGCTTGTCAAGTTCGAAAACGAATGACAAAAAGGGTTGGCCTTTGTAAAATATGGTTATATCAATCAAAAGCGGTTTTGCTTAAAAAAGGCGGTATTCAATTATGGGAAGTAAGGTTGCCATTCATAAAATAACAATTCCAACTCCCTTTTCGGTAGGAGATGTCAATGTATATCTTGTAGAAGGGGATGCTTTAACATTAGTGGATGCTGGGCCAAAGACAAGTGAGGCGTGGAACATGTTGAAAAAGCGGCTGAAGGAATTGGGATTTGTCCCGGCCGACCTTGATCAAATTGTTCTCACTCATCATCATCCCGATCATATTGGTTTGCTCGATTTTTTTGATATAGATCTCCCTGTTTTGGGGCATCGATTAAATGCTCCTTGGCTGTGCCGGGACGTCGCTTTTTTTAAGCGGCAATCCGAATTTTTTTTAACATTAGCCAAGCAGCTTGGGGTTCCGGAGAAATTTGCCGAAAAAATGGCCAATTTTGATCTCTCCATCTATTCTTGCACGCATCCCTTGACGACTGCAATCAAAGAAGGGGATAAAGTAGATGGGTTGCCCGGCTTTACGGTCATGGAGACGCCCGGGCATGCCCAAAGCCATATTGTTTTGTATAATGAAAAAAATGGACGGATGATCGGCGGCGATCATTTAATCAAAACGATTTCGTCCAACCCTCTTCTTGAAATGCCTGATAAAGGAAAGGAACGGCCGAGACCGCAGCTTCAATATAATAAATCGTTAAAAAGGCTTCTGGATATGCCCATTTCTGTCGTCTATCCCGGCCATCGGGAGGAAATATTTGAGCCTCACCGGTTAATTCGCCATCGTTTAGAAAGGCAGCACGAGCGGGCTATCAATGTCTGGCATCTTTTAAAAATGAAGAAAATGACTGCATTTGCTCTATGCAAACTGCTTTTTCCGTCCGCCTATGAGCGCGAATTTTTATTTGCCATTTCGGAAACAGTGGCTCAGCTTGATTATTTAGAGAATCTCGGAAAAGTGAATAAACAATTGGAAGATGGGGTTTGGATTTTTTCGACAAACGATGAAGAGGTGAAAAAATGAATTCCCGGCTCAAAGATCGAGTGGTGTTGATTACAGGCGCTTCCGGAGGCCTCGGAGAAAAAATTGCAAGAATGGCTGCCGCAAGCGGCGGACACTTAGTGCTGCTTGCCCGCCGGAAAGATCGACTCAGCAGGCTGGCTGCTGAACTGGAAGCTTCCTTTTCGGTCACCTGTACGTATTACCAACTTGATATGAGCGATCTTGATGCAGTGACGACTATCTTTTCCAAAATTGTAAATGATTTTGACCGCATTGACGTTCTTGTCAATAACGCCGGTTTTGGCATTTTTCGCACTGTCGAAGAAGCTGGACTAGAGGAAATGCAGCAAATGTTTAAAGTGAACGTATTCGGTTTAATCGCCGCAACAAAAATGGTGCTTCCGAAAATGCTTGCCCAAAAGGAAGGCCATATTATCAATATCGCTTCTCAAGCAGGAAAAATCGCCACTCCGAAATCCGGCATTTATGCGGCAACGAAGCATGCGGTTTTAGGGTTTACAAACTGCCTGCGGATGGAAGTGGCCGACAAAGGGATTTTTGTCACAGCCGTTAATCCAGGTCCGATTGAGACAAACTTTTTTGACCTTGCTGACACGTCAGGCGAATATGTTCAAAACGTTAAACGGTGGATGCTTCAGCCCGACGATGTGGCGAGGAAAATTGTTCGGTCAATGCTTACAAACAAACGGGAAATCAATCTTCCTTTTTGGATGGAACTTGGCGGTGTTTTATATCGGTTAATGCCTTCTGTTTTCGAGAAAGTAGCCGGGAGCTTGTTTCGCCAAAAATAAAGGAGAGCGTTCTCCGATATGAAAGGATAATATGTCGTCTGTCAGTTTGAAATCCATGATGTTTTTTTGTCGTCGAGCCGGGCGTTGAATTGTTGCGCCCGGTTTTCTTTATTGCCCTATTTCTGGTCGTTCAAATTTTTGGCCTCGCAAAGAACTGGAGTAAACTTCCATTGAAAAACGAACATATATTCCCGTAAAATAAAAATAACGAACATATATTCGTTTTTTGGGAGGGTGCGCAATGAATTATGAGGCATTGCCGGAAAAGCGGATCTTATGCATTGACATGAAGAGTTTTTATGCGAGTTGTGCTGCTGTCATCTTGGGGCTTGATCCTTTAAAATCTTACATTGCCATTGTTGGCGATAAAGAGAGGGAAGGAAGCGTCGTATTGGCGGCTTCTCCAAAGCTGAAAGCAGATTTCGGCATTCAAACGGGATCGCGTTTGTTCCAAATCCCGAACGACCCCCGCATTCATCTCATTCATCCGAAAATGACGGTCTACTTACGGATTTCAACCGAAATTACCCGGCTGTTAAACCGATATGTGCCGAAAGAAAGCATTCACGTGTACAGCGTCGACGAATCCTTTATTGAAGCAGACGGATCCGAAAAGCTTTGGGGTGATGCAAAAGAATTGGCCAAAAAAATAACGGAGGATTTAAAACGGCAATTTTCGCTGCCGTGTGCGGTCGGGATTGGGCCGAATATGCTGATGGCCAAGCTTTGTTTGGATTTGGAGGCGAAAAGAAAAGGAATCGCTGAATGGACGTATGATGATGTCAAGACAAAACTTTGGCCCATTAGTCCGTTAAGCAAAATGTGGGGAATTGGGGCAAGGCTTGAAAAGACATTGAACCGAATGGGAATTTTTACAGTAGGGCAGCTGGCGAATTACCCGCTGGAGCTTCTTGAAAAGAAGTTCGGGATCATGGGAAATCAGCTTTATTACCATGCCTGGGGAGTGGATCTTTCCGATCTCGGCGCTCCGCTTATGGAAGGACAAATCAGCTTTGGCAAAAGCCAAATTTTGCTTCGGGATTATGTGGATCCTGAGGAAGTAAAATGCGTCATTTTGGAAATGTGCGAGGAAGTGGCGAAACGGGCAAGAGAACAACGAAAGGCGGGGCGGACGGTCAGCTTAGGAATCGGCTACAGCAAAAATGAAGGCGGCGGAGGATTTTACCGTTCCAAAACGATGGATGAGCCAACGAATATTACAATGGACCTTTATCATACGTGTCTTTCTCTGTTTGACCGTTTTTATGAGGGGAAGACGGTCCGGAAAATTTCGATCGCCCTTTCCAACATCGAAGAAGACGACACAATGCAGCTTGATTTGTTCCGGCCAAACCGCATGAAAGAACATCGGTTGGGATATGTCATGGATGCCATTCGCAATAAACACGGTTCCGATGTACTCTTGCGGGCGGTGTCGTATACAAAAGCGGGAACAAGCTTAAGGCGCAGCAAACTGATCGGCGGCCACCATGCTTAATCGCCAAGAAACATAAGCCCGTCACTATTGGCATCGTTGATCGTCTGACAGGAATCACGCACACTATAAAATTCTCTGCGGTTTTTTATCCAGCGCGAAAGTTGAATGGATATTATCATATATAAAAACCAACGGTGCCGGTTCAGCAGCAAACGCAAACTAGACACGATGTTTTAAATTTGTAATATCGAGATATTCCTTATTGGCTGATTAATCTAGAGACTGGTTTAAAGATTCGCTTGTCCATCATGACGGTGAAACCCTAGATTAAACCATACGCAAAAACGTTTGAATGGCTTTATATCCGAAACTTATGCCAAATCCTATCAAAGAAATGCCAGCAGCAACAGATAACCATTTTAACCATTGTTGACTGATCATTTTTCTTCCGAAATGCACAAACAGCGCTACGGTAAGATCCCATAATGCGATCCCCAAAAATATTGCGCTGCTTTCGAGCAGTGCTTGATATCGTTCAACGGAAGTTAATTCGATAGCCAATACAGATCCGTAAATGCTGACCCAAAAAACAATGTTGAGCGGATTCGATAAGGCAATAAGAAAGCCTGAAAAATAGGATTTAGCCAGGCTTTCTCTTTTTATCTCTCCATTTATTTCTATTTGATTGAATGCTTCTCTTATGCTGCCATAACCTAAATAACATAAAATTAGAAATCCGGAAAGCCACATGATAACCTGTACTAATAATTGCGTTAAAAAGGTGGACAAGCCAAAAAATATGGCAAACATTAAGACTAAATCTGCCGACATACCGCCTAATCCAACAACCCATGAATGAAAAAAGCCAAATTTTATTCCTCTCTTGACCATCTCTATATTAATGGGGCCAATAGGAATCGATAAAGATAAGCCAAGAAGGATCGAGGCAACAAAACTATTAGGCATCCGTTATTTCTCTCCTTTTTAATGGTTGCTTTCTATCCTGTCGGCTTCCATTATGTCTCCCGGATGAACAGGAGACGGAATTAGAGAAGCCTTACCCAGCTTTTATACGCAACAATACATTGATTTTGTCTAATTATATTAAAGAATTGTTTCAACAAAAACGATTAATTATTTGCTTTACAATGCATTTACCTTTACAATTAAATATTTGAAGGTACATAATTTTCAAAAGAGGAGAAATAAGATTCCTCTTGTCAATCATAACACAAAATCAAAGAAAGTATTGAATAAAGCGAGGTACGGTCAGTGGAGAAACTACAAAAACCAAAAGCGATCATTGTTATATTCGGCGCAACAGGAGATTTAGCAAAGCGGAAATTGTTTCCATCCATTTACCGTTTGTATCAAAGCGGTAAGATCGGCGAAGAATTCGCCGTTGTTGGCGTAGCAAGAAGACCATGGACAAACGAAACGTTCAGGGAAAATGTCAAAGAATCCGTGGAAAATTCCGTTTCCGTCAACAGCGATCTAACATCCTTTACATCACATTTTTTTTATCAACCTTTTGATGTATCGGATCATTCATCATATCATGACTTAAGAAGTTTGCTTTCCGACTTGGATGGAAGATATCAAACAGAAGGGAACAGAATATTTTACTTGGCGATGGCGCCTGAATTTTTTGGAATAATCGCCAACAATTTAAAAGAACACGGTTTAAAAGATACAAACGGATGGACAAGGCTTGTCATTGAAAAACCGTTTGGACATGATCTCCCTTCCGCTCAAAAATTAAACGATAAAATCCGCGCCGCATTTGATGAAGAACAAATTTATCGAATTGACCACTATTTAGGAAAAGAAATGGTGCAAAATATTGAAGTCATTCGATTTGCCAACGCACTCTTTGAACATTTATGGAACAATCGTTTTATTTCCAATATTCAAATCACTTCAAGCGAATCACTAGGCGTGGAAGACCGAGGCAACTACTATGAAACATCGGGCGCGCTCAGAGATATGGTGCAAAACCACATGCTGCAGATGGTGGCCCTGCTTGCGATGGAACCGCCAATTAAATTAACGACGGATGAAATTCGTTCCGAAAAAATTAAAGTGCTTCGGGCTTTACGGCCGATTAAGGAAAACGAAGTCGACAGCTATTTTGTAAGAGGCCAATACACAAAGGGGACAATCAATGGAAAAGAAGTTATCGGCTATCGAGAAGAACCGAAAGTTGATCCTAATTCCAATACAGAAACGTTTGTGGCCGGAAAAATTTTGATTGACAATTACCGTTGGGCAGGCGTTCCTTTTTACATCCGTACAGGAAAGCGGATGAAAGAAAAATCAACAAAAATTGTTGTCGAATTCAAAGATATTCCAATGAACCTGTACTTTAAAAAGGAAGCCGACCGGGTTCCAAATTTGCTCGTCATCCATATCCAGCCTGATGAAGGGATTACGCTTCATCTTAACGCCAAAAAAGCAGGGGTAAGTTCAGAAGCCACCCCCATCAAGCTTTCATACAACAATAATGGCATCGACGGTATGAATACTCCTGAGGCATACGAAAGATTATTATATGACTGCATGCTCGGGGATGCAACAAACTTCACACATTGGGATGAAGTCGCCTTATCTTGGGCATTTGTTGACACGATTTCAAAAGTTTGGTCGCAAACAACCGCAAATTTCCCTAATTATGAAGCGGGTTCATTGGGACCAAAAGAAGCAGATGAACTGCTAGCCAAGGACGGCTTCCACTGGTGGCCGATTTAATGACAGTTTTCTATTTACTTAATTAAGGGTTTGTCTGAAAAGCCCATTTTAGTGTTACATGTTTCCAAATAAAAGACCAAAGAATGTTGATTTAACAGCATTCTTTGGTCTTACTTTTTTCATGTTTGGGCTGAAAAACCATTTTTCGGACAACCTCTTTTCACATCATTGATGTTTCGTCTGACATCATGATAAACGACATCTTTATTAAAATGATTGAAGCATCTTTCGGGGCGAAATAGACAAATACTTCAATAAAAACATCATGTTCCAATTCACTTTCATTGCCATTATTACTTAACGAACTTTTTCAGTAAAAATATGGACAAATCCGTATGATTGTGTAAAATCTTCATCCGGCCAAACGAACCTAGATTCTTACACAAAGTACAGAACTTAATCAAATTATGTCATATATGCCAGTTTGTGGATAAACGACTAGAAACCTTGTTCTCTATAACCTTTCTTTAAATTATCAATTTATGAATAAAAGTCGAATCTTCACTGAAACATCATCATCAAGCTTTTTTGTTATCTTTAATTCAAAATTAATAACGAATATCAAACTTTTGAAATTCTTCCACTACATCATGTTCCGTTAATTGTATATTTTCAACTTTTGAAAAAGGGCTTCCTTTTTGAATAGAGGCAAGAAAGTCCTGCAAATTTTGTTCCTCTCCTTCTGCAACGATTTCAACCGTTCCGTCCAACTTGTTTCGAACCCAACCGGAAATTTGGTGCTCGATTGCTTTTGATTGCGTAAAATAGCGAAATCCCACTCCTTGTACACGTCCTGAAACAATGATATGATATTGTTTCATTTTTTCACTCCTTTCATAAGTATTGTTCATTTCTATCTTAATCTATTTTGTACCGAATTTAGATATAAACGAAAAGGTTTGCAGAAAAGATTTGAATTTCTATAAATAATGCTAAAGAAAACAAAACCTATATTAGTAAAACATTTATTTAATTTAAAACATCCAATTCTTTTTCACTGTAACTTGGCAACTTGATGAATTTTCCCGTTTTTCAGCAATAGGCGATCGGAATCATATTGAGGATAAAAGAACAATATTTCCCCTTCTGGATAACGAACAAATCCAGCATTGTAATCGGAACTAAAGATACTAGCCGCCTTCCAACAGCAATACCTTTAGTTTTATTAAAAAAGCAATGGCTAAAGCTAGTTGGCGCTTCATACCATGTAAATAATTAATGGTAAGTTCGTCGATAAACGACTGAATTCCTTGTTCGGCAATCCTCTAATGATGAATTTTTTTTGCAATTTCCGAAAATTAATGTTTTAACGTTTATCCAAAAATTTGAACTGCTGTGCTTCATCCGGCAGCTATCACTATTTAAATTTTACAAGCCTCAAACAAGCATTGTTTTTCGCATATCACTAAAATTGATAGACAAGAGAGATTTGGTTATGGAGATAGTACATAAAAAAGCATCGGCAAAAACCGATGCTTTTTTGTTGTTATTTATTCAGCCAATCTGTATGGAAGATGCCTTCCTTGTCGACACGTTGATACGTATGAGCGCCAAAATAATCGCGCTGCGCTTGAATTAAGTTTGCCGGCAATGTCTCGGTGCGGTAGCTGTCATAATAAGCAAGAGCAGCAGAAAAACACGGCACTGGAATTCCTCTTTCAATCGCCACCGCAATGACTTGTCTTAATGCACCTTGATAGCTTTCTACAATTTCTTTAAAATAAGGATCCAACAATAAATTTGGAAGGTCGGGATCGCGGTCGTAAGCGTCTTTTATCTTTTGCAAAAACGCTGCGCGGATGATGCAGCCGCCGCGAAAGATCATGGCAATATCGCCGTATTTTAAATTCCATTTATATTCTTCGCTTGCCGCTTTCATTTGCGCAAACCCCTGAGCATAGGAGCAAATTTTGCTCATGTACAGCGCTTTGCGGACGGCTTCAATCAGCTCTTCTTTGTTCCCTTCATAAGGCTGTGCATTCGGTCCGCCCAACAGTTTGCTTGCTTTGACTCGCTCTTCTTTCATTGCGGAAATAAAACGGGCAAATACCGATTCAGTAATGATCGGGAGAGGGATTCCTAAATCGAGTGCGTCTTGGCTTGTCCATTTGCCAGTTCCTTTTTGTCCAGCGGTGTCAAGGATGACATCGACAAGCGGCTTCCCTGTCTCATCATCAATTTTTGTAAAGATATCTGCCGTAATTTCAATTAAATAGCTGTCAAGCTCCCCTTTGTTCCATTCAGCAAAAACTTCATGCAGCTCTTGTGCATTTAATCCAAGGACATGTTTTAAAATAAAATAGGCTTCTGAAATTAATTGCATGTCTCCGTATTCAATGCCGTTATGAACCATTTTTACGTAATGGCCGGCGCCGTCCGGACCGATGTAAGTTGTACAAGGTTCTCCGTTCACCTTAGCGGAAATGGCTTCAAAGATCGGACGCACAAGTTCATGAGCTTCTTTTGGCCCTCCCGGCATGATGGAAGGACCTTTTAAAGCCCCTTCTTCCCCGCCGGAAACACCGGTGCCAATAAAATGGATGCCGCGGTCGGCGAGCAGTTTGCTGCGGCGCTGAGTATCTTTGTAATATGTATTTCCGCCGTCAATTAAAATATCTCCTTTATCAAGATGTGGCAGAAGCTGTTCAATGGTGGCATCAGTAGCTGTTCCAGCTTTTACCATCAATAAAATTTTCCGAGGTTTTTCAAGAGAGTTGACAAATTCTTCAATGCTGTATGTTCCAACAATTTTTTTTCCTTTTGCTTCCTTCAGCATTTCATCCGTTTTCTCCGGCGAGCGGTTATAGACGGATACACTGTAGCCTCTGCTTTCAATATTTAAAGCTAAATTCCGCCCCATCACCGCCAGCCCGACGACTCCGATTTGTTGTTTTGACATATTGATTACTTCCCTTTCTATTTCAAATAATGACTAGTCTACAAAACTGAAAATACCATAATTGCCGCCTTCATTTCAAGTGTAAACACCCAAAAGAGGTTCTAGCCAAAAGAACTGAAATTCAACATTTTTTCCGCTTTGAAGAGGTGAGAGGCAAGCCTCACTCCAGCAAAAAGTCTTTTTGAAAACTTGTTCCTTCTGAATGGTTCCCCTTTTTAGGTTTTAACCCTTTTCTGACAACTTCTTTCCCATATTTTTGCGATAATGCTTCCAATGCTTGATATAAGGATTCGTTCTTAGCATCGTCTCCAAACGTGAAAAGATCCAGCTGTTTATAAGCGGCCTTTTTACCGACTACGTCCTGCCCGGTGACGCCAATCAGCCGAACAGGTTGTTTTTCCCAGAGTTTATCCAATAACATTGATGCATGATGAAAAATTTCCTGCTCATCATCAGTTGGATTTTGCAACTTCATGCTTTTTGTCACGGTTGTCCTGTCTTTGTAGCGAAGCATTATATGAACTTTTGTCGCCAGCGCCTCTTTTTTCTTTAACCGAAGACTTACAGACATTGACAGACGTTTTAATTCCATTTTTAATTGTTGCTCATCTTCCGTATCTTTTGGCAATGTTGTCTGATTGCCGACGCTTTTAAAATCATAAATGGAGGTCGGATCCACAGGGCGATGATCAATTCCGTTGGCTTTTTCCTTTAACCGAATTCCGTTGATGCCGAGCAATGCTTTTAACTGAACATCATGTGATCCGGCTAATTGACCGATCGTTTCAATCCCGATATTCTTTAATTTTTGAGCCGTTTTTGTCCCCACTCCGTGCATTTCCGAAACGTCAAGCGGCCAGAGTTTCTGTTTTACGTCCCGTTTTCGCAAAATGGTAATGCCAAGCGGTTTTTTCATATTCGATGCCGTTTTTGCCAAAAATTTGTTCGGAGCAATACCAATGCTCGAGGGAAGCAAGAGTTCATCAAGCAAACGTTTTTGGATCGTTTCAGCCAATTTTACTGGATGAATGGCAACATCTGTTACATCCATATACCCTTCATCAATAGACACAGGCTCAACCATTGGCGTGTAGGAACGCAAAATGGAAAACATGGCCTTTGACGCTTTTTTATATCGTTCAAAATTTGGTTTTTTTATGATTAACTGGGGACAAATCTTTTTCGCCTCCCAAACCGGCATCGTTGTTTTTACCCCATAAGCTCTTGCCTCATAGCTGCAAGTCACAATGATCCTTTTTCGTTCCTTCGGATTGCCGGCAATCGCAAGCGGCCTCCCCTTTAGAGAAGGATCGAAGGCAGCCTCGACTGAAGCATAAAAGCTGTTCATATCAATATGAAAAATAACACGGCTCATATCCATCACCCAACACCATTTTAACACATCTCAAAAAGAAAGGTCAGACTGCATCGTGTCTGACCTAGCTAAAGAGAAACATATTGTTTTTAAGGAAGATTGGTTGCCCCCATTAAGAAACGATCAACTTCCCTTGCCGCCCCGCGGCCTTCATGGATCGCCCACACGATCAAACTTTGTCCTCTTCGTGCATCACCTGCTGCAAATACACCATCAACATTTGTTGTATATTTGCCGTAAGGTGCGTCGATTTTGTTGTTTCTTGATTCCACGCCGAATTGCTGCAAAAGAGGCTGTTCTGTGCCTTCAAAGCCGATTGCGATAAAGACTAAATCACAAGGCCAAACTTTTTCTGTGCCGGGGATTTCTTTAAATACCGCTTTACCGTTCTCATCAAACGTTTTTTCCATTTGGATCGTATGCAGTTCTTTTACATTGCCGTTTTCATCGCCGACAATTTTCTTTGTTTGAATGCAGTACTCACGAGGATCCCGGCCAAATTTTATTTTCGCTTCTTCATACGCATAGTCTAATGTAAAAACGAGAGGAGCTTGCGGCCACGGATTATCATCAGACCGTTCTTTCGGCAATGCAGGATGCTTTCCGAATTGGACCACGCTTTTGCATTTTTGTCTCAACGCCGTCGCAACACAGTCAGCGCCAGTATCGCCGCCGCCGATTACGATCACATGCTTGTCTTTTGCGTCGATGAATTTCCCGTCTTCAAAATTCGATTCAAGCAAACTTTTTGTTGCCTTTGTTAAATAATCCATTGCAAAATGGACACCGTTCAATTCCCGTCCTTCAATGGCAAGATCGCGCTGTTTTTGCGCCCCTGTGCATAGCACAACCGCATCATATTGCGAACGGAGCTCATCAGCTGTAATATCTTTGCCAATTTCCGTATTTGTAACAAACGTAATGCCTTCTTCTTCTAAAAGACGCACTCTTCGTTCAACAATTTCTTTTTCAAGTTTCATATTGGGGATGCCGTACATTAACAAGCCGCCGATTCGGTCGGCGCGTTCGTAAACCGTTACAGTATGCCCCGCCTGGTTTAGTTGATCGGCGCACGCAAGTCCGGCAGGGCCGGAACCGACGATGGCGATTTTTTTTCCGGATCTTTTTTGCGGGATTCTCGGCTGAATCCAACCTTCTTCAAATCCTTTATCAATAATGGCTCTTTCAATGCCTTTAATGGCTACAGCAGGATCGGAAATGGCAACGGTGCAAGAACCTTCACACGGAGCGGGACAAACCCTGCCGGTGAATTCAGGAAAATTGTTCGTTTTCAATAGACGATCTAATGCTTCTTTCCATCTTCCTCTATAAACGAGATCATTCCATTCGGGAATTAAGTTATGAATCGGACATCCTGAAGTTAAGCCGTTCAATTCCATTCCCATATGACAGAACGGCGTCCCGCAATCCATGCAGCGGGCACCTTGTCTGGCAAGTGTTTCATTTGAAAATGGAAAGGAATATTCCTTCCAATCATTAAGGCGGGAAAGCGGATCACGTTTTTTTTCTCCTTCACGAACGTACTCCATAAATCCTGTTGCTTTTCCCACTAGTCTCCCCCTCCTTTTCAACTGCACCTTGGAGCGCCGCTTTAATTAGCGACCGTCTCCAAAGCAGATTTTTCGACCGCAGCTTTTTTCTTATTGTTGACAACTGCTTCAAAAGCTTTAAGCACAGCTTCTTCTTGTGACAAACCCGATTTTTCTATTTTCTCAATAGTGCTGATCATCAACTTATAGTTTCTCGGAATCACTTTGATGAATTTTCCGACATACTCCTGCCAATGAGCGAGAATGTGTTGAGCTTTTGCACTCTCTGTAAATTGATAATGCTTAGCAATCATTTCATGGACAATGCGGATTTCTTCTTTGTCCTCAAGTGATTCAAAAAGCACTAATTCTGTATTGGCTGTTCTTTTGAATTTTTCTTGATCATCCGCTAAAACGTAGGCAATTCCTCCGGACATGCCGGCCGCAAAGTTTTTGCCGACAGAACCAAGAATCACAACGCGTCCTCCTGTCATATATTCGCAGCCGTGATCGCCGACACCTTCCACAACTGCATTTACACCACTGTTTCTTACACAAAATCTTTCGCCGGCACGGCCTTGGATATAGGCTTCACCGCTCGTTGCTCCGTAGAAAGCAACGTTGCCAATTATGACATTATCGCTTGAGGCGAAAGATGCCCCTTTCGGCTGGCGCACGATCACTTTACCGCCCGAAAGCCCTTTTCCGATATAATCGTTGGCATCGCCGGTAAGAGTCATTGTCATTCCTTTCGGTACAAATGCAGCAAAGCTTTGCCCGGCAGAACCGTTGAAATGAAGTTTGATTGTATCTTCCGGAAGTCCTTCTTCTCCGTAACGTTTCGATATTTCACTGCCTGTAATGGTGCCGACGACGCGGTTCACATTTTTAATATTCAAATGGAGGTCAATTTTTTGTTTCTGTTCAATCGCTTCCGCAACTTTCGGCAAAATTTCCTTCACGTCTAATGATTGCTCGATTTTATGGTTTTGCGGACGGGCAAATGTTCTTGGACCATCGACTTGATAAAGCAGTCGGGATAAATCAAGATGTTTCGCTTTCCAATGCTTTTTCGCCCGATCGCTTACTTTTAATACATCAACTCTTCCGACCATTTCTTCTACTGTCCGGAATCCGAGCTGAGCCATGATTTCACGGACTTCTTGAGCAATGAAGTACATGAAGTTGACGACGTGCTCAGGTTTTCCCATAAATTTTTTGCGCAATTCAGGATTTTGCGTTGCAACGCCGACCGGGCATGTATCGAGATGGCATACGCGCATCATGACACATCCGAGAACAACAAGCGGTGCAGTAGCAAAACCGAATTCTTCTGCCCCGAACAAAGCTGCCATGACAACATCGCGGCCCGTCATTAATTTTCCGTCTGTCTCAAGTACTACTCGATCACGCAAACCATTTAGCATTAATGTTTGATGGGTTTCAGCAAGACCGAGCTCCCATGGCAGTCCGGCATGTTTAATGCTCGTTTTCGGCGAGGCTCCTGTGCCACCGTCATAACCGCTGATTACAATGACATCGGCGGCTCCTTTTGCCACTCCTGCAGCAATCGTTCCAACACCGCCTTTGGAAACAAGTTTCACACTAATTCGCGCCTCGCGGTTTGCATTTTTTAAATCATGAATTAATTGAGCCAAGTCCTCAATCGAATATATATCGTGGTGTGGAGGAGGTGAAATCAATTCTACGCCAGGAGTTGAACCGCGCACTTTTCCGATCCACGGATATACTTTTTGGCTCGGCAGCTGTCCACCCTCTCCCGGCTTCGCCCCTTGCGCCATTTTAATTTGCAGTTCATCAGCATTAATTAAATAATGGCTTTTTACGCCAAAGCGGCCAGAAGCCACTTGTTTAATGGCGCTTCTTTTCCAATCGCCGTTTTCATCGGGCAAGTAGCGTGCAGAATCTTCTCCCCCTTCGCCGCTGTTGCTTTTTCCGCCAATTCTGTTCATTGCGATTGCAAGGGCTTCATGAGCTTCTTTGCTTATTGAACCGAAGGACATTGCGCCGGTTTTAAAACGGCGGACAATCGATTCAACTGGTTCCACTTCTTCAATTGGAATCGGCTTTCTTGTTTCATCAAAATCAAAAAGATTCCGTAAAAATGTCATCCGCTCTTCATTTGCCATCTTCGAATATTCTTTAAAGAGATTGTAATCGTTTTTCCGACAGGCCCATTGGAGTGTATGGATCGTTTTTGGATTAAATGCATGGTGTTCCCCCGATCTTCTCCACTGCAATTCACTGCCCGGATCAAGTGTTTCATCTTGGTACGTTGTTTTATAGCTTTGAGCATGGCGCATTTTTGCTTCTTGTTCAATTTCTTTTAAACCGATTCCCCCGATTTGGGAAGTCGTGCCGGTAAAGTATTTGTCAATGACCTCTTGTCCAATGCCGACTGCTTCAAAAATTTGGGCGCCGCGGTAGCTTTGCACTGTTGAAATACCCATTTTCGACATGACTTTGACGACACCGTCAGTCACTGACTTTTTATATTTTTTCACAGCTTCTTTATATGAATATGAAATCGTTCCCTTTTCAACCGATTGTCGAATGGTTTCTAATGCCAAGTACGGGTTTACGGCGTCTACTCCATATCCGATTAAAGCTGCAAAATGATGAACTTCTCTCGCTTCTCCGCATTCAACAATAATGCTTGCTTGTGTACGGGTTCCTTTTTTCACTAAATACTGGTGAAGGGCGCTTCCGGCAAGCAGTGTCGGAATTGGTGCATGATCTTCATCAACTCCGCGGTCGGACAAAACGAGAAGAGTAGCACCGTTTTCGATCGCTTCATCGGCAGCTTTGAAAAGTTGATCGAGAGCTTCTTGCAAGTCATCCTTAAATAAAGATGGAATGGTCACGCATTTAAACTCCGGATAAGGATTGTTTTTCAAAGCTGCAAGTTCTTCGTTTGATAATATCGGCGTGTCTAAACGAATCCGACGAGCTGCCGATTGATCAGGATGAAGAATGTTTCCTTCCTTGCCAAGCAGCGTCATAGTAGACGTTACGATCGATTCACGAATGGCATCAATTGGCGGATTTGTTACTTGTGCAAACAGCTGCTTAAAATAATTAAACAAGCTTTGCGGACGATCGGACAAAACGGCAAGCGGAGTGTCGTTGCCCATTGCCCCAACCGGATCTTTTCCTTGGTTGACCATTGCTGCCACCGTTTTTTCGACATCTTCAAACGTATAACCGAAAGCCTTTTGCCGCTTGATCAAATCGTCAATTTTTCCGGCGTCTTCCGGAACTTCCAAATCGTGAAGCGAAATAAGCTGGTTGTCGATCCATTGGCGATAAGGCTTTTCTTTCGCTATTTCTTCTTTTATTTCCTGGTCAGAAATGATTCTGCCCTCTTCCAAATCAATTAACAGCATCTTCCCTGGGCTGAGTCGGTCTTTATACAGCACATTTTCCGGTTCAACATCAATCACGCCTACCTCGGATGAAAAAATAATGTAATCGTCCTTCGTTACATAATAGCGAGCAGGTCTTAATCCGTTGCGGTCTAAAATCGCTCCGATTTGCTTTCCATCCGTAAACGAAATAGCGGTCGGACCATCCCAAGGCTCCATGAAACAGCTGTGGAACTCGTAAAATGCTTTTTTATCGTCATCCATTTCGCCATCCCAAAACCAAGGCTCGGGAATGAGCATCATTGCGGCATGCGCCAGCTTTTTCCCCGCCAACACAAAAAATTCAAAAGCGTTGTCCAAAATGGATGAGTCGCTTCCGTTTGTATCTAAAATTGGTGTTATTTTTTTTAAGTCATCTTTGAAAAGTTCTGAAGCGAACTGTTTTTCTCTAGCTGACATCCAGTTGATATTTCCCCTGAGAGTGTTGATCTCCCCGTTGTGAATTAAATATCTGTTAGGATGCGCTCTTTCCCAGCTTGGAAACGTATTCGTGCTAAAACGAGAGTGAACGAGGGCAAATGCCGATTGAAATCTTTCGTCCTGCAAATCCACATAAAATTCATCAAGCTGTTCCGGTGTCAGCAATCCTTTATAGACGATTGTCCGGCTTGATAAACTGGCAAAATAAAATTCGTTGTTTTCAATAAGCTTTTCAGCTTGTTTGCGGATAACGTACAGTTTTCTTTCAAATGCAAGCTCGTCTTGAATATCATCACTTGCCCCAATAAATACTTGACGGATAAATGGTTTGCTTTGTTTTGCGAGTTTTCCGATTTTTTCGATATTAACTGGAACGGTTCTCCAGCCTAATAATGTTTGCCCCTCTTTTTCAATAATTTTGTTGATCTCATTTTCATAATACACCCGTTCATGTTCACGTTCCGGCAAAAAGACCATGCCTACGCCGTAGCGGCCTTTTTCAGGCAAAGGCATTCTTCCGCAGGCCACTTTAAAATAATTGTGCGGAATTTGCACCATGATGCCGGCTCCGTCACCGGTTTCCGGGTCGCTTCCTTGTCCCCCGCGATGCTCCAATTGGCAAAGCATGTGCAGGCCTTTTTTGACTATATCATGAGAAGGTTTCCCTTTCAGATGGGCATACAAACCGATACCGCATGCATCATGTTCAAATTCAGGACGGTAGAGACCTTGTGCTTTCGGTAATCCAAAGTGTTTCATCTCTTTTCTCCCCCATTCCTCATACCGATAAAGTCTGTAAATATAATTGTAGTTTTCAAAAATAATATTAACAATATATAATTTAGATAAAACTGATCTCATATTGAGATGGAATTTAGGAGGAAATGATATGGAACTCAGGCAGCTGATCTATTTTGTGGAGGTGGCCAAACGAGAACACGTTTCGGAAGCAGCAGAAGCACTTCATGTGGCCCAATCCGCTATCAGCAGGCAAATTGCCAATTTAGAGGCCGAGCTTGGGGTCAATTTATTTGAACGGGATGGACGCAATGTAAAACTGACGCCGATTGGACATCATTTTTTGCCACATGTCGAAACAGCTTTAAAAGCAATTGAGCATGCTAAACAACAAATTGAAGAGTTTTTAGATCCTGAAAGAGGAATGGTTCGAATCGGTTTCCCGACTAGTTTGGCAAGCCATACAATGCCTGCAGTCATTACAGAATTTAAAGAAAAGCATCCGAACGTTTCATTTCATCTCCGTCAAGGAACCTACAGATTTTTAATTGAAGCCGTTAAGAACAGAGAAATAGACCTGGCATTTCTTGGGCCAGTACCGACAGAAGAAAAGGGGATTAAAGGGGAAATTTTATTTACGGAGTCTTTTGCAGCTCTCCTGCCCAGCAACCATCCATTGGCCAGCCGATCGAGTTTAGTCTTGAATGAACTGCGCAACGATCCTTTTGTAACATTTCCGAAAGGGTTTATATTGCATAAAATTGTCCATGAAGCATGCCAACAAGCAGGGTTTTCCCCGGTTATATCTTCAGAAGGGGAGGATTTGGACGCCATTAAAGGGCTTGTTTCTGCCGGGATCGGCGTCACATTGCTTCCGGAAAGCACCTTTTATGAAACGATGCCGCGGTTTACAGTGAAAATTCCCGTTGTTATGCCGCTTGTTAAACGGAATGTAGGGATTATCCTTCCAGCAAATTATGAATTGGCTCCATCCGTAAAAGTGTTTTATCAATTTGCCAAACAGTTCTTTTCCGTAATTGAAAAATATAAATAAAAAGGCGGTTTTTGCACCGCCTATTCGCCAGCCACTTCTTTAACGATCGCTACTATTAATTCAGCCGTTTTTTTCAGCTCTTCGATCGGCATTTTTTCATTTGTTGTATGGATTTCTTCATAGCCTACAGCCAGATTGACTGTAGGGATGCCGAAACCGGCGATGATATTTGCATCACTGCCTCCCCCGCTTTTTAACAATCTGCTTTCCCTGCCGATTGTTTTCACCGCTTTTTTGGCAATTTCCACAACTTTGTCACCGTCATTGAACGTAAAACCGGGATACATGACTGTGACATTTACGTCCGCTTTGCCGCCCATTTCCTGTGCCGACCGCTCAAAAGCATTTTTCATCGTTTGAACCTGCTTTTCCATTTTTTTAGGGTCAAGTGAACGCGCTTCCGCTAAAATATCGACACGATCGCACACGATGTTTGTTTGCGTTCCTCCTTCAAACCGTCCGATATTTGCTGTTGTTTCCTCATCAATGCGCCCCAGTGGCATATTGGCGATTGCTTTCGCCGCAATCGTTATCGCCGAAATCCCTTTTTCCGGAGCAACCCCTGCATGGGCTGTTTTTCCATGAATGGCAACTTCAATTTTCGCTTGTGTTGGCGCAGCGACAATAATATCACCAACTTTCCCGTCGCTGTCGAGCGCATATCCGTATTTAGCCGTAATTCGCTGCCGATCGAGAGCTTTTGCTCCGATAAGACCCGATTCTTCTCCAACTGTAATGACAAATTCAATTTTTCCATGGGGTATTTTTTCTTCTTTCAACACCTTGACGGCTTCCAGCATGGAAGCAAGCCCCGCTTTATCGTCGGCGCCAAGAATTGTCGTCCCATCCGTTACAATATATCCATCTTTGATTGAAGGCTTTATATTTTTTCCTGGTACAACTGTATCCATATGTGATGTAAAATAAATCGGGTCGACACCGTCTTTTGTTGCTTTAAGCGTGCATATGAGATTTCCTGCACCATGTCCAGTTTTTTCAGCGGCATCATCCTCCATCACATCAAGACCAAGCCCGCTAAATTTTTGCTTTAATACATTGGCGATTTCCCGCTCATTTTTTGTTTCCGAATCGATTTGCACAAGTTCCAAAAATTCATCGACTAACCGTTTTTCATCAATCATTTTTCTACACTACCTCCCGCTTATGTATACATCTTAAGTGTAACCGATTTTGCTCATCATTGCGAAACTAAATGTCTGGCAGCAATCAGTGAAACGGTTGTTCCATTATTTAAAACATTGTACAATGATATACAGAAAAGATCCTAAAGGAGGTAACCGTCTGTGCCCGGCAAGAAGACACAAAAGCTGGTTGTTTATTTAATGCTAGGTTGTTTGCTTTTGACAACCATTTTGACAGGAATCAGTATGTGGCTATAAAAAAGAGTGATCTTGTCCGATAAAGTCACTCTTTTTTACTTTCCCCTTATTGTTTCGAACTTTCCCTTTTTTCATTTATACTTCACATGAAAAAAGGGCTTTATTTTTCCTTCCTCTTCGCATGGTTCTTTTTTGCCGATTTCGTATTGGGAAGACCTTTAAACTGGCTTTTGATGATTAAATATTGCTCCATTTCAAATAAGAAATGATATAAACTGGCTCTAGTTTCAAACTCTTCTCTTGTTTTCGGAAGAGGTGTTTCCTCCATCTTTTTCCTCATGTTTTGAAGCTTTTTTAAAAATTTGTTGGCTGTATTGCCAGAATGAATGTTGTTTTTCAGCTCTTCTATAAAATCAGCTATGAGCTTGGCCTGTTCAACATTAGTTGTCATCATGGCGAACGTCGGCAAAACACGCTCAATAATTTCAAATTGCTTCTCCCTCATTTTAAAATAAATATAATAAAGATCTTCATTCCGCAGCAATTGATTTTCAACATTTCGAAGCGCCAGCCCTTTGGCTTTTTCCAACAAGGAAGCTGTTTCGGTAATCTCTTTCCCGTCCCAGTTCATGTCTCCCTCCCTTAAAAAAGCAACGATGTTTTCGAAAATGACGGCAAAGTTTTCCTCAATTTTGTCCCTGTAAAGAATCAGATCGTTTTCCAGACTCGGCATATACAAATTCATGAGCAGGGCTACACCAATTCCTGTAATTACGAGCAAAAATTCGTTTTGAATGATTCCCCAGTTTATTTGTCCAGCGGCGTATAAATGCAAGATAATGACGGTGCTTGTAACGATTCCTTCAGTCGTTTTACACAAAACCATTGTCGGAATGAAAAAAAGCAAAAGAATTCCGATTACAATTGGATGATACCCGATAATTTCAAAAAATAGACTGGAAAACACCATGCCTGTCAAACAAGCGAAAAACCTAGCCCAAGCGCTTTTTAACGATTTTTTTTTCGTGACTTGAATGCAAAGGACCGTTATAATTCCGGCAGAAACAAAGTTGTTCAAGCCAAACATCTGGGCCAAGAAAATAGCAAGAGGTGCGCCGACCGCTGTTTTTAACGTTCGATAGCCAATCTTAAACTTTCTCATTTTTCTCACCATTACCTGTTTTTCTTTTATTATTGCTCTAGCAGAACAAAATAAAAAGGCGCCGAAATTGGCAGCCTTTTCACATTATACTTCATCGCAATATTTTTCAAAAGCATCCTGCAGCTTCTGAACAACAGACATTGGATCATGTCCTTCAATTTCATGACGTTCAATCATGGTGACGAGTTTTCCATCCTTCAATAAAGCAAAAGACGGCGAGGATGGCGGATACCCGGTAAAATAAGATCTGGCTCGTTCAGTCGCCTCTTTATCTTGACCCGCAAAAACGGTTACTAATTGATCCGGGCGCTTGTCAAAATGAAGGGCATGATAGGCCGCAGGACGAGCAATGCCGCCTGCGCAGCCGCAGACAGAATTGACCATGACAAGAGTAGTTCCTTTTTTATTTAAAGCTTCGTCTACTTCTTCAGGCGTTTTTAATTCTTTATATCCTGCAGCAACAATCTCCTCACGTGCTTGGCGAACGACATCATTCATAAAAAAATTGAAATCAAGATTCAACTTCACTCTCTCCTTTTGACCGCTGTATAGTTTCATCTTACAATGGATGCATTTATTAGGCAATGATCAAGCATTTTTTTTAAAATTCCTTATTAATAGATGGATGTTGTCTCTTTTGAAATGCTTTCCAGACGTTGTTTTAACCTTTGCATAAATTTTCCGCATACAAGGCCGTCAAGCACTCGATGATCAAGCGATAAACAAAGGTTGACCATATCTCTCGCTGCGATCATCCCATTTTTCATCACCACAAGACGCTTTACAATTGTTTCGACTTGTAGAATAGCGGCTTGAGGATAATTGATAATTCCCATCGATTGAATCGAACCAAATGTTCCTGTATTGTTGACGGTAAAAGTGCCACCTTCCAAGTCTTTCGCTTCGATCGTTCCTTTTCTTACCTTATTGGCAAGTTCATTGATTTCCCGGGCAATGCCTTTAATCGATTTTTCATCAACCTGCTTGAGGACTGGCACATAAAGAGCATCATCTGTTGCCACAGCAATGGAAATATTGATATCTTTCTTTTGAATAATTTTATCTCCCGCCCACGTCGAATTCATTTGCGGAAACTCTTTGATCGTTTCTGCAACACTTTTAACAAAAAATGGGAAATATGTCAAAGAAAAACCTTCATTTGCTTGAAACTCGTCTTTGATTGCATTTCTAAACTCAACAAGACCGGTTACATCCACTTCAACCATCATCCAAGCATGAGGAATCTCTTGCTTGCTTCGCACCATATTGTTGGCAATAGCTCTTCGTACTCCTGAAACTGGAATCTCTATATCTGTATTTGCCCACAATGGCGCTTGAGAGGAGGATGCCGTTTGTTCGTCTCCTGCTTGTTTTCCCATATTTCTTTGTTTTTCTTGATTATTTATTAGCTTTAACAGATCTTTTCGTGTAATTCTTCCAAAAGCCCCTGTTCCATTGACTTTTTCAAGATCGATGTTATGTTCTTGAGCAAGACGGAGAACTACCGGGGAATAGCGTTTCTTCATTTTCTTGCTATCCTCTGTATGTTGCATTTCAGGAACATTTGTTTCGGCCTGTTTTGGTTCAACAGCGGTTTGTAGACTTTCCGTTTTCTCAATTTCAATTTTGCAAATCACTTCACCGACTTGAAGAGTTTCCCCTTCCTTTGCCACAATTTCTTTAATGACACCTGCATAGGATGAGGGAACTTCGGCGCTTACTTTATCCGTCATGATTTCCGCAATCGGATCGTATTTGTTGACCTTATCGCCTACGGAAACGAGCCATTTACTGATCGTTCCTTCCGTTACGCTCTCTCCAAGTTGAGGCATTTTCATTTCTTCGATAAGCACGCTGTGATTCCTCCTTGAATTTAGGGTCAACCTCAAAACTCCGCCAATTCCCGCATAGCTTTTTCGATTTTATCAGGATTGATCATAAAAAATTTCTCCATTGTCGGGGCATACGGCATCGCGGGCACATCAGGCGCTGCAAGTCTTTTAATCGGAGCATCGAGATCGAATAAACAATGTTCGGCAATAATGGCCGATACTTCACTCATGATGCTGCCTTCTTTATTATCTTCTGTAATAAGGAGCACTTTGCCTGTTTTGGCTGCTGCCTCAATAATGGCTTCCTGATCAAGCGGATACACCGTTCTTAAGTCTAAAAGATGGACGGAAATGCCATCTTTCGCTAAACGTTCTGCAGCTTGCAAGGCAAAATGGACGCAAAGCCCATATGTAATTACTGTTATATCGTCTCCTTCTAGTTTGACATCCGCTTTTCCGATCGGCAAGACATAATCATCTTCCGGTACTTCTCCCTTAATCAACCTGTATGCTCTCTTATGCTCAAAAAACAAAACAGGATCATCATCGCGAATGGCGGCTTTTAATAATCCTTTTACATCATATGGGGTGGAAGGAATAACTATTTTCAAACCCGGCTGGTTGGCAAAAACGGCTTCAACGGACTGGGAATGATATAACGCTCCATGAACTCCTCCCCCAAACGGCGCTCGAATCGTTATCGGACAGTTCCAATCGTTATTTGAGCGATATCGAATTTTTGCCGCTTCTGAAATAATTTGATTGACAGCAGGCATGATAAAATCAGCAAATTGCATTTCACAAACAGGACGCAGGCCGTACATAGCCGCTCCTATACCGACACCGGCAATTGCGGATTCAGCCAGCGGAGCATCAATGACCCGTTCTTCTCCAAATTTTTCATACAACCCTTGTGTGGCTTTAAACACCCCTCCTTTTTTACCGACATCCTCCCCGAGAATAAATACTTTTTCATCCCGTTCCATTTCTTCCCGAAGTGCTGCCGTAACTGCTTCAATATATGACATGATTGGCATGATCTTTCCTCCTTCAGTCCCCGTACACATATTTAAGAGCATTTTCAGGTGCAGCATAAGCTGCCTTTTCGGCATAATCAGTTGCATCATCAATCATATTCATGATTTTCGTGACCATTTCTTTTTCTATCTGATCATTTAACAATCCGACTTCCCGCAAATATTTTGAAAAAATTAAAATCGGATCATTGCTTTTTGCCCTTTCAATTTCTTCTTTTGACCGATAGCTGCGGTCATCGTCGTCACTGGAATGAGGAGTCATCCTGCTCACAATCGTTTCAATTAAAGTCGGCCCTTCTCCGCAGACAGCTCTTTCCCTCGCTTCTTTAACGACTTTATATACTTCAAGAGGGTCGTTTCCGTCTACTGTGATACCTGGCATACCGTACCCAATCGCCCGATCTGATACTTTTTCGCAAGCCAATTGCTTATGCGCCGGAACGCTAATGGCGTATTGATTGTTTTCGCACATAAAAATAACCGGTAATTTATGTACCCCGGCAAAATTCGCCCCTTCATGAAAATCGCCTTGATTGGAAGACCCTTCTCCAAACGTGACAAAGGCGACAAAATCCTTTTTCTCCATTTTGGCCGCCAACGCTATGCCAACCGCATGCGGCACTTGTGTCGTAACAGGGGAAGAGCCCGTCACAATTCTATTTTTCTTTTGTCCGAAATGCCCTGGCATTTGCCGCCCCCCAGAATTAGGATCTTCGGCTTTAGCAAAAGCAGACAACATCAATTCTTTTGCTGTCATCCCGAAGTGCAACACAACCCCAACATCACGGTAATAGGGGAGAATATAATCCTTTGTTTTGTCCAATGCGAAGGCTGCACCGACTTGGGCGCCTTCCTGTCCTTGACACGAAATTACAAAGGGGATCTTCCCTGAACGGTTTAAAAGCCACATCCGTTCATCGATTTTTCTGGACAGGAGCATTGTTTCATACATGTTTAAAACATCTTGATCGCTTAATCCTAAAGATAAATGGCGATTTTTTGGCATGTGGAGACCTCCTAAACCTTTATAAATGTATCGATTTCCCATCTGCTGCAAGAGCCGCTTCCATGATCGCCTCTGACAATGTTGGATGAGGATGAATTGAATGCGAGATTTCCCAAGGCGTCGCATCGAGAAAAAGAGCCAGACTTCCTTCGGATATCAGATCCGTGGCATGAGGTCCGATCATATGTATGCCTAAAAGATCATCTGTTTTTTGATCAACAATTATTTTAACAAAACCTTCCGATTGCCCGAAAACGAGCGCTTTGCCGTTTCCTCGAAAAGGGAATTTCCCGACTTTAATCTGATAGCCTTGGTTTATCGCTTCTTTTTCTGTTAATCCAATACTGGCCACTTCAGGATTTGAATAAATGCATCTTGCAACTTGCCTGTAATTGATGGGAGCAGGGTTTTCGCCTGCTAAATGCTCTACAGCACGGATTCCTTCCTGTGAAGCAACATGAGCAAGTTGAAGACCGCCGATGACATCTCCAATCGCATAAATATGTGATTCCCTCGTTTGATAAAACTCGTTTGTGACAATAAACCCATCATTTATTTCAATTTCCGTATTTTCCAAGCCAATTCCTTCCGTATTCCCTATTCTTCCAACGGATAAAAGCAATTTTTCGCCATGCAATTGCAACTCTTGGCCTTTATGCTCAACAAATATGGTAATACCATTTTGAATATCCGTTTTTTCTGTCAAAATTTTGGCTCCGGTCAAAATGCGGACGTTTTTCTTTTTTAACTGCTTCTCCATCTCTTTTGCGATTTCAACATCTTCTGCTGGCAAAATATGGTCGGCATATTCGACAACTGTCACTTCAACATCAAAATCGGAAAACATTGAAGCCCATTCAACCCCGATAACTCCCCCGCCAACTATAATGATGGAAGATGGAAGATGTTGCAGCTGCAGCGCCTCATTTGATGTTAAAATGGTTTCGCCGTCAACCGAAAATCCCGGCAAGAATCTTGGACGGGATCCAGTTGCAATAATGACGTTTTTAGGGAGCAAGATTTCATTTTCTGCGCCGTTTTCCATCTCAACAGATATGGCTCCTGTCTGCGGAGAAAAAATAGACGGTCCCAAAATGCGGCCAACGCCTTTGAACACATCGATTTTTCCTTTTTTCACTAATTGCTGAACACCCTGATGGAGCTGTCGGACGATTTTTTCTTTTCGCTGTTGAACTTTTTGGAAATTGAGTTTAATTCCCGCTGTTTCGATGCCAAAATCCATGCTTCTTTTCGTTTGTGCGAAAACTTCCGCACTTTTTAAAAGCGCTTTGCTTGGAATGCAGCCGGCGTGCAGGCAGGTGCCGCCTAGCTTTTCTTTTTCGACAATAGCTGTTTTTAAACCAAGCTGGGAAGCTCTGATAGCGGCGACATAACCGCCGGTTCCTCCTCCCAAAACCACTAAATCGTACTCTTTCGCCATGAAATTCTCCTTCCTTGGGTACATCCATATTCCAGAAAAACTTTTTGCTCGATGAAGCTTATTTCAAACACTTCCATTTACAGGATAACATTGAAAAGCGACGGACATACATTCTAATTATCATTTGTTCACCAAGCTCTTGCAATGATTTAGACTTAAAACGAGCAAAAAAACGAACGAATGCGTATTCATTGTTTTGTTTTCCATATTTATTTCCAAACGCTGTTTTTGTTTGTCCAAATCAACAGTATATCTTCATCATAACATGTTTATAACTGTTGACAAATCTCTATATGCCCGTAAAAATGAAATTGATCCGTAAATTTTTCTATATAGAAAGGATAATCAAAAGAATGATTCGGTTCATTGCGCTCATGATTATGGTCATTCCCGGCATTTTTGCGGTTTACGGGATAAAATTGATGAGGGATATGCTGTTTGGAATATTGCAGCCGCCATATCCATTTCTTTGGCTGCAATTTTTAGCCGGTTTTTTCTTTTTTATTGCAGGTCTTTCTTTTATCGGCGGATTTATTTTGCATCGAGATCGAAAACGAAATAAAGTGCAGGCTCGTTTTCAAAAAAAAAGAAACCGTCGTGCCTAATCGATTAGTGGATCTCATTTTAAAAGTTAATACAGCAATTTTTTTGTGTAAAGCAATTTCTATTCGCAATATAGGCGAATTTTCGATTTTCAATTAATCACGTGCTTTAAAAAGAGAGCCAGCATCATTTCCCAGTTTCCTCTGCACAATCGAATGCCTGTCACATCGATTGTGCAGGGGTTTTCGCTTGCTAGACCAAGTTTTTTTCTGCTTTAGGAAGCCTTAGCTTCAGTCTCAGCTTATCGGCCATCATTGCAATGAACGATAAGATAAACGGTGGTTCATACGGTATATGTCAGAAGTTGTCCTCATTTTTTTAATATATTTTGCCGTCTACCTTGTATTCTTTTTAAAAGACAAAAATCTTACAGTAAATCGTAAATTTTGCACTTCTCCCCTGTTGTTTTTATCATCTTCATTTCCTCTTTTCAGTTCGTGTTTCCCGCAAAATCTTCTGCTTGTGAAGCAAACAATGGTACCCGCGCTATTTTAGAAAATAAACTTACATGGAAAATGAGCGTTATACAATTAGAGTAAATAAATATTGGTAAAGGGGAATTTTATGGAAAAGGGAGATCACAATATTCGTTGTTTTGGGTGCAGTCCTATTTGCTTTATTGTCAATGTTCGATTTCATTCGGTGAACAATATTCTATAAGCTGCAATGATTGCTATTGAATGCCAACAATAAAAAAGTAAAATAACTCTCCTTCAGAGGAAAAGCTTATAAATTCCGTTGCGGTTTTATTTCTCCGATACCATCACACAGATTCCCCTAATTTATTTCGTCTAAAAAACGGCCGCAATGTTGCCCGTAGCTTCGCATTGATTAGCGGAAAACCGACGTTTCCTGCAATCCATCACTCGATTAAAAAATCTGCAAAATAAAAACGCCCTCCTACCAGAATTTCTTAAAACTCCAATAAAGAGGACGCTCCATTAATAATCTTCAGTACATTCTCATATAGGTTTCCTAATTCGTTTTTTGCGGCTCCGTCAAAATGCCGCTATCCCACGGTCAGTCAACTCGCCTTATGCTCCAATCTCAATTTATCGGCCACCATTGCGATGAATTCCGAGTTCGTCGGTTTGGCTTTCGACATGCTGACGGTGTAGCCGAACAGAGAAGAAATCGACTCGATGTTGCCGCGGCTCCAAGCGACTTCAATCGCGTGGCGGATTGCTCTTTCTACGCGGCTTGCTGTTGTATTATATTTTTTGGCGATATCCGGATAAAGGACTTTCGTAATGGAGCCCAAAAGTTCAATATCATTATATACCATTGATATAGCTTCCCTCAAATATAAATAGCCTTTTATATGCGCCGGAACGCCAATTTCATGAATGATGCTTGTAATGCTGGCATCTAAGTTACTATGTTTATTTTCGGAAATCGATGATGAGTGCAAAACGGAATTTTTCGTGAGAGCCGAAGTTGTTTTCCCGCTTACTTGGCGTATATTGTTGGCTAGCTGCTCCATGTCAAACGGTTTTAATATAAAATATGCCGCCCCGAGGTCGACTGCTTTTTTCGTCACATCCTCTTGGCCAAAAGCTGTCAGCATGATGACATTTGGTTTTTTGGCTGTATTGAGTCCTTTTATTTTTTGCAGAACGGCCAAACCATCAAGATGCGGCATGATAATATCTAACACAAGCACATCCGGATTTTTTTCTTTTAAAATGTTCAAACATTCTTGCCCGTTGTAAGCTACTCCTATTACTTCCATGTCATCTTGACTTGATAAATATTCTTCCAATAAATGTACCAATTCTCGATTATCGTCCACGATCACCACTTTTATCTTTTCCACACGTACTTCCTCCCAATCTATTTTTACAGAAATATACAAACCATTTTCTTAATGTTAGTTTCGACAACTTTGATTAGATTCCTCTTATTTTTTTAAAAAAGCGGAAAAATTTAAGCCTTTCATCAAAATTCTCCTTTTTTCTTTCATTTTCGATTATATAGATATGCATGTCGAAAAATTTTATTCCAATTTTATTTTGGTTGAAAGAAAAAAGCGAGCAAGTTAACTCGCTTTTTGATTGCCATAAATATGAATGCCCGCATCTTGAAGCATCCATTCAATATGAACGCCGTATCCGGAAGCCGGATCATTGACAAACACATGAGTAACGGCGCCGACTAGCTTTCCATTTTGAATGATCGGACTGCCGCTCATGCCTTGAACAATCCCACCGGTTTTTTTGAGCAGTTCTTTATCCGTAACTTTAATAACCATTCCTTTTGTTGCTGGAAATTTTTGATTAACAATACTGACAATTTCTACATCAAAAGACTGTACTTTGTTTTTTTCCACAACTGTTAAAATTTTTGCTGGACCCTTTTTCACTTCATTTGATAATGCAACAGGAATCGGCTTGTCCATGATGCCATTGGCAATCTGTTTGTGCAATTTGCCGAAGATCCCAAATGGACTGTTTTTTGTAATCACGCCGATTACTTCCTGTTCATCAGAAAATCTTGCTAATTTTTCCCCTGGACTTCCACCTCTGCCTTTTTGAATGGAAGTTACGGTGGATTGAACAATTTTTCCGTTTTCCACAACAAGCGGTTTTTTCGTGTCCATATCTGAAATAACGTGACCCAATGCCCCGTATTTTTTCGTTTTTGGATCAAAAAATGTCATCGTTCCAATTCCGGCGGCGGAATCCCTTATATAAAGGCCAATGCGGTATTCATTGTCTTTTTGATCTTTTACAGGCAACAGTTTTGCTTTGAATTGCCGTTCATTGCGTTTTACTTCAATTTCCAGCGCTTCTCCATTTGATCCAGCTTTTTGGATAAATGGGGCGACATCACTCATTTTTTCGATTCTTTTCCCGTTAATTTTGGTAATGACATCACCTACTTCAATCCCAGCTTCTTCTCCGGGAGATTTTTTCCCTGCTTCCGTTTCAATTTGGTGATATCCGACAACGAGAACACCTAATGTGTTTAATTTCACACCGATGGACTGCCCGCCGGGAACAACTTTTAATTCCTTCAAAACGTTGACATTTACTTTTTTAATCGGCACATTGCCAAGTTTATAGACAATTTCGCCGCTGCCTTCTTTATTTCCCTTCAATTTCAAGTCATTGCCGTCATTTTCCACTTGAAAAGCGTTTTGGGCATATACTTCCTTTTGTGCCGGGATTGTATTTTTTATCGTATAGGCTTCACCTTGAAAAATTGCGATTTGCTTCGGAATGTTTAAATATCCGCGAAATTCTTTGGAAAAACTGAAAGCGATGAAAGAAACAAGGAGAATTGTTCCAATTATCTTTCTAATGGCATCTTCTTTCATTTCTTCACTCTCCTCGCTCCTAACCCACACCATATGATCCATATCACATGGCTACATTCTTTAATCTTTCCTGGAGCGAGACGATTTATAACCCGAGCCGGCAAGAAATTATTTTCCTAAGGAGTTTTGGCTGAAACGGCAAGCTCTAAAACTTCTTTTGCATGCTGCTTTGATAATTCTGTAACCTCATCTCCAGCAATCATTCGGCTAATTTCGTTAATTTTTTCCTCATCGGAAAGCGGATGAACGATCGTTTTCGTTCTTCCCTGTTTTGTCACTTTTTTCGATATCAAAAGATGGGTATCAGCCATTGCCGCCACTTGAGGAAGATGGGTAATGCAAAGGACTTGAGAGCCAACCGAAACTTGGTAAATTTTCTTTCCTATCGCTTGTGCTACCCGTCCGCTTACACCCGTATCCACCTCGTCAAAAATGATCGAAGTGATCCCTTGATGCTTGGAAAAAATGGCTTTTAAAGCAAGCATGATTCGCGACAGTTCACCGCCAGAAACGATTTTTGCGAGCGGTTTAAGCGGTTCGCCCGGATTCGTTGACAAGTAAAACTCCACCATATCAATTCCATTGCTGTCAAAATGGACATTTGTTCCATTGATGAATGATAAACGGCTGCCTTCTTTAGATGAAAACTGAACCTCGAAAATGGTTTTATCCATATATAATTGCTTTAATTCAGCGGTAACTTGAGCAACTAATTTTTTGGCATATTTTTTTCTCAGCGCCGATAAATTTTTCGCTTCCACCAGCAAATCTTTCACAACCGATTCGATCTCTTTTCTGATGGTTTGGACATGGCTTTCTCTATTTTCTATGGCATCGATTTCTTCTTCAATTTCTACGGCATACTTTAAAATTTCTTCAACAGACTGTCCATATTTTCGTTTTAAACGATGGATGACATTAAGCCGTTCTTCAATCATATTTAACCGTTCCGGATCAAACTCCATATTTTCCAATTCATTTCTTAGTTGAAAAATCAAATCCTCGATCATATAAAAACTGTTGGACAACGTATCAGAAAGCGGTTTTAATTTATCGTTCATTTCTGCCGCTTCTTCTAAATGGCTCATCGCAAGGCCGAGAAAATCCAGTCCGCGCTGTTCCCCTTGAAGCGCTTCATAACAGTTTTTTAAAGCTTCATAAATTTTTTCAAAATTGGTTAATTGCTGGCGTTCTTCTTGGAGATTGACGTCTTCGCCAGCTTTTAAATCGGCGCTTTCAATTTCCTTTAATTGAAATTTCAATAAATCGAGCCGTTGGGCCATTTGCTGCTCATTTTCAGATAATGCCTTTAACCGTTTTGTTAATTCAACATATTTTTGATAAAGCACTAGGTAGGCATCTTTTGCTTTTTTCACCTCTTCCCCGCCATACTCATCAAGAAGATGAAGATGCTTCTGTTCATCCATAAGCTCTTGGTGATCATGCTGACCATGAATATCCACGAGCGTGCTGCCGATCTCCCGAAGAATTCCAAGCGTAACTAGTTTTCCGTTAATGCGGCAAATACTTTTGCCGTTAGCGGAAATATCTCTGCGTAAAACGACCATCCCATCACCCGCATCAATCCCGAGTTCCCGACATTTTAAAATGCATGGATGGTTTTCTTCTTCCAAGAAAAACAATCCTTCCAATTCAGCCCGTTTTTCGCCAGCTCTTACAAATTCAGATGAACCACGGCCGCCGACAAGAAGGGATATGGCATCAATGATGATTGATTTCCCCGCTCCCGTTTCCCCAGTTAACACCGTTAATCCCTTTTCAAAAGAAAGTGTTAATGATTCGATGATGGCAAAATTTTTAATGGATAACTCCGATAACATCGCGTTCACCCCAAGGTTATTTTAAAGCATGTCCAAAATTCTTTTAGTCAACGTTTCCGCATCTTCGTTCGTCCGGCAAATCATCAAAATAGTATCATCTCCGGAAATCGTTCCCACTATTTCATCCCATTCTAGGACATCAATCAGAGCACATATGGCATTAGCATTACCCGGCATTGTTTTCATCACGAGCAAATGGCCGGCAGAATCAATTTTTACAAAGGCATCCATCAACGCCCTTTTCAGTTTTTGCAGCGGATTAAAACGTTGATCAGCGGGAAGGCTGTATTTGTAACGGCCGTCAGTTGTCGGAACCTTCACTAAATGCAATTCTTTTATATCTCTGGAAACTGTTGCTTGTGTTACATTAAAGCCTGATTCTTTCAGCATTTCGACGAGCTCATCCTGTGTTTCAATCTCAAAATTGGTGACTAGCTCGCGAATTTTTATATGGCGCTGCCCTTTTGTCATTCAATCACCTCTTTTTTGTTTTTTCATGAAAGCTGCATAGAAAAACAGGAATAACTGCGGCTGCGGCTGTTATCCCTGTTTTCCTCTTAATGTGGTATGAGCTTCTCGGACAATTTCTTCGACGTTGTTTGGAATTTTTTTTTCACCTTTTTCTTTGCAGCCTTCCCAATAAAGATGAAGCAAAAATTCAATGTTTCCACTGCCGCCGGTTATAGGGGAATAAGAAATATTCATGCAATCAAAACCAATTTTTACGGCAAACGATTGTATATCACGCAACACTTCTTCATGAACAAAAGGATCTTTGACAACCCCTTTTTTTCCTACTTTTTCCTTACCCGCTTCAAATTGCGGTTTGACCAAAGCGACACAGTTACTGTTAGGAACTAATATTTCTTTTAGTACCGGCAATATTAATTTTAATGAAATAAAGGAAACGTCAATGGTGGCAAACTCTGGAAGACCGTACTTAAAATCAGCAGGTGTTACATAGCGGAAGTTTGTCCTTTCCATGACAACTACCCGCTTGTCCTTGCGCAATTTCCAATCTAACTGATTGTAGCCGACGTCAACGGCATAGCATAGTTTTGCACCGTTTTGCAAAGCGCAATCAGTAAAACCGCCCGTAGAAGAACCGATATCAACCATAATTTTATCGGTCACGTTAATCTGAAATTGTTTCAATGCTTTTTCAAGCTTCAGACCGCCCCTCGACACATAAGGGATAGCATTCCCTTTTATTGTGAGAGGAATATCATGATCAACCTTTTCTCCGGGCTTATCAAGCCTTTTCTCATTGGAATAAACTAAACCTGCCATAATGGTTCGTTTCGCTTTTTCCCGCGTTTCTACAAGGCCTCTTTCTACAAGCAATACGTCCAAACGTTCTTTTTTAGCCATACTTCATTCCTTTTTCTTTTTTTGGTATCATATGCATAATCTGTTGCGCAATTTTTTCTTTTGTCAGTCCGATCTCTTCTAATAATTGGGATACGCTTCCATGTTCAATAAATCTGTCAGGAATCCCCATTCGTTTAATTGTCGTATTGGAAAAGCCCTGTTCTTCTGCAAATTCTAAAACGGCGCTTCCAAAACCACCCGCCAGCACTCCCTCTTCCACTGTTAAAATCGGAATATTTTCTTGAAAAATTTGCAAAAGCATTTTTTCATCGAGAGGTTTTATGAAACGTGCATTGACTACTCTGACAGATATTTTTCTTTTGGCAAGCATTTTCGCCGCTTCTAACGCCATTTCAATCGTTGTTCCAAAGGTTAAAATGACAGCATCCATTCCTTTGGCAAGCACTTCCCAGCTGCCGATCGGAATTTCCTTGAACTCTTCATCAAGGGGAACTCCTAGTCCCGTCCCTCTAGGGTAGCGGAGAGCAATTGGCCCGTCATCATACCGAAGGGCGGTGTAAACCATATGCTGGCCTTCGTTTTCATCCTTTGGCATCATCAATACCATATTGGGAATATGCCGCAAAAAGGCAATATCAAACACCCCTTGGTGTGTTTCGCCATCTGCGCCGACAAGGCCGGCCCGGTCAATGCCGAAAAAGACATTTAAGTTTTGCCTGCATATATCGTGCACAACTTGGTCATATCCACGCTGCAAAAAGGTTGAATAAATCGCCAAGAAAGGTTTCATGTTCTCAGCAGCAAGCCCGCCCGCCAATGTGACCGCATGTTGTTCAGCTATGCCGACATCGAACATTCTGTCGGGAAACTCTTCCCGAAATTTCTCCAGCTTTGAACCGACTGACATGGCAGGAGTAATAGCCACGATCCGTTCATCTTGGCGCGCTAATTTTCGCACTGTTTCACTAACTAATTCACTCCATGACGGCGCGGAAATTTTCGGTTTAACAAAAGCTCCCGTCTCAATTTTATAAGGTCCTGTGCCGTGCCACGTCCCAATTTTATCTTCTTCCGCTGGAAGATAGCCTTTCCCTTTTTTCGTGATGACATGCAGCAAAACGGGGCCTTTCGTTTTTTTGGCATAACTTATGTTTTCTATCAACGCTTCAAAGTTATGGCCGTCGACTGGTCCAAAATACGTAAATCCAAGCTCTTCAAAAAACATTCCGGAAACAAACAAATATTTTAAACTATCCTTGAGCCGTTCGGCAGTTGAGGCAAGTCTTCCGCCCACAGCAGGAATTTTTTTCAACAAATATTCGAGTTCTTCCTTCGCCCAATGATATTTACCGGCTGTTCTTAATCTTCCCAATACGTGATGCAGGGCGCCAACATTTGGAGCAATCGACATCTCATTATCGTTTAAAACAACAATGATATCTTTCTGCTCGTCGCCAATATGATTCAACGCCTCGAGAGCCATGCCGCCGGTTAAAGCTCCGTCTCCGATAATCGGAACAATATACTCATCTGTCCCTTTTAAGTCGCGGGCAATAACCATTCCCATCGCTGCGGATAATGAAGTGGAGCTGTGGCCAGTTTCCCAAACATCGTGCACGCTTTCGGAACGCTTCGGAAAACCTGACATTCCTTTATATTGTCTTAACGTATCAAAATCTTTTGCGCGCCCCGTCAAAATTTTATGAACATATGCTTGATGGCCGACATCCCAAATAAATTTATCCTTGGGACTGTCAAACATTTTATGCAGGGCAATAGTCAATTCGACCACGCCCAAATTTGGGCCGATATGCCCTCCTGTGACCGATAGCTTTTCGATCAAAAACCGGCGGATATCCTCGCTTAATTCCTCTAATTCATGTACCGACATGTTTTTTAAAAATTTCGGACTCTGAATGGACAAAAGATCCAAAAGGATCACTCACTTTCGATTCTTGTTTAATTTTTTCTTTTTATGATTTTTCCCTTTTTTCTCACTCAACACAGCAATTTTAAAGCGAGTTTCAAGAAAATAAAACAATTTTCCAACATAAAAAATAATCGGTGTTGAAAAACGGATCGCAAATGCTTTTCCAAATGCTTTACCACCAACCGTCAGAGCAGCGACAATGCTTGTAAAAATAACGGATATCGTAAATTCAATAGGTGAAGCTTGCTTTTCAACAAAAGACAATGCCAATTGGGCTACGACAACAGCCGATGCCGTCCCGCTGATAATCCCTGAAATATCACCAATAACATCATTGCAAAAGTTTGAAAAGCGATCCGCGTTCCTGATAATGCGAATCGCTTGTTTCGCCCCGTTCACCCGTTTCGCCGCCATTGCATGAAAAGGAACTTCATCTGCAGACGTTGCCGCAATTCCGAGCATATCAAAAAAAATTCCGATCAAAATAATGACGAAGACGATCAGCATACCAACCGCCCATTCTACCCCATCAAGAAGGACAGTCGACACAATTGAAAAAAGAGCCGCTAACACAAACGTGATAACGGCAATTCCTAAGCTCCATCGTATTGAATAGCGAATAAGCTCCTTTATCATTGAATGAATAACACCTAATTTCTTTAGTTAAACTATGTATATCAAGTGGAGTGGTCATATATAGAGTAAACATTGCGGCTTAGGTCCAGTAGGTTTTCCCAGCAGGGTACCGCGCGTTGCCGCTTCGGCGGTTTCCCTTTAAACCCCGCTTAGCGCTGTCGCCAAACGCTAGACTGGATTGCCACTTAGTCCGCACTACAATCCTCTATATATGTCAGAGCGAACAGTCTAGGAGTTTTCCTCTAACAGCCTTTGACCGGTTCCTAGCCTCTTTTGCAGAGCTGATTTCATATGTTTAAAAGAAGCTTTTTCATTGGCCATATGAAAAAGTTCCTTCATCAACATAATCCCCTCAGACTCCACTCAAGGCAGGCTACGCTGCCCGCGCCTCAATCCTTCAATATCGGATGTCAATAAGGCGCTAAAGACAGGTTCATACCCATTTCGCACGGACTTCCATTCCGATGCGAAAAACAGGCCTCCGCGGAAAGAGGGTCAACGCCCACATGCCATTGTGGATCGCCCTCTAACCTTAACCCCCAGCATCAACCCAAGGCTGGGCGCCTCAAGCCAACACCAGGAACTTCATCGATGTGCCCTTCGGCGGATTTTTAGGCCCGCCTTCAGAACCGGGGGGCTGACTAGAATACTGCACCACTCCATGAATTTTCTAGCTCTATTATATCATATTCAAAAGGAGTGACTCAATAATGGAATCGCAGATCCAAAAATAGCCGCTGTCCATTCATTGTGATTAAAAATCTCTTTTGCCGACAAAATCGCATAAAGACGAAAGCAGCTCCGTATTCATTGAACATCCCTGCAAAGCCGCCTTAGATTTTGCTATATGCTCTGCCAGCTTTTTCTTGGCCTCTTGCAATGATAGGAGAGAAATGTAGGTTGTTTTATGATTATCTTGGTCAGAACCGACCGGCTTGCCGATTTTTTTCTCGTCTCCTTCAACATCCAAAATATCATCCCGTATTTGAAAAGCGATGCCGAAATGGTGGGCAAAAACGCGCAATTTCTTTATTTCTTCTTCAGTCGCACCGGCAATAATGGCTCCCGCAACAATGCTAAATTCTAAAAGCTTTGCCGTTTTATGCTCATGAATATATTCGAGTTCTTCTAAAGAAATGGTCTTATTTTCTCCTTCCATGTCGGCCGTTTGTCCACCGACCATTCCTTCCGCTCCCGCCGCTTTGGAAAGCTCTGCTATCAATTTGATTTTAACCGGATCCGAAAGCTGGTTGCAATCGGCTATTACGCGAAAACTTTCTGTCAACAAACCGTCTCCGGCTAGAACGGCTATTGCTTCGCCAAACACTTTATGATTGGTTGGTTTACCTCTCCGCAAATCATCGTCATCCATGCAAGGCAGATCATCATGGATGAGCGAATATGTATGAACCATTTCTACTGCACAGGCGGTTCTGTACCCGAGCTCTTCTTGTTTTCCGTATGAATGAAGCACCGCCAATAAAAGAACGGGGCGCAATCTTTTTCCTCCGGCATTAAGAGAATAAAGCATCGAGTCTTTTAACGTTTTCGGAGCATTCAATTGCTCGATGAAAGTCGGGAGAATTGAATCTATAGCTTCTTTTCGCGATTTTAAATAATTTGATATAGAAATCACAATCATTCGTCCTCCTGTGGTGTAAACGGCTTGATCTCGCCATTGTCTTCGAGAATGAACTCCATCTGCTCTTCCACCCTTTTTAACTTTTTGTGGCAAAGTTTGGAAAGTTCCATACCCTCCTGAAAATATTGAATCGCTTCCTCCAACGGTACGTCCCCTTCTTCTAATTTTTTGACGATTGATTCTAATTGTTCCATCGCTTTTTCAAATGAAATGTCTTTTTCCTCTTTCATTGTCTTCTCCCCTCAATGTTCAATACTTCACAGTGGACGGCGCCATCTTGAAGCTTAATTTGGACAGTATCACCAGGAGCTGTTTGCTGAACACTTTTAACGAGAACGTCTTTTTTATAAACGAGGCTGTACCCTCTTTCCATTACTTTTAATGGACTTAACGCATCAAGTTTCGAGACGAGCGCCTGAAAACGTGCTTCCTTTTGTTGCAATAATCTTGTTAATTCCCGCACCAGTTTTTGATCTTGTTCCACTATTTTTTCTTTTGTTTGCTTAATGCGATCGGAAAAAAGATTTGCATTCAGCCGATTTTTTATGAGCAAATAGCGATCCATGCGGTTTTGCCAATAACGTTTTCCCGCTTTTTGAAAACGTTCTAACAAAAGATCAAGCTCCTGCTCTTTTTGCAAATAAAGTCTTTTCGGATACTTAAATGCATACGAGGTCGTTAGTCTGGAAAGCTTGATTTTTTCTTTGTTTATCCGTTCTTTTAAAGAGTTGACCATTCGAATTCTCCGCTCTTGAATCCGCTCCTTCAAATCGGCAATGTTCGGCACTGCCAGCTCGGCTGCTCCCGTTGGGGTCGGCGCCCGCATGTCCGCAACAAAATCGGCAATTGTAAAATCCGTTTCATGCCCAACTGCTGAAATAATCGGGATCTTTGACTGAAATATCTCCCTCGCCACTATTTCTTCATTAAATGCCCAAAGCTCTTCAATGGAACCGCCGCCCCGTCCTAAAATCAGCACATCTAAAAAACCTAACTGATTGGCGGTCTGAATTTGTTTCACGATCGATCTGCTTGCATGGATGCCTTGTACGAGTGCAGGGAGAACAATCACTTTTGCCACGGGATACCGCCGTTTAATGGTTGTGATGATGTCACGCACAGCAGCTCCTGAAGGCGACGTAATGACACCGATCGATTTTGGAAAAGCAGGAATCGGTTTTTTATGCCGATGATCAAATAAACCTTCCTGCGCTAATTTTTTTTTCAGTTGTTCATAAGCAAGGTAAAGGCTGCCGACGCCATCCGGCTCCATTTCTTTTACATACATTTGATAGGCGCCGGCTTGCTCATATACTGTGATCTCACCGCGCACAAAAACGCTCATCCCTTCCTCCGGACGGAAAGACAGGGAGCGGTTAAAACTGGAAAACATGACAGCCTGCATTCTGGCATGTTCGTCTTTTAGCGTAAAATAAATATGTCCGCGCTCGTGAATTTTTACGTTCGAAAGCTCCCCTTTTACCCAAATATCCTGCAGATGAGGATCGACATCAAACTTCATTTTAATATATTTTGTCAATGCCTTGACCGTTACGTATTTTCGATCCGCCATGAAAACGCTCCTTTATTGGTTTAACCGAGCCGTTTTTTTGCTGATTTTATCGTATTGTAGACGAGCATCGTGATCGTCATTGGTCCGACTCCCCCAGGTACAGGGGTGATGACGCTTGCTTTCTCTTTCGCTTCTGCAAAATTGACATCGCCGACAAGCTTGCCATTTTCCAAACGATTGACACCGACATCAATGACAACTGCACCTTCTTTTATATCATCTGCTCCGATCAACTGCGGACGGCCAACCGCAACAATTAAAATATCTGCTTGTGTTGTGATGTCCCGCAAATTTTTTGTTTTTGAATGGCAATATGTAACTGTTGCATGTTCGTTCAGAAGCAATTGACCGACCGGTTTGCCGACAATATTGCTTCTGCCGACCACGACGACATGTTTTCCGGCAATGTCGATGTTGGCAGATTTAATCATTTCCACGATTCCGGCAGGCGTGCATGGCAAAAATGCATCTTGCCCCGTCATCATACGCCCGATGTTGATCGGGTGAAAACCGTCAACATCCTTTTCTGGAGAAATCTTTTCGATCACCGCTTTTTCGTCTATATGCTTTGGAAGAGGAAGTTGGACAAGAATGCCGTCAAAGCGGTCATCGTGATTATAATGATCAATAAGTTCCAACAATTGTTCTTGGGAAACGGTTTCGTCTAAATGTTCAAGTTTGAATGAAACTCCGGTCTCTTCCGATGCTTTTTGCTTCCCTTTAATATAAGAGAGAGAAGCGGGGTTATTTCCGACCAAAATAATGACAAGGCCAGGTGTAATCCCTTTCTTTTGCAATTGTTCGACCTCTTTTTTGAGTTCGCTTCGTTTTTCTTTTGCTAATTCTTTGCCGCTAATAATCGCTGCCGTCATTGCTTTTCCTCCTCTGTTTCCAATTCATTTTTTACATTTGAGAGGACACCATTTACAAATTTGCTTGACTGATGATCGCCAAAAATTTTGGCAAGTTCGATTGCTTCATCAATTGCAACATTATAGGGAATATCCGGCTCGTATTTCATTTCATAAACAGCCATGCGCAAAATGGCGCGATCAACATTTGCCAGCCTTTCAAGCTTCCAATTCACCAAATTTGATTGAATCAACTCATCAATTTCTTTTTGGTATTTGACTGTTCCAAATACAAGCCTGTTCAGAAATTCATCTTGTTCCTCGTCAGATAAAACATGTTGAATAGCTTCTGCAGGCGGCGTATCAGCCAAATCTATTTGAAATAGTGCCTGCAAGGCTTTTTTTCTAGCTGTTCTCCGTTTCATCGTCCTTCTCCTTTATTCACCCTAATTGTCGAAATGTCTTAAATGAATCATATCACAATTCCGCTCGTTATCGTACACGAAAGTTCATGGGAAGTAAGATTTCAGAATGATTTTTATTTTTTCAATAAAAAAAGGGGGAGCCCCCCCCTTTCTTACATCTCCTCTTCAATTTCCGTCTCTTGTGATTTAACCTCAAATTGTATTCCAACAACGTGAATGTTGATTTCATTGATTTCAAGCGCAGTCATTGTTAAAAGCGCTTGGCGGATGTTATCTTGCACTTTTTGCGCAACAACCGGTATGGAAACGCCAAAATTCATGACGCAATAAACATCGATTACGATGCCATCTTCCCGTAAATCCACTTTTACGCCTTTGCCATGGTTTTTCTTTCCAAAACGTTCAGCGACACCAGAAGCAAAATTCCCGCGCATTTGCGCAACACCTTCAATTTCGGAAGCTGCAATGCCTGCAATCACTTCAATGACTTCCGGAGCAATCTCTACTTTTCCCAAACTTGCTTCCTCATGATTCATCTCAAGAAGATTTTCTTTCATGAGATCCACCTCCTACGAATTATTCCATGATCTTGTAATGTTCAAGAAACCTTGTGTTAAAATCTCCGCTGACAAATTTTTCGTGTTCCATTAATTTTTTATGAAAAGGAATCGTTGTATATACTCCTTCAATCACAAACTCGCTTAATGCCCGCTTCATTTTTGCAATCGCTTCTTCTCTTGTCGCACCGTGGGTAATCAGCTTGGCGACCATTGAATCATAGTAAGGTGGAATGGAGTAGCCTGGATAACAGGCGGAATCGACTCGAACCCCGGGTCCTCCCGGCGGAAGGTACATTTCAATTTTTCCTGCCGACGGCATGAAATTTTTTTCAGGGTTTTCAGCATTGATCCGACATTCGATTGCCCACCCATTAAATTTGACGTCTTCCTGTTTAAAGGAAAGCGAATCATTGGAGGCAATCTTAATTTGTTCTTTGATCAAATCGATTCCAGTGACCATTTCAGTAACAGGATGTTCAACTTGGATTCGTGTATTCATTTCCATAAAATAAAATTGTTGATTTTTGTAATCGAAAATGAATTCAACCGTTCCAGCTCCTGCATAATTGACAGCTTTGGCCGCTTTGACAGCCGCTTCTCCCATCTTGTTTCGCATTTCTTCTGTCAGAACAGGGGATGGGGTTTCTTCCACCAGTTTTTGCAAGCGTCTTTGAATGGAACAATCCCTTTCGCCGAGATGAATGACATTGCCGTGATGATCAGCGAGAATTTGAATTTCAACATGGCGGAAATCTTCAATATATTTTTCAATGTAAACACCGGGATTGCCGAATGCGGTTTGCGCTTCTTGCTGGGTAATTTGAATGCCTTTTCTTAAACTATCCCTGTCGTGCGCAACGCGAATCCCTTTTCCGCCTCCGCCAGCCGTGGCTTTAATGATGACGGGATAACCGATTTCTTCGGCAAGCTCAACGGCCTCCTCAACATCTTGAATGATTCCTTTTGAACCAGGTACGATTGGAACTCCTGCCTGTCTCATTGTTTCGCGAGCAACATCTTTTTCCCCCATTTTTTGGATAGCTTCAGCACTTGGGCCGACAAAAATTATATTGCAATCATTGCACAATTCGGCGAAATCAGCGTTTTCCGCTAAAAAACCGTAGCCGGGATGAATGGCGTCAGACCCGGTCAAGGTAGCAGCACTAACAATGTTTGTAAAGTTTAAGTAGCTGTCTTTAGAAGCTGTTGGTCCGATGCAATATGCTTCATCGGCAAGCTGTACATGCAGCGCCTCTTTATCGGCTTCCGAATAGACAGCAACCGTTTCGATCCCCAGCTCTTTGCATGCTCGTATGATTCGTACTGCGATTTCTCCTCTGTTGGCTACAAGCAGTTTTTTAATCATTTCTAAGTCCCTCACTCCGGTTTTACTAGAAATAATGGTTGTCCATATTCTACGAGCTGTCCGTTTTCCACTAAAACATCCACGATTTCGCCTTTTACTTCCGCTTCAATCTCATTAAATAATTTCATTGCTTCTACTATGCAGACGACGGTATTTTCTTTTACTTTTGAACCTATTGTAACATACGGATCTGCATCTGGTTTAGGTGAAGCATAGAATGTACCCACCATCGGGGAGGTAATTTTATGGAGTTCACTGGAATTTTCTTCAGTTTCAGCCGTCTTGACGGAAGCTTTCGAATCGTCAATAGCATTTGCCGACCGAGCGGGTGCTTTTGGGGCAAGGTTTGCTTGCACGTTTTCCTGGTTAAAGGTTTGGTTGGCAATGAAGGCCGCTTCGACTTTCCTTTTTTTTAATTCAATTTTCGCTCCGTCAAATTCATATGTAAATTCATCAATTGCTGTTTCGTCAATCAGTTTAATCAATTCCTTGATTTCTTCTATTTTCAGCATTGCAAACACTCCTTAAAGTATATAGCATTATCATCAAGTATTAAAAGTAACTACCATTAATCATACGATAATCTTTTGCAAAAATTCAACCGCAATCTATCATTTAAGCTTTCTTGTATTATTTTCATGATTGCGTAAAAAAGCCCCGATTGGATACGGGGCATGTTATTCAGCCGTTTGCAATGTGACGAGAACGTCTTCCGTTGTTTGGATTTCATCTTTTACCATATGAATGAGTTCATTCGCTTGTTTTTTCGAAAGCTCCTTCGCTTTTACCGTTATTCTCACTTGATCTCCGTCGGTGCGTACTAATGCATCATCATATCCTTTTGTTTTAATTAATGTTTCAAGCACCTTTTCTTTTTCCGCCAATTCGGATAATCGGCGCATTTCTTCATAAGCTTTGCTTTTTTCCTCAGCTGATACATCATTTGAACCAATGATTGATTCTAATTCTTGCTTTCGTTCGCTCCGCGCATCCTCGAGTTCCATTCTCAAAGCAGTAAAAAGGTCTTCTCCGGTAACTGTAGACACCATTGATCCATCTTGATTTTCAGCTTTGCCAGTTTGCTCTTGTTCATTTGCCGCACTGTTATTGGCTTGCGGCGGTTCGTCTTTCTGCGAACTTTCGTTTCCTTCTTTTTCTTGCGTTTCTGTTTTTTCGGTGTTTTCCTTTATGCCCTCCTTCTTATTTTCGGAAGAACCTGTCAATGCAACGTTTTGGGAAGTGCCTCCTTCTGGTGAAGTAATGTAATAGACAGATAAAACGACAACTAAACTTAACATCGTTAATAGCCAAACTGTTTGTTTTTTCAACACATCAACCATCCCCCTTTACTTTTTTGGCATCACAGCAACTTGGTGGCTATTTACATCAAGTACTCTTGTCACGGCATCGACAATCATCTTTTTTACTTGGATGCTTTCAGCTCCTTCTGCAACAATAAGTACTCCGCGAATTTTTGGTTTTTCCGTTTTGGTGACAACAGGTAATTCCTCTTCTCCTTTTCTTATGATTACAACTTGTTCATCGACAGACTTATCTTCGACGAGTCTTCTTCCGCCTTCCTTGTCAGTCTCCTCCGTCGTTTGGTTGTGCATTACACGGTTTTTCTCCAGCACCTGCTCTGATGTAGAATCGACATTAACGACCACTTCCACTTGACCGATGCCATTGATTGATTCAAGCGCCCCTTTCAATTCGCTTTCAAATCTTTCTTCATACTGTTCGATCGTGTTTTTATCGCTTGTTTGTTTAAATACAGGTTCTACTTCTTTTTCGTTTGGTGAGTTCATCGGTTCCAACGTTGCTGCATCATCCGAAAAAACACTCCCCACTATCATAAAGGCAACGCCCAATAACAAGAAAACGAACATGAATGGAAAGATCGGCAGTTTTTTTTTATGATCCCTGCTGGAAAATTTTGAGGCTAATGTTTGAAATATATTTTTCCTATCATTCACTCAATCGCCTCCTTGCATGTGAATCGAAATTTTTTCTTGAGAAAGCCCCCATTTTTCTGAAAGCAGGGCAATAATTTCCTTTTCATTTTCATTTTCGATTGTTGGTTGATCAGCTTCTTTTTGAAAAACTGGCTTAATTTCCACAGGTTTAACCATTTCCACAGAATTAGCATTTTCTTTTTCTCCGATAGTCACGATAACTTTTTCCACTTCCTTTAATTGATCCTCATCTGTATTGGCAGAAAGTTGAAGATCTTTCACGGTTAATCCATATTTTTCTACCAGCTCCCCTTCCACCATATTTTCCATTTGGACAGCCATTTGTTCTAAAATATATGCATGATCTTTTGCTTGTATTTCTTTTTTCTTAAATTCAATTGAATTTTTTATAGAGTCTTCCGTTTTTTCAAATTGATGAATTTCATTTGCCAGCATTTGCGGTAAATGATAAGAAAAAATTTTTAATATTGGTTCAATCATAACGGCCAATAATAAAAGGCTCATAATGATTTTTACATATTTCTCCATGGCAGATCGCGGAAGGATCATATCCAATAGGACGGCAATAAAAATAAATAAGATAATGTTTTGAATCCATTCCGTAAAAAAAGCCATATTTTCACTCCTATCGAACCATCATCGTGACATTGCTGGCGGCAATAATCACCGTAATGGATAAAAAGAACATGAATGAAACCAGCAAAAGCGCCGCAAAAATATAAATGATGCTTTTTGAAATGATATCCAAGCATGAAATCACTTCTCCCTCTCCCAAAGGCTGCAATATGGCTGCAGCAAATTTATAGATAAATGCAACAGCTAAAATCTTAATTGCCGGAAAAACGGCAATGAATAAAAGGATGACAAGGCCAAAAATGCCAACGATATTTTTTAAGAGCATCGATGCGCTCACAATCGTGTCGGCCGCATCCGTAAACATTTTTCCAAGAACAGGAATTATATTTCCGGCAACAAGTTTCGTTGTTCTTAACGCAATGCCGTCAGCAACGGCGGATGATGCTCCTTGAACGGAAATCACGCCCAAAAAGATGGTCAAAAAGGTTCCAATTAATCCAATGCTGATATTGCGCAGCAATTTTGCCAAATGCGTCACTTTATAATGATCGGTCATCGTGCTCACTAAAAATAGAAGGGTTGATAATAACAATAGCGGAAGGACAATTTTTTCGATCAATATACCGCTGCCGTTCATTAAAAAAACGGTAATTGGATGGAAAAAGGCCGCCGAAGCAATTCCCCCTGAAGAGGCCATCAAAGCAATTAAAAGCGGTATGAGAGCAAGCAAAAAATTTGTCATCCCTCTAATGGCTTCCATCGCATACGAACTTGCTACTTGAAAACTGTTCAGTGCTAAAATGACAAGAACCATATACAAAATCGAGTAGGAAACTTTGCTAATGGTTGTCTCTTCAAAAGCATTTTGCAAATGTTTTAAAAGGGCGCTGAAGACCGTTAAAAGAATAATTGTTCCAAGAAGTTTGCCATTTGCGATAATTTCGTAAAAAAGAAATTTGCAAATTCCTGTTATCCATTCCTTCAACGAAAATTTTTTCTCACCGCTTATATAATCGATTAAGCTTCCTTTTTGGCTTTCAGGCAGCCACCCGCCATATTTGTTTATAATATCATCCCAAAATTTTGTTACTTCCTCGAGCCCGAGCTTGTCCGCTTGTTGGGCAATGTATTCATTTTGAAACGCCTCCGCATCATTTCCTTCTTTATAAGATGCATCGGTAGCCGCTTGTACGGCGTTTGGCAAAGAGATAAAAAAAACAAATAAAAAACCAATTTTCCATAACAGCGTCGGCTTCATCTTCTCTCCCCTTTGGCTAAATGTCTGGAAGAAGCTTAATCATCGTTTGAATGATCACTGTAATGATCGGGATGGCCATTGATAAAATCAGAATTTTCCCCGCTAATTCAATTTTTGAGGCAATGGATCCATGTCCAGCATCTTTTGCAACTTGGGCGCCAAATTCTGCAATGTAGGCAATGCCGACGATTTTCAAAATAGTCTCAATATACACAAAATCAATGCTTGCCTGCTTTGCAATGTTTTCAATCATTCGGATCAATTGAAAAAGGTAATCGACTAAAAAAATAAATATCGTAACACCTGTAAAGACAATTAATAAAAAGGAGAACGCAGGTTTTTGTTCTTTGACGACAAGCGAAAGCAATGTCGCCATCAAACCAACTCCGACAATTTGAAAGATTTCAATCGTTAAGCCCTCCTATCCGTGAAAAAGAAAAACGGACTTAATTTTTTGAAACAAATCATTCACAATGGAAGCGACCATAAAAAGTATGTAAATAAAGCCTAACAACGTTACCCATTGGGCGTACTCTTTCTTCCCCATTTGATCTAAAATTGTATGAAGAAAGGCAACGATTATCCCGATTCCAGCAATTTGAAAAATTGTGTTGACATCAACTCCCATGATTCCTTCTCCTCCTAGCTCATTTCATTACATCAGCAGAATAATGATGAGCAATCCAACTAAAAATCCTAAACTTTTCATCATTTTTTCGTAACGCACTTGATGATCAACCGCTTCTTTCTCTTCTTTCTCTAAGTGGGCCATCGTCAATCGGATGTGCTTTTGCTGCGTGATCAAATCATGCTGGCCAAGGGTTTCACCAAACTGTCTTAAAATTTCCAATTCCCCTTCTTTTAAAGAAGTGGAAGGCCATATTTCTGACAGGCTTTCTTCCCATGCCCTCTTTACATCCGTGTCGCCGTCCGATAATTTTTGCGAAAAGGATATAAATAGATCGGAAAGGGGGGACGCAGTTTGTTTGGCAATATGTTCGGAAGCGTCTTTCAAAGGGGCATGTCCGTACATGATTTCTGCCTCCAAGCTTTGCAAAGAAACTTTTAATTGCCTAAGCTGTTTGGTGCGTTCCGCCAATCTTTTGGCTGCATCAAAACCAGCCCATGTTGTAGCCAAAAGGATAAACACGGATCCGATTATTTTCAGCATGACTATTTGACACCCGCTTTATATAAAAGTTCCTTGTTTTTTTTTCCCCATATTTTCATTACAGTTCCCGGCAAATGGACTTTCCCAAGTTCTAGAAAGCGCTCAAAAATGCCGGCTTTAATCAGCTCACTGAGCGTCGGCCGGAGCATTAAATCTTCCAGACGCTCTCCATGTGCGCTTACAAACAACCGAACTCCACTATTGACTGCTTCAAGCAACGCTTCCGCATCTTCCTTTCGTCCGATTTCATCGGCAATAATAACTTCAGGACTCATGGAACGGATTAACATCATCATGCCTTCCGCTTTCGGACAGCTATCGAGGACATCGATCCGCTGGCCAAATGTAAACTGCGGAATTCCTTTCACACAGCCAGCTATTTCCGATCGTTCATCAACAATGCCAACTTTTTGAGAAGGAATCTTATTTGTCCCTTGACTTATCAACCTAGCAAAATCTCGAAGCAATGTCGTTTTTCCCGATTGCGGCGGCCCGTATATAAGCGTATTTAACCAGTTTTCTTGATAAACATAAGGAACAAACCGCTCGGCTATGCCAATTTTTTCTCTTGCAATCCGAATATTAAATGAGGTGACATGGCGGATCGCCTTGACTTTTCCTTGCTCTGTCACAACTTTTCCCGCAAGGCCAATTCGATGCCCTCCTCCAATGGTGATATAACCTCTTTTTAACTCCTCCTCCAGCGTATAGATAGAGAACTGGCTAATTTTGTTTAGAATCATCACTCCATCTTCTTTTGTGGCCTGATAGGGGAGAAAATGAGGCTTGCCGACAGCAACGAGCTCTATTGGCTTGTACAAGCGAATACGAATTTCCTCGGTTCGTTCAAAAAAAGAAGAAGGGAGTTTTTTCAGCTCTTTTTCTATTGATTCCGGCAATATGGAAAAGATTTCGTTCAATCTCCCTTCCCCCTTTGTTATAGTTACTTTCAATGTATGCGAGCTTGGACACTTTATGACTGTACTTTCCATATTCCTTTTTATATATTTGAAATTATTTCTAAAAAATAGGGATGGCATTTTGGGGCTTGATCCATTTAGGAGTGAATTTTATTTGTTGCGGAATTGAACGAGGAACCGTATGGATGGAAAGCTTTCCTGTTTTGCAAGTCTTCCTTTTTTGACAAGGAAGTTCATCATCTGAAAAAAGAGCTTTTTTTGTGAAAATTGTGCAAGGAAGAGGAAGACGATTCAATATTGGCCGCAAAAAGACATAACCATCATGCTCCTTTAATTTATCTCCCATTGGCCGCATCTCAACTGAACACAAAAAAAGGTGATCCAAAAGGAACTTTCCCTTTGGATCACCCAATATTTTCATAATATTATGCCCGGGAAACATAGGAACCGTCAGATGTGTTGACGACAATGACATCCCCTTCGTTAACAAAGAACGGAACTTGGACGACAAGACCTGTTTCTAATGTTGCCGGTTTTGATCCACCTGAAGCAGTATCTCCTTTAATGCCCGGTTCAGTTTCAGTGACGGTCAGTTCAACAGTATTCGGAAGCTCAATACCGATGGTCTCTCCTTGGTACATCATAATATATACTTCCATATTTTCTTTCAAAAATTTCAATTCATACTCAATTTGCTTTGCACTAAGTTCAATTTGCTCATACGATTCTGTATCCATAAAAACGTGTTGATCACCGTTTGCATACAAATATTGCATTTTTCGGGTGTCGATTTGTGCGCGGGCTACTTTTTCACCAGCCCGGAACGTTTTTTCTTGTATGGCTCCTGTCCGAAGGTTGCGCAATTTGGATCTGACAAACGCCGCCCCTTTACCCGGTTTAACATGTTGAAATTCAAGAACGCGCCAAATTCCGCCGTCCACTTCAATGGTTAATCCTGTTCGAAAATCATTGACAGAAATCATTTTTTGTTCCTCCTATAACATAATCATTCCCGATAATTCGGCCATTAAAGAATAATGAAATCTTTGCGCGAATGAGTCAGCAGTTCGTTCCCTTGCTCGGTAATAAGGATATCATCTTCAATCCGGACTCCTCCCTTTCCCGGGAGATAGATTCCAGGTTCAACCGTAACCGCCATCCCCGGTTCAAGCACGGTGTCAGAACGAACGGATAAAGTCGGCCCCTCATGGATTTCAAGGCCGATTCCATGTCCTGTTGAATGGCCAAAGTAATCTCCGTATCCTTTCTCGGAAATGTAAGTTCTCGTTATGGCATCCGCTTCCCTGCCGGTTATTCCGGGTTTGATTTCGTTTACGCCCTTTTTTTGGGCTTCCAATACGATTTGATAAATTTCTTTCATTTCTTCTCCCGGGTCGCCAACAGCAATGGTTCTTGTAATATCCGAGCAGTAGCCTTTATAATAAGCGCCGAAATCAAGGGTGACTAGTTCGCCTTTTTCAATTGTCTTATCGCTTGCCACACCATGCGGAAGGGCAGAGCGGTAGCCTGATGCGACAATCGTATCAAAAGACGAAGAAGCGGCTCCGTTTTTCCGCATAAAAAATTCAAGCTCATTCGCTATTTCAATCTCTTTCACACCCGGCCGAATAATATGTAAAATATGTGAAAAAGCTCGATCCACAAGTTCGGCAGCTTCCTTTAATATCTTAATCTCTTCGTCCGTCTTAATCAAGCGTAACTTTTCAACGATATTTGAGACAGGGATGAATTCAATTCCCTTTAATATTTTCTTATACTCGGTATAGACGGAATAGGCGAGATGATCCTGTTCAAATCCCAAAGCCCGGATTCCCATTTTTTTCGCCTGTACGGCGATTTCTTCCATAATGGATCCAGTATGCTGAACGATTCTAAATTCCTTCACCTGCTTTTTCGCCTGTTCAACATATCGGAAATCTGTAATAAAACAGGCATCATCCTTTGACACGAGAGCAATTCCAGCCGTCCCTGTGAACCCGGTTAAATATCGGCGATTATATTCATTTGTAATTAACATTCCGTCAATATTGACAGATTCCATTTGCTCACGGATTTTTTCAAGCTTCATTTTTATCATCTCCCAACAAATGAAGTAAAGAGAGAGCGGCTAATTGATAACCGTAAAATCCAAATCCGACGATTTGTCCTTTTGTAACAGGTGCAGTGACAGAATGATGTCGAAATGATTCCCGTTGATGGATGTTTGAAATATGAACTTCCACAACCGGCTTTGAAATGGCGCTGATGGCATCCCTTATCGCATAGCTGTAGTGGGTGAAAGCAGCCGGGTTTAAGATTATGCCGTCAAAATGCCGATCAGCTTCATAAAGCTTATCGATGATGGCGCCTTCATAATTTGATTGAAAAAAGGCAAATTGAATACCTTTTTCTTCTCCAAACAGTGTCAGCTCCTGTTCTAAATCGTTTAATGTTTTATTTCCATAAACATGCGGCTCCCTCAATCCGAGATGGTTTAAATTTGGACCGTTTATCACTAGTATCTTCAACGTCATGACACCTTTCTGCTGGAAATTAAAAAAGAATGCTCATCTTCATGAACATTCTACCATAAGTTTCATTTCCGCTCACCATTAAGTTTGCGGACGCGCTCCCCTTGTTCATATGAAATGGAGTAGCCGACAAAAACTCCAAATAAAATGAATAAACATAAAGATGTCACAAACGTATTAGTGCCAAACTTATGGATCGGGTCAACATGTAAAAGCGATGGTCCAAACCAATAACAGACGGTCGTCCATAGAGCAATGCCGAAAAAAATTCCTCCCCAGATGGAACGGACATTTTTCAACAATATATAATATAGAAAGGATAAAATGATCGAAATGATGCCGCATAAAAAAATTCCGATAAAATGGCTGGCCTGATGAAAATTCCTATCGTTGAAGCCAAAAATTTTTAGAATATGATTCGGTCCAATCGTTGTAAAATTTAGTATATAAGCTAAATAATCGATGAAACTCCACAAAACACCGCCAACAAAACCAGTGACAGTGATGATGGAAAAAAACGATTGCGCCGGATTTTTGTTATTTTCCTGCGTTTGAGTTTCTTCCGCCGTTTTTTGATCGGTCATTAAGCTTCACCTCGCTTATAGTATACCCATTTTTATGAAAGGTATTTTTTTCACTTTATTTTAAAAAATTTTGCCTTTTGAATGAAAAAAACCGGGATGGGACATACTATTAAAAATGAAATTTTCAACGCTTTTCCAAAAGTAAAAAAGAATAGCTTCTTGCCTAGAGGTTTGGAAATTTTTCTTGTAGAATAATAACTAATAACATGACCTTTTAGAATCATAATATAGATAGGCAGGTAGGTGCTGTTATGAAAGAAGGAAAAGCGTTATATGGCGGTCAAGCGGTTATTGAAGGAGTCATGTTCGGCGGAAAACATCATTTCGTCACAGCGATAAGACGGAAGGACAATTCGATCGACTTTTTTGAACTGCCTCGAAAAAAATCACCGATTATCGCAAAATTAAAGGCAATTCCATTTCTTAGAGGATTGATTGCGATCATTGAAGCAAGCGCAAATGGCTCACGGCATTTAAATTTCTCATCTGAACGCTACGGAATCGATCCTACAGATGATGAGAAAATCTTAAAGGAGCAAAAGGAATCAAAGCTGACCCTTATTTTAGGTGTCGCTGTTGTCGGGGTTTTATCCTTTTTCTTTGGCAAATTTATTTTCACGTTAATTCCTGTGTTTATCGCAGAATTGTTCAGACCGTTGGTTCCATCTGATATAGGGCAAATCTTGCTTGAAGGGTTATTTAAACTCGTTTTGCTTTTATCCTATATCTATTTTATATCCATGACTCCCTTGATTAAACGCGTCTTTCAATATCACGGGGCAGAGCACAAAGTGATCAATGCGTATGAAAATAGTCTTCCCTTGACGGTTGAGAATGTGCAAAAGCAGTCAAGACTACATTACCGCTGCGGCTCAAGTTTCATTTTATTTACTGTGATCGTAGGCGTATTTGTGTATATGGTTGTTCCGACTGAACCGCTTTGGCTCCGCATTGTGGACAGAATTGCGCTCATTCCGATCGTTATCGGCATTTCGTTTGAAGTGCTGCAATTGACGAACAAGTTGCGCCATCTCCCGGTTTTGAAATGGCTTGGCTACCCCGGACTCTGGCTTCAGCTTCTGACAACGAAAGAACCTTCAGACGATCAAGTGGAGGTGGCGATCGCAAGCTTTGAAAGACTTCAAGCATTAGAACAAGAAAAAGAAAGAATGGAACAAATCAGTTAATGTGACTGAAACTTATTTTCTTCCTTTTAATAAGCTATAATAAAACGATTGACGGGAGGTGGCCTTTTGATGAACCGTTATCCCTTCCACCCTGTGTTTTTCATTATTTCTCTCATGAGCGTTTTTGGGCTTTTCTACATGGTTTTCTTTCAAACGAAGGTTTTTTTTTATCAGCTGTTCGTTTGGGCGGTCGTCATTGGGATCATCGTTCTCATCTTTCGCATGGTGATGAAAAGGCGATTGAATAAAGAATATGCCCAATTTTTAAAAGCCGCTAAAAAATCGAAAAAAAGATATAAAGATAAAAAGATGAAGAGCTTGCATAAGAAAGGTTATCAAGCAAGAGCTAGAACGTCGGCTTCCGTTAAAAAGCGAAGAAATCCTAACCATTTAACCGTCATAGAAGGAAAAAAAGGAAAAAAGAAAAATAGAGCTCTTTTCTAATAGTCCCATTCTTTTTGGAAGTTCATCATTTAGGAAACTCCGGAAAAAACATTGTTTTCCGCTACTTATTCGTCGAACTCCCACAACGCTTGAATATTCGGAACCGGTCACACAGATAAAAATGAAGCGGCAGATTCTCTTCTGCCGCTTCATTTTTTACAATCCGCATTTTAATTGGGCGCCGCAGTTTGTACACGTGTTGCAGCCGCCAATTTCCTGCACCGTACCTTCACGGCAAACAGGGCAGGTGTTACCTACCTCGTTGCCATATGTGACATCCGTTGACCGCAAATCTTGAACAGTGTTCATTAATACAACTTTTCCTTCATTTTCTTTTGGAAGTTCGCTGTTGTCATCAAAAGAGTTTTCTTCCGCTGTTAACGTCAGCACTTGTGTATCCCGGCTTCCGTCGACATAAACGGTTCCGCCTTTTGCCCCGCCTCTCCATAATCGTTCATAAACCTTTTGCACTTGTTCAACTGAATAGCCTCTCGGTGCGTTTACCGTTTTGGAAAGGCTTGAGTCGACCCAGCGCTGTATGATGCATTGTACATCCGCATGCGCTTCCGGCGACAAATCCATTGCTGTCACAAACCAATTTGGCAAATGGTTCGGATCAGCTTCCGGATGTTGATCCAAATACTCTTGAACAATATCGGCTTTGACTTCTATGAATTTGCCGAGGCGTCCGCTGCGGTAATAGGAAAATGAGAAATAAGGTTCCAATCCTGTCGATACGCCAACCATCGTTCCAGTGCTGCCTGTTGGTGCAACGGTTAACAAATGAGAATTGCGAATGCCGTATTTTAAAATGTCATGGCGTATGTCTTCCGGCATCTTTTTCATATAGCCCGTATTGATAAAGGCTTCTCTTAATTTTTGCGTTTCCTCTTCCGTTTTCCCTTGAAGGAATGGGAAGCTGCCTTTTTCCTTCGCCAGTTCAATCGAAGCTCGATACGCTGTCGTTGCGATTGTTTGAAACACTTCGTCAACAAGCTTGTTGCCATCTTCAGCTCCATATTCTTTCTCACAGTAAATGAGCAGGTCAGCCAAGCCCATGACGCCTAAACCAATGCGCCGTTCACCGAGCGCTTGCTTTTTATTTTCCTCAAGGAAATAAGGGGTTGCGTCAATGACGTTGTCCTGCAAACGCACGCCGATTTCTACCGTGCGTTTTAGTTTTTCAAAATCAACAACTTTCTTTTCTTTGTCTACCATATTCGCCAAGTTTACGGCTGCCAGATTACAGACAGAATATGGAGCGAGCGGCTGTTCCAATATTGTTATCCTGGAGGCTTTTTATCCTCCAGTTCTAACGGTTCATTTCCCGTTAGTTCAGCATATGTTTTCATTGCACACGTTTTTGCTGTATGACGATTGAAACGGTTTTTATTTTTTGCAGCTATTCAGACTGGTTTTATCTTGTGTCTGCATGGCATAAGCATGATTTGTGTGCAATGCTGCGGCCTCGTGGGCGGATTATATTCTCCATCGGAGGTTCACCACCTATGCGTTGCCCCTGACTGAGTTTTTAGGCTCAGCCTTCGGTTCAGGTTCCCGTCTCAGGGTTCCTGCTTCATTCCGCAGTTTTTAACGTGAGGCAAACTAAGCTGCTTTACCACACGGATTTGTTGCCACGACCTTTTGTCCATACGCTCTTGCGTTTGTCATATCGTTGGCATTGTCGATGAAGAAAATACCCGGTTCAGCCGAATAGGTTGCGCAAATGTTAATCAGCTTCCAAAGCTCTCTAGCGCGAATTTTTCGATAGACGCGGACGCGGTACCCCATTTTTTCCCATTCGCGCACATCACCGACTTCGTGCCATTTTTCATTATAAATGCGCATTTCTTTTTCAGAGTATGTCTCAACATCCGGAAAGCGCAATTCATATTCCTTATCTTCTTCGACCGCTTGCATAAATTCTTTTGTTAAACAGACGGAAATATTCGCACCGGTCAAAAATTCCGGATTATGTACGCTGTATGTTCCGCCTGTGCGCAGTTTTTCTTCCGCTTCTTGAATAATCTTCTCCGTGAAGCCGCCGTAGCCCGGTATGTTTTTGTAGTTTACAATGCCTTGGTACATGGCGATTTCCTGATCAGTGAGGGGCGTAAATTTCAACTTATCCTGCGCGGCTTTTTTAATTCCTTCATCTTCCGTATTTTCAATTAAAAAACGCAAGATGCGCGGATTTTGCATTTTGGAAACGATGAATTCAATGATGTCCGGATGCCAGTCAGCCAGCATAATCATTTGCGCTCCGCGTCTGGAGCCGCCTTGCTCAACAAGATGCGTTAGTTTGGCAATATCATCAAGCCACGACACAGACCCGGAAGATTTTCCGTTTACTCCACGCGCTAATGTATTGCGCGGACGCAATGTTGAGCCATTCGTGCCGACGCCGCCTCCCCGGCTCATAATTTCCATCACTTGTTTTCGATGTTCAGAAATTCCTTCGCGCGAGTCCTTTACAAACGGCATGACGTAGCAGTTAAAATACGTAACATCCGTTCCGGCGCCTGCACCGTACAAAACGCGTCCGGCAGGGATAAAGTTTAATTGGACCAGCTCATGATAAAATTTTTCAAACCATTCTTTTCTTTTTTCCTCTGTTTTCTCCACTGCCGCAAGGCCTGTTGCGTTTCTTTTGGCAATTTGTTCATAAAAGATTTCAAGCGGCTTTTCAATCACATCCAGAGATCGAACGATAATCCCCGTTTCTCTTTCTTCAGGCTTTTCGAGCGAATGAAGGAACTCTTCTTCCACTTGCACTTTTGCTTTTTTGTTTTCCCAATCAATTTCTAAAATGTAGCCCAGACCCCTTGCCGGAAATTTTGGGTCTTCTTTAATTGTCAGGACGACAAAATCGCCTTCAGAAAGAGTAATCTTTTCGGTATCTTTAAATGAATATCTGTCAAGCATGACTAATCTTGAAACGCCTTTGTGTGTAATATTCATATCTTCCGTAATCGGATGTACTTGCGGAAAATGGCTGATATCTTTATTCAGCTTGTCTATATCAACCTTTAATTTCTCTTTCAGCGCTGCACTCATTTTCACAACTCCCTTAAAAATATGATACTCGTTTAAAGTTACCACATTTCGACAATATATTCAACAAAATATTACAATATATAGTATGTAAGAACTTTTGTTCGCTCTATATATTGTATGATATGCATATTTCTTCATAAAAGTCAAATGAAAAACTAATCAAAAAACGAAGGAAAGAAAAGAAAATCTTAGATAATTTGATAAACAAGCGGGACAATGAAGAAATTTGTCGGTTGCCTTTTGAAAATATAGCCTGCCCTTGCCGTTTACAGATCCCATGTCAAAAATTATTGCAGCCAAAGAAAAAAGCGGGAAAAACCGCTTCAGTTTATCTTCTGAAATTCCAATCATCCGATTGATATTTTTCCTTCGCCAACTGTCTGACATAGTTCTCTTGCTCTTCCGTCAACTCATAAGGTTTGAGATCTATGTCGAGCCCGATTTCAAAACCTTTTTTAAAGGCATTCCATGCTTCAGACATTGTCACGGGCTCCTTTCGCAATTCATTTATCGCAACGGCTTTCTTTTTAAAATTTCTTTCCAGTCTTTCCCGGACTCGCTCATTCGGGTATTTAAACAAATCAAAAAGCAGTTGTTCGTCTAAGTCCAGCAATATGGAGCCATGCTGTAATATAACGCCTTTCTGTCGAGTTTGAGCGCTGCCTGCCACTTTTCGTCCTTCCACCACCAACTCATACCAAGACGGTGCATCAAAACATACGGATGACCGCGGATTTTTGAGATGTTGCTTTTCCTCATCTGTTTTCGGAATAGCAAAATAGGCTTCTAATCCCAAAAGTCGGAAACCTTGCAAAATGCCTTCGGAAATGACACGGTAAGCCTCTGTCACTGTTTTCGGCATTTTCGGATGTTCTTCTGAGACGATGACGCTATATGTAAGCTCTTTGTCATGCAATACCCCTCTGCCGCCTGTCGGACGGCGGACAAATCCTAAACCGTGGCGTTTGACAGCATCCATATCAATTTCTTTTTCGACTTTTTGAAAATATCCGATCGATAATGTCGGCGGATCCCAGCCGTAAAAACGAATTGTCGGCGCTATTTTTCCTTCGCTGTGCCATTCCAATAAAGCTTCGTCAAGAGCCATGTTATAAGATGGTGATGAAAAACCGGAGTCAATGAAATTCCATGTCTCTTTTCCCATTTTCAAAACCCTCTTTGCATTATAATATTTGCCTATTTAGTCTATCAAATTAAGCCCTTGTTGTTAAATAAAACAATCTTGAAAAGAAATGACAATTCTTTTCGTGTTTTATATAATAAAAGTTGTCGATAAAAAGGCGCCGTGTTTCAATCAATGGGAAATAAAAGAAAAAGGAGTCGAACAAGCGTGTATTGGTCATTACTCATTCTGGCAGCCATCATTGTTTATTTTCTTATCACATTTCTTTATCAAAAGCGGATTATGAAAGGACTGACAGAAGAGGAATTTAAGGCTGGCTATCGAAAAGCCCAGCTGATTGATGTACGTGAACCGAATGAATTTGAAGGGGGACATATTTTAGGGGCGCGGAATATTCCTTTAACCCAGTTACGCCAACGCTATAAAGAAATCCGACCGGATAAGCCTGTTTATTTGTATTGCCAATCAAGCGCAAGAAGTGGGCGGGCAGCTCAATTTTTAAAGAGGAAAGGATATCATGATCTCTATTATTTAAAAGGCGGATTTAAAAAATGGACAGGAAAAATTAAAACAGGAAAATAAGGATTCGCCGCAACATGCGAATCCTTATTTTTTTTCATATTTTAAGATTGGATTTCTTGCAGCAAGCGTTTCATCAAGCCGCTTTACGACGGTTGTATGCGGAGCTTCCTGAACGATTTCCGGCTGTTCTTCCGCTTCTTTTGCAATTTGAATCATTGCTTCTATAAAAGCATCGAGCGTTTCTTTTGATTCCGTTTCAGTTGGCTCAATCATCAAGCATTCTTCAACATTAAGAGGAAAGTAAATCGTAGGCGGATGATAGCCAAAATCAAGCAATCTTTTTGCAATATCAAGAGCGCGGACGCCCAATTTTTTTTGCCTCTTCGCAGATAAAACAAATTCATGTTTGCAAATGCGGTCATAGGGCAAATCGTAATACGGTGCTAATTTTCTTAACATATAGTTGGCGTTCAGGACGGCATTTTCTGTCACTGCCTTCAAGCCGTCCGGACCCATTGACCGGATATAAGTGTATGCGCGAACATTGATGCCAAAATTTCCGTAAAACGGTTTAACCCGACCGATCGATTTCGGACGATCGTAATCAAAGCGGAAATAATTCCCATCTTTTATTAAAACAGGTTTCGGCAAAAACGGTATCAATTCATGTTTTACTCCGACCGGACCCGAACCAGGGCCGCCCCCTCCGTGCGGGCCTGTAAAGGTTTTATGAAGATTCAAATGAACGACATCAAATCCCATATCTCCTGGCCTTGCTTTGCTTAATACAGCGTTCAAATTGGCTCCGTCATAATACAGCATTCCACCAGCTTCATGGACGATTTCGGCAATCTCGCAAATTTGTTCTTCAAAGAGACCGAGCGTATTTGGATTTGTCAGCATCAAAGCAGCAGTATCATCGCCGACTGCCTTCTTCAAATCATCCAAATCAACAAGACCGTTTTCATTGGATTTAACGGTTACGGTTTCAAATCCGGCAACACTTGCTGAAGCAGGATTTGTTCCGTGGGCAGAATCAGGAACAATCACTTTCGTCCGCTGCTTTTCCCCGTTTGCTTCATGATAGGCGCGAATCATCATCAATCCCGTCCATTCTCCGTGGGCTCCTGCCGACGGCTGCAAAGTGACTGCGTCCATGCCTGTAATTTCTTTTAAATGCTCTTGTAAATCATACATGACTTCCATAGCCCCTTGAACGGTTTCCTCATCCTGCAGAGGATGAATATGGGTAAACCCCGTTAATCTCGCTGCATTCTCATTCATTTTCGGGTTATATTTCATCGTGCAAGAACCAAGTGGGTAAAAACCAGAATCTACTCCATGATTCCTCTTGGATAATGCTGTGTAATGCCTCATAATATCTAGTTCGGAAACTTCAGGCAATTCAGCCTCTTCTCTTCGTAAATACTGATGTGGAATGAGGTGTTCAAGATTCTCCTCGGGCACATCTAAATCAGGAAGACTGTAGCCAATCCGCCCCGGTTTTGATCTTTCAAAAATTAACGGCTGATCTTTCATTGCCATTCCTCCAGTTCCTTAACAAAAAAGTCGATTTCTTCTTTTGTGCGCAATTCTGTAACCGCAACAAGCATGTGATTTTCCAGTTCTGGATAGTCTCGGCCAAGGTCATATCCGCCAATAATTCCTTTTTCCATCAATCTTTTGTTTACGAAAGAGACAGGTTGCTTAAGCTTTACGACAAACTCATTAAAAATGGGACCTTGAAATGGAATTTCAAAACCCTTTCCTAACAAAAAGTTTTTGGCATAGTTTGCCTTTTGAATATTTTGATAAGCCATTTCTTTTACACCTTTTTTTCCAAGAGCAGCCATGGCAACAGAGGCAGCGAGAGCATTTAACGCTTGGTTGGAACAAATGTTGGATGTTGCTTTATCTCGCCGGATGTGCTGTTCCCTTGCCTGCAGTGTCAGAACAAAACCGCGTTTTCCTTCTTCATCCACTGTTTGCCCGACGAGCCGGCCAGGAATTTTCCGCATGAGCTGTTTCTTTACGGCGAAATAGCCGCAAGTGGGACCTCCGAAGGACAAAGGTATTCCAAACGGCTGAACATCGCCGGTGACGATATCGGCACCAAATTTTCCAGGCGGCGCAAGCACACCTAATGCAAGCGGATTGCTTGAAACAATCAACATTGCCTTTTCCTGATGAACAATTTCTTCAATGGAAGACAGCGGTTCTATTTGTCCGAAGAAGTTTGGATATTGAATCATCACTCCCCCTATTTCGCCGCTCATCATATTTTTTAAAGCGTCGATATTTGTGATGCCTTGATGATGGGGGATTTCCTCCACTTCAATGTTCTGTCCTTTTGCATATGTTTTTAAAACTTCCCTCGTTTCAGGGTGAACTGTTTGGGAAACGAGCACTTTTTTCTTTTTCGTTTGGTTGGCTGCCAACAAAGCTGCTTCTGCCAAAGCTGTTCCGCCATCATACATTGAAGAGTTGGCAACGTCCATCCCAGTTAATTCGCAAATCATTGTTTGAAATTCAAAAATGGCTTGAAGCTCGCCTTGAGATATTTCAGGTTGATAAGGGGTATAAGCTGTATAAAATTCCGAACGGGAAATCACATGATCAACAATTGCCGGGATGTAATGGTCATATACACCAGCGCCGAGAAACGAAACGTTCGTTTTTAAATCTTTATTTTTGCCGGCAAGAATCGAAAGTTCACGGAACAAGGCTGTTTCCGGTTTTGCTTTTTTAATGTTGTATTCTCCTTTAAACCTCACTCTCTCCGGTATATCAGCAAAAAGCTCATCGACAGATTGGATGCCGATGGCCTCCAACATCTCTTTCCGATCCGCCTCCGTCATCGGTAAATAGCGGTGTTTCATGAAAACTTCTCCTTTCCTCATTATCTATTTTTCTGTTGGCGTTTATAAAACGGGGTTGGTGCAATTTTGGCTCTCAGCCGTTTTTTCCGGATTTCAATTTCAATTTCGGCGCCGCATTCTGCAAACTCTTTTTTCACAATGGCAAGGGCGATGCTTTTGTTTAATGTCGGAGAATAGGTGCCGGAAGTAATGAAGCCGATTTTTTGATCGCCTTTAAACAATTCATAACCCGTTCGGGGGATGCCTTTATCCACCATCTCAATCCCGACAGCCTTTCTCAGTATCCCTTTTTCCTTTTGCTCTTTTAACACAGTTTTTCCGATAAAATTCTCTTTTTTATTCAGTTTCACCGCAAAGCCGATTCCGGCTTCGATCGGGGTAATGTCTTTCGTGAGCTCCTGGCCGTACAGCGGCAATGCTGCTTCCAGCCGCAAAGTGTCGCGTGCTCCCAAACCGCAAGGAATCACCCCTTCTTTACTGCCCACATGCAAAATTTCATTCCATAAGAAAACAGCGTCCTCATTTCGACAATAGATTTCAAACCCGTCTTCCCCCGTATAGCCTGTGCGGGAAATCAACGCTCTTCTTCCTGCTATCGGCGCATTTTCAATAAATTGCAAAAATTTCAACATTGATAAATCGACGTCTGTTAAAGTTTGCAATACATTTTCCGCTTTTGGTCCTTGTAATGCGAGCTGGGCGCAATGATTTGAAATATTTTGCAATTCTACATTTTCTTCTTGATGAGCCAAAAGCCACTTGTAATCTTTTTCAATATTTGCTGCATTGACAACAAGCAAATATTTTTCTGCTGATAAACGGTAAACGATCAGATCATCGACACATCCGCCGTTGTCAAAACACATGGCGGTATACTGCGCTCGTCCTTCTTCAAGTTTAGACACATCGTTTGTTAACATCCTTTGCAAAAAAGCCAAACTTTTTTTGCCTTTCACAATGATTTCCCCCATATGGGAAACGTCAAATAAGCCTGCTTTTGATCGGACGGCATGATGTTCCTCTTTAATCGAGGAAAATTGCACGGGCAATTCCCATCCTCCAAAATCGATTGTCCTCGCTCCATGTTTCTCATACACTTCAAAAAGCGGCGTTCGCTTTAATTGAGTCTTCAATTCTCCTTCCCCTCCTGCTGGCCATTCTATTGTTTGCTCTTTTCAAACAGAAAAAGGGCAGAAAACAGCCTGTCATCATCTAGTCTCAATGTTCGAGACAAGATGATTTGTTCGGCTGTCTCTGTCCTTTCACCTGAAAGTTTACCTATAAAGGTTTTCCTCTTTGGTGGTTTGCCGTATAGCAAACACTCTCCAGAGCTGCGTCAAACAAGAGTCTTTTTGCCTGAGAGATTCACATATATGTTTGCTCCTTCGGCGCCTCCGTGAGGTCTCTCCCCTTGTTTTCATCCGCACATATTTTTTTATGAAAAAGAGAAAAATGAAAAGTAGACATGTTCGACAAATAGGAAAAAGATGAGCGGAAACAGCTTGAAATTCCTTGCAAATTACTATGGTTTCATCGTACCATCTTTATCATTTTTCATCAATACTTTTTTCCATATAATTTAAAAAAATCAATTTTAATCGTTCGTTTTTTGTCCATTATTTCACTTTATAAAAAGAAAAAAATTTATTTTAATACAAGAAAACTGAACATTGATCATCATTGGAAAGGGGTGTCACAAATGGATCTCGACATCCGGTTTCAAACAAATTGGGAAGAAGGCTTTTTGACAAGATTGGAAGACGATGGACCATGGGCTAATTGGACTTTATATAAATTGGCGTTTGAAGTCGCAAACCATCTCGCCATTCCATCTTTTGAAGGGTTAATAGCACCGAAGCATTTAAATCATTTAACACCACTTCCCCATCAGCTGGAAGTTGCCCAAACTGTTATAGAAAAAATGAACGGAAAAGCGATTTTGGCAGATGAAGTCGGCTTAGGAAAAACAATTGAAGCAGGGTTAATTTTAAAAGAGTATATGATTCGCGGCCTTGTTAAAAAAGTGCTGATCCTAGTGCCGGCCTCTCTCGTATCACAATGGGTGAAAGAATTAAACGAAAAATTTTATATTCCCGCCGTAGAACAAAGAAAAAGCTATGTTTGGGAGAATTGCGATATCGTTGTATCCTCGCTGGACACAGCGAAAAGGAGCCCGCATAAAGAAATCATTTACAGCTTGGATTACGATATGGTCATCATCGATGAAGCCCATAAATTAAAAAATAATAAAACGAAAAACTATGAATTTGTTCAAAATGTAAAGAAAAAATTTTGCTTATTATTGACTGCCACGCCGATTCAAAATCGGATTGAAGAAATTTTCAATCTCGTCTCTCTTTTAAAGCCTGGTCATTTGGGCAATGAGCAATTTTTTAACGAAGAGTTTAAGAAAAAAGGTCGTCTTCAGCGGGATGAACATTTGCGCGAACTGATCAACAAAGTGATGATTCGAAACCGGCGCAGTAATACAGGGATTGAATGGTCAAAAAGGCATGTCAAAACGATTTGGATTCGTTTTTCGGAAACAGAACAAGCCATGTATGATGCCATTCGCCAAATTCGAACAACAACGGCCATTCCTTACGGGGGCTTTTCTCTTATGACTTTGCTCAGAGAGGCCTGTTCAAGCAGAGAAGCCGTTTATATGACATTAAAAAAAATGCTTCATAAACCTGAAGAGAAAAGCACAGCCTTCTTGCCTGAAGACGTCATTGTTTATCTTATGGACATTGTCGATAAAGTAGAGCAAAATTCAAAAGCGGAAAAAGCGGTGGAATTGATCCAAGAAATAAAAGATAAAGTAATCATATTTACAGAATACAGGGCGACCCAGCTCTATTTGCAATGGTTTTTAAAACAACATGGAATTACATCCGTTCCGTTTCGCGGCGGTTTTAAAAGAGGGAAAAAAGATTGGATGAGAGATTTGTTTAAAAACCGTGCTCAAGTGCTTATCGCTACTGAAGCAGGGGGAGAAGGAATCAATCTGCAATTTTGCAATCACATGATCAACTATGACCTTCCATGGAACCCAATGCGGCTTGAACAAAGAATAGGTCGCATCCATCGCCTCGGCCAAAAACGTGATGTGTTTATTTACAACATGGCAACGAAAAATACGGTGGAGGAGCACATTTTAAAGCTGTTATATGAAAAAATCCATCTATTTGAACGTGTCATCGGAGAACTGGATGATATTTTAACAAGGCTTGACATTCGCAATTTTGACGAACATTTGGAAGATATTATATTTCAATCAAGTTCAGAAGGGGAGATGAAAATAAAAATGGAAAATTTAGCTGCTATTTTAAACTTCGGAGACCAAGTGCACAAGGAAAAACAAATTAAATAAGGACAAGGAGGGTGGGCGACCATGAGCAGTGTGAAAAATTTATGCACGGTCATACCACTTATTACAGATATTGTAAATCAGTTTGTTAGGACAGCCCCTTTATGTAATATATTAAAAAATTCCAGTAATATCCACAACATTGAGGTGAAGAAGCTATTGGATGTAAAAGTAATTGAAAGAAAACGTGAGAAATCTGGAGAAAATAGGGAGGCGAAAACATGCAGCAATCTGAAATTTCTTCATTTTTAATGAGTTTTTTTGAGGCGAACTCCTGTCCAATCATAGAAGAAAATAATGGTTATTTTGTTGTACAGCTGACAAATGAAATGGATGAAGCTTTAATGAACAGGCCTTTTTACTGGCAGTACTTAAGAAAAACAGGAGGAACGCCGAACCCGATGAAATTGACATTTATTACAAATGCCCAAGAAGCGCCTGCCGATTTAAAAGGTGAACGAGTGCATTTTGGATCCCCAAGATTGCACCAAATTTTTGCTGCAACGAAAAAGCTTGCAGCCTATATCCGTTTATACGAACAAAAGAAAAGAACGGAGCAAAACGTTCCTCTTCAGCCGTGGCTCGGCATAAACTTAAAGGTTTCCTATATATGCGACAAAAAGAAAGATCAAATTTATTCTCTCGGGCTCCATTTAATAAACGGAGTGATGGTGGATCATTTCCAAGAAAAATTAGAAAAGCTCGAGTTAACCCCGAAAATTCCCGATTACTGCTTTACAATAACGCCTTTAATTAAACCTATTAGCGGTCTAAACAGAATAAAAAACTATGTGATGGAAAAAATTAAGCAAGAAGACCATCAATGGGCGGAAGAAGCCGAAAAAAGAATGAAGGCTGATTTGTTCCTTTTAAATCATTTTTATGAGGATTTGGATGAAAAACCGGATCTTTATTGGGTAGAAAAACAGGCGATTCAAGATCTATACAAACCGCGAATTGAAATTGAAATTCAAAACGGTGGAATGTTTTATTTATCCCAGCAAGCGATTCATTGAGAATTTCAGTAGAACTTTTTGGGAACATGTTTGGTACAAGCTAACAGCGCCTTTTTCACAAAAGATTCCAGATGGAAAACACTTCCCATTTCAATCTTTCGGAATATGCGAACTGATTGAAAAATTTTATCGGCCGTTCTGGCAAGTAGACTTTTTTTGCAAGGTTCAAGCCGGCTGCCCTTTTTTGAAAAAAAGCCGCACGTTATCTTTTCTTTTTCATAAGCATTGAAAGCGACATTGGCAATATCCCAAACCATTTTGTTAAAAACGGCGTTTTGGCATTTTTTCGTTCCGCTTTCCTTTGAACTCTCACTTCTTTAGGTGTATCGATATATTTGACAATCTGCTCTGTGACAAATTTGACATAATCATTTGCAGACATGTAAACACCTCTCAAAGTTTAGTTTTTTTTCATTCTGGCCTAAATTCTCACTATTTATACAAACTGGCAGACTATTTTCATAATTTTGTAATAAATCTGTATCGCTTTTTGAAAATTGGGGAATTAATAATATTCGTTCCAACGAATAATGCGTCTCTGCAACACATCATAATCAAAATCCGCTTTATATTGTGAACCTTTTTTCGTTTCACAAAAAATGTCAACACGAATGATCCCATCTGCCGTTTTTTTCTTTTGATACACAATCGTACCCGTTGGCAAATCAATATTCATTTGATCGTTTGCCTCTTCCATGTTTGTTAAGGAATGTTGGACAGCAAAAAGCATTAATGTTTCAAGCATGTAAAACTCTTTTGTATCATGAGTAAACCTCTGCTTTTCCATATAAATGGAAGCATATGCTGAGGCTACCATCAAACAAAACAATACAAGAGCAATTGTAAAAGGAAAAACATGGCCTTTTTCGCACTTCATTTTGGCAGCACACCTTTTACATCCCGAATACTCCCTTCATATTTTTTTCCATTCTTGCTTGTTACGGCTATTTTCACTCCATTTTTTACAGCAGAAAATTGAGCGTTGCGGACATTTCGTAAAAGAACGACATGACCCTTGCCCTCAACCTGATATCGAATTAAATCGTTGTAATGGCTGACAGTGATCAATTCTCCTTCGCTGTTTATATAGGAGAAAGTATTGTTTGCCGCCTCAATTTGTCTAGCCGCTTTTACCTCTCGATGGAGTTCAACTAAAAATAAATTCCATTCGTTTCCATTGATATCTTGCTCGTACATACCAATTTTGAAAAAGAACAATAGAAGGGGTGAGAAGGTGGAGACAATTACTAAAGTGGCCATAAACGCAATGAGCATGTTCGGAAATGTATAGCCGCTATCATTCAATGGCATAACCGCAAACTTCAGACCTGTTGTCTTTTTTCCATTGTAAACATAACTCAGCATAATTCTCCCCCTTCTTTCCCCACCTCAGTTCAAACTGGAATCCCTGTTTTTCAACCTTTCCTTCTGTTTTTTTATTTTCAAAAACAAAGCGTTCAAGCTCTTCTTTTAATAATTGGTGAGCGATAACGGAGTCATCAGTTTTCTTTTGTTGTTGCAACAATTCGGCGGCTACCGGAATCATGGTGATGGTAAGAAAGCACCATAGGGAAAAGGACATTAACGTTTCAGCGAGTGTATAGCCGTTTGAATTCTTCGACACGAAATCTCCCTCTTCCTAAATTAAAAATCATTTTATATGTTTTGTTGTTATAATTGATCAATATCGAACCAGATTGATTCACAAAACCGTTTTGCGTATATTCGATCGGAAATTTCATTGTAGTCGGTTCAACATTTATGTTTTTATCATATCTTCTCTCAAACAATTCACCTTTTAACCCCGATAATTCCGCTTCATAATAGTGTTGATCGGGGTACCAAAACAAATAAATCGTTTCCTTTCTCATCAATGCACGCTGCTGAATATACAACAAATCTTTCTCAAGCTGTAGGAAAAACAAATCAACGGTTTTTTCGCGATATATATTGATGGCTCCCATCCAAACAATCGCACTGACAACTGCAAAAACAGATAAAACGATAAGCATTTCCAAAAACGTAAAGCCTTCTTGATTATTGCTTTTTAACATTTCCGCTTGCATCGATCTCAATTGCCTCACCATTCGGGCATTTCAGCGAATTATTTGGCAAATATCCTTTCTCTATTAAATCGTTGATTGATGGAGTTTGCTGATATTCCATTTCATACGCCACAACTTGACCTTGCACCATATCGATCAGACCTTCACATCCTTTGTTTTGGATATTTTTATTGTGAGCCACAACGTTGGGAATCGTAATTAATAGCAAAATGGAAATCACTAATAAAACAACAAGCATCTCGACTAACGTAAAACCGTTTTCGTTTTTCATTATCCCAGTCCTCCCTCAAATCTAAATTTTTTCCATCATTTCGTACATTGGAAGTAAAATAGACAAATAAACGACTAAAATGAAAATGCCAATGCATATAAAAATAGTTGGTTGGATAAAACTCGTCATTTTTATAAATTTTTCTTCCATTTTTTCCAACAAGAAACGACTGTAAGTATAAAGTTCCCTTGCTAAATGACCGACCGTTTGTCCATGGAAGATGACGGCAGCAAGTTCTTTTTCAAAAAATGGTTGGTTGGATATGATTCGGTCAAGCGTTTGTCCTGTTTTCAATTGTTCGATCATAATCGTAGCCTCTTCTTTATAAAACGGAAGCAAGCTTTGCTCTTGAAAAAGGGTGAGACATTCAAAAACAGACAATCCCCCTCTTAACAAATTGCTTAACTGCAAGGAAAAATAGTAACTATGGAAAAGCCGCAAAGCTTTGGAAACAAGAGGAATTTTCAGGAAGAGAAGCTGTTGCTTAATTGGAGGCATTTTTCGCACATAGCTCCAGTAGCCTACGAGCATAAGAATCGTTAAGATCACCATTATCATCAATACCCATTTTATTCCTTGGAAAACGATCGTTAATAAGAACAGAAAAAATGACGCATCCGTCTGCATGGAATCAAACAGATGGGTAAATTGAGGAGCGACAATTGTTTGGACAACCAATAAAATTACCATTAAAAGCCCAAATAAAAATATCGGATACCTGATTACTTGAACAAATTTCTCCAAATGTGCCATTTGCTTTTCCATCATTAAGGCGCTTTCCTTAAAGGCAAACTTTAAATCGCCATGTTTTTCCGCAAAAAATAAATAGCTCAACACTCTGCGATGAAAACCGATTTTATTGAAAGCCGTACTTAACGAATTTCCTTCTGAAAGCCATTGGATACACAATTCCAAATCTCTATGATATTTTTTAGGCCAATGAATCTTCATAAAGCTGAGCGCTTCGTTTAATGTATATCCTTCTGAAAGCAATTCACCTGCTTTTTTCAAAAATTGCGCCTGCATCTTTTTATTCCATTTATGCTTACGCCTCATATTCATACACCCATTGTTTATAAGATTGCGGATGTAAATAGCCTAGTGCGATTCCTTTTTTGATAACATCTTTTAACTTGACATAATCAACCTCGCATTCCGCTCCTTTTGCTTTTTGGATAGCCGCATTTAATGGTTTTCCATACAGCAGTTCATAAACGCCAAGACGATTTCTTTTTCTTAATTTTTTGCAATAAGGGGAGCAATCCGCCCCGCAAAACGGGCAAACTAATTCCACAAGCCGCTGCGCTGCAATAGCAATCAATGTTTGTTCAATTTCAGAAATGGAAACACCGAATTCGAGAAGTCTGTAAATCGCTCCATTTGCGTCGCGCGTATGCATAGTTGTTAACACGAGATGACCAGTTAAACCCGCTCTTATTGCGATATGTGCCGTTTCCTCATCGCGGATTTCCCCAACCATAATCACGTCAGGATCATGCCGCAAAATGGCCTTTAACCCCAAAGGATATGTAATGCCGGCTTTTTCATTCACTTGTACTTGAAGCATATTTTCATTTTTTCTTTCCACGGGATCTTCAAGGGTGATGACGCTTCTTCGGAAATGTTTTTTCAAATAATCAAGCAGGGAGTAAAGGGTTGTCGTTTTGCCTGAGCCCGTCGGTCCAGTAAAAATGATTAAACCGTGCGTATGCTGCAAAAAAGACAGCAATTTCTTTGCTGCAGATGGAAAAAGCGAAAGCTCTTCCGGCGTTTCAACCGGTTGTTCAAGAAAAATGCGGATGACCAAACTTTCGTCAAAAACCGTTGGCAATGTGGAGAGGCGAATGTTCACATCACCCGCAATGGTTTGAAGTGTTAACGCTCCATTTTGCGGACGCCTCTTTTCGCCAATGTCCATTTGCGCTATAAATTTAAAATGGGAAATCAGCCGTTCACATACCATTTTTGAAATCGTGAGCATTTGAATGATGTCAAAACCGATTCGAAAATGGATGGCGGCATCCTTTTTTCTAGGAACGATATGAATATCCGTCGCTTTGAGCGAACACGCCTTATCTATTAACTGCCCGCTGAACTTTTCTATATCCACCATCTGTGCCTCCTTTCAAGCTTGTTGCTTTCATCTTAACGAAGGCAAAGGAAAAAAGCGAACTACGGAAATTTCATTTTCTACGCAATGACATAGCACAAAATGTGAATTTCGGAGCAGATGATTTATCCTTCATACAAAAATAAAGGGAGAAAAAGCTTTTTGGCATATTTAGAAAAATTATTTCCATCCATATGAGTTCAAATTGTCGGAAGGATAACCAAGTCACTGGCGTCGGTAACGCTCATTAGCCATTTGAGAGGCGTCGATCAATAAAGCAGAAACTCCGTTACTAAAAATAAGCCATGCCAAGCAATCCAAGCGATTATCACTTGTTTACGGGGAATCGATAGGTGGCGGTTCATTGATGCATAAAAAATGCCACCCTTTTTTAGAGTGGCGCCCTGTTTTAAGTTTTATCAAAAATTTCAAACTATTTTCATTATATTATACTTTCTTTCCGACCAATAATGTTTTGCACAGGTGTTGGCGTTTATATGGAAAGCTATTTAAATTATTCCTTGGTAGCTAGTATAAAGAGATACTAATGAAATGGTCATGTTTCTTGCCGTACATTTGTTCCTCTCATGTATTTATTTGATCATATCGTGTATATTGGGTCAAACATAACAACAAAGTCGGTTCTCCGATTATTCGTTGCCCATTTGCAGAAACGGTTGGCGAATTTTAGACGCTAAATGTGAGTTTCCGCACTGAAATTACTTGTTTTTTATATTAGAATGAAAGAGAAAGTATTTTTTAAACTCGGCAACGTTTTTCGGTCCTAACATGAATTATGGACTTTCCGGGAAAAATAACGATTGGAAACGGTTATTTACAATTGACGGCAGCGTACATTATAATATAAAAAGTGATGAAAACTGTGGCATAAAAGGAGGGAATCACGAATGGACCGCATGTTTCGTGTATTAGGCTTTTGGACTGGCATTTTTGCAGTTATGTTTTATTTAGGAGATATGAAAGAAGCTTCTTTGCTCTTTTTTGGTCAAACAGGATTTTTCGTGCTATTATCTTATTTGAAACTTACAGAACGCATGTACATTTACATTTTTGGCGCATATTTAACCATTTTTTTCGTCGGATTTACATATTGGACGACCTTCATGATGGTTCCTGGCCAAGGCGGCCATTAATATTGCCTTCAAAGTCCGTTTATACTTTTTGAAAACCCACAGCGGTTCAATCGTCTGTGGGTTTTTCTGTTTTGTCTAGATTCTTCTTTTTTCACCTGATCAACAGCTTAGCAAATATGGGGAATGCCGAACGGAACGAAACAGTTATCGTTTAATTCAAAAGGAAAAGCCGTTTAAAAATGGATTTGTTTCCATTTCATCGATAATTGTCGTTTCTGGTCCGTGACCTGGCAATACGATTGTATCTTCCGGCAGCGCCAGCAGCTTTTCATGAATGCTTTTCAGAAGCTGGTCATGATTTCCCCCAAATAAATCGGTACGGCCGATGCTGCCTTTAAACAAGGCATCACCGGAAAAAACCGCCTTTAATTCCTTGCAATAATACGATACGCTTCCCGGAGAGTGCCCAGGCGTTTCCAAAATAGACAACTGAAAGGATCCGATCGCGATGGCTTCTTCCCCTTTAATCGTTTTGTCAGCCGGTCGAGCTGTAATTTTTGCGTTCATCAATGATTGTGATCCATTTAACATGGGATCACCAAGCCATTCCTGTTCAAGTTCATGGACATACACAGGGATGTTCCATTCCTCTTTCATTTCATCGATCGCTCCTATATGATCAAAATGAGCATGCGTTAATAAAATGGCAAGCGGAACTAACTTTTGTTCACGCAAAACCGTTTTGATTTTTTCACCTTCCGCCCCCGGATCAAACAAAAGGCATTCATTTTTTTCATTTGATAAAATATAAGCGTTTGTTTGCAGCACTCCAAGAGGGATTCTAACCCAGTTCATCTTCTCACCACCATTTCACCTTTTCCTTTTCATCATACAAAAAATTTGTTTTTCCCGTCAAAACCGAATAAATCACAGAGAAAACGACCACCATGATAAATGTAAAAATATGAACTTTTCATAACAATCCGCATTGACTTTGGGGCGAACCTACCATTAACACCTCGACAAATCCGATAAAAGCCATTAAAATTATGATGGAGAAGAAAATTTGTAAGCGCGCTATATGTTTATTACGTTAGGGGGCTCGAAAATGGGTACTGTTATTATTTTTTCATTAGTTACATTACTAGGAATTTTTGCTATTTTTCGTTCTTTAAAAAACAAAAACTTTTTAGCAGTATTGTTTGCGCTCGGAACTGTTGCGGTTTTCGGATGGTTTACGTTTAAAACTATAGTTGACAACGGATTTCCAGCTGCACACTAAAAAAGAATGGCCTGCGGGGCCATTCTTTTTTTATTGGATGATTGAAAATACTTTTCTTTTTTTTACATCGATTAGATTTTCCAATCGTGGTCCGTACAAAGCATAGCGGCCGGATGGTGAAAGCTTAATGGGATAATTAGAAACATTTGATAATATTGGCGTTTCTCGGCCTGATAAAGGATTTATTTGTATAAGCTTAAAAAGACCCGTTTCCATTGGCTTATTGGGTATGAAAACATAAACGAAATGTTTCGTTTTATCATATCCATAAAATGGAAATACCCATTGTGCGTTGTCAGAAGCCAATGGCGCACGTTTTGTAAATACTTTCTGCTTGGAAGAAGAGCGAAGAAACACATATCGGCCAAACCCTTTATTATCCTGATCTTCTTCTAAATACATGATAAAAGAAGACATATTTCCGTTGCCAATGGCATGTTCCGCTAATTTTTCTACTTTTTTATTTTGCAGATCCACTTCATAAAGAGGAGCGCTTAACTCAGGTTCGTCATTGTTCCAGTGAATGTATGTAAAGCGCTGTTTCCCTGACCATTGGATAAACGGTATTTGATACGGACTTTTTACAACTTTTTGCTCTTTTGCATCTACAATATAGGATGTATAAGACCAATCCTCTGCAAACGCCGTGACAAATAGTTCTGATTGATGATAAGGATTCCAAATATATTGAAGGTCAAACGCCGGAATTTCCCAGCGGAAAAGTTCATTGCCATTCTTATCAACAAACATCAATGCTGCTTGGCGGCTGCTTGATGTGGAGTGCAAAAGAAATATTGTGCGGTCGGGGTTTTCAGCCAACTGAACGATCGGATCGTTCGTTTGATAGAATATTGTGTCAGATCCGCTCTCCAAATTATGGCGGATCACTTCCGAACCGTGTTCATCATTGTTGATGTAAAGAACAGACGCCTCATCAAACCATGCTGAAATCGTTTGAAAAGATTGGGAATTGATTTCAATTGGCTGCAAACTTTGAAGTTCATGTTCCGTTTTTTCCTTTACTGCCTCTTTTTCATTCTTTTTGTCCGTTTGGGCAACTTTTTCTCCGCTTTTGAGTTGATGGCTCTCACAAGCGGAGAAAAGGAGGAGCAATAAAAATCCAATGAAGAGCTTCATTATTCTCATTCATCTCAACCTCATCTCAACACCATGGATCATATTTGAAAATCCATTTCTCTATTTATTATGAAAAATGAAAAAGTGTCGTCCAAAAAATTCCGTTCGCTTTTCGATCAATTTCATCGAATTGGGACAGCGGCAGCGGATTTGTTCCTGCACCCAACTCAACGGTAAAGCCGGGCTTCCGAAATTCTTTGATAAACCAATCCCGAAATCCCGCATGGCTATCAATTGTTTGCACAGCTTTATAACCGCTTGCCCGCTCATAGTCTTTTACAATCAATTCTGAAACTTCCGGTTCATAATTTAGATAGCCCCAATAAATTTCTTCCCCTTGCGTATGGAATGCTAATATAATATCAAATAAAGATCGTTTTGCTAATTCCGCCATTGCCATAGCTTCCGGCTCTGACAAAGGGCGATCGCCTGGATAGTCCCTTGGCGATGGGGTCTTTTGCGGCTTCCTCCTTTTTTCTATCTCCCAAAAAGCAGGATATTGATTATTTAAATCCACACCGCGCACATTTGACTTCCAATTAGAAAAATCCGTGCTCCCTCCGTTGAGTTGTATAGCCTGTTTTCTAATTTCCACATCTGTTTCATGACTTCCCAGGACTAGGTTTATGCCATCGGGGTTCACCATCGGCACGTAAGATAAAGTGATGTTCTCATAAAATTCACGTACTGGCTTTGAACTAAAATATTCGTTCAAAACAAGCTTCCGCAAGTAATCGTTGAGCCACTTCATCATAATCGCAGAGGTGATCCACTCATTGGCATGAAACGATCCGTTCATATGTACTTTTTTCGGACCGCATCCAATGATTAGCTCTATTAAAGGATTTCCTAAAACACTGTAGCCAATGATGCGCTCCTTCATAAAGGGATAAAACGCCTTTAGTGTTCCAATATCGTTGACAAGCGACTGAAAATGGTAATGGCGCTTTGGCTGTATTACCGGTTTTGTAATCGGCTCAACTTTTTTGATATCGGCAATATTGATGAATTTTCCAATACTCGAAGAAGAATTCACCCCCCGCCAACCTGGAATTTCAATAATCGCCCCTTCAGGGATTTGTTCATTTTGCAAACTGGGATTGGAGTCTTTTAATAATCTTTCCGAAAGTTGAAACCGATCGGCGAGCTGTTTTATAGTGACGGTCTCATTCATACAAATTTTCATCTGCAAAAGCTCCTCTCTTTATTACAGCTACATTACTCATTGTATGAACGAAACCAGTAACATTGATCGAGTTGTATAAAAAAAGCTCTGACCAAATGATCAGAGCTTATGATTTATTTTCCTTAAGCTGGCCGTCGGAGGTTTGCTGCCCGCTGTCTTTTCCTTGATCTCCTTCCTTATCAAAAAAGCGCAGAAGATCTCCGTAAATAATTTCATCCGAATAATTCAGTTCATTTTTCGCTTTTTCCATATACGGTTCGCATGCCTTTTGATCCTGGGCAGGTTCACCTGTTCCCTTATCATAGCATGTTCCTCTAGTGTAAACATATTTGTCTGTTACAAAACTTCCATCACGCAATACGACAAACGGAAGTCGATCGTTCGAGAATACATCCGTGCCGAATTCAATATCATTTTTTGTGTCAACACCCAGCATATTTAGTATCGTCGGTTTTAAATCAATTTGCCCCGCCACTTGATGAAATACTTTAGGATGTTTATCTGTTACACCAGGAATATGGATGATAAGCGGAACTCTTTGCAATTGAATCGTATCAAACGGTGTAATCTCATCTTTTCCGAAAAATTGTGCCATCGCTTTATTGTGATTTTCGGAAATGCCATAATGGTCGCCATATAAAATAATGATTGAATTGTCGTATAAACCAGCTTCTTTTAATTTTTCAATAAACACTTTTAAAGCCTCGTCTGTATAACGAACAGTTGTAAAGTAATGATTCACCACTTCATCATCTGAATGAAATTCCTCTATGAACTTATCATTTTCATCCAGTTCAAACGGGAAATGGTTCGTCAACGTAATATATTTTGTGTAAAACGGCTGAGGCACATTTTTCAGCAGTTCTACCGATTGTTCAAAGAAAGGAATATCTTTCAGACCCCAACCAACCGAGTTTTCCTCGTTTACATCATAGCTTTTGATATCAAAAAACCGCTCATATCCTAAAGAATTATACATGACATCACGGTTCCAGAACGTCCGGTTGTTTGCATGAAACACCGCTGTATAATAGCCATAATTCTTTAAGATTTCCGGAGTGGCATTGTATTCATTGTTAGCATTTGTAAAAAAGACAGAACCCCTTCCTAATGGATATAATGAGTTCTCCAATAGAAATTCGGAATCCGATGTTTTGCCTTGTCCAGTTTGGTGATAAAAATTATCAAAATAATAGCTTTGCTTAATGAAATCATTTAAAAACGGCGTAATTTCCTGTCCATTTACCTTATTGTTGATAACAAAGTTTTGGAACGATTCCATCGAAACGATAATAACGTTTCTTCCTTTTGCAATTCCATGCATGTCTTTATTTGGTTCTTTTCTATTGGCATTTAAATAATTTTCAATTTCCACTAAGTTGTTGCTGTCAGCTAAAGCCCGCTGCGCAGATGTTTTCGATTGAAGCAATGAGTCGTAAATATGAAAATTGTACAAACCAATATTTTTCACAAGCATCTCTCTATCAAACGAACGTGTTAAAAGCTGCGGGCGTTCAGTTTCCGAAATTCCTAAATTAATAAAAAATACTGCTGCAACCATAAGAAAGTATGCGGTTTTTTCCTTGCGCATTAATTTTTCCGATTTTTTGAAGACAGGTTTTCTTGACAGCCAAATTAAAATGGCGATATCGACAAACATCAAGAAATCGACCGGCTGAAGCAGTTCAGTAATGCTGCTACCTAAGTCCCCCATATTGCTTGCTTGAAAGAGGACAGGGATTGTCAAAAAGTCGTTGTAAAAACGGTAAAAAACAACATTTGCCAACAGCACGATCGTCATGATCACGCTAGTGCCAATAACCCAGCGATTTCGGTTTTTTTCATTCATGAACAGTCCGATGCCAAAAACCAAAAGCAAAAAGTTGAGCGGGTTTATGAATAAAATAAATTCTTGCGTGAAGTTTTCTATTTTAATATCAAAGCTAGTTTTATAGACTACATATGTCTTGATCCACATAAAAAAGGTCGCCAACAACAAAAAAGAAATTTTTGAAAACGTGCTTTTACGCATTCTTAAACCTCCTTAAACGGTGGAACCTGCGTACATAACATTCAATCTTTTCCATTTTTTAGGTTTCAAGATAAATAACTAAAGTTTATCTTAATACTTCTTTCATAAAAAATCAATGGTTTTTACACTATATCAACAAAAGGAGTGGCTGGTTTACATTCATCATTGTATTCCAATCACCTATTTAAATAGACGCCACCTGCGCAAAAAAGTTTCAAAAAAATCAAGCTAAAGGATCACAGCAAAAGCTTCATTAAAATTTTTTACAATGGCATCTAGCCTAAAAAATTTCCTTACAATGGTAACTTACCTAAAAAAAGACCTGCGAACAGGTCCTTTTTATTCTTTTAATATGTATGTTTTTACGAGCCAAGCCCCACCGATGACGCCTGCATCGTTTCCAAGTGCGGCAATGGCAATTTCTGCAGAGGAGGCTTCTGGAAAAACAAATTGCTGAAAGTAATGGCGAACCTTTTCTATCAAGAAGTTTCCTGCTTTCGAAACCCCGCCGCCAATGACAATTTTCGCCGGATTTAACGCAGATGCCAAGGTGGCTAAGGCAAGTCCAAGATGCATCGTCACTTCTTCGACAACCTCCATTGCCAGATAATCGCCTTTTTTGGCTGCATCAAACACATCTTTTGCAGTAAGGGATCCGTTTTTTTCATACAATGTTTTCAGCTGAGAACCTTCTCCCCCAACTTGGATTTTTTCTTGCGCTATTCTGGCGATTCCTGTCGCAGAAGCAACGGTTTCCAAGCAGCCGGTTTTTCCGCAATTGCACGGCGCTCCTCCCTTTACCACGGACTGCATGTGACCGATTTCACCTCCGGCACCGCTGTTCCCGTGCACGATTTCGCCATTGACAATAATTCCTCCACCAACCCCTGTTCCTAGCGTTATACAAATTAAATCTTTTTCTCTATTTCCTGCACCTTTCCACATTTCTCCTAGCGCCGCAATGTTCGCATCATTTTCGACTGCTGCCGGTAAACCTGTAGCCTTTTCTAAACAGTCTTTTAAAGGGTAATTTTTCCATCCTAAGTTAACGGTGCGGTATATGACACCCGTTTCCAAATCTACAGGGCCGGGGGCGCCCATCCCGATTCCTGCAAGCTTATCCTTTGATTCGCCGAGTTCTTTCACCTTTTCATCTATAGCTTTTGCTATATCGTCTACAATTCTTTCACCTGATTTATCTGTAGGGATTTCCCATTTTTCGATGATTTCGCCATCCATACTGATAAAGGCAACTTTAATGGTTGTCCCCCCTAAATCTACTCCAACCAACCATTTGTTTTCATTCATATCGTGATCCTCTTTCCCCTCTTCTTTTTCTTTTTTCTTTTTCTCTTGTGATTTCTCTTCCTAAAATGAGCATTGCCATTTGAAAATCTTTCGCTTCCATCAATTGCGATTGGTACAACTGCCTTACTTCCATTTCCATTAATTCCAGATCAGCTAAACGATCTCCAATATAAATAATAATGCCAAACTGTTTCAAAAACTGTTGAATGTCGTAAACCGTTTTCAAAAACATCACCTTCAAAACTATCAATCAACGCAGTCTATAAACAAGTATAAATGATGAAAAAAAACAGTCAATATGAGATTTCAACTGAAATTTTCCACCCATGCACCTGCTTTGTTCAAAACATTTTTTGTTTGAAGGTAGAAACATACACTTTTGCACTTACAACATTTTGCTTTTTTAAAACGTTTTTTGTTTAAAGCGCAAAATTAGAAGCGGTTGAGCTGTTCTTTCACCAATTGATATTCCTTTCGATCCGGATCTATTTTCAAAGCAAGTTCTATCGCTTCTTTTGCTTTTGCAAATTCATTTTGTTCTGCATAAATGAGACTAAGTACATAGTAAGCTTGATGGAAAGCAGAATCCTTTTCGATCACTTCTTTTAAATATTTGATTGCCTCATTGACGTTTCCGAGCCGATATTCGGAGTATGCCAAAAGGTATGTCATTTCAATTGAAGCATCTTTCAATGTTCTCGCTTCTGATAAAATGTCGGAGGCCTTCTGAAAATCTTGGTTTGAAATTAATGACTGGGCAAAGGCAAGAGCCATTTCACTATTGCGTTTAGGTGCAATTTCATAACCGTAAAACCATAGTCCTAATACAAATCCAATTGCCAGCAATATGCCGACCGTTCTTGTCAAAAATCGGGACATTTTCGGAAGCTGCAAAGCAAATGCAGCTAAAAATCCGCCAATTAAGCCGCCAATATGGCCAGCATTGTCCACATTAGGAATCGTCCAACCAAGCATCAAGTTGATGGCCACTACGACGAGAATATTGGGGCCGATCGTTCTAAAAAAAAGTTTAGGCTTTATGACCCCGAAAAACAAAAGAGCTCCAAATAAGCCGAAAATAGCACCGGAAGCCCCAGCCGACAAAAAAGGACTGAAGGCAAAGCTGGCGAGCGATCCTGTAAATCCTGCAAATAAGTAAATAAGTAAAAACCGGAGCGAACCGTACATTTTTTCGACAGCGATGCCGATAAAATAGAGAGCAAAAGAATTCATTAACAGATGAAGCATGCCAATATGAAGAAATATTGGAGTAAAAAACCGCCACCATTCTCCATCATAAATGGCAGGATTGTATTTTGCCCCGAACTTAATCAGCGTTTCGGAATTTGTACTTCCTCCAGACCACTCCAATATGAGAAACATGACAATTTGGGCAAATAAAAAAATATATGTGAAAAAAGGTTTGCCGTTTTCAAAAAGTGCCCGCTCTTGTTTTTCCTGTTTTTGAATAAAAGAAAATAATTCTGTTTTGATATGATCCACCGTATCAAATGCAAGATCATCCCGTTCATGTCCGACATCATCCAAAACAACCGATAGCGCTTCTTCCAAAAAATTGATTTTCTCATCAATATGCTGCTGATCCATGAGGACTGAATGAATGGTTGTTTTTCCGTTCATATACGGCGTTTCGATGCGGAATTCCCAATCATCCACAGGAGGGAGGGCTGTTATATAAACATTGAGAACATTTAAATGATTTGCTGCTGATTGCCTGCGAATCGTTTCAAACATATTTGCCGCTCGTTCAATGTCTTGAGAAATCCAAATTCCCCAGTCGATATCTTGACGGACAAAACGTACGAGATGATAATGTTTGCTTCGAAAAGGCTCTAGCCATATTTCCCGCTGATCCCCCGACATATTGGCTAGTCTGAAACCATTCTTTATCACTAGTTTTTTCACAATTTTCCAAAAGATCAAGTCCTGTTGAATTTCCATTCATATCTCTCCGAAATATTTTTCCTATATTATATCAAGGTCTGGATTCAGTTTGAAGAAAAAAGCTGAACCAGATTTGATTCAGCCCAAACCCATTACCTATTACAATTGCCGGACGACCAGTTTTCGAACATAAGGCAATTGCATTACCAGATTGAGAAGCTGACTGCGAAGCCACTTGCTTTTTAAAAAAGCATTTATGATTCGGTATCGATAAACATACAAACAAAAAACGCTTGTAGCCAATAGAAACAAACGAAATAAACGTTTCATCCAAATCCCTCCAATGATTAAGATGAACATTGACATCAAAGTTTATCCAAGGAAAAATAAGCTAAAATTGTTGCAATCAGAATGGATAAAAAATTGACCGAGTCATTGTTCAGCCATGAAACGCCTTTCGTTTGAACAGTACGATTTCCACAATGAATGCGTTTTTCGGTTTCGGCTTTGCATATCGTACATTGATATTTTGCTTGCAACAGACAGCCCATCACCGTATCGGCGAAAGCTCCGGCAAAACCAAAGAATACGGAGAACCAAAAAATGTTTTCATTGCTTTTTGTCATAACAAACGTGCCAAACACGACAAACAACGATCCTAGAAATGAAGCAAAAGTGCCAAGCAAACTGACCGCGCCTGATGTTCCTCTCTCCACAAAATGCGGAGGAAAAAGAAAAAGCGGTTTTTTTTGGCTTAAGCTTCCAATTTCCGAAGCCCATGTATCAGCATTGGCGGAAGCAAAGGAAATCGTCAACAGAATATACCAGAGATAATTCGGATCGAAAAGATTGAGCAAACTCGCTAAAACAGCTGCTCCGCTATTTGCGAATACTTGAATCGCATCACGTTCTCCTGTTTTTTCCAAAATATTGTTCAATACTTGCTTTTGTTCTTTTTTCCATCTGCTGAGAATGCACGAAGAAACAAAAAATAATCCAAGCGGAACAAGCCCTTTTAGCCCAAAACTGTAATAGATGATGCCTCCTGCGAAAACGGAAGCAGCCGCACCGGAAAAAGTTAAGGCGTGAAACCGATAAGCGGCAAATGATGAGAGAATTATAAATAAAAAAATAAACATTATGTCCCGCACTCCATGATTTCATTTTCCGTGACGATGAAGCCGACAGGAAGATCATGCTGTTCTGCCGGCACTTTTTCCACTATTTGCAGTGAAAACGCAAGGGCAGCGGCTGTATTTGAATATTTTTTCAGATAGCGGTCATAGTATCCTCCTCCGTATCCGATCCGATATCCATAACGGTCAAAACAGATTCCGGGAACAATTAACAAATCGATTTCTTCCGGTGAAACAGCCATTGTTTCTTCAACAATCGGTTCTTTTAAATCAAGATACACATTTTCTAACTGATCATAAGAAATAAATTCACGGAATTCCATTGTTTTCGTCTCCGGGTCGCATTTCGGCGCCGCAATTCTTTTTCCTTCCAGCCAACCTTGTGCAATCAATGGATTTGTATCTACCTCTCCCCCTTTTGAAATGGTTAGACCAACCGTTTTGGCGTTTTTCCAGACATTCGTTTGAAAAAAGGCCTCGGCAATTTTTACAGATAAAGCAGCATGCAAGCCTTTATCCATCTTTTTTAGCAAATTTTTTACACGATTTCTCAATTCCTCTTTATTATGCATTTCCATCTCACCGCTTTGCCTTATAATAAAAAAACAGCAGGAAACCTCTTTCCTACTGTTTTTATTTTGTTTCACGATGTAACGTATGCTTTTTATCCCTAGGGCAGTATTTTTTCAACTCAATACGCTCTGTATTTGTGCGTTTATTTTTCGTTGAGATATAGTTGCGCTCTCCGCATTCTGTACAAGCAAGTGTAATATTTACGCGCATATTTCTTCCCTCCAAACATCAATCTTTCATCAGACTTTTATATCATATCATTTTTATTTCACAAAATCTACATATATTTCCGCTTTTCTTTCCTTATGATTTATTACAAATATTAAATTTCTTCAAAAGCCGTTTTGTTCTATTAAAATATATGATATAACAATAAATGGACAACATACGGAAGGTGAGATCCTATGGAAATTGTGATTATTATTTTATTTCTCGTTAGCATTGCGCTCTTAGGAATTGCTTTTACGCAAAGAGACGACATAAAAGAATTGGAACAGGAAGTTGAGCATTTGTCCGTTTCAGCGATGCAGGAAATTTACAAAATTAAAAAGAAAATGCGGGTATTTGAAGAAGAATTGCTGCAAGGTTCAAATACCAGCTCTGTTTCCCAAGACACTCAGTCCGTCTTGCATTTCGACTATTACACAAAAAAGAAAATTTTATCAAAATATGAACAAGGCATGTCCATAGCTGAAATCGCCAAATCTGAAAATGCCACAACAGATGAAGTGAAATTAATCATTGAGCAAAACAAGAGGGAGCTAGTATGAACAAACGTGTATTGCAAGCCTTTGCCGCAGGCATGATTGTGTCAACATCCGTGCTGACAATCACATTTTTTGCAGGGGGCTATCATCAAAAAGTTGTGGCGGAAAAAGAGCTGACGGACAAATCAGTGAATGAATATTTGGCCAAACACAATCAAATAGCCGTTTCAAATAAAGATTATGAGGAATTTCTTGCATACAAAGACGCAAAAGTCAAAAACGAGAAAGATTCCGCTGTCGCTCAAACCGATCCAAAGAAACAGGCAAAAAATCAAGCCCAACAAAATCAGAATCAACAAAATCAAAGCAAGCAGCCAGCTAAAAACAGCAATGCTCAACAAACTCCGGTCAAAATTAACATTCAAGAAGGCATGAATACAAGTGATGTATCCAAACAGCTTGAGCAGGCAGGAATTATCGATTCCGCCTCAAAATTTAATCAATACTTAATTAAAAATGACTACCATAAACGCGTCCAAATCGGAACGTTTGAAGTCAAAAAAGGGATGAGCTACTACGAAATTGCTGAAGCTCTCACCCGATAAATAAAAAAGGTTTGCCAAAATCGGCAAACCTTTTTAATTGTTTAAGTCGTAATGGCGTCCTTTTACCAAGTACAAAATATTTTCGGATATATTTGTCGCATGGTCTGCTATTCTTTCAATAAATCTTGCGATAAGCGACAATTGCGTAATTTGATTTAAATAATCTTGATCGGATGGAACTGTCTGCAAAAGATCGCGTATCGTCTCCCCGTATAAGTCATCTACTTCATTATCCATCTCGGCGACTTTTCTTGCCAGTTCAACATCTTCTTCATGAAAAGCTTTCAGCGAAAGGGACAACATTTCAGACGCAAGCTGATGCATTTTTTTAATTTGATCGATCGGTTTCACGAGTGCATCGTTGCCGATGCGGATAGCGGATTTTGCAATATTGACTGCATTATCAGCCATCCGCTCGATATCTGCGGCAATTTTGATGGACACAATGATCCTTCTCAAATCAATGGCAACTGGCTGCTGCTTTGCAATTAAGAGAATGGCAAAATCATTTATTTCTTCTTCCAAATCATCAACTTTTTCATCTTGCTCCATCACTTCAAGAGCCAACTCAATGTTTTGTGTTTCTAAGGCGTTGATTGCCTTGCTCAAAGCGATTTCCGTATGGCTGCCAATTTCAATCAACTTTGTATGCAGAGTATTTAAATCAACTTCAAATTTTTCTCTCATTCGTTTTCCCCCATTAACTTCAAATCATCCTGTTACCGAAAAATTTTTTTTATCCAAAACGGCCAGTAATATAATCTTCTGTCCGTTTATCAGCTGGGTTTGAAAAAATTTTGTCCGTATCGCCGAATTCGACGACTTCTCCATTTAGGAAAAATGCTGTCTTATCCGAGATGCGTGCAGCCTGCTGCATATTATGAGTGACAATAATGATGCTGTAATTCTTTTTCAATTCTTGGACTAATTCCTCTATTTTTAATGTTGAAATCGGGTCAAGCGCCGATGTCGGTTCGTCCATCAAAATAACATCCGGTTCAATCGCTAAACAGCGGGCAATACATAGACGCTGCTGCTGTCCCCCAGAAAGTCCGTAAGCATTTTCTTTCAAACGATCTTTGACTTCGTCCCAAATCGCTGCGCCTCTTAAACTTTTTTCTACAATTTCATCTAAAATCTTTTTGTCGCGAATTCCATGAATTCTTGGTCCATAGGCAATATTATCATAAATGGATTTCGGGAACGGATTTGGTTTTTGGAACACCATACCGACTTGCGTGCGCAGTTCTTCAACACGAAAAGATTTGTCAAAGATATTTTTTCCCCTATATAATATTTCCCCTGAAGTCCGAACGGAAGGGATTAACTCGACCATACGGTTTAATGTTTTGATATAAGTAGATTTACCGCAACCGGAAGGTCCGATGATGGCAGTCACTTCATTTTCATTAATGGTTAAATCAATGTTTTTTAATGCTTGGTCATCCCCGTACCATAAATTCAAGCCTTTTGTTTCATAAACGACTTTTTTTTCTTTTTTGACATCTTTTTTGGTCTCGACATTTTTTTCCGTTTTTTTGAACTCGACATTTTTTTCCTTTTCTAATTGAGTGATCATAATTTGAAAACCTCCTTCATCCTAAAAAACTTTAATAGCGCTTTTGAAATTTATTTCGAATGAAAACCGCCACTGAATTCATCACAATCAAGAATAGAAACAGAACAATGATTCCCGCCGCAGCGACATTTTGAAATTCTGCTTGAGGACGTGAAGCCCAATTGTAAATTTGAATTGGAATCACTGTATAGGAGCTTAACAAATTCTCAGGCAAATAATTTACAAAGACAAAGGCACCGGCAACTAAAAGTGGAGCTGTTTCGCCGATGGCTCTCGAAAAAGCCAAAATGCTCCCCGTCAATATTCCTGGAATGGCCGCCGGAAGAACGATTCGATAGATTGTTTGCCATTTGGTAGCCCCCATTCCGTATGAAGCTTCTCGAAGCTCATTCGGAACGGAACGGATCGCTTCTTGAGCCGCCACAACAATAACTGGCAAAATCAATAAACTCATTGTTAAACCTCCGGCTAAAATACTGCGGCCAAGATCTAATGCGCGGACGAATACAGTAAGACCCAATAAACCGAAAACAATGGAAGGAACGCCAGCTAAATTGGATATATTGGCCTGAATGAAGTTTGTCAGTTTATTTTTCTTTGCGTATTCCTCCAAGTATATGGCTGTCCCGACACCAAGTATGAGAGAGATCGGAATAACAACCGCCATAAGCCAAATTGATCCGATTAACGCGGCTTTGATTCCGGAAGCTGAAGGCCTTCTGGAAGCAAAATTTTGAAAAAATTCAGGTGTCAAGTAACTAATTCCTTGAGTGAATATGCGATACAAAAGAACCGCAAGAACAACTAGCGCAAAGACGGTTGCAAGAAAAAACAGAAACCGAAAAAAATTGTTTTTTATTGTTCTTTTCCCCATCATCTTTTGAACAACGCTTTGATCAATATATTTCATTTAGTATTCCTCCCTGAAACGGCGCGAAATGAATTGAGCAAGCAAATTCATCAACATCGTGAAAACAAATAGTGTAGCGCCAACCGCATAAATGCTGTAATAAATCGTTGTGCCGTAACCTGCATCACCTGTGCTCACTTGGACGATGTATGCCGTCATCGTTTGAATTGATTCCGTAGGATCAAATGTTAATTTCGGTGTTGCTCCGCCAGCCAATGTCACAATCATCGTTTCGCCGATGGCACGGGAGATTGCCAAAACAAACGACGCAACGACCCCTGAAGTGGCAGCAGGCAAAACGACTTTCATGGCAACTTCAAATTTTGTAGCACCAAGCGCAAGCGCACCTTCACGAATGGAATTTGGCACGGAACTCATCGCATCTTCCGAAAGGGAAGCGATCATCGGGATGATCATGATTCCGACCACGATTCCTGGGCTTAATGCATTGAAAAAGCCGAGATCAGGGATGAGCTTTTGCAAGAGCGGAGTGACAAACGTCAACGCAAAAAAACCATATACAATGGTTGGAATTCCCGCTAAAATCTCCAGAATCGGTTTAATAATTCTTCTTGTCCGATCTGACGCATACTCACTCAAAAAAATAGCTGACGCAAGCCCAACTGGCACCGCCACAATAATTGCAATGACTGTAACTAAAAGCGTGCCGGAAACGAGCGCCATAATTCCATAAGTTGCGTCCTCCTCTAAAAACGGATACCATTCGGTTTCAGTTAAAAAATCAAAAATTGACACTCTTGAAAAAAACGTAATAGTTTCAGTTGCAAGTGTAATAATAATTCCCAGAGTAGTAAGAATAGAAATAAATGCTGTCACAAACAAAATGATTGGAACTGCTTTTTCTACAAATTCCACAGTTGATCTTTTTGATTTTTTTTCTGCGATCATATCCCTTACCGATTTTCCAGTCGATAAAGCCATCTTGAAAACCCCTTTCATGCCAATAGGAAGATGAGAAGCATGATGCTTCTCATCATAATTTTCTTCTTTATTTTAAACTTTCAAGCGTTTTTAGCTGCTCATCATATTGCTCTTGCGGAAGGCTGACATAGCCAACTTCTTCGGCAAGCTGAGCTGCGTTTTCCAAAGTATATTTCACATACTCATACACTTGCGGTTTCTCTTTTAACGATTTATTGTTGACATAGATGAAAAGCGGACGGGAAAGCGGTTCATAAGTTCCTTTTTCAATTGTTTCATTTGTCGGTTCAATAGCCTCACCTTTTGAATTAACAATTGGCACCACTTTCAATTGATCTTTATTTTCAAGATAGTAAGCATAACCGAAATAGCCGATGGCGTTTTTATCGTTTGCCACACCTTTTACGAGCACGTTATCATCTTCAGATAAGGTGGCTTCTTTTACAATCGGCTCTCCTTGCAGGACAACTTCATCAAAATAGTCATATGTTCCTGAATCCGTACCAGGAGAGAAATATTTGATATCTTCTTTTGGCCAATCCGGGTTGATATCAGACCATTTTTTCGGTTCACCTTTCCAAATTTTTGCCAAATCTTCGATGGAAAGTTTGTCAACCCAGTCATTCTCTTTGTTTACAACAACGGACAGACCGTCAAAAGCAATTTTAAATTCTGTATATTCAATCCCATTTTCTTCCGCAGCTTTTTTCTCTTCCTCTTTTATAGGACGGGAAGCGTTGGAAATATCAGTTTCACCGATTGTAAATTTTTCAAAACCACCGCCGGTTCCGGAGATTCCGATCGGTGCTTTTACATCAGGATGCTCGGCCGAAAATTCTTCGGATACTGCTTCCATGATCGGACCAACAGTCGATGAACCGTCAATGGCAATTTCGCCTTCCAATTTTTTCTCTTCAGATCCGCTCTCTGATTGTTGTTGCTCAGAGCCTGAGTTTCCGTTCGTGCTTCCTTCTTCTGAACTACCGCATGCTGCCGCAAAAGCCATAAAAGAACCGATCATGATCGAGAGCGCCAAAAATTTGAAGTTTTTCATTTCTTTTAATTCCCCCTATAAATTCGTGTTCTCAACCTTTCGTATATAAGATTAACGTGTGAGTATTAAATGCGTTTTAATAGAATGTAAAGCTTTTGTAAAGCTTGTCTATTCATAGCAACATCTACTTCAAATCGGATTTCCCGTCTTCCATCATCCTCTTTCCCCATCTGCAAGATTGGGCTTCCGAATCCGCCGTTCCTGCTTTAAGGGACGATTGCTTTCTTGAAGCTTAATCTGTTTCACAAATGGATAGATCAGCGCATGTCCTGCACCGATCAGGGCCAATAGATAAGAAAGAGTTTGTTTCTCATTTGTGAAAGCAACGGTTGCAATAAAAAAAAGGATTGAAAGAATTCTTCCTATATTTAAAAAAATTTCCCTTACGACGATGTATTCAATTCTCGCTTGTCCAATATTCCACCCTTTTCCAATAACATCATAAGTAATGGACGAATACGGAACAAGCAAAATTGGATAAGCGATGCCGATTGCAAAAGCGTACATTAACAGTTTTGCATAAGTGATCTTAAAAAGGATTAGATAAAGAGAAGCATACAATAAAAGCCCTCCAGCCAAAATCGCTTTTTTCCTCATCTTTTTCGTAATCCATTTGGAAGCAAATAGATAAGCAAAAAAGGCAACAAGTGAATTTAAAAACCCAAACGTTCCTAACGCCATTTCGCTATTAGTTGAAATGTATACAAATACACCGATCACAAAGGCAAATGTCCCCTCACGGATCCCTTGCATTACATGAGCATTAGTAATCAATTTCCAATTTTTATTTCTTCGCCGCTCCCGAAAAATTTTCAAAAGTATGTATTCACCATCGGCCTGTCTTCGCGAAAAAAAGAAACTCAGCAAAACCGCACCGGCAAATAAAATGAGAGAAACAACAAAAATGATTTTATAGCCCGTTGAATTCGTGAAGGAAGAGATAATCCAGCCCGCTAAAATCGGGCCGATCATTCCCGACATAGACGTCAAAATACCTAAATAACCATTGAAAAAATCCCTCGTTTCCGGTTCCGTAATTTCGAAGGTCAGGACATTAAAAGCCAGCCAATAAAATCCATAGCCGATCCCGATAATCGCCCCTAATAGATAAAGAAAGTTGATTGCTGACTGATTTAACGAGAGGACAGTTAAGAAAAAAGCGGCCAAAAATGAAACACCTAAACGAAGCACGATCACACGATCGACTTTTTTAGCAATCCTTCCCGCAATGATAAAAGCAAGCGGCTGAAAAATGACGATAAACAAATTGTAAACGCCCAGATCGAGCAATTTTTTGGATTGCTTCCATAAATAAACATTTACAAAAGTATTCGATAGCGCAATGCTCAAAGAATAAAAACCGCCAATAATTAAAAGTAAAAGTAAATCCCTATCTACATGTCCTTTTTTCAACACCATTTTGACCATAAAAAACTCCCCTTTAACTTCTGATCTTATTGTTCCTAGTTAAAAGGGAGATATGTATAAGAAAAAAAGCAAGGATGTAACATCCTTGCTTGCTTCCTTTATTTATGATTATTTTGCAGCGCTGTAGCGTTTAGCAACCTCATCCCAATTGACGACATTCCAAAATGCAGCAATATATTCAGGACGGCGATTTTGATATTTTAAATAATAAGCATGTTCCCAAACGTCAAGCCCTAAAATTGGAGTTTTCCCTTCCATAAGCGGGTTATCTTGGTTCGGAGTGCTTGTGATTTCAAGTTCGCCGTTGTTCACAACTAACCAAGCCCAACCGGAACCGAAACGGCCTGCAGCGGCTTTTGAAAATTCTTCTTTAAAAGCAGCAAAGCTTCCAAATTTTTTGTTGATGGCTTCCGCTAATTCTCCAGTAGGTTCTCCTCCGCCATTTGGAGAAAGAATTGTCCAGAATAAGCTGTGGTTGGCATGACCGCCTCCATTGTTGCGGACAGCAGTGCGAGCTGACTCAGGAACAGCATCCAAATTGGAAATTAATTCTTCTACACTTTTGCTTAAAAGCTCGCTTTGTCCTTCCAATGCTGCATTTAAATTGGTAACATAAGTATTATGGTGTTTCGTATGATGAATGGTCATCGTTTCTTTGTCAATATGAGGTTCCAAAGCATCATAATCATAAGGCAATTTCGGTAATTCGTATGCCATGCTATTCTCCTCCTTAATGGGTTATGTATTGAAAGCCGCTGGTCTATCAGCTTTCATATTCAGATTACCAAACTTATGAAAAGGATGCAATTCATGCGCTCAAAAAAAAATGGCGCTTACAAAAAGCGCCTAAATAATATGGACCCTGCAGGATTCGAACCTGCGACCGGACGGTTATGAGCCGTCTGCTCTAACCAGCTGAGCTAAGGGTCCTCAATCCATAACCGACAATATTTAAAATATCATCTTACAGCGCCATACGTCAACAGTTGATTTTAAAAAACTTTAAAAAAGAAAAAGATCATCATCACCAATTGGATCAAGCCTTTGGCAATTGTACTCGACACAAGCCCAAGCAATGACCCTAATCCAACCTGAACGGATTCTTTAAAGGATTTGCGATGTATGAGAAGTTCCGCTATAACAGCGCCAAAAAACGGACCGAAAATGATGCCGGCATACGGGATGATAAAAGGGCCGGCAATCAAGCCGATTGTACTTCCCCAACCTGCTGCTTTGCTGCCGCCAACGCGTTTTATGCCAATAGCGTTGGCTAAATAATCAGCCAGAAACAAAACAGCCAGCAAAATTCCTTCCACGATCCAAAATGACAGCGAAAGCTTGCTGAAGCTGAAATAAAAACCATACAGCAAAATTCCGGCAATGATCAACAGGCTGGACGGCAAAATAGGGTAGATTAGGCCGATAAATGATAAAAGAAATAAAGCTATGATCAGCAGCCAAACAACAAAATCCATTCAGTAATTCCTCCTTTGAATAAAACCGGTCAACCAAACGTCCCCGGTTTTCATTTTTTAACCATGACATTTTCCCAGTTAATGCCGGTAGCCCAAAACTGATTCTGCGATGTTGACGGAATGATCTCCTATTCTTTCTAAATTGCTGATAATATCAACATAAACAATGCCGCCTTGCCCCGTACAAATCCCCTCATTCATCCGAATGATGTGCTTTTTGCGCAAAACTCGTTCCATTCTGTCTATCTTTTCCTCCGATTTCAAAACTTTTGCCGCAACATCGATATCGTTATCATCCAAAGCTCTTAAGGCATCTTTTACCGCTTGGAGTGTAAGTTCAAACATCTCCATTAAATCTTTCAACGCCTGCTCAGTTATTATTACTTTATTCGTATTTTTATACTCAATCAGCTCGACAATATTGACAAAATGATCGCCGATTCGTTCAATATCCCGAACGGTATCCATTAATATGGAATGTTGGCGGGAATCGTTGGGCGACATATCTTTTCCAGAAGCAAGAACGAGGTAGTCCGTAATTTTCCGGTCAAGGTTGTTGACCGCCTCTTCAAGCTGCAATGATGTTTGAGCATGTTTTTGCTGGCCGGTCAACAAAAATTGTCTCGCTTCTTCAAGACCTAATGACGCCAAATGCCCCATCCGCAGCACTTCTTCTTTAGCCTGCCCCAGTGCGATCGTTGGCGATTGCTCAATAAAAATCGGGTCTAAATGTTGGGCTTTAAAATTAATTTGCAAATCTTCTCCGGGAATGATTTTTGTTACTAGCCAAGCCAGCCCCCCTATAAAAGGAGCTTGAATCAACGTATTGGTAACATTGAAAATACCGTGAGCAAAAGCGATCGCCATTTCACGGTTTAAATTAAAATAAAACTGCAGCGCCTCAATAAATCCTGCAAAAGGCTGCAAAAACATCAAGAATAATGTCGTTCCAATCAAATTAAATAATACATGTGTCAAAGCTGCCCTTCTTGCTGCAATGGAAGCCCCAATGGAAGCCAAAACAGCCGTAACCGTTGTCCCAATATTATCGCCAAATAATACTGGAAGCGCCGCATTCAAATCAATCAGCCTTTGCGAATACAGTTCCTGCAAGATCCCAATCGTTGCGCTCGAGCTCTGAACAATCATGGTAGACAATGTGCCGAGGCCAACTCCAAGCAGCGGATTGGAGCTCATGTTTAAAGTTAAATCGTTAAACTCTTCCAACGTTCTTAAAGGCTTCATGCTGTCTCCTATTAATTCAAGCCCGAAAAACAAAGCGCCAAATCCAAATAAAATGCGTCCAATGCTGTTTATTTTCTTGTGACGAAAGAAAAATAGAAAAACTGATCCCAAACACATAATCGGCAAAGCATATGCTCCGATGTCAAAACCGATGATAAACGCTGTCACAGTTGTGCCAATGTTGGCTCCCATGATCACTCCGATCGCTTGTCTGAGAGTCATAAATCCAGCGGAAACTAGTCCTACTGTTAAAACCGTTGTGGCGCTGCTGGACTGAATAAGCATCGTTACAAACATCCCTGCTAAAATTCCCATAAAAGGATTTGTTGTAAATTTATCTAAAATATCTCTTAATTTGTCTCCTGTCGATTTTTGCAATCCTTCTCCCATGAATTTTATGCCGAATAAAAATATTCCTAATCCGCCAAGAAAGTCGAAAACTATTTTTTGAATGTCCACCCCTTTTCCCCCTCACCTGTTTTCTGGCGCCGATAAAATTCCTTGAGATCTTTTTCATTTTTAACATTTTGAATATTTTTTGTAAAGAGCTGAACTGTGATTTAGCTCACATGATTGCATTCATCATGTTGAATTACTTTAATGGCTTGATTAATCGTTCCTTCAAAGTTAAAATCGAAAGGAAATGTTCAAAAAGGAAGTGCAGCAACCAGTGAATATTTTCATCCAGCTTTTAAAAAGTCTTTATTCCCCTAAAACGATTGCGCTGACAAGGTTCCAAAAAATCGGAAAAACCATTCTTTATGCTTTTTTCCTTTCGTTTTTGGCCGCCTTTCCAAACTTTCTATTTATAAGTTCAAGTTTTGTAAGCGCCTTTAGTGGATTAGATGAAATCATTGAAGAAAAAATTCCTTCATTTTCAATCCAAAACGGGAAACTGGTGACGGAAGCACAATCAGTCGTGGAAGTGAAAAAAGGGGAATATGACGTTCTTTTTGATCCAGTAGGAGCTGTTGAGAGGGACAACTTAAAATGGAGGCAAAATGCAATCGGCATTTTGCCGGACAAATTCGTTATTGTTTCAAACGGAAACATACAACAACTCGAGTACGATGATTGGATGGATGCAGATTTTTCAAAAAAAGATGTTACAGGCTGGATCCATCAAATTTCGGAGCTAACTCCAATCATTGTTCCAGTTCTGTTGATTGTTTTATTCATCATGTCTGCAGCGGCAAAATTCATGGAAATTACCTTGTTGGCTGTTATTGGCCTTTTGTTTAAACAGATGATGAAGAAGAGGTTAAACTTTCAACAGCTCTGGAATATTTCCGCATACAGCGTCACTTTGTCGACCGTATTTTTTGCCATTATGAATGTTCTTCAAATAAACGTCTCTTTTGCTGTTTTGATTAACTGGTTTGTTCATACAACTGTTCTTTACATGGCTTTAAAAGAAATTCCCAAACCGAAAACACCTATAAAATCGATTCAAAAAGCCAAGCCGTTATGATGCTTGGCCTTTTGAAACCGAAAATTTGCTGGTGGTTGATTTTAATGATTCCGATAATTCCATTAACGTTAACCCAATGGAGTGATTTTCGCGAATTTGTTCCATTTGCACATTGGCGATTGAATACATTTGTTCTGCACTAGAAAACGTTTCCTGCGAGACAAATAAATAATTTTCGGCTGCCTTTTCCATGCTCGGCAATAAATTTTGCAATGTATGCAAGCTGTTTGTTGTTTCCGATAAAATTTGGTTGACTTTCCCTACTTCAGCCACCAGCTGGTCAAAGGAAAGCCTTGATTCACCGGCAACCCTCAAATGCTGTTGAACAAGATGTAAAATGGATTCAAACTCCTTAAAGGCGCTAAGCGATATTCCATCCATCATTTTCACCGAATTTGATATTTCTTCCGTCGCTTTAGACGACTGCTCCGCAAGTTTTCTGACCTCTTGGGCAACAATGGAAAAACCTTTTCCTTCCTCGCCTGCTCTGGCCGCTTCGATGGCTGCATTTAATGATAATAATTTTGTTTTCTCTGCTAGAGCATGTATAATTTCCACAACTTTTTCAATCTGCTTGGAATGATCGCGGACACTTTTCATAATCGCCGACATGCTTTTACACTCTTTTTCAAATTTATTTAATGTTTCGACCATTTCCCGCATTTTCCACTCGCCGACGTTAGCGGATTGATTCATGCCTTCAGCACTTGTTATTAGGTATTCAATTTTTTCAAGGACTGATTCAATTGTCTCCTTCATCGAATGAAATGCGGCGACGCTTTTTTCAGAACTTGAAGCGGTTTCTTCCGCTCCATTTTTCACAATTGAAATGGATTCAACGAGATTCGTATGGAGCTTTATAACGTCATCGGAAGAATTTTTTAATTTTCTCCCCGTATCTGATAAATCCTCCGTCGTTGCATTAATTCTTTGGATAATGTCGCTTAAATAACCTGCTAATTGCTTAAAGCTTTTCATCAATGAAAGAATTTCCGGAACTTTTGTTTCAATATTCAAATCAAGCTGTATGTTCCCTTTTCGCATGATCCTCATTTTATTTTGCAAAGCTGTTAAAGGTTTGGTAATACTTCTGACCATAATCAATAAAATAATCATCATAATCAATATGCTAATCATTCCGATCCAAATCGTATTAGTTGCGAGTTCATAAACGGGAGCCATAAAGTTTTCCGAGGGAACAGCAAGCAAAAAAATTCCTTTTAATTCCTGCATTTCTTTAAATGCGAACGTATAAGATTTTCCTTCAATTTTTTCATGAAGAATTCCCTCGTTTTTGTGCGTGATTTTGTTTAGAAGCGGCTGTGAAATATTAATGTCCGATTTTCGGCTGACGGAAAAAGGTTCAACTTTGTTGTTATGTATTAAAAAAAAATCTGCCGGCAAACCATCTTGAATAAGTTGTGAAGATTGTTTCTGAATAACCTCTTTGTCAAAACGCTTTTGAAAATCATCATCACGGTCTACATAGGCAAACATGAGATTGTTCGCCACAACCTCCGCCATGTACACTTCTCTCAATAAACGGTCTTCTGTCAAATGAATGGCCGTTTCACTTGCCTTTTGATAAGCGCTAAATCCGACAACGGCAATGGAACTGATAAGCAAAACTAATGTAAATATGCTCAATCTTACCGACAGCGGAATTCGCAGTCCGGTGAATCTCTTTTTTTTCAATTTCACAATGATCGTATCCCCCTTTTTATGAATATTATGAACAAGAAATGTTAAGGGAAATTAAAACTTCTTTTTTAATTTTGTAAATTCATTGAAGGCTTTCCCATATTTATTGAATTTTTCCCATTCGCCGCGAAAAACAAAAAGAAAAATGCTTTGCGAAATCAATAACAGCAAGAAACAAAACGAAAATAAAAACTGTCGGTTGTAGATCAAGAGCCCAAAAACAACCGGTCCCAACGCCACTCCCAAAAAACGGGCCATTCCATATAAACTGACAACAATCCCTCTCTCCATATCGTTTACGCTTGATGTTATCAATGTATTAATGGGCGGCAGCATAAACCCTAAACCGCCAACAGCAATGGTCAAGAAAAATAGAAAGAACGGAAAGCTTTGAAAAATCAACAAACCAATAAAAGAGCCAAACATAAGCACCATTCCTGCCATTAAATAATGCAAATTGCTTTTCAAACTCTTCAGCCTTTTTCCTGTCCAAGATGAGGAAATGGCCAGCGCCCCTAAAGGGAAGGAATACACAAACCCTTTAAAAAAACCGTCAATTTGGTATAAATCTTCAATAAAATACGCTAAATCGTACAACATCCCGAAAAGCAAAAACATGCCTGTTCCGCCTAAAAGGTAAAGTGGGAAAAGATAAGCTTTTTGCTGATCGAATACATGGAAAACCCTTTTGGCGTATTGGCAAAATGATAAGGCATCTTTACCGGAAGGGGCTGTTTTAACAAAGGTCAAAATGAATAGAAACAATGCTGCGCCCAAAATCGGAAATAAACTAAACGGAGCAAACCAAGCCGCCAAAGCCATGAAAGCTCCTAATACCGGAGCGACAATTTTTGTCGTTCCATTAAACACTTCCAGAACCGCCAACGTTTTTGCCCTCATTTCTCCTTGAAAAAGATCGCCAGCAAGCGACATTGCCAGAGGCGATGTTCCCCCTGCTCCAATTCCCTGCAAGATTCTTCCGAACAATAATCCCTCATAAGCATACCGGTTTGCTAGATAGCCGCTGGCAAAACAGATGGATCCGCCTGCGATCATGAAAGCAAGCGACCATAAAATGATGGTTTTCCTACCAAATCGGTCTGAAAGAAAACCGGCAATGGGAATCACAAGCGCTGCAGGTATATTGAAGAAGCTTAAAAGCAAACTCGTTTGCGTTGCAGAAATTTGCAATGCTTTGCTAAACTCCGGCAATATCGGAATGAACATTGAATTTCCCAGCACCATGATAAAAGGCAGCATTCCTAATAATAGGATAATGAAACGATTTTTCATTTTGATCCCCTTTTAGTTGGCATGATTGGACAAGCACATGCGTATATATTTACAAAAAACAAAGCGGAGGAATGATTCATTGTGAAGCGCTTAGCTGCTATTCTGCTCCTCATTTTTGTTGCCTATATTGTTTATTATGACTTGAGAATCGGCACTTTACCCGTTTTTCCAAATGGTTCATTTATAAAAGCGGTTAATGCAAAGGAACAAACAGAAAACGAATATGTTGAAGTGAAAGTAAAGAAAGGCGATACTGTCCTTTCCATTGTCAAATCGCTTCATAATCACACGATCCCTGTTCCGGTCGAAAAAATCGTTGCTGACTTCCAATTGCTAAACAAGAAAGAAGATGTATACGAAATGAAAGCGGGTAAAACGTATAAATTTCCTTTATATCCGTAAGTCTTCAAGTTTTATTCCTTGTCAATGATCAACAGCAATTGTTAAAATATTTAAGATGGCTTTCAAGCCTTTTAAAAAAGTTTGTAAAACGATTTTTTAAGGAGCGATGAACGTGGGCGAAATCACACATCGTACAAAAACACGTCCAGTCAAAGTAGGCAACTTACAAATTGGCGGAAACAATGAGGTCATAATACAAAGCATGACAACGACCAAAACCCATGATGTTGAGGCAACGGTTAAAGAAATCCATAGATTAGAGGAAGCAGGTTGTCAAATTGTCAGGGTCGCTTGCCCGGATGAACGGGCGGCTAATGCGATTCCCGAAATAAAAAAACGCATTAACATTCCTCTTGTTGTCGATATACATTTTGATTACCGCTTGGCTCTGAAAGCGATTGAAGGCGGGGCTGATAAAATTCGCATCAATCCCGGGAATATCGGCCGGCGCGAAAAAGTAGAAGCTGTCGTAAAGGCAGCAAAGGAACGGAACATACCAATCCGAATTGGCGTCAATGCCGGCTCCCTTGAAAAGCGGATTTTAGAAAAATATGGATACCCGACAGCAGATGGCATGGTGGAAAGTGCTTTGCATCATATAAAAATATTGGAAGATTTAGATTTCCACGATATCATTGTTTCTTTAAAAGCATCCGATGTGCGTCTTGCCATTGAAGCATATGAAAAAGCGGCAAGAACTTTTGATTATCCGCTCCATTTAGGGATTACCGAATCGGGAACTCTGTTTGCAGGAACCATTAAAAGTGCTGCCGGTCTCGGGGCTATTTTAAGCAAAGGCATCGGAAATACGATTCGTATTTCATTAAGCGCCGATCCTGTAGAAGAGGTAAAGGTGGCGCGTGAATTATTAAAAACGTTTGGGCTTGCTTCCAACGCAGCAACTCTTATTTCCTGCCCCACATGCGGAAGGATCGAGATCGATCTTATCAAGATCGCTAATGAAGTGGAAGAATATATCTCTAAAATCAAAGCACCCATTAAAGTGTCCGTTTTGGGCTGCGCTGTAAACGGTCCTGGCGAAGCAAGAGAAGCGGATATAGGCATTGCTGGTGCACGTGGTGAAGGCTTGCTGTTCAGGAAAGGAAAAGTTGTTCGCAAAGTACCGGAAGAGACAATGGTAGAAGAATTGAAAAAAGAAATTGATCAACTTGCTAAGGAATATTTTGAGAAACAGAAGAAAGAAAGGGAAAACGTATAAAAAGCTTGGGACTTGCAGCCCAAGCTTTTTATAACCTAAAAAAACGGCAGAACAAATAATCCAAGCAGTACGGAAACGATTCCGATCCCGATTGCCCAAGACCCTAAACTTTCTGATCCGCGGCGGCGGGCAATAAATCCAACGATGATCCCTACTGCTCCTAAGAAAACAGGCAATACAAAAAGAGAAATAATCGATAATGCTAAAGCGAGCCAGCCTAAATTGCGCCCGCTGTCATCATTGACATCGCTTTTGAAATCTTCATCATCTTTTTTTCGTTCAAATGCTCCAACTTCAGCCGCAGCTTCTTCTCGGTAACTGCGTTCTTTATCAATGGCTTCTGTTTCCACATTGCGATGGTCTCTGTTTTGTTTTCGGTTATTCGCCATCATAAATCCCTCACTTTCATAAAGTAGGAGCATTTATAGTATAAGCAGAACAGCACCCATTATAATGGGAATTGTTTACACACCAAAAGCCTTGCGAGCATTTATTCTCACAAGGCTTTTTCATTGCATTCAGGACAAACGCCATAAACTTCAAATTTATGTCCGCTGATCGTACATCCATCTAAATGTTTTTCAATCATGTTCATTGGACAGGAGTCAATTTCTTTCGTTTTTCCGCATTCCATGCAAATAAAATGATGGTGGTGATGTTTCGATTCACAGTGAAACCGAAAACGCTTTTCGCCTGAAAGTTCAGTTGTTTCCAAAATCGATAATTCAGCAAACAAAGATAAATTGCGGTAAATGGTGTCAAAGCTTAATCCGGGATATTGATCCTTCATTTTTTCCAGTACTTCTTTGGCTGTTAAATATTTGTCAGTGCTGGCTAACAGCTGCAGCATTTCTTCCCTCTTCGATGTATATTTATAGCCCCTTTCCTTTAAATAATTTAATGCTTGTTGGACGTTCATATTGTTCTCCCCCTAGTTTTTGACCAGAATATTGCCAATAGCAAAATGATGATATTCAAAATCACAATCGTTCCACCTGGTGCAATATCCAAATAGTAAGACAAAAAAAGGCCGAACAAAACAGAAAATTCACCAATCAGGACCGATGCAAACATCGTCTGTTTAAATCCTTTTGCAATCCGGATGCTTGCAGCAACAGGAAGGGTCATTAAAGACGAAACAAGCAAAATTCCAACTACACGCATTGTAACACTAATAACGAGGGCAACGGTTAAAATAAATAAAAGGTGAAGAGCTTTTGCGGGAAGCCCAGAAGCTGTCGCATATTCCTCATCAAAAGACAATAAAAACAGTTCCTTTAAAAATAAAACAATCACTAACATGGCAAAGACGCTGACAAAAAAGATCACGTATAAATCGATCCTCGAAACAGCGCTGACGCTGCCAAATAAATAACTAAAAAGATCGGTATTTAAGCCGTCGGCTAATGAAATAAAAACGACACTCAAACCAATGCCGGCTGATAGTAGGATCGGAATAGCCAGTTCTTCATAATGCTTATAAACAGTGCGTAGCTTTTCAATCAAAAGCGATCCTAAAACGGAAAAACCCATTCCCAAATAAATCGGGCTGATCGCTGCCAGCGCTTGAATTTTTGATGATAAAAGAAGGCCAGCTGCAATCCCTGCCAACGTTACATGGCTCAAAGCATCGGCAATTAAAGATAGCCTCCTGACCACAACAAAAACCCCTAACAAGGGGGCAGCAATACCGATTAGAGCACCTGAAAGAAAAGCATTTTGCAGAAATTCAAATTGCAAAAAATTATAAAACATTCCTTTTTCCTCCATTTTAATGATTGTGTATTAACAATTGCACAGGATGCTCATAAATAGCCGTTAATCCCTTTTCTTTCAGATGTTCAAATTCATCAGTATTTCCGTGGAAATATAATCTTCTGTTTAAACAAGCAACATGAGATACTTTATCAGTGATGGCTCCAATATCATGGGTGACTAAAATTAAGGTGATGCCTAAATCTTTATTTAAATGCTCCAATAGTTCATAAAAATGGCGAACCGTTTGTTGGTCAACCCCAACAGTCGGCTCATCTAATATAAACAATTGCGGTTCGCTGACAAGAGCTCTTGCTATAAACACCCGCTGCTGCTGTCCGCCTGACAGCTCGCCGATATTTCGATGGACAAACTCCTCCATTCCAACAATGCGAATGGCCTCCAAAACCTTCTCCCGATCGGATTTTTTCATCTTTTTCAATAAGCCGATCTTAGCCGTCAACCCGCTTGCCACAACTTCAAAGACATTGGCCGGAAAAGCTGAATTAAAACTGTTTGCTTTTTGCGAGACAAAGCCTATTTTAGACCGATCGCGAAAATTCTGTATATCTTCTCCAAAAAGTTTGATTGAACCCTTCATCGGCTTCAGCAGGCCTAAAAGGCATTTTAATAATGTCGATTTTCCTGATCCGTTGGGTCCCACTAGTCCTAAAAAAGCTCCTCTTTCGATGGACAAATCAATGTTTTCCAAAACCGTCTTTTTATCATATTGAAAGTAAAGATTTTTGACCTCAACGATTTTTTCTTTCATTTCATTCACCTTATTCTTTTTAAGAATGATTACGATTTATTTGTTCATCAAAAGAGTATACATGAGCCAAAAATATTTGTAAAGCAAATTTTGTTAATGAATGGCAGATTTAAATTTTCCGCCTTTTGTTTCCTGTGTATTCATGATGGTAATAAACGCATTCGGATCGATTTCCTGAACAATTGATTTTAATTTTGTCACTTCAAGTCTTGTGACAACGGCATAAATCACATCTTTTTCCGTATCGGAAAATCCGCCTTTTCCTTTCAGCTTGGTTGTTCCCCGGCCCAACCTTGACAAGATCGCATCAGATACATCTTCATAATAATCAGAAACAATAATGACAGCTTTTGTTTCGTCAAGTCCTTGAATGACTGCATCAATCGTTTTAAAAGCAATATAATATGTAAAAATCGAATATAATGCTTGCTCCACTCCAAAAACAAAGGCGGCCCAGCCAAAGATAAACAGGTTTAAAAACATCACAATCTCCCCAACAGAAAACGGGAGCTTTTTCGTAAACAGAAGCCCTAAAATCTCTGTGCCGTCTAAAGATCCTCCGTGGCGGATGACAATCCCGACACCCGCTCCTAAAAGAAGCCCTCCAAAAACGGTTGCCAATAGCGGTTCAGTGGTAAATGCCTCAAAATGATGAAATAACCTTTCGATGATCGCTAAGCAAAGGATGGCGAAAATCGAAGAAAAAGTAAAAGTTTTTCCAATTTGCTTATAACCCGAATACATAAAAGGCAAGTTTAAAATAACGACAAGTGACGCAAAATTCAGAAACGGCACCCTGTCTGCCAATAAGTGATCCAAAATGAGCGAAATTCCGATAATCCCGCCATCGATCATATGATTGGGCACTAAAAACAATTCAATGCTCACTGCGGCTAAGCCTGCTCCAATGACAATCATGATCAATCGATAAATTAAATGTTTTAAGCTTTCTTTTTTATGTTGTTTTTGTTTCATTTTTCTCCTCCCATTATTTTCATTGATGTATTTATTTTATTAATAATCAAAGAATTTGTCGAAAATACCATTTACTTGGAAACTTTTCGCTCATCCGCCATAAAAATAAAAAAGAGGAGGCGAGATTTTTGATTTTATTTCAAAAAATTATTCATCAGAAGATCAATCATTTAAAACCGGAGGAACTTGTCACTTATGCAAAACAATACGACATATCCATCACTCGCAAACAGGCAGAAAAACTTTTGCAGCTAGTCAAAGGGAAAAAAATTGATGTCTTTAATGATCAGGAAAGGATTGCTTTGTTGAGACAAGTGGCCAAAATCACATCAAAAGAAACAGCACATAAAGCAAACGAGCTGTTTTGGCAATTCATGAACGGAAACCGAAAATAAAAAATTGGACATGTTCCGATACAGGGAGCATGTCCAACTATTGTTATTGATTCATTATTTTGTCCAAAAGCTGATCGTCAAACGATTTGTTTTTCAACATTTCAATTTCAAATTTATAAGGCGTTTTTTTATTATTTTTATCTTGGCCGACGTATGGAGTTTCTAATATTTTCGGCAAGTTTTCAAGCTGCGGATGGTGAACAATATAGCAGATGGCTTCAAACCCAATATGTCCAAAGCCGATATTTTCATGACGGTCTTTTTGCGCGCCGCGAGGGTTTTTGCTGTCATTAATATGCACGACTTTTAACCGATCAATGCCAATGATTTTATCAAATTCATTCAACACTCCATCAAAGTCGTTCACAATATCATAACCGGCATCGTGGGTATGGCAAGTATCGAAACAGACTGATAAATACTCGTTAAAGGCGACGCCATCAATAATTGCTGCAAGTTCTTCAAAAGTTCGGCCGCATTCGGAGCCTTTCCCAGCCATTGTTTCAAGGGCTATTTGCACCTTCTGGCCTCTTTCCAGCACTTCGTTCAAACCTTCAATGATTTTTTTGATCCCTGCTTCCGATCCTGCACCGACATGAGCGCCAGGATGAAGGACAATTTGTTTTGCGCCGATCGCTTCTGTTCGTTCTATTTCTGATTTAAGAAAATCAACCCCTAATTGAAAAGTAGCCAAATTCGTCGTATTTCCGATATTGATAATATACGGTGCATGGACGACGATTTCCTCGATTCCATGCTCCTTCATATGCGCCAATCCTGCTTCAATGTTCAAATCTTCAATTTTTTTTCTTCTTGTGTTTTGGGGAGCGCCAGTATAAATCATAAATGTGTTCGCACCATATGAAACCGCCTCTTCACTGGCAGCCAGAAGCATTTTTTTCCCGCTCATCGAAACATGTGAACCAATTTTCAGCATTGTTCTTCCTCTCCTTTATCTCCCTTTTATTTGTATCTCTTGTCAGATTTTCTTCTTTTTTTCATTTGCTCTCTCATTTTCTTTTTGTAGCCGGGTTTGATCTTTTTGACAGGAATGTTTATTACTGTTGCCTCTTTAACATGCTTTTTGCGGTTTTCCCTCCTGTTTCGATCTTCAATGGTATGCAACCGTCCGTTCACAATATCTTGATGATTAAAAGAAATTCCCAATTTTTCTAGTTTTCTTAAAGCTTGTTCATCCTTCTCTTCGTATATCGTATATGCAAACCCTGAATAATTCGCCCTAGCTGTTCTGCCGACACGATGAATGTAAAAATCAAGATCTTTCGGCATTTCCGCATTAATAACATGAGAAACGCCTTCAATATCGATTCCTCTTGCGGCTAAATCTGTTGCAACAACATATTGATACTCTAAATCCCTTATTTGCCTCATCACTTTTTTCCGCTCACGCGGGGAAAGTCCGCCATGGATTCTCCCAACTTTTAAACCCTTTTCAGCAAGACCTTCGGCGATTTCTTCCGCCTTTGTTTTCGTGTTTGTAAAAATTATCGCTAAATAAGGATTTAAGGAGACGGCTATTTCATAAACAAGATCGATTCGGCTGCGATGCCTTAACGGTACAAGAACATGCGTGATCTTTTGGGCAGGAACGCTCTTTGGTGATACTTGGACAAATTCAGGATTTTCCATATATTTTTTTAAGAACGGTATCAGTTTTTCTGGAATCGTTGCAGAAAAAACGAGCATTTGCAACTCCTTGGACATGCGGCTGGCAACTTGGTCGACTTCGTAAATGAAGCCTAAATCGATCATTAAATCGGCTTCATCGACTACTACGCTTTTTGCCGTATGGACATCCAGCGCCCCTTCCTTTACTAAATCAAGAATTCTGCCCGGTGTTCCGACAATGACATGCGGCTGAGTTTTCAGTTTCTCCATTGTCCGCCATTTATCGGTGCCGCCGATAAAAAGCCTTGCAGTCAATCGTTGTTGGTCAGACGCATGCTCTATGATTTTCAACACCTCTTGGTAAATTTGTGAGGCAAGTTCTCTAGTAGGCGCTAAAATAACCACTTGCACCCGTTTTTCGCTCCCATCAAGGTTGTTGATTAACGGAAGCAAATAGGCATGGGTTTTTCCAGTGCCTGTTTGCGATTGGCCGATGACGCTTTCACCCTTTAAAATTTTCGGAATCATTCTCGCTTGAATGTCTGTCGGCTCTTGAAATCCAAGCGAATCAATAGCATCTATAATGAAGGATTTAAACGCGAACCCTTGAAATTTTGCTTTCATGAACAATCCACCCCTTTTCAACAGCAGCTCATTTTTTGATTATAAACAATCTGAGGAAAAAACTCCAATTTCATTAAACATATCTTGATTCATTCGCATAATGTATTGTAGTAAAAATGGAAAAAGGAAGGAGGCTGTGTTATGCACCCTATTCGCTTTGTCCCTCCGTACCGCGGGCAGCCATTTTTTCACTTTTATCCAATGAGCTATCATCATCCTTTCGGGAATGGTTCGTACTTCTTTGGACAGCCGCCTTATGCAAGAGGAGGGATGCAAACGTTATTTTCCCGTTTTTTCCCAGCAAGTAGAGGAGCAGCAAGAGCAGCAGCTGGCGGAATTCCAAACATTACTAACCCTACAAATTTGTCAAATATGTTGACAAATATTCAGAAAGCACTTGGCGTCGCCCAGCAAATCACCCCAATGGTTCAGCAATACGGTCCGTTGATCCGCAACCTTCCGGCTATGCTGAAAATTTACAGAGAATTAAAAAACACGGATGAAAACGATACGAATAAAACTGACGCAGTTGATCAACGCCGTTCCGCCAACAAAGCAGAACCATCGGACAGCGGGGAAGAAGATTCAGCACCCGAAAAAACACCAAGGGAATCAAAACCAAAGCTGTATATTTAATTATTTTGTTTTCCTCCTTAATCTCCGATATAATAATGATAGAGTTTTGTGCCGCTTGCCGGCATTTTTCATTTTCCTTAAAAACCTTCAGGAGGAAAAAAGATGGAAGTCATTAAAATTTCCCCGCGCGGATATTGTTACGGTGTAGTTGATGCAATGGTTATCGCCAAAAATGCGGCAATGGATAAAACCTTGCCAAGGCCGATCTACATTTTAGGCATGATCGTTCATAATAAACATGTGACAGATGCATTTGAACAAGAAGGAATCATCACCCTTGACGGAAAAAATCGTCTTGAAATTTTAAAGAAAGTTGATAAAGGAACGGTTATTTTTACGGCACACGGCGTTTCGCCAGAGGTAAGGAGAATCGCAAAGGAAAAAGGGCTTGTAACCATTGATGCAACATGTCCTGATGTCACAAAAACTCATGAACTGATAAAACAAAAGAAAGAAGAAGGGTACGAAGTCATTTATATCGGAAAAAAGGGACATCCTGAACCTGAAGGAGCGGTCGGTGTTGCTCCAGATGTTGTTCATCTTGTTGAGACTATTAAAGATGTCGAAGCGCTGGACATTCGCACTGACAAGATCATTGTAACGAATCAAACGACGATGAGCCAGTGGGATGTCGCTGATATTATGGAAAAAGTGAAAGAGAAATATCCTCATGTTGAATTTCATAAAGAAATTTGCCTAGCTACACAAGTTCGTCAAGAAGCGGTCGCTGAACAGGCAAAAGAAGCGGACTTAACAATCGTTGTTGGTGATCCTCGCAGCAACAATTCCAATCGTCTGGCACAAGTATCCGAAGAAATTGCCGGTACAAAGGCATATCGGGTAGCCAATGTTAGCGAAATCCAGCTTGAATGGCTTGAAGGTGTTGAAAAAGTGGCAGTGACTGCAGGAGCCTCAACACCAACACCAATTGTCAAAGAAGTTATCCAATTTTTAGAAAACTATGACCCAAATGATCCAACAACTTGGGACTTAACTTCCAATGTTCCTCTTGAAAAAATATTGCCGAAAGTAAAAACAAAAAAACTTTAACCAAAAATCAAGACGGGATCAGCCATTTCTTGCAGGAAATGCCTGATCCGTTTTTTCTTATACAAATTTAAACGGATCGGTATTGATCAGTGAAGGGAAGATCTCCACATCCAGTTTTTCTTTTTCACACCGTTTTTTCAATTTTTCTGCTACTCCCTCTTTCATCACTTTTTCGACATTATGCCCTGGATCTACTACATTTAAACCGATCATTAAGGCATCATGGGCTGTATGATAGTATAAATCCCCTGTTACAAACACATCGGCACCTTGTCTTTTTGCCTGATGGATATACTTGTTCCCGTCACCGCCTAAAACGGCCACTTTTTTCACGGTCGATTGCAAATTTCCAACCACCCGGACTTTTTTTACTTCGAGCGTTTTCTTTACGTGTTCGGCAAATTGTTCCAATGTCATTTCCTTTTCCAATTCACCAATTTTCCCTAACCCGAGCATTTCACCCTCGTTTTCCAAGGGATAAATGTCATAAGCAACTTCTTCATATGGATGGGCGGCAAGCATTGCCCGCACCACTTGCTTTTGAATCGATTTCGGAAAAATCGTTTCAATTCTCACTTCCTCGACAAATTCAAGCTTCCCCTGCTGTCCAATGAAAGGATTCGCTTGTTCAAGCGGCAGGAAGGAACCTGTTCCAGTTGAAGAAAATGCACAATGGCTGTAATTTCCAATAAATCCTGCTCCTGCCTTTCCTAGTGCCTCACGAACTTGGTGTTCATATTCTTTCGGCACGAAAACGACAAGCTTTTTTAAAGAATTTTGATAAGTCGGAACTAGAATCCGCTGTTGAACCAATTGCAGCCGCTCAGCTAATAGATCATTGACACCTCCTTTTGCGACATCCAAATTCGTATGTGCTGCATAAACCGCAATGTCGTGTTTGAGACATTTTTCAATGATCTTGCCTGCAGCATCATCTGTTCGAATGTGCTTGCGCGGATGAAAGATCGGGGGATGATGGGCAATGATGAGATCAACATTTTTTTTGATTGCTTCATCAACAACTTCTTCCAAAACATCCAAGGCGATCATCACTTTTCGAACACATTTGTTTAATGTACCGATTTGCAGTCCTATTTTATCCCCTTCCAAGGCATAGCTTTTTGGCGCAAATTCTTCAAACAGTTGTATGACCTGTTGACCGTTTGCCGTTTTCAGCATTTAGATAACCTCCTTGATAGCCAAAATCGTTTGTTGAATTTCTTCCTTTTTATCGAAAATTTGTTTCGTTTCCTCTGCATTTTCAAGTTGTTTTAAAACGCTTTGCCAATGCTTTAATTCGTGATTCCATTTTTTTCGGAACACTGGACTTTTTTCTTTCATCAAAAATGGCCCCATCAACAATGCGGACGCCATCGGCATGTTTTTATATGGTTTTCGGCCGTCTCCTTTTTTCGCTGCCAACACTTCATAAATTTTCCCATCTTCTTCTAAAATCGATTCATGATCCAATTCCCAATCATGTTGAAGCAGCCATTTGCGAACTTCTATCGAATGAATATTTGGCTGCAGTACCAGCCGTTCTGCTTTTTTTAATTTCTCTTTTCCTTCTTCAAGAATTTTTTGGATTAAGGAGCCTCCCATCCCCGCAATAACAACACATGTAGGCTCGTCGTTTTTTATAATAGATAACCCGTCTCCCTTGCGAACGGAAATCAAATGCTGCAATCCGCATTTTTCCACCTGCCTTTTAGCCGTTTGATAAGGCCCTTCATTGATCTCGCCGGCAATCGCTTTTTTTGCAATTTTTTGTTGTATTAAATAACATGGCAATAAAGCATGATCTGAACCTATATCGGCTGTTATAGAGTTTTCCGGAACGTATTTGGCAACCTCTAGCAGCCTTTTGGAAAGCTGGATCTTCTCCATTTTTTTCACCTTTCATTTCATTATCGATAAGAGAATAGGTAAGAAAAAAGTCCTCCGCTTAGGAAGACTTTTTTAACCATTTGCGTTATTTAATTTTTGATACCCATTCCGCCATTTCATCAAGTTTTTCTTCCGGAACCAATCCACCAGGCATCATGCCTCGTCCGTTTTGAATGGTTGTTTTAATCTCATCTACGGACAATTTGTCGCCAATTCCTTTTAAGGAAGGACCAGCTCCGCCTTCAAAATTTTGTCCGTGGCAAGAGGCGCAATTTTGTTTAAAAATATCTTCCGGCTTCGCATTGGCGACCTCTTCTGTCTTTTGTCCGCCACCTTTTTCTTTTTCCGCCATCTCTTTTTGATTGTCTAAGCCGATGAACGAAAATACAATCATTAGTCCAATTCCGAAAATAAAGATTAATACAAATGGAATAAGCGGATTACGATTCATTTTGTAACCTCCCCTATGTACCGTACATTTGCTTTCTCTTTTTTAGTGCATGTCGAAAATGCGAATATCATTGGAAAAACTGATATCCAAAGAAAGCGCAAAAATATCTAAACAACCTCTATTTTACTTTAATTTTCCGTGCAGGAAAACCCTTTAAATGAAGTTCTTCTTTATGTTCACGAATTAGACAAAAAATTCGCCAAAAAAAATCCATCAAAAGCCATTTGCAAACTGAAAGAAGATTCAGTAAAATATAGTGTAAGCTGATAACGTTTACACAACGTGAAAGGAAGGCAGACAAAAGTCTGCCATGTCATAAATCACTGATTATTCCAAAAAGTCTTTCAAACGTTTGCTTCGGCTAGGATGACGCAATTTTCTAAGTGCTTTCGCTTCAATTTGCCGAATTCTTTCACGGGTGACGCCGAAAACTTTGCCAACTTCTTCTAAAGTTCGGGTTCTGCCGTCATCAAGGCCAAAACGAAGGCGAAGCACGTTTTCTTCTCTATCTGTCAAAGTATCTAATACATCCTCAAGCTGTTCCTTTAATAATTCATATGCAGCATGTTCCGACGGCGAAGTGGCTTCCTGATCTTCAATAAAATCTCCGAGATGCGAATCATCTTCTTCGCCAATCGGTGTTTCAAGCGATACAGGCTCTTGGGCAATTTTTAAGATTTCTCTAACTTTTTCCGGTGTTAAATCCATATCTTCGGCGATTTCTTCCGGTGTTGGTTCCCTTCCAAGATCTTGCAGCAGTTGCCGCTGAACCCGGATCAGTTTATTGATCGTCTCCACCATGTGAACAGGGATGCGGATTGTTCTAGCTTGGTCAGCTATTGCACGCGTAATCGCTTGGCGGATCCACCACGTTGCATAGGTACTGAACTTATAACCTTTGCGGTAGTCAAATTTTTCAACAGCCTTCATGAGGCCCATGTTCCCTTCTTGAATCAAATCAAGAAAAAGCATCCCGCGGCCCACATACCGCTTGGCAATGCTGACGACAAGACGCAGATTGGCTTCCGCAAGCCTTCTTTTTGCATCTTCGTCTCCTTGCTCAATGCGTTTGGCAAGTTCAATTTCTTCATCAGCCGACAAAAGGTCGACGCGGCCGATTTCTTTCAAATACATCCTTACTGGGTCATTGATCTTTACACCTGGCGGCACGCTTAAATCATTTAAATCGAATTCTTCTTCATCTTCTTTTTCCAAATCAGGCAAATCAGAATCATCTACATCTTCATTTTCGCTGATTAGTTCGATTCCCTGTTCGCTGATGTATTCATAAAATTCATCCATTTGGTCTGAATCAAGATCTAAATTTGCCATCTTCTCTGCAATTTCCTCGTATGTTAAGACGCCGCGCTTTTTGCCAATTTGAATGAGCTGATTTTTTACTTCTTCTAAAGTTCCTTCCGTCTCAAGTTCTTTTGAGTGAACTTGTTTTTTAGCCATCGGATCCCCTCCTTCCAGAGTTAAACAGTTGACGTAAATTTAGGATAATGCTCTTTTCAACTTAATCAGTTCCATCGCAATTTCAGCGGCTTTTATATAATCTTTCCGCTTTTCGGCATCTCGCTTCTCAGCTTCCTTTTCTTTTAGCTTAAGCAATTTCTGCTGGTTTAAGACGCATTTTATATAATCTTGGAGTTCTTGTTCTGCTACTTCTTCCCCAACGGTCATCATGGCAATCTCCGATACAATTCTGCTTAGCGTCCGATCGGAAAGTTTGCTTAAAAACAGGCTGATATCCGGGCTGTTGCCATCCTCATAAAACGCATAAAGATAGGAGGCAATTGCCCGATGCTCTTCAATATTAAAATTCATTCCAAGCTGATGCAAAACCTTTTCAGCTACATCCTTATTCTTCAGCATATGGGCAATGAGTAAGCGCTCCGCATTATGGTATGCGGGCAAAAGTGCTTTCTGTTGAATAAATGCCGGCTGAACGTCAAATTGGGTGGAGCGATGTATTTTCTTTTTCTTTTTTTTATGAAGCACCGATTTCAAAGCTTCTTTTGATATGGCAAATTCATCAGCAAGTTGAGCGAGATAAAGCTCCTCCTCAATTTCGCTTTCAAGGCTGCTCAGTTCCTCGATCACCTGCTCGATATATTGCTTTTGTTCGTCTTCGTCCTGTAAATTTTTTCCTTTTCGAAAATAATTCATTTTAAAAGCCATAAGCGAAACGCTTGCCCCTATTACATCATCTCTAAATTTTTCCTTCCCGTGCGTTCTGATGTAGTCATCAGGGTCATAGCCGTCAGGTAGCATAGCAACCTTTACGTGACAGTTCGCTTCCTGCAGCATATTGGCTGCTCTGAAAGTTGCTTCAACACCGGCTGAATCTGAGTCATAGCAAATAACCACCGTTGCTCCGCTTCTGCCTAGTAGTTTTGCCTGCTCTTCTGTCAATGATGTTCCCATCGTAGCAATGCTGTTTTCAACGCCTGCATGAACGGAAGAAATGACATCGGCAAACCCTTCAAACAGTACCGCTTTTTGGTGTTTCCGAATATAAGGCCTTGCTTGATGAAAATTGTAAAGAATACGGCCTTTATGAAAAATATCGGTTTCTGGACTGTTCAAATATTTCGGCTGTTCGCCCCCAAGAGCCCTTCCGGAAAACGCAACCGTCTTTCCTTGATGGTTTTTAATCGGAAACATAATCCTGTTTCGGAATCGATCAAAATAGGAACCATCAGATTCTTTGCGGATCAAAAGCCCGGCTCTCTCCAATAATGATGGATGAAACCCCTTTTGCGATAAATATTTGAAAGCAAAATCCCAAGAATCCAATGAATAGCCAATCTCGAATTTTTCGATCAGTTCTATCGTAAACCCTCTTTGCAGCAAATAATCTAAAGCTTTTTGACCATCCTTTGTATTGACAAGCAAATGATGGTAAAATTTTTTTAAAAGCTCATGCGCATTAATCATTGCTTCCGCATGGCTGTTTTTTATCGTCTTTTGTTCTTGCAAGAGGGAAGAGTCTTCCGGCAGTTCAACACCTGCTTTTTGAGCCACAACTTGGACGGCTTCAATAAAACTGTATCCTTCTATTTGCATAAGAAATGAAAAAACATTGCCGCCAGCCCCGCATCCGAAACAATGGAAAATTTGTTTTTCAGGCGAAACGGAAAATGAAGGTGTATTTTCGCCATGAAAAGGGCAAAGCCCGAAATAGTTGCGGCCTTGTTTTTTTAACTGAACATATTCGCTGATAACATCGATGATATCAACAGCATGTTGAACTTTTTCAATTAATTCTTCGGGAATTTTGTTTCCCATATGAACATCTCCGTACATATTTATTCTATATAAATTTTAAAATCCCCTGCATAATTCGACAATATTTTTTCTAATAAAATGATAAAATGATGTTGATGTTTTTGTTGAAATTGTTTTGGCCCTTTGACATAATGGCCGTTTTTTCTAGCCTTTGCCGAAACATATCGAAGATAAAGATGAGCATTTATTGTCTCTTCTGTAAAGAGAATTCCTCTCGGCGAGAGAACGTGTGCACACTTTTGAAGCAAGATGCTGGCCAAGCCGATATCATGGGTGATGACGATATCGTTTTTTCGTACATGATTTAAAATATACATGTCAACAGATTCCTTCTCAATATCGACAAAAACCCAGCAATTTTGATTTCTGTCTTTTTTCACGTGGGCGTATGAAGCAATAAACAACACCGGAACGGCAAACTTTTTGGCTGTCGACAAAATTTCTTCTTTTACCGGGCATGAATCGGCATCAACGAAAACAGTGATATTTTTTTCGCCATTATTCTCTATTCTTCATCACCTCAAAGATTCCTTCTTGTAAATCAATAAAATCTTTCAAGTGTTTGTCGAATTTTCTTTTTACAACCCCCTTGACAATATCTTATAAATAGTTTATTCGTATTTTTTCTAGTCTAAACCTAAAAAGAGTAATTTTATCACAATTTTTTATTATAATACAATGTATTTCAATATTCCATTCTTTTTTCTCACGGTGAAAAAAAACCTACTCTTCTTGCTGAAAGTAGGCATGTTGTTTCATTCTTTATCTTTTCATCATTAAATTTTGAATATAATTGGCCGTCTCTTCAACCGCCTTGTTGGAGACATCAATTACCGAACAATTAATTTTCTTTACAATTTTTTCGAAATAGGCAAGTTCTTCTTTGATCCGGTCTATATTGGCATAAACTGCTTGATCATTCAAACCGAGCTGTTTCAACCGTTCCTTCCGTATATAGTTCAGCTTCTCGGGACTTATTTTCAGACCGATGCATTTATCTTTTGAAACTTGGAACAGCTCTTCTGGCGGCTCCACTTCCGGAACGATTGGAACATTGGCCACTTTATATCTTTTTAGTGCTAAATATTGCGACAAAGGTGTTTTGGAAGTTCTTGAAACCCCGATAAGAACAATGTCAGCCTTCAAAATACCGCGTGGATCGCGGCCGTCATCGTATTTTACAGCAAACTCGATGGCTTCCACCTTCTTAAAGTAATCTTCATCAAGCTTTCGGACGGTTCCCGGTTCATACTTGGCCTTCATACCATAGGATGTCTCCATTTTATCAATTAACGGTCCAATAATATCATGGTAAATAACGCCTTCTTTATTTGCTTCTTCAATTAAATATTGCCGGAGTTCAGGAACTACTAATGTAAAACAAATGATCGCTTTTTCCATTTTTGCCGATTCAATGACTTCTTTAATTGTGCTTTTATCTTCAACATAAGGAATCCTTCTTACTATTGTTTCATATTGAGAGCCATTGAATTGGCTGATTGCTGCTTTTGCGACAAGATCTGCTGTTTCTCCAACGGAATCCGATACAACGTAAATCGTTCGAATGGCCATTTTCCTCCCCCGCTTTTTTAAATGATTTCATCGTCCACTAATTGCACCAATATTTTCGTCATGTTTGTTTTCGTAATCCTTCCGATCACTTCATATCCCCCAGAAGCTTCCCTTACAACCGGCAGTGCGTCAATCTGCTTATCAATTAACGTTCTGGCTACATCAATAATTGAATCATCTTTATGACAAACTGTTATGTTCGGCATTCTCGTCATAATAATATTAACCGGGATCTGCGTTAATTCTTGTTTTCCAATGCTTGCCCTTAAAAGGTCTTTTCTTGACAAAACGCCGACTAATAAAGACTGGCTGTCTAAAACAAATAAAGTGCCGACATCCTCTAAAAACATCGTGCAAATTGCATCATAAACAGATACTTGATCACTCACCACAACAGGCAGTGATTGAAAGTCTTTTACCTTTAATTTATGAAATTTTTCAGCCAGCAAATGCGCCCCTGATTTACCTGTATAAAAATAGCCGACTCTCGGTCTGGCATCAAGATAACCAGCCATCGTTAAAATCGCCAAATCAGGCCGAAGCGTGGCCCGCGTTAATTTTAACCGTTCTGCGATATGTTCGCCGGTTATCGGACCATGATCTTTCACAATTTGCAATATTTGCTTCTGTCGATTATTCAGCTCTATTGTCCTCACCACCTTGGAAAACGCTCTGTCCTACAAACATTATATATAATTTCCATGATTTTAAAAGGTCTGAAGCCTCAAGCTTAATGGAAAAGATGAAAGAAGGACGATTACCCATAAGGATAATCGCCCGGTTTCATTTATTTTACAATGATGTCATTCATTTTCGCAAAAGATGTGATCACATCAGCGAGCTGAACCATTTGCGAAAGCCGATTTTGTTTTATTGTTTCGTCTTCGGCCATAACCATAATATGTTCAAAATAATTGTTAATAACAGGCTTTAATTGTTTCAGCTTCAAAAAGGCTTCTTTAAAGCTGCCTTCTTGTTTCAGCTTTGCCATCGTTTCCTTCAGCTGCATGTATGCTTGATACAGTGCAGTTTCTTCCTCTTTTTGGAACAGTTCTTCCTTGATTTCCCCCGCTTGTCCTTTGGCGGATATATTGACAACACGGGACAATGCTTCAATCGTTTCTTTAAAATCGGCTGTTTTGCTTTCCTCTGCCAAAACGACTGATCGATCAAAATAGGAATTGATTTCATGATAGTTTGATTGAAGAACAGCATCAATAAGATCGTGGCGAATATGTTCCTCCTGCAAAACATATTTCACTCTCATTTGGAAAAATGACTTCAATTCCTCTTTTAAAGAGCCATCCTCTTCTAATTCATATTCATCAATGGCCAAATCAAACAATTCTTCTAAGGGCAGTCTCCATTTTTTGGCCCGCAATATTTGCACAATTCCGCTTGCTTGTCTCCTTAATGCATATGGGTCTTGGGAACCTGTTGGAATCAAGCCGATCGAGAAAAAGCCGACAATTGTATCAAGCTTGTCGGCGATCCCGACAATCGCACCAGCTGTCGTATCAGGCGTTTTGTCAGTTGCATGCCGCGGCATATAATGTTCATTGATCCCCTTGGCCACCACTTCGGGCTCTCCTTTTAACTGCGCATACTTTTCGCCCATGATTCCTTGAAGTTCAGGAAATTCATAAACCATTTGCGTAACGAGATCAAATTTGCAAATGGAAGCTGTTCGTTCGATCAATTCCTTTTCTTCTTTCGAACAGTCGAGTTTTTCAGCAAGTTTCCGCGCCAATGCCACAATTCTTTTAACCTTGTCACCGATTGTGCCTAATTCCTCATGGAAAACAATCCTTTTTAATTTCTCCAACGCTTCCTCAATGGAAAGTTTTTGATCTTCTTCATAAAAGAAATTAGCATCTGAAAGTCTTGCCCGAAGCACCTTTTCATTGCCTTTGGCAATGATGTCTAAATGTTGGTGATCGCCATTTCTCACTGTTACAAAATAAGGGAGAAGTTTCCCTTCCTTGTTTTTTACTGGAAAGTAGCGCTGATGTTCTTTCATTGTTGTGACAAGCACTTCTTCCGGCAATTTTAAAAACTCCTCCGCAAACGTACCAAATAAGGCCGTTGGGTATTCAACCAAATTTGTTACTTCTTCTAACAGTTCTTGATCAACGGGAATGATCCAATTTTGATTTTCTTCCATTTGCTTTAATTGAGCCAAAATCATTTGTTTTCGTTTGTCATAATCAGCAATGACATATTGGTCGCCAAGAATTTTTTCATATTGCTTCGGTTCTGCGATGGTCAAATGAGAGCCTAAAAATCGATGCCCATTTGTTGTATTGCCGGCTTGCACATCCGTAATAGAAATCGGGACAACTTCTTCGCCAAACAAAACAACGAGCCATTGAATCGGCCGGATATAGCGAAGATCCCAGTTTCCCCAGCGCATGTTTTTCGGAAAATGGAGCGATTGAATGATGTCCTTTAATCCAAAAAGAAGTTCTTTTGTTTCTTCCCCTTTTTTAAACGTTTGAACAAAAGCGTATTCGACACCGTTTACGTCTTTGAAATAAATTTCGTTGACGGCGGCTCCTTGACTGCGGCAAAAGCCTTCCGCGGCCTTCGTCCAGTTGCCCTTCTCGTCAAGGGCTATTTTTTTCGCCGGCCCTTTGGCTTCTCCTTTTATGTCTTCCTGCTTTTCATCAACATCTTCTACAAGGACGGCAAGGCGTCGTGGCGTCGAATATTTTTTTAGCGTTTTGAATGAAATGCGGTTTTCACGCAGCCAAGTTTCCACTTTTTCTGAAAGCTGTTCGATCGACTGCAAAACGACCCCTGCAGGCATTTCCTCGAGTCCAATTTCGATGAGCAAATCCCGTTTACTCATGGTATTCTGCCTCCTTTGCCTTTAATAAAGGAAATCCCAGTTTTTCCCGTTCTTCATAAAATGTTTTGGCTACTTTTCTGGCTAAATGTCTCACCCTCCCAATATAGCCAGTTCTTTCTGTAACAGAAATCGCCCCTTTTGCATCAAGCAAATTAAATGTGTGAGAGCATTTCAGCACATAGTCATAAGCCGGATGGACGAGACCTAATTCCATCTGCCTATGTGCTTCTTTTTCATACGTATTAAACAGTTGAAACAGCATCTCTGTATCCGAAGTTTCAAACGTATATTTGGAATGCTCATATTCCGGTTGATAAAAAATATCCCGGTAAAGAACTCCCGTCGTCCATACAAGATCAAATACATTTTCTTTTTCTTGAATGTAGGAGGCTAATCGTTCTATTCCGTAGGTAATTTCGACTGAAACAGGTTTGCATTCCAGCCCCCCTACTTGTTGAAAATAAGTAAATTGCGTTATTTCCATCCCGTCAAGCCACACTTCCCATCCAAGTCCTGCACAGCCTAAAGAAGGGTTTTCCCAATTGTCTTCCACAAAGCGAATGTCATGTTCGAGCGGATTAATTCCTAAAGCTTTTAAAGAATCCAAATAAATTTCTTGAATGTTTTTAGGAGAAGGCTTCATAATGACTTGGAATTGGTGATGCTGATAAAGACGGTTCGGATTTTCTCCATAACGTCCGTCCGCTGGCCTTCTGGACGGCTCTACATAGGCGACATTCCATGGTTCAGGTCCGATGGAACGAAGAAACGTGTAAGGGCTCATCGTGCCAGCCCCCTTTTCTACGTCATAAGCCTGCATTAAAATACATCCGTGATCTGCCCAATGTTTTTGTAAAGCCAAAATCATTTCCTGAACATTCATGAATCGGCACCTCCATTTATTTTGTTAAGAACAAAAGTGAACCACAGACGTTTTGGACGTTGCAACGGCAATGGCCATTCAAACAAATAAACGGTTTCGCTTATGTTCGGCTATTGCCAAACAAAAAACGCCCCTATGCAAAGCAATCCACACTTTGCATAGGGACGGGATATAGCCCGCGGTTCCACCCTACTTGCTGAAAATTGTTCAGCCTCTCAAGCACTTATTGCTCCAGAACGCCGTTCCCTGCACCCCATCCCTTAGCTCGCACCATCCTAAGGTCGCTTTATATGGGAATTGCAAGTACTCCTTTCCTTCACCGCATGATCTTTATATGATTTACTTATAAAATGATTTTATTATGTTCAATTTCATTTCGCAAGACCATTAAAATTCGGATCAAATCTTTGGCGACCCTCATCCCCGTTGGATTTCGCTTTTTGAATGATGCCCATTTATATGATTTACAGTTTTTCTTTCAAACTGTCAAGCTGGTTTAAAAATTTTTTGGATTTTAAATTCAGCCCGGCAAACTCATGATAATATTGATCAAGAATAAACCGCAGTTCTTTTTTTGTTTCGGGTTTTACGGAAATTTGCCCAATGCGCTTTAAATCAATGAAATAAAACAGCCTCAAAAGCTTTAAAGCCCTCTCTGATACTTCCAAACTGTACGGATCTCTGCCTGCGCAGCGATGACAAATCAAACCGTTCTCCCTCAACGAAAAACGAAATTTGCCATCTTTTTTTTGGCAAATGGCACATTGATTTAATTCAGGATATAGACCAAGGACATTCAACATTTTCACTTCAAATATGTTTGTTAATATTTCAGGATCCATTCCCTCGTTTAATAATAAAAGCGTCTGATATAAATGTTCAAACAAAAAAGGATTTCTGTCCCTGTCCTCTGTTCCTTTATCCAGTAATTCCACGATATAAGACGCATATGCTGTTAAAAAAATATCTTCTTTAATGCCCCTGAATGATTCAAGAATGTCTCCCTGATTTAAGCTCCCCAATCCGGACGATTTCTGGTATAAAAAGTTTCCATACGTAAAAAGTTGGGTAACTGCAGAGAGGCGGCTATTCGGCTTATTTGCCCCTCTTGCCATTACTCCAACTTTTCCAAATTCGCGTGTATATATTGTAACTACCTTATTGGTCTCTCCATAATCTGTTGTACGTATGACGATTCCTTCAGATTTGACAAACATTTTTCCACCATCCTATTGGATACAGCACTATAAAACAGGAAAATCTAATTTTGACCGTTCTTTCTCCTTCACATCGGGTTGTTCCACGCGCTCCTTTTCAATTTCTTTAAAAAGGAGATATGTGTCAATATTACCTGTATTTTCGAATAATTTCCAGGTAAAATCTAACATATTACCCCACCTCTCTGTCATAGTTCGCACGCTATATCCAATTTATTGTTATCATAGCCGATTTGACTCCATTTCATGTTACACAAAATTTGTTAATCCTCAATACTCGTCTTCCCTGAATCCGAAATCGCGAAGCTGCGACAAACGATTTCTCCAATCTTTTTGAACTTTCACCCAAAGCTCCAAAAACACTTTTGAACCAAGCAAGTTTTCGATATCAACCCTTGCTCTTTTCCCGATTTCCTTTAGCATTTTTCCTTGTTTTCCAATTATGATTCCTTTTTGGGAATCTCTTTCAACAACAATGGTAGCAGCAACATACACCGCCTTATTTTCCCTTCTTTCAATCGAGTCGATGGCAACGGCGACGGAATGCGGAACCTCTTCTCGAGTTAATTGCAGCACTTTTTCACGCACTAATTCGGAAATGATGAACCGTTCCGGATGATCTGTAACTTGATCGCTAGGATAGTACTGCGGACCTTCCGGCAAATAGGATTGAATTTGATCCAATAATGCTTCCACATTGTTGCCTTGCAGGGCAGAAATGGGTACGATTTCTTGAAAATCAAAACGTTCTCTATATTGATCAATCAGCGGGAGCAGATCATCCGGATGAACGCGATCAATTTTATTTATAACTAAAAAGACAGGGGTATCCGTTTCTTTTAGACGCTCCATAATAAATTCGTCACCACGGCCCAACCGCTCTTCAGCGTTGATCATAAATAAAATCAAGTCGACTTCTTTCAGCGTGTTATGAGCCACTTTCATCATGAAATCGCCCAATTTATGCTTAGGCTTATGAATCCCTGGAGTGTCAATGAATATAATTTGTGCAGATTCTGTCGTATATACCCCTTGAATTTTATTGCGCGTTGTTTGCGGTTTATCGCTCATGATGGCTATTTTTTGGCCAATGACTCTGTTAAGAAAGGTAGATTTGCCGACATTTGGACGCCCGATAATGGAAACGAACCCTGATTTATATCCGCTGTTATTCATGTAAATCCTCCGATGAAAAGGCTCCCGGCAAAAGTTGTTCGACCGTTTTTATGTTAACTGCTCCGTTCAGATTGGCCATTACTACTTTCATATCCTTTGGGCAAAGTTCTGATATTACTTGTCTGCAAGCTCCACAAGGAGTTACGGGGCGATCCGTATCGGCAACTACAGCAATGGCAGCAAATTCTTTGTCCCCTTCTGAAACTGCTTTAAAAATAGCCGTTCTCTCAGCACAATTGCACATGGAATATGCTGCATTTTCAATATTGCAGCCCTTGTATATTTTTCCTTCTTTAGTAAGAAGTGCTGCACCGACTTTGAACCTTGAATAAGGAACATAAGCCAATTCTCTTGCCGCTTTCGCTTCTTCAATTAATTGTTTCAAATCCACGCTATCCATCCTTTCACAACTTTACTATATATTGTACATCATATTTCCATCATTTTCATGGTTATTTTTTCAGAAAATTCTACATTTTTCACTGCAAAAGTTGAACAATTTTTGGAACAAAGATGATGATTCCTATTATAACCGAAACAAAAGCGTAAACTAAAACGGCTCCTGCACCTGCATCTTTTGCTGCTTTGACAAGAGGATGATAGTCTTTCGAGACAAAGTCAGCGATTCGTTCAATGGCGGTGTTGGCAAGTTCAAATGCGAGCATGCCGCCAATGAGCAATAAAACGATCACCCATTCGAACAAACTTATGTTTAGATAAAATCCGGCAATGATGACTAATGCGGCGACCAGCAAATGAATGCGGAAGTTTATTTCCGATTTAACGGTTGAAGCAATCCCTTCCAATGCATAAATAACACTTTTCAAAAAGCGCCTCATTTTAGATCGTTCTTCTTAATCCGTATTTTTCCAGTATTTCCTTTTGTATCGAAAACATTTCTTTTTCATCCTCTTCGGTCATATGATCATAGCCTAACAGATGCAATAAGCCATGGAGAGCTAAAAAACCAATTTCCCGCTGAAAAGAGTGTCCGTAATCTTTGGCCTGCTCTCTTGCCTTTTCAACTGAGATAATAATATCTCCTAAATGAGGGGGAACTTCCGCCCCAACAATTTTCACTTCATCCTCCCCCATTTCTTCCAAAGCAAATGAAATCACATCAGTTGGCTGATCTTTTCCCCGATAATCACGATTAATGACCCGGATATCCTCATTTGTAACAAATGTGACGGATACTTCCGCATTATGGGGAACGCGCTGTTCTTCAGCAGCAAATTGAAGCAAACCTTCCACTGTTTGCAGTTCTTCCATTGTTAATGTTTCGGTCTGATCGACAATATCAATGCAAAGCCTCATGCTTTTTTCACCTTCTTTTCTTGAAAATCTGGATATTCAATTCTTGAATGGAAAATTCCTTTCAACGTCTCACATAAAGATTTTGCAACAAGCTCAAGCTCTTTCAAGGTGAGATCGCATTCATCAAATTGGCCGTCTTGCAGTTTGTCTTTTATGATGGAGCGAACAAGTTTTTCAATTTTGTCAGGCGTAGGATTTTTTAATGACCTTACAGCTGCTTCAACGCTGTCGGCAATGGATATAACGGCAACTTCACGAGTTTGCGGCTTTGGACCGGGATATCTGAATTCGCTTTCCAATACAGGCTGATCGCTGTTTTCCTGAGCTTTGTGGTAAAAAAACTTTAAAAGGGATGTTCCATGATGCTGCTGGGCAATGTCAATAAATTCTTTCGGCATTTTATGCTTCCTTAACATTTCGGCTCCTTCTTCCGCATGTGCGATAATGATGTTTTTGCTAAGCTGCGGCGACAGCTTGTCGTGCGGATTTTCCATGTTCATTTGATTTTCTATAAAATAATGAGGCCGTCTTGTTTTGCCGATATCATGATAATAACTTCCAACTCTTGCTAAAAGCCCATTGGCCCCGATTGCCTCACATGCCGATTCGGCTAAGTTGGCAACCATTACACTGTGATGATACGTTCCAGGTGCCTCTGTTAAAATTTTCCTCAATAAAGGATGATTCGGATTCGACAATTCGATTAACTTCATGGATGATAAAATGCCAAACCCAGATTCAAAAAATGGCAATAAACCGATCGACAAAACGGAAGAGGCAACCCCTGATACAACGGCCATTAAGAAATAAGAGCCTATTTCCAAACTAGAATAAATTCCATTTTGTATGAATAAAATAGAGGTAATGACAACGATGTTGACAATGGACACAAAGAGACCCGTCTGCAAAATTTTTGAACGGACATTATGTTCCCCCAAAAATAAAATCGCTGCAATACACCCGCATAAATAGTAGAGTCCGATTGTGAAATTAAATGTTCCGGTTACACCTTCGTTAAAAATGAAACTTCCGCACAATGCATAGATGAGGCTGCTCACAAAAGCCAGCTTGTCGCTGATCAATAATTTCGTCAGCATCACCCCAACCACCACGGGAACGATAAACCCAATTTGAGAATAATCCATTTTTTGAAATAAGCCGATGATTTTCATAACGGCTAAAGTAAAGGCTAATATGATGGTAAACAGAAGAAGAGCCTTGTTTTTGTTAATAACAAATAATTTATCATCTTTTTCAAAAAAATAGGCAAGATAAGCAAGCGTTAAAACAATTAAAATGAATAGCCCAAAAAGAGGCTGAAACGTATATTTATTATCCAAAAGACCGAGAAGCTCCAGCTTCCGATACACTTCCCGATCAATTAATTGGCCTTCCTCAACGATGATCTGCCCTTGTTTAATTTGCACTTCCTGTACCTTTTCTTTTGCTTCTTCGCGTTTTTCATCAGTTGCCTGCGGATCGAATACATAGTTGGAAATAATAGCGCCTCTGCCAATTTCCTCAGCTGCGGCTCGGATCTTCTCAGGCAGATTCACGTATTGAAGTTTTTCTTTGACTTTATCTCTAGCTTCATTTAATTTTTCCGACGGGATCGGTTCGTTCATGATTTCGTTTACAGCCGTGACAACCGCATCTTTGGCCAGCGACCGCTGCTGTTCATCAGCGGCTAAAAGAGGCAAATACACATTTTCGGAATATTTTTCGTATGTCTCTCCCAAAATAGTCTTTAATTTGTCAAGCTGCGCCTCATTGCCGGCTTCCTGATTGCTTTGTCCGTCAGCGGAAGAGGCTTCGCCAATAGCGTCAAAAAAAGATTCGACCAAATCGACGCTGTTATCCGCATATTCCTTTTTAAGGACATATTGGTCTTCGACGCTTTCAGCCGCTTCTTCCTTTCTCTTTTCCGTCATTTCCTGATCCACTACTGTGACGGGCGCATAAATCGTCTGATCTGATACGGAAAACAATTTAGCATGGAACGTGTCTGGTTTTACACTGGTAAATAAAACGGAAAACATGATAATCCCGATAATTGGATATAAAAAAAGGTGCAGCGATTGGATTTTCCAAAAAAATGGCCATATTGGCTGTTTTTCTTTTTTTTGCGAGGTTCGCCCTAATTTTTTTCTCACTTTTTGCAGCACCTCCTTCATTGTTGAAGCAAAAACGACCCGATCTTGTGGAACGGGTCCTCTCATTTTTCATAAGCCGCAATAATTTTGGACACTAGCGGATGCCGAACGACATCTGTCTGTTCTAAATATACGAATGATATCCCTTTTATGTTCGATAATTTTTCATTGGCCTCCAGAAGTCCCGATTTGATCCCTTTTGGCAAATCCACTTGGGTAAGATCGCCTGTAATCACCATTTTCGATCCAAACCCTAATCGGGTTAAAAACATTTTCATTTGCTTCGTTGTCGTGTTTTGAGCCTCGTCCAAAATAACGAAAGAGTCTTCAAGGGTTCTTCCCCTCATGTATGCCAAAGGAGCAATCTCTATCGTTCCTCTTTCGATTAATCGTTCCGTATGATCAACGCCCAAAATGTCGTGAAGCGCATCGTAAAGCGGTCTTAAATAAGGGTCGACCTTTTCCTTTAAATCCCCGGGCAAAAATCCTAAATTTTCCCCCGCTTCCACGGCCGGCCTTGTTAAAATGATTTTATGGACATAACCATTTTTTAGAGCATTGACAGCCATAACAACTGCTAAAAATGTTTTACCTGTTCCTGCCGGTCCGATTCCAAAGACCAAATCATGTTTTTTAATGGCATGGATATATTTCCTTTGGCCAAGTGTTTTCACACGAATGGGTTTTCCTTTTGCATTTTTTGCAATTTCTTCATCATAAAGGGAGTCAAACTCATCAATTGTCCCGTTTTTCGCTAATTTAGTCGCATAAAGAACATCTTGTTCCGTAATGGGAATTCCTTTGCGAATGACGGATAGCAGTGCCTTCAAGATGTTTTCCACCAATTCGGCTTTTTCCTTTTCACCGGATACATAAACTGCCTCGCCGCGTGTTATGATGGATACATTTAATTCTTCTTCAATTCTTTTTAAATGCACATCTTGTATCCCAAATAAGCTAATCGCTTCATGGGGATTTTCTAAACTTTGGCTTATAGTGACTAAATCTTCTGTCATTCTCTAATCTCCCTGAACTCGTTTTGTTTTGACAATGTTTTCAATAACTTGGAAGTGTATTTTCAATCTTACTTTACCATTCTCGACGTTTTCGTGCAAAACTTTTTCGCCCTTTATTTCAATATCTTCGCCAAGTTTTTCGGCTAAATCTCGTTTTCCAGCTGCAATCGCTTTAGATCTTGCCTCATCTATTGTATATTCTCTTTTATAATGTTCGGTTTCCCGGATCGTCTCTCTCTTGTAAAAAACAGGCAATTCCCATTGCAAAATTTTTAATGGGTGTCTGCTTTCCTCGATCACATACTGTTTATACCCTTTTTCCCCATTCCCCCAAAACCCCCAGACCGGAATGGAAATATCTAAAAAGTCAAGAAAATGTTTTGTTTTGGAACGCCCTGTAAACAGTTGAAAAGTGGATGTCAGCGGCACCTCCACTGTTGAAATGTACCAAGTTTCGCCAAATATTTCTCCTTTGGCCGCCACTTTTCGAACCGAGTCTCCTTCTCCTATGATACCGGAAACCAAAATTTGTCCTTTTTTTACAAAATCATGGACATCGACCAATGGTTGTCCTTTTTCAACAAACATTTTTGCGATTACTGCTTTTTTCGCAGCAACGAGATGCTGTGGGCCTGATTGTTTCGTTTTTTCCTCTTGCTTCTTCTCGGCCACTTCCAAATGAAAGGTTGTTCCTTCCGTTTTCACCCCGATCCATGCAATCCCCTCTACTTCGCTTAAAATGCGATTGCGTACCGTTTCATTGCTGGGAGTCAAAAATTGCAATGTTCCTTTTCTTATTCCTATTTTGTCCAATTCTTTTTGAATTAAATGCTTTGTCTTCGGATCTGCTCCTTTTATTTCGATTCCCCAAATCATATTGGATAATAGAAATGTAATGAATACAAAACTTACTGCCCCTGCAACAAAACCGAGATTTTTCCGCGATTTTTTCAAAAGGAACGGCAAACCCTTTCTTTGATGAAAAGTGCATTTACATTCATGTTTCCGAACTGCTTTTCTGAAAGCATGTACATCTTTTAAGCGAATAAAAAATGAAATGGTGCCGTTATCCAGCCTTTTGACATCCAACACCATCATTCCATTCCGCAGGCAATCATTCAGCATCCGTTCGGAATCTCTGCCTTTTGCCAAAACTTGTACAATTCCGGCAAAAAAATAGAAAGAACGATTCTGCATTTTTATCCCCCTACTGATCAAGATAAATGACTTGGTCAATTTTGCCCTCCACAAGCAGCTCTTCGGGCAAAATGGCTTTCATAACAAAATTGCTTCCTTTAATAAGTAGCTGTCCTTGTTTTAGCAAAATTCGAATTTCTTTATCTGTAAATGTCAGCAATCCGCTGTGGTTTTCTATGTAGATGTGCAATGTTCCAATCATCGTAATGCGGGGAAGATCCATCATGACGTCAGCCGGCAGCTGCATTTTTTCTGTCAACAGTCTTTTAATGCGCTGATGCCATTTTTTGCCCATAAGAGAACCCCCCTCATCCTCATATGTATGAGAAAGAAGGGGGGATTAACACCATTATTTTCTGAATTTCGCTTGATTCGGCTTTCTGGATCGGGGCTCATCGATAATGACGCTCCATATGATCCCATCTACAGCAGAGCCTTTCGGAAGACGAGAGCGAACGTTCCTTTTAACCATTTTGCCATTCTGTACTTCTCTTGTCGGAACAGCTTTTTTTTCTGTTTTTTCATATAAAGTTTTCGTATTTTTCCATTCTTTTTCTGTTTTCTCTATGATTGTTTTACTAACAGGATGATGGATTATTTTGCGTTTTCCTTGCCGGCTGGATGTTTGTCTATCCTTCGGCTGCTTTTGGGAACGCTTATTTTTTTTGCCCGGGCGTTGTTCAATTTTGTTTCGTTTTCCGAACAATGTGAAAAGAACAGCGATAATAACTAAAACAACAATAGGGTTTTCAAAAAATTCCAACAGTGCACCTCCTTAATCCATTATGCGGTCATTCGTCTTCTTCTCCGGAAGGGTCTTTTGTTATTTTTCCGATTGCATTGCGCATGTTCGTATCAGCAGTAATATTTTTCATATTCATATAATCCATCACTCCGATATTTCCGGATTTTAAAGCTTCGGCCATCGCAAGCGGAACTTTGGCTTCCGCTTCAACTACTTTTGCCCGCATTTCTTCAACGCGTGCGCGCATCTCTTGTTCTCTCGCCACAGCCATCGCCCTGCGCTCTTCTGCTTTAGCTTGCGCAATGTTTTTATCTGCTTCCGCTTGGTCTGTTTGCAAGATGGCACCAATGTTTTTGCCAATATCAACATCAGCGATGTCAATTGATAAAATCTCAAAAGCTGTTCCAGAATCCAAGCCCTTATTTAATACTGTTTGGGATATCATATCGGGATTTTCAAGCACCTTTTTATGGTCATCGGATGAACCGATTGTGCTGACAATCCCTTCACCAACACGGGCAATGATTGTTTCTTCTCCTGCACCACCGACCAATCTGTCGATGTTCGCTCTAACCGTAATGCGCGCCTTTGCTTTTACTTCTATTCCATCCATGGCAACACCGGCAATAAATGGAGTCTCAATCACTTTCGGATTCACGCTCATTTGAACCGCTTCCAACACGTCTCTTCCTGCCAAATCAATGGCAGCGCAGCGTTCAAAACTCAGCTCAATGTTTGCCCTTTCGGCAGCGATTAATGCATTGACAACCCTGTCTACATTTCCACCTGCCAAATAGTGGCTTTCCAATTGATTTGTTGTAACATTTAAACCGGCTTTATGAGCTTTAATTAGCGGATTGATCACTCTGCTTGGAATCACTCTACGCAGCCTCATGCCAATCAGTGTAAAAATGCTGATTCTCACCCCCGCTGCCAAAGCGGAGATCCAAAGCATAACAGGGACAAAGGAGAACAAAATCGCCAAGAAAATAAGCGCAATCACGATAAGACCGATCATGAGATATACGGAAGAATCCATTTCTATACCTCCTATTTTTTAGTCAATTTCCCTGACAATAATCCGGGGTCCTTCTGCCTTCACCACTAAAACTTTTTTGCCTTGATCAATATAGGTGCCTTCAGTAACAACATCGAGTCGTTCATTGTCGATCATGACTGTTCCTGAAGGCCGCAATACAGTTAGCGCTACACCTTGTTTGCCGATTAAATCAGTACGGGTTTGATTGGATACATAGCCTTTTTCCGTACTAGTCGAATCTTGTAAAATGATTTTTTTAAACCACTTCATACGTTTTCCTATCACCTTTGACATAATAAATATCGCTAAAAAGGAAACGGATCCCGCAATCAACAAGGAAACGGCCATATGCCCAATGTTTTCAGCTGCAAACAATAAACTTAAAACCACTAAAATCAACCCGATCGTTCCAATAATCCCTCCGGGTAAAAAAAATTCTAGGAGAAGGAGCATGCTTCCAGCCGCAAATAACATAACAGTTTCCCAGCCTGCCAGCCCGGCAATATGATGGCCGTAAAAAAACAAAAACAGCGAGGTCAGTCCAATGAAGCCGGGTGCACCGAATCCAGGACGGTATAATTCTAAAATGAGCCCTAAACACCCAATTGATAATAAAACCGGAATGACATATTGGTTTGTTAGAATCTTGGCTATTTTTTCAGAAAGCGTATCATCTGCCTGCAAGATATTTGCATCCATTATGGCGATCGTCGCCAAGAGCTCAGAACGGTTCGCCGCTATCCCTTCTCCATTGCCGGTTTTGATTGCATGTTTTGCTGTGAAGGTTAAACGTTTGTCTTTTCCAGCGCCGTAAGCGGATAAATCGATGTCGCGATCAGCCATCGCTTCGGCAAAAACAGGCCTTTCGAAAGATTTGACCTCATAAAAAGACGGGAAAACAATGGACAGAATGAAAAACAGAATGCAAAAAGCAAAAAATTTATTTGACTTCAGGCCTCTCCCTCCCTTGTTGTGATGAATATTATTACGAGCAATCGTCAAGAAAGTTTCAGAAACGAACAACTGTAAAAATGCCATGAAACAAAAAAAACTATTTTCATTATTTTGACATTATGTTATTATTTAAAAAAACACTATAACCATCTACTAGGGGTGTCCAATTAGCTGGACTGAGAGAAGAACGCGCCTGAAGTTCTTCAACCCTTTGAACCTGATCTGGATGATGCCAGCGTAGGGAAGTAGGTAGCGGGAGTTTTTCTATTGCCTTCTTTGTCTATATTGAATCGATCGGGTTCGCTTTAGCGCGAACCCGTTTTTATTTAACATCTCCCCTCCTATTCTCTATGCACATCTTCAGATAAAAAATGGAGGAGGAGAAAAAAATGAAACATTATTTCGATGACATGCAGTTCCCAGCAAGCAAAAAAATTTATGTAACTGGGTCAAGACCAGACATTCGCGTTCCGATGCGGGAAATTCAATTAAGTCCCACGAAAACGGAAGCGGGAACATTTGAAAATGAACCTATAAAAGTTTACGACACGAGCGGCCCATACACAGATCCTGATTTTCAAGCAGATATTCATAAAGGGTTGCCGGCTGTGCGCAAACAATGGATTTTAGACCGTCATGATGTTGTGGAATATGATGGGCGCCAGGTAAAGCCGGAAGATAATGGATTCCGCAAGGAGGAAGATCAAAATATTACCATACCTTTTCATCGAAAGCCTTTCAAAGCCAAAAAAGGTGCTGTCGTTACGCAAATGCACTATGCAAAAAAAGGGATCATCACCCCTGAGATGGAGTTTGTGGCAATTCGTGAAAACATGGATCCTGAATTCGTTCGTCAAGAAGTTGCCGCCGGCAGAGCCATCATCCCGTCCAATATTAATCACCCGGAAAGTGAACCGATGATCATCGGCCGGAATTTTCATGTAAAAATTAATGCCAACATCGGCAATTCAGCTGTAACATCGTCAATCGAAGAAGAAGTTGAGAAGATGCTTTGGGCCATTCGCTGGGGTGCTGATACGATCATGGATCTCTCAACAGGGAAAAATATCCATGCAACAAGAGAATTTATCATCCGCAACTCGCCTGTACCGGTTGGAACCGTTCCGATTTACCAAGCGCTCGAAAAAGTTAATGGCGTTGCTGAAGAGTTAACATGGGAAATCTACCGCGACACATTAATCGAACAAGCAGAACAAGGCGTCGATTATTTTACCATCCATGCCGGCGTGCTGCTTCACTATATACCTTTGACAGTCAGTCGGACGACCGGAATCGTTTCCCGCGGCGGTTCGATCATGGCGCAGTGGTGTCTTGCGCATCATCAAGAAAACTTTTTATACACCCATTTTGAAGAAATTTGCGAAATTTTAAAAACATATGATATTGCCGTTTCATTAGGTGACGGTTTGCGTCCTGGATCTATTCGGGATGCCAATGATGAAGCGCAATTTGCCGAATTGAAAACGCTCGGTGAATTGACGGAAATCGCCTGGAAACATGATGTCCAAGTTATGATTGAAGGCCCTGGACACATTCCAATGCATAAAATTAAGGAAAATGTTGATTTGGAAAATGAAATTTGCAAAGGGGCTCCTTTTTATACCCTCGGTCCGTTGACAACCGATATTGCCCCAGGCTATGATCATATTACTTCGGCCATTGGAGCAGCAATGATCGGCTGGTACGGAACGGCTATGCTATGTTATGTAACTCCGAAAGAGCATTTAGGTCTCCCAAATAAAGAAGATGTGCGCCAAGGTGTTGTTGCCTATAAAATTGCAGCCCATGCCGCAGATTTGGCAAAAGGGCATCCAGGCGCCCAAATAAGGGATGATGCTTTGTCAAAGGCGCGTTTTGAATTCCGCTGGAACGACCAATTTAACCTTTCACTCGATCCGGAACGGGCACGCGATTACCATGACGAAACTCTGCCGGCTGAAGGAGCGAAAATCGCCCATTTTTGTTCGATGTGCGGTCCAAAATTTTGCTCCATGAAAATTTCCCACAATTTGAGAAAAATGGCCGGTCAAAGTGATTCTGATATCGTTCAGGAAGGTTTGAAGCAAAAAGCAAAAGAATTTGTAGAGGGCGGATCATCCCTTTATCGATAATTCATTTCCAAACAAATTTTTTCCTGGAAGCTTATTCGGCTTCCAGGAGCTATTCCTTCATTAAACGTTTGATCAATCCAGCCGGTTCGAGAGGGGATAAACTTTTATGATATTCCTCCACTTTTGTTAAAAAGTCTGATAATTGTTTGGAATGCAGCACACGAAGAATGAAAGGAGAAATTTTTGTTTCCTCTTGCCAATGTTTAAAATCAAACACCATTCCAAATTTTTTTAATTTCTCAAAATTGATTTCTTCCTGCCCCGGAAGAGTATGGTACACAAAAATGGGGAGCTTTTTGTACAAACATTCGCTGACTGTCGCACCCCCCGGTTTCGTCATTATAAAATCGACGCGATTATACAAGTCGTTCATCTGCTCTCTTGAAGAAATATATGATAACGGGGTAATTCTCGGGTTGTTTTGTTTGATTAATCGCTCATACAGCTTTTTGTTTTTGCCGCAAAGCACAAAATAATGGATGTCATCATCACGTCTGATTTTTTCCGTAATCATTTCTAAGGAACCGATGCCTGTGCTGCCCCCAGAAATTAACCCGCAGTGAAAACGCATGCCGCGCAAACGATCTTCTTCTTTTGTAAATTTTGGATGGACAGGAATGCCTGTCACAAATATTTGCTCTTCTTTGACCCCTTTTTCCCGTAAATAATCCTTCATATATGAATGAGCGACGAAATGATAGTCAATTTCTTTTTTGCCCCAAAGATGATGAATAAAATAGTCTGTGTACACATTGATCACAGGGATGTTCATTTGAAACGATGCTTTCAGCCTGGCAAGCAAGTAGGAAGGGAGAGCATGTGTGCAAACAATCATTCTCGGATGAAAATCATCAATGATCTTTTTTAAATGTCGGAGAAAAAGTGCCTCATAATGGAAATACCTCTTTTCGTACTTTCGATCAGCAAGCACAGACCAGCTGTACATATGGCTATATGATTTAGGAAACCGGCCAATCCATTGCAAATAAAAGGAAGAAATCACCCTTTCCATCTTTCCAAATTTTGATGACAGAAGATCCATTTTTTCGCAATGAATGTCTTGGTCAAGCTGTAGCAATCCATCCATTAAAGCATCAGCTGTTTGCTGGTGGCCTGAAGGGATATTTAAAAATGGAAGAAACAAAACGTTTTTCATATCGCTCACCTATGTTACAGATCGAATTCTTTAAAAGTTTTTGTTATTTTTCAGCAGCTATTCGGTAAAAATCCTTTTTTTTCTATAAATAAAAGCAATTTTATGCTGAAAACTTAAATTGTAAGGAGTTTCAAAGGAAGGGTGGTGCAAATGGGGAGGCTAAGTTATTGTTTTTTTGTATTTTGGCGTCTATTGGATCCTATTTATTACCTTTGTACGCGGCTTGAATATGTCAAAGATAAAGATCATAACCGCAGCATTTTCCGAGTTCGATTAACAAAATATAAGGGAAGGGAAATTCTTCTTTCGGATGGCACAATCATCAAAAAAAATGATCTTCTCTTAAAAATTCATCTTCATAACGTTTACTTGTTGAAAGAACTGAATCGATTGGAAAGTGAAATTAAGAAAGGGAGATACATTTACAACAAGGTTCAAACGGATTTGCCTAACATTGTAAAATATTTGCGGGATCATAAAGAATTTGGAAATATAAAAGGAATTATCGGAATTACGATTTTAAATAAAGGTTCGGAACGATTGGGGTTTGAAAAGTTCGATATTAAAAATTCCGTTTATAAGTTGTTTAAACAATTAACATTTGCTCCTATGTATTTGATTATTCAGTTTCGCCTTGAAAGTTTGAAAAAGTCTCCGAAATATTTAATCATGTCAAAAGAAAAACTGCTCAAATTATATGGATAGAAAGCCTTTGTCCTCTATATGCCAAAAAAGCTTGCCGTCTTTACGGCAAGCTTTGTATTTATGAAAGCAAATCTTTCACTAATTTATTGACGACTGAACCGTCGGCTTTCCCTTTGACTTTCGGCATGACGGCTCCCATAACTTTCCCCATATCAGCTTTTGACGCTGCATTGACTTCTGCTATCGTCGTCTTGATGATTTCCAATAATTCTTCTTCTGATAATTGCTCAGGCATATATTCCGATAATACTTCAATTTCTGCTTTTGCTTTTTCGACTAAATCTGAACGACCTGCATTTTCAAACTCTTGGAGGGAGTCTTTCCGTTGCTTTAACTCTCGAGAAAGAACGGTCAATTCCTCTTCTTCCGTCAATTCGCTTTTACCGAGTTTAATCGATTCATTTTGCAATGATGCTTTAATCATGCGAATAACAGAGAGGCGGTCTTTCTCTTTATTTTTCATCGCTTGTTTCATATCTTGATTCAAACGCTCAAGAAGACTCATACATACACCCTCTTTTAATATTTGCGTTTTCTTGCAGCTTCAGACTTCTTTTTGCGTCTTACGCTTGGTTTTTCATAAAATTCGCGCTTTCTATATTCCTGTAAAGTACCAGTTTTTGATACTTGACGTCTGAAGCGGCGAAGAGCATCTTCAAGCGATTCGTTTTTTCGTACGATCGTTTTAGACATTTTTTTCCCTCCCTCCGAACAAAACCAAATCGATGCCTCTTTTGAAAAGAGACATTACTAACATAGTATAATATAATCGGTTCGATTGGTCAACGTTCATACGTTGATCTTGCTTAAAGCAGGCTGCTGATAAATTGGTCTTATTTTCCCGCCTTGTCCATACACTGTAGATGAGGTGTTTTTTATGGGGATTAAGCTGTTGTCTTTATTTATTGCCTGCCTTGTGTTGTTTTTATTCGGCTTGACAATCATGAAATACGGGTTTCAACAACTGTCGGGCAAAAAGTTGGAAAAATGGATTTACCGCTGCACGAATGCTCCAATAAAGGCTTTTTTTACTGGAATAGCTGCCACAGCTCTCGTCCACAGCAGTTCATTGGTTATGATCATTACCATCAGCTTTGTATCAGCAGGTCTGCTAACGTTTAAAGATGCGGTTGGAATCATCTTAGGCTCCAATATCGGAACGACATTTACAACTGAATTTCTCGCTGTGAATATAGATGATGATTTAGGATGGTGGATTGCGATTAGTTTTTGTCTTATGTTATTCCGCAAATCGTTCCTTTTTTCAATTGGATGTTCTCTTTTTGGAATGGCTTGTATTTTTTTATCTTTAAACGGGTTTGAAAAGCTTGCTTCTCCGTTATCCCATTCGCTGATGGCCAGCCGTTTTCTTACAGAGTTTCAACACCATCTTTTGTTAGCGATACTGGCCAGTGCCGTCCTCACAGGAATTATCCAATCGTCCACAGCCATGACGGGACTCGTCATGAGCTTTATGAACGAACAAATCATGCCGCTGGAAACAGGAATTGCTTTTGTCCTTGGAGCAAATATCGGCACATGCATTACCGCTTTGATCGCATCCATAGGGGCAAATGAAGAGGCGAAAAATACCGCATACGCTCATCTTTTGTTAAATGTTTTTGGCGTATTATTGTTTATTCCTTTGATCCCGATGTTTCCTAATCTATTAAAAACATTGACGAACGAACCTGATTTTCAAATAGCCCATTTCAGTCTCATTTTTAACGCCGTCACATCTTTGATTGTTCTCCCGTTGACTGAACAATATGCGAATTTGATCATATGGTTGACAAAAACTGTATCTAAATTTTATCGAAAATAAATCCCGCCAAAAGCGGGATCTTTTAAACATCACCGATTGATTGCCAACCGCTTACAATCGCCACTCCGGAACTTGTTCCAATTCTTGTGGCTCCTGCGTCGATCATTTTTCTGGCCGTTTCATAATCACGGATTCCTCCGGAGGCTTTCACTCCGAATTCGGGGCCGACAACCGCCCGCATCAATTTGATATCTTCAACTGTCGCACCGCCTCCCGAAAAGCCTGTCGATGTTTTGACAAAGTCCGCACCTGCTTTTACAGCCAGCTCGCAAGCTTTTCTTTTCTCATCATCCGACAGCAAACTCGTTTCAATAATAACCTTCGTTAACGCTTTCCCTTGAGCTGCCTCAACAACTTTCCGAATATCCTTTTCAACGATGTCATATCGTTTGTCTTTCAAGGCACCGATATTGATCACCATGTCGACTTCTTCGGCGCCTTTTTGTATCGCATGTTTTGTTTCGACCGCCTTTACGTCGTCTATTGTCGCTCCTAAAGGAAAACCGATAACGGTACAAACTTTAACGCCAGTGCCTTCTAGTTCGTTTTTGGCTGTTTCAACCCATGCCGGTTGAATGCAAACGGAAAAAAAATGATGCTGGCGCGCTTCTTCACAAAGCTTTTTGATATGTTTAGACGTTAATTCCGGTTTTAGTGCGGTATGGTCAATATACTTGGCCATATCCTTCATGACGTTCACTCCTTTCCTCAACAAATGTTTCCTTTACATTTCGCAATCCTTTTCTTGGTAAAACGAGTCCGCTTTGACTTGCCCGGAAACTCATGAAGTTAACCGCACATTTTGACCAAAGAAGTTTTCGTCTACCACTCTCACAATTTGGCCTTCATTATACGGATAGCCCGCTTTTGTTAATTTTACTTTCACAATTTTTCCAACCATGTCACTCGTCGCCGGGAAAGCGACTTTCAAATAATTGTCTGTATAGCCTTCATATTTTCCGCTTTCCGGATCTTCTTTATACGGTTCTTCCGGAATGACTTCCAAAACTTGCCCTTCAAATTGAGAAGCGTACTCCTTTGCCAATTGATCGCTTAATGTAATTAATCGGTGAACGCGATCATTTTTTATTTCCTCAGACACTTGATTTTCCATCCGGGCCGCAGGGGTTCCTGTACGTTTAGAATAGGGGAAAACATGAAGTTCTGCATATCGATGTTCTTTCACAAAGTTGTAAGTTTCCATAAACTCCTCTTCTGTTTCACCGGGAAAACCGACGATGACATCACTTGTTACAGCCAGTCCAGGCAAAGCTTCGCGCAATTTGTTCAAGCGTTCTGCATAAAATTCCATGGTATATTTGCGCCGCATCCGTTTTAAAACGCTGTCTGATCCTGATTGCAACGGAATATGCAAATGACGGACGATTTTATCGGAGCTTTTCAGTACTTCAATGACTTCATCCGTAATTTGGCTCGCTTCAATCGATGAAATGCGCAGCCGTTTTAATCCTTTGACTTGTTCATCAATGTCTTTCAAAAGCATGGCAAAATTGTAATCTTTTAAGTCTTCACCGTATCCACCAGTATGAATGCCTGTCAACACAATCTCTTTATATCCGGCATCTACTAATTTTTGCGCTTGTCTGATGACTTCTTTCGGATCTCTGCTTCGCATCAATCCTCTTGCCCATGGAATAATGCAAAAAGTACAGAAATTGTTGCAGCCTTCCTGAATTTTCAATGATGCGCGGGTGCGATCTGTAAATGACGGGACGTCCATTTCTTCAAACACACGTGCTTTCATAATATTGGAAACACCGTTGATCGGTTCTCGTTCTTTTTTAAACTGTTCAATGTAATCAAGCATTTTTTTCGATCTTGTGTTCCAACGACAATATCAACTCCGGGGATGGCCATAACTTCAGCTGGTGCGGTCTGTGCGTAGCACCCTGTTACGCAAATGATTCCGTCCGGATTTTTGCGGATGGCTCTGCGGATGACTTGGCGGCTTTTTTTATCCCCCGTATTTGTGACAGTACATGTGTTAACCACGTACACATCCGCTATACTATCAAAATCCCGGCGTTCATAGCCCGCTTCTTTAAATAGCTGCCAAATTGCTTCTGTTTCGTAATGATTGACTTTGCAACCTAATGTATGAAAAGCAACCGTTGGCATGTTTCATCACCTCATTAATTCAAAATGGTACGATACTGCTGATAATAAATAAAGAGGAGCTGTCTCCGTTCTTAAAATTCTCGGGCCGAATCCGCAAGTTATAAAACCTTCACGAACCAGCTCCTCTATTTCTTCTTTGGCAAATCCGCCTTCAGGGCCAAAAACAGCAAACAAAGTTTCACCCATTTTCAAAGAATTTAAGGCTTGATAAAGGCGTTTCACTTCGCCTGATTTTGCGCTTTCTTCGTATGCGACGATTTTTACGTCGGCTTTTCGAGCGCAGGCAATCATCTCTTGAAAGGAAAATGGTTTTAACACTTCTGGAATTTTGTTGCGATGCGATTGCTCGGCTGCTTCTTTGGCAATCTTGTTCCACCGTTCTATTTTTTTTTGAATTTTTTTCTCATCCCATTTTACAACTGAACGGGCCGCGTTAAAAGGGATAAACTTGGCAGCACCGAGCTCCGTTCCTTTTTGAACAATCATTTCCATTTTATCCCCTTTAGGCAGCCCGTTCGCTAACACGACCGTTACCGGCAGCTCTGAATGAAACTCAATCCATTCCAAAATGCGGCACTGAACTGATTGATCCGTCAACCGGACAATTTCGCAAAGCGCTGAAAAACCATCTTTTGTTACGCAAACGATCCGGTCGTTCGGTTTCATGCGCATGACCCGGGAGATATGACGGGCATCATCTCCGGTAATGAAAATCGTATGATTCATTTTGTCTCTCAAAGTTGGAAGGAAATACTGCTGCATATAGATCCCCCGCTATTTTTTGGCAATAAAGGCGACCCATTCTTCCATCATCATTGTTTCAACAATGGTAAAACCAGCCTTGATTAGCGCCTCTTGCACTTCATTTTTTTTGTTTTGAATGATTCCAGACGTTATAAAATAACCGCCATCTTTTAATATGGCAAAAGCATCATGGATGAACCTTAAAATGACTTCAGCTAAAATGTTTGCCACAATGATATCGCAAGGTGCATCTATATCATCCAACAAATTGTTTTGTCTTACTTCGACAATATGCTGTACATTGTTTAATTTTACATTCAGGCTCGCGCTGTCTACAGCGACAGGATCTAAATCAAGAGCGACAACTTTTTCGGCTCCCAGTAAAGCGCTGGCGATGCTTAATACTCCTGATCCTGTGCCGACATCGATGACAACATCCCCTTTTTGAACAGTCCGTTCCAGCGCCTGTATAGAGAGAACGGTTGTCGGATGCGTTCCTGTCCCGAACGCCATGCCAGGATCCAGTTCGATGATGAGTTCATCTGTATTGACCGGTTCATAATCTTCCCATGTTGGAACGATCGTGAATTTTTCAGATATTTTGACTGGATGGTAATACTGTTTCCAAGCAGTCGCCCAATCTTCCTCTTGAATTTCGCTGATCTTAATCTGATTGCGTCCGATGTCAATATCATATAATGAAAGGTTATGGATTCTTTCTTTTATTTCCTCAATCGTCTCACCCAAAAAGCTGTTAACAGGCAAATAAGCCTTAATGATCACACCGTCCTTAGGATAATCATCAGGATCGAGTTGGTATATTTCCCCATATTGATCATCTCGTTCTTTCATTAACTCATACGGATCTTCAATAACAACTCCGCCCGCTCCAGCTTCGTGCAAAATATTTGAAACCGCCTCGACAGCTTCTTCCGTCGTATGAATACTTATCTCAGACCATTTCATTCTGCCAACCCCATCCTTTAATCTCCTTTAAACGCCCGTTTCACTTTTTCAAAAAAAGTTTCTTCATGTTCATCAGGCCGATTTCCGCTAATCGCCGCAAATTCCCTTAGCAATTCTTTCTGTTTTTCGGTAAGGTTCGTCGGCGTCACAACGCGAACCGTTACGTATTGATCTCCAATGCCATGACCGTGGACATTTTTGATGCCTTTGCCAGATAATCTGAATTTTCTTCCTGTTTGCGTACCGGCAGGTATTTTTAATTGAACTTTTCCATACAGCGTCGGCACTTCAATTTCATCCCCGAGAGCAGCTTGAGCGAATGTCAGCGGCATTTCGCAATAAAGATCATCTCCGTCACGAACGAAAAACTCATGTTCCTGTACGTGGAAAACAATGTATAAATCACCGGCAGGTCCGCCGTTGATTCCCGGTTCTCCTTTTCCTGCAATTCGAAGCTGCTGTCCGTCATCAACACCTGCTGGAATTTTCACTTGGATTTTTCTCCGTTTTTTCACTTTTCCGCTACCGCCGCATGTTGCGCAGCGATGTCTTATAAATTTGCCTGTTCCGTTACAGTGATAGCAAACACGGCGGTTGACAAAAACGCCAAAAGCTGTTCGCTGCTCTGTGCTTAATTGCCCAGTTCCGCCGCAGTGCGGACAAGTTTCCGGTTTCGTCCCCGGCTTAGCACCTGACCCATGACAAGTATCACATGTTTCTTCCCTAGGAATTTCAATCGTTGTTTCTTTTCCAAATGCCGCCTCTTCAAATGAAATGGTCATAGTATATTGAATATCAGCGCCGGCTCTCGGGGCGTTCGGATCTCTTCTTCTTCCACCGCCAAAAATGGAGCTGAATAGATCATCAAAGCCAAATCCCCCGAAATCGGCCTCAAAATCACCGCCGCCGAATCCGCCAAATCCTTGGTTGGCTCCAGCATGACCAAATCGGTCATATTGAGCCCGCTTTGCATCATCGCTTAACACTTCGTATGCTTCTTTTACCTCTTTAAATTTTTCGGGTGCGTCCGGATCTTTGTTTATATCAGGATGATATTTTTTTGAAAGCTTACGGTAGGCTTTTTTAATCTCATCTTTTGTTGCGTTCTTACTAACTCCGAGCACTTCATAGTAATCACGCTTTGCCATGCCACTCACACTCCCGATTTCTCACATAAAGTAAATTTTATCATTGACAAACGGAAGAAAGCAAGCTGGATTCCCCTCCATACCTGAAAAAAGTCAAAGCCAAGGCTTGCCTGACTTTGACTTTTTCGTTGTGGTTGAAATGAAAAATTATTTGTCATCATTAACTTCTTTATATTCTGCATCGATGACATCATCATCTTTTTTGTTGTCGCTGCCCGCATTGTTTTGATTAGTTTGCGCCTGTTTCGCCGCTTCTTCGTACAATTTAACGGATAGATTTTGAATCAGCTGTCCAAGTTCCTCTTTCTTTGCTTTCATTTGTTCAAAATCGTTTTTCTCAATCGCTTCTTTTAATGCGTCTTTTAACTCATTTGCCTTTTTCAAATCAGCTTCATCAGCTTTTCCTTCAAGATCTTTCAGCGTTTTTTCTGTTGTAAAGACGAGCTGATCCGCTTCATTCCGCAGATCTGCTTGTTCTTTACGTTTTCTGTCGGCCTCTGCATTTTCTTCCGCTTCTTTGATCATACGCTGAATTTCTTCCTCTGACAGTCCAGTAGAGGATTTAATCGTAATTTTTTGTTCTTTTCCAGTTCCTAAATCTTTGGCGCTTACGTTTACAATTCCGTTTTTATCAATATCAAATGTTACTTCAATTTGCGGCACTCCGCGCGGAGCCGGCGGAATATCCGTCAATTGGAAGCGGCCGAGAGTTTTATTATCGGCAGCCATTGGACGCTCACCTTGCAGTACGTGAATATCAACAGCTGTTTGATTATCGGCTGCTGTAGAGAAAATTTGTGATTTGCTTGTCGGAATGGTTGTATTCCGTTCAATCAATTTTGTGAATACACCGCCCAACGTTTCGATTCCCAGCGATAGCGGAGTAACGTCAAGGAGGACAACATCTTTCACGTCGCCTGTGATCACACCGCCTTGAATCGCTGCTCCTAAAGCGACGACTTCATCAGGGTTAACACCTTTATGAGGCTCTTTCCCGATTTCTTTTTTGATAGCTTCTTGAACCGCCGGAATACGTGTTGATCCACCTACTAAAATGACTTTATCAATGTCATTTTTTGTTATGCCTGCATCGCTCAGCGCTTGGCGGACTGGCCCCATTGTTCTTTCAACGAGATGAGCGGAAAGCTCTTCAAATTTCGCACGTGTCAATGTTACTTCCAAATGAAGCGGTCCTTGTTCTCCAGCCGTGATGAACGGAAGCGAAATTTGTGTGGACGTTACCCCTGATAAATCTTTTTTCGCTTTTTCCGCCGCATCTTTCAACCGTTGCAGCGCCATTTTATCTTTGGAAAGATCAATGCCGTTTTCTTTCTTAAATTGATCGACTAAATAGTCGATGATCACTTGGTCAAAATCATCTCCACCAAGATGGTTGTCGCCTGCGGTTGCCCTTACTTCAAATACACCGTCGCCGAGTTCAAGGATCGAGACATCAAATGTACCGCCGCCGAGGTCATAAACTAAAATCGTTTGATCTTCTTCCATTTTGTCAAGACCGTACGCTAATGCTGCAGCTGTAGGTTCATTGATAATCCGCTCAACTTCAAGACCGGCAATTCTTCCGGCATCTTTTGTTGCTTGGCGCTGAGAATCGTTGAAATAAGCTGGAACGGTAATAACAGCTTTTTCTACTTTTTCGCCTAAATATTCTTCCGCATAAGATTTCAAATATTGCAAAATGATTGCTGAAATTTCTTGCGGTGTATATTTTTTGCCTTCTACTTCTACTTTATAGTCAGTCCCCATATGTCGTTTAATGGAAATGATCGTATTAGGATTTGTTATCGCTTGGCGTTTGGCGATTTCCCCCACTTGGCGCTCTCCGTTTTTAAATGCAACAACGGAAGGTGTCGTTCGATTTCCTTCAGGATTGGGGATTACTTTCGGTTCCCCGCCTTCCAATACGGCAACACAAGAGTTTGTTGTACCCAAGTCAATTCCGATAATTTTACCCATGTTTACAACCTCCTGCTATCGTTATGTATGTTATTGATTGACTTTCACCATCGATGGGCGGATAACCCGATCCTTAAGTTTATAGCCTTTTTGCAATTCTTCTACAACAACATTGGATTCGAAGTTTTCGTCATTAACTTGCATAACCGCTTGATGAAGATGAGGATCAAAAGGCTTCCCTACCGCTTCTATAACTTCCAATCCTTCTTTTTCCAACGCTTGCTGCAGCTGGCGGTAAACCATTTCCATTCCTTGCAAAATGGATTTTGACTTTTCATCATCCGCCTCGACTTTCAATGCTCTTTCAAAATTGTCAAGAGCAGGCAACAGATCGGAAATCAAACTTTGTGCGCGGTATTTTTGCTGTGCTTCCATATCTAACTTGCTGCGGCGGCGGAAATTTTCAAAATCGGCATGCGCCCGAAGCAAGCGGTTTTCCGTTTCTTCAAGCTTTTTTTCGAGCTCAGCAATTAATTCCTTTGCCTTCGAAAGTTCATCCGACTCCATATGTTCTTCCTCCGTCGGCTCGTTTTGTTGCTCTTCCGTTTCTTCCATTTCCTCCGCTTGATCAGCCAGTTCGGAAACACCTTCCTGCTTTTCTTCCTCTTTCACCGCATCCATTTCCTTTTGCTCTTCAACAGATTCATGAGCATTTTTTTCCAGTTGGTCATTTGCCATGATTTCACCTCCCTTAAAAATTGCAAAAGGAAAAGGGATGGAGAGCAGCTCCACCCTATCATCGGTACAGTTTTGTCAACACCTGTGATAAGTCATTTGAAAAATATTTTAATAAGCTGATCACCCTTGAATAATCCATCCGTTTCGGCCCCAACACCGCAATGGTTCCGATTTGCTTTTCTCCAATGGAGTAAGTGGCGGTGATCAAGCTGCAGTTTTCCATAGCAGTTATTTGATTTTCCGTTCCTATTTTTACGGTTATGCCAGCAGGATTTCTTTTCAGCAACTCGTACAGTTCCTCTTCCTGCTCAATGAAATTTAAATAAGTTTCAATTTGTGCAACATCCCGGAACTCCGGCTGGCTTAAAATATTCGTTTTTCCACCGAAATACATTTTTTCATGCCCCATATTCAGCGTACCGCTGATCAGTTTTAACAACAAATCATAATTTTGTATATGTCTTCTTAATAAACTGGCAACTTCTTTATATATTTTATCTTTTAATTCGCTCAACAATACTCCTGCCAGTTTTTCATTTAAAATATTTACAACTTTTTCCAATTCCCTTACATCAATATGATCAGGAAAGGAAATGAGTTTATTTTCCACATGACCTGTATTTGTGACAATAATGGCCACAGCAGTGTCTTCGCTAATGGGGACAATTTGAATTCTTTTCAAACGATTCTCAGAAACTTTCGGGCCTAAGACAATTGTTGTATAGCTTGTAAGTTCTGACAAAATCTGCGCCGATTTCTGCACGATCGTTTCAAGTTCATAAATTTTTTCGGCAAAAATCGATTTTATGGCAAAGATGTCTTGTTGTGACAATTTTTTTGGCGAAAGCAAATGGTCGACATAATATCGATAGCCTTTTTCAGATGGGATTCGGCCTGAGGACGTATGGGTTTTTTCAATAAATCCCAGTTCTTCAAGATCAGCCATTTCATTTCGGATGGTTGCAGAACTAAATGTAATCAAATCTTTTTTTGATAAGGCGCGTGACCCCACAGGCTGAGCATACCGGATAAAATCATCAATTATAATTTGCAAAATTAATAATTGACGATCCGTTAACAATGAACATCACCTCTGTTAGCACTCCTATGAACTGAGTGCTAATTCTATGATAAAGTTATCAAATGAGAGGAAAAATGTCAATCAACTAAATGCAAGAAAAGCTTGGAATACTTCGTTTCCCAAAAGTTTTCCTTTTTCGGTCAACGCAATATATTCATCGTTTTCCACCAGCAAACCGTTTCCCTTTTGTTCCTCGATTTGCAAACCAAACACATCTTTCATATGGCGGCCGAATTTATCAAAAAAATGCTTTTTCGATACCCCTTTCGTTTTTCTGAGACCGAGAAACATTTCTTCCTCCATTATTTCTTCTTCTGTTAATTCATGTTCAAAAATATAAGGAGCACCATCGTTTTTCGTTATCATTTCCACATATTTTTTCAAAGGACGAAAATTTTCCCTTCGCACCTTTTTTAAATAGCTATGCGCTCCCGCTCCAAATCCATAATACTGTTCATTGTTCCAATATGTTAAATTATGCTTGCTTTCAAAACCTTTCTTCGCAAAATTGCTGATTTCATATTGGCGGAAGCCGTGCCGTTCCATTTCTTCCATGACAAGCTCGTACATGGAAGCCTCCAAATCTTCAGTCGGAAGGCGAAGCTTTCTTTTCCGCATCATATTATAAAAAACTGTTTTCGGTTCAATGATTAACGAATAAGTTGAAAAATGCTGGACTTCCAAAGAAAAAGCAATGGAAAGCGTCTCCTTCCAATCTTCCAGCGTTTGATCGGGCAGGCCGAACATCATATCAATGCTGATGTTTTCAAATCCTGCTGCTTTCGCATTTTTGATCGATTGAAACACTGCCTCATTTGTATGAGTTCGCCCGATCATTTTCAGCAGGTTTTCTTGAAATGTTTGCACGCCGATCGACAACCGGTTGACTCCGGCATTTTTTAAGACAGATAGCTTCTCCATTGTCAATTGGTCGGGATTCGCTTCCACCGTAAATTCTTCAATCTTGTCGATCGCAAAAGTTTGATGAATGGAAGACATTAATTGATCAAGCTGTTTTGCTGAAAGTGCGGTTGGGGTGCCGCCTCCGATAAAAACGGTTTTAATGCCGTCATGCGGCGGGACTCTCTCCAGCGTTTTTTTCATTTCAATCGCTAGAGAATGCAAATATTCATCAACGGGCTGATTTTTTAAAAAAAATTTATTAAAATCACAATAATGACAGATTTGTTCACAGAATGGAATGTGAATGTAAGCAGCTTTTACCATCTCAATTCACCTGCTTTTTCATAAATTGCTGAATGCCGCAGTTGTTCTGGGGACTGCGGCATTCATAAAAAATATTATTTTTTGTTCTCATCCATTTTTAGCACGGCCATGAAAGCTTCTTGAGGCACTTCAACTGAGCCGACTTGCTTCATCCGTTTTTTTCCTTCTTTTTGTTTTTCAAGAAGTTTTCGTTTGCGGGAAACATCCCCGCCATAACATTTCGCCAGCACGTTCTTCCGCATTGCTTTAATGGTGGAGCGGGCTATGACCTTATTGCCGATAGCGGCTTGAACCGGAACTTCAAATTGTTGTCTTGGAATCAGCTCTTTTAACTTTTCGACGATCACTTTTCCCCGCTCATATGCACTGTCCCGATGGACAATAAAAGACAACGCATCAATCTTATCCCCGTTCAGCAGAATGTCCATTTTTACTAGTTTTGACGGTCTATAACCGATCAATTCGTAATCGAATGAGGCGTACCCTTTCGTGCTCGATTTCAATTGATCGAAGAAATCATAAACGATTTCCGAAAGAGGAATTTCATAAACGATATTCACGCGTGTTTCATCTAAATATTGCATATCGATAAACTGCCCGCGCTTCCCTTGACAAAGCTCCATAACGGATCCGACATAGTCGTTCGGCACCATGATGCTTGCTTTCACATATGGTTCCTCCACCTTGTCAATCTTCTGCGGATCTGGCATGTTGGAAGGATTATCGACCGAAACGACTTCGCCATCTGTCAAATGAACGTGGTAAATTACGCTCGGTGCAGTTGTAATTAAATCGATGTTAAATTCTCGTTCAATTCTCTCCTGTATAATTTCCATATGAAGCATTCCCAGGAAGCCGCAGCGAAAACCAAATCCTAAAGCCTGCGATGTTTCCGGTTCAAATTGCAGAGCCGAATCATTGAGCTGCAATTTTTCAAGAGCATCACGCAAATCATTATATTTTGCTGTATCAATCGGGTACATTCCGCAAAAAACCATCGGATTCAATTTCCGGTATCCAGGAAGAGGCGCATCAGCAGGGTTCTCTGCACTTGTAATCGTGTCTCCTACCCTCGTGTCGCTCACATTTTTAATGGAAGCCGTTAAGTAGCCGACATCGCCGACGGTCAATTCATCAACAGCTACAGCCTTCGGTTTAAATACGCCTACTTCCGTTACTTCAAACTCTTTTCCTGTCGCCATCATTTTAATTCGGTCGCCGACTTTTACCGATCCGTCAACCACACGAATATAAGCGACAACTCCCCGATAAGAGTCGTATAGCGAGTCAAAAATAAGAGCTTTAAGCGGCGCCTCCGGATCACCTTGCGGCGCCGGAATATATTTCGCAATTTTTTCCAAAATCTCATCAATTCCTATTCCCGCTTTTGCCGATGCCAAAACCGCTTCGGAAGCATCAAGACCGATGACATCTTCAATTTCCTTGCGGACTCTTTCAGGTTCCGCACTTGGCAAATCAATTTTATTTATAACTGGTAAAATTTCTAAATCATTATCAAGTGCCAAATAAACATTGGCCAATGTTTGCGCCTCAATTCCTTGTGCCGCGTCCACAACTAAAATGGCGCCTTCGCAAGCGGCAAGGCTTCTCGAAACCTCATATGTAAAATCGACATGGCCGGGTGTATCAATTAAATGAAAAATATATTCATTTCCGTCAGTTGCTTTATAAGTCAATTGGACTGCATTCAATTTAATAGTAATTCCGCGCTCCCGTTCAAGATCCATTGAATCAAGCAGCTGCTCTTTCATTTCTCTCTGTGTAACAGCTGCCGTCTTTTCAAGAATGCGGTCAGCCAGTGTTGATTTCCCATGATCGATATGGGCAATAATGGAAAAGTTGCGGATTCGTTTTTGTCGATCCAATTTTTCATCTTTGTTCATGTATCAATCACTCCTACCAGCCAACTAAGCTAGCTTTGATTATATCAATTGAAAAATGAAGATTCAATGAAAAGTTCAGGTGGTTTGTAAATCAATGGAAGAATATAAAAATAGGGCTCAGTTCGATTAACTGAACCCTTTTGTAACAGCTGTTTTCTTAATTCCAAACCGTTTCCACAAGCTTTTTAACACCTGCCAACAAGGCGGAAACTCCTTTTTGCACGATATGCGCCAACCCTTTTCCCAATTCGGAGAAAACATTGAATGCTTCAATTTGTTCAAGCTGCTGCTTTCTTTTTTCTAAATCGTGCCCCGTTACCTCATGACCAAGAATCGATGCTTCCATTTCTTTGCCGTCCTTGTAAACTATTTGAAAGGCATCTTCCGTTTCCTCCGTATGGTATCCTCTCATTTGTTGAATCCCGGTGTTCGCCTGTTGGATGCCGACAATGACACCAAAAAACATTGTAAATAACAAAAGAAGAAATTTCAGCATGAACTTGATCATGTTTCCTTCCTCCCATTTCTTTTTCACCTTGAATCGTTTTCTTTCGTACATAAAAGGAAAAAATGCGAATCATGGCGATTGACAAAAAGAGAGACGGTTGATTTTCAGCAAACAATTGCGCAATGACATGGATTGTTGCTATGTCATGACGGCCTCTGTGGCCTTTTAGATTATTTCTTTTGCGCTTGGTTGACATTGACTTTTTCAGCTTGCCAATAATATTCGCTAAAAACGTTTGCCACTGCTTCAACCGTCCTGCTCAATTCTTCCATGTTGTTGTCAACTCCGCCAAACTCCACCAAAAGGGCGCCCTCCGATAAATCTTGATTGTATATGCCATTGACGCCTTCTCCTTTTTTAGAAAAAACGCCTCTGCTTAATCCTGGATAATGCTTTTCGAATAATTGATGCAAATCCTGTGCAATTTTTTTATTTTTATCGGCATTGGGGTTATTCCCTCCGATGATGAATGCGATTTTGGCATATGGATGGCCGTTTATCGTGACGGTTGTATGTTCTTTTCTTTGCGAATCACGATGAATGTCAATGATATATTGAAAATCTCTATTTGATGCGATCGCATTTTTCACAACAGGTCTTGATGCATCATAAGACTTGTAGTACTTCCACTTTTTTTCGTTTAAAATAGTTTGGATGTTCGTCTTATCGACTTTCGCACCAATTCCTCTTTCTTCCAATTCTTGACCGAGCTTTTCTCCTACCAACGTGACATTGGCTTTTGAATGGAAAGGGGATTTCGCTCCATTTAATAATGGATAGTAAGATTCTGTTGTATGGGTGTGGTAAATAAAGACGACCTTCCTCCCATCTGTTGTGAGATTGGGAGGCACCTCCCGTTTTTCCTCCCCTTCCACATCCTCTAAATGTTCGATTGAAGCTTCTCTTTCTTCAAGAAGAACTTCCGTTGGAGGGGCAGATTCGATCGGCATGTTTGTATAATTCGTTCCTTCCCCTGCAACAATAATATCGCCATCAAAGAGTGAAAAACCGGGAAGCTCCTTGCCCAGCAAACTTCTCGGATCATCGGGATTAATGCTTGTCGTTATTTGTAAGAGAAGGGAGGAAATTGGAAAGTCATGTTTTGAAAATTCAGGCGCCGCTTGGGAAAAATAATGGTTTTCAAAATTTATGAAATAAAGAAACATTTCTCCCCCCATGTTTCCTGCAATTTCATGAATGGAATTTGATTGCGGCCTGTACTCGCTTTGAATGGACGTCAACAACCCTGTTAAGAAAAACAAGAGAATGATGAAAATAAAGGCAAAAGCAATCAGTTTTTTCACGCTTGTCCCGTCAACTGTTACGACCATCTCCCGATGTTTCATGCAAACATCCCCCTCCAAGGCTTGTCTATAGAAAAAATATATGCAAGCTATGGAGGAATAGAACAATCGATTAGTGGGTGTAAGCACCGCTGTTGGTTTCGTCTACTTGGGAATGCAATGCCATATTTAATCCATTGGCAAGCACGTTTGCCATATCTTCTATAAATATATCCACTTCTTTTGGCGTCACCATTAAATTGTGGCCGAGCGGTGCGAGAACTTCTTGAATGAGCGCCCGCTTTTCATTCTCATTCAAGACGCCTACCATTCCTAAAAACCGCATCCTTTGATCTTTTTCCGGCAAATCTTTATTTGTCAGCTTTTTTTTCTCGCCAAAGCTGAGCCAAGAAGGAGCAAGAGCTTTTTTCGGACGGCCTGCTTCACGCATTTCCTTGCCTAGATGTTTTAAAATAAAATCGATAGTGTCGCTTGTAATCGATACAGCATCAACTACCGTTGGAATGCCGACTGAGATGACGGGAACACCGATCGTTTCCTTACTCAATTCCTTCCGATTGTTCCCAACGCCTGAGCCCGGATGTATGCCGGTATCAGAAATTTGGATCGTGCTGTTGACCCGTTCAATGGATCGAGCAGCTAATGCATCGATGGCAATGATAAAATCAGGCTTCGATTGCTGAACGACCCCGATAATAATATCTGATGTCTCGATTCCTGTGAGGCCCATTACTCCTGGAGCAAAAGCGCTGACTGAACGGTATCCATCTTGAACGTTTTCCGGTTCAAGCTTGAATAAATGTCTTGTAATCAGCAAATTCTCACATGTCAATGGCCCCAATGCATCCGGGGTCACGTTCCAGTTTCCGAGACCGACTACTAAACAACTGTCATCTTTTGTAATATCAAGTTGTTCTAAAAAAGAACTGAACTCCTTTGCAAAAACGTTAGCCACATTTTCCTGAAGCTCAGTATCTTTATAGCGGATTCCCTGTACTTCAAGCGTCAAGTACTTTCCCTTCTTTTTTCCTATGTTTGCTTCGCCTTTCTCCGTTATTTCCATATGAACAACACGAATACCATTTTCTTCCTTTTCTTTTGTAATGACTCCATCAACGGAACCATCAGACTTCTTTTCTTTTTCGATCGCCAAATCCCGTGCTTCCAATGCTAAGTCTGTTCTCACATTATATTTGCTCAAATCGATGGACGATTCATTCATTTATGTCACCTCAAACTAAATTTTTCTCTATTTTTTCCAAATTCAGCCCGTTTCATTCTTTTTCAGCCCTTTCACATCATTTCCTTTACAATAGTATTGCAAAAGAAATGACCGTTTGATAGAATATCATTTGTTCTATATGTATATGAATTTGGCGAGTGGAATAGATCTCGGATGTTGAGTAGGAGGTGGAAGGCAAGTGGCAAATATTAAATCTGCTATTAAACGTGTCAAAACGAACGAAAAGCGCCGTGCTCACAACGCATCGTTCAAATCTGCCATGCGTACAGCTATAAAGAAATTTGAAGCTTATGTGGCAAACAATGATGTTGAGCAAGCAACAGCAGCTTTTAAATTGGCAACGAAAAAAATTGATAAGGCTGCCTCAAAAGGCATCATTCACAAAAATGCCGCAGCTCGTTTTAAATCTCGCTTAGCTAAAAAATTAAACAGCCTATCAGCATAAAAAAAGGCAATCATCAAGCATTTTTCTGCTTGTTGATTGCCTTTTTTGTACTTTTTTAGGCTAACGGCACAAATGCAGCAAAAGCAGTTCAAGTGCAAATTTTTTGTCTTTCTTACCGGATTTGATTTCATAATCCGTTTCAGCCAGAGATTTCAAAATGTTCTGCAGTTCTTCTTCCTGGAATGATCTACTTTTTTGCATCGCCAATTTGATGCGGAACGGATGAACTTTTAAATTTTGGGCGATTTGCGCTTGTCCATAACCGGATTTAGCAAGCTCTTTCACTTGCAATAAGAGTCGGAATTGCTGCGCAAGAAGACTTAAAATTTTCACAGGTTCTTCATTCATTTTTATTAAATCATAATAGATTCTAAATGCTTCTTCCGCATTTTTCTTCACAACCGCATCAATAAGTTCAAAAACATTTTGTTCAAGCGATCGGAAAACGAGTTCATGAACTGTTTGAACAGTGATGATATTGCCGCTGCCAACATATGTACACAATTTATCGATTTCTTTGTTCATGACCATCAAGTTTCCGGCTGTTTTTTTCATCAGTTCCAAAACCGCTTCCTCTTCAATTTCTATATTTTCCTGCTTGGCTTTTTCTTTGATCCAACCAACCGTTTCTTCTTCTGAAAAGGAATTCATTTCCACAACGGTTGCGTTTTTCTTAATTTGTTTCGTTAGTTTTTTTCGTTCATCAAGTTTTTCGTGCGGCAGGAAAAGGACGAAAACGGTAAATGGCGCCGGATTCTTTATATATTGTTCGAATTTTTCAAATCGGTGCTCCACCTTTTCTTTTTTCTTTTCGCTTGTTAAAAAATATGGATTTTTCGCAATCACCACTCTGCGTTCACCAATAAAAGGCATTGTTTCTGCATCCTCAACAGCTGCATCCAATTCTGTTTCTTCTAAGTCATAGACAGAATAACTAAATTCATTTTCATCCTCACGTATCGCTTCTTTAACAAGCAGCCGGATAGTTTCCGTTAATAAAAATGTTTCTTTTCCATAAAATAAATAAAGACGCTGAAACTGCTTCCGTTTAAATGAATTCCATAAATCAGCAATCATCTTCCATTCCCCTAAAATAAATTATGCTTCATTAAGCATAAAAGGAATTGTTCGATTTCGCAAGGGTTCAGAGTGCTGAGTTGGCAAAAACAATCTTATCATGAAAGTGAAGGAATCCCAGCGCTTAAAAGCATAGAGGATTGGCAAAACCAATCCTCCGATCTATTTAAACGTTTTTTTGCAAGCCCCGGGACACCTGCAAAAAAACGATAATCTTAATTTTATGTTGCCCTTCTCTCGAATGAATATAGTTGTTAATCGTTGGACATGGAAAGAGCATATAGATTTTTTCCCTGAAATCGCTTATACTACTAATGATGATGAGGAGGGGTCACAAGTGAACGAATTTGAGCAAAATGTACAAAGCAAACGGAATGATGCAGTGGATTCTGCTGTCGGTTTCATCGTGTCCTTTGGTTTTTTTGCAACGCTGTTCATCATTGCCACAGCGATCAAACTAATTGGCTCATGATTGAAAGAGACTGCTTCGCTGCAGTCTCTTTCCCATTTTTATAATGTATCGTATGGAGGATAAATTAAAAATGTTCCACCTCTTTTCCCTCTAAATTTAAACTGAATCGCTCCCATTTGATCAGTCCGCAATATATGGATCCTGTTTTTCTTTAATCTTTCGATCACTTCCTTGTGAGGATGGCCAAAACGGTTTTTTCTACCTGCGGAAATGATGCCGTATGTTGGCTTGACTGTTTTTAAAAACGGTTCGGAAGTAGACGTTTTGCTTCCGTGATGGCCAATCTTGAGGACATCTGCAGTAAGATTAGGGAATGTTTCAAGCAGCGCTTTTTCTCCTTGTTCTTCCAGATCACCGGTAAACAGCCATTTCATGCCACCAAATTCCGCAAACAACACTAACGAGCCGTTATTTTTCGAGTCGGATTGCGCTGTTGGCGAAAGAATATGAAACCCGTTTACAACGTCCCCTGCTTCCGCCTCATAAATATCGATCCCTCTCTTTTGCGCTTCGTAAAGAATTTTTCGTTCCAGTTCATCTCTCATAAAATTAGCGGGAATTACAATTTTATTAATCCGGAAATTGCGTATAATGGCAATCGCTTCTCCAACATGGTCATAATCCCCATGTGTTAAAAATAAAACATCAATTTCACTGATTCCTTTCGAACGGAAATATGGTATGAGCACTTGACGACCAATCGAATATTGCTCCTTTTCCTCTCGCCAGCTTTCTTTTTCAAAGGAAACTGCGCCTCCCGTATCGATTAAATAACTTTTGCCTAAACCAGGCTCTTTTATAAAGATGCTGTCACCTTGTCCGACATCAAGCACGGTCACTTCCCCCGGCTGAATCATTTTCACGGCCAAGAAAAGAAAAGCCGTTCCACACATTGCCGCCAGCATGGATCTCCACCAATGAACAATTGGTTTTTGTTCCATTTGCATAAACAAGAACAGAATGATCAAGCATAACAGGATCATAAAGCTAAAGGGCAATTTCCCGGTGGTTATCACAAAAACATCGAATTCAGCACAGAAATGCGCCAACTTGGCAGAATAAGAAAACATCCAATGAAGGAGCAAAGTGAATAGGCTGCTAAGTTGATTCGGAATGACAGAAACAATGAGTGTAATGAGTACGAAAGGAAGGAATATGAAAGAATAAAGTGGGACAAACAAAATGTTCATCACAATGCTTAACAATGAAAATTGATGAAAATAGTAACAAATAAGAGGCAGAGAAGACGCCTGAGCAATTAAAGAAACAGTTGCTAAAGAACTAAAAGGATTTTCACATTTTTTAAAAATTCGTTCTGATGCAATCAGCGCAAATGTTACAACATAAGACAGCTGAAAACCGATATGAAAGATGTCATACGGACGGAACCATACCATCAGCAAAAAACTTAAGGAAATGGCATCTTCCGGCGGAACAGGCTTCTTGAACAGCCTTCCGATCAATAGGAAGCCAGCCATTAGTGCTGCGCGGACGACAGGTGGGGCACCGCCAGTAAAAACGGCATAAACAGGTAGAAACAATAGGACAATGAAGATCGTTTGTTCTCTTGAAATCCCGATTCTTACAAGAATTCTATACAGGACGAAAATGACGATCCCCACGTGAAGGCCCGAAATCGAGAGCAAGTGGACAATCCCGAGCTGTCGATAAACTTCCAAATCTTCTTGCGGTATACTCTCTTGATCACCGACGGTTAAAGCTTTGACAAAGCCAGCTGTTTCTTCAGGAAAATGATCATCCAGCCAGCCAATTATTTTTTGCCGATAATGATGAATTGAATCCGTCAGCTTCGGTTCGTAAGTGCAATGATTTATGCTCGTGATTTCAAAAATCCAGTGGATATGTTGATAAAATAAATATTGTTGATAATTGAAAGCATGTTCATTTGTGTTTTTTTTCGGACGTTCAAGATCGCCCGAAAAATGGCAGACATAACCTGGCTTCCATTTGTATCCGTTTCTCTTTTCTGCTTTTGATTGAAATGTATAACTCGCCATTAGCTTTTCCTGATCTTTTGTTTGCAACGTAAATGTTATTTGATCGCCGTCAATATGCGGTATCGACACAAATCTTCCAACCGTTGTGAAATCGCCTTGACGGTATTTCGTTACATTGCTATGATCATACCACTGAAAATAAATGAACATGGAGGCGAAAGAGAAGATAGCGATAACAGCCGTTTTTGTTTTCCTGTTTACCTGCAAGAAAAAAAGAAGGGCGAGGAAAGCGCCGAAGGGGAGATAGAAAAAAGAAGAAGCAGGTGTTGAAATAGCGGCAAGTAAAACGGACATTGCCGCATATACCCATTGACCTCTCAAGAACAATAACCTCCTTTTTGGTCAGTCAAAAAGCCTGCTTGCTTGATCTTTCCAATTATTGATTTCCTCCTGATCCAATCCCGTTTTTTCCAACAAATGTAAAAGATTTTCAACATAATTCCTTTTTTCTTGATGTTTCCGGTCAATGATGCTTTCATCAAATATAACTTGTTCGACACGGACTCCTGCTTGTTCAAACAGTTCAATGGCGTACGGATGGTTTTTGTAATCTTTCGCATAATAGACGTTTTTGATGCCTGCTTGTATGATGGCTTTTGAACAAGGCAAACATGGGAAGTGCGTTACATATATTTCCGCCCCTGCGGTCGCAACCCCGAATTTAGCGCATTGCAATATGGCGTTGATCTCTGCATGAATCGTGCGGACACAATGGTTATCAATTACATAGCAGCCTTCATCAATGCAATGCACACCCCCGGCGATAGAGCCGTTATACCCGCCGGCAATGATTCGTTTGTCGCGTACAATCGTTGCACCAACGGCCAGCCTTGTACAAGTGCTTCTAAGCGCTAACAAATGGCTTTGCGCCATAAAATATTGATGCCAAGAGATTCTTTCCATTTCAGCCCCTCCTCACAAACATTCTTTTTCAGTTTATCGGCAAACATCAGTTTCCGTCAACGGTTATTTCATTTTTGATTTTCTCAAATGTTTTTTCACCAATTCCGGAAACCTCCAGCAAATCCTCAGGTTTTTGAAAAGGCCCGTTTTCTTCTCGGTAGGCGATAATCGCTTCCGCTTTCGAAGGTCCAATTCCTGTTAAATTTTGTAATTCTTCCTTTGCAGCCGTATTGATGTTAATCAGCTGTTTGGATTCATTGGATGGAGTTGAGAGATTTTGTCCCTCAGCAGTATTTTCAAAGAAAGCTGCCGTTGTTTCCATTTTTTCGCCAACAGATGGGATATATACAACCATTCCATCCACCAGTTTTTTGGCAAAATTTATCCGTTTCTCATCCGCTTTCTGATCTAGCCCCCCTGCTTTTTCAACGGCGTCAAAAACCCGGCTTGACGGCTCCAATTGGTAAACACCCGGCTTTTTCACCGCCCCTTTCACATCGACATAAATCGTTTTCAATTTTCCTTCCTCTTCACGTTCCATTGGTTTCTCTTCCTCTACATGTTGCAAAGGAGAAGCGGTCATTAATTCATTTTTTTGTGCTGGTTCATTGGAACGGCTTCCGATTACGTAAAAAATGGCGGCCGCTGGAATCAGCAGCAAAAGCACACCGTATTTCTTCATGAAAAGACGGAAATCCATAAAAAGACATTCCCCTTTCTAAAGATTCATTCATAAATAAAAAGAATGGAACATATCGTGTAGGAGAGTTTTGAAATAAGGAGGGGTGAAAGAAATGAAGATAGGTTTTATAGGAACGGGCAATATGGGGCGGATTCTCATCGAAGCCTTTGAAGAAGCAAATGTGTCACCACCCTCTTCCATGTTTATTACAAACCGAACGCTCCAAAAAGCGCTGGCAATAAAGGAAAACATACATGAAATAAATGTATGTTCGGCAAACATCGAAATCATTCAACAAGCTGACATTATTTTTTTGTGTGTTAAACCTTTGGATATGCTCTCTCTATTAGCAGAAATAAAAAACAGCTTGAGAGAGAACCAATGCCTCATCTCGATTACAAGCCCGATATCTGTCGAACAAATTGAAACAATCGTCCCATGCCAAGTTGCCAGAGTCATTCCAAGCATTACAAACAGGGCTAAAGCAGGTATTTCCCTTATTACTTTCGGAAAAAGCTGTCATGATGGTGCAAAAAGAACCATCGAATCCATGTTTGCCAAAATATCCAAGCCCGTACTGATCGAGAACGACATTACCCGTGTGGCTTCCGACATTGTCAGCTGCGGACCGGCCTTTTTCAGCTTTTTAGTACAAAAATTTGCTGAAGCAGCCGAAGAAGAGACAAATATTTCAAAAGAAACTGCCATGAATTTGGCAACAGAAATGATCATAGGAACGGGCAAATTGCTGGAAAGCGGTTTTTATACTTTGCCGGATTTGCTAGAGAAAGTGAACGTAAAAGGAGGTATAACTGGAGAAGGAATCAAAATACTTGAGAATGAGATAGGCGATATGTTTCATAAACTATTTCAGAAAACCCATGCAAAATTTGCAGATGAATTGCAAAAAGCAGCGGATCAATTTGAATCAATGTTTTGATTCGACAAAGCCTAGCAAAAATCCTGCTTGAAATAAAAAAAACCATCGAAAAAAGTTATTCGATGGTTTTTACTCTTTCTTAGCTACAAAAAATAGCCTTTCCGCTTGATCGATCGACGGGTTTGCAAAAAAACCGGTTGTGATGTCGATCAAAACAAAGCCGCACTTTTTGAGCATATTCCTGTACTCGGAAACGGGAAACGTCCGTTGAAGATGATCTTCATCAAAGCGGACGTATCCGGAACGGTCTTTCACAAAAAAAGTTAATTCATGGATGACACTGTGCGGATAAGGACCAGCAAAACATTTCCAAATGTAGCTGACATCCTCGTCATTTTCAGCAAAGACAGCATTTTTCAAAACATGTTCCACTTTGTAAACCGAATGTACATCAAAAACGAGTAAACCGTTCTCATTCAATTGATTAAAAACCGCTTGAAATGTCCGGATGACATCTTCTTCCGTCAACAAATAATTTAATGAATCGCAATTGATAAATATTGCGTCCATTTTGTCAAATCCGCTGAGATCCCTCATATCTTGCTCCACTAAAAATGCATGGCAGCCATTGTTCATCATTTTTTCATGGGCGACAGCCAACATTTCACCTGAAAGATCAACGCCTGTCAAATTATATTGGTCGTATTGGGCAAGTTTGCACAAAATTTCGCCCGTTCCGCAAGCCAAATCAAGCAGACGATTGCCTCCGTTTCCGTATCGCTGAAACGTTTGATGCAAAAATTGGCTCCATTCGTCATATGGAACATCATCCATCAACCGATCATAAACCGAAGCAAAATCTTTGTAGATCATGCCAACCACTCGCTAACATCTTCTCTTGGAGCATCCCCCCACAATTTTTCCAAGTTGTAATAACTCCTTTCATCGCGATGGAAAACATGGGCAACGACATCTCCAATGTCAATTAAAACCCATTTCGCTTCATCAAAGCCTTCAAGCCGTTTCACCGCAATGCCTTTTTCATCCGCTTTTTCCTTGATTTCATGGCAGATCGCTTGCACCTGCTTAGGATTATTGGCATGGCAAATCACAAAATAATCGGCGATCAGGGAGATTCCTTTCATATTCAGCACGACGATCTCTTCCGCTTTTTTATCATTGCATGCTTTTACTGTTAATTGTAAAAGATCATGAGCATTCATCCAATAATGTCACTCCTCTTTTTCAACAGCAATGCGTTGTATGTTTTAAATGTGTCAGGGTAAACCGGCTGTTGTTTTTTCATTAAAAACATAATGGTATTGGCTATTGATTGAATAAGAGCTTGATCTAAGTTTTCCTCCGCCATCTTTCGCACCTCATTTACACCTGGGAAACTTCTTCCTGGTTCGATATAATCAGCTAAATAAATAATTTTATCCAAAAGCGTCATTTCTTCACGGCCCGATGTATGATAACGAATGGCAGCCAAAATTTCTTCATCTGTAATGCCGACTTCTTTTTCGACCAAGTACGCTCCTACAGGTGCATGCCAAAGTTCTGAATTGTAAGCCAGTAACTCTTTCGGCATTTTTTGTTCCAAAATGATTTTTTTCATTTCCTCTTTTGGCCGAAATTTAGCATAATCATGAAAGATGGCAGCGATCTCTGCTTTCTTTTCATCAGCACCATACTTGGCCGCCAAATAAACAGCCGTTTCCATCACACCGATTGTATGTTGATAACGATGTTCTGTTAAAGCCTCTCTTACAATTGCCAGCGCTTGATCACGTTCCATATAAATGATTCTCCTCTATATACTGTATTACTTTTTTTGGTAAAAGATAGTCGACCGTATAGGCCTTTTCCAGTCTTTCGCGTATCATGGAAGATGAAACATTAAATTGCGGTACTTCCACATCAATGATGGGATATTTGCTTTCCATTGAGTAACCGGGACGCTTGATCCCAACAAAACTCACCAATTTCACAAGTTCCTCGATTCGATGCCAATGCGGCAAGTATTCAATCATATCCGCGCCAATAATAAAATAAAAATGGGCGTAATGATATTTTTTTTTCAACAATTTCATCGTGTCATACGTATAAGAAGGGCCGGGCCGATCCAGTTCGATCGTTTGAATTTGAAAATAAGGATTTTCTTCAATTGCTAATTTTAACATATTTAAACGATGTACAGATGCTGTAACGTGTTCATCTTGTTTGTGAGGCGGAATGTGGTTTGGCATAAACCATACTTGGTCTAAATGGAGCGAATGAAGCACTTCATTTGCCATGATCAAATGTCCGTTATGCGGGGGATCAAACGTTCCGCCAAAAATTCCTATTTTTTTCATTTTTTACACCATCCGAGCAATTATGAAGGCAAAACAATTTGTTTGTTTTCTTTTGATTCCTTATATAATACAATGATATTTCCAATGATTTGCACGATTTCTGCATCGGTTCCTTCGGCGATTTTGGCTGCGACTGATTGCTTATCATCCCCGCAATTTTGCAATATGCTTACTTTGATCAATTCACGGGCTTCCAGGCAACCATTTATCTGTCCGATCATTTCCTCGCCAACCCCGTTTTTCCCCACTTGAAAAACGGGATCCAGTTGATGGGCGAGTGAACGCAAAAACCGCTTTTGCTTTCCTGTCAGCATCATATAGCCTCCCTTAATTTCTCGTATAAAAGCTGTTTCATTCTTTCTGCATCCGGCTCTTTCCCCGTCCAAAGCTGGAAAGCATATGCCCCTTGGTGCACCAGCATCCCGACACCATCTACAGTTGCCAGTCCAAGGCTTTCGGCTTCTTGTAATAAAGCTGTCTGAATTGGATTATAAATGATATCGGCAACGACGGTCTTTTCATGAACGTGCCCCTTTAAATCAATCGGTTTTTCATTCACATTCGGCTTCATCCCGATGGATGTCGTTTGGATCATGACATCATATGGATCTTTTGATTTTGCAAACTGTTGATATGTGAAAACTTCACCTTTCACCTCAATAGGGCAGTTTTCCTTTAGTGCATGAGCCCGCTCCACCGTTCTGTTCACTAGATCGATATAGGAAAATCCTTCCTTTGCAAGCGTTGTATAAATCGCCCGAGCTGCTCCGCCTGCTCCAATTATCAATACTTTTACATTCTGTGGATGGACATCCACATGCTCTTTCAGCGAACGATAAAATCCGTAACCATCCGTATTATATCCTATCAACTTTCCATTATCATTCACAACGGTATTGACTGCATGAAGCAGCTGCGCCGATTCGTCCAGTTCATCGAGAAAAGGAATGATGGCTACTTTATGCGGAACGGTCACGTTAAAACCTTTTATTCCTAGTGCTTTCATCCCCTTCACTGCGGTTTCAAGGTCTTGTTTTTTAACATGGAAAGCGTGATAGCGCGCCTTGATTCCCAAGTTCATGAACGCATCGTTATGAATGATCGGCGATAAAGAATGTCCGATCGGATCCCCAATGACTCCGAAAACTTGTTCCATTTGTCCTCTCCACCCTTTATTTTTTATATTAGCGATGGGCGAACACCAACATGAACCCCTTCTGGCGCATAAGCGACCACTCGTTTAGAGCCGTCATGTATCGTCACCCAGCCGAGCCCTGAAAAGACGATATCGGTTTTTTTGTCATTTACCGTAAACTCATGTGGGACTAAAGAAGGGAACGTTTTCATCGTCTCCTTTCTTGGCGGATGCAAAAGCTCTCCTGCATGAGTTTCATAAAGAGCATCGGCATTCTCCAGCTTTGTTCTGTGAATCTTGATTTCGTTCGGAAGGTAGCAAACAATCGATGAACGGCTCCCTTTGACATAATCGATTCTTGCCAAGCCTCCGAAAAAAAGAGTTTGCCGTTCATTTAATTGAAACACTCTCGGCTTAATTTCCTTTTTCGGCGACAAAACCTTTAAATCCCGTTTATCTACAAAGTGAGCCATCTGATGTTTGTTGATGATTCCGGGTGTGTCGTATAAAATAGCTCCATCACTCAGAGGCACTTCAATCAGGTCAAGAGTTGTGCCTGGGAAATGGGAAGTTGTAATCACATCGCCATCACCGGTCACTTCTTGAATAATCCTGTTGATGAATGTAGATTTTCCGACATTCGTGCAGCCGACTACATAAACGTTTCCGCCATTCCGGCAGCGGTCGATGGCAGAAGCGGCCTCTTTCATTCCCAGTCCTTTATGGGAACTGACTAAAAACACATCAAGAGGCTTTAACCCGTAATCTTTTGCTTCCTTTTTCATCCACCGAATCACTTTTTCTTTTTTCACTGACTTGGGAAGAAGATCGATTTTGTTGCCGATCAATAAAACAGGATTATGTCCCACAAATCGTTGAATGCCTTGAATCCAGCTTCCATTAAAATCAAAGATATCGACGATTTTCACAATAAGCGCTTTTGTTTCGCCGATTGCATGCAAAATTTTCAAAAAATCATCATTTGATAAAGAAACATCCTGAATCTCGTTGTAGTGCTTCAAGCGAAAACACCTTTGGCAAATCGGCATGTCTTTTTCTAACGCAGCTTTTGGTGCATAGCCGATGCCATTCGGATGTTCGGTTTGAATTTTCGCACCGCAGCCGACACAAACACTCGCTGTCAAAAAATCACTCCTCCCAATGAAGCATACCTTTTCGTTTCAATAAGGACAAGATTTTCCGCTCAATTTGCCGGTTAAATCTTGTCCAAAAACCGTCAGTTGATGCGACGGGTATAACTAAAATAGTATGAAATCCGCAGCGGTTTCCTCCTAGCACATCTGTTAACAATTGATCTCCGATGACTACTACTTCTTCTTTTTTCAGTTCCATTTGTTTAAGGGCTTTTTTAAATGCTTTGCTTCTAGGTTTTTTCGCTTTTGAAATAAAAGGAATTCCAAGCGGTTCAGAAAAAGATCTTACTCGTTTTTCGTTATTATTCGAAACAATGGTCACTTTAATCCCGTTTTCTTTCATGATTCTAAACCATTCTTTCAATTTTGGGGTCGCGCTTGGCCTGTCCCATTCCACTAGCGTATTATCTAAATCGGTAATAATTCCTTTAATTCCTTTTTCTCTCAATGATTCAGGAGAGATATAAAAAACGCTTTTGACAAAATCTCCAGGCAAAAAATGTTTAAGCAAAATCAACACCTCTTATTTAATCCGGGTAGATGAATGCTAAACCATATCATACCGAATTTCTAGTAGACTTTCAAAACAAACTTCATTTCAAAAAAATTTCGACATTTTCAGAAAACAATCAACAGCTGTGAATAATGTTATACACAATATTCACACAAATAAAATCAGCATTAAAAAAAGATATAAACAGCATACCCACAGGTTATCCACCAAAAGCTGTGGATAACAGAACGGTTGTTCTCTATCAAAAAACATGATAGATTTAGTTTAAGAAATAAGGGAGGTGTCCATAAATTCCAATGTTGTCATCTATTAGAAGTTTATCTGATGAATTTTTAATCGAATCTTATATTAAAGCGACAGAAATGAATTTAAGCAAAGACTTTATTGAACTGATAGAATTGGAAATGAAACGCCGCTCTTTATCCCGTGAATTAACACCCTCGTCCTAGCGGCGGACTTCCATTTTTTCTTTATTAAACCTTTCAATCGGAATCATTTTTCATGCGTCCTAGTCCAAAAATTGATTTTTTCAACACCAACCTAATCTTTCCGCAATCCTTCTCATCTGTTTTTCGCAGCTATTCCGCTGACGTTTTATTCTTTGTTTTTATGATTCACCACGTTGCCAAGGATCTTTTAGCCTCTTTGCATTTTCTTTTTCCGCCCCGCATTTTTCCTAGGTACAAACAAGGACAAGGTGTCCCATTCATACAATTTACTAATATGGTCGTGCGGGGGTGAAAACATGTCGGGGCTTTTAACCGCTTTAAGCTATTTGATGAAAGAATTAGTTTTTCTTGTTTCTTATGTAAAAAACAACGCATTTCCACAACCTCTTTCCCCTGGTGAAGAAAAAAAATATCTTAGTCGGATGGCAAAAGGAGATGAAAAAGCAAGAAACATCCTCATTGAGCATAATTTGCGCCTAGTCGCCCACATTGTTAAAAAATTTGAAAATACTGGTGAAGATTCCGAAGATCTTATTTCCATCGGAACAATCGGGTTGATCAAAGCAATTGAAAGCTATTCTGAGGACAAAGGAACGAAACTTGCAACATACGCCGCAAGATGTATTGAAAATGAAATTTTGATGCATCTTCGATCCTTAAAAAAAACGAAAAAGGATGTTTCGCTTCATGATCCGATTGGCCAAGATAAAGAAGGCAATGAAATCAGCTTAATCGACGTATTAAAATCGGAAAATGAAGACATTATCGATATGATCCAATTAAATATGGAATTGGAAAAAATTAAAAAATATCTTTCCATATTAGATGAAAGAGAAAGAGAAGTAATCGTCGGTCGTTTCGGGTTAAATATGCAGCAGGAAAAAACCCAGCGTGAAATAGCGAAAGAGCTTGGAATTTCCAGAAGCTACGTTTCAAGAATTGAAAAGAGGGCCCTCATGAAAATGTTTCATGAGTTTTACCGAAATGAAAAAAAACAGAGGTTGTCAGACGGCCGCTAAACAACAAAAGAAAGAGCTTTTCCCTCTTTCTTTTTGTTGTTCCATTTGTTAGGCATCAATATCATCAAGCTTTTTTTGGTATTTGGACGAAAGGATTGAACATACAGCCGAAGCAATCAGCAAAAAAAAGGAAGCAACGGCTAAAAGCGTTTTTTCAAAAACATCCTGCGGCGCTTTGTTTGGAACCCACAGCCCAATATATAAAAAAGTGGCCACAGCCAGTAAAACAAGGGCATAGTGCTTAAAATCATCAGCCAATTCTTTTAATTTTTTATAATCCATTTCTATCACCTGATCTATAAAAATTCTTTATTAAAAAGATACCATATAAAATCAGGTTTTCGTTCAAGCAATTATTGCCATTGTGGATGCCGCTAAATTTTTTGCTTCGTTAACTCTCCGATCATTTTCATGACCATTTTCGATGAATGAATGGCTGCCTGATCCAAAAATTGCTCAAAGGAAATGTGGGACTCCTTTCCGGCAATATCTGATAAGGCACGGATTACAACAAATGGCGTATTAAATTTATAGCATACTTGAGCAACTGCGGCAGCTTCCATTTCAACCGCATACAAGTCAGCAAATTTGGAGCGGACAAAATCTACTTTATCCGGATCGTTCATAAAAGAATCGCCCGTTGCGATAGCTCCTTTGACAACTTGGACTCCGGAAAGTTCTTTCGCTTTTTTCTCTGCAAGTTCCACCAGTTTTTCATCTGCTTTAAACGCAGGCGGTAAGCCCGGAACTTGTCCGAATTCATAACCAAAAGCCGTAACATCTACATCATGATGGCGGACTTCAGTGGAGATAACGACATCCCCTACATTTAATGATTCATGAAACCCGCCTGCAGAACCAGTGTTGATCACATAATCCGGCTGATAGCGATCTAAGAGAAGCGCAGTGCTTACAGCCGCATTCACTTTTCCTATGCCTGATTTCAGCAAGATGACATTAGCATCATGCATTGTGCCAAACATAAAGGTGCATCCAGCAATTTCTTCTGTTTGGCGATTTTCCATGTTTTCTTGAATAATGCGGACTTCTTCATCCATTGCCCCTATGACAGCAAATTTCATGGCAAGCATTCCTTTCTTATTTTTTTCCATTTAATTCAAAATGTTAGAAAAAGCCTTCATTGTTTCTGCCATCAAACCATAAAAAATCGGCAAACATCATTTTATCACCTTTATCAAACATCCTTCCATAGGATCCAGGCAGTTTATATGCAAATATAAAGCTGGAGAAACAGCCTCCCTCCAGCTTATTTCAACACTTCCACTTTTGTCGGCTTCCATCCTTCTCCATCTATCCAAGTAATGGATACCCTATATGTTTTTCCGTCTGTTTTGTTTTTTATAGTGCCCTTTGCATCATTAGGGCTTCCGTTATTGCCAATCCATAGTGTGACCATATTTTCCAGCGGAACACCTGTTGCATAGCTTAAAGCTTTTTCCATTTCCTTCCAATCTGTAGACGCCTTTTTGTAAGTTGTCACATGATCGCCTGTCTGCACTGTGCCAACAGGCTTCCAATTCGGATTTTCGATAATTTGTTCCACACCGCTTCCCGGTTCACCTTCTGTCACAGTTGCTCCTTCAAGAGGATTTTCCCCGTTTGCTTCTTCTGATGGTTCTTCCGAATTTGTTTCTATTTCTGTTTGATTCGCATCTTCCTGCACAGCTTTTTCATCTAATTGTTTTGTTTCTTTATCATCAGCTGAAGTTGTTTCATCCTTCTTTTCTTCAGAACTGGCCTGCCGGTTGTCCGGCTCGCTCGAATTGACTTTGTCGGCATTTCCGCCGATAAACAGCTGAGAAGCAATAACGAGGATTAACAAGGCGACAATCCCAATTAAAATATTTAAAATCATATTTGCTTTTCTTTTTTTATCGCGAATTTCATAACGTGAACCCGCCATTTCCCCGTTCACTCCTTTATACTTGCTTTCTTTTGACTTTTTATTGTAGCATACTTCTTTTCTCTTTTGCATCATAAATAGCTTCCACCATTTCGTAAAACACATCGTTTGTCGCCGCCGATCCGCTTCGATTATACATATCAACGACAACTAGTGCATATTTAGGCTGTTCAGCGGGGAAAAAACCAGCGAACCATTTATGATACAATGGCTCTCCTTTTGCATTCTCCTTTCCCGTCTCTGCCGTCCCTGATTTTCCGGCAACATGGACTGGCAAGTCTTGAAACCTCTGCCCTGTTCCTTCCGGATTTTCAACAACTTCTCTTAAAAGCTTTGTCAATTTCGAAGCTGTTTCAGAGGCAATTGTACTTCCCCTTAACGAATGATCTTTAAACGCAAACATAGTAGTTCCATTTTTATACAATATTTTATTGACCACTTTTACTTCTTTTTTTTCCCCTCCCCGGGCAATCGTTGCCATCATATTCGCCACAGCAAGGGGTGTCACCTTGACGTTTTTTTGCCCGATTGCCGTCTGAGCAATAGCTTTCGCAACCTTTTTATCTCTTTCATCCCCCCAAATAACCCCTTTCTGTTCTCTTGGAAGCTGTTTAAATGGATCGTAATGAAATACACTCCCTTTCCAGCCAGTCATTTTAAGCAGGCCTAACTTATCAGCGTACTCTTCCATTATATTGCTTTTTTTCGAGATTAATTCTTGTCCGATCGCTGCAAATGTATAATTGCAGCTTCTCGCAAAACTGTCTGTAAAACTGAGCATTCCAGCTCTTTTCTCTTCATCCTTCTCGAATTTGCCGTAAACATCACGGTCACAATTAAAACGTTGTTCCAAATCGACCAAGTTAGTGTCTATGGCTGCGGCTGCAATGACCGTTTTAAAGACAGAACCGGGGAAAATAGCTTTAAGCATTCTGTTGTCATATGAATCAGCGTCATTACGGTTCAGATCCGGTTTTGAAACCATTGCCAAAACTTCGCTGTTTTCAATATCAAGAAGGACAAGGCCTCCTTCTTTTACATGATGCTTGGCTAAAATTTTTTCTCCTTTCATCTGTAAATGTTTATCAATTGTCGTCTGTACAGTGATCGGATAAAACGGATTAGAATCCGCAATATATTTTACGTTAACACCGAAAAGCGGCCTTCCGATTCCATCGACGTGGTATAAAAGCTTGACTTCTTCCTCTGGCTGCAAAAACTCATCAAATGCTTCCTCTAAACCTAGCACTCCTACTTTCGGTTTTAAAGACACGCTTTCCTTATCAGGGTATTTTTTTTTCCATACTTTTTCGTTTTCACTTGTTATTCCAATCAAATGTGAGGCGATTTTGTCCTTTTGCTCGGTTTTTTTAAAAACGCCGAAAACACCCGGAATGTTTAGTTCATTGATGGCTTTAATATCGTCTTTAGTAAGATCAAGCCCTGTTTCTTTATTTAAGATCAGTGGTTCATGATCCGTTTTTTCAAGCAAAGATTGAATGTCTTTTTCATGAATCGGGACAATTTTTTTCAGTTTTTCGATCGGCCATTGGTAATTTTTTAAAAAAGGAAACAACACGAGGGACGGTTCATCCTCTGAACCAAGAGGGGTTTGGTTCCGATCGACAAAACGGCCTCTGCCGTCGTCAATGAAAACTTCCTGTGTTCGCTGCTTAACGCTTTCTTTCATCAAATTGATATGATGCGAAGAGAAGGACTCCGTATTGATAAGCTGAATGTGCGCAAGCCTGAAAATCAAAAAAGCGATGATGATCATCAAAAAAATGCCGAAGCATTTCATTCTTTTGCTCATAAAAAACACCTCGTCTTCATTTTCGACGAGGTGCTCGTTTCTTAAACAGTTTAAGACGGTCGTTATCAATCGACGCGCACAATTTTTACTTTCATTTCGCCGCCTGGTGTTTGCACAACAACCTCTTCACCGACTTGGCGGCCTAATAAGCTTTTTGCCATCGGTGAATCATTGGAAATTTTCCCTTCAAACGGATCGGCTTCAGCGCTTCCGACGATTGTATAGGTTTCTTCTTCTCCATCAGGCAATTCAATAAATGTAACCGCTTTACCAAGAGAAACAGTCGTCTTATTCTCTGAGTCTTCTTCAATAATTTTTGCATTGCGAATCATATTTTCAAGGGTTGTGATACGGCCTTCGACAAAAGCCTGTTCCTCTTTTGCCGAATCGTACTCGGAGTTTTCAGATAAGTCTCCGAAGGATCTGGCAACTTTAATACGCTCCACAACTTCTTTTCTTCTGACCGTTTTTAAATATTCCAATTCTTGCTCAAGCTTTTCTTTTCCGGCTTTTGTCATTGGGTATACTTTTTCCTCAGCCAATATACGTCACTCCTTCTCTTACTTTGTATCCCCCTCAAAGATTCCATAAAAATGAAAAGAACTTTTCTGCCGCAATCCGCAACAGAAAAGAATCTTTTATGACATTTCATATAAAAGGGAATCTTTATCTATGCTATGTTAATACAAAATACACAATTGTTCAAGAAAGGGTTTATTTTTTTTGCCATGAATTCTTTCCCTATCTTGTCTCCTTTCTCATCATATTATACGGATGAAGCGGGACTTCGCATTTGAAACGGACAATTTGCAGCGGATGTCTTGCAGCATCCAGTTCATTTCCTTCTTCATCCCAAATTTTTTCAATGACCATTTGGAAATTGTCGATTTGCGGTCCGAAAAATTCCACTTCATCCCCCGGTTTGAAATGGTTTCTTTGCTGCAGCGTGACCATTTTCGTTTCAGGATTCCAGTCAAGCACAAGTCCGACAAAATCGTACGCCGTTTTTTTGCTATGTGTTCCAAATAGCTGTTCATGATATCCCGGCACACCTTCAAAGAAAGCAGGAGCTGTCTCTCTGTTAGCGCATTTATCCAGTTCATCAAGCCATTCCTGTTTCATGACAAAATGATCAGGATCAGCACAATACGCATCAATCACTTTTCGATAAACACTTACAACCGTTGCCACGTAGTGAATGGATTTCATTCGGCCTTCTATTTTCAAGCTGTCGATGCCGAGTTCAATCATTTTCGGAATCGACTCGACCAGTTTTAAATCTTTTGCGCTCATGGCAAACGGCGCAGCTTTTTCTGTAAACAATGGGACTTCTTTTCCTTTCACATATTCATATAAATCATAATCCCAGCGGCATGACTGGCAGCAGCCGCCTCTGTTCGAGTCTCTTGCTGTCATATGGTTGCTTAACGTGCAGCGGCCGGAATAGGCGATGCACATGGCTCCATGAATAAATGTTTCAATTTCAATATCGACTTTTTCTTTAATTTCTCTTATTTCTTCTGCGCTTGTTTCCCGTGCAAGAACAACCCGTTGCAAACCTTCTTCCTTCCAAAATTGAACGGCTTTCCAATTTGTAAGTGATTGCTGCGTGCTTAAATGAACTTCCAATTTCGGAGCCACTTTTTTACAAGTTTCGATAATAAGCGGATCAGCAACAATTACACCAGACACTCCAGCATCTTCCAAAGCTGCCATATATTCTTCGAGCCCGGGAATGTTTTCATTATGGGCATAAATATTTGTCGTCACATAAATTTTTGCTCCGTACTCATTGGCAAACCGGACTCCCTCTCTGATCTCTTCAATTGAGAAATTGTCGGCATTTGAGCGCAAACCGTACTCTTGTCCGCCGATAAATACCGCATCTGCTCCATACATAACGGCAATTTTTAATTTTTCCAAATTTCCTGCGGGAGCCAGAAGTTCTGGTTTTTTTGTGATGACGCGCTTTCCGTTTATCACTTCAGAAATATTATCTTTGACAGCGGGCATCCGTTTTCCTCCTTTTCCATGCTTTTTAGTAAACCGTTTCTTTAAAGAAAAATCCTGTATCCAAAGGTCGGTTTGGCGGCTGTATTGCTTCAATTTCAGCGAAAAGTTCGTTTTTGATTTCTTCATATTGCTTGCGATCCTCTACGCACAAATCGATTGCTTTCCGATACTTTTTCGTGACTTCCGCAATATATTCAGGAGTCTTCAGGACACCGTCAAATTTAAATGAATCGATTCCAGCATCCACCAATTCCTCTAGTTCATCAATGATGCATATATCGTTCGGACTCATAATGTGAGTCCCATTTTCATCCTCAAAAATCGGATATTTATTATTTCTTTCTTTGTCATGCAAAAACATGTTTTTCCCCAATTTTTTGTTGTGGATTTCCATTACTTTTCCTTGGTATTCAAAATAGTTGCCGATGAGCGATCTTTTCGATTGAAACATACAGGCCATTCCGTGAACTTGCACTTCTATTTCTACTTCTGAGTGTTCTTTCGTTTCAATGACCTCATCCATGCTCAATTCTCTGGCCAATACCGCACGTTTGGCGCCTTTTCTTCCCCAATAGTTGCAAGCGTACCAGTTTGTCGCTGTTGTTTCCGTATTCCAATGAAGCTTCATATGAGGAGCAACTTCTTTTACGGTCAACAGGACGGCAGGATCACCAAAAACAATTGCGTCAGCTCCGGCAGCGCTCAAAAATAGAACGTAATTTGCAAGTTCATCGACTTTATCATTATGAAAAATGGCGTTCATGGCAACATAGACTTTTTTCCCAAAACCGTGTGCAAGTTGGATGGCTCGGGCAACATCATCGCGAAGAAATTCCCCGGCAAGCCTTAAACCGTACCGTTGCTCGCCAATTATAAACGCATCCGCCCCTGCCTTTGCCAGTGTTTCAATATCGCCTAGACAAGTAGGCGTAACTAGCAGCTCTGGTTTTTTCATAGCGATTCACCTCTTTTTATGCTGAAAGCCAGCCCGTCGCCGACCGGGATGATGACAGTTTCCCAATGATGACGGGTCATAAGCCATTTATTATATTTTTCTATTTTTCTTGCCAAAGATTTTAATCGCCTCGATTCGGCCTTTTCATCCTTTATCAGCCCCCTAAATAAAACATTATCTGAAAAAACAACCGCTTTTTCTGTCAGAAGTGGTTCATACGTTTCAAAAAACCGTTGATATTGCCCTTTGCTTGCATCGATAAAAAGTGCGTCAAACGGCCCATCCCGTTCCACTTCATGTTTTATGTCAAGGGCATCGCCAAGATAGATTTTGATTTGATCTTCCAAATTGCATATCTGGATATTATTGAATGCTTCCTCGTAGCGATCGCGCTCCCGTTCAATTGTAAATATTTTTGTTTCAGGCAGCGCTTTAGCCATACGGATGGCCGAATAGCCTACCGCAGAACCGATTTCCAATAGTTTTTTTGGCTGATAAAGCTTCAATATATGCAGCATAACCGACAAGCTTATTTCTTCCATGATGGGTATTTGACGTTCCCTTGCATATCGTTCTATTCTTTCGATTTCGTCATCGGTTTCTTTTTGAAGGCTTTTAATATATTCTTCCAGTTTGTCATTGATCTGGATAGACACTGTCGCAAAACCACCTTAATTTTAAAAAATGAACGAACCTTCTTTTTGTTTGTGTTACGGCTCGATATATTTTATCATAAAAGAAAAAGGATTGCGAATCGCAAACCTTTAGTCTTCTTCCGTGATATGCCTCTCTTTTTCTCTGTTGTGCTCTTCGAGTGTTTTTGTAAAAATGACATCTCCTTCTTTAGTTGCCAGAAAATAATAAAAATCTGTTTTGGCGGGATAAGCGGCTGCATCCAACGATTGCTTGCCGGCATTGGCGATCGGTCCAGGTGGCAGCCCTTTTACTTTATAGGTGTTGTATGGGGAATTGACTTCCAAATCTTTATAATATACCCGCTCTTTATGCTTTCCTAATGCATATAAAACGGTTGGGTCTGTTTGAAGAGGCATATTTTTTTCGAGGCGGTTATAGAACACGCTGGAAATTTTTTCGCGTGCTGCTTTTTCTGTTGCTTCCTCTTCGATTAACGATGCCAAAGTTAAAAACTGATGTATTGATAGATGCAGTTCCTTTATCCTGCTTTGATACGGAGCAAGCACTTCATCCGTCTTTTGAATCATTTTTTCGATAATCTCAGACAATGGCGGCGAACTTTCGTAAAAGGAATATGTCGCCGGATATAAATACCCTTCCAGCGCATATTTGATATTCTTGTGAAAAATATCATTTGTTAACGTATTAGGGTATCTCTCTTGCATTTTTCTGACAAAATTTTGATCTGTCAGCTGTTTCAACACTTCATCCCGCGGATATTTGGTTTCTTCCGAAATAATGGAAGCAATCTCTTCCAGCTTTGAGCCTTCCGGAATGGTTATTTTGATTTCGGCTTTCTGCATGAATTCTCCATTTTTCAGCCGATCGATAATCTCCTGAATCGTCATTGCCTGATTCAAATTGTATGTTCCTGCTTTAAATCCTGATTCATTTTTAAACTTCACATAATATTTAAATATTTTATCATTTTTGATGACATTGCGGTCTTCCAAAATCGACGCAATTTGCGATACTGATGAACCGATGGGGATTTTTACTTTCACTGGTGCATCATTATCCGGATCGACCGGTTTCAAGGCTGAACGTATATATAAATAGCCTCCTCCGATGATTCCTGAAAAAAGCAGGACGATTATGATCAAGATCATGAACACCGTTTTGCGGACAACTCCAGCAACTTGTTGTTTTTCCATCAATTTCTGCTCATCGATTCCTTTATTCGAATCAGCATCAGACATTCATCCATCCTCCTTTCATCCCGATAATTATACTACAAATTGAGAATGGATTCGTCAAAAATCCCCATTTTTTTCGAAATTGACCAATTAAAGTACGGTTTATTCGTCATAAACGATCACTCAAAACTCTTACTTCGGCTGAAGTCAAAAACGTTTTTATCAAGAAGGGGATATGCAAACACAAAGGGCTGGTTTTTGATTATTTCAACCGTTCTTTCAAAAAAATAAAAGCACCGAAAAAAGGCGCTTTTATTCTTCCTCTTCATCTAAAAATGTGTTTAGCACTTCTTCGATCATATCCCATTCTTCATCCGTTTCCACCGGCCTCAGTTCGCCAGCTTCCCCGTCATCGTTCGGGATGAAGCTGGCGGCATGCAGTTCAATTTCATCATCATCCGTAATGCCGATTGGATAATAAAGAACATATGATTTTTCAAATTCATCTGATTCAAATGTAAACAAGATTTCACATAGTTGTTCATTGCCATTTTCATCAATGACCGTAAATTGCTTCTCACCGTGCTCCATTTTTTTCACCTCAATTTAGTTTTGACTGTCTAAATAGCCTTGCAAAATCATGACGGCCGCCATTTTGTCAATCACATTCCGCCGTTTTTTCCGGCTCACATCCGCTTCAATTAAGAGTCTTTCTGCTTCCACGGTGGAAAGGCGTTCATCCCACAATATCACCGGCAGCTGAAATTTTTCTTTCAACAGTTTGGCGAAACGTTGGCTTGCTTCCCCTCTCGGTCCAACGGTTCCATTCATGTTCTTTGGGAACCCTATAACTATTTTCTCCACATCATACGTTTTCATAAGTTCAGAGAGTCGGCTGAGGCCAAACTCTCCTTTCTCTTCATTGATTTTTATCGTTTCCAGCCCTTGTGCTGTCCATCCAAGTTCATCACTAATGGCTACGCCCAATGTTTTGGATCCTAAATCAAGACCGATAATCCGCATGTTATTCCTCACATTGCCTTTTTAAATAAGATTGAACCAACTCTTCAATCAATTCATCGCGTTCAATTTTTCGGATGAGATTTCTGGCTCCGTTATGTCTGGGGATATACGCGGGATCTCCGGACAATAAGTAGCCGACAATTTGATTAATCGGATTGTAGCCTTTTTCTTCGAGCGCATTATAAACGGCGGTAAGAACTTCTTTGACACTCGTATCAACAGGTTCTTCCGAAAAATTAAACTTCATCGTTTTATCGAAGGAACTCACCTTTTGCACCTCTTTCCCAGACTAAAAACGATTCTGCTTGTCTATATCCATTTTACACCATTGCTGCAAATTATGAAACGGATTTCACGAATTCTTCGACAAAACGAAGAGCTTCCGACAATTTTTCAGGATTTTTGCCGCCTGCTTGCGCCATATCCGCTCGTCCGCCGCCATTCCCTCCACAGCGGCCGGCCACTTCTTTAATCAATTTTCCAGCGTGATAGCCTTTTTCCACTAAATCTTTTGTCACGCCTGCCGCCAAGTTTACTTTTCCGTCCGCCGCCGATCCTAAAACGATAATGGCCGAACCGAGCTTTTGCTTCAATTCATCCACCATCGTGCGCAAGCTGTTCATATCTTTCAGCTGCACTTTCTCGGCAAGAACCGTTATACCGTTGAGGGATACAGCTTTATCCACAATGTTTTTGGCTTCCAGATTGCCAAGTTTCGCCGCTAAAGATTCATTTTCCTTTTGCAATTCTTTTATTTCCTGCTGCAGGCCGTCGATTCTCTCTAGTATGTCTTTTGTGTTTGCTTTTAATTTTCCGCCAATTTGTTCCAACAGTTTGAGGTGATCATTCATAAAATGGTAAGCAGCTTTACCCGTCACCGCCTCTATACGGCGAGTTCCAGCTCCGATTCCGGTTTCAGAGACAATTTTAAACAATCCGATTTCCGCCGTGTTGCCTACATGGCAGCCTCCGCAAAGTTCCAGCGAATAGTCGCCGACTTGGACAACGCGGACGATTTTCCCGTACTTTTCTCCGAACAATGCCATCGCTCCCATTCGTTTCGCTTCATCGAGAGGCATATGTTCGATCGTAACCGGAAGACGATCCCAAATTTTTTCATTGACAATTTGTTCGATTTTGGCTAGTTCTTCTTGGTCCACTTGACCAAAATGAGAAAAGTCAAAGCGGAGACGATCGCTTGCAACAAGTGAACCTGCTTGGTTGACGTGAATACCCAGCACATCTTTTAGCGCTTGATGCAATAAATGAGTTGCTGTATGATTCATTTCGATCGTTTTTCTTGACTCTTGATTGACAGAAGCAACAACAGAAGCCCCCGTCGTCAAAACGCCCTTTTCGATGATGACACGATGTAAATGTTGTCCGTTCGGCGCTTTTTGGACATCTTTAACTTTTATGATGACTTCATCGTTTTGAATAACACCTTCATCGGCAATTTGCCCTCCGCTTTCCGCATAAAAAGGAGTAACGTCCAATATGATTTGGACTTCCTCTCCTTCCAAAGCCCGTTCGACTAATGTTCCATCTTTTACGACAACTAGCACTTTCGCTTCCGTTTCAAGAGTTTCGTAGCCGATGAATTTGCTTTCCTGTTTCAATCCGACAAGGACACCGCCTTGCACCTGCATGGATTCGACATCTTGTCTTGCTTTTCTTGCCCGCTCTCTTTGCCGTTTCATTTCTTCTTCAAAACCGGCATAATCCAATGTCATGCTTTCATCTTCTGCATATTCCGCCGTCAATTCCACCGGGAAACCGTATGTGTCGTACAGGCGGAAGACTTCTTTACCGGGAATGACGCCGCTTGCTTTTTCTTTTTCCCTTTTGATGACATCAGCTAAAATGGCAAGCCCTTCATGAAGCGTTTCATGGAAGCGTTCTTCTTCGTTTTTGATCACTTTTTGAACAAAAGTTGCTTTTTCTTTCACTTCAGGGTAATAATCATCCATAATTTCGGCAACAACCGGCACGAGTTCATACATAAACGGCCGTTCTATGTTTAACGTTTTCGCATAACGGACTGCCCGCCGGAGAAGCCGTCTGAGAACGTATCCTCTTCCCTCATTGGAAGGAAGTGCGCCATCGGCTACAGCAAAAGTCACCGTGCGAATGTGATCGGCAATCACTTTAAAAGCAACGTCCTTTTCTTCATCAACTCTGTATTTTTGACCGGAAATGTTTTCGACGGCTTCGATAATAGGAAGGAAAAGATCGGTATCAAAATTCGTCGGCGCATTTTGAATGACCGAAACCATGCGTTCTAATCCCATGCCGGTATCGATATTTTTTTTCGGCAGAGGGGTGTAAGTGCCATCAGGATTGTGATTGAATTGGGAAAAAACAAGGTTCCATACTTCCAAATAGCGTTCATTTTCTCCGCCTGGATATAGCTCAGGATCATTTGGATCATTGCCGTATTCTTCACCACGATCATAAAAAATTTCCGTATTCGGTCCGCTTGGACCTTCCCCGATATCCCAAAAATTCCCTTCCAAACGAATGATCCGTTCTTCCGGCAATCCGATTTTGTTTTTCCATATGTCATATGCTTCATTATCTTCTGGATGGATGGTGACTGATAATCGATCCGGGTCAAATCCGATCCATTTTTCGCTTGTTAAAAATTCCCACGCCCACTCTATCGCTTCCTCTTTGAAATAGTCTCCGATTGAAAAATTCCCGAGCATTTCAAAAAACGTATGATGGCGAGCGGTTTTTCCAACGTTTTCAATATCATTCGTCCGAATCGATTTTTGCGCATTGGTGATTCTCGGATTTTCCGGTACAACCCTTCCATCGAAATATTTTTTTAATGTCGCCACCCCGCTGTTGATCCACAAAAGAGACGGATCATCCACTGGGATTAAAGACGCACTCGGTTCGACCGAGTGTCCTTTTTCCTTGAAAAAGTCAAGGAACATTTGGCGAACTTGAGCAGATGTTAGCTTTTTCATGGCATCCTCCCCATTTCAACCTGTTTTGTTTTTTGGCATAAATAAAAACCCCCGTCCATGGAAATATGTGCAAGTTGCACAGGGACGAGAGTTACCCGCGGTACCACCCTGATTATGAGCATTCGCCCATCACCTTCATTTTGCCGTAACGAGGCGGAACGTCAGGTTTTTGCCTGCACTCAGAATTAGCTTTCTGCTGCCCTTCATCTAGAGCTTCTTTCAGCCGCGGAAGCTCCTCTCTAAAAAGATGGACTGCAGCATACTGGATTCATCATCGCTTTAAAATGCTTATATTCTATACGAATTATAGACAACGCAAAAATACTTGTCAATGTGCCCTCCTCGTACGTAAAAAATAAAGCATCGTTTCCTTCAGAACGGCAACGAAAGGTACCGCCAAGATTAAACCGATTGCACCGCCGATTTCCCCTCCTGCAAGAAGAGCCATAATAATCACAAGCGGATGTAAATGCAAACTTCTCCCGACAATGAGCGGACCTAATATATTACCTTCAATAAATTGCAAACTGAATACAATTATGATGACAATGATCATTTTATTGATCGATATCGCCGCTGCAATCATTAAGGCGGGAACAGCTCCAATCAAGGGTCCGAAATAAGGGATGATATTTGTCAAACCGATGATGATCCCTAAAATGAGCGGGTACTTTATTTTAAAAAGCCAAAAAAGAAGGGATGCGGCCATGCCGATCAAAAAGCAGACAAACAGCTGCCCTCTTAAATAGTTTCCAAGGGTTTCATCGATATTTTTTAATAACTGCTTGCCCTCCTTGCGCCATTTCCTAGGCGTCAGACACCAAATTGTTTTTTCTATTTCCTGATAATCTTTCAACATATAAAAAACAAGAAATGGTATGACACCAATCGTGACGATATGATCTAATAACATTTTTGTACTTTCAAGCAGACGTTCAAGAAACTGTGCAATCGATCTCTCGGTATTCTCTATATAAGATTCAATCCGCTGATGAACTTCAGCAGGCAAACCGCTTGTCCCGTCATGTATTTGATCCGTCCAATTTTGGTAAGTTTTTGTGAACAACGGGATATTTTCCGCCAAATCTTTCATTTGTTCAACGAAAATGGGAAACCCTTTATAAAAACTAAAGCCGATTCCGCCAAAAAACATCAAATAGATGATCAAAATGGATAATGGCCGCGGCAATCCCGTTTCGTACAGCTTTTCAACGACTGGATGAAGCAAGTAAGTAATAAGCCCAGATATTAAAAAAGGGATGCAAACCGCTTTGATCATTTTAAGAAAAGGTAGCCAAATTCCCTTTAATTGCCAAATAATGAAAAAGAACAATGCAAATAGCAGCAAAAAGACGATACGAAACAACCATTTTCGTTCCCGCTCATTCATCCCTTATCCCTCCTCTTCTTATTTTGAGGAAAGATTGGGAGAATATACGCAAAAGCGCCTCTTTTCGGTGCCTTAAATTGCACGGTCATCTTCCGTGAATAAATCATCTAACGAACTGAGCGTTCCGTCTTCCTCGACCTGATGGGTATGGATCAATCCTTTTGAGACAGTGAGTTCAATAAAACAATTCCAACAATAATATTGATTCACGCCAATTTTGCCGATATCTTTGCTTTTGCAGTTTGGGCAAGTCAACAAAACAGGGACACCCCTTTATCGATTTTCTTATTTAACAACTATGGCCATTTTTATTTGAAGCAAGTACGGCTTCCGCCTCCTGTTGTCACTCCCCACAGTTGTTGTTTCAGATGTTACAATTTTCTCCCTGTTTCTTTAAAAATATACCTTTTTTGGCAATGCTCTATCCCTATTGCCCAAATTGCCGAATTTTATATGTGGTTCCCATCAAGGAGGCTGTCGCAGCATTGTATGTTTAATGTCGTCAATCCGTTGCTGTCTATTTTCAAATCATTGAACGGTTGACACGGCAGGCTTTTGTCTTTGAAAGTATGGAATAACAGAACGACTGAACAGGACTGTTTTAAAAGGTGATTCCGCTTAATAAAAAATAACGAAAACATGGGTATATGAACGTTAAATAAAAAAATGGGGCATTTTACGTCTCAAAATCAATTTGAGGCAGCCCCATTATTGTCCGCTTTCTTCCATGAAATCGTATGGAGTGATATTTTCCATTCCAATATTTGCATCTTCCATCGGAAACGGCAATTCCTCCGTCTCGTCAACTACATCATGTCCTTGCAGGCGCTTATTCAAAGTTGTTTGCCGCATGTACTCCTGATTGTTGCGAACCCCCATTTCCAGAGCCTTCCATTCTCCACACATGATCAAAAATTGCTTGCTTCTCGTTACAGCCGTATAGATTAAATTCCTTCTTAACATCCGGTAATAGCTATTTACGACAGGCAAAATGACGATCGGAAACTCGCTGCCTTGAGATTTATGAATGGAACAGCAATAAGCGAGCGTAAATTGATTGAATTCCGCCTTTGTATACGTGACTTCGATTCCATCATATGAAACGACCACCATATCTTCTTTATCCACATTTTCTTTTGCATAGAAGATGGAGACAATTTCCCCGATGTCGCCGTTAAATACATGTTGATCGGGCTGATTGACCAGCTGCAGAACTTTATCGCCAATCCGATAAATGACATTTCCATGTTTTATTTCCCTTTTGCTTTCAGCAGGAGGATTCAGCATTTCTTGAAGCATTTCATTTAACTGATCAATCCCAGCGCTTCCTTTATACATCGGGGCTAAAACTTGTATGTCTTTCGCCCTGAACCCTTTTTTTAACGCATTTTCAATAACTTTTCTCACCACTTCTTTTACTTGCGGCGTTGAACAAGGAATAAAGGATCGATCGCTTGTCGGTGTCAAAAGATCATCCGGCAATGTTCCTTTGCGGATGGCATGCGCTAAATCAATAATTGTCGAACCTTCCGCTTGCCGATAAATGTCTGTCAATGTGACAACAGGGATTTTTTCGCATTGGAGCAAATCACGAAGTACTTGGCCGGGCCCTACAGATGGCAGCTGGTCTTCATCGCCGACAAGAACGATTTGAATATCCGACGGAAGAGATTTAAACAACTGATGCATGAGCCAAACATCCACCATCGATACTTCATCGATTATGAGAAGTTTTCCGGAAATCGGATTATCTTCATCATGATCAAAGCCTTCCGTCCCATTCCAGCCTAAAAGACGATGAATGGTAACTGCAGGAAGCCCTGTTGCTTCCGCCATTCTCTTGGCCGCTCTTCCCGTAGGCGCTACAAGGACAATCGGAAACGGTTCTTCTTTTTTTTGATAATCTTTGGGATCCAAGGAAATGCCGTGAAGGTCGGCATAAATTTCGACAATGCCCCGAATAACCGTTGTTTTACCCGTTCCGGGACCGCCTGTTAATAAAAGCATTGGTGAATGAATCGCCCGCTGAATCGCTTCTTTTTGCGAAGGGGCAAACTGCACATTCATTTTCTCTTCCAGGCGGCCTAACGCCAGCAAAAATTCCGATTCAGGAAACTGATCATGAAAATGTTTTTGGCTTAAAAGCCGTTCAATGCTGCTTGCCAGCCCTATTTCCGCAAAATAAAGTGATGGCCAATAAATTCGATTTTCTTCCACCACAATCTTCCCGTCTTCTTCCAGTTCAACGAGCATTTTGGCAAGATCTTGTTCTGATACCGTTGCTTCTTTTCCTGCGTTTAACAAATCGAGCGCTTTTTCAAGAAGCTGTTTGTCTGTTAAATATACATGGCCTTCTTTTATCGCATATTGTTCTAGTGCGAACAAACAAGCTGCTTTTAAGCGGTCAGGGTGGTTTCCGGAGATTCCAAGCTCTCTGCCGATTTCATCCGCTCGAAAAAATCCAATTCCCTCAACATCTTCTACCAGTTTATAAGGATTTTGCCGAATCCGTTCCAGTGTTTCCTCCCGGTACAATTGATAAATTTTCATTCCCAGCTGGGCTCCGATGCCTAGTTGATTGAGACCGATCAAAACTTGTTCCAGCCCTTGATGCTCTTTTAAGGCCTCCCTTAAATAGTCTGCTTTTTCTTTTGAAAGTTTCGGAATACGCTTGAGCGCATCCGGATTTTCCAATATGATGGAGATTGCCTTTTCCCCTAGCTCAGCAACAATCGCCTCTGCTGTTTTTTTGCCGATTCCTTTAAAAAGATCGCTTGACAAATACTGGATGACCCCTTCTTTTGTTGTCGGTATCTCCTTTTTAAATCGCTCGGCATGAAATTGCAGTCCGAATTTGGGGTGATGCTTTTTGACTCCAAAAAACGTGTAGCTTTCATTTACATGGAGAAGAGGAAAATAACCGGTGACAGTAATTTGGCTTTGATCGAAATGCTCATTTGTTTCCTCAATTTTGACTTTTAAGACGGTATAATAATTTTGCTCATTTTGAAAGACAACATGTTTAATGACACCGCGGAGAAACGGTGCGTCATTAAGAAACAAGCCATCTTGATGACCGTCCATCCTTTCCCCCTCCCCTATTGTTTCTCTAGCGCCTCTTCGACCAGCTTTTTAGCATTTCCTGCCAATAAATGATCTGGCTGAATCGAAAGAGCTTTTTGAAACATTGTCAATGCTTTTTCAGCTTCGTCTTCATACGCATAAGCCACACCTAAATTATAATACGCATCGGCATGATCAGGGTCGAGTTCGATGGCTTTTCTCAGTTGGACTTTCGCTTCTTGAACCAATCCTGTTTGAGCCAGGCAAAGGCCGTACTGAAAAAACGCCGCCGCGTCTTTATCATTTAATTCAACAGCCCTCTGCAAATAAGGAAGAGCAAGACGGGATTCATCAAGTTGATAAAGGGACATGCCCAGCATAAAATAAGCATCGCCATCATTTAATCCAAGCTGGATGGCTTGCTGAAAAAAATCTTTCGCCTGTTGAAAATCATTTAAATGAAAATAAACCGCACCCATTCCGTAATATGCTGTTGCCGTTTGTTTATCGAGAGCAATTGCCTTTTGATAAAATGTCAAAGCTCTTTCCGCATCGCCGGTGGAAGCCAGCAAATTTCCAAAATTCACATATAGGACCGGATCTTTAGGGTTTTCTTCAAGCGCCTCTGCAAAATATTTAGCAGCTTCTTCCCATTTCCCTTCTTTCATCGCCTCCAAAGCCAATTGATTTTTTGACATCTTTTCACCCTTCCATAACCTTTTCAAAATATTCAGTTCTGGATGCAACTTTTAAAAAAAAGATCGTCTCCATCCGTCAGCCTACATACCATAGTTTTTTTCCGTCCTTATACACCTCATCAATCGTGCCGCCGCCTAAGCATTCCTCTCCATTATAAAAAACGACAGCTTGACCGGGGGTTACGGCACGGACAGGTTGTTCAAACGAAACCTTTGCTGTTTTGCCGCCAATCATTTTCACCCTTACAAATTGATCAGGCTGGCGATAGCGGAATTTGGCAGTACAAGCAAACTCCTCTTCCGGGACTTTGTTGGAAATCCAGTTGATGTTTGAAGCAATGATCGCATCGGAAAATAAATGATCATTTTCAAAACCTTGTTCAACATATAACACATTTTCTTTTATATTTTTTCCGACAACAAACCAAGGCTCCCCATTTCCGCCTATGCCGAGGCCATGTCGCTGTCCAATCGTATAATACATTAAACCATCGTGTTTTCCTTTAACTTCTCCAGACAGCGTCTCCATTCTCCCCGGCTGAGCGGGCAAATATTGGCTTAGAAATTGTTTAAAATTTCGTTCACCAATAAAGCAAATGCCGGTGGAATCTTTTTTCTTGGCTGTTGCCAAATTAGCTCTTTCAGCAATTTCTCTCACTTGTTTCTTTTCTAGATGGCCGATGGGGAACATCACCTTTGATAATTGTTCCTGTGTCAATTGGTTCAAAAAATAGGTTTGGTCTTTATTGGCATCTTTTCCGCGCAGCATTTTGTATTCGCCGTCACAATATTTAACCCTTGCATAATGTCCTGTCGCCACAAAGTCGGCTCCCAATTCCAATGCATGATCCAAAAATGCTCTAAATTTTATTTCCTTATTGCACATTACATCTGGATTTGGTGTTCTTCCTGCTTTATACTCTTCTAAAAAATAGGTGAATACTTTATCCCAATATTCTTTTTCAAAATTGACGGCATAATAGGGAATGCCCAATTGATTGCATACTCGAATGACATCATTGTAATCTTCCGTTGCTGTGCATACCCCGTTTTCATCAGTATCATCCCAATTTTTCATAAAAATTCCAATCACATCATAGCCTTGTTCTTTCAGTAGTAAAGCGGCCACCGATGAATCAACGCCGCCTGACATCCCGACAACGACTCTAGTTTCTTGTGGGGCTTTTGGCATTTTTGTTACCTCTTTCTACTTTGAAGTCAACCTTTTAATGATTTTGGAAATGGTTTTGGCCGTATTTGCAATTTCTTCTTCCGTATTGCCCAATCCAAAACTAAAGCGAACAGATGAAGTAATCCGCTCCGAATTTTTGCCAAACATAGAGACGAGAACATGTGACGGTTCAACAGAGCCTGCTGTACAGGCTGAACCGCTGGAGGCCGCTATTCCGGCCAGATCCAGATTTACGAGAAGAGACTCTACATTCGTGCCCGGAAAGAAAACGTTCATAATATGCGGAAGGCTATTTTTTACAGAACCGTTTATTTGAAACGATATGTTTTCTTTTTGAAACAGATCCATCATCACTTGTTTAAAATGGCTGTATTGTTTTGCTTTTTCTTCTCTTGTGCTTTCCGCAATTTGTACGCTTTTTGCCAATCCAACGACACCTGGTACATTTTCCGTCCCGGCTCTTCTTTTTAATTCCTGCTCGCCTCCGAACAGCCGCGGAGAAAATTTCACGCCTTTTCGTACATACAAGAAACCGGTTCCCTTCGGGCCGTTTATTTTATGGCCGGAAACAGACAATAAATCAATGCCCATTCTGCCGACATCTATTGGCAATAACCCGTATGCCTGCACCGCATCTGAGTGGAAATAGGCTTGATGTTCCTTTAATAATTGTCCTATTTCCTCTATCGGCTGTATGGATCCCACTTCATTATTGCCCAACATTACCGACACAAGGATCGTATCATCCTGCAAGGCTTTATTTACATCTTCAATGGACACAACGCCCGATTCGTCAACCGGCAAATAAGTGATGCGAAAACCATATCTTTCTAAGTAGCGGCAAGATTGCAAAACCGCCGGATGCTCAATTTCCGTTGTGATGATATGCTTCCCTTTGTCCGCATTTGCCAGCGCCGTTCCGATGATCGCCGTATTGTCCGCTTCAGTTCCACCGCTTGTAAAAATGATTTCTTTTGCATCGGCTTGAATGCTTTTGGCGATGATTTCCCTTGATTCGTCGAGGAAACGCCTGCTTTCACGGCCAAATGAGTGAATGCTTGACGGATTTCCAAAAACATCTCTCATAAAATGGACCATTTCTTCAAGAACATCTGGATGAACTGGCGAGGTTGCCGCATGATCTAAATAAACCCGCTCCATCTTTGAGTTAACGCCTCCTGTATTAAATGTAGAACATATAGGCATCCTGCTCATTATCATCGCTAAAGCTAGCAAGATCAGCTAATGTCGTATTATCAAGAACATCTTTGACCGCATCGCGAATCTTCAGCCAGAGATGCCTCTGGGCAGGCTGTTCGTCTTCTATTCCCTCTACAGGAGTAATCGGTCCTTCCAAGACGCGAATAACATCCCCTGCCGTTATCTTTGACGGATCATCAGCCAACACGTAACCGCCATAAGCGCCGCGGATGCTTTTGACTAGCCTGGCATTGCGGAGCGGAGCGATCAACTGTTCTAAATAGTGTTCAGATAAATTGTGTGTTTGAGCGATGCTTTTCAGGGAAGTCGGTCCTTCACCGTACTTTCGTGCAAGTTCAATCATGATCGTTAACCCATAGCGTCCTTTCGTTGAAATCTTCATATACCTACACTCCCATTTCAATGTTCTTTCAAAAATTGTCTCCAACGTCATTCTACTTTAAACTTTAGTCATTATAGCATATTATCTTATTATAGAGTAACGAGAATATCTTAGGAGCGATATGATGGAACCGCTAGCTTACAGAATGCGTCCAACGAAAATAGAAGAGATCATCGGACAAGATCATTTAGTAGGAAAAGGAAAAATTATTGAACGAATGGTTCGGGCGAAAGTTTTGAGCTCGATGATTTTATACGGTCCTCCCGGAATCGGCAAAACTTCGATGGCTACGGCAATAGCCGGCAGCACAAATACTCCATTTCGAAAGTTGAATGCGGTCGTCCACAACAAAAAAGATATGGAAATTGTGGTGGAAGAAGCGAAAATGTCCGGCAAGATCATTCTTATTTTAGATGAAGTGCACCGACTTGATAAAGCAAAACAAGATTTTCTGCTTCCGCATCTTGAAAGCGGAATGATTATTTTAATTGGCGCGACGACGACCAATCCTTACCACGCCATTAACCCGGCCATTAGAAGCAGATGCCAAATTTTTGAGCTAAAGCCGCTTTCGCCTGACGAAATTATGACCGCTCTGAAAAGAGCTTTGAATGACCCTCGGGGGCTGAATGATCATGCAATTGACATCAGCGACAAAGCGTTAAGGCATATAGCCGAAAGCTCTTTCGGAGATGTTCGGGCGGCTTTAAACGGTTTGGAATTAGCCGTTTTATCAACTAAAGAGGATCAAAACGGAATCGTCCGAATTTCAGTTGAAATTGCTGAAGAATGCATGCAAAAAAAGAGTTTTTCACACGATAAAGATGGCGATCATCATTATGATGTTTTATCTGCTTTTCAAAAATCGATTCGCGGATCTGATGTAAACGCTGCCCTTCATTATTTAGGAAGATTGATTGAAGCAGGTGATCTGCCTTCCATTGCGCGTCGGCTGATCGTCATTGCTTATGAAGACATCGGCCTGGCCAATCCGCAAGCAGGCGTTAGAACCCTTGCTGCCATCGAAGCTGCAGAACGCGTCGGATTCCCGGAAGCGCGCATTCCTTTAGCAAATGCTGTGATTGAATTGTGCTTATCGCCAAAATCGAATTCTGCTGTTAAAGCCATTGATGCGGCATTGTCAGATATCCGCAAAGGGTTGTCCGGCGAGATTCCCGATCATCTAAAAGATGCCCATTACAAGGGTGCGAAAGAGCTTGGAAGAGGTATTGACTATATATACCCTCACGATTTTGAAACAGGATGGGTAAAGCAGCAATATCTTCCCGATTCAATTAAACACCGCAAATATTATGAGCCGAAACGGACTGGAAAATTTGAACAGGCGCTTGCCCAAATATATGAAAACATTGAAAAAAAGCAAAAAGGAGGAAGCTGAAAAAAGAGACCTTTTGAACAGTCAGCATTCTCTTTATTAAAAGTAAAACGAATTTTTCCCATTAAAGAACGGCCTGCCTTCCATTGAGCAGACCGTTCTTAATCTTCATCTCCAACACGGTTGATTTTAATGTCCTTCAGCAATTGATTGATGACATGTCCGGCCATAATCAGTCCGGCAACAGACGGCACAAATGCGTTGGAAGACGGCGGCATTTTGGCTTTGCGGATGGTTGATTGATCATTCCCAACTTCTTTTCTCACATCTTCTCTAATAACAATCGGCCTTTCATCTGAAAACACGACCTGAATTCCTGTACGGATTCCTTCTTTGCGCAGTTTAGTGCGAATTACCTTGGCAATTGGATCCGTATGTGTTTTGGAAATATCAGCTACGCGAAAACGGGTGGGATCCGTTTTGTTCGCCGCTCCCATGCTTGAAATGATAGGTATGTTCCGCTTTAAACATTCCTTCATGAGATGAATTTTGTAGCTAATGGTGTCGCTGGCATCGATCACATAATCAGGCTCATAGCTAAAAAACTCTTCATACGTCTCCTCTGTATAAAACATTTTTAGGGCAATTACTTCACACTCGGGGTGAATGTCTGCAATTCTTTCTTTCATTAAATCCACTTTTGGTCTGCCTATTGTCGACAGCAAAGCATGAATTTGCCGGTTGACATTCGTAATATCAACATCATCTTTGTCAACTAATATCAAGCGCCCTACACCTGAGCGAGCCAGTGCTTCAACAGCGAATGAACCGACTCCTCCGACCCCTAATACGGCAACAGAACTGTTTTTTAATATATGTAACCCCTCTTTGCCAATTGCGAGTTCGTTTCGGGAAAATTGATGAAGCAACCATATCACTCCAATTTGCTGAAATTGCGAAAATTAACGTTCATTCCTTATATGGAACGAAAAAAAGTCCCAATTGTGCCGTCGCCGTTTCCTTCGTTTTGAACCCGCACTCAGCAGGTGGGTGCCCTGTTCCAAAGTTTTGTAAGTCCTCTTTGCCATAAAATGAGGCATTTACTCGCCTTGGAAACTCCGGGCTCCCATTGTTATCGTTGTTCGGTCAAAACTAGGTGTACGACGCACACATCAGGACTTTAATGTTGGTTAAAGAATATCATAATCATTAAAAGTTTTCAAGATCGAAAACTGAAAATGGGAATTATTCCCTTGGATTCACCTTTAAAGAAAGATGAAGCTCATCCAATTGTTCGTTGCTCACTACACTCGGTGCGTCTGTCAGCAAACAGCTGGCGCTTGCCGTTTTCGGAAAGGCGATCGTGTCGCGCAAATTGGTTCTTCCCGCCAATATCATGACAATGCGGTCAAGACCTAAGGCAATTCCTCCATGAGGAGGTGTTCCATATTCGAAAGCTTCCAATAAAAATCCGAATTGTTCTCTTGCTTGTTCTTCAGTAAATCCAAGAAGTTGAAACATTTTTTCTTGAACATCCTTCTCAAAAATCCGGATGGATCCTCCGCCAAGCTCATATCCGTTTAATACTAAGTCATATGCTTGCGCCCGCATTTTCAAAGGATTGCTTTCAAAATACTCCAAGTCTTCCCTTACAGGCATTGTAAACGGATGGTGCAGAGCATAATAACGTCCGTCTTCCTCATTGAATTCAACAAGCGGCCAATCCGTTACCCATAAAAATTCCAGTTTATTTTCATCAATCAATCCTAATTCTTTCCCCAGTTTTAACCGAAGAGCTCCCAAAGCATCAGCCACAATTTCTTTTTTGTCTGCAACAAACAGCAGCATGTCGCCGGGTTCGCCTTTAGCCGCAGCTAGAATGCCGTTCTTTTCATCTTCAGATAAAAATTTGGCAATCGGCCCTTTCACATCATTTTCCTCTACTTTCAGCCATGCCAGCCCTTTAGCTCCATAAACGCTGACAAACTCTTGCAGCTGATCGATATCCTTTCGTGAATATTGATCCCCTTTTTCTTTTACATTGATCAGTTTCACTTGTCCACCATTAGCCACCGCTCCGCTGAACACTTTGAAGGCGGAATCCTTGACAATCTCTGATACGTCAACCAGTTCCATATCAAACCGAACATCCGGCTTGTCCGATCCGTAACGCGCCATCGCTTCATCGTATGATATGCGTGGCAGAGGAAGCTCAAGCTCGATCCCCTTCACTTCTTTCAAAACATAAGCCATCATCTGTTCCGTTAAGTTCATAATATCTTCTTGGCTCATAAAGGATGTCTCGATATCGATTTGTGTAAACTCCGGCTGACGGTCTGCCCGCAAATCTTCATCCCGGAAGCATCTGGCAATTTGGTAATAACGATCGAAACCTGCAACCATTAAAAGCTGTTTAAAAATTTGCGGCGACTGCGGCAGCGCATAAAATTCCCCTGGATGCACGCGGGAAGGGACAAGGTAGTCGCGCGCTCCTTCCGGTGTGCTTTTCGTCAAAATCGGGGTTTCAACGTCGATAAAACCGTTGTCATCTAAAAAGCTGCGAATCGCTTTCGTAATTTGGTGACGCATTTTTAATGTTTCAAACATGACCGGGCGGCGCAAATCTAAATAACGGTATTTTAACCGGACATCTTCCGATATTTCCGTTTTTTGATCCGCAAGGGAAAACGGAGGTGTTTTCGCACTGTTTAAAATTGTCACTTCTTCAACAACGACTTCCACTTCACCAGTGGGAATGTTTCGGTTTACCGTTTCTTCTGTTCTTTTAACAACTTCTCCTTTAACGTCCAATACATATTCACTGCGGATTTTTTCCGCTGTTTCCAACGCTTCTTTTGATATCTCCGGGTTAAATACGATTTGCACAACACCCGTTCTGTCGCGCAAATCAATAAAAATCAGCCCTCCTAAGTCGCGGCGTCTTTGCACCCACCCTTTTAAAACCACTTTTTCACCGACAGCTTCCCGGGAAATTTCTCCGCAGTAATACGAACGTCCAAACATTTTTGTCCTCTCCTTTACTTCTTCTCTTGAAGATAAGAAATCAGTTTTTGAAATTCAACTTCTTTTTGCTCTCCAGTTTCCATGTTCTTTACAATGACCGACTCTTTTTCTAGTTCCTCATCGCCAATAATGACAACGAATTTCGCTTGGAGCCGGTCGGCCGATTTTAATTGCCCTTTCATTTTCTTATTTTCATAATCTTTATCAGCGGCTATCCCCGCTTTCCGCATTTCTTGCAATATAGCAACAGATTGTTCTTTCGCCTTTTCCCCCAGCGCCACAATGTAACAATCAAGTCCATCATCAATCGGAAGGGAAATGTTTTCAGCATCTATGGCGGCCAAAAGCCGTTCAATACTAAGGGCAAACCCAATGCCGGGGGTGTTCGGACCGCCTGCTTCTTCTACCAATCCGTTATATCTCCCGCCTCCGCATAAAGTGGCAATAGCGCCAAATCCTTCCGCATTACTCATAATTTCAAAAGTAGTATGATTGTAATAATCCAAACCGCGGACAAGGTTTGAATCGATTTCATATTCGATTCCAAGACGATCTAAATATTTTAAAACTCTTTCAAAATATTGTTTTGAATGATCATTTAAATATTCAAGGATTGACGGTGCACTTTCCATCAGTTCATGCCCACGGTCCTGCTTGCAATCTAAAATTCTTAATGGATTTTGTTTTAAACGCTTTTGACAATCGGAACAAAATTCGCCAATTCTTGGTTCAAAATGGCGGATTAAAGCGTCTCGATGCTTTTCTCTGCTCTCTTTGTCCCCCAAACTGTTTATGACTAGTTTCAATCGTTGTAATCCTAAAGATTTATAAAATGCCATCGCTAAAGATATGACTTCGGCATCGATTGCTGGATCGTTGGAACCGAGAGCTTCAACGCCAAATTGGACAAACTGACGAAAACGCCCCGATTGTGGTCTTTCATAGCGAAACATCGGTCCGACATAGTAAAGTTTCACAGGCTGCAGCGGATCCGCATACAGTTTCTTTTCAACAAAGGCTCGAACAACAGCAGCAGTCCCCTCCGGCCGTAAAGTCAAACTTCTTCCTTTCCGATCCGGAAAGGTGTACATCTCTTTTTGGACAATGTCGGTTGATTCGCCGACCCCTCGCTGGAATAATTCCGTATGTTCAAAAATCGGGGTGCGAATTTCCTGAAAACGGTAAAGACGGCATATATCTCGAATTTTCTTTTCAACATATTGCCATTTTGCCGCCTCTTTCGGCAAAATATCTTGCGTACCTCTTGGGATTTGAAATGCCATGTTCGATTCTCCTCCAATTTTTTGAAATTCCCAGAAAACAAAAAAATCTCGTCCCGTACGTTGCCGTAGGGACGAGAGAGTCCTCCCGTGGTGCCACCCTAATTGAAGCGCCATGCTTCCACTTAAACGTTAACGACCGTTCACGTTCCCTCCTACTCAATTTTCAGAGGAAAACCTTCGGAGCGTCTTTCGTTAAGCCAGCATGGAGAAAAGCTTTCAGCCTATGGCTTTTCCTCTCTGTCCACGTGTTTCTTAACTACTCTCTCCGTCATCGGTTATGGCAATGATTCAGTTTTCTTCAGAATTTTATATTATCATACGAACAATCTTATGTCATGTCAAGAACGACTTAAACGTATTTTGATCTTTTTCACATCGGTTTGATTTAAACCGAAGTCGGTATTTTCCTCAAAAACTTTATTTTCCATGATCGATTCGTCTTTCCAATGAACCCCGAAACACTCGAAGCCAAACGATGAAGAAATGGATTGATTTTCACTAGAACGCATATTTTCTGTCGCCCTTTCATATCGAGTTTCTTTTACAGTTTGCCACGGAAAGAAAAAAAATACTCAATAGGATAGAAGGAAATACCGAAATAAAGATTGAATTCTTATTTTAAAGGAAAGGAGAGGAGAACGGGTTTTGACTAAAAAAAATGTATCAATCATCCTCCTTGCGGTGCTCCTTTTGACTTTGCCTGTTCCAACAGCGAATCCTGTCCAGGCGGAAACAAGGATTGCAGTCATAAAAAAAGATCAAGTAAACATTCGGACAGGACCCGGATTAAGCTATGCTGTAAAGACAACTGCAAAATTTGGACAAACATTCCCGATTGTTGAAAATAAAGGCGATTGGGTGAAAGTAAAATTAGGAAACGGTTCATACGGCTGGATTGCCGAGTGGCTTTTATCTGAAGAAGGCACAGATTTTGTCGTTTCCTCCTCAAACGGATTGAGAATCCGTTCGGGACCAGGTACAAGCTATAAAGTCATCGGGCACTTTCCGAAAGGCGAAAAAGCGGCCCTCATTCAAAACAAGGGAGACTGGGCAAAAATCTCCTATAAAAAGCAAATGGGCTGGGTTTCAAGAGCTTACATATCTGCTGCAAACGGAGGCAATCACGAAAGAAAAACGGGAGTGGTTCAAGCAGCGATTCTGAATATCCGTTCCAAACCGTCAACAAAATCATCCGTCATTGGAAAATTATCAAAAAACGTAAAGATTGACATTGTGGAAGAAAAAGACGGTTGGCTGAAAATCCGCTACAAGCAAATAACAGGCTGGACTATGAGTCAATATATAAAAACGTCCGATTCGAAAACGAGCCCCTCTGCTCCGCAGATGGGTGTTGTAACAGCAAGCTCGTTAAATGTAAGAAATGCCCCATCCTTCAATTCCGGCAAGGTCGGTTCCATCCCATCTGGAACGAAGGTGACGATCATTGGGGAAAACGGCGATTGGTATAAAATTCACTATGGTAAAAATCGGACAGGTTGGGTTTCCAAAAGATATGTCGAAGTTCGTTCCGCTCAAAAAGGAAACGTGCAGCTTATCACGCTTTTATATGATGGCACGAATTTGCGTAGCGCACCTTCCACCTCCGCATCGATTGTCCAAAGAGGGAACAAAGGAGATCAATTTCAAGTGGTAAATGCAGAGGGAAGCTGGTATAAAATTCAATTAGCAAATGGGAAAACAGCCTATGTAGCAAATTGGATTGTTGCTGCAAATACGGACAGCGAAAATCGTGTTTTACCGTCAAAAGGAAAAAAAGTCATCATTGATCCCGGCCACGGCGGTTATGACAGCGGTACAATCGGGGCAAACGGTACGCTTGAAAAAAAAGCGACATTAAAAACAGCTAAACTCGTCTACGATCAATTAAAAAAAGCCGGTGTAAATGTATCTTTAACGAGAAATGATGACACCTATATAAGTTTGTCTTCCCGCGTCGGCATAGCCGAAAGAAATAATGCCGCCGCTTTTGTCAGCATTCATTACAATAGTTCGATTATTCAAAGCGCAAAAGGGATAACAACTTTTTATCACCGTTCTTCAAAGGATAAAAAACTGGCTACTATCCTTCATCAAGAGCTGATCCGCCATTCCGCTTTGCGAAACCGTGGAGTTCAGTATGGAAACTACTACGTACTTAGGGAAAACAGCCGACCTTCAGCCCTTTTAGAATTAGGATTTTTAAGCAATGCCCGTGAGGAATGGATCATTAACACAAAAGCTTACCAAGAACAAGTCTCCAAAGCAATTAGCAAAGGGATTGTAAAATATATAAAATCCTAAAAAAAGCGCGGGCAGCGAACCCGCGATCTATTGCAAAAGACCACAAACATTCATCAATGAATTTTGTGGTCTTTCATCATTTTTATTGTTTTTTTCAACGCCATTTTATTTGCTTTCAATAATTAACGTGACCGGACCAACATTTGTAAAGCGGACATCCATCATGTCACCGAAAGAACCTGTTTGAACAGCGATTCCTTTCTCCCTTAATTTTTCATTAAAGTATTCGTATAACCGTTCAGCCGTGTTGGATTTTGCCGCTTTCATGAAATTCGGCCTTCTCCCCTTTTGGCAATCGCCGTAAAGTGTAAACTGGGAAACCGATAATACCTCACCGCCGACATCGAGAAGGGAAAGGTTCATTTTTCCATGCGCATCTTCGAAAATACGCAAATTTGCTACCTTGTCCGCTAAAAATTCAGCGTCTTTCTCTTCATCTTCATGCGCTACTCCGACAAGAACCATTAAACCGAAACGAATCTCTCCAACAACTTGTCCATCTACTGTTACGCTTGCATCTTTTGCCCGCTGCACGACAACTCTCATTTTGCAACATCATACCCTTTCCTAGTTCATCAATCTTCGTACGGAATAAACGTCAGAAATTTGCTTAATTCGGTCGACAACTTTTTGCAGATGACTTATATTTTGTATTGAAATTCCCAAATGAATGTTGGCCACTTTGTTTCTGTCCGTTCGTCCTGATATCGTTGTAATATTTGTTTTCGTCTCTGTGACGGACTGCAATACTTCATTGATCAATCCTTTGCGGTCAAAACCTAAAATCTCAATCTCCACATTGTATTCCTTTTTGCCATCAAGTTGATTTTCCCACTCGACTTCAATCAGCCGGTCTTTCACATCTTCTTTATTGACATTCGGGCAATCTGTCCGATGCACGGAAACACCCCGTCCTTTCGTAATAAAGCCGACTATATCATCGCCGGGAACGGGATTGCAGCAGCGTGAAAGCCTGATTAGCAAGTTGTCGATGCCTTTAACAGATACACCGGCATCGCGGCGCTTTTGCTTCTGTCCTTGCTGCACCGCTTTTTCAATCAATTTTTCCTCTTCTTCCAAATCGCGTTGTTTCCGCAATTTTTCAACGAGTCGATTGGCCACTTGAAGAGCCGTAATGCCATTGTAGCCTACTGCTGCATACATATCCTCTTCATTCGCAAAATTAAACTTTTCTGCGACCCGCTTAATATTTTCCGGTGTCAGTGCTTCTTTGGCATCAAAATCCAACGCCTTGATTTCTTTTTCTATCAATTCGCGGCCTTTTTCCACGTTTTCTTCCCGCCGCTGTTTCTTAAAAAATTGGCGGATTTTATTTTTCGCCTGTGATGTTTGGGTTAGCTTCAGCCAATCTTGGCTTGGGCCGTATGAGTGTTTGGAAGTCAATATTTCCACAATATCGCCGGTTTTAAGTTTATAATCAAGCGGGACAATTTTGCCGTTCACCTTTGCCCCGATTGTTTTATTGCCTATTTCCGAATGAATCCGATAAGCGAAATCAATCGGAACGGAGCCAGCAGGCAGTTCGATAACATCCCCTTTAGGAGTGAAAACGAACACCATGTCCGAAAATAAATCAATCTTCAATGCTTCCATAAACTCTTCGGCATTGGAAGAATCGTTTTGAAATTCTAATATTTCTCTAAACCAACTTAACTTTTTGTCGAAGGATGTAATATTTTTCCCTTCTTTATAAGCCCAATGTGCAGCAATCCCATACTCCGCAATAGCGTGCATTTCATATGTGCGGATTTGAACTTCAAGGGGATCCCCTTTCGGACCGATCACGGTTGTATGGAGGGATTGATACATATTCGTTTTCGGCATTGCAATATAATCTTTGAATCTACCGGGCATCGGCTTCCAACATGTATGAATAATCCCCAATACCGCATAACAATCTTTGATGCTGTTGACAATAATGCGGACTGCCAGTAAATCATAAATTTCATTGAACTGTTTATTTTGCAGCACCATTTTCCGGTAAATTGAATAAATATGTTTTGGACGTCCGTACAGTTCCGCTTTTATATTGACTTCCTCAATTCTTTCCTTTAAATTTTCAATGACCTCTTCTACATATTTTTCTCGTTCCGCCCGTTTCTTCTTCATTAAATTGACAATCCGATAATATTGCTGCGGGTTTAAATAGCGGAGAGCCGTATCCTCAAGCTCCCATTTAATTTTGGAAATTCCAAGGCGGTGTGCAAGAGGGGCAAAAATTTCCAATGTTTCATTGGCAATTCTGCGCTGCTTTTCTTGGGGCAAATGTTTTAATGTGCGCATATTATGAAGACGGTCAGCCAATTTGATCAAGATGACACGGATATCTTTGGCCATCGCCACAAACATTTTCCGATGATTTTCCGCCTGTTGCTCCTCTTTTGATTTATATTTAATTTTCCCGAGTTTTGTCACCCCGTCAACAAGCATTGCGACTTCATCATTAAATTCTCTCTTAAGATCTTCCAGCGTAACATTTGTATCCTCTACCACATCATGCAAAAAACCCCCTGCAATGGTGGCAGGATCCAATTCCAAGTCCACAAGGATTCCCGCTACCTGCACAGGATGCATAATATACGGCTCGCCCGATTTCCGATATTGGCCGTGATGAGCTTCTTTAGCAAAATGATATGCTTTTTTTATAAACTCTATATCGTCAGCTGACAGATATTTTTCTGCTTTCTCAATGACCTGTTCAGCTGTCAATACTTTTTCGTTCGCCATGGGATCACCTTTAAATGAATAACGTTATTGTATTTATTATTAAATAAAAAGAACAAACATGTAAAGAGATCAATTTGAATCTTTTTGAAAAACGAAAGTGTAAACGTCTTCAAAAAACGAAAACAAGCTTCTTGCCCGTTTTGAAACCGAAAACTCATTTTATCTGCCCGGAATCAGGGGCAAAGTGTTCACATAAAGACGAGAAATGTTTTTGGCAATTTCGACTGGGCGATTTTCTCAACCAATGTTCCGTTCCATCATCAAATAAAACAAAGCACCCGTTGCGAGTGCCTTGATTCAACGCTAATATTTCATTAATGCTAGAATATCATAGCCTTCCAATCTTTTCCGGCCTTCAAGATAAGATAGTTCAATTAAAAAGGCAATTCCAGCAACTGTTCCTCCGAGCTGCTCTACCAATTTGATTGTTGCTTCAATTGTTCCTCCAGTTGCCAACAGGTCATCCGTTATTAATACCCGTTGTCCGGGTTTGATGGCATCTTTATGAATGGTTAGCGCATCTTTTCCATATTCTAGTCCATATTCCACTTTAATTGTTTCCCGAGGCAGCTTTCCTTCTTTTCTGACGGGAGCAAAACCTACTCCAAGAGAATAGGCGACTGGACAACCGATGATAAAACCCCTTGCTTCTGGGCCGACAACGATATCGATTTTTTTCTCGCGGGCATATTCAACAATTTGATCTGTGGCATATTTAAAAGCTTTCCCGTTGTCCATCAACGTTGTAATATCTTTAAAAGAAATGCCCGGTTTTGGAAAATCTTCAACAATCGTAACATATTGCTTTAAATCCATTTTATGTCCTCCTAGGAATCTTCAATCAGTTTATTGCATTATTTTGTTAACAATACTGTTGCGAATGGCCGTTTCAAACCATTCTTTCAATTCGTGATAGGATGAATATAAAAGAGTTTGTTCAAGCTTTATTTGCTCCTGTTTTAGTTGAAACGTTTTGGATTCGGACAGATCCCGCTTTTTCACTTGTTGATTTAATGTAATGATTCCATTGTTAATTGTAACAAATTCGAGTTCAAAAAACACCTTTGTCATAAAAAAGATCGTCTCTTTTGTCCACCCTCGATACTTGGCCAATTCTTCACCATATTGGTGTAAATCAAATGAACCTTTTTTCATTAAAAAGGCATAATACCATTTAAAATGCTCCCGTGTCGGAAGTGTTTGGAAGAAGTGGTTCGATCTTTGCATAAAAACAGCATAAATTCTTTCGGGCGCCCCCTTTTCAAAAAGCTCGCGGAATAGATCCAATTTCGTCGGCATATCAAGAAAAACAACATATTTTCCGGTAATCTCAATTTCGCTAAGAGGCAACTGATTAAAAAGACGGATGCCGTCATAGAACTGCTGACCTTTAAAGAATTCGATAGATTCTTTGCGGAAAACAAGTAAACATTGTTTTTCTTGCGGGAGTTTGCCAATCAAACGATCCAATTCTTTGGCACCCCGCCAATCAAACAGCTGCCATGTTGGTACAGCAAGATCTTCAAGCAAAAGCTGAGGTTTTTTTATGTTATTCCATTCATTGACAGCAAGCTCACCGACAACGGAAATGCTGGCAAGAGGCGATATTTCATCAGCCGCCTCACCATGTCCGAATCCGACCACATCTAATTCATATCCATCTTTTTCGACCACCAGTTTCAAATGCGCTTCACTTGCACCTATTTTTCTTACATTGACCGCCAAAACATTTTCCAATAAAAAAAGGGGTTTCGGATTAGAAACGCCAAAGGGTGAGAACAGATTGATTTCCTCAATCGCATCAATTGTCACATCTTCAAGACTGCATGTACATTCGATCTGTTTCATCGGAATAAAATCTTCATCTGTGAGCTGTTCCTTTGCCATTTCAATCAAATTTTGCCTAAGCTCATCAATGTTTTCCGCCCTTATCGTCATTCCTGCTGCCATTTTATGTCCGCCAAAATGAGTAAAAAGATGGCGCAATTGTGATAAATTGCGAAACAGATCAAAGCCGTCGATGCTGCGAGCCGACCCTTTGGCAATACCGGTCTCAGGGTCAATGCTGAGAACAATTGCCGGCCGATAAAATTTTTCAACCAATCTCGATGCAACAATGCCGGCCACCCCGTAATTCCAATTTTCTTTTGCAATGACCAATACAGGGTGATCATCAACCGGAAACCGTTCCTCAATTTCCTTCATTGCTTCGTCCGTCATTTCTTGAACAAGCTTCTGCCGCTGTTTATTTAATTGATCTATTTCTTTTGCAAGTGTTTCAGCTTGGACCGGATCAGTCGTCAGCAGCAATTCAACAGCAGGATCAGCCTCTTTTAACCTCCCTGCTGCATTGATTCGCGGGCCGATCACAAATCCGACCGTTTCTTCATTTACAGAAGCTTTCTCAACCCCGGCAGCAGAGAGCAGAGCCCTAATTCCAGGTCTTGAGGAAGTTTTTAGTTTTTCAATTCCTTTTTTGGCGATCAGGCGGTTTTCACCAAAAAGAGGAACTAGATCAGCAATGGTCCCTATTGCCGCAATTTCCAACAGCGATTCAGGAACGGTTCCCAGAAGCGCATGCGCCAACTTGAAGCTGACACCGACTCCTGCAAGTTCCTTGAAAGGATAATCTGATCCTTCCAATTTCGGGTGGATAATCGCATAGGCGTCAGGCAAAACAGCGCCGATTTCGTGATGGTCGGTAATGATCAAATCGATGCCAAGCTCTTTGGCTACTTTCGCTTCATGAATGGCAGCGATTCCTGTATCAACCGTGATAATTAATCGGCAGCCTTTCTCATAAATCATTCGAAAGGCCCGCTCATTCGGGCCATACCCTTCCGTAAACCGATTTGGTATGTAATAATCAGCATCTGCCCCCAATTCCCTTAAAGCCGTCATCATGACGACCGTGCTGGAAACACCGTCTGCATCATAATCGCCGTAAACGACAATCTTTTCATTGTTTTTGATTGCGGAAAAAATGCGTTCACAAGCTCGTTCCATTCCTTTCAATAAAAAGGGGTCGTGAAAAGAGGGTTCATTTATATGTAAAAACTCTTTCGCCGCTTCAACTTCATGAATGCCGCGATGCACAAGCATTCTTGCAGCCAGTTGTGAAATGTTCAATGAGTTCATTAATTGGCGAACCGTTTTGCCGTTGGATTCATTTTCAAATAAACGATTCCAACGATATTTCGATTTTAGCATAAATTCCCCTCCTCAACCTCCCTATTATACAGAAGGAGTTCAACAGTTTTCAAACACATTTTCTCATCAAGTCCGCAAGTAAAGTAGAAACGGATTTCAGAAGGGACGGCTTGCTGTCTCTGACTTTCGCCAACGGACACCTTGAAAACCTTCCGGCGCAAATAAAGGAAAAAAGCTCCGTTGTGTGGAGCTTTTATCCTTGAGGCTGTCCGTTCATTTTTAACTTAGAACCTTTTTGAATCTGCTTCCATTTCCAAATCACATATAGCTGAGTGGCAATAAACAAAGATGAATACACCCCGGCAATCAATCCAACTAAAAGCGCGACCGAAAAATTTAAAATCGAGTGGCTTCCGAACACAATCAATGCCAAAACGGTAAAAATGACGGTCAAAACGGTGTTGATGGATCTTGTAAGTGTTTGCTGCAAGCTTTTGTTGGCAATATTGATCAGTTGATCAAGCGTCTTCACTCTTTTGACTTTACGCATATTTTCTTTAATGCGGTCAAATGTGACAATTGTATCATTAATCGAATATCCGATGATCGTTAACACAGCAGCAATAAATGTAATATCGACTTCAAGCCTTGTGAAGCTGAAGAAGACGACGATAAAAAACGCATCGTGCAACAGGGCCAGAACCGCTGCAAGCGCCATATAAAATTCAAAGCGGAGCGACACATAGATGATAATCCCAATCGAAGCAATTAATACACTAATAAACGCATTTCGCGCCAGCTCTTTGCCGACTGTTGGCGAAACCGTGCTGACATTCGGCTCCATTCCATATTTTTCCGTAAAATGGTCTTTAACTTTTGAAATGGTTTCTTTATCAAATTCGCCGACAAACCGAACGACCGCCGTTGTATGATCATTTCCTGACAACACGATTTCATCCGGATGGAGCCCAACCGTTTCAAATTCTTTTTCCACTTCTTGAGCAGTCAGCGGTTGATTTGCCCCTACTTCAATGCGCGTTCCGCTTGTAAAGTCAATGCCTAAATTCAACTTGGCAACAATGAGGGCGATTAAGCCGATAACAATCATGGCGCTGGAAATGACAAAAAACTTATTCCGATGCTTAACAAAATCAATTTTGTCAAAACGCGTTGGAATTTCTGTATCCTTCCCGGTTTTCGCAATATCTAAAATTTCGTGTTTTTTCACTCCAAACCATTGCGGTTTTTTGTCCAACGCACGGCTTTCTACGAGCAAACCGAGCAAAAATCTGTTCAAGTAAATGGCGGTCAGGAACGAAATAATAATACTGACAATCAGCATTGTGGCGAATCCTCTGACAGAGCTCGTTCCAAAAATAAACAGCACCACTGCCGCCAAAACGGTCGTAATGTTGGCATCAAAAATCGTCCATAATGACCTTCTGTTTCCCGCCTTAAATGCAGACCGCACACTCTTTCCAAGCTTTAGTTCCTCTTTCATCCGCTCGCTTGTAATGATGTTGGCATCAACGGCCATGCCAACTCCAAGAATAAGGGCGGCAATCCCCGGCAAAGTCAGTACAGCATGCATCCAATTGTAGATCAGCAATATTAAATACATATAGGCTATGAGAGTGATGGAAGCAATGAGACCAGGCAAGCGATAGAAGAAAATCATGAATACGAAAATGAGCAACACGCCGATAAAACCGGCATATATTGTCGTTTCCATCGCTTTTTCCCCGTATTTGGCGCCGACAGAAGTCGAATAAATTTCTTTCAATTTTACTGGCAGCGCTCCAGCGTTCAGCAGGCTCGCCAAATTTTGAGCTTCTTCAACCGTAAACTGGCCTTCAATGGTGACCGTATCCGTATCGAGCACTTCATTAACATACGGATCTGACAAAAATTTCGGATTGGCTTTTGCCACCTCCTCTTTATAGGAATCTCCTTCCTCCCAATCAAGCCAAATGATCAGCTTGTTGTCCGGAGCCATCTTTAACACTTTTTCCGTCACTTCTTTAAATTTCTTTGCATCCTTTAATTCGACGACGACATTCGGTTTGTTGTTTTGATCAAAAGATTGCTTTGCTCCCCCTTGAACTAAATCGGCACCGTTCAACAATTCGTTATCATTCACATCGCGAAATGTAAGCTCCGCCTGTGTAGATAATATTTCCCGGGCTTCATTTTGATTTGTCACGCCGGCAAGCTGGACACGAATCCGGTTGTCTCCTTCAATTTGAATGTTCGGTTCACTCACTCCAAGTGCATTCGCACGTCTATCCAGCGCTTCAACCGTACTGACAAGCGCCTGCCTGTCAATTTTATCTCCTTTTTTTGCCGGCTCCACTTCATATAAAATTTCAAAACCACCTTTTAAATCGAGGCCAAGAGTGATGCCTTCTGCTACATGTTTCGCTGTAAATCCAGTAAATCCTAAAAGAATAAGCACGATTAAGAAAAATGATAAGATGCGGCCTTTTTTTGCCATTTTGATCCTCCTAGCATCTCTAGCAAGTATGGAAAAAATATTTTTTACAACAATTCTTTCAATAATTGCTGGCCTTCTTCACTGTCGAGCCAACTTTCTTTTTTATAAAACTCAATCGTCGTGTAATTCATGAAATCCGCCGCTTTGACTGACATGATATCTTCAACAAGACGGTGCAGCTTTACTTCCTCAATTTTCTTCCACTTCTTTGTTATTAAAAACGTCCATAATTCTTCTTCTGAAAATTGATCATATCCGCATAAATAAAATTCTTCCAGTTTACTTTTCAAAAAAGGCTTTAGCTTCTGCCGGAAATCTTCCACTTTATTTTTCTCCATTTCCTTGCCCCTTCCATAATGGTTGTCATGCATGTACACTACCTGCGCATATAGTAATTGTATATGATAACACGTTTTTTGAGAAGGCAGGGAAAGACAATGACGAAGCAAACGTTCCTTAAAGGAATGCTCATTTTAATGACCGCGGGTCTGATTACAAGAATACTCGGATTTATGAACCGCATCGTTTTAGCGAGATCGATAGGAGAAGAAGGTGTTGGACTGTATATGATGGCAATGCCTACATTCGGTCTTGTTGCAGCTGTTACACAGCTCGGCCTGCCTGTGGCGATTTCAAAACTTGTGGCAGAAGCGGATGCAGAAGGGGATCGGCGAAAAATAAAAAAAATATTAGTGGTGTCTTTGTCCATTACTATCGTTTTAAGCTTAACCATGACAACCGCGCTTCTTTTTTCAGCCTCTTATCTATCTCAAACATTATTTACCGATTCAAGAACATATTATCCGCTAGTTGCCATTGCACCTGTTATACCCATTATTGCCGTCTCTTCTGTTCTTAGAGGCTATTTTCAAGGAAAGCAAAATATGAAACCGCCGGCGGTCTCTTTAGTGCTTGAACAAACGGTCAGAATTGCCTTCATTGCTGTTTGCACGTCTGCTTTTTTGCCGTATGGAATTGAATATGCGGCGGCTGGGGCGATGTTGTCAGCTGCGTTAGGCGAGTTCGCTTCTTTCATGTATTTACTGGCCATGTTTCGTATAAAAAAACAAATTCGCATAAGAACATCATTTCTTCGTTCCTTAGCTAAAGGAAAGGAAACATTTTTCCAGCTTATGAAAATCGCCCTTCCCACTACAGGGAGCCGTTTGATCGGAAACATTTCATGGTTTTTGGAACCGATTGTCGTATCACATAGTTTAGCGTTAGCTGGAATACAGGCAGCATTGGCAACGAAACAGTACGGCGAATTAGCAGGCTATGCACTTCCATTATTATTCTTGCCTTCTTTTATTACTCATTCTCTTTCTACCTCATTAGTTCCTTCCATTAGCGAGGCGATTGCCCAAAAAAAGCAGAAATTAGCTGAACACCGGCTAAGGCAAGCATTGAGATTGTCGCTCGTCACAGGAGGACTTGCCGTCGTTATTTTATACGTTTATGCGGAACCGATTATGGCTCTCATGTATGGCAACGGGAAGGCATCAGTGTATGTCAAAATTATGGCGCCACTATTTATCTTTTATTATTTCCAAGGGCCATTGCAGGCAGCCCTGCAAGCGATGGATTTGGCCAAAGCTGGTATGATCAACAGCTTAATCGGAGCCGCCATCAAAACAGTATTAATCTTTCTTTTTGCTTCAAGGCCATCTCTCGGCATTATCGGAGCGGCGGTGGCCATTACTTGCGGCATTGTTATCGTTACAGTGCTCCATTACGCCACGCTACTGAAAGTAATGCGATTTTCCATTTATGTAAGGGACTATGCCTTCTCTTTTGCCGCAATGCTCTTAACGGGAGTATTTGGCCACTATTTGTTTGAAGTGATGATGGCTTCCGAACCGGCGCTTAGACTGATTAGTTCATGCTTGTTCACAACGATCTTTTACGGATTTCTGCTCTTACTTTTCCAGCTTGTTGAACGTGATGAATTAATAAGGATTCCTATTATCGGCGGGGCGATTGCAATTTTCTTCAGAAAAACAAGATAGTAACTCTTTTTGTTTAAATTCATTCTAAAACTTTTTTCAATGAATATGCTTGTATAAACGACATCGTTTCAACGGGATTCCATTTAGAAAACGGGGGATGAATCATGATCGAAGCGAAAAGATGGGGAATAGCAGTTTTTTATGGCGTGTTTGCCATTTTGCTTCTCGCCTTGATTGGCAGCTTAGTCCTTTCATTGTTATTGCGATTTACAAATTTAACAGAAGAGTCCCTTTTCTGGGTGATTACCTCCTTAAGTTTTTTTGCCGTTTTTGTCGGTGGAGTCGTTTCAGGCGGAAAAGGAAAAGAAAAAGGCTGGCTCCTTGGTGCAATGACGGCGGTTATGTACACAGGAATCGTCCTATTGTTTCAATTTTTAGGGTATGGCAAAACGTTGTCGCTGGAGTCTTATCTTTATCACGGGGGATTTTTGGTCACTGCCATGATCGGAGGAATGTTGGGAGTGAACCTTTCTTCGTCAAAGCGGAAAGCATAGAAAAAAGCTGGTCCAAAAATGGCCAGCTTTCATTATGATTTTGCTTGTTCCACCACTTCTCTCACCGCTCGGCGGTCAAATGTTAAACGGGAACCATCTCCTGTCCGAATGACGATTTTGTCTTCATCCAAGGAATCCACCATTCCATGAAGACCGCCGATCGTAATAATTTTATCGCCTTTTTTCAAGCTTGCCTGCATTTCGCGAACTTGCTTTTGCTGTTTTTGCTGCGGCCTGATCAGCAAAAAATAAAAGATGGCAATCATTAAAATAAAAGGCAAAACTGTTGCTAAAAACCCTTCCATGTCTTTCACCCCTTTCTAATTATTAAAAGTTTTTCGCATTTGGTTTATTGAATCCGTACCGTTCAAAAAATTCTTCACGAAAATCTCGTAAACGGTCATGACGGATTGCTTCTCTAATCTGCCCCATTAATTTTATCAGAAAATAGAGATTATGGTAAGATGTTAACCGAATGCCAAACGTTTCATTGCATTTTATTAAATGGCGGATGTAAGCGCGGCTGTAATTTCGGCAAACATAACAATCGCATTGTTCATCCAGCGGGCTGAAATCGCGCGCATATTTTGCATTTTTGACAACAAGTCTGCCGCTTGAAGTCATTAAGGTACCGTTGCGTGCAATCCTTGTCGGCAGCACGCAGTCAAACATATCAATTCCGCGGATGGCCCCATCAATGAGCGAATCCGGAGAACCGACCCCCATCAAATAGCGCGGCTTATTTTCAGGCAGCAAAGGTACAGTAAATTCTAGCACCTTGTTCATGACTTCTTTCGGTTCACCGACGGAAAGGCCACCAACTGCATATCCGCTAAAACCGAGCGACACCAAGTCCTGTGCGCTTTGTTTGCGCAAGTTTTCAAATTCACCGCCTTGTACAATTCCGAACATTCCTTGTTCTTTTGGCCTTTGATGAGCTTTTAAACAACGTTCGGCCCATCTTGACGTCCGTTCGACGGATTTTTTCATATATTCATATTCTGAAGGATAGGGCGGACATTCGTCAAAAGCCATCATAATATCCGAACCGAGGGCATTTTGAATGGCCGTTGCTTTTTCAGGAGACAAAAACAGCTTGTCCCCGTTTAAGTGATTGCGAAAATGCACTCCTTCCTCCTCTATTCGGCGGAGGTCGCTGAGACTGAAAACTTGAAATCCACCGGAATCTGTTAAAATCGCTCCATTCCAGTTCATAAAGGAATGCAGACCTCCTGCTTCCTCTACGATGTCTTCCCCCGGACGGAGCCATAAATGATATGTATTGCTCAAAATGATTTTTGCACCAATCTCCTTCAGCTCTTCAGGCGACATCGTTTTGACGGTTGCCAATGTGCCGACCGGCATAAAAACCGGCGTCTCGAAGGAGCCGTGGGGCGTGTGAACAATGCCAAGCCTAGCGCCTGTTTGTTTGCATTTTTTTATTAATTCATATTGAATGGGCGGTCCGTTCAACGCAAAATCCCTCCTTTTTTCTGTTTAAATGATTAACATTGCATCACCGAAGCTGAAAAAACGGTATTTTTCTTTCACTGCCGATTCGTATGCATGAAGAATGTTTTCCCTTCCCGCCAATGCGCTTACCAACATAATAAGGGAAGACTTTGGAAGATGGAAATTCGTCACCAACCCATCAATTCCTTTAAACCGGTACCCCGGGTATATATAAATGTCGGTCCAACCGCTTTCTTCTTTAAACATCCCGTTGTATTTTCCGGCTATCGTTTCCAACGTCCTTGTTGATGTCGTGCCAACAGCAATAATGCGTCCGCCTTTTTTCCTTACTTCATTTAATAAACGGGCAGTGCCTTCCGTCATTTGATAAAATTCGGCATGCATATTATGATCTTCTATGTTTTCGGTGCTGACCGGACGAAATGTTCCCAAACCGACATGCAATGTAATAAAAGCAGTGTAGACACCTTTCTTTTTTAATTTTGCCAATATTTCTTCCGTAAAATGCAGTCCGGCCGTCGGGGCGGCTGCAGAGCCGATTTCACGTGAATAGACGGTTTGATATCGTTCTTGATCGTCAAGTTGTTCTTTTATATATGGAGGTAACGGCATTTTTCCTAATTTTTCTAAAATTTCCAAGAAAATGCCTTCGTATTGAAATTCAATCGTTCTGCCGCCATGTTCCAATATTCCAGTGCATGTTCCTTTTAAAATCCCATCTCCGAAGAGAATGGTTGTTCCTTCCTTTATTCGTTTTGCCGGTTTAACGAGCGTTTCCCACTCGTCCCCTTCTCTTTGCTTAAGCAATAAAACCTCCACATTCGCACCTGTTTCTTCCTTCACGCCGTATAATCTGGCTGGAAGGACGCGGGTATCGTTTAATACGAGACAATCCCCCGGGGATAAATAATGAACCAAGTTTTTAAACTTTTCATGAATAATATCTCCCGTTATTTTATCCACAATCATCAGTCTTGAAGCATCCCGCTCTTTTAATGGAACTTGTGCGATTAATTCTTCTGGAAGTTCAAAATCGAATAAATCCAGTTTCATTTTTTCCACCTGATTTCATTTCTCTATTTGAATCGTCCTAACAACGAAAAGATAACCGTTAAAAGAAGGCTGATGACGATGCATGTGACGATGGGAAAGAAAAAAGTGACATTTCCTTTTTTGATGACAATGTCGCCAGGCAACTTGCCGATCATTTGCATAAACAATCCGATCAAAAGCAGTATCCCGCCAAGAACCATTAGCAGTTTCGGGAATTCCGTCACCTTTTTGGCACCTCCATGTGAAAATGCTTATAAACTAAGTCAGTTACTATTCTGCCCCTCGGCGTCCTTCTAATAAAACCGATTTGCAGCAAATACGGCTCATAAACATCTTCAATTGTGTGGGCTTCCTCCCCAATTGTAGCCGAAATTGTATCAAGGCCAACAGGACCGCCCTGAAACTTCTCAATAATGCCAAGAAGCAGTTTATGGTCAATATGATCCAATCCAAGCTTATCAACCTGCAGGCGTTCCAAAGCCTCCACCGCCAGCCGGTATGTAATCGCCCCAAACCCGAGCACTTGGGCGAAATCCCTGACCCTCCTCAAAAGACGATTGGCAATTCTCGGCGTCCCTCTAGACCTTCTGGCTATTTCGTTTGCCGCCTCCTCGTCAATTTCAATATTTAACAAACCCGCTGTTCGTTTGACAATATTGGCAAGGTCTTTTTCCTGATAATAATCCAATCTGCTCAATACGCCGAATCTGTCTCTTAGCGGCGCTGTTAACAAACCGATCCTTGTAGTGGCGCCCACTAACGTAAATGGCGGAAGATCCAAACGGACTGTTCGGGCACTTGAACCTTTTCCGATGACAATATCGAGGCAAAAGTCTTCCATGGCCGGGTACAACACTTCTTCAATCGAACGATGAAGGCGGTGAATTTCATCAATAAACAAGACATCTCCAGGCTCAAGGGAAGTGAGAATCGCTGCTAAATCTCCGGGACGTTCGATCGCAGGACCAGATGTTTGGCGAATATTGGTCCCCATTTCATTGGCGATGATGGCTGCCAGCGTTGTTTTTCCAAGTCCGGGCGGGCCGTATAAGAGGACGTGATCCAATGTCTCTTCCCTTATCTTCGCTGCTTCGATAAAAATCTTTAAGTTTTCCTTTACTTTTGTTTGGCCAATGTATTGATCAAGCGATTGCGGGCGGAGGCTGTATTCAAATTCTTTCTCTTCACGCTCCGCTTCCCTTGCCACTATTCTTTCTTCCATAATATCACCTTATTTCAAAAGCAGTTGCAAAGCCCTTTTAACATATTGATCGGTGCTCAATGATTCCTTTTCTAAAGCAGGCTTTACTTTTGCGATTTCTCTTTCGCTGTATCCCAGCACTTTGAGAGCATCTATTGCTTCCATAAGGGATGAATGATGGCTATCTTCATTCTTGATTTCTTGCTCATAGCGAGACGTTTCAGGTACGGAGATGATGTCGGAAATTTTCCCTTTTAAATCCAGAATGATTTGTCTTGCCGTTTTCTTTCCAACCCCAGGAAATTTTACTAAAAAAGCTTCATCTTCATTTTCTATCGCTTCTGCTACTTGCTTCGGATTGCCGTAAGCTAAAATAGCAAGCGCGCCTTTTGGACCGATCCCTGTCACATTTAACAGCTTCGAAAAAAGCGCCTTTTCTTCTCTGTTTGCAAACCCATAAAGGGCGAGAAAATCTTCTCTGACATATTGATATGTATAAACCGTGACTTCATGATTGATATGCTGCTGATAACTAAATGGATTAGGAGTAAAAATTTGAAACCCTATTCCGTTATGATCGATGACAATTGAGTCAACTGATACATGATTCACCTTTCCCCTGATAAATTCAATCACTTCGTTCACCTCTGTCCGCTGTACATCATTTTATCATAAAGGGAATGTTCCGTCAGTGAAAGAATATTTTTACATGAATGAAACCGATGCAAAAGCGCATCGGTTTGCCATTTAATGTTCAAGCGAATATGGTTGAAACCCTTCAATGACTTTCAAATAATGTTTTTTGTTTTTAACGGGAATACCTTTTTTTAATTGGGAATGGCGAAAACTTTCCAGTTTTTCTACATCAATTTGATAAAATGATTGGATCACTTCGTTTTTATCCGCCGGTTTTCCATTAAATATCGATAATGTGCCATCTTCCAACAGGCCGAAATAGCCGTTCGTTTTCAACAGCGGGGAAATATCGTCTATTTGTTTTTGCAAAACGACCTCTTCATCATCCATGTTAACAACAATCCAATCGTTATATTTAGCCAATATACGATCGATTGATGAAAATGGTTCAGTTTTGATTTCTTCGCTGACTTCACCATCGAGATAAACTCTCTCGAAAATGATTTTAACTGTATTGTCATGTTTCACTTCGGCAAACGCTTCATCTGGGTAAATTTGAAATAACATGAACAGAAAAAAAAGACGATACACCTGTTTCATCGGCCACCACCTCATGATTTCCTACTGGTGTTTTTTATAGTGTAGCCATTATATGAAGTTTTAACCAAAATAACGGCAAATCATCATGAGGCTATTTCCATTCATGCTAGTCAACACATTATCGTTCTTCTTGTAAATTGTGATATACTTCCTGAACATCGTCGTCATCTTCTAAAACATCGATTAATTTGTACATTTTTTCTGCCGTTTGTTCATCCAATTGTGTATAGGTTTGCGGAATCATTGTTAATTCTGCTGTCGCCAAACTGTAGCCTTTTCCCTCTAAAGCTGTTTTGACATCATTGAAATTTTCAGGCTCTGTGAAAATTTCGAATGCTTCCTCCGACGTTTCCAGTTCTTCAGCTCCAGCTTCGATCACTTCAAGAAGCAAATCGTCTTCTCCTACGTTAAGCCCTTCACGATCGATCACAATATATCCTTTTCGTTCAAACATGTAGGAAACGCATCCCGTTTCGCCCAAGTTTCCCCCATTTTTATTAAAGGCCGTGCGGACGTTTGTGGCTGTCCGATTTTTATTATCTGTCAAGCATTTTACCATAACCGCTACACCGCCTGGGCCATATCCCTCATAAGTGATCTCTTCGTAATTGGCTCCATCTTGGCTCCCGCTTGCCTTTTTAATCGCTCGTTCTATATTATCATTAGGCATATTGGCTGCTCTTGCTTTGTCGATCGCCAGCCTTAAGCTAGGATTTGCTTCAGGATCTCCCCCGCCCTGTTTCGCTGCCACATAAATTTCCTTTGCTAATTTCATGAAAATTTTTCCTCTTTTTGCATCTTGGGCGTTTTTTCTCCGTTGAATATTTTTCCACTTAGAATGTCCAGCCATTCTAATCCCCTCTCTAACAAGTCTCGTTCATAAATATACCACATTTTATATTTAGGGGGAAATTCGTTCTCATGAAAAAACAGGGAGTTCTTCCTCCCTGTTTTTAACGGTTATTTCCATCAAACGGCTCAGTAACAGTTTCACCAATATCGTTTAATAACTGTCTGAAGTCGTCGCCGACATCCTTGCCGTTCCTAAAATCGTTTTGAAGCGACCTCGTTCGCGTAAAAGCATCCTCATCCGTCGCTACATGAACCTGTCGATTGCCAGCCATTTTTTGAACTACCTGCTTAATGCGATTTTTTACGCGGGATTCGTTCCGATCGCTCGTATCGACCGCTACCACAACGTTGTCATCATTCACCAGTACGTTAACATCGTCAACATTTTTTATATTGCTTACTTGGTCAGATATTCGTTCCGCCAATTGTTCATCAAATCCGCCATTTCGTAAATGGTCATGATAATTGACATCGCTTCTTTGAAAACCGTTGTTACCGCCGTCCCTGGCAGTCATTGTGCGATCCCCGTTTCGGTCATTTGCATCGCGAATGGCATCATTGTCATCCATTCCACCATCAAACATCTCGGTAATCGGACCGTCATTATCTATATAATCAAAATTATTGTTGTCGCGGCCATTGTCACGGTCATTTGTATAATACCCGATCGGTGAAGTGTTATCATTATATTTTGTATCCATCGCATCGCGGCCATTGCCATTATTACAAGCTGCAAGACCTATTGACAACAATGAAAGGGCAATAAAGGATGCTGTCGTTTTTTTCAATGGAAAAACCCCCTTGGAACACAGTTAGAGCGAATTACCGCTCATCCATAGCTTGTTCCTTAACGGGGGGTTTATATCTGTCAGTTATCGGCAGCGATTTAAAATTTTGGCGGAGCTATTGCCAGACGCCGTTTATGCTCTGAACGTTTATGCAAGTCTTCAATAATATTCCTATCTTTTTCCGGTATTTCTTCGCCTTTCAAAAATTTATCAATCATTTCATAAGTTGTTCCCATCTCATTTTCATCCGTCTGACCTTCCCACAAACCAGCACTTGGAGCTTTATGAATAATTTCTTCAGGAACCCCTAGAATTTTGGCCATTTCCCGAACTTCACCTTTAGTAAAATGGACAAGGGGAACAAGATCGACTCCGCCATCTCCATATTTTGTAAAATATCCTGTATACCATTCGGCCGCATTATCGGTTCCTACGACTATGTAACGAAAGTTATTGGCAACAGCATACAATGTAGTCATTCTGAGACGGGCGCGCGTATTGGCATCTCCCAATTTTGCCGCCTCTTCGTTCCATTCGTTTTTTTCTTTTAATTTTGTTTCAATTTCATTAAATAACGTTTTATGCGTTTCGGTCAAATCAATCACAAGATGATCAATTCCGGAGCTTTTCACTACCTTTAAAGCATCTTCTTGATCCTTCGGATTACTTTTACATGGCATAATAAGCCCGAGCGAATGATCAGGGAATGCCCGTTTAATGAGATGTGTAACGACAGCCGAGTCAATACCTCCACTAATACCGACAATCGCTCCGTTTAATCCCGCTCTTTTAACTTGCTCCCGAAGCCACTCTACCAACTTAGAAATTTTTTCCTCCATTTTTATACACCTACCTTCATCCATGATTTTCAATGATAAAGCATTTCTTCTATTATACAGTTTATCATAATAAATTTTAAATTTTCATTTTTCTTTCCAAATAAAAAAGAGACGATCCTATCATCGTCTCGAAACAGTTAATCGTCCGATTCCTCCTCTTGTTCAGGTTTGGCATTCATGCGATCATATTCAGCGTAAGGCATTTCTTGTTGTACTGGTGGATAATACGGCATACCGTAAGGCATCATTGGTTGCATATAGTACATATAAGGCGCTGCTCCGCCGCAGCCGCATTCCTCAGAAGGCTGGTACATCGAACCAACAGGATAAATGTTGCTTTTCGAAATGGAATCCTTTTCCTCATCTTCTTCCATTTCAGGACTTACCCATTGTCCAACAGGTATTGGACCATATCCAATCGGACTGTACGGCATTGGCAAGTGTCCAAAACCAGATCCAGGATAAACAGGTGTTACAGGGGTGCACCCAAAATAAGGATAATAAGCATAAGGATAAGGTGCAAAAGGGAAAAACGGCTGCGGACAGTATTGCGGCATATAAGCAGGTGCAGCCATCGGCGGAACATTGTCGTAATCGGGTTGATCCATGTCATTTTCTTCAGCTTCTTCCATTTCATCATCGTCATATTCTTCTGCACTCACATATTGATTCGGCGGCATTTGGACATTCGGAAAAACGGGGGCATAATATGGCTGCCATTGACCTCCATTCATGAAATTACTAGGCATATACGGTGGTTGTGATGCCATTTGGTTATTCTCCTCCTCGTTGTTTTCATATTCTTCTTGTTCCATCACTCCATGAAAAACATTTTCCGGCTTCTTGGGCAACGTCGGCTTTTGTTCAGGAGAAACAAAAGACAAATTTGCACTTTCATTCAGCACATCATTCATATTGACAAAAGGCATAAAATAGTTGTGAATATTTTTTTGGTTCGGATAATAAGGCTGATGGACATTGGGTATTGGCGGGACATAAGGTTTTGAAGGTTTCGTTTTTGTTTCTTCTTCCTCTTCCGTCTCTATAGGAGACATTAATTTTTCATTTGCAAAAGGGTGTTCAAACGTTTCTTTTTTTGGAGCTTCTTTTTCTTTTGCCGTTTCTTGATTGGATTCGTACGCTGCCTCTTTTTTGATTGGTATGCCGCCAGTTGGGATTTTTATTTTCATTCCGGGCATAATAAGGTCAGGATTGCTTAAATGGGAATTTAATTTCTTCAGTTCTTGAAAATCAACGCCATATTTTTGGGCAATTTTCCATAATGTATCTCCTTTTTGAACAATATGGATTTTCACGTTTTCCCCTCCCGTTCAAAGACGTACTGCTTACAGCACAATTCGAAACTATACCATAACCTTCTTCATCACAACTTATGCAGCAAAAAAGAGGGTTATGATTCAAAAAATAAAAAACCCGGATCATTCCGGGTTCCTTAAAATCGGTTTAGGATCGCTTCAACATTCGGTCAAGCGCTAATAAGGCGTATTTTTTGATTTCTTCGTCGACAACAATTTGATTGACAATTTTTCCTTTTTCAATATTTTCAAGCGCCCATGCCAAGTGGGGAAGATCGATGCGATTCATTGTCAAACAAGGGCACATATAAGGATTTAATGACACTATTTCCTTGTCCGGGTTTTCTTTTATTAAACGATTTACTAAATTCATTTCCGTTCCGACCGCCCATTTGCTGCCGCTGGGGGCGCTTTTGATCGTGTCAATAATATATTTCGTCGAACCGGAGTCGTCCGCTTTTTGCACAACTTCAAACGTGCATTCGGGATGAACAATAATTTTCATGTCTGGCTTTCTTTTCCGAAAATACTCGATGTTTTGCACGGTAAATTTTTCATGGACAGAACAATGGCCTTTCCACAAGATGATCACAATTTCTTCAAACGGGGCGTCAAATATCAGCTCTTTTTGTACCGGATCCCACACAGCCATTTTCTCAAGGGGAATCCCCAGTTTGTAAGCGGTATTTTGTCCCAAATGTTGATCAGGCAAAAAAAGAACACGTTGTTTTTGTTTAAAAGCCCATTCCAACATCTCTTCAGCATTGGAGGACGTAACAACTGCTCCGCCGTTTTTCCCGACAAATGCTTTAATCTCAGCAGTTGAGTTCACATATGTTAAAGGCAAAATCGTATCGCCTAAAAGTTCTTGAAGGATACCCCAAGCATATTCTGTTTGCTTAATGTCTGCCATATCCGCCATCGAACAGCCGGCTCTCATGTCAGGGAGGATCACTTTTTGGTCAGGAGACGTTAACATATCCGCCGTTTCGGCCATAAAATGAACGCCGCAAAAAACAATAAATTCGGCTTCTTTCGTTTTTTGGGCAATTTGAGCGAGTTGCAAAGAATCTCCCGTTGCATCAGCAAATTGAATGACTTCATCCTTTTGATAGTGATGTCCGGGTATCATGATTTTCGAGCCGAATTTTTGTTTAATTTGTCTTATTCGCTCTTCCAGTTCCTCGACTTTGCGATATTTATACTCTTCCGGCATCAATGAAATTTTAGAGTCGAAAATGTCCAAAAGATTCATTTCGCATCCCTCCCGTGAATATATAAACTTATGTCCAATGATGCTGCTGAATGGGTGAGAAACCCTAATGAAATAAAATCAACGTTCGTATCTTTATAATCCGCTAAATTGGCTAAAGTGATGCCTCCTGATGCTTCCGTTACAATTTGCGGCGGCGTCATGGAAACAAACTGTTTAATCCGATCAGGCAGGCAGTTATCAAACATGATGACATCAGGATGAACGGAGATTGCTTCTTTCAGCTGCTCTTCTGTTTCTACTTCCACTTCGATCTTTACCATGTGGCCTATTCTTTTTCTCACTGTTTCCACCGCTTTGGAAATGGAACCGCAAAAAGCAATGTGATTGTCTTTAATCATCACCCCGTCATAAAGACCAAAGCGATGGTTATATCCTCCTCCTGTGCGGACAGCGTATTTTTCAAACATTCTCAGCCCCGGCGTTGTTTTTCTTGTATCGCATATTTTTGTCCGCGGTGAATTTAAAATGTCAACTGCCTTTTTTGTCAAAGTGGCAATGCCGCTCATTCGCTGCAGCAAATTTAAAACAACCCGCTCCCCTTGCAAAATCGAACAAATAGAAGCTTTGATGACGGCCAGATTTTCCCCTTTTTGAACGGTCTCTCCATCGCTTTTGAATACTTGGACGTTTGCATTTGGATCCAAAATGGAAAAAGCCGTTTCAATTACTTTTTTTCCGCAAAAAATCCCGGCTTCTTTTGCTATTATGATCGCCTCGCCTTTTTCGTTTTCCGGAAAAATATTTTCGCTTGTTAAATCGAGATCCCCGATGTCCTCCATAAAAAAATGCTGTAAAGATTGCTTCAGTTTCAATTCATTCATTTTCAACCCCTACTTCCTGTTGATTTGTCAAAACAATTCTTTTTCCTTCCCATTCTACTCTCTCCGCCGGATAATCCGTTCGAAAATGACCTCCCCGGCTTTCTGTTCGCTGCAAAGCTCCTTTGGCAATTAAATAGCCTGCTGTGAGCATGTTGATCCGCTCGATCTCGTCGATCGTATAGAGAAAGCTATTGACAGGATGACTCTCTACATATTGCTCAAACCAAGCCACTGCTTTCGCTAGATTCTCACCCTTTCGTTCTATGCCCACCCAATTTGTCATGACTTGGCGAATTTCGGCTTTTTCCGGGATCTTCTTTTTTTTCACCGTGTGGTAATTAGAAATTTCAAATTTTTCCTTATAGCCCAGCTTCCGCTTTAATATAAACTTGGCCGCCCTCGTGCCGAAAACCAAACCTTCCAAAAGAGAATTAGAAGCTAGCCGATTGGCTCCGTGCGCACCTGTACATGCTGCTTCTCCGACAGCGTAAAGACCGGCGATATTGGTTCGGCCGACTAAATCCGTTTCGATTCCGCCCATTAAAAAATGCATGCCGGGAGAGACAGGAATCTTCCCTTTGTCCAAGTTGATCCCTTGCTTAGTACACATTTGTGAAATGGTCGGAAAACGTTCCCGGAAAAAAGGTATTCTGGAAATGTCCAAAAAAACTTGAAGCCCTTTTTTACGCTTCCGATAAATCGCACGGGCGACCACATCCCTAGGCGCCAATTCTCTCATCGGATGAGTGCCTTCCATAAACCTTTCCCCGGTTTCATCGACTAAAATCGCGCCTTCTCCACGGACCGCTTCAGAAATTAACCCGTAACATTTATCATTTACTGACAGCATTGTCGGATGAAATTGCGTAAATTCCATATCAACAAGCCTGCAGCCTGCCCGAAACGCCATCGCAAGTCCATCACCTGTTGCATTCGGATGATTGGAAGTCCAATCATAAATTTGGCCGCATCCCCCCGTCGCCAAAATGACATGGGGAGAAGAATAAAAATGAAGTTGTTCATCCTCCGTTTTGGCGACGATGCCAACAGCTCGCCCTTCTTTCACAACAACATCGCAAACAAACTGGTTTTCAAGTATTTGCACACGCCCTTGAAGATTTTCCAAAAAAAATTGTACGGCATGTCTTCCCGTCGCATCTCCACCGGCATGAATAATACGTGAATAAGAATGAGCGCCTTCCTTGCCCAAAAGCAAGTTGCCATGTGCATCCCGATCAAATGGTAAACCGGCTTCAATTAAGGAGGAAATAATATTTTTCCCCTCATTGACCAGCATTTTTACCGCTTCATTTTTGTTGTGGCGGCAACCTGCCTTGACTGTATCGGCATAATGAAAGTTCAAGTCATCGTCTTCACCAATTGCACAGGCAATCCCTCCTTGAGCCAGATGAGAATTGGAACTTGTCGTATTCGTTTTGGTAATGATTAATATGTTCATTTTTTCACATAATTCTTTTGCAGCTGCCAACGCTGCAATTCCGCTGCCTACAATGATGACATCATAATGGGTCATCAAAAACCCTCCTTATGAATTTACATATGTCTTGACATATATATTTACACAAAACTACAATATTGACAAGAGCTTTTTGTACATTTGAATTGAATGAAACCCTTTTAAAAGAAAGAAGGGATGACTGTTGATAAACTTTGATTTTGCTGCTACAACTCCTATGAGCGAAAAAGCAATATCGGCCTATGCACAGGCAGCTGAGTTTGCCTATGGCAATTCAAGCAGTCTGCATGATATCGGAGAAAAAGCCGATGAAGTACTGTCCCTTTGCAGAAAAACATTTGCTTCACTCATTGGAGGAAGCGAAAAAGGGTTTATTTTACAAGCGGAGGCACGGAGGGAAATATTTTGACAATCATATCCCTATTGAACGCAACACCTGGAAAAAAACATATTATTGCCTCATCGATCGAACATGCTTCCATTCATCATTTTTTACTTTTTTTACAATCGAAAGGGTTTAACGTAAGCTTTATTGAACATGAACAGACAGGAAAAATTTCGATCGAATCGTTGGAAAAAGCGATTCGGAATGATACTGCCTTAGTTACAATCCAGCATGGCAATTCGGAAATCGGAACGATACAAAATATTTCTGAAATAGCTGCCTTCTTAAGACGAAAAAACATCCGATTTCACACAGATTGTGTACAAACTTTCGGAAAACTGGCAATTGATGTAGGCAAAATGAACGCCGATGCTTACACTTTTTCTTCCCATAAGATTTATGGACCAAAAGGAACAGGCGCAGTATATATATGTCCGCAGTCAAAATGGGCACCTGCCATACCCGGAGCAACCCACGAAAGCGGATTTCGTCCGGGAACTGTCGATGTTCCCGGCATTTTTTCCTTTGTCACTGCTGCTAAGGAGTTTTATAATGATAGAAAGAAGCACATATCCCATTTTTCCCACCTTAGACAGCATTTGATTTTAAATTTAAAAAAATGGACGCCTTCCATCACCATTGTGAACGAGCAAGAAACAGATGTTCTTCCCAATATTGTAGGTCTTGTAACAAACAGCTATGAAGGACAATATGTCATGCTTGAACTCAATCGAAGAGGATTTGCCGTTTCCACAGGAAGCGCCTGTCAGGCGGGCATGCAGCAGCCTTCCAGGACGCTTCTTGCCATCGGATTCAATCAAGAAAGAGCTCATCAGTTTATCCGCATTTCCTTTGGAATCAGAACAACTTTGACTGAAATTGATGAGCTGGTAAAGGCAATTGCAGCTATCGTCCGGTAACAGATTTAAGAAAGGTTGATGCGAATTGAAGAAAATATTAGGAGATAATCGGCGAAAAGCAATTGTTGAATGGCTCAAAAACGAAAACCGACCTATCACCGGAGGAGAATTAGCTTCGAGAACAAATGTAAGCCGCCAAGTTATTGTTCAAGACATTTCTCTTTTAAAAGCTCTTGGAGAACCGATCATTGCCACGAGCCAAGGCTATCTGTATTTAAATGAACGAAAACAAAAAGAAAAAGTCGTTCAGCGCCTCATTGCCTGTAAACATGAACCAAAGAAAACGGAAGAAGAGTTAAATATCATCGTCGATTACGGAGCAACGGTAAAAGACGTCATTATCGAGCATCCGGTGTACGGAGATTTAACTGCTTCCATTATGGTAAAAAACCGAAAGGAAGTAAAAGAGTTTATTGAAAAAATCACGAAAACAAATGCTTCTTATTTGTCAGAACTTACTGGCGGAATTCATTTACACACGATTGAAGCCAGTAATGCCGAAACATTAGATGAAGTATGCGAAGCCCTCGATCAAGCCGGAATTTTAATTCATGATGACGATTGAGAAACGCTAAAAAGCCGAGTCATCCGAAACCGGATACTCGGCCTTCACAATTTATATGCACGATAACTGCCTAGCACTTTGACGCCGCATCCCAGCGCCTCCAGTTCTTGAATAGCCCCTGGTATTAAAACATCATCCATCTTTGATTCTATATCTATAATAAACAAGTAATCTCCAAGTCCTGTTTTCATAGGACGCGATTCAATTTTCGATAAATTCAGCTTTCTCCATGCAAATGCAGACAACACTTGATGCAAGGCACCTACCTGATCTTTCGGAAGAGTGACGACCAATGTCGTTTTTTCTCCTATCAACTGAAGGGAACCGTTTTCTACGGAGAAATTTCGATCAGGATGCAGCAGCACAAATCGCGTATGATTAAAATCATAATCATGAATATTATATTTTACGATGGTCAATCCATATTCCTCTGCAGCTAATTCATTGGCAATAACAGCTATGTTTTCATCCGGATGATCCTGAATATACTTTGCTGCAGCGCCAGTAGATGCAGCGTATTCCAAAATGGCATTCGGCATATGTTGATGAAGAAACTTGTGGCATTGTGCAATCGCATGAGCGTGAGAATATACTTTTTCAATTTGCTTCCAATTATTTTTACGGCAAGGATGCACCATCAAATGTTGTTTGATCGGTGCAACAATTTCCCCGATTATGTACAAAGGCTCCTCATGAATTAAATAATCAATTGTTAAATTCACAGATCCTTCCAGAGCATTTTCAAGAGGTACTACCGCAATTGTAGTTTCATGATTGACAACCGCATCCATGGCATGCGGAATCGTTCGATAGGGAATGAGTTCTGCATCATTTTGGAAAAATTTGCTTACAGCTAAATGAGTAAAGGTTGCTTTTGGACCTAAATAACTGACTTTCATCATTCTCTTCTCTTCCTTCCTGTTCTATGCCCCTGAACTTACCACTTCAACTTTTTCGACAAAATCTAAATTCCGCAATTTCATCAAAAGTTCTTGAATATCCCCTTTGATCCCGTTAATATTTAAAGACAGCGTTACATTCGCTCTTCCTTGGAGAGGGATTGTCTGATGAATCGTCAACACGTTGCAGCCTGCTTCAGCAACAATTGCAAGCAGCTGAGAAAGGGTTCCGGAGCGATCCTCCAAATGAAAGAATAGCGTAATAATTTTTTCTTTGACCACCGTGTGAAAAGGAAAAACAGCATCCCGATATTTATAATAAGCACTTCTGCTCATGTCCACCATTTGCACGGCTTCTTGAACTGACGAAGCTTTTCCACGATCAAGCAATTTTTTGACTTCCAATGTTTTCTTCATCGCTTCAGGTAAAACATCCTCCCTCACTAAATAAAAAATCTCATCTTTCATCTGCCGTCTCCCTTCCCCCTATTCCGAATCATCATAAACTAGTGTTCCACAAGATAGTCGATCGTTCTTTCCCGCTTGGGTAGCAGCCTATTCAACAAATTCAAACTCGTAATCAAGCAGCCTGACCGTATCTCCATCTTTCGCCCCGCGTTTTCGTAAAGCATCATCAACCCCCATTTTGCGAAGCTGCCTTGCAAAACGGCGAACTGATTCATCTGTGGAGAAATCGGTCATTTTAAAGAGTTTTTCAATTCTTTCACCTGCTAGAACAAATGCACCATCGCTGTCACGTGAAATGGTAAAAGCAGGCTTTTCTTCCTCAAATGTATAAACGACGCGATGGTTTGAACGGTCATCTATTTCATTAAGCGGAAATTCCGGTGTTTTTTCCAGCAAATCCGCAATGGCAAACAAAAGATCGCGAACCCCCTGCCGAGTTATCGCCGATATCGGAAAAACTTCAATCTTGTCATTATTCAGCTTCTTTTTGAATTGTTCCAAATTTTCCGCAGCATTCGGCATGTCCATTTTATTGGCGACAACGATCTGCGGTCGCTCCGAAAGCCTTAAATTATACTGCTTCAATTCTTCATTGATTGCTAAGTAGTCTTCGTAAGGATCGCGTCCTTCCATGGCGGACATATCGATGACATGGACGATGACCCTCGTTCGCTCAATGTGGCGCAAAAATTGATGGCCAAGGCCTACTCCTTTGTGCGCCCCCTCAATGAGCCCCGGCAAATCGGCCATGACGAAGCTTCGCCCGTCATCTGTCTCGACAACTCCTAAATTTGGAACAATGGTTGTAAAATGATAGGCCGCTATTTTTGGTTTTGCACTGGAGACGACAGATAACAGAGTCGATTTCCCAACACTTGGAAACCCAACAAGCCCTACATCTGCCAAAAGTTTCAATTCCAAGACGACGTAACGTTCTTCTCCAGGCTCTCCTTTTTCGCAAATTTCCGGAGCCGGGTTCGTCGGTGATGCAAACCGGGTGTTCCCTCTGCCGCCTCTTCCGCCTTTGGCAACTACGAATCTTTGTCCATGGACCGTTAAATCAGCGATCACTTCTTTCGTATCATCATCAATCACAACTGTTCCGGGCGGCACTTTCACAACGAGGGGCTCGGCATTTTTTCCGTGTTGATTTTTAGACATCCCGTTTTCGCCTTTTTTTGCTTTGAAATGTTTTTTATAGCGGAAGTCCATTAAGGTTCGCAAGCCTTCCTCCACTTCAAAAATAACATCTCCTCCTTTGCCGCCGTCCCCGCCGGCAGGCCCCCCCTTCGGCACGTATTTTTCCCGGCGGAAAGCCACGATGCCGTTTCCGCCATCACCGCCCTTCACATATATTTTCACTTGATCGACAAACATAGTTTTTCTCCCCTTTATCTCATCGAATTTCTTCGGCCATTATTGTAAATTCATATGTATCGAGGTGAACTACCTGAACATCAATTTGTTCAGACGAATATTGGTGCAAGCTTTTTGCAAGAAGATCATCATCGCTTAGTATACCATTAAAATCATAAAAGAATCGTATTATGTTTTGATTTTCCGTCAGTTCCACCGTAATGGTTAAATGATTTTCGGCCGTCTGATCGACGCACTGGTTCATCATGCAAAGAAGAGCGGCTGTAAAGCGGTGAATCTCCGCGTCAATCCGCGAGCAGTCGCAAACATTCCCCAACACTTCATAGTCCAATAGGAGAAAGCTGCCTTCCCAATTATATGTTAAAAGAAGTTCTGCAAACTTCGGCATTTTTAAATGGCAAAGCTTCGATTCCTGCTCTGCCTCCATCACGATTTCATCGATGATCTCCTTTACTCGATCGTATTTTTTCAATGACAGATGTCCTTTTATTAGCTGCAATTTGTTCAACCAATCATGTCTGGAGTGGCTTAATACTTCAACAATCCCCCATCTCTCTCTTTGATCCGCCATATTTCCACTCCCATCCATTTTCTTTTTCAACATGTACAAAAATTATAACAACTTTCCTTTCAAAAAACACGATAAAGAAAAAACTCTAACCGGAAAGGCTAGAGTTTTTTCAAGATATTTTAACATTACGCTTCTTTTGCTACTGGGTATACGCTGACTTTTTTCTTATTGCGTCCAAAGCGTTCAAAACGAACCACACCGTCTACTTTTGCATAAAGCGTATCGTCTCCGCCGCGTCCAACGTTCAATCCTGGGTGAATTTTCGTTCCGCGTTGGCGATAAAGTATGGAACCTCCTGTGACGAATTGACCATCAGCACGTTTTGCGCCAAGTCGTTTCGCAATGGAATCACGGCCGTTCTTCGTAGATCCAACACCTTTTTTAGAAGCGAAAAATTGAAGATCCAATTTTAGCATTGTTTCCACCTCCTATTCTTGATGTATGTGAATTTGAATAAATTCTCCGTATTGCTGTTCAATTGTTTTCAATGAAACAACCATTCCTTCCAGCAATACTTGAGCTTTCGCAAACGATTCTGTTTCCATTTTATCAGGCAGTTGGAATTGGAGGAAACCGCCTCCGTCCGCCTGTTTAATCAACGGCTCTACTTTCGCCAACTTGATCACAGCATTAACTGTCCCGAAGGAAACAGCTGAAACGCCGGCACAAACAATATCTTTTCCATGCTCGGCAAAATCAGCATGTCCTTTCAATGTGAACGATCGAATAAATCCGTCTTTTGAACGTTGAATGGTGACCTGTATCATAAAAAACTGCCTTTTTTACGCATTGATTTTTTCAATGACTACTTTCGTGTACGGTTGGCGATGCCCCTGTTTTCTGCGGTAATTTTTTTTCGGTTTGTATTTGAACACGATGATTTTCTTCCCGCGGCCATGTTTTTCAACTTTCGCTGTAACCGTTGCTCCTTCCACAAGCGGGCTGCCTACTTTTACGTTTTCTCCGCCAATAAATAGCACTTTGTCAAACGTAACGGTCTCGCCTTCTTGAGCATCTAATTTTTCTACGAAAATAGTTTGGCCTTCTTCTACTCTCAGTTGTTTACCGCCTGTTTCAATAATTGCGTACATCCTTTGCACCTCCTATATGACTAAGACTCGCCAGATATCAGGGTGTCGAGAGAAATGCTCGATCTTTCTTACCCGTTCTGAGCGGTTGTAGCACGGGTGCTACAAACATCATAACATGATGATATTATCAAAATTGCAGCACATCTGTCAATACATATTTGTCATTCGCCGTACCACTTCAGTTTCCGTCCCACTTTGGCGAATAGCAAAACCATGAACATCATCGGCAGGAAGAACGAAAATTTTCATGTTCAGCGCTTTCTCAAGCTGTTTTATATGCCTTTCTTGAAAAAATGCACAAACGTCTGGTTCAGCTTCAATGAGGATCGCCTCATGATCGCTCCCGGAAAATTCGAGAAGTTTCCGTTCAAGAGCAAGGGCGACGCTTTCTGTACTTTTTCGCCTTCCTGTTCCTCCGCAAGCTGGACAAGGAACAAGCATCAGTTCCGAAAGGGAATTGCGAATTTTCTTCCTTGTCAATTGAAGAATATTCAATTCTGTGAATCCAATAATTTTCGTGTGGATCCGATCCTTTTCTAATTCGCGCTCAAACAGCTTTAAAATCCGTCCTCTATCCTCCTCTTCCATATCGATAAAATCTATCAGGATGATTCCGCTTAAATTCCTCAACCTTATTTGTCTAACGATTTCTTTCGCCGCTTCTTCATTTGTTTGGAAAACCGTTTCCCGATAAGCGCTTTTCCCTGAGAATTTTCCAGTATTGACGTCGATGACATTTAATGCTTCTGTTTCCTCAATGACAATAAAACCCCCGTTTTTCAGCCAAACCACTTTCTTCAGCGCCTTTTCAAGCTCCTGTTCGATGGCATAATAGGAAAAAATATTTTCTCTGTTGGAATAAAATCGGATTGGGATCGGTTCATATTTTCCGAACGTTTTTTTTAGCTCTGTCACTGTGTCCGCATCATCTACTACAATCTCGTCAAACCCGAAAGGTGAAACTTCTGCTATAATTTGTTCAACAAAGCTTTCATAGCCCAATAAAAGGCTTGGATTTTGCTTGGACTTGGCTTGACGTTCAAACCGCTCTTTCAGCTCATAAAACAATTCGGCGAGATTTTGATTGTCTACATGCTCCGCAGCCGTGCGAAAAATCATCCCTCCATTGTCGGAACATAATTGTTTCCCTAATATTTCTAGTCTTTTTCTTTCATTGGAAGACGTTATTTTTTTAGAAAGATAAATGCCACGTCCAAAAGGCTGATAAATAAAAAAAGGACACTTTATTTCAATGTTCATTGATAATTTCGGCCCTTTATATTCATTTGAATCTTTGACGACTTGAACAATTACTTCTTCTCCTTGCGAGATAAAATGGCGGACGTTCCGGCGTTCTGTAATTTCCCCTTTATTGGCTGAATCCAAAGAGACAAGATCATTTCGGTGCAAATACCCGTTTCTTTCTTCGCCAAAATCGACAAAAGCCGCTTCCATTCCCGGTAAAACGCGAATAACGCGCCCTTTATAAATATTGCCGACCATCGTTTCTTTACCTTGATCATTGATCCATATTTCAGCCAAACGTCCATTTTCTAATAACGCTATCCGTTCGTTTTTGGTCTTTTTATTAATAATCAACTGCCGCAAACAAATAACCTCTTTCCAATAATTATCTTTTTTCATTTACCCATAAGCCGTCTTCAAAAGTCAATATACATACCGCAAATCACCAATCGTTTCGTTTGTTCTTTTTTCTGAAAAAAAGCTGTGAAGCAGTTCGTTTTCATCAAGTTGAAACAGTTTTTTTCCGTTTTCTTCTATAATAATCGGATGTTTGCAGCCGCGCTGAAATCGCAGCAGCACTTGGTAAATTGGCTCGTTTTTGCTTGCAACGATTGGCTTGAGCGATGACAGTTCATGGCCGTTTTTTCCGTAATATCTTTCCATTAAAAAACGAATGTATACGAATTGCCGATGTTTGTGCTCCCTGTAGATTGAATAGAGAATAAAACCAGCCATCAGCCACCCGTTTAGTTGAAGCGGATTTAGAAGAAGCGAAATGATAAGAAAACCGCAAAAGGCGGCAATTGATAAAAGAAGCATCTCCCTGTGGGCAGCCGAGTAGGCTTTTTGCTTCGATAGCAAGATGAAAAGCAGTTTCCCGCCATCAAGCGGCCAAATTGGTAGAAGATTAAAGAAAAAAATAGATAAATTGTAAAAAACAAACATTCTATAGATTGGTTCATTTATCAAACCGACTTCATGTGCAAACCACCCCGCCATTTGCATCCATAAATGTTGAAGAGGGCCTGATAAAATGACAAGTAATTCTTCCTTTACAGGCCGATTCCCATGCTCCTCCATTTCTGCCATGCCGCCAAAAGGGAGCAGCTGAATCGATTTGATTCTCCATGAAAAAAAACGGGCGCAGATGGCATGGCCCATTTCATGAATCAACACGATCAAAAAAAGAATGCACAATGATGTAAATTTTGCTGTTATCACCGCCAAAGCAATTACCGCCCAAAAAAGAGGGTGGATATGTATTTTCGTTAATAAGGCCATATATTTAATCAAAGGAAATCACCTGACTCGGGTCAATAAACGCATCGCCTTTTTTGATGGCAAAATAGTAAGTCCCTTGGTGATTGCTGTTTTGTTTGACATTGCCAACAGGTTTCCCGGTCTCAACAAAATCATAAAGAGCCACATTGATCTTTTCTAAATGCCCGTACCATGTCTCGATACCGTCAGCATGCTGGATGACGACCGTCAATCCCGTATCCTCTTTTTCCCCTGCTTCTATGACTATTCCTTCATTCATTGCTTCGACCATTTTTTTATTTGTTTCAATCATGACTCCTTGCCCATTATCTTGAAAACTTTCCAGCACTTTACCGGTTGCCGGTACAGCGTATTGACCGGCATTCTTTTTTTCCTCCTCTTTTTTTGGAAGAGAAATGGCAAGTGGATGGCCGAATTTCTCTTCATACCATTTGGAAACAAGAGCAAAATTAAATTCTTTTTCCATGGCGGTCTCTACCATTTTGCGTGCTTTTAAAAACTCATCCCCTTCATTTTTAAATAAAATGCCAACAGCCAGCACGATGCAGGCTGATATCAGTATTTTGGATATGAAAATGTGCGAACGAAACAAAGGATGAAAAACTTTTGTATTTCCGTCTGTCTCTACAAAAAACGGTGCTTCCGCTTCAAAACTTTCTTCGGCAAACGGCAAATGATTTATTTTGCTTGTTTGGATGCTGCCCATTCTTTTTTGTTTTCGTTTGGCAATCCGTTTTTTGATCTCTTCCGCCCGACGATTCATCACCCATCATCCTTTTTCTGAATTTGTACAAATTGTATGCCCTGTCCTTCTATTTTATGACTATCGCCGAGCTTTTGCCCCAACAGCTGATCATTTTCAACAAAAAAGCCAGCAATCCCCATTATTTAGAAGATTGCTAGCTTTCCTTATGCCCGAACGCCAAAAAATCGCTTGATTTTGGCCAGCATTCCTTTTTCCGGCTCATCCAGTGATTGAAGGGGAACCGATTCTCCTAAAATTCTTCTCGCAATATTGCGATAGGCAATGGAAGCCCGATTTTCAGGATTCATGACAATTGGCTCACCGCTATTGGATGCTTTGATGACGCCATCATCATCAATGACTATTCCCAGCAAGTCAATGGACAAATGGCTGACGACTTCATCGACATCCAGCATGTCACCGTTTTTCATCAAATGGTTGCGAATACGGTTAATAATTAACCGCGGCGGTTCAATATCTTCTTTTTCTAATAACCCGATGATCCGATCCGCATCTCTAACCGCCGACACTTCAGGAGTTGTTACGACAATCGCCTGATCTGCACCTGAAACTGCATTTTTATAGCCTTGCTCAATCCCTGCAGGGCAATCGATAAGAATGTAATCAAAATCTTGTTTTAACTGGTCAATCAAATGTTTCATCTGTTCTGGCGTTACAGCCGTTTTATCACTGGTTTGAGCAGCTGGAAGAAGATAAAGGAAATCGTTGAAACGCTTATCTTTGACGAGCGCTTGATGCAATTTGCAGCGTTCTTGGACAACGTCAACCAAGTCGTAAATGATGCGATTTTCCAATCCCATGACAACATCTAAATTTCTTAATCCAATATCCGTATCGACTAAACAAACTTTTTTTCCCATGATTGCAAGGGCGGTTCCGACATTTGCCGAGGTTGTTGTTTTACCAACCCCCCCTTTGCCAGATGTGACCACAATCGCCTCACCCATTGCTTATTCCCCCTTCAAGCCTTGTTAAGTTGGGTCTAAGATGAGCTAATTGCTGGATCCGTTCTACGATGATTTTTCCATCTTCAGCAATGTAAGCACATTCCATTTCATTTCCAAACGCTTCTTCCTTATGATCAGGCGCCCTGCTTAATGTATCAGATATCCTTAATTGTGTAGGCTTCATAAAAGAGGCTGCAATGATAGCGTTCCGATTTCCTTCATAGCCAGCGTGTGCGATACCTTTTAAAGCACCCATTATAAAAATGTTCCCTGTTGCCATGACTGCTCCGCCTGGGTTGACATCCCCTATTAACAGCAGATCACCTTTAATTTTCAACACTTGTCCAGAACGGACAATTTTGGCGACCGAAACAATCTCTTTTTCTTCCTTCCACTTCAACGCTTCTTCTTTTGAGACAACATTGGAATCGATCGCATCTACCACCAAGTTTTTCTTCCTTCGAATCAGCGTCTTGATCGTTTCTTCTTGTTCCTCTGTTAAAAATCGGTTGCCAATCTTAAGTGTCACACCAATGATCGGATCGTTCTCATGAACATATTGCCTTTTGGACAGCATCATTTCCAGTTCATTAATAATATCATGAAATGAGCATGTATCATCAATATATAACGTCAATCCATCCTTGGTCCCTTTAATAATGACATAATTTTGTTTTTGAGCTACCACGTTGTTCACCCCGACAAGAATTTACTTCGACAGAATCCACTGAAATTCCTCCTGCCAACATTAGTCTCTCATTTTCTCTTTTTGCAAGCTCAAAATAATTTTCTTCAAAGGATAGATCAACAAACAGGCTAAAACAAAATTTAATGCCAAAGTTGGGAGCAGGCGGCCGTTTGTAAAGGAATAGAGCGGCATATTGGTGACCCCTATCAAAAAATAAATGCCATAAACAAAAAATTCGAGAAGCGCAATAGCAAGTTCTGTTAAAAAAATCAGAATGATTGCATTTTTATGCAATACCCGCAAAGCTTGAAAGACGAAATATGCCAAAACAGGAAAGGCGAAAGCATAAATTCCGATTACCTCTGTATAAACAATATCAAACAGCAATCCAAAAATGAATCCATAGAGCATGGCAAGTTTCATTGAACCGTAGGCTGCCAAAAGGACAATCGCCAACACTAAAACGCGGGGAACAGCCGTTTGCTGCTCCGAAAGAAAAGGGATTGGAACCAAATCTGAGATGATGCTTTCAAGAACAAAGACAAATATCATCACAAATGGAAGGAGAACCGATTTCAAGAGCCATCCTCCTCCATTTCTTCCGGATCGACAGTTGGAAGAGACCGCTCAACAATCATGACATATCGGATATCTTCAAAATCTGCAGAAGGTGTAATGTAAGCAATTTTCGTCAACCCGTAAGAATCCAGCTCAACTTTTTTCACTTTGCCGATGGGCAGACCTTCAGGAAAAACGCCGCCAAGCCCAGAAGTGGCCACAATTTGCTTTTCTTTTATTTCCGCATCGGATTCGATGATCTTCATTTCAAGAGCTTCTTCCTGCTTGCTGTAGCCGGCGATTAGTCCAAAAACATTGCCTTTATCCGTGTGCACCATTGCCGATATTCTGTTTTTCCGATCGGTGGCACTTAAAAGCTGAACAGTTGAAGTAAACGGCGAAGTGCTTTTCACTTTTCCAATCAAGCCTTTTGGCGTAATTACCGCCATATCTTTTTTTACACCGTGCTGTTCACCTTTATTAATCTTAATGTATTCATGCCATTGATCCGGATTCCTGGCAATAATGATTCCTTCAATTGTTTTATATTTTCGCAAATCATTGTCCTTGCTCAAGTTTAACTCTTCTTTTAATTTCCTGTTTTCCTCCTCTAAAGCTTGCAGTTTTTCCTCCAACTGCATGTAGTTGGCTAATCGGCTTCTCAGCAATTTGTTTTCCTCATATGTATTTTTTAAGTCGTTGACATTTTCAAAGAAGCCCGCAATAGATTGTGCGGGCTGATGAAAAATCTTTTGAACGACACCTATTGAATCTTGAATAAATTTCTCATGCCAAGTTAAATTGCGATCCTCCCTAATGGAAAAACCAATCAATGCCACCAAAATAATGATTCCGACAAGAAGTATGATCAAACGCTTATTGAGAAAAAAACGTGGCATGATTTACACCTCTAACTTATCGATGATCTTTAATCCGGTTTTTAAATAAGTGGATGTGTTCGAGCGCTTTTCCTGTTCCAACCGCTACACAATCGAGAGGATTTTCCGCAATAATGACAGGCATTTTTGTTTCTTCGCTGATCACCTTATCCAAATTGCGCAAAAGAGCTCCTCCACCTGTCAAAACAATTCCTCTGTCCATAATGTCTGCTGCAAGCTCTGGCGGAGTTTTTTCCAACGTCACTTTTACCGCGTCCACTATCGCCAAAACGGTATCACGCAGCGCCTCAGAAATTTCTTTGGCCGTAATCTCGATCGTTTTGGGCAGTCCCGTCAACAGATCACGTCCGCGAATTTCCATATTCTCTACACTTTCAGGAGCGCTGGCAGAGCCGATTTCAAGCTTGACCGTTTCAGCTGTCCGATCACCAATCATTAAGTTATACGTTTTTCGAATGTAGTTGATAATCGCCTCGTCCATTTCATCGCCAGCAACACGGATCGATTGGCTTGTGACGATACCGCCAAGAGAGATGATGGCCACCTCCGTTGTCCCCCCGCCGATGTCAACGACCATGCTTCCCGTTGGTTCCCATACAGGTAGATTGGCTCCAATTGCCGCCGCAAACGGTTCTTCAATCGTATAGGCGTCCCGTGCGCCTGCTTGTCTTGTTGCATCGATGACCGCCCGCTCTTCAACCGCTGTAATGCCGGAAGGAACGCAAACCATTACGTACGGTTTTCGCGAAAAAAGACCGGCGTTTTTAGTGGCTTGTTTAATATAATATTTCATCATCGTAGCTGTTGTCTCATAATCGGCGATGACCCCATCCTTCATCGGCCTTAAAGCAACCACATTGCCGGGAGTCCGGCCAATCATGTTTTTCGCATCATTCCCAACTGCAACAATCTGTTTTGTATCTGTTTGCAATGCAACAACAGAAGGTTCCCGAACGACAATTCCTTTACCTTTCACAAACACAAGCGTGTTGGCTGTCCCTAAATCTATACCAAGGTCTCTTGTACCAATTCCAAACATAGCTGCTGTATCTCCCTTTCTTTTAAAATGCTTGATATTTATAATCAAGAAAAACATTCTTGTCCTGTTGAAAAATCCATACGTATTATTATAACGTATTTTCTGCAAAAAAAAAGTGGTTATAAATACCCTTTTTCTTTTAAACTGACAAATTTATGCTCTCCAATAATGATATGATCCAAAAGTTCAATTCCGATCATTTTCCCGCATTCTGATAAACGCCTAGTAACTTCAATGTCTTCCCTGCTGGGGGTGGGATCTCCTGATGGATGGTTATGGATGCAAATAATCGATGCAGCAGATCGTTTTAACGCCTCTTTAAAAACTTCGCGCGGATGGACAATGGAGGCGTTTAAGCTGCCGATAAATACCGTTTGCTTATGCAATACTTGGTTCTTAGTGTTTAAAAATAAGCACACGAAATGCTCCTGACTCAAAAAGCGCATTTCTTCCATGACATAATTGGATGCATCTTCCGGAGAACGGATGACATAGCGGTCATCATATGAAAGCTGATGGATTCTTCTCCCTAGCTCCAGTGCAGCCAATATTTGCACTGCTTTCGCTTTTCCGATTCCGGGAATGTCCATGATTTCCTGCACGGATGCTTCTTTCAGCATCCGGAGTCCGCCGATTTTTTTTAAAAGTTTACCGGAAAGTTCCAACACCGATTCATTTTTTGTTCCGGTTCTTAATAAAATCGCCAACAGTTCATGGGTGGACAAGCTTTCCGGACCGTTGTTCACCATCCGTTCCCTCGGTCTTTCATTTTCTGGAAAATCACGAATCGCCAGCATTGCGTTCCTCCTCGTCAACAGTTTTTTTCATCTGCTGAAAAACTCCAAGACGTTTCAATTCCCGATATAATCTTGAAACTGGAAGGCCGACAACGGAAAAAAAATCCCCGGCAATCTCTTTTACAAATAAGGCGCCAAAATCTTGAATTCCGTATGCACCCGCTTTATCCATCGGCTGTTCAGTTGCTATGTAGCGGTAAATTTCCTCATTTGACAAGGGCCAAAATGTCACATCTGTTTGTTCATAAAAAGTGGTGGAAGTCTCGTTAAAAACGATTGAAACCCCTGTAAATACAGTATGCGTCTTTCCAGAAAGAGCTTTCAACATGTTGTACGCATCCAGCCGGTTCTGCGGCTTCCCTATGATTCGATTTTCCAATACAACAACCGTATCAGCCCCGATGACGCAAGAATTTTTATAGTCTTTTGCAACATAAAGGGCTTTTTGCAAGGCGAGAGATTGCACCACTTTGTTTGGAGATGCTCCTTTTTCCATTTTCTCTTCAATCTGGCTGGCAACGACAGTAAACGGTATTCCTAACAGTTTGAGGAGTTCTCTTCTTCGGGGTGAACCTGAAGCTAAAATGAGGTTTATCAATTCATTTCATCCTTTCGAAAAAGGGAGATACATCCAGTATCTTATCAAAAGCTGTATGGCTGGACAATGGATAAAAAATAAAAAATTGGTTTCGGTCAAGATTTGGTTTCTTATTTTTCCGCAGACAAAATGAGATATTCGCAATCAACAAGAAAAGAAAATAAAAAAATCGATCGGAATGTTTTCCGATCCGTGGAAAATTATTCGTTTTGTCCAGCTAAATAATGCAACAGAGCCTGCTGCACGTTTACCGCATCTTTCGTTTCCAGCGCTTGAACGGCTGATTGAAGGGATGGATCATGATTTGTTTTCATTTCTTCTAATAATTTATTGATTTCCTGTTGATCCATTATGCCTCCGACTGAGAACGATAAAGAAGATAAAGCAACGAGTTTTTCAAACGCGGCTTTTGTTTTTTCATTTTTCACCTCTTTTTCCCATTTCATTTCTTTGACAAAAGCTTCTATTTGCTTTGCTGTCAACATCTTTTTCAGTGCAGTTGCCGTTTCTTTGTCAGCCGCTGTCCCAACAAAAACGTAATACCCGTCTTTTTGTTGAATAAATGATGCCGGAACCCCTTTATCTTGAAGTTGCTGAACCGTTGTTTCCGCTCCTTCCCTTTTTGTAAATTTCCCTGCTTGAATCATAAACAACTGAAAATGAACTTTTTTTCCATCCGCCGTCTCTTCATTATCATCGTGAGCTGAATTCGTTCCACTAGTTGATTGTAAACTGTCTTCCGGTTCCTCTGTGGCAGGCAAATCGTTTTGAATCAATTGCAGGGCTAATACGCCAAAACTGATGCCGAGAATCACCGCAAACATGATGGAATAAACATACTGTTTCATTTTAACAGCCGTTTTCTTTTTTGGAACAACTACTTTTGGATCGTCTTTTATGCTGTCGTCATCAGGCAAAACCCAAGGAAATGATTGTTCATCCTCTTTCCAATCGTTTGCAGCCGCCATTTCTCTTTCAGCTCTCGCTTTTTCTTCCCAGCTTGATACGTTTAGTGAAAAAACTTCATCTTCCCGATTAGGCTGCGAGACCTTTCCTGCTTTTTTTGGAGGTGTTTCTTTTCGGCCATTCAATTTGATTTTCATAGTCGGTTGCGGTTTGTCCATTTTCTCACCACCCTTTTCAATACGGACAAATTTTGTTCCATGCTAGCATAAATGAAATAAAAAAGAACGAGACATTTGTCGCCTCGTTCTTCTTTGTTTTCATTATTTTTTGACAAGTTCTCTCAAAATTTTAACTGTTTTCGGACTTCACCGATGAAATATAAAGAGCCAGTTATAATCATTACTGCATTGTCATCCATTGTTTTTAATGTGTTTTCATAGGCGGCAAGCCAATCATCCGCAAATTCTTTCTTTGGCCATTGGCATGCGTCATATAATTCTTTCGCAGAAGCCGCTCTTGGAAAGTCAAAAGTGGTAAAAACGATTTTGTCGGCAAAAGCAGTGATTTGTTCAATCATCCATGAATACGGTTTATCCCTCATGCACGAAAATAAAACGACAATATTCTGATTAGGGAAATTTGCCCGAACTGTCTCTTTTAATGCGGCGATTCCTTCTGGGTTATGGGCACCATCCAGTATCACCTTTGGTTTTTCTTTTATTTCTTCAAATCTTCCTTTCCAAAAAGTGCGATCAAGCCCATTTTGAATATGATGATCCTCAATGAGGAAGGAATAGTAAACTCTTAAATAATCGATCGCCATCACGCTGAGAGCAGCATTTTGGATTTGATGGGCTCCTTTCATTTGTATCGACAAATTGTCATACTGTTTAAACGGAGTACGGACAAAAAACGGCTCGGTGCCTCCCACTTGAAAATCTTTGTTCAACAAATAATGCTTTGCTTTTTTTTCTTTAGCGTGTCGTTCGATCACTTCAAGCGCTTCCTGCTGCCCCACTGCTGATATGACAGGCACACCGTTTTTAATAATTCCCGCTTTTTGCTCAGCAATCTCTTGTAAAGAATCGCCAAGAATATTCATATGATCATGGCCAATCGAAGTGATGATGGAAAGAAGAGGACTGATGATGTTTGTCGAGTCCCACTTTCCTCCAAGACCCGTTTCCAATAAAACAATGTCAGGCACATTGACCTTTCCAAAATAATAAAACATCATGGCGGTGATTGTCTCAAATTCAGTCGGAGCACCAAGATCAGTCTTCTCAAGTTCATCCACAACAGGCTTGATAGCATTGGCAAGCTCTATTATCTCATCGTCTGTAATCGGCTCCCCGTTCATTGTAATTCGCTCATTGAATGATTCTAAATAAGGGGAAGTAAAAGCACCAACTTGATATTCTGCCGATTTTAAAATTTCTTGCATAAAAGCAATGGTTGACCCTTTTCCATTTGTTCCCGCAACATGGACATACCGGCATCTTCGTTCAGGATGCCCCAATTTTTCCATCATCCATTTTATTCGTTCAAGACCTGGTTTCATCCCAAAAGTCAGGCGGGAATGGATCCATTCAAGCGCTTCTTCATATGTTTGCAACATAGTATCCCCTCCAAAGCCTTTTCTTGGATTTAAGAAAATCCGGGAAATCCCCGGATTTTCTCATACTTCTCAGCCTTTCAGTTCCTCAAGGCGCTTTAAAACCGCTTGTTGTTTCTCCAAATAATCTTTTTCTTTCGCACGCTCTGCTTCAACAACTTCTTTTGGCGCTTTGCTGATGAATCCTTTGTTTGAAAGCTTTTTCTGAACTCTTTCAACTTCTTTATTCCATTTTTCTAATTCTTTTTGCAGACGCTTGATTTCTTCCTCGATATTGATGAGCCCTTCAAGAGGCAAAAATACTTCGGCGCCGCTGACGACCGCAGTCATCGCTTTGTCAGGCGCTTCGATGTTCGTATCAATGGTTAATTGACTCGGATTACAAAATCTTTCAATATATTCTTTGTTTTTCTCAAGTTGTCTTTTTATTTCTTCATTATGCGCAAAAATCAGCATTTGGACAGGCTGTTTCATCGGTGCGTTCACCTCCGCCCGAATATTGCGGACGGAACGAATGATCTCGACTAGAAGCTTCATTTCATTAGCCGCTTTTTCATCGGAAAGTTCCGGTTTTGCTTCCGGCCATGATGCCACCGTAATCGATTCACCTTCATGAGGAAGATGCTGCCAAATTTCTTCTGTTATAAACGGCATAAACGGATGAAGGAGTCTTAATGTTTGATCCAGCACATAAGCTAAAATCGACCGGGTCGTTTTCTTGGCTTCCTCATCATTCCCATACAATGGAATTTTCGCCATTTCAATATACCAATCGCAAAAATCGTCCCAAATAAAATTATATAGCACCCGACCAACTTCGCCAAATTCATATTTTTCCGCCAGCCTTGTCACAAGTTCAATCGTTTCATTCAAACGGGTAAGAATCCATTGATCGGCAACCGATTTCTTTCCGCTTAAATCCATTTCCTCATAAGCCAGTCCATTTAAATTCATTAGGACAAATCGGGAAGCATTCCATATTTTATTGGCAAAATTCCACACGGCTTCTACTTTTTCAAAGCTGAATCTTAAATCTTGGCCTGGGCTTGAGCCGGTGGCCAAAAAGTAGCGCAAAGAGTCCGCTCCGTACTGATCGATGACCTCCATCGGATCCACACCGTTGCCAAGCGATTTGCTCATTTTTCTTCCTTCTGAATCGCGAACAAGTCCATGAATCAGTACATCTTTAAACGGGCGCTCCCCAGTAAACTCCAAACCTTGGAAAATCATTCTGGACACCCAGAAGAAAATGATATCATAGCCTGTGACAAGTACATCTGTCGGATAATAACGCTGATAATCTTTTGATTGTTTATCAGGCCAGCCCATCGTCGAAAACGGCCATAAAGCTGAACTGAACCACGTATCCAAAACATCTGGATCTTGTTCCCAATTTTCAATATCGGCCGGCGGCTCATGATCCACATATACTTCTCCCGTTTGTTTATGGTACCATGCCGGGATGCGGTGCCCCCACCATAATTGACGAGAAATACACCAGTCGCGGATATTTTCCAGCCAATGCAAATACGTTTTTTCAAACCGTTCCGGAACAAAATGAACTTTCTTTTTTCCTTTTTGGAGATTGATAGCCGCTTCGGCCAACGGCTTCATTTTGACAAACCATTGAGTGGATAAATACGGTTCAACGATCGCACCACTGCGCTCACTATGGCCAACGGAATGGATATGTTCTTCCACTTTGATTAAAATGCCTTCCTCTTCAAGGTCTTTTACCAATTGTTTCCGGCACTCAAAACGATCCATTCCTTTATATTTGCCGGCTTTTTCATTCATCGTGCCGTCTTCATTCATCACTAAAATTCTTTCCAAATTGTGGCGGTTGCCGATTTCAAAGTCGTTCGGATCATGAGCAGGGGTAATTTTTACAGCGCCTGAACCGAATTCCATATCGACATACTCATCGGCAATGATTGGAATTTCGCGTCCGGTAATCGGCAATTTTACGGTTTTTCCTATTAAATGCTTATACCGCTCGTCTTCCGGATGAACAGCAACCGCCGTATCTCCAAGCATTGTTTCCGGACGGGTCGTGGCGACTTCAATATGTCCGGAGCCGTCGGCAAGAGGATATTTCATATGATAAAGTGCGCCTTTCACTTCTTTATAGATGACTTCAATATCAGAAAGAGCCGTCTTTGTCACCGGATCCCAGTTAATAATGTACTCGCCGCGGTAAATAAGGCCTTTTTTGTAGAGCGAAACAAATACTTCTCTAACTGCCTTTGATAGACCGTCATCCAAGGTGAACCGCTCACGCGTATAATCAAGTCCGAGCCCTAATTTCGCCCATTGCTTGCGAATATGATCCGCATATTCTTCCTTCCATTTCCATGTTTCCTCGAGAAATTTTTCCCGACCAAGGTCGTATCTTGATTTTCCTTCTTCGCGAAGTTTCGCTTCCACCTTCGCTTGGGTGGCGATTCCGGCATGATCCATGCCAGGCAGCCACAAAACATCATATCCTTGCATTCTTTTCATTCTTGTCAAAATATCCTGCAATGTCGTATCCCAAGCATGGCCAAGATGGAGCTTCCCGGTTACATTCGGCGGAGGAATAACAATCGTAAAAGGTTTTTTCCTCTCATCATCCTTTGCCTCAAAAAATTTTCCTTCCAGCCAAAAAGCATATCGATCCTTTTCAACGGCCTTCGGATCGTATTTTGTTGAAAGAGTGATCTCTTGATTTTCCATGTTGACTGTGCAACCTCCTTATCTCTCCATTATGAATAAAAAACTCCTTCCATCCAAAAGGACGAAAGGAGAAATCTTCGCGGTACCACCTTTTTTCACAGAAAAACTCTGTGCACTTCTTAACTGTAACGGACGAACTCCGTCTTCCTTTACTAAAAAACTTCAAGGAAGCTGCTCCAGGGCGACATTCCAACGGGACCTCCTAGGAAATCTTCCAGCTTTCGATTTCCCTCTCTGGAAGGGGCCGTTCGTTGTACTCTTCCCTTTCAACGCATTTTCTATCTGCAATTCTATAAACTTATAGTACTAAAAAATTGTTTTTTTCGTCAATATTTTCCCCTGTTTCCGGTATGTTTATTCAAATTCACCATTCTCTTTTCATGACATAATATAAAATAACAAATTTACAGGTGATTTTCATGGCAAAAAAAATCAATCCTTACAATTTTCGATCGCGCATCAAGCATTTCCGTTCCCTTCTTGAACAATTTATCGTTCCGATAGCGATATTTCAAGGAATTCGCACCATCTTCTTTCCCTCAACATTTGATGTTATTCTCCTTGCCGCTTTAATTATTTTGGCCGCCGCCGTGTATTTGGAGTGGTTTTAAATGTTTTCCTTCAAAAAACTAAAAAACCCGTCAACGAATAGGGTTGACGGGTTTTTCCATTTCCTCATTCAGTTTAATAAAAGTATTTTAATGTACTGATCAGGAACTTTCCTTTCTGTTTTGTTTTTCGTATGGAGCTCCGTTTACAAAACAATGCCGAGCCACGCTTTTCATCCGCGAGCCGGCTTTCCTGCCAAGGCATCATAATAGTAGGAATGAAGGGGAGCAGTCGCCAATCATTGGCCATTCCGATTTGGAAAGATCGAAGCAACTCCTATATACCGAAAATCCGGAAAAAAGCATCATAGTCTTCCGATATGCTGCCCCTTTTCCAAGGCAGTTTTTTTAAAGAAATTTTATAAACATTTTCCGTTTCTTGTTCAAAATTTGTTTTCTTTGAAACACTCTTCACATCTTTCAATGCTTCATTTAATTTTGCCCCTCACATCTAAAAAATGAGAACAGTTTGAGTTCTGAATTTTCCTTTCTCAAGTTATTCCAACCGTTATGCTTTTTGTTTTTCCGCCGGAATATATATTAGGTCTCCTTCTTTCACTTCTTGATCATAACTGAAGTTGTTAATTCTTCCCAGCTGTTGAACCGTAATGTTGTAGCGCTGACAAATATTTTCGAGCGAATCTCCCTGTTGGACAATATAGATTTTCAGCCTTGAAAATTCTTCTTCGCCTTCTTTCGCAAACAGCTTTGTCAAATACAACGCATTATCATTTTTTCTTGCATGTTCCTCTTTTTGAATGTCCGATTCTTCCTCTAATTGAACATCTTCGTGTTCATTCTCTGTTTCCTCCGCCCTTTCATCTGCTTGTTCCGCTGTTTTTACATGATGATCTTGTTTGGCCTCAATCGTAATTGTATTATAGTCGTCTTCCTCCTCTTCATCTCTTTTAAGCGGTTCTGCGAACACAATGTCTGCATCATTTTCATTTTCTTCTTCATCTATATCATGTTCCTCCTGCTGCTCTTCTTCTTCCATTGATTGTTCCTCTTTGCGCACCATTTCAGTTTCACTGGCAAGCGGCTCCTCTTTTTCCTCCACCATCTTTTCCTCATTGATTTCATCTTGGCGGCTGAAAGTCATTTCTTCTTCTTGCATTTCATCTTGGCGGGTGAAAATCATTTCCTCTTCTTGCATTTCATCTTGGCGGGTGAAAGTCATTTCCTCTTCTTG